>Ga0129315_1000004_pt1 | contig 388149 bp, 361 predicted proteins | sample Cm827metagenome_FD_94432 | JGI IMG/M metagenome (GOLD analysis project Ga0129315, IMG submission 94432) | Eastern black-and-white colobus group fecal microbial communities from Wisconsin, USA - Cm827 metagenome | ecosystem: Host-associated > Mammals > Digestive system > Large intestine > Fecal...
CCAATATCGATAGATTTTGAAAAAGCACCCTAAGGGAGCTCTATTAAAGTTACCCTTTTTTACCACCGATATGAAAAAGAAATTTTTTGCTAATTTATGGTTGACTTTTCATAGCTGGTCTCCATTCTTTTTTTATTTCCAGATCAAGTGTTTTTATGTCCTGCTAGCTGGAATAAGATTCCAGGAAATCGTAAAGATTTCCTTCATCTTCTACAAACTTTTTTTGGATAATTTCTTTTTGAAGCTCTTCCGGAAGGCTTTCCACCAAAATGTCCGTACTCATATACGGCTGTGTCAGTTCTTTATTGTACACCACCACCCGGTGGTTTTCATTGATCAGGAAAAATCCCCCTGTATCATCTGCCTTCTTTGTTTCATAACTCTTTCTTACTACCACCCGGTCTCCGGAAAAGGAAACCAGTTCCATATAGGAGAACCCCTTTTTCTGATCTGCCAGAGAAGGATTTTGATTATAGCTTTCAATTTCCTTTTCCAGCTGGGTTCTGGAAAGACCAATAAATTTATCCGGCGCAGTCTCGATCTGTTCTGACACTTCTCCCTCAGGCAGACTGTAATCCTGTACAACATAACAGGTATTTGCCGTTACCATTGCAGGGCTTTTGGCAAGAACCGGTTCTTCTTCTTTGGGCAGTTCTGAAATGATCTGCTCTTTATTTTGCGGCTGCTTTGAGCCGGGATAAAAAAATTCTGTGATTGACATATTTGCAAAAAAACCAAGTCCAAACATTGTCATGGGATAGATAAAAAATAAGCTGATCTTCCTTGCAATTTTCATGTTTTCCCCTCTTTACTGTTTTTAACAGTATCAGCCGAAAAACATAAAATTATACTTTCCTGCAAAATCACATAAAATGAAGCATTTCAGCCAGCTTCTTATAAAGCACGCCTCCTGCCATATTTTCCAGTTCCTCTTCACCAAAGGCTCTCAGTGCAATGAGGATCCCTATATAAATCAAAATACTGATAACAAGGCAGATGAGCAGAGAAATCAGATCCCCCAGCACTCCGGACAGCCCTTTATTCAAAAGCATTCCAACCGTTCCGGACACAGCCGCTGCAACTACCGTTACTGCAAAGGTCTTTAACCATTCCTGTCTGTAGGAAAACCTTCGGCAAACGAAATAAAAGCTTCCCCCGGCAGCAAGCGCCAGCGATAAAAGTTCTGCAAATACCAATCCGTTTATGCCGCTTAGCTTTCCGCTTTCCACAATAAAAAGAACGCCCAGATAGACCAAAAAGGCCGCTCCTGAAATTCCAGCAGCCAAAAGATGCTTTCTTCCCTTTGACAGGATTTCCAGAAACAGTGTCATAAAAGTAAAAAATACAATTCCTACTGCCGAAAAGGCAAGCCACCCTGCCGCCACGGCATTATTTCCTCCATAAAGCACATTGAGTACATTTTCTGAAAAAACAGCCAGAAACACCGCTGCCGGAATTGAGACCACTGCCCCCTGATGGATCAGAATCTTCAGTTTTTCTCTGGCAAGCCTGGTCTCGTCCCTTTCCTCCAGAACCAGCAGCCTCCGTACCGCCGGAAGCAGAAGGATACAGATCAGTGCCTCTGCTATTCCTATGATCGGAAGCACTTTTCCATAAAATCTTCCCCACTCAGAGAACAGGCTTTCAGCAGCTGACTTTCCAGACATAAGGATCATCTCTCCTGCCAGTACCTTGCCGTTCGTAACCAGAAAGAAAAGAGAATACAGCGCGCCTCCGCTGATCAGCATATGGAAAACATGCAGGCTGCCATCTGCCGCTTTGGATAATTCCCGGCTCTGTGCTTTCAGATTTCTGCGGTAAAGCAGGTACAATGCAGCCAGATATAACAAAGTCAATACTGCCGGCAGCAAGATCCAGGCGCTGGCTCCCATAGCCCCGTATGCACTGGTATAGTCCTCATTTTGCAGCAGGGCAGATACTTTTTCCCCATATCCCTGAAACATTCCTGCTCCCAGAAGGCCTCCTGCAAGCAGCAATATTCCCTGCATGATCCTTGAAATATTGGTTGGAACTCTTGATCCGCTTCCCCTGAAATATCCCTGCATAACATAGATCAGGATAAAACAGACTATAGCCGGAGAAGCTGCCCCAAAAGAAAGTTCTGCAAGAGGAATTTTTACAATCTTCACTGCAAGGAAGGAACCGAAAGCTGCTGTAAGCAGCCCTGCCATGATCCCGCTTACAGCTCCAAGGGTCACGGCCGCTCCTAAAATCTTCTGTGTTTCCCGGTACTGCTCTCTCTTCACCCGGTAGCGCACAAGCTGTGCCACCGCCTCCGAAAGTCCATATCCGGTCACGCCGGATAACAGCACCACCCACTGAAATGCCACACCGTAGCATGCCATTCCTTTATCCCCGATCATCCCTGCCAAAATCAGCTGGAACAGAAATGCTAAAATGATCATTATTTCCATTGATATAATATAGTAATCCTTCCTGGAAGGAATATTTCTCTTTTTTACAGAGTATTTCATAAGGTCTCCTGCCGTATCTTAGTCTCTTGTAATTCCAAGTTCCTTTAAAACCTTTTCCTGCTTGGCCTCCATCACCTTAGCTTCCTCCTCTTTCATATGGTCATAGCCGCAAAGATGCAGCATGCTATGCGCCACAAGAAAAGCGAATTCTCTTTTTACAGAATGGCCAAAGCTTTCCGCCTGCTCTAACGCTCTTGGCACTGATATGATAATATCTCCCAAGATCAGTTCTCCGCTTCCCGGATCAAAATAATCTGCCCTGTCTTCTTCTACAGCTGTAAAATCCGCTTCCCTTTCAAACGGGATCATGGGAAAAGACAACACATCCGTAGGGGCGTCAACTTCCCGGTACTGCCTGTTAAATTCCCGGATCCCCTCATTATCCGTCAGAAGCAGATTGATCTGTGCTTCATAGGGACAGTTTTCTTCCTCTAATACTTTCTGTGCTACCAGATCCAGTATTTCCTTGGGCTCAAAGGGAAGACTTTCCTTCGCTTCATTCTCAACGTAAGAAGTCATAATACAGCTTTTCCTCCATCAGTGTCTTCTTCATATCTTTCAATTCCTTCAAGGTGATGTCGCTTTCCTCTATCATACCACTCTCCATCCTTTTCTTGAAGATATCGCCAATGAATTTATCATAATCTAAATGGATCTTGGGGTTTTTGGAAAATAAATACCTTACGGAAGAGATCACAGTATCAGAAAACAGAAGGACTACTGTTTCTTTCCTGGTGATATGGCTGGACGCATCCAGATATTCTTTTAGAACCGTCCTGATCTGCTCCGGAAAATGATTTTCCTCTAAGATACTGCTGGTATTTTCCCAGTTGTTTTCTCCTTTCAGCGTTCCGATCCTATGATAATAGCCGCAGGCCTTTGCCACCTGCTCGTCCATTCCAAGCTTCCTTGCAATCCGGTCACAAAGGTACGCCGTATGTACCGCATGATAGTACTGCTCCTTGGAGGCCTCTTTCAGGCTGGCAAGCAGGGCGCATTCCGGATCGTTCATATCCGTATACAGATCGCTTTTCTTATAAATAACGGAAATACTGAATGCCTTCAGGATCACAAAAAGCAGGATCAGGCACACCAGAATATTGATCCCCGGAACCAGGAACAAAGTAGCATTTATCTTCTCATTTGCCCCTAATACTTCACTGACGCAAAGGCATACCATCTGTGTCAGCAGCGCCGTAACCAGCGGACGCCCTACCAGGAAATTCTGTTCCAGGTAAGAAAACGCCATAATACCCACAAGTCCGCCTATGAAATAAACGAAGAAGCAGCTTCCGTTCCCGGCAAGAATACAGCTTTGCGCAAGCAGCATGGAAGCCGCCGAAAGCCCTGTCACCTGATTGGAAAAAAGCATCAGTGCGACAAAAACCGTAAGATACGGCCACCCTCCTGTTGGAAGCAGCGGAAAGATCAGGCTTCCTGCAAGAGAAATCAGATATGCAAGCACGAAATGTGCGATATGGTCTTTTCCTTCAAACAAAAAGGTACCCGCCTGAATGCTCTGCTCCAGTGAAAAAAGGACAGCTCCCGTTCCTGCCGCTGCAAGCACGGCCAGTCCCACCAGCTCTGTCTGACTCTTTCCATAGAGAAAACCGGCTCCCACACCAGCCGAAACCGTAAGCACAAGAAGCAGGATTTCTGTAATGATCCGGCTCTTTTTCCAGGTGTATTCATTTGTCATCATAGGCTGATCATTACTTTTTTCCATAGGTGGTATTCCTGCCCTTATGTCTTGTTATATGAGTTTCTTTTGCTTCGTATTTTTCATATGCCTTTACGATCTTTTGTACCAGCGGGTGTCTGACCACATCACGGCTTGACATCCTGCAGAATTCAATTCCTTCTATTCCTCCAAGAACCTTGGTTGCAACGTCAAGGCCGGACTGGGTTCCGGGTGCAAGATCCTTTTGAGATGCATCTCCTGTTACAATCACCTTTGATCCAAATCCAATTCTGGTTAAAAACATTTTCATCTGGGCAGGCGTTGTATTCTGTGCTTCATCCAATATAATGTAGGCATTGTCCAAAGTCCTTCCCCTCATATAGGCAAGAGGCGCCACCTCGATCAGCCCCTTTTCCATATTCTTGTTAAAGGTATCTGCCCCCATGATCTGATAAAGCGCATCATAAAGCGGCCGGAGATAAGGATCTACTTTACTTTGCAAATCTCCAGGAAGGAAGCCCAGCTTTTCCCCGGCTTCAATGGCCGGTCTGGTTAAGATGATCCTTTCCACTTCCTGACATTTAAAAGCCATGATTGCCATGGCCATAGCCAGATAGGTCTTGCCTGTACCGGCTGGCCCAATCCCAAAAACGATCATATTATTCCGGATCGCATCTACATATTGCTTTTGCCCAAGGGTCTTAGGCTTGATCGGTTTCCCGGAAACCGTATGACAGATACAGTCCTTGTCTATTTCTAATAAAACATCTTCATTTTCTTCCATATTCATTGTAATGGAATAATCCACATCCTGTTCCTGTATGGTATTCCCTCTCCTCGATAATTCTATCAATTCATTTAATACAGATACTGCCCTCTTTACGCCGTTTTGCGTTCCGCTGATCCGCAGTTCTCCGTTACGGTCTATGATGGCAACCTTAAGCTGCCTCTCCAGCTTTTTGATGTGATTGTCAAACTGTCCAAATACATTCTGCTGATCACTGGCAGGGACATGTATCACTTCAGAAAAATCTTCCATCTGCACTCCCATTTTCTTATTCTTCCGTATCCGGCAGCTTCGGCTCTTCATTTGCCAGGTGCGTGCTGCTTAATACCCCTGTCTTTTCTACCGTAAGAAAATCCGTTTTCATGCTCCATACGCCGGAAGTCTTATTAATTGTAACATTTTTTTCTATAATTTGTACCCCTTTTTCCTCCAAAGTTGCAATAAATTTTTGCAATTTCCCCTGAAAGATCTCTTTTATCTCCTCTTTTGTATAGATCTGCTCTTTCGTCTCATATTCCCGCCTTGTTTCTTTCCCCCAGGAAACCGGAAGCTCATAGTTTTTAAAGATCCGAAGCTGTTTCGTTTCCTTTATCACATCATACTGCTCATAAGAACCCGGCAGAAAAGGAAACGCAAGCTCCTTTTCCCTGGACAAAAGAAAGTATCTCCTTTTTTCCCGGCCTGAATAAAACTTTTTTTCATATCTTTCTTTTTGCTTTTCCTCTATGGAGTAAACGCTTTGAAGATAAACATCTGCATCTGCGGTACAGAAGTCATAGCGTACAACGGCTCCATCCTCCCCCATAATGGGGACTCCTCCTTCTACCAGGATATCCCCCTTTTTTACTTCCATTCCTACCTTCACAACCGGTACGCCGTTTCTCGTCACCATATTCACGATCAGTCCATCCCGGTCTGCCACCAGATCCTTTCCTCCCTCTTCCTTCTCTGAAATGCCAGGTTCCATTCCTACATCATTTTCCTTAATCTGGATCTTTAATTTTGTGCCGTCAATCTTAGTAGAGGTCCAGGTAATAACAGGAAATTCGGTTCTTAAATTTTCCTCTAAAAGTTCCAGATCTATTCCCTTCTTCCTCATTCCTGTCCGGATCTGGTTCTGCTCCAGGAAATCCATGAGCACCTCTTCTGTCACATAATAATTTCCGCTGATCTCTATGGCCCAGATAAAGCCGGACATCAAAATCCAGAAACCAAGGCTTCCCAGAAGTCCAAGCAGGAAAATCCTCCGCTTCCACATGGAAACAGAAAGAAAGGGTAGTCCATAACGTTTTGTTATAGCTACCCTCGTTCCCGTTTTTCTGGTAATTCCCTTTAATCTGTAAAAATCCTTCAGGCAGAGCTTCATGCGGTAGTGATCGCCGCAATTTGTCACATCCCACAAAAAAATCCCATGGTTGCTGCACAAATTCATAAATCGTTCCGGTGAAAATCCCCACACCCTGATCTCCAGATATCCCTTTAGATAACGTATCACTTCCAGCATCCTTATACCTCACAAATAGCAGATCTGTTCTATCAAGCCGCTGATCTTCATGTCCTCATTGGTATAATAATCGATGCAGAGCCTTTTGCCGCAGATCTTTATCTTGCAGGTCTTCCCCTGAAGCAGGATCAGATCACCTGTGTATTCAATGATCCCTCTGTAATTTTCTACAAAAGCATCTGTGTTGCCGGTCAAAGTGACAATGGAAGCTCCAAGAATGGAATCCTTCGGAAGCTTCAGGGATTCTACCACCATTTCCCTTCTGGGCATTCCCGCTTCTTCCTGTCTTTCCTTTCTTGTTTTGCTCCAGTTTTGATTAGGTGAGGGTTTTCTTTTCATCATATTGTACTATATGATGCCCCTCTGCTCTCTATGCTTATTTTAAAATTCCGATAATAACAGGTCCTTCTTCCCTTTTCTCCGTTCCGATGTGATAAGCCGCAAGGAGACGTTCTTTGGCAAGCGCTAATTTTGCAGCATCATTGGCATGAAGCTCTGCAAGCACTTCCCCCTTCTTTACGGCATCTCCCACTTTCTTATGGAGCAGAATCCCTACTGACAGGTCGATCCGGCTCTCCTTGGTCTCTCTTCCTCCTCCAAGCAGTAAGGAAGCAACTCCCGCCTCATCACATACGATTTTCTGTACATACCCATCCTTATCGGCGCAAATTGTCTCGACGATCGAAGCCTTTGGCAGCTTCTCCGGGTGAAAGACTGCGCTTTCATCTCCTCCCTGTGCCTTTACAAGCTGGGCAAGCTTTTGCAGGGCGCTTCCATTTTGGATGACCTCCTGCAATCTTTGTTCTGCCTCTTCCTGGGTCTGGCACACGCCTCCAGCCAGAAGCATCATGGTACCGAGAGTCATACAGAGCTTTGTGAAATCTTCCGGCCCTTTTCCGTTTAAGGTCTCAATAGCCTCTCTTACCTCCATGGCATTTCCAATGGCCCTGCCAAGAGGCTGATCCATATCCGAGATCACCGCAATGGTATTCCGTCCTGCATTTTTCCCAAGGCTTACCATTTCCTTTGCCAGGGCAAAAGCATCCTCCTCCCGCTTCATGAAAGCGCCGCTTCCTGTCTTTACATCCAGCACGATGGCATCTGCACCGGCAGCCAGCTTTTTGCTCATAATTGAGGATGCGATCAGCGACATATTATCCACTGTAGCTGTAACATCCCTGAGCGCATACAGCTTTTTATCTGCAGGGGCAAGTTCCTTGGTCTGTCCCATGATCGCAATTCCGATCTCATTCACATTCTTTTCAAATTCCTGCACGGTAATATCCGTGGAAAAACCGGGAAAGCTTTCCAGCTTATCAATGGTCCCGCCCGTGTGTCCCAGTCCTCTTCCGCTCATTTTTGCAATCTTTACACCGCAGGCAGAAACCATGGGCGTCAGTGCCAGAGAAGTTTTATCCCCCACTCCTCCAGTGCTGTGCTTATCCACCTTCACGCCGGAAATTCCGGAAAGATCCAGCATTTCTCCGCTCTTTGCCATTGCCATGGTAAGAAAGAGCGTTTCCTCTTCATTCATTCCCACAAAATATATGGCCATCATCATGGCCGACATCTGATAATCCGGTATCTCTCCACAGGTATAGCCCTTGATCATAAAATCAATTTCCTCTTTGGAAAGCACCCCTCCATTACGCTTTTTCATAATCAGATCATACATTCTCATAGCTTTACCTCTTTCCTGCTCACTTGTGATAGGGTTCTCCTGAAATGATCCTGTAGCCCCGGTATATCTGTTCCAGCAAAATGACCCGCATAAGCTGATGAGGGAACGTCATCTTAGAGAAGCTGATCGCTTCATCTGCCGCCCTGCTGACACTGGGTGCAAGTCCAAGGGAGCCTCCGATCACAAACTGAATATGGCTCACTCCGCCTACTGCCTGTTTTTCAATCTGATGTGCAAACTTCTCGGAATCCAGTTCTTTTCCCCGGATCTCCAACGTGTAAATATAGGCATCCTCCCGCAGATGCCTTAAAATTTTTGCCCCTTCTTTTTCCTTTATCTGTTCTTCCAGCAAAGCGCTTGCTCCGTCAGGCGTCTTCTCATCCGGCACCTCAATGATCTCCAGCTTACAGTATCTGGAAAGTCTTTTTTCATATTCCGCAACTGCTTTTCTGTAAAACTCTTCCTTTATCTTTCCCACGCAGATGATGCTGACCTTCACATTTCACCTCATTCAAATATTTCAGCATAAACCTCCTCAATCAGACGATCAAGATATCCCTCTTCCAAATTCATAAACTGCTTTTGGATCGCTTCCTTCATGTACTTAGCCCTTGCAAAATACTTCAGCTCCTCCTGCTGTTTATCAATTTCAAGTATGGCGTCAATCTCCTCTTTATGAAACCGATCCATGCACCATCTTTTGATTTCCTGGGTCAGATTGTTTTCCTTATAGGCTTTTTTCTTTAATATTTTGGAGTTTCTAAGGGAAATGATTCCCATCACAATAAAAAGAATAAACAAAACTCCCATTACGCCGGACACCATATACTTGCTGAGCAGGGTCATATGAAGATCGATCACATCCAGGAAAAACAGAAGGATAAAAAGAAAACCTGCTCCTCCTACAAACAGAAGCGTAAAAGCAGAGGCTCTGTTTTCCTCCGCCTGCTCCGCACTGTTTCGATACGCCTTCTGCACAGTGGGCTTTGCCTCTTCCTCGTCAAAATCAAAATCCCGCAAAAGCTCTGAATCAAGAAGCTCCTCCGGCAAAGCTTCTCCTGTCCTGATAAATGCCTGCGCAATTTTCTGCGGATCTGTCTGCAGGACTTCATCCTCTGTTCCATCCAGATGATCCACAAGCTCACTTCCGCAGTCAGCACAGACCGTAACACCCTCTACATACTCACATTTGCATTTCGGACACCATGCCATCCCCGTACCTCCTTTGTCCATTGCAAAAATCATGCTTTTTTGTTTGAAGAAGTCAAACAGGAAACGCCAATACCGGTATTCTCCTTAGGATTCATCCACACACAATCTTCTTCATCCGTTGTACTGACATAAACCGGTTTATTTCCTTTGGGATCCGCTTTATTATAAATATACTGCCAGGAACCGTCCACTGCCGCAGCATTCCATTCCTCCATGTTTCCATCTGCATAAATGGTCGTCAGATAAAAAGAACCGTTCACAAGTCCTGCATGATAGGTTCCGATCAGATTGGAGGTATATCTCTGCTTGCTGTTCATTTTTTCAGTATTAAAATCATAGTGCTCTGAGCCTTCTCCTTCCGGAAGATCTCCCTGAAAAGCTCCTGTGTACTGATGGAATTTCACCAGCTCTCCTGTTCCTTTAGAGGCCGGTATATGGTAATGGAACCAGGTTCCTTCCCCACTTCTTACTCCATCCTTCCATTGTCCATAATAATACTGGTTGTCTGCATACACAGCAATCCCTGTTCCGTTTGGCTTTCCGTCCGTTCCCTTTTCTCCGTAATAGTAAAAATCCGTTGTTCCCTTTAAGGACCATGACATCGCTCTGAAACGATCAAGATAAGCAAGGTCGGACAGCGCCTGCTGATTATTGTCCTCCCAGTAGCCCATCATTTCCTTAAGCTGGGCATCCTTATCGTACTTTACTTTGCTGAAATCAATTTCCTTCCCTGCAGGCTGCGGCGTTTTAGTCGGAACCGGTGTGGGCGTCGGCGTTTCCTGTTCGGAAGGCTGCATTGTCTGCACTGCCTCTTCTTCCCCTGTGGGCTCCTCTTCCGAAACCGTTACTTCCGGATCCTTATTTTCCGACTTCGGTTCCATTTCCTGCTTTCCTGCATCTGCATATTCCTTAATGCTGTCCTGTACCTGTTCGGAACTGCTTTTCCCCGTATGGTTCAAAACCAGCGTGACAAGAAGCACCAGAATAATCAATACAAAAGGAATGATCGTCACTAAGATTTTTGCTTTATCATTTTCCTGAAAATCCTTCTCGTCCTCTTCATCAAATATCTTCTTCATTTCTCTCCATGCCTTTCATACTATAAAGTTCTGCGCTTTCGCATCCGTTTTACTCTTCAACTATAGCGCAGAACTTTTAATTTAAGACAAAAGAATTATTAATATTTTCTTATTTGTTCTGAAGGTATTCGTGAATTCCTCTTGCGCCTGCACGTCCTGCCCCCATAGCAAGGATTACGGTTGCCGCACCGGTCACAGCGTCTCCTCCGGCATAAACTCCCTCTTTAGTGGTCTTGCCGAATTCTTCATCTGCCACGATACATTTTCTCTTATTGACTTCCAGTCCCTTTGTGGTAGAAGAAATCAGAGGATTCGGGGAAGTGCCAAGCGACATGATCACCGTATCCACTTCCATGTCAAACTCTGAACCCGGAATTTCAACCGGTCTTCTTCTTCCCGATGCATCAGGCTCACCGAGCTCCATCTTAATGCAGCGGATCCCTTTTACCCAGCCCTTTTCATCCTCAAGGATTTCTGTGGGATTGGTAAGAAGATTGAAGATAATCCCTTCTTCTTTTGCGTGGTGCACTTCCTCTACACGGGCAGGCAGTTCTTCTTCGCTTCTTCTATAGACCACATGCACCTCTGCTCCCAGTCTGAGCGCTGTTCTTGCCGCATCCATTGCCACATTTCCGCCGCCTACTACAGCTACCTTTTTGCCTCTCATGATAGGGGTATTGGAGTTTTCATCAAAGGCCTTCATCAGATTGCTTCTGGTCAGGTACTCATTTGCAGAGAACACGCCGTTTGCCTGCTCTCCCGGAATTCCCATAAATTTAGGCAGTCCGGCTCCTGAACCGATATAAACAGCATCAAAGCCTTCTTCCTCTAACAGTTCATCTATGGTAACGGATTTTCCAACTACAACATTGGTTTCAATCTTTACCCCAAGTGCCTTTACATTTTCAATTTCCTTCGCTACTACAGCCGATTTAGGCAGACGGAACTCAGGGATCCCATATACCAGCACTCCGCCGGGCTCATGAAGGGCTTCAAAAATGGTCACCTCATATCCAAGCTTTGCCAGATCCCCTGCGCAGGTCAATCCGGAAGGGCCGGAACCGATCACGGCAACCTTCTTTCCGTTTTTCTTTTCTGCTCCCTGGGGTCTTATGCCGTTTTCCCTGGCATAATCTGCAACAAAACGCTCCAGCTTTCCGATGGAAAGAGCTTCCCCCTTAATTCCTCTGATACATTTTCCTTCACACTGGCTCTCCTGGGGACATACACGCCCGCAGACAGCAGGAAGCGCTGAGGATTCACTGATGATCTGATAGGCCTCCTCAATCTTTCCTTCCTTTACTTTTTCGATAAAGCCTGGAATGTTAATGGATACCGGACACCCCTTGATACACTGCGCATTTTTGCAGTTAATACATCTTGTGGCTTCTTCCATGGCCTCTTCTTTATTATATCCAAGGCATACCTCCTGGAAATTAGCTGCCCTGACCTTTGCATCCTGTTCTTTTACAGGAACCTTCTTTAATACGTCCATTTTATCTGCTCCTTTATCCTTTTCAATTCCTTAATTACCGCAGTTTCCACAGCCGCCATGATGAGTAGCGCCTTCTTTTGCTGCCAGATATGCCCGTCCTTCAGCAGTTTTGTAAATCTGCTGACGCTGCATTGCCTCATCAAAATTCACCTTATGGCCATCAAATTCCGGGCCGTCCACACAGGCAAATTTCACTTCTCCGTCAATGGTAACGCGGCAGGCACCGCACATTCCCGTGCCATCTACCATAATGGGATTTAAGCTTACAACAGTTGGAATTTCAAGCTCTTTTGTAAGCTTGCAGACAAATTTCATCATGATCATAGGGCCAATGGCAACGCATACATCATAATGCTTTCCTTCTTCCACAAGGTCTGTGATCGTCTGTGTTACCATGCCGCTTCTGCCGTAGGAGCCATCATCTGTAGTCACATACAGATTGCCTGCTACTGCCTTCATTTCCTCTTCCAGGATCAGCAGATCCTTTGTTTTGGCGCCTACAATCACATCTGCCTCAATTCCATGCTCATGAAGCCATTTAACCTGGGGATAAACAGGTGCTGTTCCCACGCCGCCGGCCACAAAAAGAAGCTTTTTATTCTTCAACGTTTCCAGATCTTCTTCCACAAATTCAGAAGGACATCCAAGAGGGCCTACAAAATCATGGAACGCATCTCCCGCCTTCAGCCCGGACATCATAAGCGTTCCTGCGCCTACGATCTGAAATACAATGGTAACCGTTCCCTTTTCCGCATCATAATCACAGATCGTAAGGGGAATTCTCTCAGAATCTTCTGCTGCTCTGACAATCACAAACTGTCCCGGTTTGCATGCCTTTGCTACTCTCTTTGCTTCCACTACCATATAAAAAATATTGGCAGCCAGCTCTTTTGCTTCTAAAATCTTGTACATCTCTAATCCCTTTCCTACTTTTATATAAAATTAATTTCTCACGATTTAGTATCTGTAAGAGAAATCAGTCCCATCTCTCCATTTTCATGGTAGATCAATCTGTTCGGCGCTCCGGTATAAACCTCTACCGCATACAGCCGTCCCGTTTTTGTTCTGGTACCGCTGCCGTCCTCTACAAATTCATCTAAAATATAATAATAGCCTAAATCGGGAATTTCCACAATAGTATCATAAGCAAATACATATTTTCCCTCTATTTCCGGAGAATGTCCATACAGATCCGAAAGCACCTTCCTGTCATATAATGCCTGTATCACATTCCTGGCAGCTCTTTCTACCGTTATCTGCGTATCCAGCGTAAAATCAAAGCTTCTGCTGACCACCTCGCTTGACACGCCCTCCTCGGAGATCACCGCAAACTTGAAATTGCTGCGGCCAAGGGGCATCTGAATAGGCGAAGTATATAGGGGGCTGTCCCTTGAGGGATCTGATCCGTCCGATGTATAGTGAATTTCTCCTTCCTCGTCAGAATTCACTTCAATCATGGTGATCTCATGGTAATCGCCGCTCTTCACCGGTACCTCCGGCGCTTTTGGAACCGCCACATGGATCACATACCAGCCCCGTACAACAGGGCTTTTTATCCCATAATCATTTACAAAAACCGCAGAGATCTGATATTCCCCCGTTTCCAAAAAAAGTGGGGCCGTGTAGATCAGACTATGTTCATCCGGATCGCTTCCATCAAAGGTGTAATAAATTTTCCCTGTGGTATTGGCGCTCAGCTTCAGCATCAGAACCCTGTCATAATCTCCTGAAGGATAATCAAGCTGGGGCTCTAAAGCCATATAGTTTTGGAAATGATTTTGGATCTCCTCCTCCGTACATGCCTTTAACAGTCTGCTGATCTCCTCGTATTTTCCCTGTCTGTCATAAATGGAGACAATGCGCTCATAGGCTTTTTCAAGCTGGTCATAGGTAAGCTGCTTCCGCTCTATCATATTGAGCAGAAGAAAAAGAGCCTGATCTTCTTCCTTGAGCTCCAGATAATAATCCGCTTCCAGAAAAACCGCATCTACCCCATTGCGATCCAGTTCCTGTGCTCTCTCCAGATAGTCGATGGCTTTTTCATAGGAACCATCCTTCGCATATTTCCTGGCCTGCTTCACCTGATAATCATAAGAATACCGATGGTAGAAAAAAAAGCCTCCAAGCAGCGTCAAAACAGTCACTGCGGAAAAGACTGCTATCCAGGTGACAAGCAGCCTTTTCCGCTCCTGCGATCCTTCGGAAGATCCCTTTGTGCTTTGCGCCTCTGCATCCTTAGCGCTTCCCTTTTCTCCTTCGATCTCCTCGCCCACGCTTGAGAGCGTTTCCCGTATGCTGTTTTCAATTTCCGGCTCAAAATCAGGAACCATCTGTATTTCCCTGCCGCACTTTTCGCAGTACAAATGGCCTTCCTTCATTCTGGCGCCACAGCTTGGGCACTTCATGATTATTTCCTCACAGACTCCATACAGTTATTTAACAGCATTGCAATGGTCATAGGGCCTACTCCACCGGGAACAGGCGTAATGGCGCTGCACACCGGTGCAACATCATCAAAATCCACATCTCCGCAAAGCTTGTTGTTCTGGTCTCTGTTGATGCCTACATCAATGACAACCGCCCCCTCCTTGACATACTCTCTTGTGATCATTTTGGGTTTTCCGATGGCTACGATCAGAATATCTGCCCGCTTTGTCACTTCCGCAAGGTTTTTGGTTCTGGAATGTGCAATGGTTACCGTTGCATTCTCACGCAGCATCAAAAGGGCCATAGGCTTTCCCACAATATTGCTTCTTCCCAGAATGACGCATTCCTTTCCTTCCAGCGAGACCCCGCTTCTTTTTAAAAGCTCAATGATCCCAGCCGGGGTACAGGAAACAAAGCCAGGCTGTCCGATGCAGAGCGCCCCTACGCTTTGCGGATGAAAGCCATCCACATCCTTTTTAGGGTCAATCTCCCTGATCACAGTATCCTCATCAATATGTGCCGGTAACGGAAGCTGAACCAGAATGCCGTTCACATCTTCCCTTGCATTTAACTCCCGGATCAGCGATAGCAGCTCTTCCTGCGTTGTCTCCTCCTTCAGCTCATAGGAAAGAGAACCGATCCCGATATATTCACAGCCCTTTTTCTTGTTTCTGACATAAACGCAGGAGGCCGGATTATCTCCTACCTGTATCACAGCCAGCGTCACGTTTTTGCCCTGTTCCTTTAAGGAGGCTGCTTCCTTTTTTATTTCCTCTTTGATCTGCATGGAAATTGCTTTTCCGTCTATTATCTTCGTCATAACTGCCATCCTTTCCGCTTTTAAAAAAGCCCTGTGATCTTTCCGTTTTCCTCTACATCTATGTTGTAAGCCGCAGGCTTTTTGGGCAGTCCCGGCATGGTCATGACCGTTCCTGTCAAAACAACCACGAAGCCCGCTCCTGCTGATACATATGCTTCTCTTACACTGATCTCAAAATTTTCCGGTCTTCCCAAAAGTGCCGGATCATCCGAAAGGGAATACTGGGTTTTTGCCATGCAGACAGGAAGCGTTCCAAAGCCAAGCTCGGAAAGCTTAGCAAGCTGCTTTTTCGCCTGTGAAGAATAGTTTACTCCCTTTGCCCCGTAAATCTCCCGTGCAATGGTTTCGATCTTTTCTTCCAGGGACGCCTCCTCCCCATAAAGAACCCGGAAATTGCTCTGTTTGTTCTCCAGGGTAAAAAGCACCTTTTCCGCTAAGGCAATTCCGCCTTCTCCGCCCTTTTCCCAAACTTCGGAAAGTGCAAACTCACAGCCCCGCTCCTCACAGAACTGCTTTACATAAGCGGTTTCAGCGGGAGTATCCGTCAGAAAGCTGTTTAAGGTTACCACTACAGGCACCCCAAATTTCTGAAGATTTTCTATATGCTTTTCCAGATTTACAATTCCTTTTTTGAGGGCATCCATATTTTCTGTGGAAAGCTCTGTCCTCAGAACTCCTCCATTATATTTCAGCGCTCTTATGGTTGCAACCAAAACAACGGCGTCCGGTTTCAGCCCTGACATCCTGCACTTGATATCAAAGAACTTTTCTGCTCCCAGATCTGCTCCAAAGCCTGCCTCGGTGATCACATAATCCGCCATCTTTAAAGCCGCCTTGGTTGCCCTTACAGAATTGCACCCATGGGCAATATTGGCAAAGGGGCCTCCGTGGACAAGTGCCGGCGTATGCTCCAGGGTCTGAATCAGGTTTGGTTTCAGTGCGTCCTTCAAAAGGGCTGCCATTGCTCCTACTGCATTCAGATCTGCAGCCGTTACAGGCTCTCCGCTGTAGTTGTATGCCACTACCATTTTGCCAAGACGTTTTTTCAGATCCTGCATATCATCAGAAAGGCAGAGAACCGCCATGATCTCCGAGGCAACTGTGATCACGAAATGGTCTTCTCTGACCGTTCCGTCCGTTTTTGCCCCAAGACCCACTACAATATTTCTGAGAACCCTGTCATTCATATCAAGGCAACGTTTCCATACCACCGACCTGGTATCTATCCCCAGTTCGTTTCCCTGCTGGATATGATTGTCCAAAAGGGCTGCAAGAAGGTTATTTGCAGAGGTAATCGCATGAAAATCTCCTGTAAAATGAAGGTTCAGATCCTCCATAGGAACTACCTGCGCATAGCCGCCTCCGGCTGCTCCTCCTTTTATTCCAAAGCAGGGGCCCAGGGAAGGCTCCCGCAGGGCAATGATCGCTTTTTGGGAAAGTCTGCCGAAGGCCTGTCCAAGCCCTACCGTTGTGGTAGTCTTTCCTTCTCCGGCAGGTGTTGGATTGATCGCCGTAACCAGGATCAGTTTCCCATCGGGATTTTGGGAAATCTGCTTTAAATACTCATCGGAAAGCTTTGCTTTATATTTTCCGTAAAGCTCCAGCTCATCCGCTGAAATGTTCAGTTTCTCCGCCACCTGTGTGATCGGCAGCATCGCAGCTTCCTGTGCAATTTGAATGTCTGATTTCATAATCACGCCTCCTCATTTATGTAAAATATTGGTTTATAGTACCTCCTCTATATACTGCTCGAACTGCTCCATGCTCATCAGGACCCTGCGCGGCTTTGTTCCTTCCTCTTCTCCAACCACTCCTGCCTCGCATAGCTGATCCATGATCCTTGCAGCCCGGTTAAAACCAATTTTAAACACCCTCTGTAACATTCCAATGGATGCCTTTTCCTTTTCTATGATAAATCTTCCTGCTTCCTCAAAATACTGATCCCTTTCATTTCCTCCCTCGGAGCCTCCTGATGCGGCACCTCCGCCTGTATGGGCTGCAATCTTATCCTGGATCTCCGGATCATACACATTTCCAAGAGCCTGATTTTTCAGGAATTCTACTACATCTGACACTTCCTTGTCCGAAACAAAGGCTCCCTGCACTCTGGCCGGCTTTGTATATCCCTGAGGATAAAACAGCATATCTCCTTTTCCCAGAAGCTTTTCCGCTCCGTTCATATCCAGGATTGTCCTGGAATCCACACCGCTGGAAACGCTGAATGCCACACGGCTTGGCATATTTGCCTTAATCAGGCCCGTGATTACATCTACAGAGGGTCTTTGGGTTGCTATGATCAGATGGATCCCGGCCGCACGGGCAAGCTGTGCCAGACGGCAGATGGATTCCTCCACCTCTCCCGGCGAAACCATCATCAGATCTGCCAGCTCGTCCACAATGATCACGATCTGGGGCATCTTTGCCGGAACATCGCTTTCTCCCTGGGCCGTCATTGTTTCAAGCTTTTTATTATATCCCTTCAGGTCACGCACATTGAAATCTGCAAACTTCTGATAACGGTCTGTCATTTCAGCCACTCCCCACTGCAGGGCTGCCGACGCCTTTTTGGGATCTGTAACTACCGGGATCAAAAGATGCGGGATCCCGTTGTACACACTCAGCTCCACTACCTTGGGATCTACCATGATCAGCTTCACATCCTCCGGGTTTGCCTTATAAATGATACTCATGATCAAGGTATTGATGCAGACCGACTTTCCTGACCCGGTAGCACCGGCAATCAGCATATGAGGCATTTTGGCAATATCCGCCACTACCACTTTTCCGCCGATGTCCTTTCCTACCGCAAAGGCAAGATTTGATGGGAATTCCTTAAATTCTCTGCTTTCCAGCAGATCCCGCAGCGCAACCATGGAATTTTCCTTATTGGGCACTTCGATGCCGATGGCTGCCTTCCCGGGAATTGGCGCTTCAATTCTGATATCCGTTGCAGCAAGATTTAACTTAATGTCATCAGAAAGTCCTACAATCTTGCTGACCTTCACTCCCTGTTCCGGCTGCAGTTCAAACCTTGTAACAGCAGGTCCCTGGCTGATGTCGGTGATCGTCACCTTAACGCCAAAGGTCTCTAATGTCTGCTGCAGCCTGCGCGCCGTTTCTCTCAGTTCCTTTGAAGAATCACCGTTTTTCCCCTGTCCCTTTACCAGAAGGTTCAGCGGTGGAAATATGTATTTCTTAGGGAGAGCCGGTTTCGGCTTTTCTGCTTTCGGCGCTGCAGGGTCTGAAAAAGTAACGCTGCCGGAAGTGCCTCTCGCAGCATTTCCATCTCTCCAGATAGATCCCTGATCCTTTGTGGAGGAAGCCACCGCTTTCGCCTTTGGGAAAGCCGGCTGCTCCTGCAGTCCCGGTGCTTCTTCCCTGACAGGAGCACTCTCCTTTGCAGGAAAAGGCTCCTGCATGGTTTCAAAATCCCCGGTGATCTCGGACAGCTCATCGCCACCCTCCTCATAATCATAGGTGCCATTTATCATCACAGGTATGGAGTCATACTGCTTCTCCTCCGTAGTCTCTGTTTCCTCCCGTTCTGCATCCCGAACCGCTTTTTCCATCTGTTTATCAAAATCTGTCAGATTGATCTCATGAAGATCATCCCTGCCCTTTTCATTTTCCTCCTGCTCCGTCAGTGTGGTATTCAGCATAACACCTGAAACCTTTTTATCCATTCTGAGGATCTTTTCATTTTCCAGTTCTTCCTGATGAAGCTTCTTTTCTTCTATTCTGCGGGCTCTTTCCTCTTCTAACTCTTCTCTTTTAAGTCTTGCCTTTTCTTTCCGGTATGCAGCGTCCTGTCTTGATCTCTCATACACCTTTCTGCTTCCCGTTTTCACTCCGGATACAAAGGATCTCTCCGTCACCACCACAACGGAAATGATCGCTGCCACCAGGATCACAAGCACCGTTCCGATGACTCCCAGAAAATGATATAAGCCATAGGCCACAGAGCCGCCAATGATCCCACCGCCGTTTCTTCCCTCCTTACAGGCCTCAAAAATATCTTTGGGCTGATATTCCTGCGCCTCGAACGGCGCTCCCGTAAACAGTTCAAAAACTGCCGACAAAAGAAGGGCCAGAAAGCCAATGGCGATCAGCTTTCTGAGTGCAATGGAATTCCCATTATTCACAGTTCCAAAAGCGATCATCAAAAACAGGGCCAGAGGCATCACATACGCCAGCAGTCCAAAAATTCCAAACATCACATCACTGATGGCATTTCCCAAGGTTCCTGCGATCCTGAAATTACAAACAAAAAGAAAAATGCAGACAGCAAACAAACCAATCAGAAAAATTTCATTTCGGATTGCTGTATCCATGGGTTCTGCTTTTCTTTGGTCTTTCCGAGCAGAAGCAGTTCTCCCTGAATTCCCCCTGTTTCCTGTTGTCTTTTTGCGGCTGTTTGCTCTTTGTCCGCCGTTTCCTTTCTTTGTCTGTGCCATACCAACAAACCTCGCTTATGTCCTGAATAATTCAAAATAATCTTTTATAGTATAGCATTTTCGTGAATTCTTGTCATCCTCTACCCATTATTTGTTTTTGGCAGACGCCTTTTTGCGCTTTCTTGCAGCATCCAGGTTGATCAGCTCATGAAGCTTCTCCATTGCCTCACTGATCCCTCCTGTTTCATTGATGATCCCTTCATTTACTGCCTCCTGCCCTACCAGGATCGTCCCCACATCCTTTGTCAGAATACCGGTTTCCATCATCAGCTCCTCAAGTCTGCTTTTGCTGATCCTGCAATGATCGCACACAAAGCCTGTGATCCGGTTCTGGATCTGTCTGAAATAATCAAAGGTCTGCGGAACGCCAATCACCATTCCACTCATTCTGACCGGATGGATCACCATAGTCCCCGTAGGAACGATAAAAGAATAGTTCGTGCTGGTTGCTATAGGAACTCCAATGGAATGGCTTCCTCCAAGTACCAGTGACACGGTGGGCTTACTCAGCGATGCGATCATTTCCGCAATGGCAAGTCCCGCTTCCACATCTCCTCCCATGGTGTTTAGGAGGATCAGAACGCCGTCAATATTCTTGCTGTCCTCAATGGCTGCAAGCTCCGGTAAAATATGCTCATATTTTGTTGTTTTAGAATTGGTTCCAAGGTTATCATGGCCTTCCACCTCACCGATCACGGAGATCAAATGAATGGTATGCGCTTTCCCATTCTTATCAAGGGTCACTTCCCCGGTCTCCTCGATCCGTTCACTTCTATGCTTTTCTTCCTCTGTTTTCTTTTCTGATGCATGATTTTTCCCTGACATACAAAAAACCTCCGTTATCCATGCTGCTTTGTCTTTAACAAAAAGAGAGCCTTTACAGGCCCTCTTTAGCATGCTCTTTTTTTCTTTTTTTATGTATGATCTTTCAGGGTTTCGTGGTTCTATATATCAAAATCGTCTTTTCCATCAGAAAAGTCATTCAGATCGAATTCCATTTCCCGCTTAATATGCCTTTTGGGCACAGGCAGCGGATTGTCTAACAGCTTCACCTGCCTGCCATCCTCTGTGACTACAACGTTTTGAACGGTTTCGGCTATTACTGTTTCGGCTTTCTCTGTTTCAATTATTGTTGTTTCAGTTTCTTCTGTTTTGGTTTCTTCTGTCTTGCTGTCCTTTTTGCTGTCTTTGAGGATCTTCTCATCCTCTGCCACCTCCACATCACTGTAAAGAGCTTCCCACTGTCTTCTGCTGTGTATGGATTTTATCACCAGGCCCAAAACCGCTCCAAGCAATAAACTTCCGCCAAGATAAGCAGCTGTAACCACTGAGACATCCTGCAGTCTTTCCTGAATACTTTGATACTGCGCTGTCCACCATAAAAACTGTTCTCCCACAGAAATTCCGGTAAGCCCTGTATATTTCATCAGGGTGGCGTACATGCCGATCAAAGTGCCTACAGTCAGGATCATAAGCTGTGATCCCACCGGCATAAGCTGATATTTTTCAAGCTTTTTGTAATGCTTTTCCTCTGCTTCCCTGCGTTCCTCCCACAGTCCCTGTTTCAGGCTCCTTTTGTTGCATGCCAGAACATAAGCTGTAATAAGAACGATCACAAACCCAAGGAAGTTCCAGGTGATCACTACGCCTGTTCCAAAGCCTAGCACCATCAGGCACAGCTCACACAAGCTGCTCCGGTGCCAGCCGCTCTTTTCTGTTTTCCTTATAAAAATCCCCAGCAAAAACATCAAAACGGCAATCCTGAGCATCAGGTAATTTTCAGGCGTTACGGTAATCAGCGTCTTTAGCAGAAACGGCGATCCCAAGATCAGCAGGCCCGAAACGTAACCGGCAGCCTTACCGAATAAAAGCCTCATGCTGAAAAATAACAGCAGGATCCACAGGACCTGCAGTACGGTTTGATAGACCATAACAGCATCCAGTCTGTTTCCGGAAAAGCCAAGAAGCTTTGACAGATTCTGCGTATAGGCATAAGCAAGCCCGGAGGTAAGCATGGGTTCTCTGCTTCCCTGTTTTATTACGGAATGGGCATAGTAGCCGTAGGGATCCGAAAAGCTTCCGGTATTTACCATAAAATATGCGATTCTGCTCCCAACTGCCAAAAGCATATAAAATGCCGCAAGCAGTCTGTCAACCTTCTTCTCCATTCCTCACCCTAATACTTCCACAGCTTCCTACTCATCCCAGTTATGATATACTGCCTGAACATCATCATCTTCATCCAGAAGATCCAGTATTTTCTGAAGGTTCTTTATCCCGGTTTCATCTGTAAGTTCAACATAGTTCTGAGGGATCATGGTCACCTCCGCAGATGCAAGCGGAATTCCCCCTTCATTCAAAGCCTGAAGCACCGCATCAAAGTCCTCAGGTGAGGTCAGGATCTCGTAGGAGTCCTCCTCTTCGCTAAAATCTTCTGCTCCCGCATCCAGCGCCAGCATCATCAGTTCATCTGCATCCTTCTCATACTCTTCCTTATCAATGATGATCTGTCCCTTCTTATCAAACATGAAGGAAACGCAGCCGGGTGTTCCCACATTTCCGTTTCCCTTGGTAAATGCATTTCTGACATTTGCCGCCGTTCTGTTCTGATTATCCGTAAGGGCGTCTACAATGATTGCAATTCCATTAGGTCCATATCCTTCATATGTAATATACTTATAGTTCACATTTCCTGCGTCGCCGGCCGCCTTTTTGATCCCGCGTTCAATGGTATCATTGGGCATATTGTTGGATTTTGCCTTTGCAATGACCTGTGCCAACTTGGAGTTATTTGCCGGATCCGGCCCGCCTTCCTTAACGGCTACTGCGATTTCTCTTCCAAGGATCGTAAAGATCTTTCCTTTTGCAGCATCATTTTTTTCTTTCTTGTGTTTAATATTTGCAAATTTTGAATGTCCTGACATTTTCTCCTCATTTCTGCATTTCAGATATCTTTCCTTTGAAATGCTCTGTTTTATTTTTAAGTTTCTTCCTGCAGGTTTTCCTGCATTTGTTGCTCCTGCGCTGTCTTTTCCGGCATTTTCTTCACTAATACGCTCTGGATCATCCTGTTTTCCACTGATAAGATCCTATACTGGTATCCATCCTCTTCCACGGTAAAGTTCTCATCTGACTTTTCAGGAATTTTATCCAGTTTAGAGATCAGGAAGCCGTTCAGGGTTTCAAATTCCTCTTCCTGAAAGGAAATTCCAAAGCGTTCTTCCAGCTCGCTGAGCGGGGTAATTCCTGCGATCACATACTCGTCTGCATTTTCCGTAGACTCAATATGCTCTTCCACTTCATCATATTCATCCAGGATATTTCCTACAATCTCCTCCAGAATATCTTCCATTGCAACCAGTCCCGAAGTCTGGCCATATTCATCCACCACAATCACCATCTGCGTTTTGGTGTGCTGCATCATTTTGAATAATGCATCAATGTTTTTGGTCTCCGGAACAAACATAGGCTCCCGCAAAAGTCCCGGTATCTCCCCTACCGGAAGCACCAGATTATTATCATCCGTGTGGGCTCTCATAGCATCTCTGAAATGAATGATCCCTACAATATGATCAATGTTTTCTTCATAAACCGGAAAACGGCTTTTGCTTTCGCTCAGCATATATTCAAGCGCATTTCCAAGGGTCATTTCCCGGTCAATGGCTAATATGCTGGGCCTGTGGGTCATAATATCCTGAGCCTGCTTATCTCCAAATTCAAAGATGTTGTTGATCATCTCCGCCTCTGAAGCCTGAAGCACTCCCTGCTCATGTCCCTCGTTGACCATGGACTTGATCTCTTCCTCCGTGACGTCATCCTGCCACTCATCCGGCCTGACCCCAAAGATCCTTAAGATCCCCTTTGCAGACACAGATATGATGCCTGTAAGCGGACATAAGAGCCAGGTGATCCCATAAATAGGATTAATACAGGCGTATGCCCATTTTTTATGATACCTGGTTCCAAGCGTTTTCGGAATCAGCACTCCGAAGGTAAGCACTATGTACAGCCAGACCGCTCCCGCAAGCAAAAAGTGTTTTCCAAAGTCATACAATATGATGAATGCCATCACAAAATTGCTGAAGGTTGCTACAAACTGAATGGTATTGATATATCGTTCCGGTCTTTCCATGATCTTGCACAGTCTTACCGTTTTCTTACTTTTGACTTCCGCCGTCTCTTCTGACAGTTCTTTGGCGCTCAGTTCCTTCACTGCCGCACTGAAGCCGTAAAAAATCATATCTGCCAAAAGCAGCAGGATCAATAAAATATAACTGGCCGTGGGCCCGCCGTCATCCATTTTTCCATCTCCCTTATCGCACAAAATATCAAATTAAACTATAACATTTCCCGCTATCTGCGTCAAGTGCTGCCGGATGAGAGAGCTGTTTCAAGCTATGTACCCAGCTCCAGACTGATCATCAGCCCATGGTTTACCCGCTTCATGATATCCTCATCCAAATGACATACCTTGTCTTTCAGTCTCTTTTTATCTATGGTGCGAAGCTGTTCTAGTAGGATCACGGAATCCTTTTCCATCTCATATTTTCCTGCGCTCAGTTCAATATGCGTAGGCAGCTTTGCCTTATTCATCTTGGAAGTGATCGCTGCGCAGATAATCGTTGGACTATGCTTATTTCCTATGTCATTCTGAATGATCAGCACCGGTCTTACTCCGCCCTGTTCAGAGCCGATCACCGGTCTTAAATCTGCATAATATACGTCCCCTCTTTTCACTTTATACACACCCTTCATTTCAATCGGATTTACCTTTTTCAGCAGTAACTATTATAACCCTATTGTCAGAAGGTATTCAGTCAGGCTTAATAATCCTGATAATAATCCTTTGTGCAGAGGATCTTTCCATCCTTCATATAAATGCGCGGCACTCTTTTTGAAAGATCGCAGGCAAGTTCATAATTAAAGCGTCCTGACAGATTTCCGAGTTCTTCCATGGTAATGGCGTAAGCGCCGTCCTTTCCGATCAGCGTTACTTTATCCCCTTCCTTTGCCTCAGGGATCTCACTTAGGTCGATCATAAACTGATCCATGCAGACGCGTCCAAGGATGGCTGCCTTTTTTCCGTTTACAAGTACATAGCCTTTTCCGGACAGTCCTCTGGGATAGCCATCCCCATAGCCCACAGGAACCGTTCCGACCCTCGTTTTCTTTTGGGCGGTAAAGGTTCCTCCATAGCTGACGCTGTCCCCGGGCTCTATTTCCTTAATATAAACCAAATGGCTGTAAAGGGATAATGCAGGCCTAAGCTCGACGATATCCCTCCTGACCTCGTTGGAAGGCCATAATCCATAAAGAGTGATCCCTGCCCTTGCCACATCCATATTGGCCTCTGGCAGTTCTACAATTCCGGCGCTGTTTGAGCAGTGCTTAACCGGAATTGTAAGCCCCTCATCCTTTATCATGGCAAGAAACGTCTGAAACTTATTTAACTGCTTATTTGCTGCCGTTTTGTCCGCCTCATCCGCCCTGGCAAAATGCGTAAAGATCCCCTCCACTTCAATTCCCGGAGTTTGAAATGCTTCTTTTACAAATTCCAGCCCTTCCTGATCCGGTCTTACTCCGATCCGTCCCATACCGGTATCCACCTTAATATGGATCTTTGCTTTTTTCCCCAGTCTGCGGGCTTTCTCCGAAAGCTGCAAAAGCATATCTTTTCTGAATACCGCCATGCGGATTTCCTCTGTAATCAGCCTTTCATAGCTGTAGGGAAAGGTATAGCCCAGGATCAAAATAGGCTTTTTCATCTCATCATGTCTTAAAATAAAAGCTTCCTCTGCTGTGGCTGTTGCATATCCCCAGACAAAGGGCAGTTTTTCCAGCTCTCTTGCGATAGGAACAGCTCCATGCCCGTATCCGTCTGTTTTGATCACGCCGATCAGCTTGGTATGCTCTGCCACATTGGCCTTCATCTTTTCCATATTGCTGCAAATAGCATCCAGGTCAACCGTTGCAAATACTCTTTGATACTCTTCTCTCATAATTTTCTCCTCGCTTTCGCTATCTTTCTCCCTGGTATTGTAGAAACACCCTGGGTATTTCCTCTGTCAGGTCCCCGGCCATTACTCCTCTTGCCCTGCCAAGAGCCGCCAGGTCGCCTGCAAGGCTATGAAGGTATACGGCAAGTCCGGCCAGTTCATAGCAGCCTCCTCCCTGGGCGATCAGACCTCCGATCAGGCCTGTCAGCACATCTCCGCTTCCCGCCGTTGCCATGGCATCATTTCCTGAAGGGTTTAAAAGCATTCCCTTTCCATCCGGAGACAGGGTAACTGTTACAGCGTCCTTGGAAACCACTACGCATTCTAACTGTTTCCTTACCTGCTCTGCTACCTGGAAGCGGTCTTCCTTATAATTTTCCATAAAGCTGCCTGCCAGTCTGCAAAGCTCCCCGGGATGTGGCGTTATTACAACTTTTTCCCTGCCTGCCCGCTTTCTTGCAGCTGCAAAGCACTGCTGCATTTCCTCATCTTCCGCAATCATATTAAGTGCATCTGCATCCAGCACCATAGGACATTCCACATTCTGAAGCAAAAGCCGCAGGGTTTCTTTGCCGGCCGGCTTCTGCCCCATTCCCGGGCCTGCCGCCAGCACATCTGCCCACTGAAGCGCCTGACGGATCTGTCCTTCTTCCGGCACCGTATCATAGGTACTCAGGATTGCCTCAGGCAGCGCCTGTTGGATGATCTGCCTGTTGCATTCCGGGGTCAGGATCATGACCATTCCCGCTCCGCTGCGAAAAGCGCTTTTCCCGGAAAGGACAGCCGCTCCGCACATTCCGCTGCTTCCTGCAGCCAAAAGCACTTTTCCGAAGGTTCCTTTATTCCCTGCGGGATCCCTTGCAGGAAGAAGCTTTCCTATATCTTCTGTCTGCAATGCAGCCGCTTCCTCCCTGCCTGTCACCGCTTTCCTGTAATCAATCCCTATATCCCTTACAAGAAGCTGTCCGGTATACTGTCTTCCCGGATCAAGAAGCTCTCCCCTCTTGGCAAATCCATAGGCAACCGTCATATCTGCGCATACAGCACATCCCTGAATTTTTCCTGTATCGGAACAAATTCCGGAAGGAATATCCAGGCTGCACACCAGGGCCCCCTTTTCCTTGGCGGAGTTGATCCACTCTACAGTCTCCCGGTATTCTCCCTCCAGCGGACGTTTCAATCCTGTTCCGAACAAAGCATCCACTATAATATCATATTCCTTTTCTTCCGGTTTGCTCTTTATGGGAATGCCCATATTCTCCAAAATCCTGATCTGTATGCTGTTTTCCTCTGAAAGCTTTTCTCTGCTTCCGATCAGTACTACCGTTACCTGAAATCCCTTTTGGAGCAGGATCCTTCCCACTGCCAGTCCATCTCCGCCGTTATTGCCTGTACCTGCAAGCACAAGAATATGTCCTGCTTTTTCTTTCCACATCTGCAGGGCGTTTACGCTCTCTGCCGCAGCCCGTTCCATTAAAACCAGCGCAGGAATTCCCAGCTTTTCGATTGTTTTTCCATCCAGCTTTCTCATTTCTTCCCCGGTTACGATCCGCTGCATCCGCTCACCTCCTTTTGCTATGCAAAATGCGCCATATCCCTACGGCATGACGCATTTATTTCTGATATTCCATGTCAAAGATATCGATCACCTCTGCACCAAAAATATCATGCATATAGGCATAAAGCTCCTGATTAACCTGTTCAAGCTCCTGGTTCCTGCCCAGCCGCTCCTTCAGCTCTATGCGTGTTTTTTCAATCCATTCTGCTGACTCGTCGATCTCCCGTTTATTCTGCCACAGACGGCGATAACAGTTATCCATGGTAGCCAGCATCAGTTCCCGGTTGACCCTTTCGATTTCGCCCGGAAGGCTCAAAAGCTCCTTCTCACATTCCCGCTGTCTCTGGCTGCATTCCTCTGTGAGTCTTTTCAGCTCCTTCGCCTTTTTCTTTGCAGTTTCGTCATCCTTTACGGAGGCTCCCTCCGCATTATTCATGATCTCCTGCATTAACTTTTTCTTGAGCTTCCTGATCTCCTTGCGTTCTGTGTTTGCCTTTCCCTGCCTCTTGATCAGATCATTCAGCTCCGTTTGAAGATGGGTGATGGTTTTATCCGGCTTAGACTGTGCAAACAGCTTATGCCATTTGTTGTCTAACGTGAGAACCGGTATCTCCCGTCCCGCAAGCGCAGGTCCGAAGACCTCTTCTCTTCTGGACATGTCAGTCACCTCCCTGCCCAAAACGATTGATATTATAAGTAAGCTTCATCAGGCTGTCTGACAAATGAACATTCTCTACCTGGATCTCCTGCGGCACATTCAAATCCACATGGGCAAAATTCCAGATACCCTTGATCCCATTGGCGGCAAGCCGCTCCGCCACCTGGATGGCGCTGTTCTTTGGTATAGTCAGCACCGCAATATCAATATTATTTTCTCTTACAAACTGCTCAAGCTCATCCATGGGCTTCACTTCCAAATTCCGGATCTTTTTCCCAAACAGCGCAGGGTTATTATCAAAAATCCCCTTAAAAAGAAATCCTCTTCTTTCAAAATTCATATAATTGGCAAGGGCCTGGCCTAAATTGCCTGCTCCGATGATAATAAGATGATGGGTTTTGTCAAGACCCAGGATCTTGCCGATCTCCTGATAAAGGTACTCTACCTTGTAGCCATATCCCTGTTGTCCGAAGCCTCCAAAATTATTAAAATCCTGCCGGATCTGGGATGCCGTCACCTTCATAATGTCGGAAAGCTCCTGCGATGAAATCCGTTCAATCCCCTCATCCTTCAGTTCACCCAAATATCTGAAATATCTCGGCAGACGCCCAATAACTGCCTGTGAAATTTCCTTTTGCTCCATTTGGAATGCCCCCTGTTTTTTGATATAAGTTAAATATATAACAATGTTAAAATAATGTCAATTCATTGACATTCCCTTTTATCCTCTGTAAACTGAAACGGAATACAGAATACAATAAAAATAAGGAAGAAACATCAATGATCTTATCATGTCAGAATATTTCAAAAGCATTTAACGAGGTTCCTGTTTTAAAAGAGGTGTCCTTTCACCTGGAGGATTACGATAAAGCCGCCATTGTCGGCCTGAACGGTGCCGGAAAGACAACGCTTCTGCGTATTATCGTAGGCGAAATAGCTCCGGATCACGGCCTGGTAACCTTGTCAAAGGATAAAACCATCGGTTATCTGGCACAGGATCAGGCTGTAAGCAGTCAGAACACCATCTACGAAGAACTCCTTACCGCCAAATCAGATGTGATCGAAATGGAAAGCCGCATCCGTTCTCTGGAGCTGGCCATGAAACAGGCATCCGGCAGGGAGCTGGAAGAACTGATGGAAACCTACACCCGTCTGACCCATTCCTTTGAGCTGGCCAACGGTTACGCCTATCAAAGTGAAGTAACCGGCATTTTAAAAGGACTTGGCTTTACGGAAGAAGAATTTTCCAAAAAGATCTCCACCCTTTCCGGAGGACAAAAGACCCGTGTTGCGCTTGGAAAACTTCTTTTGCAAAAACCGGATCTGATCATCCTGGATGAGCCCACCAACCACCTGGATCTTAATTCCATTGCCTGGCTGGAAACCTATCTCCTGAATTATAAAGGCGCTGTCCTCATTGTTTCCCATGACCGCTATTTCCTTGACCGCATTGCCGGAAAGATCATCGAAATCGATCAGACAAAGGCAACCACCTTCCTTGGAAATTATTCTGACTATGCCGTCAAAAAGGAACAGCTTCGTTCTGCCGCATTAAACGCATATCTGAAACAACAGCAGGAAATAAAGCACCAGGAGGAAGTCATTGAAAAGCTCCGTTCCTTTAACCGTGAAAAATCCATTAAACGGGCTGAAAGCCGCGAAAAAGCTTTAAACAAAATGGATGTTTTGGATAAACCCACCCAGACAAGAAGCGATATCCACATAACCCTGACTCCCAGATGCACCAGTGGAAATGATGTTCTGCATATCGAAGATCTTTCCAAGTCCTTTGGGGAGCATCTGCTCTTTAAGCACCTCTCCATGGATTTAAAGCGTGGCGAGCATGTTGCCATTATCGGCGATAATGGCACCGGCAAAACAACGATCTTAAAGATCATCAACGGCCTGCTTCCTGCCGACACAGGAACGCTTACCCTTGGCACTAACGTCCATATCGGCTACTATGATCAGGAGCATCATGTGCTGCATCCAGAGAAAACCTTGTTTGATGAAATATCGGATTCCTATCCTTATCTGGATAATACGGAAATCCGCAGCACTCTTGCCGCTTTTCTTTTTACCGGCGAGGATGTGTTTAAGCGGATAAAGGATTTAAGCGGTGGCGAGCGCGGCCGTGTTTCCCTTGCCAAACTCATGCTTTCCGAATCCAATTTTCTGATCCTGGACGAGCCCACAAACCACCTTGATATTACTTCCAAGGAAATCCTGGAGGACGCCATCAACGCTTATGAGGGCACAGTTCTTTATGTTTCCCATGACCGTTACTTCATCAACCGGACTGCCAGCAGGATCCTGGAGCTTTCAGAGGGCGCTCTGACCGGTTATCTCGGAAATTACGATTATTACCTGGAAAAGAAAACGGAAGCTTCCCTTTCCACACTCCCTGCCTCTCCCTCTCAGAAGGAATACCTTCCGACTGAGACAAAGCTGGACTGGCAGGCGCAGAAAAAGCTTCAGGCCGATAAGCGGAAAAAGGAAAACGATCTGAAAAAATGCGAGGAATCCATTGCCCTCCTGGAACAGGAGCAAAAGGAAATCGACGCAAAAATGTCAGATCCCTCCATTGCTACCAATGTGGCTGAATTACAAAAGCTTGCCAGCCGTCAAAAAGAACTGGCTGACAAGCTCGAAGGTCTGTATGAACAATGGGAAGCTCTGGCAGATGCTACATAAGGCTCTCCAGTGTTTCCCTGATGGCCTGAATAAACTCAAGACTGTTTAAGATTACCGGATGCTCACAGGTGGAAATCAAAGACAGGCTCTTTGTCATCTTGCCGTCTTCAACGGTCTTGATGCAGGCTTTTTCCAGTTTATCCGCAAACTGCATGAGCGCTGCGTTCTGATCCAGCTCTCCGCGCTTTCTAAGCGCCCCTGTCCATGCAAAGATCGTAGCAATGGAGTTGGTAGAAGTCTCCTCTCCCTTCAGGTGCTTATAATAGTGGCGCTGTACGGTTCCATGCGCCGCTTCATACTCATAAACACCGCTGGGGGATACCAGAACAGAAGTCATCATGGACAGATCTCCATATGCGGTTGCCACCATATCTGACATCACATCTCCATCATAGTTTTTACATGCCCAGATAAATCCGCCTTCTGAACGGATCACTCTCGCTACGGCATCATCAATCAACGTATAGAAATACTCGATCCCAAGCTTCTCAAATTTTTCCTTATATTCCTTTTCGTAGATCTCCTGGAAAATGTCCTTAAAGGTATGGTCATACTTCTTGGAAATCGTATCCTTTGTGGAAAACCACAGATCCTGCCTGGTGTCTACCGCATAGCTAAAGCAGGCTCTTGCAAAGCTGGAAATAGACTTTTCAGTGTTGTGGATTCCCTGAATGATCCCTGCTCCGTCAAAGTCATGGATCAGCTCTCTTGTCTGTGTTCCGTCCTCTGCTGTAAAGACCAGTTCTGCCCTGCCCTTTCCCGGGATCTTCATTTCTGCATTCTTATAAACATCCCCATAAGCATGACGGGCAATGGTAATGGGTTTCGTCCAGTTCTTTACATAAGGTACGATCCCGTTTACCAGAATGGGCGCTCTGAATACAGTTCCATCCAGAATGGCTCTGATGGTTCCGTTGGGGCTTTTCCACATTTCCTTCAGATTGTACTCTGTCATTCTGGCTGCGTTAGGAGTAATGGTCGCACATTTTACTGCCACTCCGTACTTCAGGGTTGCATTGGCGCTGTCCACTGTTACCTGGTCATTGGTTTCATTTCTGTGTTCCAGTCCCAGATCATAGTATTCCGTTTTTAAATCTATAAATGGAAGAAGAAGCTCATCCTTTATCATCTTCCAGAGAATTCTGGTCATTTCATCTCCATCCATCTCCACCAGGGGAGTCTGCATTTTAATCTTGTCCAATTCTTTCCTCCGTCCTTTCCTCTTCTTTTAAAATATCGTATAATCCATTCTTTACGATATTATCATAAGCATTGATCATATGCTGTGTTGCTGCCTTCTCAGCCTCCTGCGCTTTTCCATCCCTGATCGCTTCCATGATCCGTCTGTGCTCTTCATTGGATGCAATTCCTCTTTCTCTTGTAGAAAGTGTTTTTTTCCTGATCCGGATCACATACTGGTGGAAATCCTGAAGCAGATTTTCAAGCATTTTGGAATCGCAGGCTGCGTACAGGATGTCATGAAAACGATTGTCAAGCTCCGCCATCTGTTCCATATGGCCCTTAGAAGCATGAAAGCTTGCAAGATAAACGTTCTCCTCCAGCTCCTCAAGCTGTTCCGGCGTGATATGTTCTGTAGCAAGCCTTGCGCACATTCCCTCAAGCGAGGATCTGATCATATAAATATCCTTCACATCCTTTGCTGTGATACCGGTCACATATGCTCCTTTATTTGGAATGATCTGGATCAGTCCTTCCAGTTCAAGCTGCCTGAAAGCCTCCCTGACCGGCGTCCTGCTGACGCCAAGCTCTTCTCCGATGGCTACCTCCTTCAGTTCCTCATGTTCCTTGTACCTTCCGTTCAGAATGTCCTCTCTCAGCTTGTGGAACACTCTGCCCCGCAGGGAGTATTTATCTGTTACCTCCTGCTTTAAATCATATTTACTCATTTTTTCCTTCTTTCCAAAATACCGGATTACCCTATGGTCATATCCAGTTTTTTGCAGACGATCGCTATCTGCTCAATTAATTCCTTATCCGTGATTACGGTCACACGTCCGTCCTCATACTGTTTATCTACCCATTTTTTCAGTTCTGCTACAAGAGGACTTGATTTATCAAGCTGCTTGTCCTCCTTCAGCTTAAAATAGGTATTGATCCAGTGTGCAATTCCTGCCAGCCCGGAGGTATTGGATACGGCGCACAGAACCGGTCTGTTTAAGAATTTGTCCGTATCAAAAATATTGTAGATCTCCTCATTCTTTAAGAGGCCGTCTGCATGAATTCCGGCTCTGGTCACATTGAAATTCTTTCCTACAAAGGGAGTTCTCTCCGGAATATGATATCCGATCTCCTTCTCATAGTATTCTGCAAGCTCGGTGATCACGGTGGTGTCCATTCCGTTCAGATCCCCTTTCAGCTGTGCATACTCAAATACCATTGCCTCAAGCGGCGTATTTCCGGTTCTTTCTCCGATGCCAAATAAAGAAGTATTGACGCCGGAGCAGCCATACAGCCATGCCGTTGTAGAATTGACCACAGCTTTGTAAAAATCATTATGTCCGTGCCACTCGATCAGCTCATGGGGAACTCCTGCATGGGTGTGGATCGCATAAATAATTCCCTGAACACTTCTTGGAATAACCGCACCAGGGTAGTTTACACCATATCCCATAGTATCGCAAGCTCTTACCTTGATAGGGATCTTATACTCTTCCATCAGCTTCATCAGTTCCAGGCAGAAAGGCACTACATAACCATAAATGTCGGCTCTGGTAATATCCTCCAGATGGCATCTGACGCTGATCCCCTCTTCCAGGCAGTCCCGAACTACGCTCAGATAATGTTCCATGGCTTGTTTTCTGGTCATTTTCAGTTTCAGGAAAATATGATAATCAGAACAGCTTACCAAAATTCCGGTTTCCGGCATTCCGATTTCCTTGACAAGCTTGAAATCCTCCTTGCTTGCCCGGATCCAGCTGGTAACCTGTGGAAAATCATAGCCCCTCTCCATACATTTGTAAACGGCATCTCTGTCCTTTTTGCTGTACAGAAAAAATTCGCTGGCGCGGATCATTCCGTTTGGCCCGCCCAGTCTGTGCAGGTAATCGTAAATTTTGACGATCTGCTCTGTGGTATAGGGCGCTCTCGACTGCTGTCCATCACGAAAAGTGGTGTCCGTGATCCAGATATCCTTGGGCATATTATGCGGCACGATCCTGTCATTGAACGGTATCTTTGGCACCTCAGAATAAGGGAACATATTCCGGAACACATTGGGCTTTTTGACATCATCCAATATGTACATATGCTCTTCAATCTCAAGCAGGTTGTTCTTCGTGTTCAGTGAAACCGGTCTGTCTAAAAAAAGATCATTATCATCAGCCATGATTCATTTCCTCCCTCTGTTTTCCCTTTTTAACGCTGTTATTGTGTATAATTGTATACAATAGAACAACTTCTGTCAATGACCTTTTTTATCCCCCTGCGTTTTCCAGCAGTTTTTTTATATCGATCATTCCCCAGCCCTGCTTATTCCATGGTTCTCCCAGATCATGCGCCGTATGCAGCAGCTTCCTTTTTACCTCTTCATTCGACAGGGCCGGATTTTTCTGCAATAGCAGCGCCGCACCTCCCGATACGATAGGCGTTGCCATGGAGGTCCCGCTCTTGGCTGCATAAGCATTCTGGTAACAACGCCCTTTCAGCCTGATCCCTGAGCTGCAGGAAATAATCTCTGTTCCCGGCGCCACAATATCCGGTTTTTTCATTGCATAGGGGCTTGGTCCCCTGCTGGAATAATCCTCGCACAGTCCTTTTCGGTTTCCAAAATATCCACCCTCATGGCACCCCACCGTAATCACCTGCTCCCGTTGTCCCAGCGGCGACAGGCTCATGGGCTTTGGCCCCATATTTCCTGCTGCACATACTACTGTGATCCCCTGTTTCCACGCCTCATCCACCAGCGACAGGAGCTGCATCATTTTATCCTGATTAGGTGCGCTTCCCATTCCAATAGAGATATTTAAAATGCGGATATTGTATCTGTTTTGTATTCCAAGGATCCACTCCATTCCGCGGAGCATGCTCTCTAATATTCCGTCCCCCTTATAATCAAGAACCTTTCCCACCACCAGAAGACTGTCAGGCGCAATTCCCTTATAGCGCCCCCTTGATACACGTCCACTACCGCACAAACACCCGGCAACATGGGTTCCATGCCCGCTGTCATCGTACCGGGTCCTTCTTTCATTCACAAAATCTGCAAAGGCGATCACTCTGTTTTCAAAATCCGGATGGGGAGCCACTCCGGTGTCTAACATAGCAACCGTCACTCCTGATCCCCTGCAGGTATCCAGCAGTTCATCGCTGCAGCCTATTTGCCGTCTTACCCGAAGCATAAAAAAACTCCCGGCCTTTTTCTTATCATATGCCGGGAGTTTCTACTCAGTTCTCTCTTTATGAAATTCCTTTTCTTTTCCCTTTGTAAAAGAAAAGCGCTACTGCTCCTGCAAGAAGTCCAATCGCCAAAAACCACTTGGGATGTATGGGATCCCCTGTATCAGGAGTATTATCCTTATTGCCGGAAAGATCTGTGATCACAGCCTTTCCATTTGTCACAACGGCCTGTCCGTTTAAGTCCGAATAGGTATAAATCCCATAAGGTGAAAAATGGTTTGTCGTAAATTGTACACAGGGTTTCCCGGAAAGCTCCAGTAATCTGAACTGCACTGCTTCAAGCTGTCCGTCCTGATCCAAAGTCACCACATGCATTTTTTCCGGTGATATTCCATCCGGAATGCTGAGCTGTATGGTCGCTGTCTGTTTTCCCAGCTTCGTTATGGGGATCGTTTGAGAATTATCATACAGGGAAATATCATATGCCAGCAAATGATCCGGTACCTTTCCACCGTACAATTCCCCATATGCCTCTGCTATTTGGGCGGCAGCATCCTCGCTGTCCTTTATTTTCAGTACAAAGCTGCCGTTTTCACCGGCAAGCTGTGCCTGTGTATTTTCATCCTTTGTAAGGGAAGCGCTGTCAATCACAACCGATACCCCGGCATCCTGTACGGTCTGTACGCCTGCCGTATTATCGGCTACAACCGTCCCCGAGGGTGTAACTACCGTTCCTGCGAAACCATATTTTCCGCTTTCCAGCACCGTTCCTGTCAGATCCGTTACTCCCTCCGGCACCACCGCATTTTTAACAGGAGAAAACGCATAGCCGCGCTCCTGCTTGTTTGCCAGTCTTTTTGCGCTGTTCCCCATCATCAATACGGGTAGCTCCGTTCCCTCAAATACTACGGTATCTGTTCCTCCCGGAATTTCATATGCCTCCAGTCCTACCGACTTTACAGAAGCCGGAATAGTCACACTGGAAAGAGGACAGTTTTTAAAAGCCCGATCCTCAATGGCTGTCAGATTTTTACCGCCGTTTACTGTTTTCAGATTTCTGCAGCCCATAAAGGCTTCCTCTCCGATCACTTCTACGGTGTCCGGTATATTCACTGCCGTAATTCCCATATGGTCCTTAAAGACCTGGGGCCCGATCTGCTTCACGCCGCTTGGAATATTTACAACACTGTCTGTTCCTCCATAAGCAAGCAGAATTCCATCTCCTACGATCACATAGGAACTGCCTGCAAGCTGTTTGGAAAGCCATGGCGTATTATCAAATGCATGGGCATCTATTTTAGATATACTGGATGGAATCTGCACCTCTGTCAGCTGATCGCAATGATAAAACGCACCATAATCAATGGTTGTCACGCCTTCTGGGATAATCACTTTCTTTAATCCACTCCGGGCAAAGGCAAACTCTCCGATCTCTGTTATTCCCTCCGGGATCTCATAATCTGTCATGTCCGCCTGCTGATAAAAAGCCTGGCTGGCAATCTTATCTCCTGCTACAGTATATTTAGGAAAATCCTTTCCCTTCTGTGCATTATCCACCAGAAGATCCCTTGCTTCGTTTGCTTCCTGCGTAGTTACGGGCTGCTCCTCTCCTGACAGATCTATTTTCCCACTCTGTGACGCAGTTCCGTTCGCCGTCTGTCCTCCTGACATAACAGAAGCCTGCCTGTTATCAATAAAGATCACGGCTCTGCCGGATACAATACTGGACTGGCCAAGGATCGTCAGGTTATTCACCGTGGTGGTCTCTACTCCTATGGTTGGAGACGGAGATGGATTTCCCGTCTGGGGCGCATTTTCTTCCTGAGGCGTGGTCTGATCATTTGCAGGTGCCTGATCTGACGTATCATTTGTAATCTGCGCAGGATCGATCACCTGTGAATCCTGCACTTCTTCGTATTCTACTTCCTCTACATCCGACTTCTGGAAGGCCGCTGCAAAATCGCCGCTGTAGGTTCCAAGCGTCGCATCAAAGCTCACATTGGGACAGCCGTCAAAGGCGCTGTCACTGATATTCGCCATGGAATCCGGTAATGTAACCTTTTCCAGGTTTACACAATCCTCAAATGCCTTGGCACCAATTCCTCTTACCGGAAGTGGAATATAAACATTCTTTAAATTACTGCAATTTGAAAACGCATAGGCAGGAACCTCCGAAAGCCCGCTTCCCAGCGTCAGCTCTTCCAGATAAGGGTTTCCCCAGAAGGCATAGCCCTTGATCTCTTTTACCGTTGAAGGCAGGGTATACGCCCCCTTCATGGCTCCCGGCATCACTGCATACAAAATGGTTTCTTCATCATCATACAACACGCCATTGGAATAATGCAGATAGGGATTATCCTCTGAAACCTGCAGCTCCTTTAACTGCCCGCAGCCTGCAAATACTCCGGTTCCCAGATCCTTCACTCCTGCGCCCAGAGTCACGTTCACCAGCTCGCCGTCATTGGCAAAAGCCGCCGTATCAAGCGTTTTCACTCCATCCCCCAGTTCTATGGTCCGCAGATTATCACAGCCTGCAAAGGCACGATAACCGATCTCCTCTACATCTCCCGCTACCGTTACTTTGATCAGATCTTCATTTCCCGCAAACGCTTCCTCGCCGATCACTTTAATGCTATCAGGAATAGACACGACTTCCGCCGTGCCTGTATATTTGAGTAGCTTACTTCCTTCCATTTCAAAATCAGATGCGACAGCGCTTGCTTCCGCATCTGACACAGGTACCTGGGTAACTGCCAGCGCCGTAAGCGCCAGCAGAATACTCAGGGTTTTTGCAATTTTTCTATTCATGGAATACTCCTAAGCCGTTTTAACGGGTAACACCTTCTTGTCCCTCTTAAAGAACAAAATCAGGGAAATACATGCAAGTCCTGTTGCCAAAAACCACTTAGGATGAATGGGATCACCGGTCTTTGGTGTGGCATCAATGGTCGCCTGCGTCAGGTTTGCTGTATCTACATAGATCACATAAGGTGAAAAATGCGTAGCAGTAAAGTTAATGCACGGTACTCCGTCTACTGTTGTAAATCTGGCATTTAACTTCTCTAATTGTCCATTATTGACCGCTGCGGCCATATTATTGCCTGCATACTGGATCAGATCATCCGGGAGCGGCAGTGTTAAGTTCACACTGATCCCTGAGGTATCGGCGATCCTGGTTCTGCCGGTGGAGTCATACAGACTGATATCCATAGGCAGATATTTCAGTCTGCTGATATCTCCGTATTCTGCCTGAAGCGCTGCAATCACTGCATCCGTTGCTGCCTGATCCTCTGTGATCTTTACAATAAAGTTATCTGTTGCACCGCTTACGGTTGCACCTGCAAGTCCTGTATTGGAAATACCCGGTCTGGTAATCTCTACCTTGGTTCCGTTGCTGCTTGAGCTTGCTCCATTCTGTCCGGAAGATGAACTGCCTCCATTTGCAGCATTTGCATTAGTGCTTCCGCTTCCTGTCTTATAGGTTGCTGTAATGGCTACATTTGCTGCAGGCATGGTAAAGGTTGTGGAGGACGCATTGGGATTTGCAAAGCCAACTCCCGCTGTAGAAGAAGTCCACTTATCAAAGACCTGTCCCTCTCCCATAAAGTATGCATTGATCGCTACCACTGCGCCTGCTGCATAGCTGCCGCTGCCGCTTCCGCCCGATACCGATACGGTATACTTCTTCACATCACTGCCATTTGCACCAGGTGAAGATGTAGGGGTCGGAGAAGCATTGCTGCCATTGCCGTTATTTCCATTATTGTTTCCATTGCTGCTGCCACTGCCGGAAGGATTTGCGCTGGAGGAAGTACCGCTTCCTTCCTTCTCATAATTTGCCACGATATTTATATCCTTTGTGACCTTTGAGAAGTCCGAAGGTACCCAACCTAAGAAAGTATAACCGGCTCTGGTAGGTGACTTAGGCTCTACTGCCGCTTCTCCGTCATTTACGGACTGCTGGCTTAAAATGGTCTTTCCGTCATAATCGTAAAAGATAACCGTGTGCCTGCTGGCGTCACTGGAATTATCTATATAAAGTGCAATGATCGTTTTGTCTTCTGTGACATTGTTCCAGTCCTGAGACCACTTATCAAAGGTATAGCCTTCTCTTGTAGGGTTGGCGGGAGGCGTTGCGCTCTTGCCTTCCTCAATATACTGCACCTCTCCGATCAGCGTTCCATCATAATCCATAAAGGAAACCGCATAAATGTTGGATCCGAAAATCGGCCACACATCTGTATCCTTGGAAATGTTGGTATAGTCTGTCCATCTGCTGAAGGCAACTCCGTCATGGGAAGGAGGCGTAGTAGGCGGAACAGCGTCCTCACCGTCCTTTACCTTGGTGGTATAGTATACAGCCTTGCTTGTAATATCCGGGTAATCCGGGTAATCCCAGAAGGTTACGGTGTGAGTCAGATAAACCTTTCCGTATTCCGGATTAATATAGTCATATTCCTTGGCATATCTGTCCGCTGTGGTTCCCTCAACACATTCAAAGTTAATTGTCTGCTGAGGACTGCTTTCAAAGGCATCCTTCTCAATGTACGCCTGATTTCCAGGGATTGTTAACAGCTTAAGACCGCTGTTTTTAAAGGCATCCTTCTCAATATTTTTGACGGTATCCGGAAGGACAACCGAGGTCAGGATTTTGGTATCCATAAAGCATCTGTCCGGTATGGTATCTACCGTTGTAGTGGACAGATCAACCTTACCGATCTCATCACAATCCATAAATGCTTCCGGCAGAACATCTGTTACCCCGTCAAATTCCTCCGGCCCCACGGTATAGGAGCCTACGTTAGTTCCTCTTCCGGGCAGACATTCCGCAATAGTCTTTTTGCCATTATTCAAATCATATAAAATACCGTTTTGATATGCCAGATTACTGCCGAGGCATTCTATGTTGGTGAGCTTATCGCAGCCTCTGAACGGCCTCATTCCTACCGTTGCAATATTAGGGCCTAAGGTAACGCTGGAAAGATTTTCACAATTTTCACTGGTTGAATTAATCACTCCGGTAGTACTGTCCAGCTCTTCCAGACAGCCAAAGGCATAATCGCCCAGCTCTGTAGCTCCGATAATCGCTGCACTTTGAAGATTACTGCATCCGGTAAAGGTAAACGGATCAATGGTATTCACACCATTTAAAGTAATCGAGTTAATATAGGTGTCTGGTCCTTCTGTTCCAACAACCTCTGCTTCTTCAGGTACAATAGGCTCTCCGTTACTGTCTGTTTTATATGTATAACCGGAAAAGAGTCCCTTTTTCAGCATATCTACGTTGGTAGGCACCACTACATTTTTGGATGCATTTACAAGCTCAAGCATTTTTTCTGTAGGAAGGTTGGCAGGATCATTCTTTTCGCAGCGGTCAATCGCTTCCTGGATCACATTAGCAAGATAGGTTTCTTCCGTATCATCCGAAGTATTCACATAGGGAAGCTTCGCTACATAGGCCTCTATCTTGGCTCTGTTGGATTTAAAGCCTGTAATGTTACCGCTGCTTGGATCTGTAATGGCATCTGTAAAGTTATCATACCTGGGATAGCTTTCCAGTTCTGCGCCGCCCTCTTCGGTTGTGTAATCATAATTATATTTTACTTCCAGATTGGTAGGCCAGCCACTGTGACAGGTAATCCATGCCTTATTTTGATCCGGATTGTTGATCATATTTTCCGGCGTCATGGCGTAGATGAACGGTACTGTATCTGTCCCGGCGTCATTGATCATAGCCCCTACAAAGGTAAGCTCAGGATCTTCTTCCGTAATTTTATCCCCGCAGGATACAACCTGTGTGCGGAACGCATCCGTTCCGATGCTCTGGATGGTTGACGCATTGCTGAAGATCACGGTTTTCAGATTGTGGGTTCCCTTAAATGCGCCGTCTGCAATATTTGCAACCGTTTCCGGGATCGTAACACGCTTAATGGTACACGCATTGTCGAAGCAGCCGGTTCCTATAGTTGATATTCCATAAGGTCCGATCCGTTTGGGAATTTCCACATTTTCAGGATTTCCCTCGATCCAGATCTTGGTCAGTTCGTTTCGGTCATTTACCTGATAGGTGATAGAGGCTCCTGTTGCCGCTTCCGAGATCACAACCTCGTACACTTCCTTATCCCAGTATTTATAAGCAATTTCTTCCTCATTCGCCGTTACATGCAAAGCAGATCTGCCAATTCTGTCATCCGTCTTGGTATCTGCTCCCCAGAAATAAAAGCTTTCCGGCACTGTATCCTTAAACGTCTCAAAGGTGAAGGATGTATCATCTGTAAAATCCATATTGCTGTTTGGTACTTTTACACGCTGTAAATTTGAACACCCCTCAAATACGCCGATCTGCAGATTGCTTTCTGCATACTGGCTGGGGAAAATAACCTCGCCCAGAGAACTGCAATTCTTAAATGCAGAATTTCCGATGGTCTGAAGCATAGTGTCCAGTTCATCTTCACTGCCTCCGCATAAGTCCACCTTCTGTAATCTGGTGCATCCCTCAAAGCAAGAATCTCCAATGGCTTTCACGTTGATTGGCAGGATGATACCGGTAAGCGCCGTACAGTTGTAAAACGCATCCTTTCCAAGCGACTGGATATTGGATTCCACAGGCATATTACACTGTGATAATCTGATGCAGTTTGCAAAGGCGCCATTTCCAATGGTTGACAGGTTGTTTCCAAAGCTTACGCTCTGAAGGGTTGCACACCCCTGAAAAGCATAGTCGCTGATACCGGAAAGATTTTCTCCGATGACCAGGTTCGTAATGTTGGCATTGTTAGCAAACACGCCGTCATCCGGCCCCGTACGATATGCGTCTTTGCGCACGCTCCAGGTTCCGTCTGCGGTATTGGTATCAATAAACTGCTGCCCGATATATTTCACGCTGGCATCAATTCTGTAATGAGTGTTGTCAGTAGGATGGATCAAATCTCCAGTTTTCTTATCCTGGTAATACAGTTTATTATCGTCCTGCTCTCCCCAGATGGAACGCTGCTCATAATAACAGGGCTTCTGATGGGTCACCATGCGCTCCGTTACATCAAAAAGCTTCTCTCCGATTACATTTCCGTCATCATCATACTCATAGGGGTCTGCGGGGTCAATGTATACCAGCTTATCATTTCTGGTAACAAGCTGATTTTTGTTGACAACTATAGACTCGCCCACATTATAGCTTGAACCTGCAGGCACCGGATGCTTGACTGTGTCATACTTGATATTCGGAACATAATACAGCAGCACCTGGCTGCTTCCATCCATCACATAATCCTGTTCGTACACATCATAAAACATAAATTCATCGTTTTGTGTAACCAGGCAATATCCGCCCTCCGTCTGAGTTGTCTTATATTTCCGGAACGCCTCCAGGGAGTTGGGAATTGTCAGTGTACTGTCCTGTAATACCGTAGAATTATAATTCAGGATAACTGCGGATCTTACTCCATCACCCGGATTGACATAAGCAAACTGAAATCTTCCGTCACCGGAGGTATAAATCGTTGCATCATTCGACACATAAGGGATCGTGCTCTCGCAGAAGGACTTTATGGAAGAATCCGGCGTTCCTGCCAGATCTCCTGTTCTCTTTCCCTGGGTATCCCAGACCCAGACCTTCGGTGCAGGTTTGGCTGCCTCTCCCGGATTTGCACTGACATCCTGTACAGGTAATGCCGCTATCACAATAGCAGAGGCCATAAAAAGGCCTCCAATGGTTTTCCTTACCTGTCTTTTCAGCTTTCTATTTTTCTTTGCTGTTTTCGTCATCTGTAACGCTCCTTTGGTTACTTAATTCTCTTTGCTACTACAACAAACCTTCCGTCTGTCTGTGAATTGTCACAGGTAGACAAGGTCAAAAGACTGTCTCCATAGCTTGCTGTCACACCCGTATCGTACAGGCTCATTTTCGCCATTTCATTCATGTAAGAATCAAATTCCTTTTTGGAATTAGCGTCAATGAACTGATAATACTTAAAAACCAGGTCATCCTCATTGTACACCTGAGATCGAAATACATACATGACCTGATAGGTTGCCTTTTCGTAAATACTGTCAAACATAATGATGGAATGCTTCTCGCCATAAGACTGCTTGGCATACTTTTGAAGCTGTCCGAACATCTGCCCTGATTTCATATGATGCCCGTAAATGATCAGATTGGTGGAACGGGGATAAATACTGCAATTATAATCCAGAAAAAGACTTCCGTTCTTGTCATACTCCTGATTGAAATTGTGTTCCAGGTAATAGGAATTGTCACCAGTCTGCATAACAGGGTAATCTATTATTGTATCGTCAATTTTAAGCCATCCGATTAGCTTTTTATTCTTTTCGTATAAAGTTTTATATTCATCCAGCACATCTGGGAGCTGAACTGTGGTCTTATGGATCGCAAAATCATTTTTATCCTTGGCATCTGCTAAAACATCGCTGCCCTTTAGGGCGGCAAGCTGTTCATAGCTTGCATTGTTCCTGGCTGCCACAAAATAATAAACTCCAAAATAGGAAAGGCTTGCTACCGCCACCACGGAAGCTGCCAGGACAATGAGTTTTCTGCGCTTTTCCCGCCTTCTTAGTTCTAAAAGCACCTGCTCTTCCATGATTTTGTCCATGGCTCCGGACGGTATTTCTTTTTTCTTTGGTTTGCTTGTCCCCTGTGCAGATCTATGGGCTTTCTTTTCTTTTTTCCCCTTTTTCACTTTCCCCGCTTTTCCCTTGGGAAAAAAACGGGCTGCATTTTGGGCCGTAATGCCCTGTTTCTTTAATTTTTCTATTTTTTCATAAATCTCATCATCAAAGTCATTTCCTACCAGTGTTTCAAACCGGTAAATTCCACTCTGCATCTCGCCATACAGTTCATAAAGTTGTACGGGATCTTCCAGGTCTGTCTGTGCCTTGATGGTGTTTATTTTCTTCTGATCGCGTAGTGCAGCTTCATAATCCGCTTTTGTGCGAAAGTGCCTCCCCGCAACGGTCAGACTTTCCGCCGTCATGGCCCACTCTCCTTTATTGCATATATATTTTATTTTACTATATATTGAAATTTATTCAAGTATTTTGTCCACATATCGTAATGGGAAATAAGAATTATTTTTTTCAGTCACACACCTTCTCAAACCGCATATGATAGAGCATAAATAAAAACTTTTGGAGGCAACATATGAGTGACTTAACGGCTACAGGATGTGGATGTGGCACATCAAACAACTCCAATAACGGCTGCTGCAGCTCTATCATCTGGATCATCATTTTATTATTCTTCTGTGGTGGCTGCGGAAACAACGGCAGCGGCCTTTCCCTTGGCTCTGACAACGGTTGTGGATGCGAAAGCATTATCCTGATCCTGTTACTTCTTGGCTGCTGCGGAAGCAATAACAACAGCGGCTGCGGTTGCGGATGCTAATTTCTCTCTTTTCTTTTCTATCTACCATGTCCGGAAAGCAGGCCCTGAAAAGGGCCTACTTTTCTGCATATCGACTAAAGTAAAATCATAAAATATGGAAACTGCATCAAAGGAGCAGCCATGGATAAAAACAGGAGCAGTAAGGTCGTTGCATTTGACACTCTTTTTTCCACGAACCACATACAAATGCTGAAAGTCCTTCTGCCCTATGCCGATCATCAAACCCAGAAAACCCTTGCTGTGTACATTAAGTTTCTGGAACTGAATTATACCCTTGATTTTTACCGAAAGCACCCCTTTCCTCTTTGCGGCTGTGTCCAGCAGGAAGAAAAGCCGGATATCGGCTGTTTGTGTGAGGAGCTGCTCCCCTTCTGCACAGAAGCAGAAAAGCAAAAGCTATTGCAGATCAAAAATATTTTTCAAAGCATGGAAATGTACCGCGAAATGTCAAAGACAATGGATCTGATGAAGGACTTTATGCCGCCGCCAGGCGCTGAAAGCGGTGACGGCGCAGACGCCGGTTCCTTTGACGTCATGAATGTATTAATGAATATGCTCTCCCCTGAGCAAAAGCAAATGTTTGAATTATTTGGAGGTAACAGCAATGCAGAATGATTGGATGAATGATGAAAGCCTGAAGAACATCGAGCCTTATAAGCTTCAGTTTCTGCAGGCTCTGGTCTTTGAAAGCAGCAATTTAAAAAAAGAGCAGATGCTCCCCTTTCTCATGGCGGTAATGAAGCGCGGCAAAGAAAAAAACGTCTCCTTTTCCGAAGACGAGATCAGTGCGATCGTTGCCGTTCTCCGGAAATCCGCCACTCCGGAGGAACTTTCCAAGATTGAAAAAATAATGGCTCTGAGGAATCGTAAATGATCCTCAGAGCCGTTTTTCTTATTTCTGAACAATATTTACCAGTCTTCCCGGAACGTAGATCTCTTTGACAATGTTTCCGGTAAGCTTATCTGCAACAGCTTCCTTTGCTTTTGCAATCACATCTTCCTTTGCCGCATCTCTTTCCACTGCAAGAGTACCCTTTACCTTGCCGTTGATCTGAACTGCGATTTCAATGGTTGCCTCGATGGTCTTGGCCTCGTCATACTCCGGCCAGGTGTTTTCGTAAATATAGCCCTCGAAGCCTGCGCTCTGCCAGATTTCCTCTGTGATATGAGGAGCCACCGGATTTAAAAGAGTAAGCAGTGTCTTAAGCTCTCCCCTGGTCACTGCATTTTTCTTGTAGAATTCATTGATCAGGGCCATCATTGCCGCTATTGCAGTATTATATTTCAGGCACTCAAAATCGCCGCTGACCTTCTTAATGGTCTGGTGCATCTTGATCTCCAGATCCTTGGAATAGCTCTCATCCTCTGTAAGAATATCCTGCAGCTTCCATACTCTTTCTAGGAACCTGCGGCATCCCTTTACGCCGTCCTCTGACCAGGCTGCGCTCAGTTCAAATGCTCCGATAAACATTTCGTAGGTACGAAGAGTATCTGCACCGTAATCCCTTACAATGTCATCCGGATTTACCACATTGCCGCGGGACTTACTCATCTTTTCGCCGTTTGACCCCAGGATCATTCCATGGGAGGTTCTCTTCATGTAAGGCTCCGGACAGGGCACTACCTTCTGATCATACAAAAATCTGTGCCAGAAACGGGAATACAGAAGGTGAAGGGTGGTATGCTCCATTCCACCGTTATACCAGTCAACAGGCATCCAGTAATTTAATGCCTCTTTGCTTGCAAGCTCCTTATCGTTGGTCGGATCTGTATAGCGAAGGAAATACCAGGAGGAACCGGCCCACTGAGGCATCGTATCGGTTTCTCTCATAGCGCTGCCGCCGCACTTAGGGCAGGTGGTCTTCACCCACTCGGTCATGTGCGCAAGAGGGGATTCTCCATTGTCGGTAGGCATATAGCTTTCTACCTCAGGAAGCTCTAAGGGCAGTTCACTTTCCGGGAGAGGCACATAACCGCACTTCTCACATTTCACAATGGGAATAGGCTCTCCCCAGTAACGCTGTCTGGAAAATACCCAGTCACGAAGTTTAAAATTCGTCTTCTGATGGCCAATGCCCTTCTCCGTCAGGAATGCAATGATCTTTTCCTTTGCTTCCGCAACAGACAGCCCATTTAAAAATTCTGAGTTTACCAGGGTTCCGGTTGCAACGTCTGTGTAAACAGCTTCATTCACATCCACAGGGCTTCCTGCTACTACCTCGATGATAGGCATGTTGAATTTCTTTGCAAAATCCCAGTCTCTTTCATCATGAGCAGGCACCGCCATAATTGCTCCGGTTCCGTAGGACATCAATACATAGTCGGAAATCCACACAGGAACCTCTTTATTGTTGACGGGATTTACTGCCGTAAAGCCCTTCAGCATCACGCCGGTCTTGTCCTTGGCAAGCTCCGTACGCTCAAAATCTGACTTTCTTGCAGCCATTTCCCTGTATGCCACAACTTCATCCCAGTTTTCGATGCTGTCCTTATATTTGTCAATAAAAGGATGCTCCGGGCTCATAACCATATAGGTAACGCCAAACAGAGTGTCCGGTCTTGTTGTATATACGGTCAGCTTATCTTCTTTATCCTTTAACGCAAAGTCTACCTCTGCTCCCGTTGATTTTCCAATCCAGTTTTTCTGGGAGACCTTTACGCGCTCTACATAATCTACGCTGTCAAGTCCCTCCAGAAGCTTGTCGGCATAGGCTGTGATCTTCAGCATCCACTGGCTCTTTACCTTACGGACCACCTCGCTTCCGCAGCGCTCGCATACGCCGTTTACAACCTCTTCATTGGCAAGTCCTACCTTACAGGAGGTGCACCAGTTGATGGGCATTTCTGCCTTATAGGCAAGTCCCGCATTAAAAAGCTTTAAAAAGATCCACTGTGTCCAATGATAGTAGCCCGGATCCGTTGTATTGATCTCGCGGTCCCAGTCAAAGGAATATCCCAGGGAATGAAGCTGATTCTTAAATCTTGCCACATTATTCTTCGTTACAATCTTGGGATGGATATGGTTCTTGATCGCATAATTTTCAGTGGGAAGTCCAAACGCATCCCAGCCCATGGGATAAAGGACATTATAGCCCTGCATTCTTCTTTTTCTTGCAACAATGTCAAGCGCTGTGTAAGGTCTCGGATGCCCTACATGAAGTCCCTGTCCCGAAGGATAGGGAAATTCTACCAGTGCGTAATATTTCGGTTTTGAATAATCGTCAGAGGTCTTGAACGCCTTGTTCTTGTCCCAGATCTCCTGCCATTTCGTTTCTACTTCTCTGTGATTATAAGGTACTGCCATCTTAGTCCTCATGCTCCTTTCCTCATTGCACTACAAGCCAGACCTAATTTTACCTATATTATGTCAAAATGTCAAGAAATGCACCGTTTTTTCTCTACAGTAAAAAGGATGCTGCGTACCCCTCACAGCATCCCTTTCCCTTCTTCTAAAAAGAACTATTCTTCTACGCCTTCACTTAACTTTGCAGCCCTGGCAGCCACTTCCTTTTCCTGTACATCGACAGGTGCCTGTTCGTATCTTGCAAAGCTGTACTCGTATTCTCCTCTTCCTCCTGTCATGGACCGAAGATCCGTACAGTAGCCAAACAGTTCCATCATCGGCACATCCGCTTCAATCACCTGCTTGCCGCCGGGCGCAGGGTTCATGCCGTTCACGCGGCCCCTTCTCTTATTCAGATCTCCCATGATATCGCCTGTATAGCTGTCAGGAACCGTTACCTTTAATGCCACGATAGGCTCAAGCAGCACCGGCCCTGCCTCCAGGAAGCCTTTTTTGAATGCCTGTATGGTGGCCATCTTAAATGCCATTTCAGAAGAATCCACGGGATGATAGGAACCGTCATAAAGGATCGCCTTAACCCCTACAACCGGATAAGCAGCCAAAGGCCCCTTCAAAACAGATTCCTGAATTCCCTTCTCCACTGCCGGGAAGTAATTCTTCGGAACTGCGCCGCCTACCACGATCTGTTCAAATTCGTATGCCTCTTCCAGATTACCGGAGGGCTCAAACTTCATCTTGACATGGCCATACTGTCCGTGTCCGCCTGATTGCTTCTTGTATTTGTATTCTACATCTGATTTCTTGCGGATGGTTTCCCGGAAAGCTACCTTCGGTTTGCTCAGTTCGATCTCAACTTTATATTCGTTCAGCAGCCTGCTTGCAATTACCTCCAGGTGAAGATCTCCCATTCCGTATAAGAGCATCTGTCTGTTTTCTGCATCATTTACATATTTCATGGTAAGGTCTTCATGAGAGATCTTTTGCAGAGACTGTGACAGCTTATCTACATCCCCTTTGTTTTTGGGTTTGTATCTCATATAGGTATAAGGCACCGGCATCTCCCACTTTCCGTACTTGATGGTAGTCGCCTTAGTGGAAAGGCTGTTTCCGGTTCTTGTCGCTGTCAGCTTGGCAAGGGCTCCGATATCTCCTGCATGAAGCTCCTTGACTTCAATGGGCTTATTGCCCTGGAGCACATAGATCTTTCCGATCTTTTCTTCAATATCCTTATCCACGTTGTAAATAAGATCATCCGTCTTAAGAACGCCGGAATTTACCTTAATCAGGGAATATTTCCCGATAAAGGGATCTACAATGGTCTTCCAGATATAAGCGGATTTTGCCTTTGCAAAGTCATAATCTGCATGGTAGATCTCATTGGTCTTCATGTTAATGCCGGCCACTTCACGATTCTCAGGACTCGGGAAGTATTTGATCACATCATCTAACAGTGTGTAAATACCCTGGCACAGAACATTTGATCCCATGGTCATGGGGACAATGCTTCCATCGCAGACATTGCTCCGAAGAGCCGCCCTGATCTCAGCCTCAGAGAAGGTTTCCCCTCCAAAATACCGCTCCATCATTTCCTCGCTGGTTTCTGCCACCGCTTCCATCAGGGTATCTCTGCAGATCTGAAGGTTCGGCTTATTGTATTCCGGAACCGGACACTCCACCACTTCCTTTCCCTGCCAGCGGTTACCGGTTTCCGTGATCACATTGACATATCCCACAAATTTCTCATTTTCACGGATCGGCAGATGGAAGGGTGCCATTTTCTTTCCGAATTCAGCGGTCATATCCTCTACAACCTGTCTGAAGGAAGCGTTATCCACATCCATGTTGCTGACGTAGATCATGCGGGGCAGCTTGTATTTTTCGCAAAGCTCCCATGCCTTCCTGGTTCCCACTTCCACGCCGGCCTTGCCGTTTACCACAATAATCACCGCGCCTGCTGCGCTTAACGCTTCTTCCACCTCGCCGGTAAAGTCAAAAAAACCGGGAGTGTCTAAAATATTGATCTTGTATCCTTCCCATTCAATCGGGATCACGGAGGTGCTGATTGAAATTTTTCGCTTCTGTTCTTCTTTGCCGTAATCGCTGACCGTATTTCCATCCTCGATCTTCCCCATTCTGGATGTAATACCGGATAAATATGCCATTGCTTCTGCCAGACTGGACTTACCGCTTCCGCCATGCCCAAGGAGAGCAACGTTTCTAATCTTGTCAGTTGTGTAAATATTCATATACTTCCCTCCGTTTTTCCAGATTATCTGGTTATTTATGCCATATTTTTCAAATGCCATGAGTATATTTTACTAAATTTTCAGAGAATTTACAAGTAAAATTATTCAATTTGATCAATCATATAATCCATATTGACTTTTACACGTTGAAGCGTTATACTGTGAAAGCACTTAAAAAATCACCCATACAGAAAGAGGATAAAATTATGATCATTGTCATGAAACCCCAGGCATCAGATAAAAGCATCCATGCCGTCACAAAATACATTGAGGACAACGGCTTATCCGTTCATCTTTCCAAAGGAGAAGAGGTTACCATCATCGGCATTGTAGGCGATAAAACCCGCATTTCCGCTGAAAACCTTATCGTCTTTAAGGACGTGGACCACATCGTGCCTGTTACGGAAAGCTATAAGCTTGCCAACAAAAAATTTCATCCCGAACCTACCACCGTAAAGGTCGGCAGCACTTCCATCGGCCCCGGCAGCCTTACCATTATGGCCGGCCCCTGTGCCGTAGAAACAGAAGAACAGCTCATGACCATTGCCCGCGCTGTAAAGGCCGCAGGTGCAACCATCCTCCGGGGCGGCGCATACAAGCCCCGCACTTCTCCCTACTCCTTTCAGGGACTGGAGGAAGAAGGACTGCGCTATATGCAGACTGCCAGTGCCGAAACCGGGCTGGCAACGATCTGTGAGGTGGTAAGCCAGGAAGCCATAGAAGCAGCCGTTAAATATGTAGACATGATCCAGATCGGCGCCCGTAACATGCAGAATTTCATTCTTCTGAAGGAAGCCGGCAAATCCGGTCTTCCGGTGCTTTTAAAAAGAGGGCTCTGTGCCACCATAGATGAATGGCTTAACGCAGCAGAATATATCATTGCAGAAGGCAATCCCAATGTTGTATTATGTGAAAGAGGTATCAGAACCTTTGAGACTGCAACCAGAAACACACTGGATCTCAGCGCCGTTCCGGTACTCAGGGCCAAAACCCACCTTCCGATCATCGTAGATCCTTCTCATTCCACAGGCTCCTACCGCTATGTTGCCCCCATGGCAAAGGCTGCTGTTGCCTGTGATGCGGACGGTCTGATGATCGAAGTGCACAACGATCCTGCCCACGCACTGTCAGACGGGCCTCAATCCTTAACCTTTGAGAAATTCGAGGCTCTGACCACGCAGCTTCGTCCCTTCTGTCAGTTGATGGGAAGAGAATTTCACTAAGTAAAAAGGAAGCTTTCACCTATGAACGAACAATTAACCTGCGGTTTTATCGGACTTGGTCTGATCGGGGGTTCCATTGCCAGAGCCCTTCGCAAGTTCCATCCGGAGTGCCGCCTTCTGGCATATGATATTAATAAACAGGCCCTCATGGATGCCGTATCAGATGGCGTTATCAATACGCCCCTTGAAGAGATCGGCGGGGAACTTGCAGCATGTGACTATCTCTTTTTATGCGCTCCCGTTTCCGAAAATGACTCTTACCTTTCAAAAATACAGCCTTTTCTGTCCTCAAAGACTCTTTTGACAGATGTAGGCAGCGTCAAGACGGATATTCATCTTCATATCGAACAGGCCGGGCTTCAAAAGCAGTTTATCGGCGGGCATCCCATGGCCGGCAGCGAGCGGACAGGCTACGGGAGCTCTAAGGCTCTGCTGCTTCAGAACGCCTATTATATTCTGACTCCCTGCAGGGAAGTGGAAGCTTTCCGGGTTCATGCCTTCAGCGAGCTGGTGGCTTCCCTGGGTGCCATCCCCCTGGTTCTGTCCTATAAGGAGCACGATTATGTCACTGCTGCGATCAGCCACCTGCCCCATGTGATCGCCGCCTCCCTTGTCAATCTGGTTAGGAATTCCGATTCCAGGGAAGGCACTATGAAAATGATTGCCGCCGGAGGCTTTAAGGACATCACCAGAATTGCTTCCTCCTCTCCTGTTATGTGGCAGCAGATCTGTCTGACAAACAGGGAAAACATTTTATCCCTGTTATCTGACTATATTGCCTCCCTTCAGCAGATCCGGGAGGAAATAAACTCGTCAAGCAGCGACGCCCTCTATACCTTTTTTGAGGAAGCAAGGGACTACCGGGATTCCTTTATCGATGCAGGCAGCGGCCCCATCAAAAAATCCTATGCACTGCGGGTGGACATTGCAGATGAGCCGGGTGCACTGGCTGCCATTGCCACAATTCTTGCCTTAAATCTTATCAGCATCAAAAACATTGGCATTCTTCACAACAGGGAGCAGGAAAGCGGTATTCTCCGGGTTGAATTTTATGATGAAGAAAGCGTTTCCAAGGCCTCCAGGCTTCTTTGTTCCAAGGGTTATACCATATATGAGATTGATTAAAAAAACTGTGCGCCGGTTTTATCCAGTGCACAGTCTTCTTTTTAATCTTTTTATGATCCATAGTACAGCTACTGCCGTCATTCCACCGGCCACATCGATCAGCACATCTCTCACTGAGGCATTCCTTCCCGGAATGAAATACTGGTGAAATTCATCTACAGCCGCAGAAAGCAGCAATATTCCCGCCACCGAAGGAATGCTTTTCTTACCGGCCTTTTTCCAGAGAAACGGAATGCTGTACCAAAGAGCCCCCAGACAGAAATACTCCGTAAAGTGCGCCAGCTTTCTGATCACGCCTTCCAGTGCGTAAACCAGATCTCCTGTCACGCCGCCTCCGGTTCCCTTTCCCTCGCTCATTGCATAATACACCTTTAAAAGGGTCTTTGTAACCTGCGTGCTGACTGCTGATGAGCTTTCTCCATCCTCTGCCGAAAAGAAAAAAATAACAGCATAAAGAATGATCAGTAATATTCCATTTCTAATTGCCCTGCAGCGTTCTGACTGTATCATAAACCTCAATTCTGGTCGCTTCCGTTTCCGGCATTCCAATGAAAACAGCGCCATAATTGTACCCATCTTCGCATTTTTCGATCCGGACGATCTCCAAAAAAGCATGAATGACCTCCTGCGTCCAGATCCTCAGAAAGGCCTCATAAACAGAGCCTATTTCCAATAATCCTTTACAGTTAAAGCCAATTCCCGATTTTGACACATCCGAAATATCAATTTCAACCTTTTGTCCTTCGTTTCCGTCCAGTCTGTTCAGGACAAGCGTTGATTCCAATTTAATCCTATTACCCCTTCTTCTCTCTTCCATCGTAACCTCCATACGCTTTTGCCGACAAGTACATCTCCCTATTGCTTTATGATAGCCGATGTGGAGTTTTTTGTAAAGTCATCTGTAAAAAAGCATGCGTCCCCAAAGGAAAAAAATCTGTACTTTTCTTTTATGGCTTCCTCATAGGCATGAAGTACATGCTCTCTTCCCGCCAAAGCAGACACAAGCATCACCAGTGTAGACTCCGGCAGATGGAAATTGGTGATCAGACAGTCCAGCACCTTAAACCGGTACCCCGGATAAATAAAGATCTCCGTATTTCCACAGCCAGGCTCCACAACCCCTTTGGAGTCTGCCGCACTCTCAACCGTCCTGCAACTGGTTGTCCCTACGCAGATCACCCGTCCGCCTGCCTGTTTTGTTTCATTTATGATCCGGGCAGCCTCTTCTGAAACCTGATAATATTCCGAATGCATGTGATGCTCTGTGATCTCTTCCGCCTTCACCGGCCGGAAGGTTCCAAGTCCTACATGCAGCGTTACAAAAGCAAGTCTGACCCCTTTTTCTTCAATCTGCCTTAAAAGCTCCTTGGTAAAATGAAGACCGGCTGTGGGCGCTGCCGCAGAACCGTCATACTTTGCATACACCGTCTGGTACCGGTTCTTATCCTTCAGTTTGTGGGTGATATACGGCGGAAGGGGCATTTCTCCCAGGCTGTCCAGCACTTCCTCAAAAATACCTTCATACTCAAATTTTACCAGCCTGTTCCCTTCCTCCACCACATCCAGGATCTCTCCCTTCAGTCTTCCGTCCCCGAAGCTCACCTTTGCTCCCGGCTTTAACTTTTTCCCCGGATGTACCAGTGTTTCCCATACATCCTTTTCCCTTCTTTTCAAAAGAAGGATTTCTACCGCAGCTCCGGTCTCTTCCTTCTGTCCAAGCAGTCTTGCCGGGATCACCCTGGTATTATTTAAAACCAGGCAGTCTCCCGGATGCAGGTAATCGATCACATTCCGGAACACTTCATGCTTTGTTTCTCCTGTGTTTTTATTCACCAGAAGAAGCCTTGATGAGGATCTGTCCTCCAAAGGATCCTGCGCAATCAGCTCCTGGGGCAGATCAAAGTAAAAATCTGATGTTTTCATGACAGGTCTGCCTCTTTTAAAAAGGCTACATAGCCTCTCTTTGTTTCATAAACATCCGCCTTACTGGTTGCTTCCCAGGGCGCATGCATATTTAAAACTGCCACGCCGCTGTCGATCACATTCATGCCGTAAAGCGCCAGAATATAAGCAATGGTTCCACCGCCTCCCAAATCCACTCTTCCAAGCTCAGCGGTCTGGAACTGCACCTTTTCCTTTTCAAAGATCTGGCGGATGTGTGCAAGATACTCTGCATTCGCATCATTGGAGCCGGATTTTCCTCTGGCGCCGGTAAATTTGTTGAAGACCATGCCGCCGCCCAGATAAGCAACGTTTTTCTTGTCAAAGCTGGAGGCATAGCTGGGATCATATGCGCTGCTCACATCAGAGGAAAGCATGCAGGATGCTGCCAGGCATCTTCTTACCTTCAGCTCCGAATACTCCCCGGCAAGGTTCATAACCTCTGCAACTGTATTTTCAAAGAACTTGGACTGCATACCGGTAGCTCCCACGCTTCCGATCTCTTCCTTATCTACCAGAAGACAGCAGGCGCAGCGCTCGCTGTCCTTTAACTCCAGCATTGCCTTCAGGGAAGAAAATGCGCAGACTCTGTCATCCTGTCCGTATGCAAGGATCATGCTGCGGTCAAGTCCTGCTTCTCTTGCTCTTCCGGCAGGTACCACTTCAAGTTCTGCGGAAAGGAAATCCTCTTCCTCCACGTCATAATTCTTTTTGAGCAGATCCAGAATTCCTTCCTTCACTGCTTCCTTGGCCTTTTCTTCCTTTTTGTCCTTTTCCTTGGAAAGAAGGATGGGCTTGTTGCCAAAGATAATATCAAGCGCTTCTCCCTCGATCACCTTGGCTGCTTTCTTTTCAAGCTGCTCCTGCGCAAGATGGATCAGAAGATCTGACACAAAGAACACCGGATCATCTGCATTCTCTCCGATATTGATCTCTACGGTCGTTCCGTCTTTTTTCACAATTACCCCATGAAGGGCAAGTGGAATCGTAACCCATTGATATTTCTTTACGCCACCGTAATAATGGGTATCCAGATACGCAAAGCCCCCATCCTCATAAAGGGGATTTTGCTTTACATCAAGCCTCGGAGAATCAATATGCGCCCCAAGGATATTCATTCCCTTTTCCATGGGCTGTCTGCCGATCCGGAACATGGCTACCGTCTTATTCATCCAGACAGCATATACCTTATCGCCGCATTTCAAGGTTTCACCCTTTTTGATCACATCCTGCAGTTCACGGTACCCTTCCTTTTCAATTACATTAACAATATAATCTACGCATTCTCTTTCCGTCTTGCATTCTGAAAGAAAATCAATATATTCTGCGCTTAACGCTTCCAGCTCCTTTAACTGCTTTGCGCTGTAGCTTTCCCACACATTCTTGTGTTCCATTTTTCTCTTATCTCCTTTTCTTTTTCCTTTCAGGCTCTCAGATCAATGTCCAGATCATTTTTCAGGGTACGGCAGATCTTATCCACAAACTTTTGAACCTCTTCTGCATTAAATGCCTCTTCCTTAGGTGCAAAGGTAATGGTATATGCCATGCTCTTCTTTCCCTCCGGGATCTGGCCGCCCTCATAGACATCAAAGAGTCTGATCTCTTTAATATATTTATTGGCTCTGCGGATACAGTCTTCCACCTGGCCAAAGGTGATTTCCTTATCCATAACAAAAGCAAGATCACGCTTTTCCTCTGCATATTTGGACAAGGAGGAGAACACTCTCTTCTTGCCATACCATGCGGAAAGCAGGTCAAGATCTATCTCCATCAGGAATGCGCCGGTACGCATATTCAATTCATTCTGAATATCGTAGGCCAGTTTTCCGAAATAACCGATCTTCTCTCCTTCACAGAAAATGGCAACTGTCTGATAAGGATGCAGGAAGCTCTTTTCTTCCTTTTCATAGGCAAACTGGATATCCATGCTTTCTGCAATGGTATTTGCAATGCTCTTCATGGTATAAAAACTTTCCTGCGCTCCGAAAATCCCCACACAAAGAGTATCCTTTTCCTCCGGATACTCTGTAAGAGGCAGAGACTTCGGAATAAATCTCTTTGCAACCTCAAACAGTTTTCCTTCTAAAATACCATTCTTCTCATTTCTTGCAATGGCATTCACCATGGATGCAGCCAGCGTTGTTCTCATAAGGGACAGATCCTGGTTGATAGGATTTAACAGTCTGATCGCTTTTCTTTCCTCCGCATCAGGAGCATATTTCAGCAGATCCAGATCTGCCGGTGAGAAGAAGGAATAATGCATGCATTCGTTGATCCCAATGGAACAGAGCGTTCTCTTTAAGGCAAGCTCTCCCTTCTGCTTTTTGTTCAGTCCGCCCATGGTAACCTGTGCGCTGGGAAGGAAGGTAGGTACAATATGATCATAACCATACATACGAATCACTTCTTCCGCCACATCCGGATACCGTTCTACATCCTTTTCTCCATCAGGGAGCATATCTTCCCGATAAGCAGGCACATGGATGGTCAGCTCATCTCCTTCTACCGAGGGCGCAAAATCCAGGTTTTTCATGATCCTGATCACATCCTCCTTCGGCACTTCAATCCCAAGCACCCCGTTCACTTTGCGGAGGCTGACTTTCATTTCCGTAGGCTCAATGCTGTTGCCGGTATTCACATCAATATGCGTGGAGGAAACCTTTCCGCAGCCCAGTTCTTCTATTAAGTGAAGGGCACGCTTCATGCCAAGCACAACCGAATACTCGTCTACCCCTTTTTCATAACGGGCGCTTGCATCTGTACTCTTTCCCAGACTTCTTGCCGTTTTTCTTACATTGTCCCTGGCAAATTTAGCAGATTCAAACATTACATCCTTTGTGGTGTCACGGATCTCTGAATTCAGTCCCCCCATCACTCCTGCAAGGGCAACGGGCTTTACCCCGTCGCAGATCACAAGGTTTTCTGTATTCATCTCGTATTCCTGCTCATCCAGGGTCACGATCTTTTCCTGATCCTTTGCCCTTCTGACGCAGATCTCGTTTCCTTCCAGATAAGAGCAGTCAAAGGCATGCATCGGCTGTCCGATTTCCTTGAGCACATAGTTTGTTATATCGACCACATTGGAAATAGAGGACATTCCCAAAAGCGCCAATCTTCGTTTCATCCATAACGGTGACGGCCCGATCTTAACATCATATACATAGTGCGCGCTGTAACGGGGACACAGCTCCGGCGCTTCCACCTGAACCTGAAATCCTTCCTTTACAGCTTCTGTCTCTGTATAGTCTGTTGCAGGCATCTTAAGCTCTTTTCCCAAGATAGCCGCAACTTCCCTTGCCATTCCCAGAATGCTCTGGCAGTCCGGACGGTTTGCTGTAAGCGCAATGTCAAAAATCACATCATCCAGTCCGGTAAGCTTCTTTACATCCTCGCCCGGCTGTGCATCCTCCGGCAGCGCCAAAAGCCCGTTGTATTCTGATCCGGGATAAAGATCCTCTGTCAGTCCAAGCTCCACACCGGAACAAAGCATTCCGTTTGATTCATAGCCGCGGAGCTTTCCCTTTTTAATGGTCATAACTCCTTCTACCGTCTTATGATCCTTGGCCGTTGCATAAACACTTGCTCCGGGAAGGGCAAGAGGGAACTTTCCTCCGGCACAGACATTGTCCGCCCCGCAGCAAACCTGCATGGTTCCATATGAGCCTGCATTTACCTGACACACATGCAAATGAGTTTCGGGAATAGGCTCACAGGACTCTACAAGTCCTACTACGATGTTGCTCACATCTTTGCCAAGCTCATATTTTTCTTCTACCTCAAACCCTGCGTCGAACAGCTTCTTTTCCAGTTCATCGGGTGTTACATCTACATCCACATATTCCTTTAACCAGCTTAATGGTAATATCATGATCCGTTTCCTCCTGACTATTTCTCATTGATCTGCTCTAACACACGCAGGTCTGAATTGAATAACAGTTTAATATTATTGATACCGTATTTGAGCATGGCAATACGCTCCAGTCCCATTCCAAAGGCAAAACCGCTGTATTCCTCGGAATCAATTCCGCAGTTTTCCAGGACTCTCTTGTTGACCACACCGGCACCAAGGATCTCGATCCAGCCTGTTCCCTTGCAGAGGCTGCATCCCTTACCGCCGCATTCAAAACAGCTTACGTCCACCTCAACGGAAGGCTCTGTAAACGGGAAATAGGACGGGCGCAGACGGGTTGTCACATTTTCACCGAACACCTTCTGTACAAACACATCCAGCATTCCCTTTAAGTCTCCCAGCGTGATTCCCTTATCTACTACCAGTCCCTCCATCTGGGAAAACATGGGCGAATGGGTAGCATCATCATCAGAACGGAACACCTTTCCGGGGGAAAGGATCTTAATCGGTGGCTGCTTCTTTTCCATTATATGGATCTGGCCCGCTGAAGTCTGGGTACGCAGCAAAAACTCGGGCGACAGATAAAAGGTATCCTGCATATCTCTTGCGGGATGATCCTTCGGAGTGTTCAGGGCTGTAAAATTATAATAATCCGTTTCGATTTCACTTCCCTCATAAATCTCAAAGCCCATTCCTGCAAAAATATCAATAAGCTGATTTCTGACCAGGGTAACAGGGTGCAGATTTCCGATCCTTACAGGCTGTGCCGGGATAGTAAGGTCGATCTTTTCCCTCTCATATCTGTGCATAAGCTCCAGCTTTTTCATTTTGTCTTCCATATCCGCAAATCTGTCAAAAGCCCAGCTTTTGAGATCATTAACAGATTTTCCATATCCTGCTCTTTCTTCCGGGGCAAGCTTTCCCATTTCCTTCATCAGCTCGCTGATCTTGCTCTTTTTCCCTTCAAGATATAGATTTTTGAATTCATAAAGCTCTTTTGAACTCTTTAGCTGCTTCAGCTCTCCTTCGATCTTTTCCTTTAATGAGGAAAGCTTGTCTGATAATACCTGATCCTGCATCTTTTCTACCTCTCTTCTCTTTGATAAATGAACATAAAAAAACCCTTGTATCTATTATAAATACAAGGGACGAATCTGATCCGCGGTACCACCCAAGTTCCTGCCAATGCGGCAGACACCTCTGACACTTAACGCGTGTGACGTTTAAGCTTACTGCCCGCTGGGGTTCAGCCTAAAAGCTCCGGTGGGAAATTCACTCCATGTCTGAACTTAAAGAAGCTCACAGCCGATGACTTCTTCTCTCTGTAAGAAAACACTTCGCTACTGTACACCTTCACAGCCTTTACCTGCATATATCTGTATCTTAGTCAATCTTGCTCCGCTTGTCAACCTTCTTTTTCCCAATAAAGAACTGAAATGCAGGTTTAAAATAGCGGTTGATATAGGCTCCCACCAAAATGATATACATTCCGGCATAAAGCCAGAGCATCAAGATAATGATCGTTGTCAGGCTTCCGTAGGTATTAAATCCATTAAATTCATCGATATATACCGAAAAGCAAAATGTTGTCGCACTCCATCCGATTGCCGCAAGCCCGGCTCCCGGAAGCTGCATCCGAAATCCCTGCTTTGTTCCAGGCACATACGCATACATCAGTGCGATAATGAGCGTCATGATCACCCACACAAAGGGAGTCCTGAAATGCATCAGCAATGCAAAAAAGTAAGAGCTGCCCGGAACGATCCCCTCAATGATCCCGATCAGGGTATTTCCAAATACCATAAACAAAAGAGAAATCACCACTGCCACCAGCGTCAGGATCGTATATAGAGAGGCGATCATGCGGAGCACAAAATAGTTTCTGTTTTCTTCCACGTTATTGATCGCATTCAGTCCCCGCATCAATGCCAGAACGCCCTTTCCGGCTGACCACAGCGTACCGATCGCCGTAACGGAGATCAGTCCCACAGATTTATCATATACATCCGAAATGATACTTACCACCAGAGGATCCATGGTATCCGGCGAAATCTGCGTCAGTGCGCTCATCACATTGCTCTCTGTCAAAGGCGTGTAAGGGATGACCGCACATAAAAGCATCAGTGCCGGGATCAGAGACAGAAAAAGGAAAAACGCAGTGCTTGCTGCAAAAGCGCTTATATTTTTTCTGCTCATATGCTTGTTAAAATCATATCCGATAAATAAGAGTCTTTTAAACATAAAGGCTTCCTCAATCCATCCTTATGGGCGCAGCCTCCCTCTGTTCACAGCCGGGGAAAAAGAAGGAAAGGATTTCCTCGCAGCTTTTTCCCGAAAGGGCCATGGCCTTTGCACCATTTTGTGACATTCCAACGCCATGCCCATAGCCGCCCCCGATCATTGTATATCCTATCACATCTTTCCCGGATTTGACAACGTCAATTATCAGATAGGCGCTGGGAAGCAGGGTCGCAGCTTCATACAAAGAACCGTCCGCCCGCCTGACCTGGCAGTTCTGGTTCAGGATATATCTGATATTATATTCTGTCAGGACCTTATAGGTTCCCAGATCGGTTTCCAGCAAAAGCTCCTCCATCACACCTCCTTCCCCTCTCTTCTGGCATCGGATCTCGTAAATGCTCTTAATCCTGCCCGGCTCCTGCGATACATAGCCCTTCCCGTCATATTCCGGATCTCCTGTTCCTTCATAAAAGAGCACTTTTTCCGGATCGGCAAGGAAACGTTCCTTTAGTCTGTCAGACAACTCCGATACCTCCAGCTTTTCTACCTTTGCCGTCCAGCGGAACCACGGTTCTTCCTTTTCATATGCCATTTCATCTTCCTTCGTAATATACTCCCTGAAATTTTCTTCCTTTTGAAGCTCCCCGGGCGTAAAGCCCTCTTCTGTTTTTGCAGCAATATGGTGCGCCGAAAGATAGGGCATCTGTGCTTCTTCCTTTCCGCTCCATACGCTTTCATCTGTTCCGTAGCCGCAGGAGGTAGAGTAATAATAAGTAGAAACGGGCTCTTCCTCATAGCACAGATACTTTCCCGCTGTTTCCTTCACTGCCTTTGTGGTATCTGCATTTTCCTGCAGGTTATTGTAGACCTGAAAGCTTACACTGTCATCCACATGAGCGCCGTACTCCGGGTATCCGGGAGCGTATAAATATCTGATGGCATAGGTTCTTGCACAGATAGCCTGGGCCTTCAGCGCCTCTCCCGGATAAGATGCGGGCATTTCACTTGGCACCACGGAGAACAAATAATTTTCAAGCGGCAGTTCATTGATCAGGATCAGCCCCTGCTTTGTTCCGATCACCTCAAGGGTTCCGGCGTAGTAGGGTTCTCCGCTTGCTCTTTGCAGGGAGGAAAGACAGATCCTTGCGGTATTGGTATCTCCCGACAGCTTTACCCGCCCTTCCTTCAGGCAGGAGCTATCCTTTCCAATCTCAAAAGGCTTTAACGGTTCCAGGATCTCCTGCGTTATTTCATCCCCCACGCCATATTCCAAAAGAAGCGGCCTGTCGCTGCAAAAGGTAAGGCTGTCATGATAGAGCCTTCCTGTCTTTTCATTCTTAATGGCAACTCTTATGGTACTAAGCTCCTCTTCCCTGGCTATAAAAAAGGCGCATATCTTTCCATGATCCAGCACAAAATCTGTAAAGTCATAGCCTAAAAGCAGCTCTGACCTTTCTGCATTCTGCAAAGCTCCATACAAACGGTAGCCCTGACAGCGGCTGTCTATGGGAAAGCTTCCTTTTCCCTCTATTTCCAGCTTATCCTCCTCTATTCCAACCAGCTTTCCGCTGATCAGTTCTTCCTTCGTCCGGATCTTCCTTATCTGTCCCCCGCCAAAGACCAGATCCGCCGCCTTCTCCTTGCCTACAGCTTTTTGTTCCCCTGCACTGCAGATCTCATAGCCCTTATAAAAATAACGCAGTCCACCTGTTCCGCTTTCCAGGATCAAAGCATTATAGACCGCTGCCTCCTGATCCTGTACTTCGGTCACTGCCAGAAGCCTGTTTTCATACAGATACCCGGACACTACCGTATATTCCAGCTTAAAGGCCTCCTCTGCCACAGGAACCAGTTCTTTCCCATCTGCCGTCAGCAGGATCTCCTTTTCTCCCTTCTCCAAAAGGCTTTCACCGCTGCAAAGCAGTTCTATGGTTTCCTCACGGATCACCTTCTCCAGTCCGTAATACTGCAAAAGCTTTTGATAGCACTGATACCAGTCTATCTTTATGATCTGAAAGTCGCTTCGATATTTCTTTTCATAAAGCGGCACCTCTTCCGCATGATCCGCATCCACCAAAAGAGAAAGCAGCTCCCTGTATGTAGTGTAGCTTACATATTCTTCCCTGTGGTTTTCCCAAAACGATTCCAGCTTCTCCTTTTCAGGCCCCCTCGCTCCGGCCGCTTCCAGTTCCCTGCAAAGAACCCTGACTTCCTTCGCAGTGATCCGCTCCCCTTTTGGCTGTTTCTTTTTCCATGCAGCTTCTTCCCTGCAGAGCAATACCAGAAACAGCACTGCAAAAAAGAAAATAAAAAATGCCTTTATGGTCAATCGTCCTGTTTTTTTCCTCATGCGCTTCCTTTCCCGCTCTGCCGCCTGTAATATCCATTTACGAAAAGAAAAAGCAACCAGATCTGGTTGCTTTTTCTTCTGTCCCCCAAAATGCCGGTTCCTGTCTTTTGACTCCTAGCTATGCTAGGTGGGTCACCGCAGCCAGCACTTTTGTCTTCCCCTCCAATCCCTCCAAAGAGGTGGGGGCTTGACAGCCGCCTGGCGATATAGGAATCCCGTTTAAAGTACCTGTAGGTTCAAAACAACAGGAATTATCGCACATCTCAGGTTACTTTCATTATATCCAAATCCGTCTGAAAATACAACCATAAAAGAAAGAGAGCAGCCGTTATAATTTTTAAATTTTTGTAAACTTCTATTTTTTTCTTGTTTGAATGGTTTTCACATGGTATCATTTAACTATTAATTTTATTTTCTGATAAGTTTTCTGCTTATTTCGAAATTGACTGCCAACAGCGTTCCGGATCTGCCGACGCTTCACAGGATTTTCAGCTCAGACTTTTCAATCACTTTCAAACCATAATCAATCAGCAGAAAGGAGCTTTCTATGGATAATCATATCAATATTTTCTCCGAGATCACACCGGATATCATTCGTCTTGCCAAAATGAGCGAAACCGCTGACCAGATCGATCCTGAACTGTTTACCAAGTATGAGGTAAAACGGGGTCTCAGGGATCTGAACGGAAAAGGTGTTCTTGCAGGCCTGACCAAGATTTCAGATGTCCGTGCAACCGAAGTCATTGACGGGGTGGCGCATCCGGCTCATGGTCAGCTTTTTTACCGTGGATACAACGTGAAGGATCTGGTTGATGGTTTTACATCTGATAACCGTTTTGGCTTTGAAGAGGTTACATATCTTCTGCTTTTTGACAAACTGCCTGACGAAAAGGAGCTTGCAGACTTCAGGACCCTGCTTGCGAACTACCGCACTCTCCCTACAAGCTTTGTACGGGACATTATTATGAAAGCTCCAAGCAGCGATATGATGAATACGCTTGCCAGAAGCGTGCTGACCCTGTATTCCTATGATGACAGGGCAGATGATGTTTCTCTGCCCAATGTGCTCCGTCAGTGCCTGCAGCTGATCAGCCTGTTCCCGCTTTTGTCTATTTACGGATACCAGGCATACTGTCACTATCACGATGGCAAAAGCCTGTTTATCCACAGACCTGACCCCAATCTTTCCGCTGCGGAGAACATTCTTCACCTGCTTCGTCCTGACAGCTCCTATACGCCCCTGGAGGCAAAGCTTTTAGACATTGCACTTGTTCTGCATATGGAGCATGGCGGCGGAAATAATTCCACCTTTACCACCCATGTTGTCACATCCTCCCTGACAGATACCTATTCTGCCATTGCAGCAGCCATCGGCTCCCTGAAAGGTCCACGCCACGGCGGCGCCAACATTAAGGTTGTTAAGATGTTTGAGGATATGAAGGAACAGGTAAAAGATTGGGCCGACGAGGAAGAGGTTGGCAATTACTTGAAGAAGCTCCTTCACAAGGACGCCTTCGATCATGCCGGCCTTATCTACGGCGTAGGCCATGCGATCTATTCTAAATCCGACCCCCGTGCCGTGATCTTTAAATCCTTCGTAGAAAAGCTTTCTGTGGAAAAAGGCCTGCACAAGGAATTTGCCCTCTACTCTCTGGTAGAACGCCTGGCTCCTGAAATCATTGCAGCCGAGCGTCAGATGTACAAGGGCGTCAGCATCAATGTAGACTTTTATTCCGGCTTTGTTTATCACATGCTGGATCTGCCAATGGAGCTATATACTCCGATCTTTGCCATTGCCCGTATTTCCGGTTGGAGCGCTCACAGAATGGAAGAGCTTGCCAATAACGGAAAGATCATAAGACCTGCTTATAGACCCATTGGGGAAGACCAGATTTACATCCCCATGAAAGATCGTCCTTAAAGCAGAAATCACACAAAAAAACTCCTGCTCTTTCCAATGAAAGAAACAGGAGTTTTTTGATTTTCACTATGCTTCCTTGCTCTTTACGCTCTGCATTTCATAGACAAGCTTTAACTCATGCCCTTTTGCGAGAGCGTCAAATTTCTTTTGGATCCTGCCCGCAACCATATTTCCATTTTCAGGCGATGCATTCATTAAAATAGCAACATACTGCGTATTTCCGCATCGGGTTGCCACATCCCCTCTTCTGAGGGAACCGGATACCGCATGATCCAATAATTCCATTGCCTTTTTGCCCGCCTCTTCCGTTCCGATCAGGTCACCCTGGATCGTAAAGAGGACAAGCTGTACATCCTGGCTTTTTCTCTCCATACATCTGGCAACAAAATGATAGATCCTCTTAAATCCATCATACTCCACCCGGTAAGCGCCGCTCTGCCTGCTTTTCTCTTCTATCAGTCTTTGAAGCTGCAGCAGATTGATCAGGCTGTTCTCTTCCTCTGTCTCCTTGGCTCCTGCCTTGTCGCTGCTGTAAAAGTAATAGCCTCTTTTCCCATTTTGTTTTACATGATAAAGAGCCTTATCCGCCGCCCCGTACAGTTCGTCAAAGTTTTTGCCATCATTGGGCTTTTCTGCAATTCCTACTGATACGGAAAGCTTAAAATCACAGGCATCCGAAATCAGATCATTCACTTCAAATTCAATTCCCGCAATCAGTCTTCTTGCAATGCTTTTGATCTTGTCCTGATCATATTCTCCCGGAAGGTATACCGCAAACTCATCCCCTCCCAGCCTGCATACGCAGTCAGAATCCGTGATCTCTTCCTTCATCACTCTGGCAAATTTCACAAGAACCTGATCTCCTGCCATATGGCCAAAGCTGTCATTCACCTTCTTAAAATTGTCCAGATCAAGGAGCAGGAAATATCCTCTGTCCTCTTCGCCTGCCTGTTCCAGAATTCCTTCCAGATACCTTCTGTTCAGCAGATCCGTCAGGGAATCCTTCTGTGCAATGCTTTGAAGCTCCTTCTTCTGATCGGTGATCTGTAAAATATTATCGATGCGGCTTTTCATTACTTCCGGCTCAAAGGGCTTTCGCAAAAAATCCATTGCTCCCATTTTCAGCCCCTTTACTTCGCTTTCCTGATCAAGCTCTGCCGTCAGAAAAACAACAGGAATCTCACTGGTATCAGGATTTTCCTTTAGTTTTTCCATCACCTGATAGCCGTTCATTTCAGGCATATTAATGTCAAGCAGGATCAGATCCGGTGTCATTCCCTTTAAAAGAAGCAACGCTTCCTTCCCTGACCTTGCCATTGTAATATCATAGGATGATTTTAATACCTCTGCAGCACAAATGAGATTTGTAGCAACATCATCTACCATCAAAATACGTTTCATCGGCCCTGCAGCTCCTTTCTTTGTTTACCGCTTTCTTTTAAATGCCAAGGAAATCCATTACGGTCTGCTTCATCTGATCCTTTTCACAGATATGGTCATGCAGAACCGGCGCCTTTCTGATTTCCTCGATCGCTCTGGGAACCTTCACGCCTGACAGCGCCTGTAATCTGTCCACCAGCTCGAAATCTCCCGTACTCTCATCATATGCAGGGTCGATGGCACTGATTACACTTCTTGTAAACTTATACGGGCTTGCAGTAGAGGCAATGACTGTTTTTGCCATGTCCTTTGTCTGCTCCTTATATTTGCCGTATACACTGGCGGCAACCGCCGTATGGGTGTCGATCACATACCCTGTATCCTCATAAAGATCGTGGATCGTCTTAGCTGTTTCCTGTTCTGTTGCATATCCTCCATAAAAGTCGGAAAGCTTTTCCTTCATTTCCTTTGTGATCTCATAAACGCCGCCGGAGGACAAAGCTGCCATCAGCTCTGACGTCTTGTCCGCATCATTGCCTGCAATGCAATAGATCAGTCTTTCCAGATTACTGGAGATCAGAATATCCATAGAGGGGGAAGATGTGAGCACAAACTTCCGGTTCCTGTCATAGATTCCTGTTCTGAAAAAGTCAAATAACACTTTATTTTCATTGGATGCGCAGATCAGCTTTTCAATGGGAAGGCCCATGTTCTTTGCATAGAAGGCTGCAAGGATATTACCGAAGTTTCCGGTAGGCACAACCACATTGATCTTCTCTCCCTCTGTAATCTTTTCTTCTGCCAGAAGCTTTGCATAAGCATACACATAATATGCTACCTGCGGGATCAGTCTGCCGATATTGATAGAGTTGGCAGAGGAAAACTGAAATCCCTTTTCCTGCATATAAGCCTCTAACTCCTTGTCCCCAAAAATCTTCTTAACGCCGGTCTGGGCATCATCAAAGTTTCCATGGATCCCAACTACATATGTATTTTCTCCCTTTTGGGTTACCATCTGCTTTTCCTGGATGGGACTTACACCGTTTTTGGGATAAAAGACAACGATCCTTGTCCCCTTTACATCCGCAAAGCCGGCAAGCGCTGCCTTTCCGGTGTCTCCTGATGTAGCGGTAAGGATCACGATCTCATTATGAACCTTGTTCTTTCTGGCCGCTGTGATCAGTAAATGGGGCAAAATAGAAAGCGCCATATCCTTAAATGCAATGGTTGCGCCGTGAAAAAGCTCCAGATAATATGCCCCCTGTGCTTCCACAAGCGGTGCGATCTCCGGCGTATCAAATTTCTCATCATATGCACTTTCAATGCAGTGCTGCAGTTCTTCCTCTGTGAAATCGGTGAAGAAAAGCTTCATCACCTCATAAGCCACCTGCTGATAGCTCATCTTTGCCAGTTCCTTTAAGGATTTATCTAATGCAGGAATACGCTCCGGAACAAACAGGCCTCCATCCTCAGAAAGTCCCTTCAAGATCGCTACAGATGCGGGAACTCTGGTTTCTTTGTTTCTGGTGCTGTTATACATTATCTCCATTATTCTGCTCCTTTTCGCTAAATGTTCTTTATATTTTAGCATAGAAGCAACGATTTTACAACGAAAAGACTTATATATTTTGTCAATAGTTTTGCGACAACTTTTTGAAAAATATTTTTAGGCCAGTTTCTTAACCTCTTCCTCAAACAGTTGGGCGGAAGTCTTAAAGCCAAAAATCCCCCTTGGGTAGTTGTTTATCCAGTTTTCTATATATTCAATGTCCCGGTCCTGCTTTTCGTCAAAATCTTCCCCTTTTGGAATGTGGCGGCGGATAAGGCGGTTGTTGTTTTCGTTGGTTCCTCTCTCCCAACTACTGTATGGGTGGCAGTAAAATACAAACGTCCGCTTTTCTCCCTCGTTGATGGCGGACCGTTCCAAACCCTCATAGTCTGAAAACTCCACGCCGTTGTCCACGGTAATGCTGCGGAATATCTTTGTGAACATTTCGCCCCATTTCCTTTCTAAGCGGTCCAGGGCATCCACCACGCTTTCCGCTTTTTGGTCCTGCAATTTTATAATAACCTCATTCCTGGTTTTTCTTTCGGTCAAAACAAGCATACATGATTTTGTGACACCTTTCTTGCCCTTTACGGTGTCCATTTCCCAGTGTCCAAATGTTTCCCTGCTCTTTACCTCTTCCGGGCGGTTCTCTATGCTTTCCCCGGCGGCTGCTCTCTTCTGTGTTTTCACTTTCTTATTATGTTTCTTCTTTTTGCCTTTCACTGGCAAATCTTTGTTGGTCAGTTTGAGGAAAATGCCATTGTCAATATATCGGTAAAGGGTCCGCACGCTTATGGTGGTAGAAAATTCAATGCCGCTTTGGGCAACTGCTACCAATGCGGCTTCCGGGCTATACTTATCATTTACAATTTTATCCTCTATGTATTCCGCAAGTGGCAAGTCATTTCCAATTTTAATGCTGCGGCCCTTTCCCTGGGCGTTCCAATCGTGGGCCTGCTGCCCCAAATCACTGCTGTATCTTACTTCCTCGGTGTAATCACTGTTGCGGTGGGTATATTCTCCCCTTTTCATTTCCCGGTATATCGTGCTTCTATGAACGTGCAAATATTCCGCAACCTCAACCACCTTATGGCCGGAATTAAGCATTGTTTCCATCTTTATTCTATCGTTTTGACTTAAATGTTTATAGTATTTTCCCATGAAATCTTCTCCTGCAAGCAGAAACGGGCACGAAAATATCCGTGCCGTCTGTTTCCTTATGTTTTCGCTTCCCGGCAAGTAATTTCTATGGTCATACCAAACGCATTTCATAATTCCTTATATTGTGCCCGGTGCGTTTTATTATTTTCTTTTCGTATTCTGCAATGATATAAGCATTGTTGGTTCCGGGTTCCTGGACTTTCTTTTGAATAGGGCAGTTACCCACCGCCCAGGCGTGCCACCTTTTGCCCGTCCTGCTGCACGCCGCCCGGTTCACATTAAACCCTGGCAGAAACTTGTCAACCAATACCACAATGCCCACCATTGCAACCCGTCAACTGTTTTAGGGGCTTCGGACCCTCACGCCGCCCATGGTCAGCGTGGCCGTTTTAATTGCCGGGCGGCTTTCGCTGCCGCCCTGGCTGTTATGCACAACGGGATTGTGCAACCCATTCTTGTGCTTCCTCTATGCTACCGAACCAATCATTGTAAATGTCTTTTCGGCGTGTACTTGTATAGGTGCTTTCCGGGCACTCTTCCGCTTCCTTTGTTGCGGTAATTGCCGCCACGCATCTGCCCCTATCATCAAATGAAGATGTTACACAATACCATGTTTTCATAACGTCATCCTTTCCGGCGGTCCTGCTGCCGCCCTGGCTCCTGCTTACTCGGCTTTTCCCATTTTTTCATCAATGGCCTGGGTAATAAACTCATTCACGCTTTGCCCTGCTGCCTGGGCCGCTTCCTTTATTACCGCTTTTCTGCCTTTTGGCACTGTAATTTCTATTCTGTCATAGTTCTTTTTGTTGTACTCATGTTGGTACTTAATTTGGTTAAATTCTTCGCTCTTTGGTCTTGCCATTCTTCCACAATCCTTTTATAATATTTTTAACGGATTGGGCGGTTTTGGCAAGTCCACCGCCCTTTCTGTTCTCCTTAAAGCCTATTCGTTAGGCTTTTCTTTTTTTGCCATGTCCCTTACTTCCTGCACGGCTTTGGCAACCTCTTCCATGGTCTTGCAATTACTGAATTTATCGGCTACCAGGTTCAAAATGACTTCCATCTGTTTATCTGTCATATTCTCGCTCATGTTATCTCCTTTCTATGCTTGCCCATGTATTTGTTAAGTATCTCCCTTAACTGTCTTTATTATATAGCATATTCCGTAATATTTTAAAAAGTTTTGTTTTGTGGATTTAAAAACGGACACGCCTTTTATTGACGGGTCCGTTGTTCTTTGTGATATATAATTTTCCTTGCTTCTGGCCTGGATGTGTTCCATAAGGCGGTAATTGTTTACTGGTTACATTATTTCAACATTGCGTTGACTTTCGCCTGGACCTGGGAATAATTGTACCCTGCCGCTTCCAGGCGTTTCTTTCTGTCGGCTCCATTGCCCCACTTTCCGGCAATAACCTCTTTGGCTACCTCTGCCACGCTCTTTGTGGCTGCGGCGGTTCCTTTGGCCAACTGGTTTACCTTTGCCTGGACTTCGGAATAATTATACCCTGCTGCTTCCAGGCGTTTCTTTCTGTCGGCTCCGTTGCCCCACTTTCCGGCAAGCACTTCCTTGGCCACGGTTTCCACGCTCTTTGTGGCCGCCTGGGTTGTGCTGCTTTCCTTGTCATACTTCGGAACGCCATAACCACGGATATAACGGCCGTTTACTGCCAGGGTACGGCGTTTCACGGCATTGGAATAATTACCCTCAATGACGGTAATCTTTCCACCGCTTACCTTTTCAACAATGCCCACATGGTCCGGCCATCCGGCATTATCTCCCTTGCCCGTATCGTCCCAATCATAAAAAATGATTTCCCCGGCGTTTGGTGTTCTGTTGTCACTTTCCACCCATTCGCCCAGGGACTTAAACAATGCAATCATTTGACCACCTCCACACTCTGTTGGGATAATGTCCGTAAGGCCACACTTGATGGCCACGGCGGAAACAAATGTTGCACACCAGGCATCCGTATATTTTACCTTGTAGCCCCTGGCAAGTGGCTTGTGGCTATTATATACATCAATGATGGCCTTGTGCGTTCCTGCCGCTTCACTTCTGCCAATCCAGGCACGGGCCTGGGCAACCACGGCACTTGCTAATTTTGCCATATTATCTTCCCCCTTTGTGTCATACTGCTGCAAATTGTACTGCTCCAACACTCGCATGGTGTTTTCAACGTACTTACTACTTGTGGCGTACCCGTCCGCCTTAATGGTTTCCAGGTATTCCTTGGGGTCTGTGATACCCCTTAAATTGTGGTACCGGGATAACTGGATAAACTCAAAATATCCTTTCACGCCCTCTTCCATATTGTCATATACACGGAAATTGTCCTTAATCTGTGTAAGGGTTCCCGGTGTATATTCTTCCATGGTGGAAAGGTTTACGCTTTTCCCGGTCCATTTTGACCCACATTTAAGGCCAAAATAATTGTGGTACACGGCGGCCAGTTTGCTTTCGCCCCAGGCACTTTCAAGAATGGCCTGGGCAATAATCGGACTATGTACCAGGATGCCGTAAGCACTGGCGTATTTCGCAACGTACCCGGCTATTGCCTTAATAAATTCCTGCTTGTCCATCTGTTACACCTCTTCCGCTTCCACTTCAACTTCTGTGTCCACTTCGATAACTCCGGCGTTGCTTGCATCTGTTAAGCCCTCGCCAATGATGTAAGCAATAACGGAAGCCCCTGCCATAATGAGGGCTGTTACCTGGGTTGCGGTGCTTTCGGCTCCCCCGGTTGCTACAATCATCATGGAAACAAAAGATGCTACCGCCGTCCATAACTTACGGCTTGTGAGTTTTCTAACCCAGTTGATGTTTTTCATGGTGTGTTTCTCCTTTCATTTTCTATTCCAAAAGCCTTGTGCTTTGTGGGCGTTTTAGTCCAGGGCTTTTATACCCTGCTCAATAAGGAAGTCTTTTTGCTCATGCTTTACTTTTCGTGCATATTCCAACGCCGCTTCCGTTTCGCCGTTGCAATGGCCGTTTTTCAACGCCGTTGCGGTGGCTTCTCCCAGTGCGATTGCTGCCATATTACTTTTGATAATGAGAATTTCGTTTTTCTCACGCATCTTTTCCTTTTCTTCAAGTTTCGCCTGGTTCTTTTTTATCTTCTGTTCAATCCAAAAGAAGCACAAACCCGTCACGGCACTTGGCACACTCATGGCAATCAGTAACGCTTGTAAATCCATATTTCACACCCCCTTACTGCCTAAATTTCATACTGGTATGATACGCCCCTGGGTCTTAAAATTCTGACCCTCTTACACTGGCACCACCAGGCCGCTTTCTGTCTGCTCATATTCCCAAAACAACAAATCATATTCTATGGCTTTTGTAAGGTGGTAGGTGTCCGCATGGCCCATGTGGCCAATCCTGCTTTGGTACTTGCGGTTGAAACTGCTCTTTGTCCAATTCCCCGGCTTTTAATGCCTTAACGTCTTTCTTTAACCGTCTGACGGAACCCTTGCGGACTTTTCTATAATTTGGATGGTGGATATATCCGCAGAAATCAAGCCCATTTCCGGCATAAAGGATGGTGCTTTTCGGATTTATGTGCAATTTCATTTCCTCTTCCAAAAATTCTTCAATGCGTTTCTGCCATTCCCGTAACTGGTTAAGGTCCGGGGATAAAATCACAAAATCATCCATGTAACGGATGTAATACGGTGCATGTAAGGTGTGTTTCACAAACTTATCCAGGCGGTTGCCGTACACATTGGCAAAGGTCTGACTTGTGAGATTGCCCACCGGGATGCCCACGCCATCCGGCAATATTCCGTTTTTATCTATAATGTCATCCGTAAGGCGTAAAACATTCTTGTCCCCTATGTACCGCCGGATTTCATCCTTTAGGCCATCATGCGGAATGGATGCAAAATATTTACTTATATCCCCTTTAAAGGCATAAATCCGCAACCCGTCCCGGTCCATAAGTTCATACATCCACCCGTATAACTGATTACTGGCGGCGTGCATCCCCTTACCCTCACGGCACGCATAGGAATGGTAATAAAATCCTCTCTCAAATACCGGGCCAATGGTGTTTATAATCATGTGCTGCACCACTCTGTCATAGAATGGCAGTGCCATAATAAGCCTTTCTTTTGGCTCCCATACTTTGAAAACGGTATATTCTCCCTGGTTATAGTTAAGCGTTTGCAGTTCATCCACTGCCCTTAATAGTTCCTCTTCCTTTGACATAGAAAATGCCAATACCTCTTCACTGTACCGCTTGCATTTTGCGGCCTGGTGGTATGAGGTATCGGCATTGTCAAAGGTGCATATCTTGTCATGCAATCCCTTTTCTGTTTTCATTATTTGCCCTACCAATTTTCAAATTTTATATTCTACTCAAAGGCGGTGCCTTTGTTAGTTTGTCCGGGTATGCCCCGGAACGGGAAAACCGTCTGACTTATCAAAATAGGATAGATAAATCTTTGCCAGTAACCACTTGGGTTTCTGTGTCTGTAATGGTTTTCAAGTCACACACGCACCACACGCCAATGTTCGTGTTCACGTTCCACGGGTAATTGTTGCAGTTGACCGCACGGGAACCGCAGTGAACGCCGTTGTTCCAATTGCCGCCACCAATGAGGGCGTGCAAGCCACGAAACATGCGGTGCGAATTAACAGTTTCCCCATATATTTATTATTTCCATTTTCCATCTTTCACGGCTTCGATAATGCCGCCCGTTATCTTGCCGATTTCCGCCAGGTGTCGGCTTGCCACTTCATAGCGGTGTTTGCTCATTGCCTTATATTCCAGGTCATAGGATAGGCGTATGAGGGTTTTTAAAAATTGCAGTTCTACATCCGCATTGTAAATGTGGCTTTTGGTCCCGGTTTTCTTGAAACGGATAATGCTTTTCAGCATTTCAAACATTTCCGTCTTAATCTGTGTCTGCAATGCAAATTTCTCAAATTTCGGAAATTGTGCCAACACTGGGTAAATGTATTTTAGGAAATCATAAACTTTCTGATACAAAACCATACTATCCATGTACGGGTCCGCCGCTTTGTTGGTGGTTTTCTTTGTATTTTCTGCCATTGTTTTACCTCATAGGGTGGGCTTTCGCCCACCCAAACAGATTACAGACTGTCACACACGCACCACACGCCAACGGTCGTGTTCACGCGCCACGGGTAATTGCCGCAGATGACCGCACGGGAACCGCAGTGAACGCCGCCGTTCCAATAGCCGCCACCAATGAGGGCGTGCAAGCCAGTTGCCGAATACATGTAAGCCTGGCCATAACCACTGAACACGTCATGCCATGCCGCAGTTGACCCGGTAGGGTCATGCATCAATTCATTAAGCCACTTCCAAACATTTCCCACCAGGTCGCAGATATTCAACGCACTTACGGCGTTTGCAATCTTGCCAACGGTTGTTCTTGCGGTGTTGGTTGTGGCGGTCCATCCGTTTGTATTGGAAGCATCTAACCCCTGGGGGCTTCCGTCTGCTGCCACGGTAAATTCCATGTAGTCCGGCAATCTCTTACCCACACGGCGTGCCCTTTCCCCGGCAATATACCAGTTAAGGCCCTCGGTGCCCGTGATAGGTGTGCCATTGTAAACGGATTGTAAGCCATTGGCACCGTCATCACTGGAAAGGTAAATATCTCCCCATAATGCGTTCCCCAGGTAAACCATGCCGGATGGGTCGCACTTAGGGCGGTGTTTTGTGGTCCATACGGAATTTGGGATAATATCCACACGGGTATTGCTTTCCCAACCGCTACCACGCACGGAACCGCTTGTGTTGATTGCTCTGCCGTAGTCATCCACATTTCTTACACGGCCATAATGGAAGCCGCCCAGTTTACGGGTGTTTGTATCGTCCCAGGCATCCCCATCCGGCCAGGAAGAATTTAAGGAAATCAAATAGATTTCGTCCTGGTCATCCGTTCCAGGGTCGCAAATGTAAATATAATAATCACTACCATGGGCAAAATCACTTCCCTGGTCCAAATTGGCTTTGGTAAGTGCGGTTTCCACGGTCTTGAAAACAGATGTTTCGCCCACCGCAATAACGCATCCGCCCATCACGGTAACTTCTCCCTCGGCGGTGTGCTGGATATACTGCTTTTCCGGGGCCACAATGTCGGAAATGGCCGCCATCTTGGCCACCGTGATTTTTGCACGTTCATCCGTCATGTTTTCGTCATAAACAAATAATCTACTCATTACGCCAACGCTCCTTTCATTTCTTCCACTTCTGCTTCTGTAATGCCCAGGCGGTCATAATATGTAACTGCTGCCGGGATGAAAACGGTTGTGGTACCCGTCAACAATGCTTTGGAAAGGGTCAAAACAGTGTGAACAATCGGTGTTTTGTTCTCTGCAATTTCTTCCTCTGTCTGCTCCAATGTCACTGTTTCCACGGTGTTGATTGTCGGATATACGGAACCATTTTTTACTTTCTGTTCTGCTGCCGCTTCATTGCAGAACATGATTGTTACTGTCTTTCTGTCCTCGGACAATTCGATTACCGGGCAAGCAATCCAGTTCTGATTTTCCAGTTTTTCAACTGCTGCCAACCAATCTTCTTTGTCCAGGCGGCCCTTTAATACCAGTTTGTGGGTATTTACCAGGTCCGACTTGGTTTTGATTACTTTAGGAAATCCTTTCATCCTTTATTCCTCACTTTCTTTTAATAAATATGTTCCCATGTAATTGCCGATATAGGCCATGTTTGTGCCCTCACGCAACGCCACGGTCATTTCGTGCATTAAATCCACATTGTCCACGGAAAACGCCTTTGGAATGGCCATAACGCTTTCCATGCCAGTTTCCAGGATGTAGTCCCCGGCTTCTGTGATATAAAAGCCAATGCCGCTTTCGGAAATTTCTGCCGTCTGTACGGTTCCCGTGGTTGTGTTGGTAAGCGTAACGGTAATGGCTGCCTGGATAGTTTCCAAAAGGTATTCCATACGAACCTTAAAGGCCATATTGTGTACCTTTGTGGTCAATCCATCAATCTGCATTTGCAATTTCCCGGCCACATCCCCGGAAAGTTCCGTTTGCTTTTCCTCAAACCACTTATTCCATGCGGCTGCCTGGTCATCCATAAACGCCTGGGTCATTTCGGCGTATTCTTCCACAAAATCGGCATGGTCCGCTTCCATGGATGCCTTTTCCTGGGCAAACCAGGCATTAAACTGGGCGGAAAACTGGTTAAAATCAAAATCCTGGAATTGTGAAGCAATGAAGCCACACACTGTTTCGTCTGCACGTTCATCCGTAATGTTGGCCTGGGTTATCTCCACGGCTCCGGCCGGGATGTAAATGCGTGCAAGGTTCTTTTCCTGGATTGCATCATTGTTTATCAGTTCCGGGGCCTGTGGATTGCTCGAAAATGCCCCCTCTTTGATAAAAATGCTTGGCCGCCTTTCCGTTTGGTCATTTCGGATAACAACACGGTCAATTCTTGGCAGTGTACCGCTTGCCTGGCTCAATGTGAGGGGCAAAACGGATGTGTTGTGTATGGTGTGCATATTGATGTATGCGTAGCCCGTTTTTGGGCCACCATCCACTTTTACTTCCATGCTGCCGCCCTCTGCCGTAACTTGAAGATGCCCATAAACCACGCCCTCTTTGTAGAAAGGTGCCTTGTCCTGGTTCATATCCTCGCCGTTATATGTACGCTCGGTATCGTTCAAGTCTGTGGCATTGTAAAAAAATCCTCTTACTGCCATGGTTCTTTTCTTCTCCTTTCCTTATTCGTCCCATTTTATCTTTGTGGGTAGGGCATCCCCAAAAGTGGGCACCACATACATGCCCCCGTATTCGTAAACCTCGCAAAGTTCCGTAATTCTTAGGTTCTGTGCGGTGTTCCACTTTTTCTTCTTTACTGTCACTATATCCCCCAGGTCATAGTCTTTTCCGTAGGTAAAATTAACATCCGCTTCCGCTTCGGCTTCAAAGTTTTCAAATACCTTGTTTTCATTAAGGTATTCCTGCCCCCTGGTTGTGAGGGCCGCCAAATACTCTGCATCTGTCATTTCGTCTTTGTTTATGTCTTTGGCATCCAAAAACACTTCTCTAAGGTCAAACCCGGTGCCGCCGCCCACCGTTACATAGATACGACTTGCACCATCCCCGGCACCGCCCACAATTACCTTTGTTTTCATGGTTGCATCACTGTAATTGTGCTTTGCCTGGTTCAGATTATCGTAACTTTCGGAAAATATAACCCTTGGATTTTTACCTTGTGCCTGGGTTCTGTCCACGCCCTTGTATGTTTCAAATGTCATGGTCTTGGCTTTAAAATCCGGCACAATCCTGAAGCCAATTTCCGCATATTTGGCCAACTTTGTGAGGTATTCCAACACGTTTTTATAGGTGGCCTGGAATTGTATTTTGGTTGTATTCCCGGTGGTGGCTCCCAACTGCAAAAGCGGCACGGGTTCCATGCGGTTAATCATAAAGTGCATGGCATCTTCCACGGTACCGCTAAAATTGAAAAGCGGCCCGGTCAAACGGTCCCCCAGGTACACGGGCAAAAATATCCCATTCCTTGTGATTTCGTTTACCAGTGTGCTTTCCTCTTCTGTTTGGTCCCCTCTTATCACGGCGGCTTCCTTTTTGTTATCCCCTTTGGTTATGATGTTCCCAGGCTGCAAAAGTCTAAGGTTTTCATCCGTAACCGGGCAATGAAGTTCAAAGGTCCCGGCTTCGTAATATTTGCGGTGCCACTGTAAGGATGTGTGATTTTCAATGTGCCCCAATCTTCTAAGGTTGCGGTCATAAACATGTATTTCCATAATCACACCCCCAAATATGAAATTCTGTAATAGATAGATACGGAAAGGTAACTGGTTCCCTCTTCTGCTGAATAGGTAATGGTATTGGTGCCGTCCTGCAACTGGATAAAATCCCCGTCCTCGTCCAAATATTCATTGATTACCTGGCCGTATTTTTCAATTACCACGTCCCAATCAATCATTCCGTATGGTGTGCGGTTGCTTTCAATCTCTGCCTGGGTCACGCCGTCCAGTAAATACACGTTTTTCTTGCCCGTGTAGGTGTTTATTACCACATACTGGCCGGATGCCATGATAAAATCATTGTCCGTGTAGCCCACCTTTGTAAATTCGCCGCTTTCCGCATGATAGATGGCCGGGTTTTTAACCACGCCATCCGCACGGAACACGGCAATGATGCCGATATTATCGGCACCGCTTTCATTTTCAATTTCCTTTACCAAATCCGCTTCACGGTAGCCAAAAACCACGCCCTCTTCCGGGAAGCACGCCGGGAAACGGAAATTGCTTACCCAGGATGCCATTACCACTTCAATATCCGATAAGTCTTTAAAATACGGGTCCGTACACTTCAAAGAAATGGTGTAATCTCTTACCACTCCCGTTGTGGCTCCCGGTATGATGCTTTCAACCTCATATTCAATGGTTTTGGCTTCCCCGTTCTCAATATATTGCAGTGTCCCGGTGCGTTTGATAGGGAAACAACGGTATAAAAGGTTTCTGTTTTCCTTGTAATTGCTATCCATTTCCACGGTAAGCACAATGTTTCTTTCCTTTGCCGTTGCCCCCTGGTAGGTACTTCCGTCTGTTGTGGTATTCTCTGACGTAACCACATTGGCTTCAATGCCGTAAATGCCCTCAATATCCAGTAAGTGGAACGGGGTAAAATCGTCCCAGGTAAAGGTCATGGCAACATTTTTGTCACTGGTGCATATTACTTTAATATCTGACACGTTTTTACCCCCTTTGTGCTGCTAAAATCATTCTTCTTGTCTGTAACCTGGTCTGTCTTGCTACTTCGTAAGGGCTTAATGCTTTAGGGCTTGTAATGTTAATGGTCTGATTGTAACCACTGCTGCCACTGCCCACATTTTCCAACGCCTGGTTCTTGGCGGTGCCCGTAAGTGGTGTAACAACTGCCTTGCCATTTACCATGCTAAGTAATTCCGGCCCGGCTTCTGCCACCATGGCATCCCCCTCACGCAACACGCCGCCCTTTGCCAATCTTGGCAAGGAAAGTGTGCCGATTTTGCCCAGGGAAACACCCGGTATCTCATTGATAATGTCAATTACACCGTTTATCATTCCAATAAACTTATTAACCACGTTTTCGATTGTGGCAAGGCAACTGTTGATTGCCGATTTAAAAGCATCCCCCACGGCGGAACCAATTTTGGTGCCCACATCCACGAAACAACCTTTGATTTTCTCCCATAGCCCGGAAAAGAAAGAAGTCACGTTGGCAAAGGCATTTTTAATATTGGTCCAGGCGTTTTGGAATTGCGTACCAAACCAGGTGGCCACATTGGCCAGGGCGGTTTTAATTTCCGTCCACCTTGCCCCAAACCAGGAACCAATGGTGGAAAATACGCTTGTCACATTGGTATAGGCATTGGTAAACATGGTAAGAAACCAGGATGCCACCAACGCCAGGGCGTTCTTTATATCCTGCCATCTTGCGGCGAACCAGGAACCGATTGCCGCAAATATACGGGTCACGTTGTTGTATGCGTTGGTAAACATGGTAAGAAACCAGGATGCCACCAACGCCAGGGCGTTCTTTATATCCTGCCATCTTGCCCCAAACCAGGAACCAATGGCGGAAAATACACGGGTCACGCCGTTGTATGCTTCCGTAAACCGGGCACTGAACCACTGGCCCACACCCTGGAAGATGGAAACAATGCCATTCCATAAATTTTGGAAAAATTCCTGGATTTTGACCACCAAATTGTCTATGAAATCACGGAACGCACCGCAGTTGTCATAAAGCAATTTAAAGGCTCCGGCAAACGGGTTGACTATAAATAAAAGTAGTCCCTGCCAGTTGGATTTTATAAAGCCAATGAGGGAATTAAATGCATTTGGTATCGTAACCGTGAAAAAATCGGCTATTCCGCCAAATACGTTTCCTGCCACCTCTTTGACTTTTTCCCACACTGCAATCACTTTGTTTCGGAAATCCTCATTGGTTGCAAAAAGCGTAATGAGGGCCGTTACCAGTGCCGCCACCACGGTTATAACAATGCCAATGGGATTGGCTGCCATTACTGTGTTAAGAAGTTTTTGTGCAATAGTCATTCCCTCGGTGGTGGCTTTCCAAACCTTAAAGGCCGCAATCAATCCTTGTATCATATTTACAACATTCCACGCCAACATCCCTGCTGCAATTCCGGCAATGATGGAAATTATCATTGGACCATTCTTTGACACAAAGGAAATAAAACTTTTAATCTTGTCCACAACTGCAAGCACCAGGGTTTTGACCTGGGGGATTTTCTCCTTAACCTCTGCAATTACATCACTAATCACGGGTTGCAGTTCTTCCCCTATCGGTTTTACCAATTCCGTTTCCAGGTTCCGGCCCAGTTCTGTTATTTGGTTGCCAATATCGTTGTATTTGTTCTCGTTGATTTCTGCCAGTGCATCATTTGTGGTGGAAATTTCCCCCTGGGTGTTTACCAGGGCACGCACGGCATCTTCTCCCAAATCTTCCCATTTGGTACCGTACAAAGTCACGCCTAAAAGGTTCCTTTGCACTTCGTCATCACATGCGAAAAGGGCATTGTTTACGGTCGCAAACGCTTCCCTGGCTCCCTCTCCGCCCTCTGCAAACTTGGTTTTCAGTTCGTCCGCATTAAGTCCCAACTGCTCAAAAGCATCATCCGCCGTTCCGTCTTTCACTCTAATGCCAAATTCTTTGACGGCATCATTGAGGTAATCAATTTGGAATGTGCCGTCTTTTGCTCCGTTGGCTATCATGTTAAATGCTTCCTCGGCCGTAATTCCCAGGTCTGCATAATATACGGCATATTCTGCCAACTGGTCTGCCAGGTCCCCGTTTTGGTTCAATCCATTTTGGGCACCCTGGGCCAAAAGGTTATATGCTTCCTCGGCGGTAATACCAAACTGTTTCATCATGGCATTAACGCCCCGGATGCCCTCGTTTACGTCAATATCAAAGGTATCACGCAACAAAATGGCGGTTTCTGTGGTTTTCTGCAATTCTTCATCCGCAAGGCCCGTTTGCTGCTTCACGGCTGACATGGCGGTGGCTATATCGTTTATATCCTCGCCAAAATTGTTTTTATAGATATTCAAAAGGGTTTCTTCCAACCCCTCAACCTCGGCATCTGCTGCCCCGGTCTGTGTGATAACTGTATTTAATGCCTGGTCGCAATCCGTTTCAAACTTCGTGGCGTATGTAGCGACGGCCACAAATCCGGCCCCCAGGGCGGTTGCGGCGTTTTTTGCTGCATCCGTCAAGCCATCCAGTTTTTCATCCAGGGATGCCGCTTTTTCCTTGGCATCTTCCAGGTCTTTCCCGGACAACTCGGCTTTCTTTCCCAGTTGTGCAATGGCCGTGTCTGTCTGCTTTGCAGTTTCTTCCAAATTGGCCAGTTCAATTTCTGTTCTTCCGATTTCTCTTTTAAGTGCCTGGTACTGTTCTTCTGAAACTTTGCCGTTTTTAAACTGCTCCTGCACCTGGCTTTCTGCCGTTTTCAGAATGTCCAATTTTTCTTTGGTTTCTGAAATGGCATCTTTTAAAAGGGTTTGTTTTTGTGCAAGGGCTTCTGTATTGGTTGGGTCCAACTTTAAAAGTTTATTAACTTCTCTCAACTCCGCCTGGGTATCTCGCACCTTTTTCCCAACGCTCCCCAGGGCTTTGTCAAGTTTCGTGGTATCTCCACCAATTTCTATGGTTATACCCTTTATGTTATTGGCCATATATTAACCCCCTTTCTTCTTGAAATTCTTACGCAATCCCTCACGGTCCGGCTTGGTCTGCTCCATTCTCCAACAATTCTTTAGATATTCCCGGCCCTCTTCCGTCTGTGAATTTTCAAAAATCATGGCTTCACGCATAAAGAAAAGATATGTGTCAATTTCCATGTCCTGGACTTCGTAAATATCTATATGGCAATAGTCCATTACCAGTTTTTCCGGCCGTGTAAGTAGTTTGTATGGCACATCATCCCCTTTATCTCTTGGATAAAAGGGCATTATTAGTTTGGGTCCATTTTTAATTCATCCACAAAATCCATATAGGCTTTGAGGATTTCGGAACATTCCTCAATGTCATAGTCTGACATTTCTTCTGCGGTCACTTTTACTTTGTTCATGTTGTTGTTCAATACTGCTGCCAATAAATCATAAATGGCTTCCGTATCTTCCACGGTGGCGTTCTCTTCGTCCAGGTTTTCCAGTGTCTTAATGGCTTCAAAAACCTTTTTCTGTGGCATACGCACAATGATTTTCTTGCCCTTTTCAACCACATTGCCGTCCTCGTCTGTCTTGTCTTTCAGAGTGAACGGCCAAAAGGTTCTTTTAAGTTTGTTGCAATTAAATTCTTTTACTGCCATGGTGTCGGCTCCTTTCTAACAAATAAGCGGCCTGGGTGCTTATCCCTGGCCGCTTAATAAATGATTACTCGGTTGCTGCGGCGGTTTCGTCCATATCCTCTTCATAAAGGATAAGGGTGCCCTCTTTGTCCATAGGCTGTGCCTTAAACTCTGCATCAATAACGGTTTCACTGTCCTTTGCAAAGGCAATGGTAAATCCTGCCTGGTTATTGCCCACAATGGTAACACGCACATCCCCATCCACATCATCCTTGTGGACAAAGCGAATAACGTATTTCTTGCCCGTTGCATTGGCAATACCGCCGATTTTTACAATACGCTTTTTCTTTGCTGCATCCTCTGTAACCCTTGCGGTCTGACACAATTTTTCAAGTGTGGTGCCGCACCATGTCATAATGCCGGATTTAAAGGTTGCTTCCTCTTCGGTAATGATTACCTTGGACACCTTGCCCATATCGTCCTTGGCTTCATAGAAAGATGGTGCATACTCAATTTCTGCACCGCCTTTGATATGGCCCAGGCGGTTTTCTTCTGTTTCCAACTCTTCGTTGGTAGGCAATTCCTTGTCTGTGCCCTCAAATTCGGTACAATACAAATCTCCACTGCCTAAAACAATGCTTTCTTTGTTCATGCCTTGTTTGCTCCTTTCTTTTTGGTAAGTAAGCCCGTCACTTCAAAGGCCGTTTGGTAACATTCTTCATCCGGGATGGGTGCCAAATATACTTCACACTCCACATCCGGGAAAACCTCATTTTCCAAATTCTCCACCAGGGTTTCACGTTCCTGGTCATCCCCGGCGGTATAAAGTTCCAGGTCAAAATCTTTTGCTTTTAAATTGTTCAGATTGTCCGCCCCTCGGTTGGTTTCATGGGGTAATAAGTAAACCAGGTAAGGAAGCGGTGGCACCGGGTCATCAACGGTTCCCTCAAATGCATTTTTGGTAATCGGAACGCCGTATTTTTCCCCAAACGCCTTGGCTCTTTCCACTAACTTTTCAACTGTCATTTGCTTATCTCCCTTACACGCTTTCCAATATTTGAAATAGCCAACTGCTCCACAACGTCATAGGTAGGCTTAATGTGTTCATACGCCTTAACCCTGCCGCCGTTCCGGCTTTGGTGTCCCTTTTCCAGTAAGTGGGTCAAACGGAAATGCTTTTTGTTATACACACTGTATTGTTCTGTCATAACCTCGGAAGTGTATTTGCCTTTCCTCAATTTGCTATCCCAATCCTTTGTGTATTTTCCCGTTCTTTCCTGGTATGGGCCGCCCTGCCGCAACATTTTGGCTGCGGTTTCTGCGGTTTCTTTGACCGCTTCATTTACCGCACGTCTTAAATCTCCATTCGCCCAATCCTTTAGTTGCTCCACAATCTCCTGGTCCAAATTCTCCGGGGTGGCTTTTACAATCAATTCCTTGTACCTATCCTTTCCCCGGCGTAAAGTTCAACCTTTCCGTTGCTCTTTGGCCCGTAGGTGCGGTAAATGGCGTATTTGTTGCCATCCACCATAATTTCTGTTTGGTTCTCATATTCAAACCCCCAAACTTCCACCATCATGTCCGCTTTGTACCCTTTTTGCCCTGCTGCCGCAAATTCATCACGGCCAACCGGGTTGATTTCTCCAAATACTTTGCTTTCCAGGTATTCCGTTTGGTTTTTCTTAATTAACAGTGTCACTATTGCTTCTATGGTAGCCACCACCTTTGATTTTGGTACATATCATGTCATAGGATGCCATTAACTCTGCATGGTTCTCCGGGTTGCCAAAATTGGCCTTGGCGTAAAGCAATGCGGCTTCGATAATTAAGGGGTCCTTAATACTCGCTTCGTCCAAATATGAGGAATGGACCCCAATACGCTTTAAGTCTGCAAGGGCAACCTCTACAAGTTGCCCCACATCCTGGTCCAAATCGTCTTTTGACGTTTTTCTTATCCTCAATTTGGCTTTAGCAATTAACTCTTCCTTGGTCATGCTCTGCCGCCTTTCCTGCTACCTTATGCGGTAGGGTTCTTTACACGGATAAAGCCGTTTTTCGCAACCACGTTTCCGCCCATGAACACATCCGCACGGTAAGCAATCTGTCCCTGCTTGAATTTGTAATGCTCGGATTTTCTTGCATCAATATCAGAGAAAATGGCAACCTCGTAATTGCTCAAATGGCCGTATGCCATTGCGTAACTGTCGGCTGCACCGCCGATTTCAGCACATGCGGAATTGATGATGTAAGGCACTTCATCAATGGTTCCAGTGTTTCCATGGTTCTTGATGGTGTAAACCTTACGGCCCTGCTTGTCACGCAACTTGGCAAACTTTTTGAGGTCTTTCTTGTTGAGGATAAGCACGGCAATATCTTCCACATTCTCGTCCCCACCGTAGGAATAAATAATTTCATCCAGGCTGCCGTCATCAATGGCGGTAATGGTTGTAATGTCTGTTGCCGGGTCAATTACCTGCTCTTTTGCTTCCGTAGGATTGAAGAAAATACCACGGAATTTTCCAGTGCCACCAGGACCCACCAAAATCTGACGGGATGCGTAACGCTTGATTGCACGGGTCACGCTCTCTTCCACAACACTGTCATAGTCTGCATCCGGCAATTTAACCATTTCTTCCGGCTCTTCTGCATACGCCGTGATTTTCTCACGCACGATTTCCGCATAGTTAAATTCCGGCTCGGAAACATTGTAGTCCGCATTTTCGGCGGTGCTTCCTGCTCCGTCCCCGTAGGAAACAACATAAGGGCGTTTGTAACTCTCTCCACCCGGAAGCGGTACCGTCTTTACACGGTCAATGAGGGAAGAAACATTGTTGAACGCCGGGGAAATCTCCGGGCTGCTATGCTGCGGTAAAACCACGCCCTCTGTGGTCATTGCGTTACGGGGATTTACCAGGACTTTTGCCTGGTAAGAAACGGCCTTGCCGTCCTTTAAGGCTTTTCCGCTTTTCGCTCTTGCCTGGTTCTTGGGTTCTGCCCCACTTTCGCCCGGCTTTTTGCCGTCATCCATAGGGTCATCTGCTCCGGCTGCCATTGCGGCTGCCATTAACTCTTCACGGCCTTTGATTTCATCCAGGATTTCGCCAATAATCTTGGCTTCGTCCATGGCATCCGTCAAATCCTTGCCGGAAAGGTCCTTGGCCATCTTCCCCAGGTCCGCCAAACGGGCTTTGAGGTCTTTTTTATTCATGGCCATCAATTCTTCTCTTGTCTTGAATTTCATGTTTTTAATCTCCTTTCATATTTGCCCATTACCCCATGTGGGATATGGATAACTGAATGATTTTGTTACGCATTTCCTGGTCTGCTGCCTGGCCCTGCTGCCCTGCGGCTCCCTGGTCCTGCAAAAGTTCCTTTGGTGCATTGTTGCAGTACATTTTTGTGTAGTCCTGCACCGCTGCTGCCACCTGGTTTTCTTCTCCAACCTTTACTTTGAAATACTGGGCCGCCTGGCTTCCGTTCAACCAGGTTTCCGCTTCCATCAATTCCTTAATGGTTTCAATGGTCACGCCCTCGGCCAAATGTTCTTCGTAAATGTTTAAAATTCCAACCTCTATGCTTTCCAATGTGTCCGCCATCTTCCGCAACTCAATGGCATTGCCCTCACACAACGCCCACGCCTTGTGTATCATCAAATAGGCGTTTGACGGTATGGTTGGCATGTCACTGTCCACAAACGGAAGCACGGATGCAATGGACCCGGCCAGGGCATCCACATATACATGTTTTTTGCCCTCGTAGCGTTTCAGCATGTTGTAAATTGCGATACCTGCGAAAACGGAACCGCCGCCGGAATTGATATAAATGTTTAAGTCCCGGCCGTTTGCTTCTGCCAGGAAATTCTTTATTGCTTCCGGGTACTGGTCCTCTTCCTGCCAGGCTCCCCACCAATCACTTACAATGTCCCCGTAAAAATAAAGGTCCACGGAAGTTTCTGTGGCGTTTTTAAATTCATAGAATTTTCCAACGGTGGCGTTCTTGGCGTTTTTGCAAGCCACAAACTGTTTGGCTCCCTTTGGCATTTCCTTAACCCCCTTTCATAGCTTCAAAATAGGCACGGGCCGCCGCTTCCATTGCCTTGCGTTGCTTATCCTGGGGCGGTTCTTCTTTGCTGCCGTCCTTTCCGACTTGGTAAAGGCTTTGGTCCCCTGCTTTTACATAGTTAAGTGACACCATCCTTACGTCCCCATCTTCCACCGGGCCGTAATACATCAACGCTCTGTATTCGTTTATTGTCATGGCTCCACGGTCAAACATGTTTCCGCCTATGGTGTCCCTGGTCTGTAATGTGGCATATTGCAAAAGATTGGCGGTAAACTCAATCTTGTTGCCATATCCAATTTCCCTTGGTGTAAGAAGTTTGTATGTAAACTCATACCCCAACTGGATTGCCACGGGTTCAATAACATTTTCATAGAATGAAATCCATTCCTGGTCTGATAAGGTGGATGTAAGCACCTTTTCATTTACGCCGTAATAGCGGTAAACATTATCCCGTAGGAATGTAATTTGGTTTGTTGGAACATTCGGTGCCCTTTGGCTGATTTCCTTAAATTCCACGGTACTGTCAATGGCTGCAATACCCCCGGCGTTGTCGGCGTTCATATAGGCTTCCTGGAAGTCCTTGGCTATCTGCTTCAATTCCTCATTGTCTGCCAGGTTGTTATATTTCAAATACCCGGCAAGGGAATTGGAACGGTTGACAATGTTCTTTACTGTTTCGCCGGATGTTTCTATGAGGTCCAGGCTTCGCTTTAACTCAATATCCGGGGAAGTTCCCAGGAAACGCTTTTTGTTATACCTGGCCTTTAGGTGTATAACGCACTGATACGGAACCGTATATGTTTCCCCGTCATAGTCCCAACGGAAGCGGAAAAGGATATTGTGCTTGTCATCCTCAAAAATGCGAAAACTTTTCGTTGTGATTGGTTGGATGCTTGTTACTCTTGTAAAGTCATCATTCCAAAAAATCACGGAAAAGGAATTGGAAGTATAAACCAAATCGGATGCAATCCTATACAAAAAATCATATGTTGACATTTCCGGGCATGGCCTTAATTTCAAAAGCCTTGCCAGGTAATCATTTTTTATAACCATGCCTTTTTCATCCTTGCGGACTACCTGGGGCGTGAGTTTTCCCACGTTCTTTGCAATGGCATCCGCAATGGCTCCGACAATATCATTGTCCCGTAGGGTCCCGGTTGGCACATACTCGCCACGGCTCAATAAAAGCGGTCTGTATTTTGCTCTAAAGGCTCCCATTACATTTGCGATAATTCCCGTAATATTACCCCCTTTCCTCAAAAATAGGCCCATGGAACACATCCATGGACCTATTGTAAATTTATTGGTGTTAAAATTCTGACCCACTTTAAAATCCTGCTGCCGGGCCGTTTTTACGCCGCTTCATTCATTAGTTTTTTGCCAATCTCACTGTGATATTTTGATACCATAGTCATTGCATCAAACACGGAAACGGCACCGTCTATTCTCATACGCTTTTCAATCTTGACGGGCTTCATGCGGCTATCATTCATATTGATTTCCACGGCCACATTGAGGAAATGGGATGCCAAAAGGGTATTATCTCCCAGGTTATACTTGCCATCCTTTAAATCTCCCTCAAACTGGTTAAGTATTGGCGTGAGGTTCGTGCCCTGGTAAACGTCATCCGTTTGGAACCCGGCCATTTTCAGTTCATCCACCAGGTACCCGGCACTATAACGGTCATATCCAATTTTTAGCGGACGGATTTTATAAACCTTTACCAGTTCAATAAACCAGTTATACACATCCTTATAGTCCACCTGGTTTTCCCCGGATATTTGCAAAAATCCTTTTTCTTTGTAAAGGTTGTATGGCACATTATCTTCATTCACTGCGATTTCGTAACGCTTCCGTGGCATGTAGAATTTTGTAATGACATTCCACTTGCCATTCTTCCAAATCACAACGGAAGCGGCGGTTAAGTCTGTGGTGCGTGAAAGGTCTATGCCGCCAACGCAATAACATCCCCGGTACTCTTCCAGGGAAACCTTAATATCTTCATTAACTGCCCTCATTACATCCCAGTAATCAAGCCATGCAACACTGGAATTTTGTTTGATGTTGCAGTATTTTGTCAAAAACTCCACTTTCTTTGAAAGGGATGCCTTTGCAATCTCTATCTGCTCAATATAAAATTCCTCTGAAACGGAAACGCCCAGGTTTGGATTGCTCTTTTTCAATTCCTCTATGGTGTCCCATTTCTCTATATCATCAATCATGTAAAGGAATGGTAATATTCTGCTTTCCTTGGAATTGCCTTTGAGGAATGAGGTAGCACGCCGCATAAGTTCATCATAAATTCCATCATTGATATACCCGGCCGTGGATATGGACAGAATAAGGGGTTGTTTTCTTGCACCCAGGGCGGAAGTCATAACCTCATACTGTTTAAGACCCTGGTCCCCTGGCCAGGCTTCCATTTCGTCATTGACTACCATTTGAGGGTTGAAACCATCCGATTTTTTAGAGTTAAACGCAATTTTTTTAATGCTTGTGTTAAATTCTTTTATGTAAATGTCACTGCGGCGTTTCTTGGTAATGCTATCCAGTTCATCATCCGCCTGGACAATCTGATAAAAGGCATCATAAACAAGTTCTGCCTGGTCCAGTTTAGGGGCCAGGAAGTATAATTTTGCTCCATATTCTCCATCCACATACGCCATATAGGCGGCCATTGCTGCGGAAAATAATGTTTTTCCGTTCTTACGGGCCACCACAATAAAAACCTCTCTGAATTGTCGGTACCCGGTCTTTTTATCCATAATGCCAAAAATGGCACTTACTATGGCCTTTTGCCATAGTTCAAGTGTAAGTAAGTCATTTCGGCCCTCTGAATGATGGCAAAAGTTTTCTATGAAATTGATTGCCTTATTGGCTTTTTCTTCGTCAAAGTCCCATTTGCCACTATTCAAACCATCCACCAAAATTTCATAGATGGCCTTTATCCACTTTCCAACTGTAACGGTGCCATTTTGGATGGCTTCCCAGTATTGGAAAATATAATTATCCATTCCTTAATGCTGCCAATCTGCTAATATTTTTCTTTTCTTTCGGTGGCAAATACTCAATAAGTGTGTGAATAATTGCCGTATATTGGCGTGAATATTTTTCATAAATCGTGGCTGACGGGTGGGCTTTTACGAATTTTTGGGAAGCGTTGACCGTTTCCGTTGTAAGGCCCTCTTTTTTCAATTCTTCTTTCGCCTGGAAGCACGCCACTTTTAAAAACGCCGCTTCCTCAATCAGTGAATTTACAAGGTTTTTCTTGTCCTCGTCATCAATTCCGGCGAACATTGGTTGTAAAAATTCTATCTCTTTTTTTATCCTGGCATTTGTCAGTTTATTTACTCTTTTGGTTGCTTTCTTCTCGTTTTTCTTTGTATCTTCTGCCATAATTTAACCCCCCTCATATGCGTGCGACCTTGCAGAGTTTTTTTGAGGTAACTCCCTCGGTTCTTTTGAGGGGTCCATTTTTCGACCACCCCGGGGGGGGTGTCCTGCTGCATTGGTGGTAATAATCTTCCATCACTTCCAAAACGGTAACGTCCGTTTGGTTTGCTCTTGTGTTCTTTGTTGTGGCAATCCTCACATACCAGTTCCAGGTTGTCCAGGTTCAATGTGACACTGGCATCATGTATGTTTCCAGGCGTTATATATTCTTTATGGTGGACAATCACGCCCGGAACAAATTGCCCTGCTGCCTTGCAGCGTTCACATAACCCATTGGCTCTTTTAATCACGGTCTGCCTGGCTCTCTTCCAGGCTGCCGATTGGTAGAAATCTTTTGCATATTCTTTCACTGCTGCCACCATCCTTTCTTCATGGTCATAGGCTTATAGGTGTACTGCTACCCATAAGCCTATATTAAAACAAATCTTTTCCACATTCTGACCCACTTACTCTTTGGCCATGTCCTCTGTCCTGCTGCCGCCCGGCAACATGTCCATGGCTTCTGCCACCAGTGTTATAAACTCGGTGCGGTACTCATAGAATTGTCTGCGGCCACACACGGCATCCGCTATGTATTCATAAGGCGTATTATAAACAATGCTCTTATAAATCTTCTCCTGCATCTGCTTCCTGGTCTTGCCGCTTTGGATATTTCCGCATGAAGCACACAAGGCATCTTCTACCACTGCCGCCGCCATAATATCAAAGGCACTGGCCGTTTTTGTCTTTATTCTCTTTTTCCTTTTCTCGTTGCCTTGTATAATGCTCCTGGCTATCGTCTTAATATCCGCTTCCAATCGGCTGCCCATGTTGCACGCACCCTTTCACTGTTTATTCTTCGTAAATCTTCTTTGAGGTTTCGGAACGCTCCACCTTAATGCTTTCCTTGGCCATCTTTGAAACCTTTGCCTTTACGCCCTGGCCAACGTCAATGCTAATGCCTTTCATTGCCTTTGCTTCTATGGCATCCACCGTGGCAAGCATGATATTAACCACCGCTTCATCCACTGGTTTTTCTGCACTGCTGCCAAATAATTCCGTTATACGGTTCTTGGCTTTCTGCACACGTTCTTTGCTCTCTGCATATTTCTTGGCCTGGTCACAATCACATTTGCATGTAACCGCTTCATCCACCTGGTCCTGGCTCCACCCGGTAAGCGTGTGGACAATCCCGGCCTGGCCGCAAAATCTACATGTGCCCGTTTGGCTCTCCACGCCATCCGGCATTTCCCTTGGTTCCTCTTCCTGCAATTCTCTCAAATCCGCTTCATCAATTTGGTGCCCACCGTCTGTTTTTTTGTTCATGGTTATGCCCTCTCTTTCTTTGGTTTTCTTGGATTGTGTTTACATGTTCTGCATTTTTCATGGTCTGCCATGTCTGTAAAAATGCACTCTTCCCGGTATAACTCCCAATAATCTTTTGTGAACCAATGGCACACGGCTTGTTTTAATCGCATCCAAACCTTACACATTTGTTTCACTTCCCTTGGCCTTTTTATATGCTTCCATGGCAACGGTCAAAACTGCTGCCGATTGCTCCACTGTCAATTCCTTGCCCCTTACCAAAAAGGCCAGGTTTTGATTTATGGTTTCCAACGTATCTTCCAGGCTCAAATTTCCAATGGCTTTTCCGGCGGACAAATCCGCAATGGCTTTGGTTATCGGTCTTTTAAACTGCTCCTGCACTGCTGCCATGTTTTCTTCAATGGTCCGTTCTGCCCTGGTTGGTTCATGCTTTGCACATTCCCGGCACGGTGCCTTTGCAAACATCCGCCCCGGCATCTGCACGCCATCACATTTTCCGGCAATCCACGGGGAAGCCAGGCACTTTTCCAATGGCATCTTTCCCGGCTCCTGCAAATATGCCAGGATTTCCGCCTTGGCATCCTCAAATCCATAAGCCACGGCCGTTTTATATCCCTGCTGCCGCAACATGGCCATAAATGCTTCCTGCTCTGCGGTGGTCTTATTCTTGCCATACTTCATTTCCAGGTAAAGCCCATGGAACCCATTGCACGGCACTGGCAAAACCACATCCGGCACGCCGGATTTCATCCCGGCCGCCTTTAAAACTGCCCCGTTGGTTCTTTTGCCCTCGTTTGGCACATGGTACATGAGTGCCAGGCACGGCAAGGCGTGTAAATTATTATTGGCCCAGTTGAAAAGGGTTATCTGCTCCATGGTTTCCCCACGCTTCATGTTTTGCATCTTCATTTCCCGGCCCCCTTAATCTTCGTCCAATGCGTATTCACGTTTACGGCGTTTGCAATCTTCCAACATACGTTCCAAAATGCCCACCTCTTCATCATTGAGGTATATATAATATTTCTCAATCATTTTGACGGCGTGCAATTTCTTGGCATTGGCCTTTTCCTCTTCCGTGGTGTCGGTATCTGACATATTTTGTGCCCTGGCTTCCTCTTCCCGGCGGTTCTTTTTCTCTTCCACCTGGGCTTTGATTTCCGCACACTTCACATCCTGCCCGGCTGCTGCCTGGGCGGCAATCTCCCTTTGCTCTTCCGGCGGAAGTTGGCTTGCATTATAGGCGGCGGTAATTCCCATGGTGCCCTTTTCAAATTCTGCCTTTACTTCCGGCGTGGCTTTGTTGTTGATTGCTTCCAGGGTACCAATTTTCCCGTCACTCTCTCCCAGGATGGCCACCACAAAATCACGGATGCGTTGGCCCTTTTCAAGAACAATAAGCCCCTCTTTTTTTGCCTGGGTCAAAACCTCTTTCCATTCCCTGGCCTGGTTCATAAGGTCAAAGTCTGTCATTTTGCGGTTGAATGTGTTGCCGATAAGTAAGGCAATCCTAAATTCCGTTTCGCTCTTGTATTCCTTATAGCGGCACGGTACGTTCTCAAACTGTGTTTTTCCCTCTGCCAGTAACATGCCAATGCTGCTATGGCGGCGGTGGCCACTTTCCAACCACCATTCCCCGTTTACACGGCCAATGGTAAGTGGTTGTTGCAATCCGACCATTTCAATGCTCATGGCCAGTTCTTCCAGTTCGTCCATACTGTACTTGTTGTGTTTTGTCACAACAATGTCCTGGTAATTCAAAGTAATATCCCGGTACCCCTGGTTTTCTTCTGCTGCTGCCCTGGTGGTTCCGTTCACAATGTCCAAAATATTAAATCCCATGGTTTTATCTCCTTTCCCCTGCTACCTGGTGCCCATAAAGGCCCACATATTCCGCAACAAATTTTTTATAGTCCTGGGCGGCTCCGCTTCGGATGTTGTAATGGCAAGGTGTCTGTCCGTAAATCGTGGCATCCTTTACTTTCTTGGAATGTCTGATTTTCTGAACAAATACCGGGAACCCACTGCGATTTCTCAACCAGGCTTCCGCTTCCTCGCTTGTGTCCGTCTTTTCATAGTCCGCAATCAGAACGCCGGAAAGGCGTGCCTTTGGATTTAACGCCTTTATTTGGTTTATCTGCTCCACCAACTCTTCCAGGCCATCCAGTGAGTAGGCATCTAAGTACACGGGTATAATTATTTCATCTGTTGCCACCAGGGCATTTATAACATTCATCCCCAAATCCGGCGGATTGTCTATAATGCAATAGTCATAATGCCCGGCCACTTCATCCAGGGCCATCTTGTATCTCTCATGTTGTGCATGTTCCTGGTCTGCTTTCAAATCCAGTTCCGCCAACTCCATGAAATAATTACACGGGATAATGTCCATGTTTGGTTCCTGGGTGTCTGTGATATTCCCGGCAATTCGCCCGGTCTTTAAAATCCGGCACGCCTGGGCTTCATGCTCCCGGTCATACACTCCAAACAACTTGGATGCGTTGCCCTGCTTGTCATTATCAAATAACAAAACCCTGCTGCCGGGCCGCTTTCGTTTCTTGTCCCCCTCTGCCAATAGTTCCGCAAGGGACGTGGCGGTGGTGGTCTTTCCAACGCCGCCTTTGAGGTTGATTACTGAAATTGTTTTCATGGTCTGTTCTCCTTTCAATTCCGCACCATCCGGGCGTATATGTAAAATGCGGCGTTAATGCCGTTATATTTAACCTCTGCATCCAGGAATTTATAACCTGGGTAAGCCTTTTCCATCTGCGTTTTCAATGTTTCGTAGTCCCTGGCCATTCTTTCCACCCTGGATTTCTTGAATTTTGAATAACTGCGTTTTGGTGGGTCCGGCTTTTTGAGGTTCTTTGATGGGCACCACCTTTTTGTCCCGTGCGGATTGTTGGAAATGTATGTTGCCAGGCCCGTGATAATAAAATTGTCATCCGGCTTTATTCTCCTGGTGTTCGGTCTTTCGCATTTTCCCCATAATTCTTCTAACTCGTCACGGTCCACGCCGTCCCCGGTCATCAGAATGTGAAAATGTGGCCTGGTGTTTCCGTCTGCCGCAATGATGTAAATATATTTAATATTTTCCATCCCTGCTTTCTTCCGGCGGTAATTGATACGTTTTATGAAGTTCCTTACATCCCTTTGGGCTGCATCCATGTTTTCCGGGTAATGTCCATCATCCCATCCAAACGTTGCCCAAATATCCCCTTTCCCAAAATTGATATTGGCCAGGCGTATGAGGTACCGCCTTGCGTTCTTATCGTTCAAATTCTTTTGGGATGGGCGTGTTTCCCTCTTCTTTGCGGTCACTGGCATGTCCTTTTTGTCTTTGAATGACGGGTACACCTGGGCTTCCAGTAATGTTGTGCCGCTTTTGATGTTCTCGGACTTGGTTGTGGTGGTTCTGTAAAGGCACTCAACCTTTCCCTCTTTCATCAACCGTTCCAATTCCCATTCCTCTAAGGTGTCACACTGCTTTTGGTATGCTTCCTCATAATCGTAATCATCATAGTATTTTCTTTTCATTGGTCCCCACCTTTATATTCAAACCACCTACCCATCCACCAGGTACCCAATAAACAAAATATATATTTCTATATCATTTTGGGGTTCGTTCATTTGTTAATACCCATTACAAGGACGGGGCGGCGGTGTCGCACCTTTTCAAAAATCAGTCCATAAACTCTTCCTGGGCGTGTCCTGCTGCCGTCACTGCTGCCGCAAGTGCAACCAGGAAACCGACCGCCAAAATGGCGGCTCCAATCAGCAACTTAACAATCATATCCTTCTCCTTTCCTATATATAGGCGAAAACGCTTTATTTTCTCTATATCTTGTGTTATAATATGGGTGTTAAGTTCTTACCCGGTTGTTTTAGGTCCCCACCTTTACAACCGGGTTTCGCTTTGTCTTTATGCTTCCTCTAAATCTCCATACAACTTTTCGTAAATATCCGTTGCGTATCTCATTAAAAGGCTTTTGGCTTCCTCTTCCTGGATAGCCTGGCCGTATTTTTTTGTATAATCTTCCTCATGTGTCAACAACCAATTTCCTTTTGCCGATTTCCACAATTCGCAATCATACATCCGGCCAACTTCTTTTCCTGGATAGGCGGCACGGGTCCAAATATTATCAATTTGGTACCATTTCTTTACGTCTGCCACCTTTTCCATCTTCTCGGTGTCATACTTCAATCCGTTTATTACAAATTGCATCCGGCACCGCCGTTTTCCAAACCACGGATGGTTTCATATTTGGCATATAAAATTCCTATAAGTGCATCACGGTGGCCCGGTGTAATAAGCCCCACGGCTTCCTTTTCGTAAATCTTCCCGGTCATATACCCGGCACGAAAATCCAACTCTGCCAGGCTTTTGTAACTGGCCATTTCCTTGTCAATGGCTGCCATGATGGCCTTAACTTCTCTTTTGGTTCTTAAATCCTGGTTGTCTGCTTCCAGGTCCGGCACATCAAAAATGCGTTTTCTTCCACTTTTAATAAAATCCGGCGTTGTTCTCTGTCTTTCTGTCCCCATAAATACTGCAAGTGCATTTCCCATGTTAAGTTCCTCGCTTTCCTGCTACTGCATTTTATACTTATCCACAATATCCACAACCTGGTCCATTATTGCTTCCATGGTTTCCACGGTCACGGCCTTGTCATCAGTGTAAAAATCTGCATAAATCTTTCTTGTGTCATTGTTCCAACGTGCAATTTGTTCCGGCAACGGCTCATTTACCGCATCAAATACAATTCCCTGGTTTTTGCACCACTCTACCGCTGCGGCCAGGTCTTTGCCGTCCCTGCTTGTCCATAAAATTACTTTGTGCCCCTGGGCTTGCAGCATCTTAACCGCTGCAATCATCTTTTGTTTTGGCTCCACAATCTCCGGGAACCTTGTAACTGCCAGGGTGCCGTCAAAATCCACTGCATAAACCGCCATATTACACCACCTTTCCGTTGGCTCCTGCTTTGCCGCCAACGCTCATTTCATATTTCATCAACATGGCTGCTGCCTGGACCATTTCACATGCGGCATCAATAGCCTGGTTGTAAATTGCCATTGGTGTTGTTTCATCATCTAGGAAACAAGCAATTTCCACACCCTTTACACGGTCCCATAATACTTTCATGGATGATTTCACGGTTTCCATGGCTTCCTGGGCTTCCTCTACCTCTTCCAGTGTCACGGCGTAACCCTCATGTGGGCTACTGAATAAAGGAAACTTGGCATTTGCCCGGTTAAGTTCCGCCTGGGCCGCCGCTTCAATCTCTTTTCTTAACTCAATCATTGCCATGGTCGCATCCTCGCTTTCTGAAATCCGCCAACACCTGGGTTGCAAAGTTTTCCGCTTCCTCTTCGTCAAACTCTCTGCCCTCGCAATGCTGCATAAAATGTTTGTATTCGTGGGCCAGTGTTTCCACAATGGCCAACTCTGTTTCCTTTGCATCCTCTTCAAATTCCGGCAAATCTCCGGCCAGGTAAATACACTTTTCCGCCGGGATATGGCAACCAAATCCTTTTTGGCCGTCCGGGCTTTCTATGCAATCAAACCCCTCTGCAATATGTAAATAAACCTTTCCCTCTGCCGGGTGGTTTTCTTCCAGGTATTTAATTGCCTGGTGGATGGTGTCATTAAACAAAACTATCATTCTTCCATGCCCTCGCTTTCCGGCTCCTGCTGCCCGGCTGCATCTTTTCTTCCCCGGAAGTTGCTGCCATCCTCACATTCTTTACATGCCTGGGCGGATTTCTTTGCATCTTCCCGGGCGTTTGGCTTATAGTGTCCGCACTCTTCGCAACTCCAACGGTCCGGGTGCTTGTTGTCATCCTCTCCCGGTTCTTCTGCTTCCTGGTTGCATTTTCCACATCCAAAATCAATACTTGCCGTAATAACGGGCATTTTCTCCATGGCTTCCATCATTTCCCTAAACATTTCTTTCATGTGTGCGTTATGCTCTTCCTGGTTTTCCTTGATGGTTCGTAATTCATCAATGCGGTTGTGTGCCAGGGTGTCAATAAGTCGGTGCAAGGATGTGGCCGCACTCTCCACGCCATTTTCTTTCATCTAGGCTTCAAAGATTGTAACCACTGCCCCGGTAATCTGCTCATATTCTGCATGGAAACCCGTGTTTTCCTCTTCTGCTTCCAGTTCAGCAATACACTCCGGCTTTTTCCCGGTAATCATTGCCTGGATGTAAAAGCCTGGCACTTCTGCTTTTACGGCGTTGGTAATCAAATCCGCCTTGGCTGCTTCACGCATAAGGTTGTAATATTCGTTGTGTTTCATTTCCACGGTGCCGTCTGTTGTAAAATTGTCCATAAATCCCATGTTAAGTTCCTCGCTTTCTTATCTGTAAATTGGTGTTGTGAAATGATAAAGTGGTGGGTCATTTTCCACCGCTTCACGGTTCTTGTAAATCATAAGGGTAAAACGGTCCTGGTCCTCGTCATCCGGGCCACGGTGGGCAACTACTTCAAACCCAAAACGGGAATTTAATTTGGCACCCATAACCCTTTCCTGCAATTTGGCAATCTCCCTGGTGCCCAGGGTCACGCCCTCTTCAAAATACTGCTGCCATCCCTGGAAAGTCTTTTTGAGATATTCCAAAAAATCCGGCTCCACCACGCCATTGATTGGCTGATAGTCTTTTACATTCTCCATCCTCGGTTCCTCGCTTTCTTTGTTTTGGTTTTATTTACCCAGGCACGCCGCCTTTGTATTTTCTTATACCTGGCCAACATGGCCATTACTCTTGGCATGTCTGCAACTTTTATTTCCACTGTCATTTGTGCCATGGCATCATTCTCCTAAATGTAAATGGTGTAATATAACTGCATCTGCAAATCTGAAAAGGTATATTGCGGCATTTCTTCCGGCTCCATGGGTGTCATCAATCCCCGTTCTCTCCATTGCTTATGTTTTATTTCCGGCACTGCCCGGAATAGGGTAATTACTGCATCCATTTCCGCTTCAATCTGCGGATTGTGAACGATAAGTGCCAGGTACCCGGTATATATTGGCTTTCCGTCTTTTATAATTTGCAATCTGTCCGATTGGTGCAAAACTGCAAGAAAATCTTTTAGGCGTATCATAACGGCCACCCGTACTTTGCCAGGTGTATGCACATGCACACAAAGGCATAAATCATAAGCACGCCCAGGATGCCAAAGAAAATGCGGCGGTTCCTTGGGCTATCATTGCCGCCCAGGCAATAAATAACTGCTACCCCTGCAAGTCCCAGGTATGTAATACTTCCTATCAAAATTACCAGGGCCAGGATGCCCATAATTAAAATCTGTTGCATGGTTGGTTCCTCTCTTTCATTGGTCTTATATTTCCGGGGCCAATTCCCCGGCTTTTATTCTTTCCTCTATCTCTTCCGGGTAATATTTGTATTCCGGGTGTCCGTTCTCAACCATAAAATCCAACACCTCTTTTAGTCCCATGCCCACCAATGCGTTTTTCCATTGTCTGTGGTCCTCATAGTACATTCTTTGAAATCTGTTTGGGTACCCATCAAACTGCATACCAAACAGACATACCGGGCACCCAGTTCTTTGTGCTTTTGTGGTTCTATATACTCCGTTTTCTTCTACAATTTCCCCGTATGCTTCGGAAATTTCCACCTGGTTTTCATATAAATATCTAAGAATGTCCTGGTGGGTCCAAAATGCAAACGGTGTGGAATAACCATTGCCCTTGAAAACATTGCAACTTCCTTGTTTCGCATAACCATCCATTCTGTTTTTGCTTTCTTCTGCGGTAATGGCGGAAATTGTGCCATATCCCTTTTCTTTTGCGTATTTTTCCAATGGTGTTTCTTTCATGTAATAGCAACACTGGTTTGAAATCTTGAATGGTGCATCTATAAGAAAATGCCATTTTTTTGCCAGTTTGTATGTTGGTGCTTTTCTTCCCTCTGACGTTATCCCGGTAAGGGCCAGGTTTCGGATATTGGCGTTTTTTTCTGTTGGGTTTTGTAATGCCTTTAGTGATTTTGATACCCTTTTGCTGATAATCGGTACGCCAAATCTTTCCAGGATTTCCTTTTGCGAATATCTGACTTTTACAATATCCACATTTTCCGTCTTTAAAATGAGGTCAATATTGTATTTGTTTTCTATGCCAATAACGCTGATTGCCTTTACTTTGTCATATCCGCAATAATTCCTTATGAAATGAACCGCCATTGTGCTATCAACGCCACCGCTAAAGCAGATTGCAACACTGCTTTCCCCGTAATAATTTATAAAATCTCTCACACGGTTTAGGCTCATTCTAAGTTTTATTTCATAGGGTATGGCCTGGCGTTCTCTGATTTCGTCATACGTCAATTTGTGTTCTGCTGCCATCTGTACCCCCTATTCCCAGGCCCACACCATTGCGGAATACTGCATTTTTACGTCCACCACTTCTTTACCTCTGAATTGTGGAACCGCAACGGCCTGGTATTGGATATTGTTAATTGCTCCCTGGTTCTTCTCGGCCACTTCGTTAATCTTGGCTTCCAACCCCTCTGTGGTTGTATCTTTCAAAATGTGTACTTTCATGTTAAGTTCCTCGCTTTCCCGGTCCTGCTGCCAGGCCATGTTTATAATGCTCTCTGTGCCACTTCTGCCTGGTAAGGTTCGCCGCCACGCTTCATTTCGTTGTAAATGGTGGCCCGGTGTACTCCTACCGCCTGGGCTACCTCAACAACCTTTGCCCCGGATTTCAACATGCTTTCAATCTTCTGCCTATCCGTGAAATTAAGCCTTTTCGCTCCTTTTCTCATTTCCAACCACCTTTCTTTCGTTTTCTCTGCAAATAAAAAAGAGTGCCACAAGAGTTTAATTCTCTTGTAACACTCTGATTTTTTCCAACAAAAAAAATCAAATGCGATAGAGTTATTAACCCTTGTCGCATTTGATTTTACAACTTAGCCAACGAAAAGACTTAGTTTGTGTAGAATTCATGACCGCCGTGTTCATACAGAAAGGTAAGGGACCTGTCAAACCATTTCATCTTTTCCGGATCCGCATATTTCCTGGCCGCAAAGTATAACGCTCCCCCGGAAACATCTTCTCCGAGCAGAACCTTTTCCACCGCGTCTACCGTATCCTGGGTGGCCACTGCCCGGTAATAGCTTCCCGTCGCCACCGGCGAGAACTGATAACAGCCATTTTCCTTCTGGGTTACCACCTCGGATACAGTGTCCGGAAATTTTTCATTTTTTACCCGGTTCAGCACCACTCCCGCCACCATCATTTTCCCGGTCTCATCCTCGTTTCCCGCCTCAGCCTGTACAATTTTCAGCAGCGCTTCATAATCCGCCTGGGATAATTCCACAACGTAATGCTTTTCCATCACGGAATAGGGCACCACCCGCTGTCCCGACGAGGCTCTCTTAAGCAGTCCGAAAATGCGATCCGTTTTGGTCCTTCCCTCCTCCTTTTCTGCCTCGTCCCAAATCCGAAAGGCAGGTGTTGCAGCAATCCGTGTCAGCTGTACCCCTTTGGCACAGACAAATGCCGATATCAGCAGCATGTGACACAGAAAAAGCTGTATGATCATTTTTTTATACATGCTATTTTTCATCCTTCCAAACCTCATATTCCTGTCACACTTATGTAACAGTTCTTTAATATTTTATACAGGAACTGTCAGAAATATTTCTAAAATTTTCAAAATGACTCTTTCGGACAAAAAAATAAGCAGCATTTCCTATTTTGTGATAAACTGTTTTTAACAACATTTTTATGAGGATTTTATGAGTCAGAGCTACCCCGGCGTTTATCAGGCGCAAAAAAAAGATGGCAGCACCTATTATCGTGCCTCCATCACCTATAAACAAAAGCATATCAGTCTTGGCAGTTATTCCTCTGCCTCCATGGCCTGTGCCGCCTATCTGGAGGCTTCTTCTCTGCTGTCCTCAGGGGAGCTTTGCCTTTCCGACTATTCAAAGTTCCGGCTTTTGTCCTTTGAAAAGTGGGTTTGTCTCTTAAACTTCCGTAACAATGACATTTATTTTTCGACTCCCATCTATATGAGAAAAAACTACTTTGAATATTACCTCTCTCCCTCCTATATCTTAAAATTTGACGTAGACGATCTTTTCTATTATTCCTCTCACAAAATCATGCGCAGGGGACGCCACTTCTTTGTGGCGGATTATGGGATGCAGGTCAATATTGCAAGCCGCTACGGCATTAAGAACTATGCCGTCAAAGGCCGGGATTATCTGTTTGTTAACGGCGACGACATGGATTTTCGTTACGAAAACATTAAGATCCTGAATTCCTTTCACGGGGTAACAAAAAAAGAGACCGCAAAGGGTCTCCGCTATGTTGCCAAAATCCATATCAACGGGAATTATACCATAGGCTCTTATCCTACCGACATTGAAGCCGCCATTGCCTATAACAAGGCGATTGACCTTCTCAAAAAAGGCGGCGTGACCAAAAGGTTTCTTCCCAATTATCTTGAAAATCTTTCCCCTATGGCCTACGCCGACATTTATGCAAAGGTTCCTGTTTCGGACAAGATCCTTCATTATTTGCGGGAGTAATCTACAAAGCTGATACTGTAAGCCGCTTTCTTTTCCACTCCGTCTATCTCCTGCGAGCCTGCATACCTCCAAAGCCGGAACCGATAAGGATAATCCGGTACTGCTGATTGGTCAGAAAGCCACACATCATAGTCCTCTAAGAGCTTATCGCCATATATTTCTCCTAAAAGGAAATTCCGATCTCCATACAGGAGGGTTCTGTAGCCTTCATACTCTATCTCCGACAAAAACGCTTCTGCAATCTGAGATTTCTCATCTGCTGTCAGGCTGTCAATTCTGGACTTATCGTTTGCAGCATATTTCATCTCAAACGCCACCGGATATGTAATATGATAAGGGATCAGATTGGTGATTACATATTCCGCTTCCTCTACCGCTTCCTCCACATCAATCGCCTGGGAAGAAAATACCACTCCCACCATCAGATCTGCCTCCTGGGCTGCCGTAATGTTTCCTACAAAGCTCTCATCTAAGGATAACCTTCCGGTTTCATAGCCTCTGCTTCCCAAATGCAGCATGACAAAATCAACACCGTCCTCTTTCAGCCTTTTAAAATCCACCTGGCCGCTTTCCTCTGACAATTCTACTCCAAGGAAAGATTCCTTTTCTCCTTCTATGTCATACTCCATTTTCCCGTTTACAATCCGTAAATTGGTAAAATCATAGTCATTTTGCGGAAGATCTTCGTTTATTTCCACCCATTTTGTCTCTCCGTCATGAAGCGTGACCTGAATGTGCCTTCCATCTGCTTCCATTTCCTCATCCGTCGGCTCATGGGACGCTGTAGGCGACGGGCTTTCTGTCGGCTCCGGTTCTTCTACCACCACACTGCCATCCTGATACATATTCCAGAAATCAAGGTCCTCCGCCCGCAGCTTGTGGTTTCGGTACAGACTTTCTATATCCCCATTTTCTTCCCCTTCCGCCTGCTGCAAGTCTTCCTCGGGCGTAGGGGACGGTGACGCCACCGCATAGGCTCTGTTTTGGGAGCCTGAATTTCTCTGACTATTGCTAAAAAATACAACGGCAAGGATCAGCAGGATCACAGCCGATACACCTACGATCGTGTAGATCACAGGCATTCCCATGCCTCTTTCCTCCTCATGTCCATCTGACAAACGCATAACTCCTCTTTTCCCCGGCTCTTTTCAAACCGGCTCAAAAAATATATAATTACTATACATGAAACCATTATCCTTTACAACCGGAAATGACAGAAACATGCCTGTGAAAAATTACCCAGAAACGAGGATCCTGATATGAAATTTTCCAAAAAGCTTACGCTTTTTCTTTTTGTCCTGTTGCCTGCCCTGCTTCTTGAAGGCTGCTCCCTGCAAAAAGATCCGGTCTCTGCCACCGGCTTTTATTTTGATACCGTGATCCAGATCACCTTATATGACGAAAAGGACAAGCCTCTCCTGGAGGACTGTCTCTCCATGGCAGAGCATTACGAAAAGCTTTTGAGCGCCACAATAGAGGGAAGCGATATCTGGAACCTGAACCATGCAAATGGCTCTTATGTTACCGTTTCCGACGACACCCTTTTTCTTCTGCAGAAAGCCCTTTCCTACGCCGAATTGTCGGAGGGCGCCGTAGATCCTACTATCGGCACTCTGTCCAGTCTCTGGAATTTCGGTTCTGATAACGAAAAGCTTGTGCCCTCTGATCCCCAGATCAAAGCTGCGCTTTCCCATGTAGATTATCATGCTTTGCACATCCGCGGAAAAGAGGTTTGTCTTACGGACCCTCTTGCCCAGGTGGATCTTGGCTTTATCGCCAAAGGCTTCATTGCAGATCAGATGCGCGATTATCTGACTGTAAAGGGCGTCACAAGCGGTCTCATCAACTTAGGCGGAAATGTTGTTGTGATAGGCTCCAAGCCGGATGGCAGCGACTATAAGATCGGCATCCAGAAGCCCTTTGCCGATGCCGGGACTCCCGCTCTTACCCTTTCTCTCTCAGACACCAGCGTGGTTTCTTCCGGCAATTATGAACGTTACTTTGAAATAGACGGACAGCTTTATCATCATATTCTCTCTACCCAAACCGGGTATCCTGCGGATACCGGCCTCTCCCAGGTCAGCATTCTGTGTAAAAGCTCCTGTGACGCCGACGCCCTTTCCACTCTCTGTTTTGTGCTCGGATACGAAAAAGCCGCTTTGCTTTTAAAAGACATGCCGGAGATAAAGGCTGTCTTTCTTACGCAAAGCGGCGAGCTTCTCTATGTCAATTTCGATTAGATCAGAGTCTTTCCGGATAAAACATTCTGGTAATCCTCCAGGTTCCTTGCAAGAAGGGCCGGTGTATCCAGTCCGTAAGGACATTTCGCCTTACACCGGTTGCAGTGCAGGCAGTTTTTGATCTTTTCCATCTTCTCCTGGGTTTCTTTTGTCAAGTGTCCGGCCGTAGGGGAACGGCGAAGCAGCAGAGACATTCTGGCACAATTATTGATCTCTATTCCTGCGGGACAGGGCATACAATATCCACATCCCCTGCAGAATTCTCCTGCCAGCTCCCTGCGGTCTTTTTCAATCACCGCTGCAAGTTTCTTAGTCATAACAGGCGGATTTTTGATATAGGAAAGAAATTCATCCAGCTCGCTCTGTCTTTGGATCCCCCAGATAGGAAGCACATTTTCAAAACCGGCGGCATGCGCATAAGCCGCTGCAGAATTGGTGATCAGTCCACCGGACAACGCCTTCATGGCAATAAAGCCCATATCCGCTTTCTCACAGGCCTTTACCAGCGCTTCCTCCTTTTCCGTAGCCAAATAACAAAAGGGGAATTGCAGTGTCTCATACAAGCCGCTTTCAATGGCCTCCTCTGCCACATGCAGACGATGGTTCGTAATACCGATATGCCGGATCTTTCCCTGTTTTTTTGCTTCCAGGGCTGCCTCATAAAGGCCGGATCCATCTCCCGGTTTGGGACAGAAGGCCGGATTATGGAACTGATAAATATCAATATAATCTGTTTTCAGATTTTTAAGGCTCTGTTCCAGATCCTTAAACAGCTCCTCTCCCCTTGTGGCAGCGGTCTTTGTGGAAATGAAAAGCTGATCCCTGATCTTTTCAAAGGCAAGCCCCAATTTATGCTCACTGTCACTATAGGCTCTTGCCGTATCAAAAAAGCGGATCCCGCCTTCAAAAGCACTTCTCAAAATCCCTACGGCAGTTTCGTCATCTACCCTCTGGATCGGCAATGCGCCAAAGCCATTTTTTTCTACAACGATCTGCGTACTTCCAAGTCTTACCTTCATCCTCAAAAACCTCCGTTCCACTGGTGCTTTACGCCCCAGAAATTATAATCATAAGCTTTAGGTCTACGCTCAGGCCTTCAGTGCCACAATGGACTTTCTGGGACATTTTTCTGCACAGACGCCGCAGCCCTGACATTTCTCGTAATCAATAGCAGCATGAAACTCTTCTATCTCCACTGCCTCTGCAGGACAGTTCTTTTTACAAAGCTGGCAGCCGATACAGCCTACCTTACAGTCCTTCATGGTTACAGGCCCCTTATCCTTTGAACTGCAGGCAACCGCAAAGGAAGCGTCATAAGGGATCAGGGATATTAAATGTTTGGGACAGATCTCCACGCATTTTCCGCAGGCCTTGCAGGCCTCCCTGTCTACTACTGCCACTCCGTTTACCACATGGATTGCATCAAAGGGACAGACCTGGACACAGCTTCCATACCCAAGACAGCCGTAATTACAGCTCTTTGCGCCGCCGTTTGGTACGAATGCCAGCATCCGGCAGTCCTCAATTCCCGTATAGTCATAATCCAGCGTGATCTTGTCACAGTCTCCCTGACACTTTACAAACGCTGTCATCCTGGTGCTTTCCTGTGCTTCCACACCCATAATTTCAGCGATCACCTTTCCCACAGGCTCTCCTCCCACAGGACAGGCATTTACAGGGGCTTCCCCCTTTGCAATGGCCGCTGCCAGTCCGCTGCATCCCGGGAAACCGCATCCTCCGCAGTTATTTCCGGGAAGCGCTTCCAGAACAGCTTCCTCTTTTTCATTTACCTCTACCTTAAACTTAATGGCCGCAATTCCCAGGAACAGACCTACAAAAAGGCCTACGCCACCTACAGCGGCAACCGCCGAAATAATTCCTGCTACGCTCACCATACCACCTCCTACAAAAGACCGGAAAAGCCACAAAAGGCAATCGCCATAAGTCCTGCAGTAACCAGAACAATGGGCATTCCCTTAAAGGATTCCGGAATATCATTGTATGCCATCTTTTCCCTGATTCCTGCAAGTATCACGATGGAGATCGTAAATCCAACGGATGTGGCAAAACCATTTACCACTCCCTGCAGGATACTGTAATTTTTCTGTACATTGGTAAGCGCCACACCAAGCACTGCACAGTTAGTTGTGATCAGGGGAAGGTACACGCCCAGCGCTTTATATAATGACTGCATAAATTTCTTTAAGAACATTTCCACAAACTGAACCAGTGCTGCGATCACAAGAATGAACACGATCGTCTGCAGATAAGTAAGATCAAGAGGCGTTAATATAAACTGGTAAATTGCTCCCGCCACTGCTGACGCCAGCGTAATTACAAAGATAACGGCGGTTCCCATTCCTGCCGCAGTATTGATCTTCTTGGAAACGCCAAGGAACGGGCATAAGCCCAGGAACTGGCTGAGTACAACGTTGCTGACTAAGGATGAGGAAATTAAAATAATCAATAATTCTTTCACGGCTGCCATTTATTTTTCCTCCTTTTCCGCTACAGGCTTCTCTTCTTTCCGCTGTCCGCAAAGAGTATCTGCACATGCTGTGCAGTCGCTGCAGCAGCCGGACTGGATCTTCGACATATCCTTGCCCTTCTTTTCTCCTGCGCGTTTGATCTTATTCTGCGTTGCCGTAAGAGCGGCAAGCACGAAGAACGCTCCGGGCGCCAGTACAAAAATACTGCAGGGCACATAGCTTTGAGGCATAACGTTGATGCCAAAGACCTGGCCTGCTCCCAGCAGTTCTCTCACAGCGCCGATGATGGTAAGGGCCAGTGTAAATCCAAGTCCCATTCCAACTCCGTCAAACAGGGAAGAAACCACGCCGTTTTTGGAGGCATAGGCCTCTGCCCTTCCCAAAATGATACAGTTTACAACGATCAGCGGAATATATAATCCCAGCGCATCATATAAGGACGGCAGATATGCCTCAAGCAGAAGCTCTACCACAGTTACAAACGAGGCAATGACTACGATAAAGGCCGGAATACGCACCTTATCCGGTATAACCTTTCTGAGCATGGATATAAACATATTACTTAAAGCAAGCACTGCCATGGTAGTAAGTCCCATTCCAAGTCCGTTCACCGCAGAGGTTGTAACTGCAAGAGTGGGACACATTCCAAGTGTCAGCACAAAAGTAGGATTTTCGGTAATGATACCGTTCTTTAAACGTTCAACTGCACTTCCCTGTTTCATTGCATGCTACCTCCTAACTGCGTCTGGAAAACATACAGTCCTGCATTTACTGCTGTTGTCACTGCATTTGTGGTAATCGTAGCGCCACTGATCGCATCGATCTGACTGTCCATGGTGGAACCTGACTTTGTATAGGTAAAGTTTGCCACCTTCTTATTCTCAAACTGAGGCTTTAATACGCTTTCTGCTTTCATACCAAGTCCGGCAGTTTCTGAAATGCTCAGAATGGAAATCCCATTTAAGGTTCCATCCTTCTGAATTCCCATGGCAAAGGTAATGTCTCCACCATATCCTTCATGGCTTGTGACGGTAAGGACATAGCCAAGTACATTTCCGCCCTCATCCACTGCTTCCAAGACACTGCCTAAGTCCACATTCTTGTAATTGGTATCCCAGGTGCTATCTCCTTCGGGAGCAGCAAGCTCTAAGGGTGCCGAAAAATCAGACGCATCCGGGAATACTTCCTGATACGCTTCCTTTGCAGCCTTTTCCTTTGCCGCTGCAATGGGCTCTTTGGTGATCTGATATACAAAACCAAGGATCAATCCTGCCATTACGGTGATCACCAGCAAAACAGCAGCGTCCTTTATCATTTTCTTCATATCATTCATGCTCTTTCCCCTCCTTTTCCGAAGGCTTTCGGCATGGTGATCTTCTCAATCAGAGGTACCAGCAGATTTCCTAATATGATCGCATAGGAAACGCCTTCTGCAGAAGGACCGTAGATACGGAAAATACCGGTCAGAACGCCCAGCAAAATGCCATACAGGTACTGTCCTTTCTTGGTGATCGGTCTTGTAACGTAATCCGTTGCCATAAAGAACGCTCCCAGCATCAGGCCGCCTCCTGCAAGGTGTGCGCTGATAAATGCCGGATCAAAGCCATGTCCGCCAAAAAGCGCTACGAAGAGTGCAAAGGTTACAATATAGGTTCCCGGTATCCTTAAGTCAATGACTCCTAAAAGGATCAGGAAGCAGGCACCGATGATCAGTGCGATCATGGAAGTTTCTCCTATGGTTCCCGCCGTCTTTCCGATCACCATATTCAAAATATTAACATCCTCTCCTGCCTTCAGGCTGGCAAGCGGTGTTGCGCCTGAATAAGTATCACAATCAAAATTGCACATGATAGAGGTATAGGAAATCAAAAGGAAGCATCTTGCTCCAAGCGCCGGGTTCATAAAGTTTTGTCCCAGACCTCCAAAGAGCATTTTCACTACCAGTATGGCAAACACACCACCAATCACTCCGATCCACCAGGGAGCTGCCGGAGGCAGATTCAGTGCAAGCAGTAACCCTGTAACTACCGCTGAGAAATCTCCTATGGTTACTTTTTTGTGCATTGCCTTTTCATATAAAAACTCTGTAAGAACCGTTGTGGCAACGGTTATTAAGATCAGGATCAGTGCCCCGGATCCAAAATTATAAATACCAAAGCCCGCCGCAGGAAGTAACGCAATGATTACTGCAAGCATAATATTGCCTGTTGTCACTTTAGACCTGATATGGGGATTGGATGACACCTTCATCAAATCACTCATGGCTGTTCCTCCTACTTTTTCTTCTTTGCAAGCTGCATTTTACGCATGGACTTGATCACCTGCGTCAGGGGTCTTTTTGCCGGACAGATATAACTGCAGCAACCGCATTCGCAGCATTCCATACCGTTATTTTTCACAAAGGCTTCTTCGTCGTAATGCTCCGCACAGTCTGCAAGAAGCTTCGGAACTACTCTGCCGGGACATACCTCCACACATTTCCCACAGTTGATGCAGGGACCGGGTTCCATTGCCGAAACATCATCTCTGGTCATACAAAGAAGGGCTGACGAGGTCTTGGTGGTGGGAACATCCAGATCAAAAATTCCAAAGCCCATCATGGGACCACCGGAAATGATCTTCACCGGCTCCTCCTTAAAGCCCCCTGCTTCTTCTATCAGTTCATGATAATTGGTTCCGATCCTTACCTTAAAGTTACAGGGCTTTGCAATGGCGTCTCCTGTTACCGTGACAATCCTGTGCATAAGGGGTTTTCCATTGATCACCGCATTATATATAGCGATCACTGTATCCACATTATTTACTATGCAGCCTGCATCTGAGGGAAGCATGGAGGAATTAATGGCTCTTCCCGTGGTAGCATAGATCAGATGCCTTTCTGACCCCTGCGGATATTTTGTTTTCAGGGCTTTCACCGTGATCTTCGGTTCATCCTTGGTCAAATATTTTAATCTGGTAATGCAATCCGGCTTGTTATCCTCAACCGCCAGGATCCCTCTTGCGTTTTCAAACAGACTGAGAGATACCTTCAGTCCGCCGATCAGGTATTCCGGCTCCTCTAACATCTTTCTGTAATCAGAGGTAAGATACGGTTCGCATTCCGCACAGTTTACGATCACATATTCAATCTTGTCCGGTTCCTTGGGAGACAGCTTCACCGCAGTAGGGAAACCTGCGCCTCCCATACCAACAATTCCCGCCTCACGGATCTTTTCAATCTTTTCTTCCCGGGTCATTTCATCGAAGGGCTTTACGGGAGGCCATTCGATCTCTTCATATTTTTCATCATTTTGAATTACAATGCTCATCACATTGTCCCCGGTAACCACTCTTCTCGGTTCAATCGCTTTTACCGTTCCGGAAACAGTTGCATAAATAGGCGCCGAGACAAAGCCTCCTGCCTCAGCAATTTTCTGTCCAACCAGAACACTGTCCCCTTTATTTACAATGGGTTTCGCCGGTGCTCCGATATGCTGTGAAAGCGGATACACCAAATCCCCCTTTGGTAAGACTTCTCTGATCGGCTTGTCCTTAGACAGGTCTTTTCCGTCATAGGGATGGATCCCACCCGAAAACGTTAATCTTGCCATTTTTTACCCTTCTTTCCCCTCCTGCTTATGGAGAATTTTTTTCAATGATCCTCTTTTAAATATACTATTTTTTTGTCGAAAATACTACTGCATTTTTTAAAAATATGCTACACTAATCTTTAAGAATGATCTTTCAATGGGGAAATTTTGCGCAAGGCTTTGTACTGTCGCTTTGCGCTGCAGGAATGGAGATTTTATGAAAACAGAAGAAACAATACTCGGAAATTTTAAACTGGAATATCCCCTGGAAAATCTGGCTCCTTTGGACCAGATTTTGTTTCTGGATATAGAGACTACCGGATTTTTGGCAGCAAGCTCCACGCTTTATCTTATCGGCTGCGCTTATTATACGGAAGGCAACTGGATCATCCGTCAGTGGTTTGCACAGACCCCTGATGAGGAGGCCGAGCTTTTAAAAGCCTTTTTTGATTTTTCAACACAATTTTCCTATCTGATCCATTATAACGGCAACACCTTTGATCTGCCCTTTTTGCAGTCAAAGGCTGCAAAGCACGGAATCACATGGAATTATGGCCATATGGAAGGTCTTGATATTTACCGCAGAGTTACCCCCTACAAAAACTTTTTAAAGCTTCCAAACTGTAAGCTGAAAACCGTGGAGGCTTTTCTGGGCATCCGGCGTGAGGATGGATACAATGGCGGAGAATTAATCCAGGTCTACATTGATTACACTACCTCCCATGACTATAATCTCTATCACACCCTGCTTCTTCATAACTCTGATGACATCAAGGGTATGCTGGAAGCACTGCCGATCCTTTCCTATTACGATCTCTTTAACTGTGATATCAAAGCCCGGAAGGTACAGGCAAATTATTACACAGATCTACACGGAGTTCCCAGGAAGGAGCTGATCCTTTCACTGGTATTTGCTTCTCCTCTTCCGGTGCCGGTAAGCTTTATGGGAAGGAGCTGCCATTTCAAGGGAGAAGGCTACGAAGGGGTATTGATCGTACCTATTTACGAGGAAGAAATGAAATATTTTTACGCCAACTATAAAAACTATTATTATCTTCCGACGGAAGATATGGCAATCCACAAGTCCATCTCTTCCTTTGTTGACAAGGAATACCGCCAGCAGGCAAACGCTTCCAACTGCTACACCCGTAAGCTTTCGCTTTTCCTTCCCCAGTGGGAAATCCTGGTGGATCCCTTCTTCAAGAGGAAATACAAGAGCACGGATCTGTTCTTTGAGCTGACTGATGAGATCAAGAAAAACCGGGAGCTCTTTTCCAAATATGCCAGTCATATTCTCAATTTTATGGCAAAGCCCGAATAAACTAAAAACGGGAGGAATTTCTTTTTACCGGAAATTTCCTCCCAATTTTATTATAATTGTTATTTCAAACGTTCCCGGACAGGGAAATTACTTTTTGGGCCTCTCATAATAGAAGGAACTCTTCCTGTCATATCCCATATCCCGATGATTAATGATCTGCTCTGTACTGCCGATAAATAAAATTCCACCCGGCGTAAGCGATTGATAGAATTTACGGAACACTTCATCTTTTGCTTCTTCCGTAAAATAGATCAGCACATTACGGCACACGATCATATGACAGTCCTTGGGATAGGTATCCAAAAGCAGGTTATGCTCCCGGAATTCCACCCTTGATTTAATTTCATCAGAGATCTGATAAGACGGCCCTACTTTGGTAAAGTACTTTCGTTTCAGGTCATCAGGCACATTGGCAATACTCTTTTCACCGTATAGGCCAACCTTCGCTTTGGCAATTACCTGCTTATCCAGATCCGTTGCCGTGATCCGGATCATATTAAGCGGAATATGTCTCGAAAGGGCCATCACCAGGGAATACGGCTCATCTCCTGTCGAACAGGCAGCGCTCCAGATATGTAACGACTTTCCGAATTTGGAGATCAATTCCGGCACAATTTCTTTTTCCATCACCTGCCACTGCTCCGGGTTCCGATAAAATTCCGAAACATTGATCGTCAGATAATTTACGAATTCCTCAAACTTCACCTTATCCGTCTTTAAAAGCTGTACATATTTGTCGTAACCGGTCACACCGTTTTTCGTGATCAGTGCATCAATACGGCGCTTCATCTGTCGTTCCTTATAAGCGTTTAAGTCAATTTTGGTCATTTGAAGAACTGCTGTTTTAAACCATTCATAATCATAAGCCATAATTGCACCTCATTCTTTATATTCTTTTTCTATTGTATTTAATTATTATAGCACAAAAAATTGGCCAACACCAAAAAGGAATGGCCCAAGCGAACCATTCCTTATCATTTGTCAAATAACGCCTGTCCTATTTCTCTTCTGCAGCGATCACAGCATCAATGTCTACAGATACAACGTCAGCGTCGTCTTCCTTCACTTCCTCTGCAGGCTCTGCTTCGGGTTCCGGAGCGAGAAGTGCCTTTACACTGAGACTGATCTTCTTATCTTCGCCGTTGAAATCTACAACCTTTGCTGTTACCTCATCGCCAACCTTCAGTACGTCAGAAGGCTTCTCGATATGCTCCTTGGAAATCTGTGATACATGAAGGAGTGCATCCACACCGGGCTCAAGCTCTACGAAAGCGCCAAAGTCAGTCATTCTTGCCACCTTACCTGTAACAACATTTCCTACTGCATACTTGCTGTCGGCATCCTTCCAGGGATTTGCATCCTCAAATTTCAGGCTGAGTGCGATCTTATTACCGGAAATCTCTTTAATAAAGGTCTTTACCTTATCTCCTACCTTGAATACCTTCTTGGGATTTTCGATACGTCCCCAGGACATTTCGGAAATATGAAGGAGACCATCTGCACCTCCGATGTCGATAAATGCGCCAAAGTCTGTTACATTCTTAACAACGCCTTCTACTACATCCCCAACGTGGATGCTTTCAAGAAGCTTCTTCTGCAGTTCTGCCTTCTCTGCAACTAAAAGCTGCTTGCGGTCACCGATATATCTTCTTCTCTTAGGATTATACTCTGTGATTACAAACTGGATCTCCTGACCGGCATACTTGGTCAGATCCTTCTCATATACATCAGAAACAAGGCTTGCCGGGATGAATATTCTGACTTCATCCACGATCACGCTGAGGCCGCCCTCTAATACCTGTGCAACCTTTGCAGTCAGGACTTCCTTGTTGTTGTAGGCTTCTTCAATTCTCTTGTTGCCGCGGTCAGCAGCCAGTCTCTTGTAGGTCAGGATTACCTGTCCTTCGCCGTCGTTTACCTTCAGGACTTTTACTTCCATGGTATCGCCCGGCTTCACTACAGCGGTAAGATCTACATTAGGCTCGTTGGTATACTCGTTTCTTGTAAGGATACCATCTGACTTGTAGCCGATGTTAAGAATGATTTCTTCAGGCTCAACATCTATGACTGTACCTTCAACTACCTCTCCTGTATGTATTGTCTTTAATGATTCTTCCAACATTTGTTCAAAAGTTAATTCTGACATAATTTTGAACCTCCTCGATAATATTGTTGGGGGTGGAAGCCCCCGCAGTAATACCCACCAGAGCAGCAGTTTTAGGCAGTTCCAAATGCAAATCTTCCAGTGTTTGTATAAAAAATGTGGCCGCACACTTCTCACGACAGATTTCATAAAGCTTCTGTGTATTGGAGCTGTGCTTGCCACCTATTACAATCATCGCATCGACCTTTGCCGCGATTTCACCAGCTTCCGTCTGTCGTTCCTCTGTTGCATTACAGATAGTGTTTACAACATTAACATTGTAACCTCTTTTCCTAAAAATTTCAACTAATTCTTGAAATTTGTTGTAGTTAAATGTCGTCTGAGAGACAATACATAATGTTTTTCCCTCTTCCGCCCTGAAATTTTCCGCTTCCTCCTTTGTCTCAAGCACCACCGCCGGAGTCATGGACCATCCCCTGATCCCTTCTACCTCGGGATGTCCGGGATTTCCAATGATCACGATCTGTTTTCCCTCTTTGCTTTCCCGTTCCACAATCCTGTGGATCCTTTTCACAAAGGGACAGGTCACATCAATACACTCAAGGCCCTTTTGTTCGATCAGCTCATAAATGTGCTTGGACACTCCGTGGGAACGGATCACCACAGCCCCTTCTGCAAGAGCCTCTAACTCTTCTTCTCCGTCAATCACATCGACGCCTCTTTGCGCTAAGTCCTTGACCACCTCTTCGTTATGGATCAGTGGGCCGTAGGTTACGATCTTTTTACCATTTTCAAGCTGGCTGTAAACCTCTTCCATGGCCCTCTTTACTCCAAAGCAAAAGCCTGCGCTTTTTGCAAGCACTACTTCCATTCTTCTTCTCCATTCCTTCTCAGCTTTTCTGTATGGATCATTTTATTTTGGAAGAGCAAAACTCCATGATCCTTGTTACCACTTCATCTATGGTCAGATCAGAGGAATCCACAAGCACCGCATCCTCTGCTTTCTTTAAGGGTGCGATCTTCCTTGTCATGTCCTGTTCATCCCTTGCTGCTATATCCTTTGCAATGGTCTCTATGTCTTCCCGGATCCCTTTCCCTAAAAGCTCCTCATATCTTCGTTTGGCCCTGACTTCCACGCTTGCTGTCAGGTAGATCTTTACATCTGCTCCGGGCAGCACGCAGGTTCCGATATCCCTTCCATCCATGACCACGTCGCTGACCTGTGCCAGTTCCTTTTGAAGCTTTGTCAGTCGCTGTCTTACCTTGGGATTTTTGCTGCTCTTTGACGCCATGTTCCCCACCTCTTCCGTGCGGATCACACCGTTTACATTTTCACCGTTCAAAAGAACAACCTGTTCTCCGTTTTCATAGCAGATCGTAATGTCTGCTCCCTCACAGAGTCTTCCGACCTGTTCTTCGTCATCCCCATTTACGCCCTGCTTCAAAAGATAGTAAGCCATAGCGCGGTACATTGCTCCTGTATCCACATAAATAAAGCCAAGCTTTCCTGCCAGTTTCCTTGCTATGGTGCTTTTTCCTGCTCCTGCAGGCCCGTCTATTGCGATCTGATAGCTCATTTCTTCTCCCTTTTCCTCTGTTTCGTTTTTTATAGCTTTTTTATGTTATCACATTTTAAGGAAGATGCCAAGTGACCCATGGATACATGTTCTATCTGCATCTGTCTCGAATTCAGGCAATGGAGAACCATTTCTTTTCAATTCACGCAAAATTTTTGATATGCCAGTTGACTTTTTCTCTGGCAAATCAATCTCCTTGGAAAAATCTCCAATTTTTGGATTACGGTATCTTCTCGCCCGCACTTTTCCCGGCCAGCGCTCCGGTCGACCAGGCGATCTGCAGGTTAAAGCCTCCCGTCAGCGCATCCACATCCATCACCTCTCCTGCAAAGTAAAGCCCGTTTACCAGCCTGGAGCCCATGGTTTTGGGGTCGATCTCCTTCACGTTCACACCGCCTCCTGTAATGATGGCTTCCCCGTATCCCCGGCAGCCGTTTACTGTAAGCTTCAGTTCCTTGAAAAGCTCTAACAGTCTGCTGCGCTCCTTTTTGGTCACCTCGCTGGTTTTCTTGTGAGGATCAATGCCGGACAATTCTACCATAACCGGGATCAGCTTTGCTGGGAGAAGCTTATCAAGCGCATTTTTAAACTGTTTCCCTGCATTTTCCTCAAAATCACGCAGGATTCGCTTATCAAGCTGTTCCCTGTCCATTGCCGGTTTTAGGTCAATGGTAAGCAGCGCTTCCTGTCCGTTATATTTTGCCGTGTAAAAGCTGCTGGCGCTTAAAATAAGCGGCCCGCTGACTCCAAAGTGCGTAAAGAGCATTTCGCCAAAGCCCTCATAAATCTTTTTCTTTTCCTTTTTCAGCGTAACAGCTACATTTTTCAGGGAAAGCCCCTGCAGCTTTTTGCACCATTCCTCTTTAACCACAAAGGGAACCAGAGATGGACGCAGGTCTTTTATGGTATGCCCTGCCTGCTTTGCAAAGCGGTAGCCGTCCCCGGTAGAACCGGTGCTTTCATAGGATCTTCCACCGGTGGCAATGATCACCGCATCTGCATGAAGCTTCTTTCCATCTGATAAAAGCACTCCTTTTATGCTTCCCTCTTCCAGCAAGAGCTCCGATACCTCTGTATGCAGCATCACCTGAACCCGGTTTTTCTTTAATTCTCCGTTTAAGGCAGCAATCACATCAGAAGAATGATCTGAAACAGGAAAAACCCGGTCTCCGCGCTCCGTTTTTAACCTGCATCCCGCCTTTTCAAAAAAGTTCATTACCGCCTGATTATCAAGCTGGGCAAATGCACTGTATAGAAACTTTGGATTTGTTATGACATTTTCCAGGAATTCTTCTCTCTGGCAGGCATTTGTAAGATTGCAGCGGCCTTTCCCTGTAATATAAATTTTCTTTCCGGTCTTTTCATTTTTTTCCAGAAGGGTCACATGCGCCCCTTCTACAGCCGCCATACATGCCGCCATCATTCCGGCCGCTCCGCCGCCGATCACAATTACCTTTTTCATTCTGCTTCCTCTTTGGTCAGTGGATAGTTCAGCATGGGTTCCTCATCAATGAAGTTGATCTCATCATTCAGATATACCTGATAATTGTTCCAGACCTCTTCCAGGGTTTCCAGATTATGCTTTACCGCCTCGGGCTGTTTCAGGCAAAGCGCTACCACAAGCGCATTGATCAGGCTAAGAGGCGCTACCAGGGAATCCACAATGGAGACCATGTCGCTTCTGGCAAGCAGATTACAGGAGGAATACAGGTTCATGGGAGAATGGATGCTGTCTGTAATGGTGATCACCTTTGCATTCCTGTCATTGGCAAATTCCATTGCCTTCAGCGTTCTCATGGAATACCGTGGGAAGCTGATGCCGATGATCGCATCTTCCTTTCCGATTCTGATCATCTGTTCAAACATTTCCGTTACACTTGTGGTTTTGATCAGAACAATGTTTCCTCTGATCATATTCAGATAAAAATGCAGAAAATCTGCCAAAGGCTCGCAGCTTCTTACCCCTACCAGGTATATGGTCTTTGCCCCAAGTATAATATCAACTGCAGCTTCAAAGGCTGCGGTGTCCAGACTCACAAGGGTATCCTGTATTTTCTCCACATCTGCGTTTAATACAGAACTGACCACCTCAGACTGGGAGCTTTTTCCATATTTGGTTCCAATCTTCTGAACCGTATTCAGTTTATCCTTTACCCAGGTTTCAAGCGCCTTCTGAAATTCCGGGTACCCCTCATAGCCAAGCGCCGCCGCAAATCTTACCACTGTGGATTCACTGACCCCGACGGTTTCTCCCAGCTTTGCCGCAGTCATAAACACGGCCTGCTCATAGTGATCCGAAATGTAAGCAGCTACCGCCTTATGCCCTTTACTCATCTTGATATAGCGCTCGTTCATTCGGGTAATGATGTCCTGCTGTTCTTCCATAATCCTTTTTCCCTCTTCTATTTAAATGACTGATATGCGTCCTTAAGCATCTGTACGGTCTCATCCTCTGACAGATCATAATCTCCTGTCAGGGACATGCAGGCAGCTCCATGGATAAAAATCCACATTTTCATAAATAAGCCTCCGGCGTCTCTGCAGCCCTGAGCGGTTGCCGCCTGGATCTCTCTGCTTACATAGCCCTTATCCCCGTTGATCAGATCATACAGACTTCTGCCATAGCGTTCCCTGGAAAGAAAAACAAATTCAAAAATACGGTTGTATTTCCTTGCAAACTGAATATAAGCATATCCCAGGTTTACAAAGGGCGTTACAGTCTGCCTCGGAAAGCCGGCATAATAGTCATGGAAAAAATCACAGGACATGGTAAACAGCTCCTCCTCCAGTTCTTCCATTCCCTTATAAATACGAAAAATAGGCTGTGTGGAGCATCCCGCCTTTGCTGCAAGCTTTCTTGCTGTAACCTGCGAAATTCCTTCCTCCTGCAGCAGTGCAAACGCCGCCTCTGTAATATCCTGTCTTGTAACTGTCACTTTTCTCGCCATACCGACACCTCTTCTTTCGCAATGCAGTAAAAAAGCACTGTATTCTAATAACATACGTTATTATTCTACAATGCTTTTGAATTACTGTCAACCAAATACAGCTTCCGTATTTAAAATCGTTTCCTCTACATCCTGCTTCAGCTGCTCCCACGCCTCTTCATGCTCCGCATAATAAAGCGGACACAGCTTTCCGCCCTCATCATAATGTCTCCTCAGATCATCCGGCGTCAGCTTGTACTCCCTCATAAGCCAGGCGCACAGCTTTAAGAGGGACTGATAGGTTGCATCTGTAAATTTTCCATCCTCGGAAAGATAACAGCATTCAATGGAAACGGAATCGTAATTTCTTCCCTTCACAGCATAGGCTATTTCCTGAAGCGGAATACACTGGATGATTTTCCCCTCATATCCGATCACAAAATGAGCGCTGGCAGAGGTCTCACCCGTAATTCCCAGATTTTCAAAATAGCTTCTGTTCTGGGCCGCTGTGGTTCCCTGGTTTGCCGTATAATGAACAAAGATGTTCTTTACCTTTGGAAGCTCGATGCCCGGCCTGGAATAAGGGTTTACTGTCAGGAATTCTTCTGTCATCTCCGGTTTTTCCGCCTTATTCTGCCTGATGATCTCCCGGTTGCTTGAAAAGGTCTGCACAAAGCTTTCTCCTCCTGAAAAGGAACGCACCAGCCGGTAAAGAAGAAAGCACAGTAAAAGAATAAAGCAGATCTCAAGCAGCAGGATCACTCCTTTCAGGAGCCTTCTTTTTCTTCTGTATGCCGCTCGTCTTTTTTGCACTGCTTTCCTTTGTGCCTGTCTGTTTACCGGCCTCCTTTGGGGAGCCGGTCTCCTTCTCACAGGAGCCTGCTCTGACCGGGGTCTAGAAATATCAATAAAATCCAGTTCCATTCTGCCTTATCCTTTGCTTTTTATTCCTTTGCAAAGTATAGCAGAACGAAACTGGATTTTGATTAACAAATCCTTAAGATTTCTCTCTTACCCGTTTTCTGTCATTCTTGTCCTGGTACAGTTCAAAGCTTCCCATCCCCTGAATAAACTTGGAGAACTGGCTGTACCCGAAATCCTTCACATTAAAGTTGTGATACTTATTATAAACGCGGTTGCTCAGCTCGCTGATCCCAATTCCTCTTTTTCCTGCCTTGCGGATCGTTTCTTCCACAAAGCTTATGATCTCTTCCCTGGACTTTTCATTGTCTCTGAGGGAAAGGGTCACTACATTTTCTTTTTTCTCAAGCCTGAAAAGTCCGGCGTCCTCCACAAACTTGGAAAGCAGGCTGTAGCCATAGTTTCTTACGTCAAAATCAGGATACATGTTGACCAGACGGTTTCCTACCGCTGCAAGCTCCACATTCTTCCCTTTGTTTTCATTTTCATTAATAATGTTGGTGATAGCGCTGTAGATCACCTCTCTGCTGATCGTATTTTCATCCTTGCCGACGCCTGCATCCTCATCCTGGTTGCCCAGATTTTCCAGGTTTACAAACCTGGTGCAGGCCACTCTGAAGGAACGGGGCGTCTTTTCCTCTCCCATCCCGATCACTTCCATGCCGGATTCTCTTAATCTGCTTGCCAGTCTGGTAAAATCACTGTCGCTTGATACAATACAGAAGCCTTCTACGTTTCCCGTATAAAGAATATCCATGGCGTCGATGATCAGGGTAGAATCTGTTGCATTTTTGCCTACTGTGTTGCTGAACTGCTGAACCGGTATCACGGAGTTTTCCAGCAGCTGGCTTTTCCATTTGGACGCCTGGGTGCTGGTCCAGTCGCCGTAAATCCTCTTGTAAGTAGTGATCCCATAGGTGGAAAGCTCCTCCAGGATCATTCCGATGTATTTTGCTGAAATATTATCTGCATCAATCAGTAACGCAAAACGCTTATTTTCCATTCTCTCTCCATTCCGGGAACTGCTCACAGACACTGCCCTTTTCCGTCACATACCCATCTACAATATAAAGTCCTTTTCTTGCAGAGCTGCTGCTGATCCTCTTTAGCATAACCTCAAGGCCCGTTGCCGCCATCTGCTCCATATCCACTCCGTAAGAGGTGATCTCCACATTGCACAGTCCCGGATAAAGATAATCATCATAGCCCACAACGGAAACTTCCTCAGGCACCTTACGTCCGCTTTCCTCCAGCTGCTTGATCACTCTGCTGGCGGTCAGGTCACAGTTGCATACAAACGCAGTGGGAAGCTCGGCCGGAAAAGGAAGCTCCTCCATGGAATTTCTGGCGCCGCTTCTGTCCGGTATGATCCACTCCTTTTTCACCTCAAGTCCCATTTCCATCATGGCCTTTTCATACCCGAGATAACGATCTGTAATACTTTTGGTGCTGAACAGGGCACCTACAAAAGCAATCTGCCTGTGCCCTTTTTTGAGAAGATAGCGGGTGATCTGATAGGTTCCGTAAAAGCTGTTGGAAATCACGCTGTCCTCCTTAATGTCATCCAGATAAAAATCAAGATAGACAATGGGAACCGTTACTTTCTCACTGAGCATCCGCAGATAATCCGTCGCCATACAGCCCAGGACAAAAAGACCGTCCACCTTGCCCTCCTGCAAAAGCTTGGGCAGCGCCTGCTCTCTTTCCTCTTCCTCGCTGATGATCTCCAGTAAGATAAAGCAGTTTTGTTTTACTGCTGTTTTATTCACCTCCTGGTAGAGCTTCCAGTAAAAGGTGGCACATTTTTCTGTATAATAGTTTGCCAGAATCACCCCGATATTATAGCTTTTCCTGTTTTCTGCCTGAACCTCGCCTGCTGAGACATAGCCCATCTCCAGGGCGAGCTGTTTGATCTTTTCCCGCAGAGGTTCCCCTACTCCGGGTTTCCCGGACAATGCCTTTGAGACCGTCATGGTACTGATCCCCAGTCTTTGCGCAATGTCCTTCATCTTTACCGCCTTTGCCATCTCCTGTCACTCTCCCCAGTCAATTCCTGTTATTCGTAATACCACTTTTTTGCTTCTATAAAATCCTCTGCATTCCAAGGCTTTGCAACGTGGTCAACATTATACATATTATAAATAAAATCAAGGCACTCTGCAACCTCAGGGCTGGAAAGGTTTTCTGTATCACTGCTTGCAATGGTAGTTCCATTGCTCATGGTCAGGTTGTATACCAGGAAGTCCCAACGGGAACCGTAACCGTAAACATCTGTCACGCCATCGCCGTCTGTATCCTGTGTAAGAGCCAGCATAGCTCTTTACCTCCTGGGAATTGGTCAGGAGCAGTCTGTGGATCAGCATAGGCTCTCTCTGGGAATTCATGGACAGGGTATGGGTTCCTGCCTCCAGATATAAGCAAAGAGGACTTGTAATATATCCGTTATTGTCATGCAGATCGGAAATGATCCATTCAGGGATCTCCACCGCCACAGGCTTCATATCATTGTCCTGACTGTCCTTATTCCAGACAACCTGTTTGTTTCCCTCTGCAAAATTTTTCTGTGCCACATCCGTAGACCAGACTCTTGAAAATTCGATCAGTGAAAGCTCTCCGTAGGGAAGCTCTCCGTCCACAAAAAAGCTTCTCTGGATTTCTGAATTCTTTCCTGCCACAGGATAATATTCCACCTGTAATTGGTAAAAGCCGGTTTCCGGCACCTGCACCTCAAATTCTATGTAGCCATTTTCCTTTGTGAGTACGCTTTCCCCCTCTGTGCCCTCATAATCGGTATATATTTCAGGAGCCACCTCTTTGTCTCCTTCCATATAAAGCACATAGTCTCCGGCCATGATCTCAACAGTCTCTTCCGGATAAGAAGCGTCCTGATGAGCCGACAGATACTCCGCATAGCCCGGAACCGCATCCGTAATCGAATAGGTGCTGACGATTTCCTTCGCCTGCTCCTGCGTCATGGATGCTGCCGCATACGCCGGCAGTCCGGTCTGTCCAAAGCACACCGCCACCTGAGCCGTGGTAAGAAATACCGCTGTTATTTTCCTCCCCGCCCGGTTTCGGCATATAAGATCTGAGTACCCCTTCTATGAGAAAGGTACAGGCATAACACCATAATCCCGGCACAAAAAAGACCGCCAGCATAGGAAGATAATAAAACCAGATAAGACACAGTCCTATAGTTCCCCCTAAAAGCAAAGATCAGATTGTCAAGCTCATACTCCTTGGTAAATTTTTCATACATCAGGCGATACAGTTTGCAGTAGGAATCCGGCGAGCAGTCTCCCCACCAGAACCATCCGCCGCTGGCCTCATGCAGCGGTCTCCACAAAATCGGCACCTTGGCATCCCGCAGAGTCTGAAGCTCTTTTGCAACAGCATCCATATCGGAAAGCAAAATACTTTTCCCCTCACTGCCATTTGCCACTCTGGAGGGAGAATATTCCATCATATCAAGGCCCACCATAGCAGGAAACTTTCCGGTAGCTTTAAAGATGCATGCCATCTCATGTCCGTAAAGTCCTCCGTCGCAATATTGCCCTGAAATAAAGTTTGTTCCATATTGATCTGCAAGGTAACTCATCAGCCTTCTGGCACATTCTCCTGCATCCGGGTTGCTGAGCGTTACGTCAAGCTCCCTGTCCGCTGCAAGCTCTTTGCTTTCAAGCACCGTTAAGCTGTCCAGTGCAATATATCCCCAATAGCCTTCCACCGTGATCTTGTGTTCACCGGCACTGAGGAAGTTTCTTTTGATCACTTTTTCTTCAAATTCTTCTGTGCTGCTTACTAAATTTCCTACAGAAATGTCATCAACCAGAATGCGGTTTTCTTTATAACCGCCAAGACCTGCCGCACGAAATTTCAGATCATAGAACCCATCTTCTGCAACGGTGATCTGGAAATCACATGTGTCCTCCTGTCCTGTAAAGCCCTGGACATAGCCTTCCTCCGTCACATAAAGATGCTCAGACAGTGTTCCGTCCTGCGCCCTGTATGTCCCAATCTCCCTTTGCATATCCGGCTCCTGCGCATCCTGTTTGCCACAGCCTGCCAGTATTGCAATCCCCAGGGCCATCAAAGCCGCACGGCCAACCCCTGTTATCTTCATAATCTCCTCCGCAAGCAAATTAAGCTTAATATTATTTCTATCATAATTGCACAACGGATTAATTTTATTTTCCTCTTGTGATTAAATTATTTAAGTTTATAAAAGGTTATTTTATAGTTTATTGTTAACTTTTCCGCTCATAAAAAAATCCCGCAAGGTTTAACACCCTGCGGGATTTCTCATTTGTTTTTATGATTTTTTATGATTTGATCCTGGAAATTATACAGGATATGCTCCGTTCTTTGTATCAGCCTGAGTCATATCAACCTTTTCCTGCTGTGCCTGACGATACTTAAAGAAGTCAACAGCAACCTGAGGGAACAGTGCATAGGAAAGAACGTCCTCATCCTGCTGCTTCCACTCCTTCATTTCGCTTTCAAGCTTATCCATCTCATTGGTAAGGCCTGCCGCATCGGCAGAACGTGATGTAAATCTCTGCTCGCCGGGAATAACCTTATCAATTACTTCCTGGTTCATGGGCTTAACGGTCTGCCCATACTTACCGCGAAGCAGATCCTTGAACTCTCCGGTAGCCATCTTATATCTCTCACCCATCAGTACGTTAAATACAGCCTGTGTACCAACGATCTGAGAAGAAGGAGTAACCAGAGGAGGCTCGCCACAGTCCTTACGAACTCTGGGGATCTCTTCCAGCACATCCTGATATTTATCTTCTGCATGCTGTTCCTTCAGCTGGCTTACCATGTTGGAAAGCATACCGCCAGGAACCTGATACAGCAGGGTCTTAATATTAACGCCGAGAACCTTTGTGCTCATCAGGCCGCTCTCGATGCACTCCTCGCGATAAGGTCTGAAGTAATCTGCGATCTCAGCAAGAAGGTTCTGGTCATATCCGGTATCATAAGGAGTTCCCTTAAAGGTCTCAACCATAACTTCTGTAGCAGGCTGTGAGGTACCAAGTGCGAAAGGTGAAATTGCACAGTCGATCACATCTACGCCAGCTTCTACTGCCTTTAAGTATGTCATGGAAGCAACGCCTGAGGTATAGTGTGTATGAAGCTGGATGGGAAGCTTGGTATTCTCCTTCATGGTCTTGATCAGTTCAGCAGCCTTGTAAGGAACAAGAAGACCTGCCATATCCTTGATGCAGATGGAATCTGCACCCATCTCTTCAATCTTCTTTGCCATGTCTGCCCAATACTCTAAGGTATAAGCATCGCCCAAGGTATAGGAAAGTGCAACCTGTGCCTCTCCTCTGCCTTCCTGCTTTTTGATCTTTGCGGTAGCGTCAACAGCTGCCTGAAGGTTACGAAGATCATTTAAGCAGTCAAAAATACGGATCACGTCAATACCGTTTGCAATAGACTTTTCTACGAAAGCATATACAACATCATCTGCATAAGGTCTGTAACCTAAAATGTTCTGGCCTCTGAAAAGCATCTGAAGCTTGGTGTTCTTAAATCCATCTCTCAGCTTACGAAGTCTGTCCCAGGGATCTTCCTTCAGGAAACGAAGAGAAGCATCAAAAGTTGCCCCGCCCCAGCACTCTACTGCATGGTATCCTACTTTATCCATCTTATCAACGATCGGAAGCATGATCTCGGTAGGCATTCTTGTTGCGATCAGAGACTGATGTGCATCACGAAGAACTGTCTCCATAATTCCAATCGGTTTTTTAACCTGTTCTGACATTTTAATTTCCTCCTATTATGTTTAGAATACTCCAAATACTGCCATGAAGGTACCTGCTGCTACGGCTGTACCAATAACACCTGCAACGTTAGGACCCATAGCGTGCATCAGCAGGAAGTTTGTAGGATCTGCCTCTGCACCAACCTTCTGTGAAACTCTCGCTGCCATGGGAACCGCAGAAACACCTGCAGAACCGATGAGCGGGTTAACCTTGCCCTTGCTGGCAACGCACATAAGCTTGCCGAAGAGAACGCCTGCTGCAGTACCAAATGCAAATGCGATCAGACCAAGCGCTACGATCTTCAGTGTATCCAGATTTAAGAATGCCTCTGCACTTGTTGTTGCGCCTACGGAAGTACCAAGCACGATAACAACGATATACATCAGTGCATTAGAAGCAGTATCTGTAAGCTGTCTGACAACTCCTGACTCCTTAAACAGGTTTCCAAGCATCAGCATACCAACAAGGGGAGCTGTTGTAGGAAGGATCAGGCTGACAACGATGGTAACAACGATGGGGAAAAGGATCTTCTCCAGCTTTGATACGGAACGAAGCTGTCCCATTTTGATCTTTCTTTCCTTTTCTGTGGTCAGAAGCTTCATGATAGGCGGCTGGATGATCGGCACCAGTGACATATAGGAATATGCCGCTACTGCGATAGGTCCGAGCAAAGCGGTCTGTCCAAGCTTTCCTGCAAGGAAAATGGAAGTAGGGCCGTCTGCACCACCGATAATGGAGATTGCCGCTGCAGCCTTATCGTTAAAGCCCATTGCGATAGCGCCAAAGTAAGCTGCGAAAATACCAAACTGTGCTGCGGCGCCCAGTAAGAAGCTCTTAGGATTGGCAATCAGGGGACCAAAGTCCGTCATGGCGCCGACACCCATAAAGATCAGGGACGGCAGGATTGCCCATTCGTCTAAGAGATAAAAATAATACAGTAAGCCGCCGGTTCCGTTTGCGGAATCCTCAATGCTCAGCATAATATCAGGATAGATATTTACCAGCAGCATACCGAATGCGATCGGCAAAAGCAGTAAGGGTTCAAACCCTTTTGCAATCGCAAGATAAAGGAATACACAGGCAACAACGATCATCAGATAATTGCCCCAGGTCAGATTAAAAAAGGCGGTCTGATGAACCAGATTGTCCAGTGTAGTTATGATATAATCCATTTCTTTTACCTCCTGTCGTTTTTCAGTGGCGGCATACGGTAAGAAACAAACCCGTATGCTGCTTCCCTGCTGTCTTAGTTCAGAGTTGCCAGCAGAGCACCTGCTTCAACAGCATCTCCAACAGCAACATTGATGCTTGCTACAGTACCGTCAGCGGGAGCTACAACAGGAATTTCCATCTTCATTGCTTCTACTACTACTACAGGATCACCAGCCTTAAGAGCCTGGCCTACGCTTGCTTCGATCTTAAATACCTTACCAGCTGCACCGGCTTCTACTTTGATGCTTCCTGCTGCTGCAGGAGCTGCCTTAGGTGCTGCGGCGGGAGCTGCCTTGGGTGCTGCAGGTGCTGCCTTGGGTGCCACGGGAGCTGCTACGCCTGTACCTGCTCCTTCTTCTACTACTACGTCATATACGCTGCCATTTACGGTAATTGTATAATTTTTCATGATTATCCTCATTTCTGCGCTGCTCATCTCGTCTTTATCCGGGATCTGCGGTTACAGCGCTGACACAAATCCCTGTTCTTGTTTTTGAAAGTTAATTCCAGGTTCCTCTGGAACGCTTAATGCTTCTTACCACAAATCCGTCTGTGCTGGAAGCTCCTTCATAAGCTGCCACTGCTGCTGCAATCACTGCCACCAGTTCCTGGTCATCGGAAAGCTCTTCCTTTTCAATGATCTGTGCAATGGTGTTGTCAACAGGTGATACCTTTACTTCTTCTTTCTTTTCCTTGCCATCCTTTTTGCTCTGAAGCTTATTGATGCCGGCAAAGCCACTGATGATAAAGCTGATCAGGATCAGTACCACGAATACGGTTCCCATACCAAGAAGGGTATTTAAAACCGCTTTTTCCATCTTTTCACCAAAGGTATATTCTACGTTGGTTGCAATAGAGGCAAGTTCATTGTGGTCAATTACAATTTCAACATTGGCATTTCTGATGCTTCCCTTGATCGCCACGTTGATCACGGCATCCTTTTCGTCAATGTCTGCTGTAACGCCTGTAATTTCAATATAGTCGCCCATGTCGCTTGCAGCCTTCTCCCAGCTGTCGATAGCTGCAAGGACTACTGCGTCCGTCACCTGGTCTTTTGCCTGATAAACAACATACTGATTAATGGTTTCAACCACCTGCTGTCCCAGCGTCTGCGCATCCTCCTGTGACATGAGAGGCTTCGCTACCTCCTGGTTCTGCTGTCCGCATGCTGTAAGTCCTGCCATGCAGACAACCATACCTAAAATCAATAAGAATTTTTTCATGTTGAGTACCATCCTTTCTAAACAGTTCCATGCTTCTTTGTCGGACGGTCTTCCCTCTTTGTAAACAGCATTTCAAATGCGCCGATGATGTACTTTCTGGTATCCTCCGGAGCAACGATCTGATCTACATATCCTCTTGCTGCTGCGCTCTGTGCGCTTCCTGCAAGTGCTGCATATTCCTTTGCACAGGCATCGATTTCATCTGCTCCCTTTCCGTCGCACATGATCTTAGCTGCCAGCTTTGCATCCATGGTTCCAATCTCAGCATCCGGCCATGCAATGGTAATGTCTGCGCCGATAGCCTTGGAGTTCATAGCTACATAAGCGCTGCCGTAAGCCTGTCCAATGATCACATTTACCTTGGGTACTGTTGCATTTGCAAACGCATATGTAAGTTTTGCTGCTGCATGTGCGATCTTCTTCTCTGCACACTTGTCAGCCTTAAAGCCCTTTACATTGGTAAGGGAAAGAACCGGAATGCTGAATGCATCACAGAAGTTTACAAAATCAGCAGCCTTGTAGCAGCCTGCAGGTGTTAAAACTGCATCAAACTTCTCTGCTACATTTCCATCCTCGTCATAAACCTCGGTACGGTTTGCAACAGCGCCAACGGTCACTCCGTCAACTCTGATAAATGCCGTAACCATTTCCTTTGCATAGCCGGCCTTTACCTCAAATACATTACCGCCGTCTGCAATTCTGGAAAGTGCTACTGCAGTGTCGCCGACACAGTTTGTCAGATCGCTGCATACACGGTTCAAATCATCTGTGCATTCCTCATAAGCCAGATCATCCTCATTGTTGGAAGGAAGGAAAGATACCAGCTCTCTGATCTTTGCAAGAAGCTCTGCTTCCTCTGCAACCACGTCTACATTGCCAGCTTCTTCGCTCTGGAATGCTGCGCTTGAGGTATCACATTTTGTGATCACATTTCCGTCAAGTGCATTGGGTGCATTTACAAATAATTTTGCCTTTGTGGATTCCATAAAGGTAAAATCTGTCAGCGTAGGGATCAGTGCAAGTCCGCCTCCGCAGGAACCAAAGATCGCTGTGATCTGAGGAATCACTCCTGATGCGTTTACCTGCTTCATATAGATCTCGCCAAATGCGTTCAGCGCATCTGTAGCCTCCTGAAGTCTCATACCTGCAGACTCGATCAGTCCGATCACAGGTGCTCCAACCTTCAGTGCCAAATCATACAGGTTTGCAATTTTCTTTGCATGCATTTCGCCAACGCTGCCGCCTAAAACGGAAGCATCCTGGCTGTAGACATACACAAGATTGCCACCTATTACTCCGTAGCCGGTGATGACACCGTCTGAAGGAGTGTCTGTCTGTTTCAAATTAAAATCCGTGCTTCTTGCTGTGACGCGCGCACCAATTTCAACGAAACTGTTTTCGTCGAGTAAAGCTGCAATTCTTTGACTCGCTTGTGAAGTAGTACTCATGTTTTCAGCCCTCCATTTTATATTAAAAAAATGATAACTTGATTCACAGGGGCAGACTTGTCCCAGTAATTTTTATCTATAGCAGTATAACATAAATGTCTCAAAACGCATAGTGTGAAATTTCTAAAAAATGAAAAATTTCACTTTTCTTTACATTTTCCTTACACAAAAAGCACCTGTTCCGACAATTTTTACTTTTCAATGGCCGGACAGGGAAGATGCTCATAAAACAAATTCTCCCGAAAAAGATCTCTCTCCTTCTGCTGGCCATACTGCAAAAGGAGCTTTCCATATGCCGCCTCCGGCGAAATGTTTAAAAGAGGGATCGCTCCCTGTTCCAGGATCTGTTTTCCTGTGGCGTAGGCCCTGCCCTCTGCATCCTTAACCGATGCAATATATACGGGGATCTGCTGCTCTTTGCATTTTTTTAAAAGGCGCAGGAAATTTTCTTCCTCACCCACTGTACAGGCCGTTGCCGAATGGTACATCAGATGCAGCACTGCGGCAGGCTTTTTCTGAAGGCTGATGCTTTCATAATCCAGCCCGGGATATGCTTTCAGCAAAAGGACTTTCCTGGTAACATCTGGACAGGTTTCAAATACAGGCTCCCTGTTTTCTGAAAGCTCCCGGCAGGAGGGATTTTTTTCGGAAATGACCGGCACAAATTCTTCCTCCATATAGCCGAAGGGCACGCCCCCAAAGGCGGTAAACTGATCCCCATAGGGATCTGCCTCCCGGATCCTGGTGGAAAGGTAGACAGGCATTTTCCCATTTCCGTCACGGTAAATCACAAAAGCCCCTCGGCTGCAGGGCGGCTTTCTCAGAAAAGTAACGGCCCCTCTTAAATTGGCAAGTCCGTTGCTGCCCCTTTCTCCTATGGGATAATTGCTTGCGATCAGCACCATAAGGGTTTTCCTTCCAAACAGCATGCCAAGAAGGGCTGCCGTGTAGGAAAGGGTATCCGATCCGTGTGCAAGGATCACCCCCCTATACTGTTCAAAGTCTGTATTCCAAAGAACCTGACAGAGTTTCTCCCAGGTTTCCGGCGTCATATTTTCGCTTAAGGTGGAAAAGGGGTTGATCACCTCAAACGCTTCTTTCCCGTATTTTTTTTCGTAGGCGTCTATTAATCGGTACACAGATCCCTCGCAGAGATCCACTACATTTTCCGATACCATGCTTCCAATGGTTCCGCCGGTCAAAATCACTAATATTTTCTTCATCAAGACCTCCCTGGCATATTTTTTCTTTTTCAGCTCATATAAATAAAAAAAGCAGTTCGAGGAATTACATGAAACCGCTGCGATCCTTTATTTCCCTTTTTCTGCTTCTTTCTCTTTCTTTGTCTTCCTTTCCCTCCTACGCCGAAGAGCCGAAAGACGATCCTTCCTTTTCCCTGCACGCTGCAAGCGCCGTACTGATGGATGCTTCTTCCGGCAGAATCTTATATGAAAAGAACGGATATGATGTGCTTCCCATGGCAAGCACCACCAAAATCATGACCTGCATTCTGGCGCTGGAATACGGCGATCTTTCAGATTACGTTGAAACCTCTTCCTATGCCGCCGGCATGCCTAAGGTAAAGCTCTCTGCAAGGGTGGGAGAATGCTTCCTCCTTAAGGATCTTCTCTACTCCCTTATGCTGGAATCCCATAACGATTCCGCCGTCATGATCGCAGAGCACCTTGCAGGCTCTGTACAGGCTTTTGCCGATATGATGAACCAGAAAGCCCGGGATCTTGGGTGCTTTGACACATGCTTTGTAACCCCAAACGGACTGGACGCCACAGTCACCTTCTCTGACGGAAGCAGCCGGGAACATTCCACCACAGCCTCCGACCTTGCTAAGATCATGTCATACTGTATTATGACCTCTCCTAAAAAGGATGAGTTTCTTGCCATCACCCGCACCCCATCCCATTCCTTTTCCAGCTACCGCTGTAAGGAGGGGCAATACCTGGAAACCGGAAGAGTTTTTTCCTGTCATAACCACAACGCCTTTTTATCCATGATGGACGGCGCCCTTTCCGGGAAAACCGGTTTTACCGGAAAAGCCGGCTACTGCTATGTGGGCGCCCTCAGACAGCAGGACCGCACCTTTGTGGTCGCTCTGCTGGCCTGTGGATGGCCCAATCACAAAACCTATAAATGGAGTGATACCAAAGCCCTGATGACTTACGGGCTTGAAAATTACGAATTTCACAGACTTTCCGAAGTGCTTTATGATAAGAACCTGTTAGATCCCATTCCTGTTATAGGTGGACAGACAGACCATATTGGAGGCATTGCCTATACAGCCCTTTCCATTCATCGCTGTGACAAAGCTTCCGATCCCGACACAGGAATGCTGCTCTCCCATCAGGAAGCCTTTGTTCCCATGCTGTCCCTTGACCGCAGCCAGACCGCCCCTCTTGCAACAGGTACCCAGGTTGGAAAAATCGATTACCTGGTAGGCGATCAGGTGATCTATACCGAAAGCATCGTGACCGTTTCTTCCGTTCCGGCCATTGATCTTTCCTGGTGCCTTCATCAGATCCTTTCCCACTACCTTCTGCCCTGCGCTTAGATATCTAACTGCACGCTTGCCTCCTGCTCTGCCTGCTGCTTAAATTCCTCCACCTGCACCGCAGACAGCTCCGGAAGCTCCTCTAGGGATTTCACACCAAAGCTGCGCAGAAATTCTTCCGTGGTGCCAAAAAGCAGCGGTCTGCCGGGCGCATCCATCCTGCCCACCTCTGCAATCAGGCCAAACTCCACAAGGCGGTTCACTGCATGGTCGCAGCTGACCCCTCTGATCTTTTCAATTTCCGCCCTGGTAATGGGCTGCTTATAAGCTATAATAGAAAGGGTTTCCAAAAGTGTATCTGTGAGGACATACTTTCTTGGGGTTTTGGCAATCTTGATCAGGTATTCATACATATCTGCCCTGGTGCACATCTGGAAGGATTCCTCCAGTTCTAGAAGCGTGACCCCGCTTCCACGTTCTTCATATTCCCGCTGCATTTCAAGCAGAAGCTCTTTTGTTGCTTTTTTGTCTTCTTCAATCACTCCGGCAAGTCTTTCCACCTCCACGGATTCTCCCATGGTAAAAAGAATTGCCTCAAGTACTGCCTTTGCCTGTTGCCGTTCCACGAAAAGTGTTCCCCCTATCTCTCATTTGAAGTGATCATAATATCCTCAAAGGTATCTTCCTGTACAATGGAAATCCTTCCAAGCTTCATCTGCTCTAGCATCACCAGAAATGTAACTATGATCTCCATCTTGCTGTGCTGCTTTTCTAAAAGCTCCCGGAAGCTGAAGGTTTTGTGACTGCGGATATAGTCTTCTATGTATGCCGTTTTACGGTCCATATCCACTTCGTCTTTTTCGATCTGGCCAAAGCTGCTTCTTACCGGATCGATCTTATCCTCCTGGCGCCGTATGACCATTTTAAAAAGCTCATTCAGCCTGGCAAGATCCGCATCCCCCAAAAGCTCCTGCATATCAATGGGGGGCCTGTACTCCTCAATTTCCTTTGGAAGGGTTTTCTCTTTAAAGAGAGTTCTTGCGGCATCTACCTGTCTGTCCCGCAGTTCGTAAGACATGTACTTGTACATTTTATATTCCAGCAGCTTCTGTACCAGTTCTGCCCTGGGATCCTCTTCCTCCCCTTCTTCATTTACCTCCTTAGGCAGCAGCATGCGGCACTTGATATCTAACAGCGTTGCAGCCATCACCAGGAATTCGCTCATCACGTTCATGTCCTCTGTTTCCATATCCTTGATATAGTCCAGATACTGCGCCGTGATCTCCACAATGGGAATATCATAAATATCGATCTTATTCTTTTCGATCAAATGAAGCAAAAGGTCAAGAGGTCCTTCAAATGCCTGCAATTTTACGGATAATGCCATTCCCTTGCTCCTTTATTTGCAGATCGCTACTGTGGCGCTGGTTCCAAGTCTGTTTGCCCCTGCGTTTACCATTGCCATTGCAGTTTCCTTATCTCTGATGCCGCCGGACGCCTTGACGCCCATGCTCTCTCCTACAGTTTTTCTCATCAAAGCCACATCCTCTGCCTTTGCGCCTGCAGTAGAAAATCCGGTAGAGGTCTTTACAAAGTCTGCTCCCGCTTCCTTTGACAGCTTACATGCCTTTACCTTTTCCTCGTCTGTCAAAAGGCAGGTTTCAATGATGACCTTTAAAAGAGCCTGTCCGCATGCCTTCTTCACAGCTTTTATATCCTCAAGAACCGCCTGGTCAAGTCCATCCTTTAAGGCTGCCACATTGATCACCATATCGATTTCCTGTGCTCCGTCTTCCACAGCGCACGCAGCTTCATAGGCCTTTGCCCTTGTAGCCATCTGCCCTAAGGGGAAGCCTACCACTGTACAGACCTTCACCTCTGTTCCTGCAAGCTGTTCTGCCACATAGGCCGTATAATAGCTGTTTACGCATACGGAAGCAAAGCCGTATTCCTTTGCTTCCTCACAGATTTTCTGTACAGCTTCCTTCTTTGCATCTGCCTTAAGGATTGTATGGTCAAATAATTTTGTGTTCATTTTCTTTTCCTTCCCTTCCTGTATTTTCCACCGTTTTCACAGCTTTTTATTTTAACATGTATCTACCGGCCAGTCAACTTTCCCCGCTCTCTCCACGAACCGTTTCCGCTCTCTTCCCGGGCTGTTTCCGGCCTCTTTTCAAACATTATTTTCCACCCTTAAGCCGGATCACCACAAGCTCGCCCGGGTTAAAGATGCGGATGGGAAGGGTGTGCGTACCAAGGCCCCTCCCTAAGACCATTTTGGCATTTCCTTTCATAAACAGCCCTCCGTCATACTCAGGGAACAGCCTCATAGCCGGTGAAATCACCCCTCCAAGGAAGGGCAGCCTCATCAGCCCTCCATGTACATGTCCGGAAAGCACAAGATCCGCCCCCCACTCTTCATAGGCTTTAAAATAATCCGGATTATGAGCGATCAGAATGTTATATCTGTAAGGATCTGGCTTTCCGAGAAGCTCTGTTAAATACTCCTGCTCCATGGAAAGCCTTTTTCCTTTCCTGTAATAGCCTCTGCCAATCTCAAGGCCGTAAAGCTCCATTCCTCTTTCCGGCAGCCCTGCCTTTTCATTCACAAGCTGGACAGCTCCCATTTTTTGAAGTTCCGCCACATATTCCTGATACATATCGCCGTAAGTCTCAGGATAAAGCTTTGTCTTTTGTTCATGATTTCCGTTTCCACAAAACACCGGATATTCTCTGCGCAGTTTTTGTAAAAGTGTCACTGCGCTTTGGGTACTTCCTCCCTTGACACTGGTATACAGATCCCCTGCGCACAGGATCAGATCCGGTGCCTCCTGCCGGATCGCCTTCACCAGTTTCTCGTTCTCTTTTCCATAGCTTTTTCCGTGCAGATCCGAGAGAAGGATCACCGTTGTATCCTTTCTGATCTTGGGAGAAACGCATTGATAGCGCCTGACCACAAACCGGTTGCAGTCAATGATCATAACCGCTACGAAAAAAAGGATCAGTATAAGCAAGATCGTAAAAAGCAGTTCCACCTTTTTCTCCTTCCTGTTGCTTTATCACATTTTTATCTTATCACAGCTTTTCAAAACTGCAAAACAGTTTCAAAACCCGGAACACGTAATCCCCATATCCGGCCTTCTCCACGGAAACATCCGAAACAATGGATACGCTTCCGATTCTTTTTCCATCCAGCGTATACACAGCCTCTCCCACCGGATCCCCCCGTTTCACAGGCGCTTCGATCTCCGGCGGCAGAGAAATGGTTTTCTGGATCCCAGAAAGGTCGCTTCCCGCAATATCCAGATACCTGAAATGCTCTTTATAGGTCATGGACGCTTCCTTTTCTATTCCCCCTCTTACAGGGACTGAAGGCAGCGCTTCTTCATTGGGATCCTCATAAAGATTGCTTACACTGTACCCATAATTTAAAAGGGACATGGCATCCTGAAACCGGGTTTTATTACTGGGCGATCCCATTACCACTCCGATCAGATCGATCCCATCCTTGCTTGCCGTAGCGGAAAGGCAGTAAAGGGCTTTGCTGGTAGACCCTGTTTTTAATCCCGTTGTCCATTCGTACATTTTTAACAGCTTGTTGGTGCTGGAAAGGGTAAAATTACTGCTCCCCTGTCTGGTATTATGTACAATATCCTCCATCCAGATCCCTGCATATTGCAGCACCTCCGGATATTTTGTAATCAGCTCCCTGCTCATCAGCGCCACATCCTCCGCACAGGTATAGTGGTCATCAGAGTCAGACAGTCCGCAGCAGTCCACAAAATGGGTATTGGACAATCCCATGTCCTTGGCCCTCTGATTCATCAGCGCTACAAATTCCTGTTCACTTCCTGCGATAAACTCTGCCACCGCCACACTTGCATCATTTCCGGAAGCAATGGCAATGCACTTGATCATGGTTTCCAGGGTCTGTACTTCCCCTTCCTCCAGAAAAACCTGGGAGCCTCCCATGGATTTTGCATAAGCGCTTGTCATCACTTCACTGTCAAGCCGCACTCTTCCGGTTCCCAGATGATCAAAGATGATCAGCAGCGTCATGATCTTTGTAATGCTGGCAGGACTTCTTCTCTCCTTGGCATTTTGCTCACAGATCACCTGTCCGGTGGAAGCCTCCATTAAAATATAGGAGGGCGCCTGTATCTCCGGCGCCGCATAGGCGGTCATGGGACTTGTAAGCAAAAAAACAGAACATATCACATAGCAAAGGGTCTTTTGAAATCGTTTCATCCTTCTTCGTCTCCCTTGTGTATTCTGTTACTATGGATATGTTCTGTTCTATTTTAAAATGCAAGTCCTTCTTTTATTGCCACTTGCTCCGTATACTCTGGCAGGCCTCAAAAAGCTTTTCCTTCTGCTGTCTGATACTGATATTGCAGATACTGAAAAAGCGGAACAGATAATCAACAAAAACCATGAGCAGGATCGCCTTGCAGGCTTTCACTCCCCAGCCGGCAGTATACTGATCGATTATCTCCAGGATCTTTCCATGCAGAAAGGTAATGATAAAGATCGCATAAAATCCCCATGCAATGGTGCTTTCCAGACAGATGATCCCCTGAAAGTTACAGGGCTTCTCGTGATAGTCCCACCAGACCTTTCCGAAAATGCGCCGCATAAGGACACCCACCAGATATTCAAATAAGGTAGCCAGAAAAGCCCCTGCAAAGTACAGAGCCACCAGATGGTTTCCAAGGGGATGTAAGATCAGATAGCCAAACACCCCTCCAAATCCATAAATAGGGCAGAACGGCCCTTTTCCAAATCCTCTGTTCGTCAGCTTCCGGTTGCAGATCGACATATAAATCGTCTCCACAAGCCATCCCATTACGCTATATACGATAAAAGCCGCCACAAGATGATATACATCTGTGCCCAGCAGTTTCCATGTCCACATTTTTCTCCCCTCAGTTCTTTGATTTTGAAAACAAGAAAGTCCTTGGTTCTAAGATCAAGGACTTTTCACTGTAAACTCTTATTAGTTGTATTTACGTTTTCTTGCTGCTTCAGATTTCTTTTTACGTCTTACACTCGGCTTCTCGTAATGCTCTCTCTTACGAATTTCCTGCTGAATACCAGCCTTTGCGCAACTTCTCTTAAAACGACGTAAAGCGCTATCCAAAGTCTCGTTTTCTTTTACGATTACGTTTGACATCTCACACCCGACCTCCCTTCAGTCCCTTCAAGTATCATTGACTGATTGGGTTATTCTTGTGTACTCACATACACATGTATGATTATACCACAAAAAAGCTATCCGTCAATCAGAATTTATAATTTATTGAAGCTGATCTTTTAAAACCTCTTCTGCCTGTGAAATAGCATCCTCAATTCCGGCAGGATTTTTGCCGCCGGCCTGCGCCATATTCGGACGGCCGCCACCGCCGCCGCCAACCTTTGCAGCGATACCCTTGATCAGATTTCCTGCATGGGCTCCCTTCTTCATGGCAGCATCCGTTGCCATGGAAACCATGCTGACTTTTCCTTCCAGTTCGGAGATCAGGACAACAACCCCTTCTCCTAACTTTGCCTTAAGCTGGTCTCCCAGGTCACGCAGCCCGTTCATATCAACGCCGCTTACTTTTGCTGCAAGGAGCTTTACTCCGTCTATTTCCTTCACCTGATCCATAACATCCCCAAGCGCTTCCTTTGCAGCCTTGCTCTTTAAGGATTCATTTTCACTCTGAAGACCCTTCAGTTCTGCCATCAAATGCTCTGCACGCTCTAACAGGGATCCCTCGCTGGTTTTTAATGTCTTTGCAAGTGCAGAAAGCTTTTCTTCCAGGCTTCTGTAATAAGCGGTTACATTTTCTCCGGTAACAGCCTCGATACGGCGGATCCCCGCAGCCACTCCAGACTCGGAAAGGATCTTAAAGGATCCGATCTGCGCAGTCTGCTTTACATGGGTACCACCACAAAGCTCCTTGGAAAACTCTCCGATCATGACAACCCTTACGGTGTCGCCATACTTCTCGCCAAACAGCGCCATGGCTCCTGTCTTCTTTGCTTCCTCCAGGCTCATGACCTTGGTTTCCACAGACAGATTTTCTGCGATCTTGCGGTTAACAATGTCTTCTACCTTCTGGATTTCTTCTGCAGTCATTGCCTGTCCGTGGCTGAAGTCAAATCTGGTTCTCTCGCCATCCTGGTAAGAACCTGACTGCTCCACATGATCTCCCAGAACTTCCCGCAGGGCTTCCTGCAGCAAGTGGGTTGCCGTATGGTTTTTACAGGTATTGTTTCTGTTTGCAGTATCTACAGACAGAGCTGCTGTTTCTCCTTCTGTAAGGGTACCTGCTGTCACACGTCCGATATGTCCAATTCTTCCACCGGGTAATTTTACGGTTTCCTGTACCTCAAAGCGTCCCTTCTCTGTGGTGATGGTTCCAAAGTCGCCCTTTTGTCCGCCCATTGTTGCATAGAAAGGCGTTTTTGCAGTGATCAGGGTGCCCTGTTCCCCTTCCTTCAGGGATTTCTGCCATTTGCTTCCATCATTCAAAGCTGTAATAGTGCTTTGCGTCTCCAGTAACTCATAACCCACAAATTCACTGGTAATAGAAGCGTCTAATTCCTCATACAGGCTGCTGTCAGAAGAAAGCTTTGCAGAGAAATTCTGATTATCCCTTGCCTTCTGCTTCTGCTGCTCCATAGCCTGTGTGAAGCCTTCTTCATCCACGGTAAGTCCTTCTTCCTGCGCAAGCTCTACTGTAAGCTCTAAGGGGAAGCCAAAGGTATCATACAGATAAAAGGCAGATTTTCCATCGATCTGATTCTGGTTTTCTGCTTTCTTCTGTTCCAGGATCTTCTTAAACTCCTTCATACCATTTTCAATGGTACTCTCAAAACGATCCATTTCCTTTTTCAGCTCTGTCAGGACAAATTCCTTATTTTTCAGAAGAAGCGGATAGCTTTCCCCATAAATATCCTGAATATACATCTGTGCGATCTGAAGCAGGTTTTCTGTTTTCAGGTTCAGCACTCTTCCATGACGGACTGCCCGGCGGATCAGGCGGCGGAGTACATAACCTGCCCCTGCATTGGAGGGAAGAAGCTTTGCCTCATCCCCTATGAGCATCACGCTGGTTCTGATATGGTCAGCCAGAATTCTCATGGATCTTGTCAGCTTTTCATCCTCTTCATATTTGGTGCCGGAAGCCTGCTCGATATATGCGATCACCGGTGCGAACAGATCAATTTTGTAAACGTCCTTCGTACCGTTTAAAAATGCAAGAATTCTTTCCAGTCCCCAGCCTGTATCCACGTTCTTCTGCTTTAAGGGGGTAAGACTTCCGTCATGATGCTTCTCATACTGCATAAACACATCATTTCCAAGCTCTGTATATTTACCGCAGTGGCATCCCGGTCCGCAGTCCGGCCCACAATCCGGCTTATCCGCTACATAAAACATTTCGCTGTCAGGACCGCAGGGGCCGTATTCCAGTCCCCACCAGTTATCCTCTGCCGGCAGATAAAAGATATTTTCCTTTTTAAAGCCGGATTCAATACGATACTGCGCACCCTCTTCATCTCTCGGCGCATTGTCGTCTCCTTCAAATACCGTTGCGGCAAGGTGATCTGCGTCAAACCCAAAGACCTGGGTCAGAAGCTCAAAGCTCCACTTGCAGCGTTCCTTTTTGAAGTAGTCTCCAAGACTCCAGCTTCCCATCATCTCAAAAAAGGTTACATGGCTTTTGTCCCCTACGGAATCAATGTCATTGGTACGGACGCACCCCTGTACATTGCAAAGCCTTGTTCCAAGAGGATGCTTCTTCCCCAAAAGATAGGGCATCAGGGGCTGCATCCCGGCTACATTAAACAGAACGCCTGTAGAGCCGTCTGATACCAGGGATACGGCGCCTACATCCACATGTCCCCGTTCTATATAAAATTGTTTCCAGGTTTTCCTCAGTTCATCTGAAGTGAATTGTTTCATCTTCTTCTCTCCTTGCTTTCTGTTCCGCATTCCTGCCTAAAAGGTAAACTTGTCGGCAAAATAAGCATCAAGCTCTGCGATCGCTACACGTTCCTGTTCCATGGAGTCTCTGAATCTGACGGTCACGCAGCCGTCTGTCTCAGAATCAAAGTCATAGGTAATGCAGAACGGCGTACCGATCTCATCCTGACGGCGATATCTCTTACCAATATTTCCTCTGTCATCAAATTCACAGTTATACTTCTTGGAAAGGTGATTGTAGATCTTTTCTGCCCCTTCATTCAGCTTCTTGGAAAGGGGAAGCACACCGATCTTAACAGGCGCCAGCGCAGGATGGAAATGAAGCACGGTACGCACATCACCCTCCCCGATCTCTTCCTCATCATAAGCGCCGCAGAGGAATGCCAGGAAAAGACGCTCTACGCCAACAGAAGGCTCAATTACATAAGGGATATATCTCCAGTTTTTCTGATCGTCAAAGTAGGTCAGATCCTCTCCTGAGGTATTCTGATGCTGGGTCAGATCATAGTCGGTTCTGTCTGCAATTCCCCACAGTTCGCCCCAGCCAAAGGGGAACAGGAATTCCACATCCGTTGTTGCTTTGGAATAGAAGGAAAGCTCTTCCTTGTCATGGTCGCGCACACGCATTTCCTCTTCCTTCATTCCCAGTGACTTCAGGAAGTCGATACAGTATTTCTTCCAGTATGCAAACCATTCAAGGTCTGTATCCGGCTCACAGAAAAACTCCATTTCCATCTGCTCAAATTCTCTTACTCTGAAAATAAAGTTCCCGGGAGTGATCTCGTTACGGAAAGACTTGCCCACCTGGCAGATGCCAAAGGGGATCTTCTTTCTGGAGGTTCTCTGTACATTTTTAAAGTTTACAAAGATACCCTGAGCTGTCTCCGGTCTTAAATAAACCGTGTTTTTTGCATCCTCCGTTACGCCCTGGAAGGTCTTAAACATCAGGTTAAACTGACGGATATCTGTAAAATTATGTTTTCCGCAGGAAGGACAGGGAATATTATGCTCCTCGATAAAATTCTTCATCTGCTCCTGGGTCCAGCCATCCACAGAGCTTTCAAGCTCCATGCCATTTTCCTGAACGTAATCCTCAATGATCTTATCCGCACGGAAACGCTCATGGCATTCCTTACAGTCCATTAGCGGATCTGAAAAGCTGCCAAGATGTCCGGATGCCACCCAGGTCTGGGGGTTCATTAAGATCGCACAGTCCACGCCAACATTGGTAGGGCTTTCCTTTACAAATTTCTGCCACCATGCCTGCTTAATATTATTCTTCAGCTCCACACCGAGAATTCCAAAATCCCAGGTATTTGCAAGCCCGCCGTAAATCTCACTTCCGGGATGCACAAACCCTCTTGATTTTGCCAGTGCAACAATTTTGTCCATCGTCTTTTCCATCACACACATACCTTTCGTTCTTTGTTTATTAATGACCCATCCCGCCATGTGGCAGGTCAATTACTGATATAAAACGTATCCGGCTTCCTGCTCTTCCCCTGTAAGCCATACACTCTTCCGATCCTTGGATACCTGTACATTTTCACTGACATAGCATACCTTCCCCGGAAGATAAACCGGTTCTGCCACAGACATGATCAGGAGCTTCTGCTCTGCTGCAAGGATGTCTGCCTTTGCCAAGGTCTCGTTTTCGTTTTTCACACCGGAAAGGACAATATTCAGCTCATAGCCCTCCAGGGACGCCTCTGCGGGAGTTCCCACAAAAAACAGGGTTTTGTTAAAGGCTGCATAATCCCCTGCTTTCTGAAAGGACATTTCCGCCATGGCCTTTCCGTCCTTTACCTCTACCTTATCTACCGAAATGCAGGCGCTTCCCATCTGCCTGTTATAATCTGCCGCCTCCTGCAGGATCATCTGCTGCAGTTCGTCCTTATCATAGTAGCTTTGCTCAAAGCTCTCTTCCATATGAGCCTCTACCACTCCGTCCTTATGAATCGTGATCCGGTTATCGATCTGTTCCTCTCCTGCGCAGGCAGACAAAAACAGCATTCCGTTTATCATCAGTACGGCTGCCATAACGGCCTTCTTTTTAAGGCTCCCTCTCATTTCAAACTCCATTCTGCTTCTTTCTTTATTTCTTCTGTCAATTTACCCCATCCATTATATATGACTTACCTCTATTTTTCAACAAACATTTCTGGAAAAAGCTGATCCAGGATCTCAAGGCTTTTCAGCTTCCGGTCTATAAACCGTTTTTGATAGTTTCCTGCAATGAAAGAAAGCTCCCGCAGCACCTCCTCCGTTACCGTGAAGGTATACAGTTTTTCTATGGTCGTATTCACGATATAGGAAAGGGCAAACACGGTAGACGGAAGATAATCCTCTTCTTTTCCCGGAAGTCCGGGATATTCCCCATTCAGCGCCAGAGCCTTGATCTCAAATATGTATCGTACCAGAAGATGGGACAGTCCCTTATGCTGAATGGCTCTCAGCGTCTGATACAAAAGCTTCAACATCTCCTTTTCATCATTGTTTTCCCGGGTATAATAATCCATCACCTCAAGGAAATACATTCCAAAGCAGGCCTGTTCAAAATCTTCGCGGAGGCCTTCAAAATAATTGCTGATCACGGCCTCTCCCATGCTGTATGCGCTCCGTCCTTCGTAGAGCTGAAATTTTCCAAAGCAAAAAGGAGCGGTGGCCGCCAACAGCCTGCTGCCCTGTTTCCTGGCACCTCTGGCAAACGCTGTCAGCTTCCCTCTCTCCTTTGTAAGTATTACAACCCGCCTGTCATATTCCCCGACCGGCTCTGCTTTCAATATCATCCCTGTAACACTGACCTGTTCCTGCATGTGAAAAAGCCCCCTCACAGCCTCTTTCCCGGCGGCCTTCCTCTTCCTTTCCCCGGTAGGCCAGATAATCCTCGATCTTTCCCGAGCATAAAAACTGCTCCCAGTAATTTATCTCTCTCATCTTGTGCCCCCTATTATCAAAAAGTATGATATTAGGGTTTACTTTTTTCCTGTTTCTATTCGCCATCCTTCGGATTATATCCGAAATTTTTCAAAAGGAACTCGCTGTCCCTCCAGTCCTTTTTTACCTTTACCCAAAGCTGCAAATTCACTTTGCACTCCAGCATTTCCTCGATATCCCTTCTTGCGCTGGATCCGATCCTTTTGAGCATGGAGCCCTGCTTTCCGATGATAATCCCCTTATGGGAATCCCGCTCGCAGATGATCGTTGCCTCAATATCCATGATCTTTCCGCGCCGCTTCATTTTTTCAATGGTAACCGCAATTCCGTGGGGAATTTCCTCTTCCAGGGTGCGAAGCGCTTTTTCGCGGATCAGCTCTGCCACGATCTGCCTCTGGGGCTGATCCGTAACCGTATCCTCGTCATAAAAGGCAGGCCCATAGGGAAGGTATTTGAAAATGCAGGAAAGCAGTTCTTCCGTATTATCCTTTTTCAGGGCAGAGACCGGAACGATCTCTGCAAAATCCATTCTCTTCCGATAGGTATCAATAAAGCCAAACAGCTCTTCCTTTTTTACCGTGTCGATCTTATTAATGACCAGTATAACCGGGGTGTTTACCCTGGAAAGCTGTTCCAGGATGCTTTCCTCCCCGGCTCCGATATAATTGCTGGGTTCCACAAGCCACAGGATCACATCCACCTCTGACAGGCTTCTTCTGGCCACATTTACCATATAATCCCCAAGTCTGTTTTTCGCCTTATGGATCCCGGGCGTATCTACGAATACGATCTGTCCCTTTTCCGAAGTATAAACCGTCTGTATCCTGTTTCTTGTGGTCTGGGGCTTATTGGATGTAATGGCGATCTTTTGCCCGATCAGACAATTCATAAGTGTAGACTTTCCTACGTTAGGCCTTCCGATCAGGGCGGCAAATCCGGATTTATACTGGTCACTCATCTTTTCCTCATTTCCATGCCTGCAGCATTGCTTATGGCATATCTGTTTTATTTACAGCTTCCGCAGCAGTTTCTTTTATGTCCTTTTCCTGTTTTTCCTGCATCTTTTTCTGCTTTTTATTTTTTCTGTGCTTTCTTAAAAGCCTGATGATCAAGATCACTAGCAGGATAACTGCCGCCCACACTACCAGATAAGGCAGATCAATGATCACTGCCGTGCCGAAGTCAAGCAGTCCGTTTCCTACTCCGTACAGGCTGTCCACAAACCCTTCTCTGATCATTTCTCCCCGGGTCTGCTCTTCTACCGGCGTCAGTTTTTCCACTTCCTGTATATCCAGATATACGGTGCTGTAGGAAACCTGGTTTTGAAGAGTCCGAAGCTGAGATTCCATGCTTTCGATCTGGTATCTCACATCAGAAAGTCTGCTCTCGATGGTAATAATATCCTCAACGCTCTCTGCCTGTTCCAAAAGCTCAAGCAGTCTGTCCTGTTCTGCCGTAAGGGCCTTTTTATGGCTTTCCATATCCACATACTGCAGCGTCACATCACTGACACTGTCATTTCGGCTGATCACATTGGACACCTCTGAAACAGAGGACAAAAAGGCGTCCAGCTGCTGTGCCGGTATCCGTATGGTCATAGACGCATTTCTGGTTCCTCTTCCATAATAGTTGCTGCCATTGTAGGTATAGCTTTCTTCTATGTAGCCTGAAAAGCTCTCTGTCTTTTCCGTGATCGTTGCAAGCAGTTCTTCGAAGGTTTCCGTTTCCACCGAAAGATTTACGTTTTTGATCAGCTTTCGGCTTGTATCCTCTACCTGAGGCGTTGCGGCCCCATCCTCTGCCACGTCGTCAGCTACTACTTCATTTTCCGCAGGCGAAGCGCTGTAAATATCGTCAGACAGATAGGCGCCATCAGCATCATAGGCTGCTTCCTTCGTCATCATCATGTCTGCAGGGGCGGTACTGCTCCCGCCTGCTTTACTGCCGCAGCCTCCAAGAAGAAGTGTCACAAGGGTCAAAGCCCATACCGCATTTTTTACTCCTGTTCTCTTTTTCATTTTGTTTCCTCCCTTTTCCGATCGTTCCCTCCAGTTTCGTGCTATCAACCATAGCACTGTTATCAGTTGTAACAGATACGTTGAAAGCTGCCCTTATTTATGGCATTTAGTGAAATAATTGTTCTACCTTGTAAAAAAGCTCTTTATTTTCTTTTATTTTTTCTCCGTTTCCAATGACACACAGATTCTCCCCATCCATAAACGCCTGTACATACTTGTATAAGCCGCATAAGGTCTCCCTGGTAGTTGCCAGCAGTTCCTCTCTTTCCTTCTGTACCCGTTCCATGGACAGTCCGGTCAGATACCCTCCCATGGAATAAAGACCCTTGGTAGCAGGAGTCATTGGCGTGTCCAGTTCACTGATCGCTCCGATAATAAACTGCGTTACCATACGCTCATCCAGCTTGGCGTTCTTAATGTACTGCGCCGCATTTTCATAGACCTCTATGGTCTTTTGCAGGTTAGGATCGCGGTAAGAAACAAAATATCCGTCCCCGTTTTTGTAAAATCCGCACATACATCCGTATGCCCCGCCTTTTACTCTTACCTGGTTCCACAGATAATCATATCCCATCATAACCTTTAAGACCTTAAGGGCTCCCGTATAGGGAAGGCCTTTGTCCGCAAAATTTCCTGCACGGCATACATACTGTACCTGTCCGGCAGTCATAAAGCCTTCGTTTTTCTTTTCTGCCTTTAACGTAAAGCCCTCTTCCCGAAGCTCTGAGGTAATCAGATCCGGCACAAACTTTTCTATCTCCTCTGAAAGCCCCTTTAAGCCCTCAGGCGCCGCCGTATAATCCACCAGCAGATTTTCAGGTCTGAAAATGTAACGGATCAGTTCCTTTAAATCGGCTGTAAGCTGCTGCTTCTTCTCGTCAAAGTTCTTTTCCAGCTCTTCCAACAGACGATACTGGGGAATTCCGCTTATTTTTTCCGAAAAAACGGCAGTCGGTGAAAAATAAGCAAGGGTGCGGATCAGCGCTGTGGAATGGCCTGCCCCCGTCATGGACGCCTGCATTCTTGATTTTGCTTCGCAGATGATCTCATAGAGCCGCTTGGTATCATCAAAATCTGAAGTAAGAAGGATCTCCTTCATCAGCTCTAACGCTTTATCCCTCTTTTCACAAAGCACCTTTGCACGGATCTCCAAGGTTGCCTTATACTCCTTCATGTTCTCTGCATTGGTATAGGTATTCACTACCGTCTGGATCCCTCCGGTATGGATGTTGATCTCGTTAAACAATTCTCCATATCCGAAGTTCTTCGTACTGACCATGGTAAGGGCGGATTTCAAAATTCCCACATAAGGCAGAAGCCGCTCCGGTACCTTCTTTAAATCGAAGACCAGGTTCAGGTAGCCAATTCCGTTGGTGAAAACATTATGATATAAAAGCGTGGTCTTTCCTGCCTTTTTCACCTCATTGACATAAGGCACCGCTTCCTTTTTCAGATCCTCTCTTTCCAGCAGCGGAATGGTTGCAAGCGCTTCCGGGCTGTCCTCTTCTTCCTGATATGCTAAAAGTCCATGGGTCTGATCCACGATCTGTTCGATCTGCTCCCCGGTTAATGACGCTTTATAGGCCTTTAACTTTTCAGCAAGAGCCTGATCCTTCCTTGTGGTCAGTCCCGGCACCGGTTCTACCACCAGGATGGTCTTATGATGATTTTCAAGAAGGTAGGTTTTGATCAGTCCTTCAAAATATCCCTGGTCAATGGAAGCCTTTAACTTTCCGTAGGTTTCATTGGCCTCAATATGCAGAAACGGTTTTGTTTCATCATACAGCCAGCTGTCAAGGGCCTGCAGTCCCAGGATCAGTCCCCTTGGATAAGACCCGTAATCAGCCTCCCGGTATTTAAATTCAAAATAATTACTGGCTGCCAAAAGAGCCTTTTTGTTCAGCCCCTTCCTTACCTGTTCCTTTAAGGTTTCTTCTATGGTCTCCACAAATTCCTTCAGCTGATCCTCATCTGCGTTTTTGGCAATGATGGAAAAATAAGGCTGGCCGATCCCATTTTCAAGGGTGGTATAAACATCCTTTCCAATGCCTTTATCGATCAGCGCCTGCTTTACTGCCGCTCCCGGTGCAGAACAGAGCACATAATCCAGAATATCCATGGCTGCATAAAGCTCCCTGTCAAGGCTGCTTCCCATGGAAACATTATACGTCAGATAATAGTTCCCCTCTGCTGTTTCCTCCTCCATAACGGAATACTGCTTTCTGATATTCCGCAGCGCCTTAAATGCCTCCTGCTTTCCTACCTCAGAATCCACCTGCAGGCTGTCAAAGCTGCCTAAATACTCTTTGTCCAGATATTCCAGATATTCTAGCGCGTCCAGATTTCCGTAAAGATAAATATAGCTGTTGGAGGGATGATAAAATTTCTTGTGGAAGGAAAGGAAATCCTCATAGGTGAGCTCCGGGATCACATCCGGATCCCCGCCCGATTCCAGACCGTAGGTAATGTCAGGATATAGAGAATTCATGATTTCCCTTTCTACCACATCATCCGGTGAGGAAAAGGCCCCCTTCATCTCATTATACACAACGCCGTTGATCTTCAGCTCCTCCTCCGGACTCTCCAGCTCATAGTGCCAGCCCTCCTGACGGAAGATCTTTTCTTCCCTGTAAATATTGGGATAAAAAACAGCATCCAGGTAAACGTGGACCAAATTCTTAAAATCCTTGTCATTGCAGCTTGCTACGGGATAAACGGTTTTATCCGGATAGGTCATGGCATTTAAAAAGGTATTTAAGGATCCCTTTGCCAGTTCAATAAACGGATCCTTCACCGGGAAATGCTCCGATCCACACAGGACGGAATGCTCCAGAATGTGCGCCACTCCCGTGCTGTCTGTGGGCGGCGTGCGAAATCCGATGTAAAACACTTTATTCTCATCATCATTTAACAGAAGGGCCACTCTTGCTCCCGTCTTTTTATGCTTCAAAAGACAGCCTTCTGAATTCAGATCCTCTATCCATCTGTGCTCTAACACCTCATATTCTGCCAGGTGATCCAGTTTTTGGTTCATGCTTTTTTTACTTCCTTTTCTTTTTATTTTCCACTACACGGTAAAGGTCATCATGGCAAGCTTGGAGATCACGATCTCCCGGATCAGCATGCCGGAACCTTTTTTTCTTGCAAGATTGATCTCTGTCAGTTCCTTCAGGGAAAGGATCTCTTCTTTGTATTCCAGCTTCTTTTTCCCAAACAGGGTTTTCCGCTCCTTCTGTCTTTGTACCTTCACCTTTACCTTCAGCTGCCGGAACGTTTCATACAAAAAGCCCTCCGGTTCCAGGTAATAAAACTGGCTTTCCAGGGTTGTATCCCGATCAGCCTCTTTTAAAACGTACTGTGAGATAATCGCCTTTAATTTAAAGGGAACCATCTCTTCCTCCAATAGTTCCTGGAAGGAATACTTTGCGCCAAGATAAATGTTTCCGTTATCCTGCATCACATATTTAAAATCCTCGTAATTTGTTTTTGCACCTGTGAATTCCTTAATATTCATGACTGCCTTTCCAAATCTTCTATGGTATATCCGCTGATCCTCATTGCGTCCTCGATTGCCTTCCTGGAAATCCCCGTTTCCTCCGAAAGCTCCTGTACCGTAACCTTCCTATGCATATCTTCTGCAAGCTCTTTTGCCTTTGCGGCAACCTTATTGACCCGTCCTAAGACCTTCTTGTCCTTTTCTGCCTCCTGCATGTTCTCAGCAATACAGTCCTCCATGGCATCCATGACAAGCTTCATCAGCATCCCCTCTGCTTCTGCGGCATGCTCCTGGCTTCCCAGCATGGTCACTCCTGCTGTCAAAGCCACATTTCCCTCTCCGATCAGATCCTCCAAAAATACGCCCTGTCCGGAATATAGCTTTGAAATTTCCACTACCTTTTTGAGATAAAAGCGTATCAGCCTTTCCTGGGCCGTGGTCTGTCCTGCCATTGCCGAAAGAAGAAGCGCTTCCTTTTCCCCCTCCGAAATATCCTCAAGCAGTTCGATCTCCTTCTGGTATTCCTTCAGATAATCGGTCTCCTCTTCTGTCAGATACTCAGAAGGATCAAGAGGCTCTCCAATTCCGATCCGGTTTTTATTCAGATAGTCAAAGACCATGGCAAACTGTTCCTCAGAAAGGGAAAGCTCCTCAAAGGCCCGCTCCACTTCTTCCTGCGAGATCATTCCTCCCTGCTCTTTGGCTTTTCTGGTAACAGCTGCAAGGGCTTTTGCAAATAAAATTTCTCTGTCCTGTGCCATATCTAAACCTGTCCCTCTCCCTTCTTTTCTTCCTTCACTCCATACTTTACATGGGTATGGGTAAATATATGATCCGAGCAATACTCATAATTTCCATCGCACTTGGAACAGAAGCGGAATTCCAGCTCCGGGTTTGTAACCTCCGTCCTTCCGCAGACCGCACATTTATGTCTGGTGATCTTGTTTGCCGTTTTCACATCATGCTGGAACTGCATGCGCCGCTTTACCTGCCTTGGCGACATATGGATCTTTCCACTGCTGGTAAAGAAAAATACTATAAAATTCATAAGAGATGCTGCGATCACAAATCGGTTTGCCACAGAAAGGATCTCATATCCCTGGCCATACCCGGCAATAAACTGATAAGCCAGCATCACCCCATAAAGGATCCCTAATATTTTCACTTTAATGGGAATAAAGAAAAAGAGAAGCACCTGCATATTGGGGAAGGTAGCCGCAAAGGCCAGAAAGATCGACATATTCACATAATAGGTGCTGAACATCCCGGAAACCATCCGGAAATAGTCTGCTCCATAGGCTGCCATCAGATCCTTCTGGAACAGGAAGGAATACCCCAGCAGCAAAAAAGCTCCGGTTATGGTAAAAAGGGCGCCGGAAAACAGATAGACATTATACCTGTAGGTTCCCCAGGTGCGCTCAAGGGTTGTTCCTATGGAATAGTAAAAATAAAGGGTGATCAATGTAAAGAAGTCAAAGCTGGAAGGCGGCACGATGATCCATGTCACCAGTCTCCATACCTGTCCATGAAACAGGATCTGATAAGGATTCAGATACAGATATTGTAAAAAATCCGGATAAATCATCTCAAACAGATATCCAAAGGCATAGCAGATGATCAATACCAGAGAAAGATTTTTTATTGCGTATTTTCCGTATTTCTTTTCAAAATTTCCCATTGGTTTCATTCTAAATCCAATCACTCCTTCTGTCTTTATTATCAGGCATTCTGAAACAGTTTATATTCTAACATTCCCATTTTCAAATGTAAACAAAGGTTATTTTTTTTTAAGAAATTGTTTATTTTCCTGCGTTGCATTTTAATATTCTGTGTCGTATAATTACAAAGTATGTCTAAACATGCGCTACATTAATAATAGGAAAGAAATTTTCCACATATTTTTATTTAGAAAGGCGGTACATTATGAACACAGATCACTATACGCTTGGCATTGACATTGGTTCTACCACGGTGAAGATTGCCATTTTGGATAATGCTCATAATATTCTGTTCTCAGACTACAAAAGACATTTTGCAAATATCAGGGAAACCCTCTCTGATCTTTTAAAAGAAGCTTACGATCAGCTTGGAAATATTACGCTGCACCCCATGATCACCGGCTCCGGCGGCCTGACGCTTGCCAATCATCTGCAGGTTCCCTTTGTGCAGGAGGTCATCTCCGTTGCAACAGCCCTGAAGGAAATCGCCCCGAAAACAGATGTTGCCATTGAGCTTGGCGGCGAGGATGCAAAGATCATTTATTTTGAAGGCGGCAACGTGGAGCAGCGTATGAACGGTATCTGCGCCGGAGGAACCGGCTCTTTTATCGATCAGATGGCATCCCTTCTCCAGACAGACGCCACGGGCTTAAACGAATATGCCAAAGGCTATCGTTCTCTCTATACCATTGCGGCGCGCTGCGGCGTTTTTGCCAAATCCGACATTCAGCCCCTGATCAATGACGGCGCTACCAAGGAGGATCTTTCCGCCTCTATTTTCCAGGCGGTTGTCAACCAGACCATCAGCGGTCTTGCCTGCGGCAAGCCGATCCGGGGACATGTTGCCTTTTTGGGCGGCCCCCTGCACTTCCTTTCCGAGCTGAAAGCCAGCTTTATCCGCACCTTAAAATTAGATGATGAGCATGTCATAAAGACAGAGCACTCCCATCTTTTTGCGGCTATCGGCTCTGCCATGAATGCCAAGGAGGAGGTTTCCTACTCCATGGAGGAAATGGTTTCAAAGCTTTCCTCCGATATTAAAATGGAATTTGAAGTAGAACGTATGGAGCCGCTTTTTTCCTCTCACGAAGAATATGAAAGCTTTAAGACAAGACACAGCAGACATCATGTACAGACTGCTGATCTGTCTTCCTATCAGGGCAACTGCTTTTTGGGGATCGATGCGGGAAGCACCACTACCAAGATTGCTCTTGTAGGCGAGGACGGCTCTCTTCTTTATTCCTTCTACAGCAGCAATGACGGAAGTCCCTTAAAAACGGCCATCCGTTCCATAAAAGAAATCAAGGCTCTCTTACCGGAGGGCGCTTCCATTGTGCGCTCCTGCTCCACAGGCTATGGAGAAGCGCTGATGAAGGCTGCCTTTCTTCTGGATGACGGCGAGGTAGAAACAGTTGCCCACTACTATGCCGCCGCCTTTTTTGATCCTTCCGTTGACTGTATTCTGGACATCGGCGGCCAGGACATGAAGTGCATTAAGATCAAAAATCAGACTGTAGACAGTGTACAGCTCAACGAAGCCTGCTCCTCTGGCTGCGGTTCCTTTATTGAAACCTTTGCCAAGTCATTAAATTACAGCGTGGAGGATTTTGCAAAGGCCGCTCTCTTTGCCGAGCATCCTATCGATCTCGGTACCAGATGTACGGTATTTATGAATTCCAAGGTAAAGCAGGCCCAGAAGGAAGGGGCTTCCGTTCCTGATATTTCTGCCGGTCTTGCTTATTCTGTCATCAAAAATGCGTTATTTAAGGTGATTAAGGTTTCCGACGCTTCTGCCCTGGGCAGGAACATTGTGGTACAGGGCGGAACCTTTTACAATGATGCCGTTCTGCGCAGCTTTGAAAAAATTGCCGGATGCAAGGCGGTCCGTCCTGACATTGCAGGCATCATGGGCGCCTTTGGCGCCGCCCTTATTGCCAGGGAGCGGTTTTCGGAAGGCTACGAAACTACCATGCTTTCCTTTGATGACATTGTAAATCTGCAGTTTGAAACCAGCATGGCTAAATGCAAGGGCTGTACCAACAACTGTCGCCTTACCATTAACAAATTTTCCGGCGGCCGTCAGTATATTTCCGGCAACCGCTGCGAGCGCGGCATTGGAAAGCAGAAAAACGCAAACGGGATTCCCAATCTTTTTGACTATAAGCTCAAAAGGATCTTTGATTACGAAGTCCTTCCTGCCGACCAGGCAAAAAGAGGGACTGTGGGCATTCCAAGAGTGCTCAATATGTACGAAAATTACCCCTTTTGGGCTACCTTTTTTACAAAGCTGGGCTACCGGGTCATCCTGTCCCCTCTGTCCAACCGAAAAATTTATGAGCTTGGCATTGAATCCATTCCCAGCGAATCCGAATGCTATCCTGCAAAATTAGCTCACGGACATGTGGCATGGCTGATCAACCAGAGGGTTGACTTTATCTTTTATCCCGCCCTCTTTTATGAGAGGAACGAATTTACCGAGGCAAACAATCACTATAACTGCCCGATCGTCACCTCCTACTCTGAAAATATCAAAAACAATGTGGAAGAGATCGGCCGCGGGGAAGTGATCCTGCGCAATCCCTTTATGTCTTTCCGTGACCTTAAAACCGTTACGGAAGCGCTTTCCAAGGAATTTAAGGAGCTGCCTGTTTCCGAGATCATGGAAGCGGCAAAGGCAGCCTGGGAGGAGCTTGAACGGGCAAGGCAGGATATGTACCGCAAGGGAGAGGAAGTTTTAAAATGGATGAGGGAAACCGGCCACAGAGGGATCGTTCTTGCAGGCCGCCCTTACCATATTGACCCGGAGATCAATCATGGAATTCCGGAGCTGATCACCTCCTACGATATTGCCGTTTTAACGGAGGACTCCATTTCCCATCTTGCAAAGCCGGAGCGCCCCTTAATCGTATCCGACCAGTGGATGTACCACTCCAGACTCTATGCGGCTGCAAGCTATGTGAAAACTACAGAAGACCTTGATCTGATCCAGCTTAATTCCTTTGGCTGCGGTCTGGACGCAGTCACCACGGATCAGGTAAATGACATCCTTACCGGCTCCGGCAAGATCTATACCTGCTTAAAGATTGATGAGGTAAACAATCTTGGAGCGGCCAGGATCCGTATCCGTTCCCTTCTTTCCGCAATCCGCGTCCGGGAACAGAAAAAGGAAGAAAGAACCATCCAGTCTTCTGCTATCCACAAGGTAAAATTTACGGAGGAGATGCGGCAGGAATATACCATTCTCTGTCCACAGCTTTCTCCTATTCACCTGGATCTCTTAGAGCCTGCCTTTAATGCCTGCGGCTACCATTTTGAGGTTTTACCCAATGACAACAGACATGCGGTAGATGTTGGCCTTAAATACGTTAACAACGACGCCTGCTACCCTTCCCTTATGGTGGTGGGACAGATCATGGATGCTCTGTTATCCGGAAAATATGACGTTAATAAGGTGGCGGTCATTATGACGCAGACCGGCGGCGGATGCCGTGCCACCAATTATATCGGATTTATCCGCAGGGCCCTGGAAAAAGCCGGTATTCCGCAGGTTCCCGTTATTTCCCTGAACATGGGCGGTATTGAAACCAATCCGGGCTTTAAGCTGGATCTCAATATGCTGATGCGCACTGCTTACGGCGCTGTTTTCGGGGATCTGTTCATGAGATGTGTTTACCGGATGCGTCCTTACGAAAAGGAAAAAGGAAGCGTTGACGCCCTCCATCAGAAATGGCTGAAAAAGTGCCAGACCTTTGTGTCTGCAAAGCACATGAGCTTTTTCAAATTCCAAAAAATGTGCCGTCAGATCGTAGAGGACTTTGACGCCATCCCTACCACCGGCGTTTCCAAGCCCCGGGTCGGCATTGTAGGGGAAATTCTGGTAAAATTTGCTCCTGCCGCTAACAACCATCTGGTAGAGCTTCTGGAAGCGGAAGGCGCTGAAGCCGTTGTTCCCGATCTTTTGGATTTCATGCTCTACTGCTTTTACAATCAGATCTACAAGGCTGATCAGCTTGGCATGAGCAAAAAAACGGCACTGATCTCAAGACTTGGCATCGACGGCCTTGAATTTTTAAGAAACGGCGCTACAAAGGCTCTGAAAAAGAGCCGGAACTTTACACCGCCCACCAGCATTTACAAGACCGTAAAATATGCAAGCTCCATTGTTTCCATCGGCAACCAGACCGGAGAAGGATGGTTTTTGACCGGTGAAATGATCGAACTGATCCACAGCGGCGTAAACAATATCGTCTGCACCCAGCCCTTTGCCTGCCTTCCCAACCATGTGGTAGGAAAAGGGGTCATCAAGGAGCTCCGCCATCACTATCCTTTAAGCAATATTGTTGCAATCGACTATGATCCCGGTGCCAGCGAGGTCAACCAGCTTAACCGGATCAAATTAATGCTTTCCACTGCCCAGAAAAACTTAAAGGAACAGGAAAAGCAGGAAAAATCTAAGGAGGAAATGCCCGCATGATCAAGCAGGAAGTCAATGAATTAAAACGTCTGTATACGCCGAGTAATTGCTCGATCACACGGATCTGCGGCTGCTATGTGGACGGCGAAAAAAACAGGAAGACCGAGTTTAAGGAGGCCTTTCTTTCTCTTCCGGAAGAAGAAATCTTTAAATATTTTGAGCTGCTGCGCAAAACCCTGTCCGGCACTCTTGGAAAAAATCTTTTAAACCTGGACTTTCCTCTTTCTTCTGAGGAAGCAGGGGGCACACAGGAATTCCTTCTGAAGCTGCGTGACAGCAAATTAAAGGACGAAGAGCTTCTCTCACAGTTTTATGACCGGATCATCAGCTCCTACGAATATGTGGGCAATTACCTGATCCTGATCATCCATGACGCCTACGACGTTCCCGGAAAAACTACGGACGGCCTGACCATGGAGGATGCTTCCGATTCTGTATTTGAATATGTGTTATGCTGCATTTGCCCTGTCAATCTTTCCAAACCCGGGCTTTCCTATGATGCAGCCGCTAATGAATTCCATAACAGGATCCGGGACTGGGTGGTGGAAATGCCGGAATGCGGCTTTCTCTTTCCCAGCTTTAATGATCGTGCCAGCGATATTCACAGTACCCTTTATTACTCCAAAAACCCCGAAGAGCCTCATCAAGAATTTGTAACGGACATTTTAGGCTGCTCTCTTCCCCTTACCGCCGGAAGTCAGAAGGAAACCTTTCAGACGCTGATTGAGGAGACCCTGGGCGAAGAGGCCGATTATGAGGTTGTAAAAAGCATTCATGAAAATTTAACAGAAATGATCGAAGAACACAAGGAAATCCCAGAGCCGCTCACCCTGGATAAAAAGCAGGTGAAAACCCTGTTTGAAAAAAGCGGCGTAGAGGAAGAAAAGCTGGAAACCTTTGATCAGCTTTATGATGCTGCCGCAGGGGAAACTACTTCTCTCCTGGTAAACAATGTTGCCAACACCAGAAGCTTTGAGGTCAAAACCCCGGATGTTGTCATCAAGGTAAATCCGGAACGTGCAGATCTGGTAACCGCCATGACAGTGGAGGGAAAGCGCTGTCTTGTGATTGAGCTCAGCGACCAGGTAGAAGTAAACGGCATTAAGGTAGGCGGCAGAGCAGACGGCTATCCCGAGGAGCTTTCTTAATTGTAGATATAAAAAAAGTGCGTGTCGCCAAAAGAACACGCACTTTTTATTTCTAGTTGGAAAACAGATCACGGTACCACTGCAGGCTGTGAACATAGGCCTCGTAGACCGTATCCATATCGATCTCATCCAGGATCATAAGACGGGAAACCTCCTGCCAGTTGGCTTCCTCATACTGATGGACAAAGTCCATAACCGGAGCAAGCTTTCCGGTATCCTTTACCAGAACGTCACTAATTTCCTTCGATACCTTAACCATCTTCAAAGCCTCTTCCATGGGCTTATTTAAGATCAGATCCAGCACGGAAAACAAACCTGCCAGGAACAGCTCAGACCCCTGAGCCGCCAGCCCGAAAGCGGGCGCCAGATTTTCTGCAAATTTTGCCCTGAGCAGGGACAATCTTGTAATTTCGTTGGGCTTATCCGCATACAGCTCGTTGGTAACCGCTGTATTGATCCATCTCTTAAGTTCTCTTTGTCCCAGCATAGCTGCAGCATGCCGGATGGAGGTGATCTCGGAGTTTACAGACATACGGTTTACCATTTTCAAAAGGGAAATCACAAGGGCCGTATCATGTCCGATAATATCTGCCGCCTTAGTCAGGTCGAAATCCGGGGAGTTCACCAGGTTAAGCAGTTCGATATAGCTGACCTTTAAGGGAGCTACCTCTGTTTCTCCCTTGGTAACGGGTACGCGGTAAAACTCTCCTTCATAAAGTTCGTAGCCGCCTTCTTTGCAAAGCGCCTCATAGGTTTCCTGATCCGGAATATTTCCTGCACACAGCTTTACGTTGGGATAAATCTTGGAAAAATAAATCCTTGCCTTCGTAATATCAATGCGCTTATGGTCTAACAGCACATAGTCCATCAGAAGAAGAACCTGCCTGTATGCTTCAAACTGCGCCACCTGGAGCTTTCTGATCGCAAGCTTATAGCCTTCCTTCTTCAGCTCTCCAAGCCGCTTTATATACATTTCATCCGGAGTGATCGCATTATCCATCAGAAGAACGATCCTCTCATGAGGTGCTTTACAGTTGGCACTGATGTCTGTAAAGATCGAAATATTGTTGATGGTGACAAAAACCGCTTTATCTGCGGAAAGGGTTTCGATCCCCATACTTTCAATCACATCCAGTCCTGGGATCTGCGCCGCTCCATCATGTCTTCCTGATCCCTGGGAAAAAGGGTTTAAAAGCAGATTTTCCTTCTGGGTAAACAGGGAGTAAGCCCGTACACTCATGGTATTATCAAACAAGGGAATTAACGTAACTAGCATATTTCCTCTCATTCCGCCGCAATGCGGCCTTGTATTTTATTTGGTATATTGTTAGTTTATACCATTTATCCTTCCTGCACAACAGAAATTTTTATTCAGGCGCTCTGTTGTTTTCCATGGTTTTGTGCATATTCTTTCAGCACGTCTGCCGCCTCGTCAGGCAAAAGCCCTGTGCTGTCTAAGAGCCTGCTCAGTCCTTCCAAGTCCTTTTCCCTTTTCTCCCGGTAGAGAGCCTCAAGCTCTCCCTGCTCGGATTTCAGCCTGGTCTTAAACGCATTTATCAGTTCTTCCTTTTCAGCGATCTTTTCTTCAATAGATTTTCTTTGTCCTCTTGCCATATACCCTCCTTCTGTATCGTTTGACACTATAAGTATATGGACAAGACTTCCAAATTATTCCTGCCGTTTTCTAAGAATATCAAAAATTTCCATTTTTTCCGAAAGAACCAGGTGCAGCTCCTGTTTTGGATGAGGCGCGCTGTCCATGGCATTTCCGTTTTCATCATAAATCGCCTGCACTAAAACCGAAATATTCCTGCCGTCCGGCTTCATGATCTCAATCTCATCCCCTACGCAGAATTTATTGCGCTGGGTAATCACAGGAAGCCCCTTTTCATCCATCCGCTCCCCATAGCCAAGATAGATGTAGTTGCGGATATAGGTATTATTATCATAGATCTGGGAGCTGTGATCCGGCTTTCCATAGAAAAAGCCCGTGCAGAACTCCCTGTAGGTGCACTTGCTGATCTCCTGGCCGTACCATGCAAGATTGGACGCATATACTTCCTCTCCCTCCAGGTAATCATCAATGGCCTTTCTGTAGGTTCTTGCCACAGTTGCCACATAAAGTGCGGTCTTCATACGTCCTTCTACTTTAAAGCTGTCGATCCCCGCTTTGATCAGATCCGGAATATGCTCCACCATACAGAGGTCGCAGGAGTTCAAAAGGTGAACGTACTCCTTCGGCTCCTCCATAGGTTCCTTCTGATCACAAACGCCGTATTTCCATCTGCAGGGGTGAGTGCACTCTCCATGGTTGCTGTCCCGCCCTGTAAAGTAATTGCTTAAAAGGCATTTCCCCGAATAGGAAATGCACATGGCGCCATGCACAAAGCACTCTATCTGAAGATCTGCAGGAATGTGCTCCCTGATCTCCCGGATCTCCGATAAGCTCAGTTCCCTTGCAGCAACCACTTTGCTTGCTCCCTGTCTGTGCCAGAACAAAAAGGTCTCGTAGTTTGTATTACTCCACTGGGTACTGATATGGATTTCCGCTTCCGGCAAAAGTTTTTTGGCAAGCATGATCACTCCCGGATCAGAAAGGATCAGCGCATCCGGCTTTAATTCCCTGAGCTTTTCAAAGTAGCTTTCCACGCCGGGAAGCTCCTGCCCATGGGCAAACACATTTGCCGCCACATAAACTCTTACCTTCCGCTCATGGGCAAAGGCAATCCCCTCCCTTAGCTCCTCCATGGAAAAGTTTTTGGCCTTGGCACGCAGACTGAATGCCTCTCCGCCTAAATAAACGGCATCAGCCCCGTAAGCTACTGCGATTTTTAATGTTTCCAAATCCCCTGCCGGGATTAAAAGCTCCGGCTTTCTCATGTTCAAATTCCTTTCCCTGCAGCGTAAATGATACCTCTTTTGAACAAATATGTTATCACATAAAAAAGATCCTGACTGCCTTCCTTTTGAATCAATCAGGATCTTTCGCTTTTCTTGCCTGCAGTATTTATGCCTGCTCTAATGCCAGTGTCTTGGTTGTAATGTCACAAACCTCAGCAGGTCCGTAATACTGAATTGCACCCGGATAAACGTAGCAGGTCTCAACAGCCCACTTATCTCTGTGTTCTTCAAAGTATTTAAAAGGCTTTCCTTCCAGTTCAACCAGCGCCTTGCGGATAACAGGCTTATCCTCTCCATGTCTTCTTTCCATATTCATCATCTTTGTGATGGGCATACCGCCTGCAACCCACTCTGTTGCCGGCTTGGAAAGATTGGAAACCTTGGAAAGGTAACCGTTATATCCATACTGGATCAGCATAAATGCATTATATCCTAAGGAATAGCAGTAATCGGAGTCAAAGTTAGAAGGGAATGCACATCTTCCTTCATATCCGAAGAAGTGATGCAGTGTGCCGAACTTACCATGGTATGTGCCAGCTTTCTTTCTCTGTGCCAGCTTATCAGCAACCAGTGCAGAGAACAGCTTCTCGGACTCGATCAGGGAAACCTGTACGTTGCCGTGAGGATCTCTCTCTAAGAATAACTGCTGCTGAATGCCTTCCGGAAGAATAGCAAATACTGCCATGGACTCCTTCGTAAGTCCGTTTTCAATGAAAGCATATTTTTCTTTCCAGGTAGGAAGCGCATTAAAGGCATCTGCCTTGCTGCCAGCTAAAAGCTCGTTGATCTCCTGAATCAGCTTGGAAAATTCAGGAACAAATTCTACAACGCCTTCCGGAATAATGGCAACGCCAAAGTTCATTCCCTTTTCTGCTCTCTTTTCTACAGAGTCGGCAATATAATCTGCAATCTGGGAAAGAGACATCTTCTTTTCAGCTACCTCTTCTGATACCAGGCAGATGTTAGGCTGTGTTTCCAGTGCACACTCCAGCGCTACATGGGAAGCGGAACGTCCCATAACCTTAATGAAATGCCAATACTTCTTTGCAGAGTTTGCATCTCTTTCAATGTTGCCGATCAGCTCGCTGTAAGTCTTAGCTGCGGTGTCGAAACCGAAGGAGCATTCAATATCCTCGTTCTTTAAGTCACCGTCAATGGTCTTGGGACAACCAATTACCTGAACGCCTGTATTATTTGCTGCAAAGTACTCTGCAAGCACTGCGGCATTGGTATTGGAGTCATCTCCGCCGATGATCACGATTGCAGTAATTCCATGCTTCTTGCAGACCTCTGCTGCAACTGCAAACTGCTCTTTTGTCTCAAGCTTGGTTCTGCCGGAACCGATAATATCGAAACCGCCGGTATTTCTGTACTGATTAATGTATTCGTCATCAAAGATCAGGTAATCATCCTCGATCAGGCCGCTGGGGCCTTTTTTGAAGCCATACAGAACATTGTCTGCATTGGTTGCCTTTAAGGCATCATATAAACCGCAGATTACATTGTGTCCGCCAGGTGCCTGTCCACCGGAAAGGATTACGCCTACCACCTGCTTCTTTGCCTCGGAGGTATTGCTTCCCTTCTGGAAAGTGATCTCCTTCTTTCCATAGGTGTTGGGGAACAGTGCCTTGATCTTCTCCTGATCTGCCACGCTCTGAGTTTCTTCGCCTTCCTTTACGCAGATATCTGCAATTCCATGTCTGAGCATTCCCGGAAGCTTGGGAGTATACTCATATCTGGCTTTCTGTAAAGATGAAATTTCCATAGTTTGTCTCCTTCTCGTATTTCTGTCGCCGTTATATTTCCATAACACCAATAAATTATAAGGCATTCCGCCTAAAAAGTAAACCACAAAAAGCTTTCCCTACAGTTCATATGGCGTAATCTGGTAAACATAATAATTCAGCCAGTTGCAATAAAGGTTATTGCTATGGGAACGCCACTGCAAAGACGGCTTTTTCGTTTCGTCATCATTCGGATAATAATTCTTTGGCACGCTGATGGGCAGCCCCTTTTCCTTATCCCTGATATATTCGTTGTGAAGGGTATACCTGTCGTACTCGGGATGTCCCATCACAAAGATCTGTTTTCCCCCTTCTGTCATACACAGCAGAACGCCTGCCTGCTCTGACTCTGCCAGCACGGTCAGCTCCCTGCAGCCATGGATCTGTTCTGCATCCACTGTGGTATGCCTGCTGTGAGGGATCAAAAAGAAATCATCAAAGCCTCTGACAAGGGGGATCTTCCGGTTCATCACCTTATGTTCAAATACTCCAAACAGCTTTTGGGGAAGCTGTATTTTGTTTAAGCCGAAATGATAGTAAAGTCCTGCCTGCGCCCCCCAGCAGATATGAAAGGTGGACGTCACATGGCTTTTGCTCCATTCCATGATCTCGCAAAGCTCCGGCCAGTAATCAACCTCTTCAAAGGGAAGCTGCTCCACCGGCGCTCCCGTAATGATCAGGCCGTCAAAATTTCTGCTTTTTAACTCATCAAAGGTATTATAAAACCGGTTCAGGTGCTGGATCGGCGTATTCACGGAAATATGGCTGTTCATTTTCATGAACGTCACATCAATGTGAAGCGGTGTGTTGGAAAGCGCCCTCAAAAGCTGAAGCTCCGTATCCTGCTTTACCGGCATCAGATTTAAAATGCAGATCTGAAGCGGACGGATATCCTGATGCATGGCACGATATTCATCCATCACAAATATATTTTCATATTCCAGGATCTCTTTTGCGGGAAGATCGCTTTGCACTTTGATTGGCATTTGTCCCTATCTCCTATTTTCCAAACTTTTCTATAAATTCTTCCTCTGTTATGATCGGCACCCCAAGCTCCTTTGCCTTTTTATTCTTGGAAGAAGTGGATTCTATATCATTGTTGATCAGGTAATCCGTTTTGGAGGTAACGCTCCCTGTGACCTTTCCCCCATGGGCTTCCACATAGGCCTTCAGTTCGTCCCGGTTTTTGTAATGGGATACCTCCCCGGTAATAACAAAGGTAATTCCCTTACAGGAATCCCCTTCAGGCGCCGCTTTTTCTGTCTGCTCTATTGTAACCTCTTTTAGAAGCGCTTGCAAGGAAGATCTGTTTTTGTCATTTGCGTACCATTCCATTACGGAACTGGATTTTTCCGGCCCGATCCCTTCTATGTCCTCAAAGCCTGTCCCATCCTGCATCCGGCTTAAAAAGCCTTCAAAGCCGGCTTTCCCAATGATCTTTTTCCCGGCATCCACGCCGATCATGGGAATGCAGAGGGCATAAATAAAGTTCACCGGCAAAGCCCTTCTGCTCTTTTCTATGGCCTGCAGCATATTGTCGCAGGATTTTTCCCCAAATCCATCCATTTCCTTAATGGTCTCTGCATGGTCGCTCAAATGATATATATCTGCAAATCTGCCAATAAATCCCTCATTCATAAATTTCAGCATGGTCTGGATAGATAAGCCGTCAATATCCATTCCCTGCTTGCTCACAAACCGGGTAAACATTTTCACATGCTTGGCGCTGCAGTCCGGGTTTGTACAATGAAGGGTTTCCGTTTTGCTTTTGGAACTGATCCTGATCTGTGTTCTGGCGCCGCAGACGGGACAGCTTTCCGGGATCGTAAACACCCCGTCAGACTCAGAAACACCGATACATTTTGGTATGATCTTATTAGCCTTGATAATTTCCAGCATGCAGTTTTCCCCGATCCCAAGACGCTTCATTTCGCTGATATTGCATAAGGAAGCTCTGGATACCGTTGTCCCTTCCAGCTTGACAGGATCAAAAACTGCTACAGGCGAAATCGTAGAAGCAGCACAGGACCATTCAATATGATCTAATCTGGACACAGCTGAAACATCCTGCCATTTAAAAGCAAGCCCCGCCCGGTTCGCATGATGTCCGGTAACGCTGCCAGACGCCGCATAATCCGTATCGTCATAGCAGACGACCAGTCCATCCACCGGCAGGGGCATTCTGCCCTCCTCCACCTTCTTTGTCCACCGCTCCACTGCCTCCGGGAGCTGCTGCGCCGTAAGCTTTTCCCTTTCGATCACGGTAAATCCCTGCTGGGAAAGAAAATCCATCCGCTCTCCCCAGGACACCACAGGCTCCTCCCGATACACCAGCGTAAAGGCATAAAAATGCACTCTCCGCTCCTTTACCTTGAAAGGATCCTCCAGGGCCAGCGTTCCGGACGCCAGGTTCCTGGGATTGGCATATTTTTCATCATCATCCTCTATGGTGGCATTGATCACCTCAAAATCCGGATAGGAAATCAGCGCCTCCCCCCTGACCACCATATGTCCCTGGTACTCAATCTTAAGGGGAAATCCGGCTATGGCATTCTTCAGATAGGTAATATTGGTTCCCGTTACCCCGTTACCCCTTGTAAGGATCTTGGTAAGCTCCCCTCCGTCATAGGTAAGCACCAGGGTCAGTCCATCCAGCTTCCAGGAAAGCCAGATAGGAAATTGTCCTGCCCATTTTACCAGTTCCTCCACCTGCTTTGTTTTTGCAAGGGAAAGCGCCGGGAATTCATGGGCCTCCCGCTGTCCGCCCTCCTGGGCTGCTCCGGTATTCTGAGTGGGGCTTTCCGGCAGAATATAGCCTGTCTGGGCTTCCAGCCCGGCCGCCTCATCAAACATAGCGTCCCATTCATAATTACTGATCAGTTCTTCTTTTCCGTTATAATATGCCTCCGAAGCCTCATTCAGCTTTTTGACAAGTTCCTCATATCTTTCCCTTTTATTATCCAATTTCCGGCCTCCATTTTGCAAGTTTTCCGTCACAAGTTTGTTTTTATCCTTCATGCGGTAATTACATAAAATACGTTTTTCTTTCTTTTTCTGTCAAATTCCACTGCTTAAAATAAAACTTATTCCGGAATTCCGTTTTGTTTACATAATTATTCTTTTATTGCTTCAAGTACAAAATATATTTTTCTTTTACCACATTTTGTACTTTTTATTCTCTCATTCCTTTATTTTTCAGGCAAATATTGTATAACGTCCGTAATTTATCTCCCTGTATCTGCCGGTATTCTCCCGGTTTTAAATCTGCAAGTTCAATGTTCACTACCCTTACACGCTTCAAAGCCTTAACTTGCATCCCCAAAGCAGCGCACATGCGCCTGATCTGCCTGTTAACTCCCTGGGTCAATATGATTGCAAAGGTATATTTCCCGATTTTTTCGATCTTGCAGGGCCTTGTCGTCTGCTTCAGTTCCTCTAAATAAACCCCTTTTCTCATGTGCTCCAGGAATTCCCCGTCAATTTCCCGGTTTACCTTCACCAGATATTCCTTTTCATGTCCTGCATTTCCACGCATCATCCCCTGGATCAGATCCCCGTCGTTGGTCAAAAGCAGAAGCCCCTCCGAATCCTTGTCCAGCCTTCCTGCATAGGTTACCCGAACCGGAAATTTTACCATGTCTGTGATCTTCTTATCTGCAAACTTATCGCGTTCTGTACAGACAACCCCTACCGGTTTGTAATAGGCAAAAACTACCTTCTCATTTTTCCCCTTTACCGGCTTTCCGCCTACTAAGATCCTGTCGTCTTCCGTGATCTGCATTCCCATAAGCGCCTTTTTCCCATTTACCGTCACTTTTCCCTGTGCGATCAGTTCATCTGCGTCTCTTCTGGAACAGACTCCGCAGGACGCCAGATATTTATTCAGTCTTTCCATTTTCTTCCCCTTCTAAAGCCATATGATCTAAAGCTCTTGTGTCAAGGTACTGTTTGTATTTTTCTGCATCCGCCAGGTGGCACCTTACCCGCAAAAGAGTTCCTTCCTCTTCATATTCCTGGCAAAGCACCTGGGCATTTTCACGCAGATAGGAAACCAGATTTCCCTGATCATAAGGAATGAGAAATGTTTTCTCCAAAAGATCTGCATAAACCTTCTGAAGTACCGTCTGTACCAGAAGCGTAAGAGAGGTCTCTTCTCTCGCCGATAAATACAGCTTATCTTCCATCCTTTTGGGATAAGAAAGCTCTCCCGCAAGCCGATCCACCTTATTATATACAACCAGCATGGGAATTTTCTCCGCCCCAAGCTCCTGCAGCGTCTTTTGCGTTGTCTCCATCTGCTCGCGATAATAGGGATCCGATCTGTCCACCACCTGAAGCAGCAGATCCGCATTTTTTACTTCCTCCAGGGTGGATCGAAATGCTTTGACCAGTCCATGAGGAAGCTTGTGGATAAAGCCTACGGTATCTGATAGGAGAAAATCGTGGTTATTTCCTGTATCGATCCTTCTGACGGTGGTATCAAGGGTAGCAAAAAGCATGTCCTTTTCCAGAACTTTTTTCGTTTCCTCTCCCACATACCGTTCCACCAGTCCGTTCATGATCGTTGACTTTCCCGCATTGGTATATCCTACAAGAGCTACCAGCGGAAGCCTGGAAGAAAGTCGCTTTTTCCTCTGTACCTTCCGCTCCCGTTCTACCTCTTTCAGTTCCTTGTTCAGTTCCGAGATCCGGTGCTCGATCCGTCTTCTGTCAAGCTCAAGCTTCTTTTCTCCTGCGCCTCGGCTGCTCATGCTGCCGCTGGTTCCCCCCTGTCTGGTCAGCGCCTGATGCATCCCCACAAGCCTTGGCAGCAGATACTGTAGTCTGGCAGTTTCCACCTGAAGCTTTGCTTCCCTTGTCTTTGCCCTGGTTTCAAAAATATCAAGGATCAGGCTTGTTCTGTCCATCACTGCGCAGGAAAGCTCTTCGCTTAGATTTCTTAGCTGGGAAGGGGTTAAGGTATCATTAAAAATAACCAGCTCCGCCTCCAATGCTTTCACTGCTTCTTTGATCTCCTGTACCTTGCCGCTTCCGACATAAAGCCCCTTATTCATCTCACCCATCCTCTGGGTAACGATGCCTGCCACTTCCATATTGCATGCCTGCGCCAGCTTTTCCAGTTCTTCCATGGATCTTTCAAACTCTCCCGGATTCCTCTCAAAGTCGGCTCCTGCCAGTAAAACTCTTTCTTCCATTTTCACCTCATACCTCTTGCCCGTCTGCAAGCATGTCGATCAATTCAAAGTAAGATTCAAAGGTCTTTCTGCAGCATCCTGGATTTTTTATGGTAATTTTCCCTGTTTTAACCCCCGGCAGGGAAAACGCCATAGCCATCCGGTGATCCTCGTAGGTCTCCACCTGGGCTTCTCGGATCTCCCCCGGATAAATCCTGAGCCCTGCCTCCTCCTTCACCTCTTCACAGCGGATTCCCATTCTGCTTAGTTCCTTCAAAATGGCATGAAGCCTGTCTGACTCCTGAAACTGAATATGTCCCACGTTCTTTATCAGGGTCGGCGTATCTGCAAAGGGAGCGATCGCTGCCATAGTCATAGTCTGATCCGAAAAATCCTTCATGGAAATCTCAAGACCATGGTATGCCGATAAGGATCTTCCCGAAAGTCTGATGCCCTCCGCTTCCTCATATAGGGAACAGCCCATCTGCTGCAGGGCTTCCAGAAATTTAATATCTCCCTGCAGAGAGTTCTTATGTACGCCAAATACCGTCACATCTGTTTTCAAAAGGGGCGCCATGGCATAAAAATAGCAGGCCCCTGATACATCCGGTTCAATCTCATATTCTGAAAGTCCGAAATCCTTCGTGTTCTTAACATAACATGTGCCATTTTTCATTTCCGCATCAATTCCAAACTGCCTCATCATGGATAAGGTCATTTTGATGTAAGCTCCCTCCACGCGGTCTCCAACCATATGAATGAGAAGCCCTTTTTCCAGCAGCACACCAGACATCATAAGCGCACTGGCAAACTGACTGCTTACCTCGGTATCCACAGAAACCTCATGAAGGAAAAGCCCTGGCAGATCTCCTTCCTTTTCCATGACGCCGCCGGAACGCATGGTAAACGGAAAATGTCCTTCTTCCCCATGATATTCAAAAATAACGCCTGCTTTTTGTAGTATTTCCAGCAAAGGCTGCATAGGACGCTTGCACATCTGTTCAGAAGCCTGAAGCTCATACTCGCCTCCCGCCAGTGCCAGAAATACCGTCAAAAATCTGGCTGCCGTTCCTGCGCTCCTTACATTTATCGTTGCTCTGGGATTGGGAATTTTTCCCCCTGTCCCCTGTAAAACAACACTTTTTTCCTCTTCCTTTATTTCCACAAAAAAACCAAGCTTCATAAGGCTGTCCAGAAAGGCCCTGGAGTCATCGCTGAAAAGAACTCCGGATAAATAACACCTTTTATTTGACAAAGCTGCCAGCAGAAGCGCTCTGTTCGTTATACTTTTTGATCCCGGAACACTGACCTTAATCGTTCTTCCCTCCCTCAGCCTGGGAACATGGTAACTTGTCATTTCATTGATGTTCATAATCGTCCTCATATCTTTCTTAAAAGCCGAATTTTTATTTGTTTAATCTTGATTTAATTTACAAATCTCAATATTTCTTCCGGATCATTTATCATAACAGTTGCTCCCGCTGCAAGAAGCTCCTCCTTCGTACGAAATCCCCAGGTAACAGAAAGGCAGTCCATTCCCGAGTTAGCGGCAGTTTTCAAATCCACATCCGAATCCCCTACATAAACAGCCTGTTCCTTTGTGATCTCCAGTTCCCTTAAGGCTTCTATTACCGTATCAGGAGCCGGTTTCTTCCGTACTCCTTCTTTTTCGCCAATCGCAACGGAAAGGTATTCCTTAAAATACATTTCTTTCAGTTCCTGCACTGCTTCGTGATACTTATTGGATACAATAGCCATTTTTACGCCCCGGGCTTTTAACCTTTGCAGCAGCAGGGCAATGCCGGGATATAACTGTGTCTTATCGTTGCAGTGCTCTGTATAATGAGTCTGAAAAGTCCGAAAAACCTCTTCAAATTCAGGATTTTGCAGTCCTTCCGGTACAGAAAGCTCCATCAACCTTCTTACCCCATTTCCCACCGAGCACCTGATCTGCTCTAAAGATCTTTCCGGCATCTGAAACTGCCTCAGGGCAAAATTCACACTGTCCATCAGATCCTCCAGAGTATTTAAAAGCGTTCCATCCAGATCAAAAATGATAGCCTGATATTTTTTCATACTTCTCCTCATTTCCAACTTCTATTTTATTTACCTCTTGTATGAAGCTTCTTCTTTTAAGCCTCAGCTTTTCCTCTTTCCAGCTTTCTTCTGACGATCACAAAGCAGACTACATGTGCAAGGGCAGTAAGCGTCCAGGAAACAGGATAGGAAAGATAAAGGGTTTCCAGTGTTCTGTCCCACTGAAAAACAGTACAGATCCAGATCACCCGGAACACACAGGCGCCGAGCAGGGAAACGATCATTGGCATAACAGCATACCCCAGCCCCCTGATGCTTCCTACCATAACATCCATAATACCACACAGAAAATACGGTGCGCAGATATACAGCATTCGATGCACTCCGTAATTAATGACTGTCTGATCCGTTGTATACAGACTCACGATCTGGTTTCCGAACCAAACAGCTCCATTCCCCATTACAAGTCCGATCACTGATACAAAAAGAAGACACTCTATCAGGATCTTATTGATCCTGTCATATCGTCTTCCCCCAAGATTTTGACTGGTAAAGCTTACAGCCGTCTGATGTACAGAGTTCATAGCCGTGTAAACAAAGCCTTCCACATTTGCTCCTGCCGTATTTCCGGCCATGGCTACAGATCCAAAGGAGTTTACCGAAGACTGGATCAGCACATTGGAAATGGAAAACAGCGATCCCTGAATTCCTGCAGGCAGGCCAATGGCTGCAATCTTTTTCAGCTTGTCCTTACTCAAATGCAGCTTTTCCCTGCATAACCCAAAGCAGCCTTCGCTTTTCACCAGACAGCTGATAATGAAGGATGCCGATACGCATTGTGAGATAACAGTCGCTATCGCAACCCCTGCCACGCCCAGCTTAAAGCAGATCACAAACACCAGATTAAGGATCACGTTGATCACTCCCGCTATACTCAAATAAAATAACGGTCGTCTTGTGTCCCCGATAGCCCGCAGAATGGCACTTCCGAAATTAAAGAGAAGCATCACCGGCATCCCCATAAAGTAAATCTGCATATACCTTACGGAAAGATCGATCACATCCTCCGGCGTATCCATCAGCTTCAGCAGCGGCCTTGCCAGGATCACACCGGCCACGGCAAGCAGAACTCCTCCGATCAGGCTGATCAGGATCGAGGTATGTACCGTCTGACTGACTTCCTCCTCCTGCCTGGCGCCATAATATCTTGCAACCAGCACATTGGCTCCCACAGAAAGACCAATAAAAAGATTGACCAGCAGATTGGTGAGCGCTCCTGTAGATCCCACTGCCGCAAGAGACTCATTTCCTGCAAACCTTCCCACTACCACCACGTCCGCAGCATTAAATAACAGTTGTAATATTCCAGAAAGTATAAGCGGCAATGTGAAGATCAGTATTTTCCCAAACAAGGGGCCATTACACATATCAATCTCATAACTCGTTTTTGTCTTTTCCATTTTATCTTTCCCTTATTCTTTCTTCTATGTTCTTTCCCTTATTCCTTTTTTCTATATTCTTTCCTTTTTGTTTCTGTTTCTGGCTTTCATGGGTCTGCTTTTGCCGTACCTTTTTTTCTGATGCAGCATAGGATACAAGAAGGAACTCCGGAGGTTATTATTATGGCAACCATCATACTTGACGCAGGACACGGCGGTTCAGATTTTGGTGCCACCTATCTTGGGCGCCGAGAAAAAGATGACAATCTGCGCCTTACCTTAGCTGTTGGCAGAATTCTGGAAAATGCCGGTGTCAATGTCCTTTATACCAGAACAGATGATATTTATGAATCCCCTTCCAGAAAAGCACAAAAAGGAAATGAATCCGGTGCAGATTACTTTGTATCCATCCATCGCAATTCCAGTCCCTATGACAACCAGTATACCGGCATCGAAAGCCTTGTGTACAATAAAGGCGGCGCCGCCGAGCAAATGGCACGCAACATTAACCGCCAGCTTGAAATGGTAGGCTATGTTAACCAGGGGATACAGGAACGTACTAACCTGGCCGTTTTACGCCAGACCAATATGCCCGCTGTTCTTGTGGAAGCCGGTTTCATCAACACAGAACGGGACAATATGCTGTTTGACAGCCGCTTTCAGCAGACGGCCCAGGCTATTGCCGACGGCATACTAATGTCACTGTCCTAACTCATAAAAAACCTGTTGTATAAAGAAAGAATATACAACAGGTTTTTGCCTTTCTAAAGCGCTTGCTCCAATTCCTCCAAGGATGCATACCCGTATAGCTGAGCTGTGTTTGTCATAATCATTTCCGGCAGATTTCTATTTTCCCTGCACAGTCCTGCAATAAATTTTCCATACAGATCCAGTGTGTTTTCTGAATAGGTTGATAATTCTCCCCGCTGACAGGTCTCATAGGAAATCCGGAAGGGCTGATCCTCCTTTGTATGGATACCTCCTGCCTTTCCTGCTGCTTTGGGGTATCTTTGCGCCAGCTCCTCCATCCACTTAACCTGAATTCCAACAATCTCTTCTATGATCTCTTCCTTTACCTGGGAAAGTACCGGCAGCGTTTCCGCTATTTTCTGATACCTGGCCGGAAATGTTGTTTTCAGCATTCTGCCGTATTTCTCGGAAATCAGATTAAAGCCTCTGTCATCTGCCCGGTGGAAATCACTGATATAACTCCGCAGCATTTCCTCATTCCAGGTCTGATATTTTCCCTCCTGCGTCATAGCATAGGTCTGAAAATCGTCCTGTCCTTCGGTTCCTTCTATTTGAGCTTTTATGAGGTCATTCCATTCCAGCCTGATCAGCTCCCCGATCAATGCCTCCTTTACGGTCTCCCTGCTTTCCTTCTTCTGAGAAATGCTATGCAGGATCTTGTCCGTGTGATGATCCAGGTAATGATCCTCGCCGCTTGTCAGTCCCTGTTTTTTCATTTCCGCAATGATCATCGCCACTATCATTTCAATGGTCTGCGGAATTCGTTCATCTCCATTGGGGTAGTCGGCCAGAACATTTAAAATCTCCCCGATCTCCGGCAGAATCCTTAGTCTTTCCATGCCCTTATGGAGCCACTTATAAAAAGGAGCATAAGTCCGGTTGAGCAAATACACCATTGCCATGGTATGCTTCATAAATTCTGACAAGGCGATCTTTGCCGTTACCTTATCGCCTCTTCCAAACATCCTCTGATAATTATACTGACCGGACTGTGCCATAAGAGCAGCCTGTCTTGCTATTTTCCTGACCCTGACCTCCTCCGGATAATACCTTGCTATTTCGCTGCGGATACGGGAAAACTCTCCCAGATCATCTCGAAATACCTTACCGTTCACTGCCGTAGCCAAACGATAATCCTCCAAAAAGAGCCACTGGCTTTGGGTAGAGGGCGCCTCTCTAAGGCCAATCAGATTTTCATAAAAATCTCCAATCCGGAACACGCCCACTCTCCGGTTTGTATTTGCCGTCACATATCTGGTAATTCCCATATAGGTGGCAGGAAGCTGTTCATATGCCCTTTGAAGCGCTTCTCCGATCTCGTCATAAACAGAATCTGTCAGCCAAAGACAAAAGCCCGGGCCAAAATCGCGATCCCTTGACACTGCATCATCAAAACCAAAGCATTCTGATCCCTCTCCTACCAGACCGGCTGCGATCACACCTTCATATTCAGGGAATTTTTCCCGGATCATGGGAACTCCAAATTCCAGATAAAAAGCTTCACATAGGGCCAAGCCGCTTTCAAACTCTCCTATGATAGCCGGATGTTCACTCAGCTTTGCTTTCACTGCATTCAGATTTTGAAGTGTGATCTCATAGGCTTTGTTTCTGCCCATGTTCCGTTCAATCTCCTTAAGGGCCAGTCCATAATATCGTGCAGACTCCTCCAGATTTCCTGCAGCATATTGCGCCTCCCCCATGGCGGAAAGCGCCCCGCTGTAGTGATAATCATGTTCCTCATCCATTTCAAAGATGGAAAGCGCCTTCTTTAAATCATCAATAGCTTCCTGCTGTCTGCCAAGCTTCAGCTTGGAGACTGCCAGATTGGTATAAATAACTGCTACTTCAATTCTTGCTTCTTTATAACAGGATGCAATGCCCAGCGCCCGTTCCAGACAGTCACATGCGCTTTCATCATCCCCCATATCCTGAAATAAAAGACTCATATTACGGAACAGCTCTACATAGCGGAAATCATTTGGTGGCAGCTGGTAATCATAGGCCTGCCTTACTTCCTGAAAAACCGCCATGGCCTCGCGCAAAAGCCCTGCCGTTCTCAATGCATTCCCAATATTTAAAAGAGAAGCTTCTTCTCCTTCTCCTCTAAGTCCTGCTTCCTCCATCAAAAGAAGCATTGCCTCTCTATCCCCAAGCCGGGCTGCCTGCCCAAGCTTTTCCAGTAAAAATGCCTCTGCCTCTTCTTCCCTGTGTTGAATCAAAAGTTGCTTCAACTGCTCCAGTATCCTGTTTACATCCATGTCCTTCGCCTCCGATTTACGTTGTTAAGAAGCTGACAAGCTCTTGCTCTCTCCCCTTTGCCTGCTCATAACCATGGTTGTAATAATCCATTAACTTTTTCACATCAGACTCATTATTGCTGATGGCCAGCTCCGTCGGCCTGATCACCATCGCCCTTCCTTCTTTTTCAAGCTGATCGATCTTTTCCAGGCAGGCATTGTATTTCTGGTGCCTGTGCTCCATAGTTCTGATAAAGTTCGGATATTTCCGGTATACAAGCTTAATGCCCCTCATATATAGGTGCCGGTATTTCTTACGGTAGTCTTCCTTTCTGGTCAATATCACCAGGATTTTCTCCCATCCCTCTGCTATGGCCTTTTCAATGGGAAGAGAATCTGCCATTCCTCCATCTAACATAGGAACTCCATCCACCGTATCGATCCTGGAAATAAACGGAAGAGAATTTGCAATCCTGCATATCTTCCAGAATACTTCCTCGGAATCAAAGCGATCATAATAGACACATTCCCCTGTATTGCAATCCGTTGTATTCAGGATAAAACGTTTGGAAGAATTCTGAAAATGTTCAAAGTCAAAAGGCGCCTGCTGTCTGGGAACCACATCAAAAAGGTAATCCATATCAAAAAAGGTGCCTTTCTTCAGAAAGGTTTTAAATCCCATGTATTTTTCCTGTTCCAAAGGTTTGATCACTGCCTCTACAGCCCTTCCCTTCTGCCCGGACACATAATTCATCCCTGCATAGGCTCCTGCAGAAACTGCAATCACATTGGGTACTTCGATTTTCTTTTCCAGGAGAAAATCCAGTATCCCTGCGGCAAATATGCTCCGCATAGCGCCGCCTTCTATCATAATCCCCGTTTCTCTCATCAATTTTTATCCTTATCCCTCATTTTGGCATTTTATCTGCCTGTATCTATTATACTGCATACGGATATTTTTTCAAGCTGTGCAAAAAAACGCCCCGATCCTAAAATCAGGGCGTTTCCAGGTTTTCTCTTGTATCCTTACAGCTCAAATCTATCAATGATCTCTTTCAGTTTGCCAATGCTGTCTCTGCATTCTGTCAGAAGCTCATAACCTTCCGATGTTTTGGATGCGGCGCCGGATGACTTTTCTGCGATCAGGTTAACGCCTTCCGCAGACTGGCCGATCGTTTCATTTACATTCTCAATAGTTTCTGCAATCTCAACGATCTTTTCATCCAACTCGGATACCTCACTGTATACCCGGTTCATGGAATCGGCAAAGGTATTGGCATCCATCTCATACTTCTCTCCCACTTCCTTAAGAGAGCTGTAATCTGATACCACTGTATTTTCCAGGAAATCCATCATGGTCATAATGCAGTCCGTCATGTTGGAAACTGCTCCGTTTACTTCAACTACCATGGCATTGATGTCATCAACGGTCTGGAAGGTCTGGTTTGCCAGGTTTCCTATCTCTGTTGCCACAACAGCAAAGCCTTTTCCTGCTTCTCCTGCCCTTGCTGCCTCAATATTGGCATTCAGCGCAAGTAAATTTGTCTGTGAGGAAATCTTTTTGATATTTTCTGTGAGGCCATTAATCTGATCCACTGCCTTTGACTGCTCGATCGCTTCCTCTGTTTTTCCCTTCATATTCTGGAAGATCTCCATTGCCTTGTCGCTGGAGGCTGCGGTAACACTGCGGAGCTGTCTTGCTCTATCCTTTACCTCATCAGAAACCGCCTGTCCCTCTTTGGAGAGTTCCTTAATGCCGTTTGTATTTTGCTTAATGGTATTCACATTTCCAGCGATCATGGTGGCGCTGGCTGTGGTTTCTTCCATTCCCGCTGCCATCTGCTGTGTGGTTGCGGAGTTGTCCTCTGCCATTTCGCTGGTCTGCCTCATAATGCCATCCATCCTGTCCATGTCAACAAGGATCGTTTTTTCAGCTGTCTCAATATCCCCTACAAGTTCCCGGAACACCTTGCGCATTTCACTGACAGCCCCGGCCATCACACCGGTTTCATCCCGGCGCTTTACCAGCTTCTGGCCGGCAGCCGTTTTCTGGAAGTTGAGTTTTGCAGTCTGCCTGATCACTTCTGTAATGCCGGAGATCGGCGCCGCAATACTGGTACTTAAAAAGATCCCTAATACTATACAAATCAGAAGGCAGACAGCTCCTGATGACACAATGGTTTTGGACAGCTTCGTTGCATTTGCCAGGATCTCATTTTGAGGCGCTACTACTGCCAGGTTCATTCCATTTTGAAGAGGATAAAACACAAAGCTTTTCTCCTGCCCATCCACGTTTAACGTCTGCAGCTTTCCGTACTGTTCCTGATCACATAAAACCTCTTTCAGGGAAGAAGCCCCAAGCTGTGATAAATCTGTTCCGCCTTCATAAACAGGGTGATGTGTGATGGTTCCTTCTCCGCTGTAAAGGAAAGCATATCCGCTCTGAAAAACCTTGGTACTGTCTACAAGATCGGTAAGCTCAGAAAAATCAATGTCCATTCCGATAATTCCCACAGACTCTCCGTCCACATACAGGGGAACCACATAGGAAATCATATAAATATTTACATTTTCATTTAAATACGGATCCATCCAGATCGGCGCCTCATTCTGCACGGGTATGTAATACCAGCCTACATGAGCCAGATCCGTAGGTTCATACATGGTAAAATCTGTAGGGGTGGAGCTGGTAAAGGCTTCTTCGGTATTATTTCTGGTAAGAAAGATACCGGAAGTAGGTTCCGTGAAGTCCGGATTATAGCGCACATAAACGCAGATTGCTCCGTCCGTATGCTCCCCAAACTTCACCACATCATCCATAATGGAGTCTGTGTACTGCTTTACATAAGCTGAGTTTGTTTTAAATTTCTGGAAATCCATTCTTTCCATGGCAATGCTGCTCAGCGTATCTACCGACTGTTCTATTTGGGAGATCTGGGCATCGATCAGGCTCTGCTTATTTTCGCAGATAAGCGACAATTCTGTTCCTGCACTTTGTCTGGAAACCTGTCCCACATCCCTGATGCCGAGAATGCTGATAGGAATTGCAGCGAGTAATGTACATGCAATGATACTGGCTATGATTTTTGTTTTGATAGACCTCATATTCCCCTCCTGTTGTACCTAAGATTTAGCAATATTATAGTACTTTTTGTGCATTCTCACAATATTTTTGCAACTTTTTTATTGTTTCCCATAAAATATATCAACTAATTTGACAAGGAATGTTCTTTTATGTATTTTTCTATTGTTCTATTCCTTTTTATCTTACTATTTGCAGTGGTCTTAGGCACCTGCCGCAGGCGAAATGCCATTCAAAAGGTCTGCGAGCTTTCCCATACGCAAAAGTGTGAACTTCTTTCCTCTCTGATAGAGCCGTACGGATATTGTTATGATCCTGCCCAGGATCTTATTTCTACCTTAACAGACTCCTGGCAGAGAGCGGTTGGATATACCGCCCTGTTTGACAAAAGCGCAGTCTCTTTCCACATGGTCTTTGACTGTCTGCCCGTTTATTTTCCGTATCAGGGCAAGACCTGGCTCATTGAATTCTGGAAGGGACAATATGGCATAAATACCGGCGCTGAGATCGGCGTGTACTATGCAGACCGCCTTCTTACAAAGGAGGAGTATTCCAAAGCCCATTTTCATGCTGTAACAGATTCCGAAATGCTTCCTCTTTCCTTTCTCCTGGTAAAGGGAACCTCCCGTCTTGCCAATATTCAAAAGAAAACCTGGTGGCTGACAGCCTTTTGCACCGGCCGCTTTTCTTCCCCCGATCAGCTTTCCATGCATATCTCCCTGCTCTTCCCGGATCTGGAAATGCGTCAGAGCTTTTTGAATGCGCTTTATGAGCTTGGCATTCAGGCCTCCTGCCTGCGCTGCTGCTGCAATGAGGTGCAGTTTTGCTTTGGAAAGCTTTCTTCCCGGAAGCCCTCGTTTCCTTCCGCTCTGTGGCGCCATATGATCCAGCTTCAAAACCGCTTTTTCTGTAAGCTATACTGTTACTTCACCAGATATTTCTGCCTGACTCTTGACAGGCTTCTTTATCTGTATTTTCTGCTGCCTTCTGCCTTCCGCAGAGTTTTCCGCTCCCGAAAGTATAAAGGGCATTCCTGTCCAAACCAGAAACACGCCTCCCATTCCTAAAGGAGACGCTGCCATGAGCTATTTTTCCCGTTTATCCAAAGCCTTTGAAGGCGCTCCCATCCTCCCCCTGACCGGTACTTCCCGCTATGCCATCATCAGTGACTGCCATCGTGGTGATGGCAGTTCGGGAGACAATTTCCTGAAAAATCAAAACCTGTATTTCACAGCGCTTTCCTATTATTTCAACCATGGTTTTTCCTATATTGAGCTTGGGGATGGGGATGAACTTTGGGAAAACAGGCGGATGGAACAGATCATTGAGATCCACAGCAACGTATTCTGGCTGATGGCCCGTTTTTATGAACAGGGCAGGCTTTACCTGCTTTATGGAAATCACGACATGGAAAAACATTCCTGTCATTACGGTTCCAAAAAGTGCGCCTCTTTTTTCTGTACGGATTCCCAGTGTATCCGTCCCTTGTTTCCAGACCTTGTTTTTCACGAAGGGATCATTCTCCAAAATCCATCTACCGGGAATTCTCTCCATTTAACCCACGGACACCAGGCGGATCTGCTCAATTCCAGCCTGTGGCTTTTGTCCCGTTTTTTAGTACGTTATCTCTGGAGGCCTGTAGAGCATTTTGGCGTTCTGGATCCTACCAGCGCCGCCAAAAACTACAGCCGCAAGGATCATACGGAAAAGCGGCTTTCCCATTATGCTAAGGCCAATCATCTATGCCTCATCACCGGCCACACACACCGTCCCCGCCTGGATCCTGCCTCTCCCTTTTATATCAACAGCGGAAGCTGCGTGCATCCCCGCTGCATTACCTGCCTGGAAATTGAAGATGGTTGGTTGTCCCTGATAAAATGGTCCGTAAATGTCAAAGAAGACAGAACACTCTTTGTGGAACGGAGCATTCTGTCTTCCTGCGATCTTTTTACATTATTTCCTTTATAAGCAGACGTCCACATGGGAGCCATTCTCCGCCTGCTGTCCTTCGGTTTCCTTTTCTGTCCGGGCTGCTTTTGTCTCTTTTTCTGCTTTTGTCTCTTTTCCCTCTTTTGCTTCTTTTATCTCTTTTTCCCCGGCAGGTTTCTTCTCCGTGACTTTCCCTGTCCGTTCTGCCGCCGCAGCTTTCCTCATCAGAGGAAAGCTCCTGCAGCTGCTTTTGCGCATTGACAATCTGATTCTGAATGTTCCTGCTGTATGCATCCGTTGTCTGGCTCATCCCCATCTGCCCTGCCTGTGTGTTTGTTCCGCTCATTCCATTGATTACCATTATTTGCCCTCCCTGGTCAGTTTGATTTTCTAATTCCTTTATCGAAAATTCCATTCTGCCAATCAAGCGCTATGTTGTGAACCACCCGTATTTCGTTGTAAAGCCTTTATACGATCTGAAGCATGATCAATTGCGAGTCCTTTTTGAGCTGCAAGTTCAAATGTAGTAAGAATAATTTCTTCTTTCCTATTATTACTCATTATGTCTCCTTGTGTTACTATACGTTACCTTCATATAGCCAATTCGCTACCTATCGTTAGCCACAATAATACTACTGCCAGATAAAAAAATTTTCCGTGAGCGTTATCGCCAAAATATTTATTTCAGATACAAAACGCAGCATAGAGAGGAACGATTTTTTTGTTGTCCTCAAAGCCGAAGTTTTTGGCAGAGAGCTTGATAGCGTAAGCGGGCTTGTAGGTGTTCATATAAACCTTTAAGCTCTTGGCTCTGGTGTTGTCGGCAGACTTGACTTCAATGGGAATGATCTGCCCGTCACGCTGAATGATAAAATCAATTTCAGCTCCACGCTCAGACTCCCAATAGTAGGTGTGGTAGCCGTTAATAGAAAGCTGCACATTGACATAGTTCTCTGCCATACCGCCCTTGAAATCGCTCAATTCCTCAACCATATAGAGAATGTCATTGGCGGCTAAATCCTTCTTGGCACAAAGCAGACCTAAATCTGAAACATAAATCTTGAACGCATCAATATCGCGGTAGTTTTCAAGCGGCTTTTTGATTTGCTCCACCTTGTAAACCTGTGACACGATACCAGACAGGCAAAGCCATTCAATCGCATTTTCAAACTCGGAAGCCCGTCCGCCTTTCTTAATCAGCTTATATTGGAAACGGGTATTCTTCTTTGAGAGTTGAACGGTAATGTTATCATAGGCAAGTCTGGTTTTTTTGATTTCGTTCAAGTTATTATACTTGCTCATATCATTGAGATAGCTTGCAAGTATCGTATCCTGCGTATGGCGGACAAGGATATAATCCTTCGTTTGTGCAAACTGCATCACGCACTCTGGCATACCGCCGACTACAAGATACTGACGATAGAGTTGCATTGCGGCGTCGTGCAAGGCAGACGGCAGAGGCGTATCGGTGTGGAAGCATTTTTTAATCTGCTCTACCAAATCGTTCTCACCGAGGGCCAGCATAAACTCTTCCATATCCATAGGATAAAGCGTTTTCATATCGACCTTTCCTACGGGAAAAGAAAATTTCGTCCTGCCCACCGCAACGCCAAGCAAGCTGCCTGCAACAATGATGTGATAATCTGGAGCGTCCTCGCAAAAGTATTTGAGTGAAGTCAATGCCCTTTCGTAAAGTTGTACCTCATCGAATACTATCAGCGTTTTTTCTTTTACGATGGTCTGACCTGCAATATGGGATAAAATCGGTATCAGATAATCGGGGCTGATATTTTCCTCAAAGGTTTCGTTCAGCTTTGGATTGGTTTCAAAGTTGAAGTATGCCACATTTTCATAGTGGGTGCGTCCAAACTCCAGAATGGAATAGGTCTTTCCGACCTGTCTTGCACCCTGCAAAATAAGAGGTTTGCGGTGTTCGCTTTCTTTCCACGCTTCTAAGAAGCCCATAATCTTTCTATACATAATCAGCCCTCCCTAAAGGTACTAACCACTAACCATAGTATAGTAGATGTTCGCGTTAAAATCAATAAATTTTTCGCCATTTTTAGCACTAATTTACACGATTATTTTTGTAGAACTTTCATTATTTGACACAAACATCAAAATTTCTACATTTTCGTCAAATCGCAAACATATGTTCTGCCCCATGCTTTTTCACAAAAAAGAGGTTCACCAGTCAGTCTGATGAACCCCTCTACGCTCAATAATCCCAATAGAAAGCGTAGCTTTCTATTTATTTTAAGCCATTTCTTTAATTGTTTTGAATTGCCGCCTGCGCTGCTGCCAGTCTTGCAATCGGCACACGGAACGGCGAACAGGACACATAGGTAAGCCCTACCTTGTGGCAGAACTCAACGGAAGAAGGATCTCCGCCGTGCTCTCCGCAGATGCCCAGCTTAATGTCCGGTCTGGTCTTCCTGCCCTTTTCCACTGCCATCTGGATCAGCTGGCCTACACCCTTTTGATCTAACTTTGCAAAAGGATCTGATTCATAGATCTTTTTCTTGTAGTAGTCGCCCAGGAATTTGCCTGCATCATCTCTGGAAAAGCCAAAGGTCATCTGTGTCAGGTCATTGGTTCCGAAGGAGAAGAATTCTGCCTCCTGTGCAATCTCATCTGCAAGCAGAGCTGCCCTCGGGATTTCGATCATGGTACCGATATGGTAAGCAATGTCAGAACCCTTTTCCTGCTTTACCTTTTCTGCTGTCTCTACCACAACATCCTTGACATATTTCAGCTCTTTCTTTTCTCCTACAAGAGGGATCATGATCTCAGGAACAATGTCATATCCCTTTTCGTTTTTCACTTCAATGGCAGCTTCCATTACCGCTCTGGTCTGCATTCTTGCGATTTCGGGATAAGTAACCGCCAGACGGCAGCCTCTGTGTCCCATCATGGGATTGAACTCGTGCAGGGAATCGCAGATCTCCTGAACCTCCTCTGCCGTCATCATCATCTTAACTGCCAGATCATCAATATCATCCTTTTCGGTAGGCACAAATTCATGAAGCGGGGGATCTAAGAAACGGATCGTTACCGGTCTTCCCTCCATAACCTCATAGAGCGCCTTAAAGTCACCCTTCTGATAAGGGATCAGATCGTTTAATGCCTTTTCTCTTTCCTGAACCGTTCTGGAAAGGATCATCTGACGGATCTTGGGAATTCTGTCAGGCTCGAAGAACATATGCTCTGTACGGCAAAGTCCAATTCCCTCTGCACCGTATTTTACTGCATTGGCAGCGTCTGCCGGTGTATCTGCATTGGTGCGGACCTTAAGCTTTCTGAAGGAATCCGCCCATCCCATAATTCTTCCAAAATTGCCGCTGATGGAAGCTTCCATTGTCTTAATGTCGCCGTCATAGATCTTTCCGGTTGAACCATCCAGGGAAATGTAATCCCCTTCATGATATACCTTGCCGCCCAGCTCAAATACCTTATCATCCTCATTAATGGAAATCTCACCGCAGCCTGATACACAGCAGGTTCCCATTCCTCTTGCTACTACCGCTGCATGGGATGTCATACCGCCGCGCACAGTAAGGATTCCCTCTGCCGCATGCATTCCCTCAATGTCCTCAGGTGAAGTTTCAAGACGAACCAGCACAACTCTTTCTCCTGCCTCGTGAGCCTGCTTTGCTTCCTGTGCGGTAAAGTAAACCTTACCTGCTGCAGCACCCGGAGATGCCGGAAGTGCCTGTCCGATCACAGTTCCGCCCTTTAAGGCTTCCGGATCAAAGGTGGGATGCAGAAGCTGATCCAGGGACTTCGCTTCAATACGAAGGACTGCCTCCTGAGGTGTGATCTTTCCTTCGTCTACCAGGTCACAGGCAATCTGTAACGCCGCCTGTGCGGTACGCTTTCCATTTCTGGTCTGAAGGAAGAACAGCTTTCCTTCTTCTATGGTAAACTCCATATCCTGCATATCTCTGTAATGATCTTCCAGCTTTCCTGCAATTTCCATAAACTGTGCAAAGCACTCCGGAAGATCCTGCTCCAGTCTGGTGATCGGCTGAGGCGTTCTGATGCCGGCAACCACGTCCTCTCCCTGGGCATTGATCAGGTATTCGCCATAAATACCCTTTGCTCCTGTGGAGGGATTTCTGGTAAAGGCAACACCGGTACCTGAGGTATTTCCCATATTACCAAATACCATGGCCTGTACATTGACAGCCGTTCCCCAGTCTCCGGGAATATCATTCATTCTTCTGTATACAATAGCTCTTTCATTATCCCAGGAACGAAAAACAGCCTTTACGGCTTCCATCAGCTGAACCTTGGGATCCTGCGGGAAGTCCTGTCCCATCTTGTCCTTATAAACCGCTTTAAATCTTGTGATGATCTCCTTCATGTCATTGGCATCCAGATCCGTGTCATACTTCACGCCTTTGGCATCCTTGATCTCATCCAGGATCCTTTCAAAAAATGACTTGGGGATTTCCATAACAACATCAGAAAACATCTGGATAAATCTGCGGTAAGAGTCATATGCAAAGCGGGGATTTCCGGTTTTCTTTGCAAACCCCTCTACTGCAATATCCGTTAATCCCAGATTTAAGATGGTATCCATCATACCGGGCATGGACGCTCTGGCCCCCGAACGCACCGACACCAAAAGAGGATTTTCCGTATCGCCAAATTTCTTTCCCTGCTTTTGCTCTAACTGGGCAAGCGCTGCAAAGATCTGCTCCTTGATCTCATCTGAGATCTGCCTTCCCTTTGCATAGTAATCCGTACAGGCTTCTGTTGTAACGGTAAAGCCCTGGGGAATCGGAAGTCCCAAATTGGTCATTTCTGCCAGGTTGGCTCCCTTACCACCCAAAAGGTTGCGCATATCAGCGTTTCCCTCTTCAAACGAATAAACCCATTTTACCATACTCTTTTCTCCCTTTTCCTTTCTTTTACAGAAAATAAGACGCCGACCATCTCTGTTCGACGCCCTGCATAAAGCAATTATATCATAATGTTAGCAATCATGCACTAATTATTATAAATTTTACATGGTTTTTTCATCATTATAGATATATTTTCGATCTTATGCCACAAAAAATATGCTATTTCTACACAATATCCTTACTTTTTTGCCTTTTCCCTTTGCCGCTTCTACATTCCTTTTTGGGAAGGAAGGAGTCAAAAATAAAGACGTCAAACTGATCCCAGGCTGCGTCAAGCTCTTCCTGGCTCTTGATTGTCCAGGCGGCAGCCATATTTTTATAAAGGCTCCGGCAAAGCCTTCTTGAGAGGTTTCCGGCATATTTGTGATTATATGCTACAAAATCCGGCTTGGTCATCCAGTTCAGCAGAAGATTTTGCAGGATCAGATAAAGCGGGCTTCTGTATTCCTCATACTTTAAGAACTCATCTGCAAGCTGTCCCCTGACTACCTCATTGCGGTACCTGCGGTACCACATCAGCGCCATGGGATTAAAGGACTCGATACAATATAGCCCTTTATACTTCCTGAGAAGCGCATCCGCAGCGGGGCATACGGAAATATCCAGCCACTCCACCTTCAGCTCCACGATCAGGGGAACCTTTCCGTTTACCATATCCAGCACTTCTTCAAAACGGGGGATTTTTTCCGTACTTTCAAATAAATGAAATTCCTGCAGCTCCTGCCAGGTATAATCACAGATCTTTCCCTCCTGGCCGCATGCTCTTTTCAGCGTAAAATCATGAAATACCACCGGAACTCCATCCTTCGTAAGCTGTACATCCAGTTCGATCCCATATCCTGCATAAACTGCTTTCTTAAAGGCGGCCATGGAATTTTCCGGCGCCTCCGAGGCATTGTCATGGAGTCCCCTGTGTGCATACAGCGCATTTAAAAATGGCTTTCTGGGCTCACGATTGGTGAGCCTTGGCATGATCGCCAGAAAATAAAGCACGATCAACGCTGCTATCACGATCAAAACTACCCAAATAACTGTCATCTTCTGTCACCTGTCAATCTTTATTTAATCATCTACATCAAAATTTTCCAGAACGCTTTTTTTCTTATCCGGTCTTACATCACCGTGGCGCACCTGTGTCATGGTAAGGAAAGCCAGCAGTGAAAAGACAAGGGCATAGGGGAATAACGTTCTGTAGGATACCTTTTCCAGCAAAAATCCTGAAAGTACGGGCGTAAAGATCTGCGCCGTCATGGAGAAGGTATAATAGGTTCCCGTAAACTTGCCGATATCGCACCCCTTGCTCATTTCCACGATCATCGGATAGGAATTGACATTTATGGCCGCCCAGCCGATACCGATCAGCGCAAACATGATGTTAATAGCCGGGTGATATGCATAGGCAAACACGCCCACTAAATAACAGGCGCTCATCAGCAGCACGCCGCCCATAATGGTTTTCTTTCTTCCGATCTTGCTGGCAATGTTTCCAATGGGTATGTAACTTAAAATAGCTGCCACAGTGGCCACCATCAGGCAGTCTGCAAATCCCCCGCCTTCCATATGCCAGACAACCTTGGTATAACGGGAAAAGGCTGTCCCCACTGCGTTATATGCTGCAAACCAGAAAAAGATGGATGCCAGAAGGTAGATCATACTGCGCTTTACCTCTTTTGGCATGGGATGCTTTTCTCCCTCCGCTCCCTGCATTTCTTCCTTTTCTGCCAGATCCTCATTTTCCACGATCACTCCGTGAAGATCCTCGTACTCCTTTACTTCCCTCTCTACCTGGGCCTTTACTTTCTTTTCTTTAATGGTGATCACAAGAATCCCCACTGCAATCACCATCAAGGCTGCAATACTGAGAAATAAAGGTTCGTAATCCGGTCTGTCCCCTTTTCCTACCAGAAGCTTGATCATGATCAGCGTATACACGCCTCCCACTGCTCCCATCAAATTAATAATGGCATTTCCCTTGCTTCTGAGCTTATTCGGCGTCAGATCCGGCATCAGCGCCACTGCCGGGGAACGATACAGTCCCATTGCAAGCAGCAGCAAAAAGAGGGAAGCGATAAACAATACCAGATTTCCATTCTTATCCGCTGCAGGCAGCAGCATCATAAAGATCACTGCAAGAACAGTTCCTCCTACAATGAACGGCATTCTCTTGCCAAATTTGGTATCTACCTTATCCGACAGCGCTCCGAAAAGCGGCAGAAGGAACAGCGCCAAAACGTTGTCCATTGCCATCAGCGCACCGGTAACCGTTTCTCCCAGCCCAAAGGTATTTTGCAGCATAAGAGGGATGATGTTGTCATACATCTGCCAAAAGGCACAGATTGACAAAAATGCCAATCCGATCAAAAACGTTCTCCTGTAATTCAGTTTCATAACCAAGCTCCTTTCCCCTTACATCATATCCGATAAAATTCTTGCCAGCCCATCATGATCATTATCCCACTCCGTAACAGTCGTTGCCGCCGCCTTTACCTCTTCGGCTGCATTTGCCATTGCAATTCCCATTCCGGCTGCTTCGATCATGGAAATATCATTTTGCGCATCCCCTGCAGCTATGGAAAAGCAAAGATCCATGTTTAAGATCTCGCAAAGCTTTCTGACTGCCGCCCCTTTCCCGGAGGCTGAAGGAAACAGCTCCAGGTAATACGGATTAGAATAAACCATGGTGATCTGCTCCCTTTCTGCAAAGGGAAGCATTTCCAGTCTGAAATTCTCCAGCTTTTCCCTGTCATGCAGTTCAATGGCAATACATTTGCATGCACCCTCGGGAAGCATGCTTACCACATCCTCACAGACCTTTACCGGCGTTTTGATGGCATGCTGATAATATACAAGCTCCTCATCTACGGCAGGTGTGATAATATGCGTATCGGAATAACTATGGCAATGAACCTGATGCTTTTTCGCCATCTCAACAATATATGCGATCTGGGATGGGGTTAATAAAATTTTGTTTAAAATCTTCCCCTTTTCAAAATCATAGATCATTCCGCCGTTGCTGCCGATCAGATACATCCCCTGGAAGTTCAGCCCCGTGTCCCGCTTTACATCCATAACGCTGTTGATATCCCGCCCGGAGCAAAGCACAAGCTTATGTCCTGCTTCCGTCCACCGCTGCAGCACCTCTCTGGTATATTCGCTGATCTGCTTTTTGCTGTTAAGAAGCGTGCCGTCCAGATCGGTAAACAGGATCTTCGTACACTTCAGGCTCTCAGGATGCTCCCGCAAAAAGTCCCTTCTCTCATTGATCTTATCCAGGATCTCTGCCGGGATATAAAGCTTTCCGTATCCCACTGCAAGGTCAAGGCCGGGCTTATTGTCTCCGTGGAAATCAGAGCCTCCGCTGATACAAAGTCCATACTTTTCCGCAAGCTCTCTTATCTGTCTTTCCTCTGCCGGCGTGTGGGTACTGTAAACTGCTTCTATTCCCTGTAGGCCCATAGCCTTTAATCTGGAGACCAGAAGCTCTAACCGTTCTTTTCCCATGTGATAAAGCAACGGATGGGCCAGGATGGGAAACCCTCCCGCCTTTAAAATGATCTCCACCGCACGCATGGGCGTAATCTTTTTCCTGGGCACAAAGCAGGGGCCGCGATCACCGATATAGCGGTCAAAAGCCTCTTTTCTGCTTTTGACATATCCATGCTCCAGAAGATAGGTTGCAAAATGACCTCTTGTGATCACGCATCCCGGAAACGCTTTCGTCAATTCCTCGTAGGCAACAGGCATTCCATGCTCCGTCAGCCGTCTGCACATCTCCCGGTTTCTGACCTCTCTTCCCTTTACAAAGCTGACTAATCTCCGTTTAAAGAAGTCGCTCTCATAATCAATGTAAAGTCCTACGATATGGATATCCTTCCCTTCGTATTCGCTGGAAAATTCTATTCCCGGGATCACCTTTATCCCTTTTCCCTTTGCCGCAAGCTCTGCTTCCTTCACTCCGTCCGTTGTATCGTGATCTGTCAGTGCAAAAGCAGAAAGTCCCTTCTCTATGGCATAATCTACAAGCTGGGCCGGTGTCAGGCTTCCATCTGATTTTGTGGAATGTACATGAAGATCAACAATCTTTCCGTTTTGCACCTTAGTTGTCCTCTTCGTCTTCTTCCTGTTTGGTATAAACAGTCCGCTTTCTTGCCATCTCGTCACTTTCCAGATATTCGTCATAGGTTGTGATCTTATCGATCAGGCTTCCGTCAGGAAGGATCTCCATAATACGGTTCGCTGTTGTCTGCACAAACTGATGATCATGACAGGAAAAAAGCTCTACACCCGGGAATTTGATCAATCCGTTGTTCAGCGCTGTAATGGACTCCATATCCAGATGATTGGTAGGCTCGTCTAAAACCAGGCAGTTTGCTCCGCTGATCATCATTTTGGAAAGGAGGCAGCGCACCTTCTCTCCTCCGGATAACACCTTGACCTTCTTTACTCCATCCTCACCTGCAAACAGCATTCTTCCAAGGAAGCCGCGGACATAGGTCACATCCTTTACCGGGGAATATCCGGTCAGCCATTCTACGATCGTCATATCATTATCAAATTCTGCTGTATTATCCTTGGGGAAATAAGTCTGGGAGGTGGTTACACCCCATTTATAGGTTCCTTCATCAGGCTCCATTTCTCCCATCAAAATCTGAAACAGCGTAGTCTTTGCCAGTTCATTGCTTCCCACAAAGGCAACTTTATCATCATGTCCCAGAATAAAGGAAATATGATCCAAAACCTTTTCTCCATTAATGGTCTTGGTCAGCCCTTCAACTGTAAGAACTTCATTTCCGATTTCCCTGTCCGGTCTGAAATCAATATAAGGATATTTTCTGCTGGAAGGCCTGATCTCATCCAGTTCGATCTTCTCCAGCGCACGTTTTCTGGAGGTTGCCTGCTTGGATTTGGAAGCATTTGCGGAGAAACGGGAAATGAATTCCTGCAGCTCCTTGATCTTCTCTTCCTTTTTCTTATTTGCTTCCTTCATCTGTTTGATCAGAAGCTGGCTGGATTCATACCAGAAATCGTAATTTCCAGCATAAAGCTGGATCTTGCCATAATCAATATCTGCCGTATGGGTACATACCTTGTTCAGGAAATAACGGTCATGGGATACCACAATAACTGTATTTTCAAAGTTGATCAGGAATTCTTCCAGCCATGCAATAGCGTCCAGATCCAGGTGGTTGGTAGGCTCATCCAGAAGCAGAATGTCCGGATTTCCAAATAAGGCCTTTGCAAGCAGCACCTTTACCTTTTCATTTCCTGCCAGATCCTTCATCATGGTATAATGCAGGGAAGTATCTATTCCCAGTCCGTTTAACAGGGTGGCTGCGTTTGATTCTGCCTCCCAGCCGTCCATCTCTGCAAATTCTCCTTCAAGCTCGCTGGCGCGGATCCCATCCTCGTCTGTAAAATCTTCCTTCGCATAGATGGCATCCTTTTCCTTCATAATCTGATAAAGACGCTCATTTCCCATGATCACCACATCCATAACAGGATAAGCATCATATTTGAAGTGATCCTGCTCCAGTACGGAAAGACGCTGTCCGGGTGTAATCACAATCTCTCCGTTTGTTGTTTCAAGCTGGCCGGAAAGGATCTTTAAAAAGGTAGATTTTCCTGCGCCGTTTGCGCCGATCAGACCATAACAATTTCCTTCCGTAAATTTAATATTAACGTCCTCAAACAGGGCTTTCTTGCCCACTCTGTATGTTACGTTGTTTGCACTAATCATTTTACTCTCCTATAGCTTCCTAATAATTTTTCAGAGTTTCCCTATTTATTATACATGAACACTCCCTTTTTTCAAGGAAAATGTACCGTTGCCGTATTTCCTACTGCGAATGACATAATAAGCGCACTTGTGCGGCAACTGTCTTTATATATTATTTCCCACAAGTAAACAGGCGTTGCAAAAGCAACGCCTCTCCTTTTCATGTAGAGTCCCTCACAATCAGTGAGGGGATCGTAATATGTGATTGTATATACATGTTCGGCTTCCGGATCTTCTGCAGAATATACTTACCGGCCTGCATTCCCATATCGTAAACATCAATATCCACTACCGACAGCATCGGACGCAGGATCTTCGAGAAAGGAAAATCGTCAAAGGTAATCATCCTGATCTCCTCCGGAATCAGAATTCCGCGGTCATGAAGTGCGCTCACGCATCCATAAGCAATATAATTATTGGCACAGATCACCGCATCTGGTCTCTTCCTGCTGTCTAAAAGCTGCATTGTCATCCGGTAGCCGCTTTCACAATCAGACTCCCCCTTCTGTACAAATTCTCTCGGAAGCAGCACATCATGCTTTTTCAGTACCGCAATCACGCCGTTTAGCCTGTGCATGGAGATTTTATCTTCCTGTTTCCCTCCGATAAATGCAACCTCCTGACAGCCTCTTTCCAACAGATGCCTTGCTGCCAGTTCTCCTGCCAGCTGATTGTTAATATCAATCCAACAGAAATGGCTTTGGAAATTTGGATTACCAATCACAATATGTGGGATCCCTTTCTCAAAAATCATCTCATCCAGTTTTTCCGATATCACCGAAGCATGTATGACAAAGCCGTCTGCCTGCTTGGAATCTGCCGCCTCCTGAATATAATGACTGCAGTCCTCCGCATGCATGTTCCGGACAATAAGTGTGTATCCCTTTTCTTCCAGCACATGCATCAGACCGCACATCATTTCAAACATATGGGGATTGGAAAAGCCGGTATTCTTACCCAGCTCTGCCACAAATATAATTGTCTTTGCAGATTGTCTGGCGAAATTCTTAGCCCTGAGATTCGGATGATAATCCAGTTCATCCATAACCTTTCTCACCCGGTCTGTCGTTTCCTTCGATATGGAGTAAGAACCATTCATTACCTTGGATACGGTTGCTGTTGAAGTTCCTGCCAATCTGGCCACATCCCTGATCGTTGCACTCATTTCCTTCTGTTCCATATCCTTTCCTGTCGTTTATTCCTTATCTTTTATTCACTGTCTATTGTTATCTTTCTTTTCATTCTGACCTTTTATAATTGTAAATCCTCTGGCCTGCAGCTGTTTTCCCTGCAGTCCTTCCTGCCACAGGATCTCTCCCTCCAGCCATTCCGGCAAAAGCTCCGCTGTATGAGCTTCCATATTCAAAAAAATGCATATCCTCTCACTGCCAAGATACCTCTCATAGCCGTAAATCATGCTGCCTCTTTCTGCTGTGACTGTCCGGTATGATCCCCGTCTCAGGATCAGCTCCTTTTTGCGAAGCTCAACCGCTCTCTGATACAGGCAGAAAAGATCGTCCGTTTCCGCTAGCGTATCCCACGGCATGGGACTTCTGTACTCTGCCTCCGAAATGCCGGTAATTCCTGCCTCATCTCCATAAAACACCGACGGCATTCCCGGGAAAGTCATCTGAAAAATCACCGCCAGCCGGAAGCTTTTTCTATCCTTACAAAGGGAGAGGAAACGGCTCACATCATGGCTGTCAAGCAGATTTAACTGTGCAAAAACAGTCTGTTCCCGGTAACGCATCCTCATATCCGTCACCCGGCTGTCAAACTCCAGGGCATCTGCGGTTTCCTCTGCAAAAAAGCGCCTGCAATGCTTCCGGAAATCATAATTCATGGTCGAATCAAACATGGTTCCATCCAGCCAGTGTCCGGCACTTTCCCAGACTTCCCCAATCAATATGGCATCCTTATTGCATTCCTTAACTGCGTTTCTGAATTTTCTCCAGAACCCATCGTTAATCTCACTGGCTACATCCAGCCGCCAGCCATCAATGTCATACTTTTCAATCCAGTGCTTTCCTACCTGACAGAAATAATCTGCTGTCTCATCCCGGTCCAGTGCCAGCTTCGGCATCATCCTCTCATATCCGAAGCATTCATAACCGGGATAGGTTTCCGGATCCTCGGGACGTACCACCGGATATTCCAGCCGGTAAAACCAATCCCTGTAAGGAGAATTTTCTCCTTTTTCCACCACATCATTAAAAGCCTTAAAGTGCCATCCACAATGATTAAAGACACCGTCAACAATAACACGGATTCCCTTCCTGTGACAGCGCTGCACCAGCTCCTTAAACTCCTCGTCCGTACCAAAGCAGGGATCAATATGAAAATAGTCCAGAAGATCATATTTATGGTATTCCCCTGCGGCAAAGATCGGATTGATATAAATGGCATTGACACCAAGCTTTGTCAGATAATCTATGTTTTCCGTGATCCCCTTTATGGTTCCTCCAAGCCTTCCATGAACCGTTTCCTGTCCATAATCCTTCTCTGTCTCCTGCCCGCTGACATAACGTCGTCCGGTGGCAAAGCTGTCCGGGAAAATATTGTAGATCACGGTATCCTGAACCCACTGTGGCGGTGTCACGATATCCGCCCTGTGATTAAAGGGAAACTGATAATACTCGGACCTGTCATCCACCGCCTCTTTGGCAAATCTGTCGCTATAGTATAAGACCTGCTCATTGCCGTCATCCAGCAGGAAATAATAACAAAGTCTCCTGTAAGGATCCGCAAGCTTCACCTGCCAATAATCAAATTCTTCCGTTCTGGCTTCCACATACATTTCCCTTGCGGTAAACAGAACCGGTGTCAATCTGCAGGCACGGTCCCCATAATACAGTCTGCAGGTCTTAAGGTCACCCCGCCCCGCTCTCAGACGGATTGCTACATGCTTTTCATCTATCCCATAAGCATACTGCGACATAGGAATATGCAATACTGCACTTCTGTTCATACAACCTCGTTTCTACCCTAACCCTTCACACCACCAGAGATCAGTCCTGTTGCCATGTTTTTCTGCATTGCAAAAAATACAATCAGGATCGGCAGGGAAACCACCAGGGATGCTGCTGAAAATACCGGCCAGCTTCCGCTCATTTCCGTTGCCTGCAGGGAATACAATCCTGCTGCCAGTGTATAGGTATCTGAGCCTGTCATAAAATTAATTGCAAAAATATATTCATTCCATACATATACCAGAATCATCATGGCGGTTACTGCTATGGTCGGTCTGGCAAGCGGCAATACAACCCTTGTCACAAGCCGGAACTGCGTTGCACCGTCAATTCTGGCTGCTTCTTCAATTTCAACCGGAATCGTATCAAAATATCCCTTCATATTCCACAGGGCAAATACCGCCATCGTTCCGGTATAAACAATAATCAGTCCTGTTTTGGTATTAATCAGCCCCAACGGACTTAGAAGCTTATATAGTGCCATCATGGATAACAGTGATGGAAACGCATACAGAAGGATCAGCAGCCTTAGGATCATCTTTCTTCCGGGGAACTGTTTCCTGGAAAACGCATATGCTGCCGGAATTCCTGTTCCCAGCGAAATCACAAGAGTTGTTACTGCCAGAATGACACTGTTTTTAAACCAGAGCAGGATCGGCTTTTCCGTAAATACCGCTTTATAATTCTGCAATGTTATTTTCTTTGGCAAAAAAGAAAAATTAGCGCCAAGAAGACTGTTTTCTGCATTCAGAGATACCGAAAATGCATACAGAATCGGGATCAGCACCCCAAAGCAGAGAAGCAGAAAGAACAGATTGACAATCACAAGCCTGACTCCCTGTTTATTCTTCTTACTCATTTGTCCTCCTCCTGTTATTTGTACCTGTCAGTAAAGAAAAGGCAATCAGCATTCCAAAAATCAGAATGGAAATGGCTGAGCTGTAACCATAATTGTTGGTGATAAACGCTTTTTCATAAGCATAGGTAAGAATAGTGTGGATATCTGCCCCTGTTTTGGCTCCCACCTGCTGTGTCAGCAAATAAATGATATCAAACTGCTTAAAGGTCGTAAAGGTTGTGATTAATACAGAGGGCGCTATAATCGGCTTTATCATGGGTATGGTAATATACCGTGTCTGTTCCATCCAGGTTGCGCCATCCAGAACCGCACTCTCATAAAAGCTCTTGTCAAGACTCTGCAGGGCCCCATCGATAATGGTAATCATAAACGGCAGCGCCAGCCAGAGATTGACCGCTGTACAACTGATAAAAGCGAGAATATTACTGTTCAGCCACCGTACCGGTTCTCCTCCCAGCTTTATAATCCACTGATTCAGAAGACCAAACTGTGAATTATACATTCCGGTTTTCCACAACAGAATGGACACATAGCCCGGCATCGCCCACGGAAAGATCAGAAGCGTACGGTACAGATTTCTCAGCCTGAGACCATTTATATTGAGAAGCGCAGCGATTCCATAGGCAATCACAAGCTGTAATACCATGTTCACGATTGTCCAGAGTATCGTTACAAATAAAGCTGTGAGAAAACCATTATCAAAGACCAGAAGAGCCTCCTTATAGTTTTCCAATCCAATCAGCTCATAATTATTCCAGTGATATACATTCATGTTCGTCAATGAAATATATCCTGTATACATAATGGGAAAAATAACAATCAACAGGATCAGCAGAATTGAAGGCAGTGACTGCCCGTATGCTGATATTGTTTCCCTTCTGATTTTTTTCTTCTCCCTGATCGTGCATTGCTGCTTTTTCATGTTTTGTTTCCCCGGAAATTCTTCCTGTATGTTCCGTCAATTTCGTTACTTCATATTTTCAATCAGCCGGAAGGCCTCTGCCTCAGCCTTGTCCGCACTTTCCGTGATATCCTTGCCACTCATGTTTACATCAGTCAGCAGCGTTCCCGTCACCGTCCACATGACATCCATTTCAGGAAGATTGGGCATCGGAACCGCATTTTCTGCCGTTTCCTTCATTGCCATAACCACCTCATCATCCGTCACGCTTTCCTGTTCATAACAGGACTCCTTTGCCGGTGCACACCCGCTTGCCATTGCAAGCTCGATACCAACCTCATCCTTCATCAGCACACGCAGTACCTTCTCCACGGCCTCTGGCTTCCTTTCTGCTGCATTTTTCAGAACCTGGATTCCCTGCACTCCCATATAAGGAGAAATCGGTGTTCCTGTTTCATCAATCACCGGCATCGGTGCAATTCCCACATCCATCCCGCTTTCCCGTACAGTTGGAATCAGCCACGGCCCCGCAATAGTCGCATGCGCCATTCCTTCTTTAAACAACGTGTTCACTGTTGCATATTCGGTCTCTCCCGGCATGAGATCCACAAATTTTTTATGATAAGCCAGCGCTTTTTCCGTTTCAGGCAGATTAAGTCCCGGAACCCCTTGGTCGTCCAGCAGGTAACCTCCAAATCCATTGATCCACCCAGCCGCATAATAAGGGGTACTATGCTGCTCTACAAAGCCATAATGTCCACCTTTGGTTTTTTCCTGCATATATGCATAAAGCTCTTCTGTAGTCGTCGGCACCTTCTCATCACTCATATACCGTCGGTTGTACATAAACAGTAAGGTTTCATAATAAATCGGAAGCTGATAGACTGTTCCCTTATAGGACGCCGCCTCTATCGTATTGTCCATATAAGCATCCAGCTCCTGTGCGGGAAGAATATCGGTAACAGGTGCCAGGATTCCCATTTCTGCATAGACGCCAATTTTGTCATGGGCAAACAGATACATGTCCGGCGCTGCCTTAGGATCATTTCCCACCATTTTTAGTGTTTCTGTCAAATCACTTTTCTTTTCCAGAACCACATGGATCTCCGGCTCAAGTTCGGATAATGCATCCTCCAGAACCTGTGTCACTGCATCTTCCTTATCATGCCAGATCGTTATTGTTGCCTCCCCTTCTTCGTCTACGACAGGCTGCATACTGCAGCCTGTCAGCGTACTTAAGGTAAGGCAGGCAATCATTCCCATTGCTCCTGTTTTGATCTTTCCTTTTCCCTTCATCCTAATTACCTGCTTTTTTCTTCTTTGCCGCAATCCCGATTCCGGCTCCTGCTGCAACCACTATGACTACTGCTGCAATGGGACCTGCAGGACTGCTCTTTTTCTCAGTCTGTTCTGTATTTTCTGTTGTATCAGTCTTTACCGCTTCTGTTGCTTTCCCTTCGTCCGTATCAGCTTCCGGAGTTTCTGTTTCTGCTGTCAGCTCCGGTTCTTCATAAGATAAGCTGTAATCCTCTGCCCCATTTACTACAAGCCAGATATCCTTACCGCTCTCTACGGAAATGTCTGTTGTCTGGACACTTCCCTCATTTCCATTGACAATCACCGAATTGATCCAGCCCGGCACTGTCTTCTGAAGCCATCCGTTCTCGCCCTCTTCCAGAGCCTCACCCGGCCAGGACGCAAAGACATTGGTTCCATCCGGCGCCGACCATGCCCAGAGACAGGGACTTTCCCAGTCAGACGGAGTTGCTACATGAACAGTAATGTCCGGTATTGCTGCTTTATCCGGATCTGCATAGCTGAAATCATATGCACCGTCTGCTTCTACAGTAATCCAGATTTCTGCCGGATCAATTGAAATATCTTCTGTCTGGACACTGCCCTCATTGCCGTTAATAATCACAGAATTCACAAAAACAGGAGCCTTGGCTGTATACCATCCATCCTCACCTTTCTTCATGGCTTTTCCGGGCCATGCTTCAAAGGCATTCGTTCCGTCCGGCGCTGACCATGCCCAGAGACAGGGGGCCTTCCAGCCGTCATCCACCTTTGCATGTATGGTAAACTTCTCGGTATAGGCAGGCGCTTCTCCTGTTGTCTGCTTTTCATAGGTTACTTCCACTTCATCTGCCGCTTTAATCGTCATCCAGGCAGCGTTGGTATCAAGAATCTGTTCCTCTGTCTGGACATTACCGTCATTTGCACTTACAATCACATGATTTGCAAAAGAGGGAAGCCAGATATAATACCAGCCTTCATTTTCCGGATCCGCTTCCATTTCTTCTCCCGGCCAAGCCTCAAATGCATTATTTCCGTCACTGTCCCATGCCCATACGCATGGATTTTTCCAGTCAGATGGTATCTGTACATAAAACGCATTTCTGTCTGTATCCGGCGCTGCCATGACTGCCATGGAGCATAAACCTGTCAGCATAAGTAACACGGTTAAAAAGATTCCTATTTTTTTCAAATACTTATCCATAATATCCTCTCTTTTCTTTTTTATTCCGGTCAGAAGTGCACTTTCCTTTTGGTTATTTTAATTATAACGGCTGTCTTTTCAGACGGTCAATTTGTTTTTAGGTAACCGTTTTCCTTCATTTTTATTTGTTTTCAACAAATATGAATATTTGATTTTATATGATTTTTACATTGTTTTTGATGTTTCCTTTTGTTTCCCTGAATATTTGTGAAACTTTCACAAAACACTTTCCCTGTTTTTACTTATTCTGTTGCAGTTAAAAAGAGACCGACTATTCAGTCAGCCTCTTTGAATATCAATAATTTTCTATATTTATTTCAAAATAGCTTTGGGGGTGACTACATACCGGACATTTTTCTGGCGCCTTTGTTCCAATCACAATGTGACCACAGTTACGACACTCCCATATTCTTACTTCACTTTTTTCAAAAACCCTAGACATTTCGATGTTCTTAAGAAGCGCTCGATATCTCTCTTCGTGATACTTCTCAATTTCTCCTACTGCCCGGAACTTTGCAGCAAGCTCCGGGAAACCCTCTTCTTCAGCAGTCTTTGCAAAACCCTCATACATATCGGTCCACTCATAGTTCTCGCCTTCTGCGGCTACAACCAGATTTTCTTTGGTATCCCCGATTCCTTCCAGTTCCTTAAACCATATCTTGGCATGTTCTTTTTCATTGTCTGCTGTCTTCAAAAATAACGCTGCCATCTGCTCGTAACCTTCCTTTTTTGCAACCGATGCAAAATAGGTATACTTATTCCTTGCCTGTGACTCTCCTGCAAATGCTTCCTGCAGGTTCTTTTCAGTCTGTGTTCCCGCATACTTGTTTACTGCCATTGCGTTTTCCTCCTTTTTCATGACTATTTTTTCAAAATCGGATGCCGGATGTTTACATACAGGACAAATAAAATCCTCCTGGAGTTCTTCCCCCATATATTCATACCCGCATATCTTACAGCGCCAGATCGTCTTCTCTTCTTTTGTTTTCTCAGCCGCCTGTGGCCTGGGTTTAATATGATTCAGGTAATACTCATAGGTTGCAGACGGAACCTCGCTTAACACCTTCATATCCGTAACTTCGCCGATAAACATAGTATGTGAGCCCAAATCCTCCGTTTTTGTCACCTTTACGGAAATATAGGCATTGCTTCCCCCTGTAATATAATAAATGCCGTTTTCCCCACGCTCACATTGCTCAAAGGCTTCAAACTTGTTTACTTCCCGACCAGACTGAAATCCAAAATGTCTGAATATGTTAAAGTCTGCACTTTGGCTTAATACGGATACAGTAAACCTACCCGTTCTCAAAATCATATCATGAGTGCAGTTTCCCTTATTCACACAGATACTCAGCTGATTGGGGGCAGAAGCCGCCTGGATTGCCGTGTTAATAATACATCCGTTATCCTTGTCAGACTCTCTGGCAGTTAAAACAAATACCCCATAGCTTAACCTGTACATTGCCATTTTATCCATCTTAATATTCTCCTCTGATAAAATCACCTCATGCTGGTTGTTTAACCCACCTGCTATTCGCTTTTGCCAAGCGCCTTTATCATATCGCTCAACCCGGTAATATTAGCATTGATCTCATGGATATTTTCCAGATTTTCCTTGTTTAATGTCGCCGTATTCTGTGCGTTTGCAGTCACTTCCTGGGTAATCGCTCCAACGTTGCTGATGGAATTTACAATCGCCGTCTTGGAAGTCTGCATCTGTTCCACAGAATCCACGATCTCACCGCACTGTTTTTCAATGTCGCCCGCAGCGGATGAAATCTCAGTGAAAATGTTCCCGGTATCCTCCACAAGCCTGCTCTGATCCTCAAAAATCTCGCTTAAGTCTGCCATATCTTCCGCCACCTTGCGAGAGCTTTCATTGATGCCCGCCATCTCTTCCTTGATCTTCTTCAAGGATTCTCCTGTCTGTTCGCTGAGACTTCTGATCTCCTCCGCAACCACCGCGAAGCCTTTTCCTGCCTCTCCTGCCCTTGCAGCCTCAATGGAAGCGTTCAAGGATAGCAGGTTGGTCTGGGAAGAAATCGACTCGATCATCTTTACCACATTGTTGATGTTCTGAATCTTCTCATTGAGTTCATCCATCGCTTCAGTGGTAGATTGGGATGTTACACTGGTACGTTCAGCCGTCTCATGCAGACGTCTCATATTCTCCGTGCCGTTATCAATGATAGCGAGCGTCTCTTCCATATTTGCATAGAAATTGTTTACCGCATCGGAAATGGCATCCATATCCCTGCTCATATTGTCAATCTGTTCCAATTCCTCCTGCACAGATTCCGCTGTGGTATTGGTACCGGTACAGACCTGCTCCATCGCCTCATAGGAGGATTTTGCGGCTGCCTTGAGTTCCTCGGATTTCTCGTTAATTTCCGTCACCTTCTGTCTGGCAACCTCTGCAAGTTCCTTCACCCCGGCAAGCATGTTTTCTGATATTTCCTTCTCTTTCCTAATGGCATCCATCTTACGTCCGACCATGATAGCATCCACATACGCCACAAGCACACCGAATATCGCCAGCAGCGTCATGGATCCGATCTGGATCTCCACATCCACCAGAAACAGCTTGTCTCCCGCCTTTTCACCAAGAAGCTTCACTGCCGCATATATAATATTTACCAGTACCGCAACAGCATTGTATATACAGGTATATTTCCAATTGTGAAACAGTAAAAACAAAAACATCATGGGAATTATGTATACAAAAATCACCAGCGTATTTCCCGTAAAAAGTGCAAAAGTATACATAAGCATATATCCTAATGGCAATATGAATGCGGTCAGCTTCGTCTCCGGGTTGCTTTTCTGCACCACAAAGTTCAGAATTCCGGGCAGCAATACCAACCCACAGAACAGCGCAATATAGCCCACCGTCCTACTCCCCTTAACCACTTCAACAATATAGGATATGATCAGTACCAGCGAAAGCATCCCATACGAGAGTGCAACCACCCGGTTATCCGTTCTTCTTTCCGTAATCTGTTTCTGCTTTTTGTCTTTCATTGTTCTTTTCCTTTCCTGTCCTTCTATTATTATACAGCTTTTTATTGACCTTTCTTCAAATTATACAATACGCTCCGGATACCGCACAGTCAAATTTCTTCTTAAGCTTCCGCATGAATATCATACGATCTCTTCAAAGATCAGGCATCCTTTTTTTCCACTCCTTTTTCTCATATACAATGCCTGGTCTGCGCGTTTCAGGACATCCTCATACTGCTCTCCACTTATGCAGAATGTTACACCTGCACTGATCGAAACAGGTGCGCTTAAACCCTTATCCTCCTGCAGCTTTTCATTCAGTTCCTTTATTCTCGCCCTGATATATGAAGCACGATCCCGTGAAATACCATCTATCCAGAGAATAAACTCATCGCCTCCGAATCTGCCGATAAAGTCATTATCGCGAAAGCTCCGGCGGATGACATCTACCACCCATTGAATTGCCCGGTCTCCCTCTGCATGTCCATAATTGTCATTGATGTGTTTAAAATCATCAATATCCACAAATATGAGCGCCCCCCTGGCCCCCTTGCAATCCAATTTTTTTTGTATATATCTCTCTGTCTCTCCTTTATTCGCCACCTGAGTCAGCGAATCATATTTCGCCTGCCACTGCAGTTCTTCCTTCTTCTGTTGCTGTTCTTCAAGAAAGCTGTTGATTGTCTTGGCCAGATATCTCAGTTCGTCCGGGCCTTTCAATTCTATATGTTTACCCTCGCATATTGCTCTTGAATAGTTTTTCATTACTACCGTTACATTGCGGTAAATGACTACGGCAATTAATATCACAAGAAGATTTTCTACCACCTGAAATCCCCTCTGGTATTTCAAATATCGCGAGATTCCAATCATCTCCTTCTGTATTTCTATCTGTGTACGTTCCAGTACATCCTTTTCAAAAGTTTCCAGTTTATCATATATTTTCTGTTTGTATTCAATATATTCCTTTCCATGGATCAATTCCCTTGCCGCCTGCTTCCTTTCTTCTCCAGGCATCTGTACTTCCAACTCCGACAAGGGATACTCTCTCACCTGCTGCGGGATATTCCCGGCATTCTTTTCTTCTGCAAAGAACAGAGCAAACGCATGCAGCTCTCTTTCCACCAGTTCATTGGAAAGGGATAATGCCTCCTCAAGAGCCGAGCAGTCAACCTCCCTCTCCTTTGCCCTTTCCACCTCATGTTCCCGAAGTTCCCCATCTATAATTTCAAAATATCTTTCTACGGCATCCAAATCCTGTGTAATAACATATTCTTCTATTGCAAAGCTTAAATTATCCGATTCTTTCTGCAAAACATCTGCCGCATCACTGCATATGGTATATGTGTTCTGGACATCTGCCGCTGCTGTATACTGTTTTTCAACCAGGATACTGATGCATTCAACAATAGCGGAAAACAACACTACCACCACAACCAGAGACAGATTGATTGCCCTGATACTTATATGCCTTTTTTTCTCTGAGGCTTCAAATTTACGCATTTACTTTATTCTTCCCTCTTCCTGTTCAGGCCTCCCACAGACCATGGATATTACAGTATGCATAAACGGCTTTTATCTGTTCCCCTTCACCAATTGAAAAGCTCGCCTGAGGAATTTTCTGTGGAGAAAGATATTTACAGTAAATACCCGTACCGGTCCGTAAAGCAATCCATTCTATATAATGAGCGTTTTCCATCGGATGTGTTGTCTCTCCTATGGAAACATGGATTTTTCCGTTTTCGACAGCACAGACAGGGAGATGCTTTTCCATTACTGCGTCTGTCGTTCCTGAAATAATCTTTTCCATTATTTCCCCACAGCAGACTACAGGACTTTTTCCTTCCCTGAGTTTTGTAATCAAGTTTCCACAACGATGACATACATAAAATTTCTGCTCCATTCCATACGCCTCCTTCTTCCAACAAATCGTTTTTTAGTTTATATTACATTAATTCATACAAGCTTTACCACTGTTTTAATCAGATCTGACGGCTTCTCCTTCATTAGCTGAAGTGCTTTTGGAATATTTTCCCAGCCCTCCAGAACATGGGTTGCCAGAGGCTTTACATCCAGTCGTCCTGATGCCACAAGCGCGCCCAGCTTTTCCATGCGAAGCCTTCCTCCCGGCATCAGTCCTCCGTGTATCTGTTTATGCCCCATGCCGACCCCCCATTCCAATCTGGGGATTTTTATGCTGTCTCCGCTTCCCAGATAATTAACTGACCCGATTTTACCTCCCGGTTTCAAGCATTTTACTACAGAGGCAAATGTGTCCACATCTCCTCCTGCAACAATCGCCTTATCGACTCCTTTTCCTTTAGTCAAATGCAGTACCTGATCTTCAATGCTTCCGTTTTTATAACTGATAACCTCATCCGCACCATACCTTTTCGCCGCCTCTATACAAACCGGCCTGGTCCCTACTGCAAGGATGTGGGATGCGCCACGCATTGTTGCGGCAGCAACAGACATCAGCCCTACCGGACCAATGCCTACTACAAGAACTGTGTCGCCAAACTGGATATCTGCCAGTTCTGCTCCATGAAAACCGGTAGGTACCATATCTGAAAGCATACATGCTTCCACATTATCAATCTTCTCCGGGAAGCCTGCCAGATTTCCATCCGCATCATTCACATGGAAATACTCCGAAAAAACACCATCCTTGACATTTGAAAATTTCCATCCTGCAAGCATTCCGCCGGAATGCATGGCATATCCAGCCTGCGCTTCCACTGAATTCCAGTCGGGTGTGATTGCTGGAACGAGGACTTTATCGCCCGGCTTAAAATCTTTCACCAGTCCCCCTGTCTTAACCACCTCGGCACAGCATTCGTGCCCGAGAATCATGTTTCTCCGTTCCCCAACTGCCCCCTCCCATACCGTGTGTACATCAGAGGTGCAAATAGCTACGGCAAGCGGTTTACAGATGGCATCCATAGGGCCGCATACCGGCACTTCCTTTTCAACCCATCCCACTTCACCAATTTTAAGCATTGCAAATCCTTTCATGCAATTCTCCTCCTGCAATTTATAATTAAATAATCATATCTACAAGCTGCTCCAGACTTTTCCCTCCGAAGTTTACCTGCTTCTCATTGATTACAAGACACGGAACACTCGCCACCCGGTATTTTTCTTTTAATTCCATAAAGTGATTGATGTCATATATGTCTGCAGTTATATTATTGTTTAAAGAAGCTGCTTTCTGGGCTGCCACAACAAGTTCAGCGCAGACTTCACAGGAGGAAGACACCAGTATCTTCATATGCACCGGATGTGTAATATCCTGTATAGTTTCCTTCAGCGTTGGATCTATCGACTGTCCCTCTCCCGAAGCATTATAGAGTCCCAATACAAAAGAAGAAAACTCATATCCTCCCGGAACACCATGGAAGGCAAGACCTGTCTCTGTTCCATCCTCATTGCATACACGCACAAAAGGGGTGTCCGGTTCCGCAGAATTCTCTATCGTTTTTACAGAAAGCTTTCCTGCATAATCTGCCAGTTCCACCATGTATCCCTGCAGTTCTCTGGAGATTGGCGCTCCGTTCAGATGCAGCTGCAATATCAGCGTTTTTTCCATCTTTCCAAGGATTGCCTGCAGTCTGGATATCGCATCCCGTGAAAAGGGGCCTCCATGTGATTGGGCGATTTTCTCCTGCGTTTTTTTCGCCTTCTGCTCATTCTCAGTTATGGGAGGATTTGTATCTTCATCCTCTTTCTTCTGTGGCAGAATCCCCGTTTTACGCTGTAGACATGCGACATAATGTACCAGCTCTGTTGCTGCCAACGCCCCGTCTCCAATTGCTATTGCTGCCTTCCTGACATTCTTTCTGCAGATATCGCCTGCCGCATACACACCGTCCAGATTTGTTTTCCGCTTTGTGTCGGCAATTACAAATCCATTTTCATCCAGACAGATATCCATCCTTATCAGTTCGCTTGCGGTATTACACCCCAAAATTTGCGATGGTGCTCCTGTGGCAAGCAGTATGCCAAAGCAGTGTAACTCCCCCTTATCTGTTTTCACGCTCTTGATCATCGTATTCAAATTCAGGCTTTTCGCTGTTCCAAATAGAAATTCCACCCCATATTTCTCAGCCTGTCTGCACATGTTCCCTGTCAGATCTGCCCCGGATAGTTTTTCAATTCCCGGATAGTTTACCGACTCATTTATACAAGCGATCTGCCCGCCAATTCTTTTCCTTTCCACAACCACTACCCTGTGCTTGGCTCTGGCAAGATATATTGCTGCAGTCAGTCCAGCCGGCCCCCCGCCGACAATTACTACATCATATAAATTTTCCATTCTCAATACAGGTTCCTCCTGTCATTATGTATTCCATTCTTTCCGTTCCTCTTCCTTTTTGTTATAGAATAGGGGACTGTACAAGCTGCACACTCCCCTATCAACTAACTTCCTATCAATGTGATCTGTTCTTTCTGCATTTAGGACAGACATAGTGAATACCCAAGTTATAGGAAATAATATCTACTCCAAGCCGTTTCTCTATAGCTTCTTTCAGATCTCTTAAGGTAACGTCCTTTATCTCTCCGCAGACATCACAGAACAAATGATCGTGGCGAATGGGATTATCATAACGATCCGGATGCCCCGAAATTGAAATTCTGTTAAGCCTCCCCGATTCTGTCAGCCGTCTCAGGTTGTTGTAAACACTGGCCTGTGCAATTCCAGAATTTTTCTTTTTCATCTGCATGTAAATCTGTTCCGCTGTCATATGCTCTGCGGATGACAGTACAATCGCCTCAATTTCTCTTGCATATTTTGTCAATATAACCGCTTCTTTCCATAGAAATTAGAATTATTCTAATTCTATTTTTAATTATAATCAATGCCTTAAGCATTGTCAAGCGCACTACTTCAAGGAATTCTGGATCTGAACATAAAAAAAGAACCGAAAGCTTATCATAAGCCTCCAGCACTTCTTTCGGGTTGGGCTATCAGCAGATGAGAATGCACTTCTCATTGCCTTTGCGCAGCTTGTAGGGGAATCGAACCCCTGTTTCCGCCGTGAGAGGGCGGCGTCTTAACCGCTTGACCAACAAGCCATTTTCTTTCGTCTGCATCAGACTTGATTATAATATTACAGTTTTGACAAAAAAGCAAGTATAAATTTAAAATTTTTTTAAAATTCTGTTTTTTGTTTGCATTATGGCTGTGTTATGATAGAGAAAAGCTTTTTCAAAAGGAGCGCCGATCTATGAACTATGTCTACACCCAGAATGATACCCTGCTTCACTATTACACCTGCGGAAATCTGATGAGCCGGGATTCCTTTTTACATGTAAGACGGACCATGGACTGTCATGTACTGATCCTTGTTCTTAAAGGCTGTCTCCCGATCACGGTTTCCGGTGTTCCCCACCTGGTAAAAGCCGGGGAATTTATCTTTTTAAAAGCCGGGGAGGAGCACTACGGCCACGCTCCCGCTAAAGGAAGTCTGTCTTATTTCTGGGTACACTTTTCCTCTGATCATCCCTGGCACACTTATGCCGCCAAGGCTTCTCTAAATCTTTGCGGGCTTCCGAAAGACTTCACCTATTTTCTTCCGGAACATGGTTCTCCCATCCATTTCCAGAGAGTCAGCCTGCTGTTCCGGCAGCTGGTCGACTTTTCCCGGCAGGATCCTCTTTATCTGGACACCATGCTCCCCTGTTCTTTAAGCCTGCTTCTCATGGAGATCACACAGGAATGCTTAAACATGCTTTCCGGTACGCTTACGGAATTTTCTCCTACGATCTACAGCATTATGGAATGGGTAAAATCAAATTGCCATACCACTCTTACCGCCTCAGAGATCGCCGAGCACTTTCACTACAATCAGGAGTATCTTTCCGCACTTTTCAAAAAGGAAACCGGCATGACTCTGACCTATTACCTGAATAGGTGCCGTATTGAGGTTTCCAAGGTGCTCCTTCAGGGAAGTGATATCAGCATCAAAGAAGCCGCATATTCCTGCGGCTTCCATGATGAAAAATACTATATGAAAATGTTCCGGAAGTACGAAGGGATCACGCCCCTCCAATACAAAACCGCCTTTCATAAAAAACGGATCAATCATTAGTCCTTCTTACTGAAATATACCGTATAAGTTTCATCTGTCACCTCATACAACGGTTTAAACAGAATATTCCTGTCCTGATTTCTGGTCTGGTAATAGTTCTGCTTCCAGGGGAATGTGCCATAGGTATGCTCCATCTGTGGCTTCAGGAAGCTTTCTGGATGGGCAAAATCCCCCGAAAGTCCCTGATCCTCCTGCGTCATTCCTGCAAGAACAATCGGGCCGTCTACCACTGCTGCCAGTTCCGGCATATCCGGCAGCGCTTCCATTGCCAGCGCACTGGGGAAGTAAATATGGATGGTGTCTTCCTTAAAGTCTCCTGTAATCCTTAAATATCCTCCTGCTACAGACGCCGGAAGCTCTTTTCCGTTTACCTTTACCTGAATGTCACCCTTTACCCATGAAGGAACACGGAATGCAATGGTGAAATGCTCAGGCATGGAACAGGTCACATGGAATTTTAAAAACCATCTGGACATCTGACTGTCATCCTTCTCATCGAAAAATGCCTGATCGTTATAATATTTCATATCTGTGGTCTGTTCAAAAAAGATCCGGTTTTTCCCTCTTTGATATTCCAGGCTGGAAGGAATGTACTGGCTGACTACAAGTTCATCATTTTCCGTATCCTCAAAGTAAATCCATTCCGGATAGGATGCCTGCGCCTGTACCATTGTTCCATGACAGCACCAGAAATCTCTCGTCTTTGTGCCCCATTTTTTGCGGCTGCCCGCCTTTAATGGCAAAAAGTAAGCAGGCATACCCGTCTGGGCGTTTTGCTGAGCCAGAAAGCCGTTATACAGATTTCTTTCAATGTAATCCGCATAGGCGGTATCCCTGCTGAAACGGTAAAGATAATCTGCTGTTCTCACCATGTTATAAACGGTACAGAACTCCTGATTGTTACTGCCGATAAACTGTCCCTGCATAAAAGGCGGTACCCAGAATTCTCCAGCGTTCTGACCTCCTGTGCAGTACATTCCTCTGTCCGTGACCGCACATTTCCAGAATTTTTCCGTGATCGTGCGCCACTTCTCCTCCCCGGTAACTTCATATAATCTTGCAGCACCGTGAGACATGGGAATACTTGCATTGGCATGGCAGTTTGTAAGTCCGTCCTTATCGTCCAGGAGCTTTCCAAAGAGGCTTGGATTGCTGTATCTTCCTGCCAGGATCTTGTATTTCTCATTTCCTGTGATCTCATACAGCCTGGTCCATACCTCCAGCATGCCGCCTTCCTCTCCGCTGTAAACGGCATGTGGATTACGTTTCTGCATGGCGTCCGTCCAGCGCAGATACCAGTCCGCCAGCTTGCTTACAATGGTCAGTGCCTGTTCATTTCCTGCATCCTGGTAAGCGTTCATAAGTCCCATAACCGTCTTGTGCATAACGTATTGAGGGGACCAGACATACTGCCCTGCTGCCAGCTTTTCAAAATATTTTTCCGGAATAGATCCTACCCATTCTCCTCCGTTCAGTTCCTGGCATCTTGCCAGTTCGGAAATGATCTTATCCAGCTTTACTTTTAATTCCATATCCTTTTCTGAAGCAACAAGGGCTGCTGCCGCACTCAGAAAATGTCCCAGGAAATGCCCCCGAAGCTGACAGCTTGTGGCTTCCCATCCCCAGTGCAGCTTTGCCGTAGTGGGATCATCCACCACCTGAAGTCCCGGCATCACAATCCCGGCCTCCAGATAAAAGCTTTGCAAAAGACATTGGGGATCCAGCTCCATCAGATATTCCCTGTTCTTTTCCATTCTCTCCCAAAACACTCCCGGAAGAAGCTTTACGTTTTTCTTATCCATGGCTTTTAGCATATTTCATTTCCTCCTATCAAGCAGGCTTTTTTCTTTTATAAGGAGTATATCAGATCAGCGCCTGAAATGCGGTGGACAAAACCACAGAAATGGTTAACAAAATTTTCTATTATGATACAAAATCAAACAGGCTGATCTGGTTAGACTCCGGCAGTTCTCCTAAAAGCCCCAGCTCATCCATCAGGTCAATGATCGACTTTGAAACCTTGGTACGCTGTCTGAAATCATCCTTGGAAAGGAAGGGGCCATCCTTTGCCGCTTCCACAATGGCGTCAGCCGCCTTTTCCCCAAGGCCGTCAATGCTGTTAAGGGATGGCATCAGCTTGTCATTTACGATCTGAAAGTTTCTGGAATGAGCCGTAAAAATATCTATTGGTTCAAACGTAAACCCTCTTGCATACATTTCCTGCACGATCTTCATATCCTTGTAGGCATCCTGCTCCTTCTTGGAAAGGCTGTCCGACCGCCTTTTATAATCTGCCATCACGTTTTCCAGATGCTGCTGCCCAAGGCACATCAGCTCATAGGAAAAGGCCGATGCACGGATGGAAAAATAGGAAGCATAATAAGCCAGCGGATAGTTGATCTTGCAATATGCAATCCTCCACGCCATCATAACATAGGCTGCCGCATGGGCCTTTGGGAACATGTATTTGATCTTTTTGCAGGACCAGATGTACCAGTCCGGCACTCCCTGGGCCTTCATGGCTTCCTCCCACTCCGGCTTTAAGCCCTTGCCCTTACGGACGCTCTCCATGATCGTAAAGGAAAGAGCGCTTTCCACTCCCTTATTGATCAGATAAATCATAATATCATCACGGCAGCAGATTGCTGTGGAAATCGTAGCCGTTCCTTCCAGGATCAGAGTCTGCGCATTTCCCAGCCATACATCCGTTCCGTGACCCAGTCCGGAAATACGGATCAGATCCGAGAAACGCTGAGGCTTGGTATCCAGGAGCATCTGGATTACGAAATCCGTTCCAAACTCCGGAATTCCAAGGGAGCCCACAGGGCATCCGCTGATCTGCTCCGGCGTGATCCCAAGTGCGGAGGTATTCTGAAACAGGGACATTACCTGGGGATCATCCAGCGGGATCTTGGTAGGATCGATACCGGTAAGATCCTGCAGCATACGGATCATGGTAGGATCATCATGTCCCAGAATATCAAGCTTTAGCAGATTGTGGTCAATGGAGTGATAATCAAAATGGGTGGTCACAATATCCGTTGTCATATCGTTTGCCGGATGCTGAACCGGGGTAAAGGAGTTAATGTCCTCCCCCATGGGAAGTACAATAATGCCTCCGGGATGCTGTCCCGTACTTCTCCGTACCCCCGTGCACCCTCCTACGATCCGGTTGATCTCACAGTTCCGCTTTCTCTTTCCTCTTTCCTCGTAATAATTCTTTACATATCCAAAGGCGGTCTTGTCCGCCAGTGTTGCAATGGTTCCTGCACGGTAGGTCTGTCCTGCCCCGAAAATAACCTCCGTGTACTTGTGGGCCTTACTTTGATATTCTCCGGAAAAGTTCAGGTCGATATCAGGCTCCTTGTCTCCCTTGAAGCCAAGGAAGGTTTCAAACGGGATGTCAAAGCCATCCTTCACCAGGGGTTTCCCGCAAACCGGGCAGAGCTTATCCGGCATATCGCAGCCTGCATTGCCGGCATACTGCTTTACCTCCGGCGAATCAAAGTCATAGTAATGGCAATTTGGACATCTGTAGTGGGCGCTTAAGGAATTTACCTCCGTGATCCCCGCCATAAAGGCAACCAGGGAAGAACCTACCGAACCTCTTGAGCCTACCAGATACCCGTCCTCCACCGATTTCCAAACCAGCTTCTGCGCAATGATATACATCACCGCAAATCCGTTGGTGATGATGGAATGAAGCTCCTTTTTAAGCCGCTCCTCCACAATCGGGGGAAGCTCTTCCCCATAAAGTTCATGGGCCCTGTTATAGCAGATCTCCGTTAAAGTCTTGTCACTGTCGGGAATAACCGGCGGACACTTATCCGGTCTTACCGGCGCCATCACGTCGATCCTGTCGGCAATTTTATTGGTGTTTGTGACGACCACCTCATAAGCCTTGTCACTGCCAAGATAAGAAAACTCCTCCAGCATTTCCTCGGTAGTGCGCAAATACAAGGGAGCCTGATCCTCTGCGTCATCAAAACCCTTTCCCGCCATAATGATCCTTCGATAAACCTCGTCCTCCGGATCCAGGAAATGGACATCGCAGGTCGCTACCACCGGCTTATGAAATTCCTCGCCCAGCGCCACGATCTTTTTATTGATCTCCATAATGTCTTCCATGCTGCCTATATTCCGCACCCTCTCGGAAGCAATCATAAATTTGTTGTTTCCAAGAGGCTGGATTTCCAGATAATCATAAAAATTTACCAGTCTTGCAATCTCTTCCTCCGCCTTTCCGTCCAAAAGCGCCCGGTAAAGCTCTCCTGCTTCGCAGGCGCTTCCAAGCAAAAGCCCCTCCCTGTGCTTCATCAAAAAGCTTTTGGGAACTCTGGGCCTTTTACTGTAATAGGTCAAATGGGAAGCGGAAACAAGCGTATATAAGTTCTCTCTTCCAATGTTATTTTCTGCAAGGATAATGGCATGATAGGTGGGCAGCTTTTTCACGATGTCCGGGCTGGAATCCCCCAGAATATTTACCTTTGCCAGTGTGTCTGCTCCCTTTTCGCGTAAAAGAGGAAGGAATTTTACAAAGATCTCCGCTGTCGCCTGGGCATCATCCACCGCCCTGTGGTGATTTTCCAGGGAAACTCCCATGGTTTTTGCCACAGCGTCCAGTGTGTGCTTTGCCTGATGAGGCAGCAGCACTCTTGCAATGCCTACCGTATCCACATAGGTAAATTCCCGGGAAATCCCCTGTCTTTGCGCATTTTCCTTGATAAAGCTCATATCGAAATTTGCATTATGGGCTACCAGTACTGCCCCTTCACAGAAGGAAAGGAATTCCGGCAGAACCGTTTCTATCATAGGTGCATCCATGACCATGCTGTCATTGATGCTGGTCAGTTTTTCAATTTCAAAGGGAATGGGCACATCCGGATTTACAAAAGTGGAAAACTTTTCTGTGATCACGCCCTTTTCAACCTTAACAGCCCCAATCTCAATGATTTTGTTATTGACAGGGGAAAATCCCGTTGTCTCAATATCAAAAACCACAAAATCAGAAGAAAAGTCCTGTCCCTTTTCACCGGTCACAATCTCCTGCAGATCGTCCACCAGATAGGCCTCCATTCCATAAATGATCTTAAAGAAATCCTGCTTATCCGGATTTTCGTCTCCCGCCTCGATCCTCCTTGCCTTTTCTGCCTTCCAGAGATCCTCCCAGACATGATTTGCATCCGGAAAGGCCTGTACGACTCCGTGATCTGTAATGGCAATGGCAGGATGGCCCCATTTATAAGCCCGCTTTACAATATCCTTTGCCTCCGATACCCCGTCCATATCGCTCATCTTGGTATGGCAGTGCAGCTCCACTCTTTTATGGGCGCTGTGATCGCTTCTGGAGGTTGTAAAATCCGGGATCTTCTTTACTCCTGCAAGGGAGCCGATAGTCAGCTCGTTGTCAAACTTATCAATGGTGGTCACACCCTTCAGCTTTACAAAGGCTCCCACCTTGATCCCTTCCTTAAGCTCAGCCACCTGATCATTGTGGGCAAACAGCTTTATGGTCATGGTATCCGTAAAATCCGTCACATCAAACATGAGGATGGTTCTCTCGTTTTTGATCTCCCGGGAATCAAAGCCAATGATCTTCCCACGGATGACCACTTCTCCCATTTCTCCTAAAATTTCTTCAATGGGAATAGCCTCCTCCTCAAAGTCTCTTCCGTAAATCACATCAGGATTGTCCGAGCGTTTTACCGCCCGCTTGAAATCATCCCTGCCCTTTTTCCCTTTCTTTTCCTCGCCCCGGAACGAGACAGTGCCGCCCTTTTCAGCTGTCCCCTTAAAGGAGCCTCCCTCTTTTCCGTCCTTCTTTTCAGGAGCCATGACCTTCGGCTCTACCAGATCAGGAGCTGCCTCTTCCTCCGTTATAGGGCTTTCTCCCCCAAATGCAGTGGCTGCAATCTGAGCCACCTTCCGGGCGATCATAAGGTCATCCTCTTCTTTATACTTTCCTGTCTTTTTTTCCTTATAATCAATGTGGCAGACAATTCCAAATCCACATCTTTCATTCATGATCTTTTCAAGGATCCTGGCCACTTCTGCGGCTTTTTCATGGGCGATCACTGTTTCTTCCACTGTAAGCTGCATAACGCCATCAGAGGGAAAAGAAATGTCAGCGCCCCGAAACAGATTATATTCCACAGGACTGTAGGCACGCAGTTCTAAAAGGATGCTTTCCCGATAGGCGTTCATAAGCTTTTCCGGCGTATACTGCCCGGAAAGATGAAATCTTTCATAAAGCTTTACGATCACCGGATATGCTGAAAAGAGCTGCTTTTTAATCTCCTTTTCCACCTTAAGGATCGTGTCCTTGGGAATGAGATAATCGCAGGCAATGGTCACCCGGATCAGCTCCCTGCTCCTGACGGCAGAAACCTTCTCCACCGTTACCTGTTCAAACAGCTCCTGTATTTTTTGCTCCAGCTTCAGCGCCGGGAATACCTCAAAAAACTGCTTTGTCATTTTCTATGCCTTCCAATTCTCCAGTTCTTCTCTCAGTACCGCAAGCAGCTGATCCTCCGGGACTTTCCTGATAATCTGCCCCTTTTTGATCAGAAGTCCTTCTCCGTCTCCGCCTGCAATGCCGATATCTGCTTCCTTTGCCTCTCCCGGTCCGTTTACAGCGCAGCCCATGACTGCAACCTTAATATCCAGTGGGAATTCTGCCACCATGGTTTCTACCTGGTTGGCAAGACCGATCAGATCGATCCTGGTTCTTCCGCAGGTCGGACAGGAAACCACCTCAATCCCGCCCTTTCTAAGTCCCAGCGTTCTTAAGATCAGCTTGGCAGACTTGATCTCCTCTACCGGATCGCCGGTCAGGGAAACCCGGATCGTATCTCCAATCCCCTGATTTAAGATCAGTCCAAGGCCTATGGCAGATTTAATATTTCCGCTGATGATCGTTCCCGACTCCGTAATTCCCACATGCAGAGGATAATCCGTTTCCTTTGAAAGAAGCTCATGGGCTTTTACACACATCATAACATCCGAGGACTTGATACTGATCACCAGATTTTCGTATCCCAGCCTTTCGATCATATGTACCTTATCAAGTGCGCTCTCCACAATTCCCTCTGCTGTTACGCCATGATATTTATTTACCAGTTCCTTCTCCAGGGAACCGCTGTTTACCCCAACGCGGATAGGGATATTCCGTTCCTTGGCCACGGCAACCACAGCCGCTACCTTTTCTTCCCCTCCAATGTTTCCGGGATTGATCCTGATCTTATCCGCTCCGTTTTCCATGGCTGCAATAGCCATTTTATAATCAAAATGAATATCTGCCACCAGGGGAATGGAAATCTGCTTCTTGATCTCACCGATCGCCCTTGCGGCCTCCAGTGTAGGAACGGTACAGCGTATGATCTCGCATCCTGCCTTTTCCAGTTTGTGGATCTGCTCTACCGTGGCCTGTACATCTTCTGTTCTTGTATTCGTCATGGACTGGATCAGAATGGGATTTCCTCCTCCGATCTTTCTGTCCCCGATCAAAACCTCTCTGGTCTGTTCTCTTTTCATGTTCTGGTTCCTCCATTTCCCCTTTTGGGGCATCTGCTTTTATTATATGACATGGCTACCTGAATATCAATTTTTTTCGGTTCCGATCCAGAACACCCGGCTGCAATAGCTCCTTCCATCCTGTCCATCTGCGATCATCCGCAGCTTTATTTCCGGTTCCGGCAGCGCCTCAACCGGGATCTCAAAGCGGATACGGTCACTGGCAGGATACCTGGTTCCTTCCTTTAAAAGCAGTTTTCTCCCCTCTTCATCCCGCATTTCCACCCATAGCTGTTTTTCCGCTTCTCCTGCGTAGACCGCTCCTTGTTCCCCCTTTCCAAAGCCGGCAAATAACAAAAGCAGCAGAAGAAACAGACCTGTAAAGCGCTTTGCCGTAAGGACAATACTCTTTTCCACCCTGATTCCAAGACGCTGTCTTTTAAATAGCTCCATGCAAAACGCCGTCCCCGCCCAGAGAAGGAACAGACAAAGGGGGCGTTTCAGGTAAGGAAAAGGAAGCTCGCTCTGCGGGATCCCTTTCCTTACCGGCAAAGCAAGAAACAGTGCCATGCCTGCAAGAAGCCCTGCCTTCACCAGCTTTAATAGAAAGAACAAAAAAGGCTCCCAAATATTTTTCCGGTCATATCCGGAAAGGGCCTCCGAAAGAGCTTCCATGGTCTGATAGCGCTCTCTGGCATTTTCCTTCATACAGGTATCTATGATCTTCTGTAAAGAAAGGGGGAGACTTTTTTCATAAGCCCTGATCGGAAGACGTATCCCTGTTGTCCTTCCGGGGCAGCTTCCCGTCAGCATTTCATACAGAACTGCCCCCATGGCATAAATGTCCCAGGTCACGTCCCCGCAGCCTCCCTTCCACTGTTCCTTAGGGCAGTATCCTTCCGTTCCCGCCCCCAGCTTTTCCTTCTTATTTCCACAGGCGTAATACATAGCGGCTCCCAGATCGATCAGCACCAGGCTTCCGTCCGGTCTTACCATAATATTTTCCGGCTTCAGATCCCGGTATATGATCTTTCGTCCTGTACAGTGCAGATAGGTCAGGATCCCGCACAATTCCCTTGCCCATTTCACCGCCTGTACGGGCGGCACCTTCCCGTTTTGCGATAGAAAGCTGCGCAGCGTCATTCCCTCCACATATTCCATAACAAGATAGTTGTTCTTCCCCTCCCCGAAAAAATCATAAACAACAGGCAGGCCCGGGTGCCTTAATTCCTTTAAAAATTCTGCCTCCCTTTGGGTAAATTCCAGGCTGCTTTCCTTTACTGCCAGGATCCTGTCCAGATGAAGATCCCTGACAAGATAGACCTTTCCGGTTGCCCCTTCCCCGATGGGTCTTATCATTTCATATTTATGAACGAAAATCCTTCTCATTTTTATCCTCATTTCTGCGCACGCTTTTTGCGCATGCCGAGTTTGTGTCAAGTGCGCGCAGACACAAATCTCGCGATTGAAAAATTTTATTTTTCAATCTTTCCCTCCCTTATATCACTTTCACATAGACTGCCGACAGGTTATCCTTCTCTCCCCTTTCCTGTACGGATATTCCTATTTCACGCAGCCTTTTTTGTATCTGTTCTTCCCGGGAAAGCTCCCCGGGATTAAGGAGCGCATATTCCTTTTCCGTCATCCTTCTGTAAAATCCGTCGCTGCAAAGTAAAAAACCTGTATTTTTTCTGACTTTTCCTGCAATCATATCCGGTTTCTGAAAAGGAAAGCTTCCAAGGCACTTCCGCAGTACCCCGGCAGGATCCGTATGATCCCTGGTAAGCTGCCGTATGCTTCCCTTCCTGAAACGATAGATCCTGCTGTCCCCAATATGACAGATATTGTACCTGTTCTTCCAGACAAGGAGCAGGGACATGGTTGCCCCCATCTCCATATTTTTCCCCTCTGCATATCTGCTCATCTTAAGACACAGCTCATGACAGCTCCTTCTCAGGCAGCTTTCTATGGCCTTTTTCCCTCTTCTGCGTCTGATCAGATCAGTCAGCTGATGGTAAAAGACCTTTGTCATATGTTCCGAAATAAAACCGCTGGCATTTTCCCCCTCGCAGAGACCGCCGATCCCATCACTGACCAGCGCAAAAAAGACCCTTCCACAGCTTGTCCCCACCTGCTGAAGAGAAAGAGAATCCTGGTTTTTGCTGCGACAGCCCATTTCCCAGTACACTTCCGTTATAAAATTCAACCATTACCTCCTTTGCATTTTCATTTCCGTGATCACCTGCAGCGATCTGCTGCATAAGACTTGTTTATCAGAGCTTTGATTTGTAATAGAAAGTGATTAAATTATAAATCGTCCCAAAGAAAAAATCCATTGTACAGAATTACCAAAAACATAGTTTTGGTAATTCTGCACAAGGATCTTTATAGAAATTTCGTAATATCATTAAACAGAACAAGCACCATAAGCACCATTAATGCCACCATTCCGGCTAAATGCACCATTCCCTCTTTTTCCGGCGGTACCGGCTTTCCCCTTATGGCTTCGATCAACAGAAACACCAGTCTGCCTCCATCCAGCGCCGGAAGGGGCAGCAGATTCATGATCCCCAAATTCACGGAAAGCAAAAGTGCTATGCTGATCATATTGATCAGGACAGTCAGGGCACCCAAGCTTTTGGTATTGTCATATACATCATCCACCATTTTAACCATTCCCACGGGCCCGCTGACGTCATTCCTGCTTAGCTGCCCTGTAACAAGCATTTTCAGGCTTACGAGCGTAGCGTCTGCATAATACTTCATGGTATAAAAGGAATATTTTATGGTCTGGGGCAGATTGCATTTCTCATATTTTCCGGAGGCAAAGCCCATATAATACCGCCCTGCTTCCTCGTCATAGGTGGATTCCACCATGACCGTATGCTCCTGTCCATCCCTTACATAAGTGATCTCGATAGGATCCCCGTTTTTGTTTAAAAGGGAGGTCAGCCGCACCTCGTCATATAAGTGTACCCGCTTACCGTTCATCCTTGTGATCATGTCACCCTCTGCAAGTCCGGCCTCCTGCGCCTTGCTGCCCTCATACACTACCTGCACCTCAGGAGTCATGACGCCGCAGACGGCCACAATGATCATGGCCATAATATAAGCGGTAAGAAAATTAAAAAATGGTCCTGCAAAGACCGTGGAAAACCTTGCAAAAACAGGCGCACTTGGAAATGCGCTTTCCGACAGTTCTCCATTTTCCGTATTCAGACCGTCTTCTCCTTCAAACACACAGGCTCCGCCGATAGGAAACAGCTTCAGGGAATACTTTGTTCCCCCTTTTTCAAAGGAAAAAAGGCTGGGCCCCATTCCCACAAAAAACTCGACCACATGAATTCCATTTTTCTTTGCAACAATAAAATGGCCGAATTCATGGGAAATTACCACAATAAAAAAAATAACTAAAAATAAAATGATCGATACTGCCAAGCATTTGCCTCCTGCAATGTTTTATTTTTTCTGAAGGACTTCAGAAATATACTCATAAGTCCATTTTTCCGTTTCCAGGATTTCCTCCACTGTGGGATCTGCTATGGGCTTATGATTTTCCATTGCTCCTCTGATCAGATCATAGATCTGAAGAAACCGGATCTTGTGATCCAAAAACAGTGCAACCGCTCTTTCGTTTGCTGCATTGAGAACTGTAGGCATGCTTCCACCTGTATTGATCGCCTCGTAGGCCAGAGGAAGCCCCTGAAACGTATCTGTGTCAGGCTTTTCAAAGGTCAATGCTCCCAGTTCAAAAAAGTCAACCCTGCGTCCTTCCATGGGTCTTCTGTCCGGATAAAACAATGCATACTGGATAGGCAGCTTCATATCCGGCATTCCAAGCTGTGCCATGATCCCTCCGTCCACATATTCCACCATGGAATGAACAATGCTCTGAGGGTGTACAAGCACCTGAATGTTCTCCGGTTCCACTCCAAAAAGCCATTTTGCCTCGATCACCTCAAGGCCTTTATTGACAAGTGTTGCCGAATCCACTGTAATTTTTCTTCCCATGGACCAGTTTGGATGCTTCAGGGCATCTTCTACTGTAATCTTCTCCAGTTCCTCCCGCTTTTTCCCTCTGAACGGGCCGCCTGATGCAGTCAGCAGGATCTTGGATACCCGCTCCCTGTTCTCTCCATGCATGGACTGAAAAATGGCGCTGTGCTCACTGTCAACCGGAAGGATGGAAACCTTCTCTTTTCTGGCAAGGGGCATGATCAGATGCCCTGCTGTCACAAGGGTTTCCTTGTTTGCAAGCGCAATGGTTTTCCCCGCCTTGATCGCCGCTATGGTAGGTCTGATCCCGATCATTCCCACCACTGCCGTTACCAGCACCTCCAGCTCTTCCATAACGGAAATTTCCAGAAGCCCTTCCATGCCGCACAAAACGGTGGTATCCGTATCCTTCAGCCGATCTTTCAAATCAGAGGCCGCCTGGCTGCTCCACATAACTGCCGCCTTTGGATGAAATTCCCTTACCTGCTTTTCCATCAGGGCAACGTTGCTTCCTGCCGCCAGTGCAACCACCTGTAAATCCCGGTTATTTCTTACAATTTCAAGGGTCTGGGTTCCTATGGAACCTGTCGATCCCAGTATTCCTATGTTCTTCACAATTTTCCTCTCCTATCCATGGATCAAAAGCCTTGCCAGGAAATAAATCATTGGTGCTGTAAAAATAACGCTGTCAAAGCGATCCATCACACCGCCGTGCCCCGGGATCAACTTTCCATAATCCTTGATGTCATGATTTCTCTTAATGGCGGAGGCTGCAAGATCTCCTACCTGTGAGATCACTGCGCCTACTGCGCTGATCAGCACAAAGATCCAGGTGACCCTCTGCTCGCTGATTGCCGGTTCCACAACGAAATACGCATAAAGAGCGCCTACCAGCGCAGAACCGAAAATGCCTCCCAGCGCACCTTCTATGGATTTCTTCGGACTGAGCACAGGAGCCAGCTTATGTTTTCCAAAAAGCATACCAAACACATACGCACAGGTGTCACAGATCCAGGAGCTGATAAAGATCATCCATACCGAATATATACCATACGGAAGGATCCTTACCAGATAAATAAAGGAAAGCATCACCGGCGCGTAAGCCACACAGAAAAAGGCGCACATGATCTGCTCCGCATGATATTTGGGAAAGGTAAACACATACAAAAACATAAATGCAACTAATATGGTGATCAGACATAAAAATAAAATCATCTCATCAGCTGCAAACACCATAAGAAGATAATAAGCTAAAATCCCCAGATAGCCTATGACCTCCAGGGCGCTTATCTCCCCACCTTCTTTTGCAAGCTTACATGCTTTGGTCAGTTCCCGGAAAGCAGTCAGTGCAAGAAAAAGCAGCACCCCTGCAAGCAGATAACCACCCGTCAAAATGGTCACAAGAGACAAAACCACCAAAACAACACTACTGCAAAGTCTCGTCATAAACATGACTTAGTCCTCCTTTACAAGGCCGTATCTTCTGTCTCTATGATTATATGCCTCCACAGCCTTTAACAATTCTTCTTTTGAGAAATCCGGCCATGCCACCTCCGTAAAATAAAATTCCGTATAGGCAAGCTGCCATAAAAGGAAGTTGGATATACGAAGCTCATTGCAGGTCCGGATCAAAAGATCCGGTTCCGGAATTCCATGAGTGTCCAGCGTATCTGAGATCATCTGTTCCGTAATCGCCTCCGGGCTTATCTCCCCTGCCGCAGCTTTGGCCGAAAGGCGCCTTACTGCCCGGGTAATCTCATCACGCCCTCCATAATTGATGGCAATCTGGAAATGCAGTCCGTCATTATCCTTCGTTGCCTCTTCCAGTTCGGCGATCCGCAGCCTGATGTCCTCATCCAGTCCTGTTTTATCTCCGATCACCCTGACACACATTCTGTTTTTCCTGGCCGTTGTCAGGCAGGTTTTCATATAATTGCGCAAAAGCTTCATCAGCGCATCCACTTCATCTTTGGGCCGATTCCAGTTTTCTGTGCTGAACGCATAAACCGTCAGGTACTGGATCCCCATTTTGTAGGCTTCCTCGCAGATCACCTCTACCGTCTTTGCTCCCTGCACATGCCCGTAGTTTCTGGGCATTCCCTTGCTCTTTGCCCATCTTCCATTTCCATCCAGAATGATCGCCACATGCTTTGGCATGATAAGCTCTCTGTTTTCTGCCATTGCCTCCTCCAATCATTGAAAAGGGGCAATACGATCGCTTCGCTTGCCCCTCCCTCATTTTGCTTTTATACGGTAAGAATTTCCTTGGATTTGTCTTCTACCAGTTTATCTACATCCTTAATGTACTTATCCGTCATCTTCTGCAGATCATCTGACAGCTCCTTGATCTCATCCTCAGATACCTCAGCCTTTGCCAGCTTCTTAAAGGCGTCGTTTCCGTCCCTTCTGATATTACGGATGGCAACGCGGCATTCCTCTGCCTTTTTCTTTACCTCTTTGACAAGATCCTTTCTGCGCTCCTCTGTAAGCTCCGGAAATACCAGTCTGATCACGGAGCCGTCATTAGAAGGGGTAATTCCAATATCAGAAGAAAGGATTGCTTTCTCAATCTCCTTGATCAGGGACTTTTCCCACGGTGCAATCTGGATCATTCTTGCCTCCGGGATCGTCACATTTCCTACCTGCTGGATCGGAGTAGGGGTTCCGTAATAATCTACGCGCAGTCTGTCAAGCACATGCGGATTGGCTCTTCCTGCCCTGATCCCCTGATAATCATTCTCCAGATGCTCAAAGGTCTTGTGCATTTTATCGTCATAAATCTTTAATCTCTCATCCATTTTTATGCTCCTTTCCCTTTAGGACACGGTAACCTTCGTTCCGCTGAAGTTTCCCTTCACCGTGTTTACAATGCTGTCTTTTTCATTTAAGCCAAATACCCACATAGGCATTTTATTATCTCTTGCCAAAATCGAGGCCGTCATATCCACTACCTGCAGATTTTTTGCGATCACCTCATCAATGGAAATCTCATCATATTTCTTTGCGTCAGGATTGACCTTTGGATCGCTGTCATAAACGCCGTCAATGGACTTTGCCAGAAGGATCACCTCGGCCTCTACCTCTACTGCCCGAAGAACGACTCCGGTGTCCGTTGAAAAATACGGATGTCCCGTTCCTCCTGCAAAGAATACGACCATTCCCTTTTCAAAATATTTATTTGCCCTGTCCTTTGAAAAGAGCTTTGTAAAAGAGCCGCATTCAAAAGGAGTCAGCACCGCCGTTTTCATTCCCACGCTGCGGAAGATCTCTGAAACATAAATACAGTTCATCACGGTGGCCAGCATTCCAATCTGGTCTGCCTTCGTCCTGTCAATGTTTTCGCTGGTTCTTCCTCTCCAGAAATTTCCTCCTCCGGTCACAATTCCTACCTGGATCCCGGCCATGGTCAGTTCCTTTACCTGAAGGGCAACTTCCCTGACCGTTGCTTCGTCAAATCCTGTTTTCTTGCTTCCTGCCAGAGCTTCTCCGCTCAATTTGAGTAAAATTCTATGCATGATCGGCGCCTTTCTATTTCATTTTTTTCAGTTCTTCAAAGAAGGACGTAGGGTTTACCTCTGCATAGCACTGAGAGCACATACCTTCGATCACAGCGCCATTGTTGATCTGAACAGATTTGGATTTAATATCTCCCATTACGATTGCTGCCGAATCCAGAATAACGGGGCCTTTCACATCAATGTCGCCCTTGATTGCCCCTGCGATTACAGCGCTGGTTGCATATACATTTCCGATGATGACAGTACTTTGTCCCACCTTAATGCTTCCCTCGCTCTTAAGATCGCCGGTGATTTTTGCTCCCTCTGCGTAGATCTCGGCCGCCTGGGAATTTCCCTGGATCGCTCCTGTAATATTCAGCTTTCCAAGCGCTTCCACATTTCCCACAATGCTGCCTCTGACTTCCATGGATCCTTCGGTTGCAAGATTACCGTTAATGATCATGCTTTCGGTCAGAACGGAAACTTCATCTGCCAGTTTTTTGCCGGAGGACGTTTTTGCCTCTCCGTATGTCTGATCAGCAACCGGCGCTGCATAGGCAGTTTCTTCTTCCGGGATCTCCATTTCATCCACTTTGTCAAGCATATCACTTAAATCCGTGCCGAAATTTGTTTCTGATGCGTCTGCCTCTGCAGATGTTTCTTTTGTTCCCTCCTCCGGTACAAGCTCCTCCACCGCCTGAGATAAATCATCCTTTAAGTCTGAGAAAAAACCCATGTTACATATCCTCCATTCGTATCTTACTGTTTTTATTTTGGTCTGTTACATGCTGAACCGGATGAGTGTCATCTGTAACAGGTAAAATTTCCGTATCCTCCATGCTCTGCAGCTGCTCAATCAGCATTGGCAGGGCATCTACTGTGGATCCCTTGTCAGAAGCGTCATGAAACAGGATCATGCACTCCTTTTTCCCTTCGATCTGCGTCATGCAGTTCTGGGTGATCACTTCTGCGCTGAGCTTGCTGCTGACCGCATCCCCGGACGCCACATTCCAGTCATAATAGCAAATGCCGTTTTCATTCAGATAGCGGATCAAAATCTGCATATCCGTGGCACTTACGGTATTGGAGCTTCCACCGGGAAACCTGTAGTATCTGGACCATACTCCTGTAAGGTCATAAAGATACTCCTGGAGCTTTGCAAGATCCTTAGAAAAGCTTTGCAGGGAACCATACAGCTCCTGATAATTATGGCTGTAGGAATGCATCCCGAGGGTATGTCCCTCCTCCACGATCCGTTTGTAAGCCCGCACAGATGAGGCATCCGTCTTTCCTACCACAAAAAAGGTTGCCTTTACGTCATATTCCTTCAGAATATCTAAAATGCGGTCTGTATTCTTGCTGGGGCCGTCATCAAAGGTCAGGTAAACCTGTCTCTTTTCTTCTGCCCTGTTTCCTTCCGGCAGGGTCTCCTGTTTCCTTCGCCCGGAATCTTCGATCTGCTCCGCATAAAAACTCCCCTGTCCCAGCAGTTCCTGTGAAACTGCTTCTTCCTCCTTTGAGGAAACAGGAATGAGCCTGAACACGCCAAATTCAAAGGCCATGCACAAACCGACTGCTGCGATGACTGCTAAAGTGCCCGTCACTCCTGCAAGCCTGTGTGATAAGTGCCGGTTCCTTTTTTTCTTTTTGCGGTTAGCCTCCATGGGCCTTACTCCTTGCAAACGCTTTGCTTACATTGTAACACAAGATATCCCTGCGGAAAAGTTATTTTTTCTTTGCCACCTCTTTGATCCTGTGTTTCTTTACTTCATACAGCTTTTCATCTGCCTGCGTCATGGCTTCTGCTATGGTCAGCCTGTCTGCAGGCTTCAAAACACATGCTCCCGCAGAAACCGTAACATTATAAGACTTTTCGCTGTCCCTGTTAAACGCTTCAAAGGCTCTGCAAATCCGGGAAAGGATCTCCTGTCCCTCCTCACTGCCGTCATACTCTGTGATACAGGCAAATTCATCTCCGCCGATCCTGCCTGCAACGCCGCATTCTCCCATGACTTCCGTCAGCTTTTCCCCGATCAGCTTTAAGGAAAAATCTCCTTCTTCATGCCCGTATTTATCATTAATGATTTTCAGGTTGTTCATGTCCACATAGATCACAAGGACGGTTTTCCCCTGCGCCCTGCCCTTTTCAAGCAGTTCCTCGGCCGTATCATAGAAGCCTCTCCGATTTAAAATACCGGTAAGTCCGTCTGATCTTGAGAGGTTATTCAGCACAATATTATTTTCCTTCAGGGTTGCCAGGCTCTCTTCCAGTTGCTGCTGGATGCTCTCATTGGACTTGAGCAGATCGATCATCTTGGTTGCAGCTCCCATCTGATTGATCAGAAACTCTCCGTTTGCAAAAAGCTCATCTGTCAGGTCACACAGCAAAAGGCCGTAAAGCAGTTCGTTTGAAAACAATGGAAGCAGCACCATGGAATATTTGGGCGGCTCCTCCACAAAGGGAAGCTCAAATAAATTGCGCAGATAAAATTTCTGCTGGATCGCAGGTACCGAATATACTTTTCCATCCCAAAGATAAGCTTTCAGGTAAAAGCTCTTTGGCACCTTGTATTTTTCCAGGTATAAATGGACAATAGGCTTTTCAAACAGATAGAGGAAAGCATTTTTGATGTTCAGCCAGCCGAGATTATTTAAAATAGCCGCATAGCTCTGATCATTTCCTTTTTCAAACTGCAGCATATCCCTGACAAACAGCTTCATGGAGTAGCTTTTGGTCTCCTGCGCCGTCTGGATCCCGCCAAGATGGTAATCCATTGCCCGGATCACCTTTCTGTAGATAACGGAGAAGAAGTCTCTCAGTTCAAATAATCCGCCATCCCCCTGCTGATTTCGCTTCAGCATGTGATAGATCTTTTCAAAGGCAAGGAGCAGATTGTCCATGTCGGCATATTCCACTGCACCCATCTGAAAAAAAAGGTCCAGGCTGGTCTGGATATCCATATACAGCTCCATACTCTTTTCATGTTTATCAAAAAGCAATAGTATATTTTCCATCAGCTTCTGGTATTCCCTGCGGAGCTGGTCGATCTGTTCCTTCATATCTTCATGCAGATAACGGTAAAAGATGTCGTCAAACAAATTCTCTACTGTCTCGGCAAGATCTTTGTCGGCTGCTTCCTCCTTCTGGTCAAGCCGCTGGCAGAAGGAATTTCTAAGTACAAATTTGGTAGGCAGGGTCAGACTTTCCACCTGCTCTCCGTAAACCATCCGAAGCGCCATCTTTACTGCGTTTTCCCCAAGTTCTGCAGAATCCGCCCTTACCGAGGAAAGGGAAGGCTGCATTTTGGCCGCCGCAATGGTGTCATCATATCCGAGAACTGAAATATCCTTTCCGGGAACGATCCCTCTTTTGTCCAGTTCCTCATAAAAGCCCATGGCAGATTCATCATTCACGCAAAATACGGCTTCCAGATCGGGGTTCTGATCCAGGATCTGTCTGTAGGCACCAACGCACCGCTTGGAAAAATCCCCCTCTACATACATCCTGTCATTGACTTCAATCCCATGCTCCCGCAGGGTGCTTTCAAAAGCCTGTTTTCGCTCTATTGCGTCAGAATTTGATGCAGGGCCTCCGATCATGCCGAACCTGCGGCAGTGAAGCTTATCGATCAGATATTCCAACGCTTCATGAATCCCGTTATAATTATCAAAGGTAACGTCTACATAACCGGGCAGCTTTGTTGCTATCAGCACGCAGGGAATATTTTCATATTCTGAAAGCATCTGTCTCAGTCTTTCTTCCGTGGTATAACAGCCAATGCTTCCGCCTGCCACAATAATGGCATCCACATTTTCCTTCCCTGCATAAGAGAAGACTGTATTATACTGATATTCATACATCAGCTCACGGTTTTCCCTCAGGTCTCTGTCCAGATATTTTCCCGGCATCACCACAACATTAATATCTAAGGTTCTGGCTGCCTGTCTGATCCCTTTACAGACAGATTCTGTAAAGACATCCATGATACCACTCACAAGAACACCGATCGTTACTCTTTTTCTCTTCCTGATCATTGCCATCTGCCTTCCTGTCATTTTGCTTTTCAGAAATAGTTTGAATAAAGTATATCAAAATTCCGTCAGATATTCCATACCCATCCTTATTTTTCCTGGTAGCTATCTTTTCTTTATTTTTTGTTTTTCGTATTGACATTTTTTCTCAAATATATTATAATGAAATTTCCGTGAGGGAGTAGTTAGCGCAGAGCGTGGTAAGTCAACATACTGATTTTAATAATCTGGCTTATCTTAAATAACGAGACTCATGTATGGCATATTGCTGTACCTGAGTTTGCAGACAGGTACCGTATGACGTATCTGTTTTTTTATTACATGAAAAGAAAAAAGCAGGGGAAACCTATGACAAAGCTGTACAAAACAGCAGAAAGAGGAAAAAATGAGTTTAATTGAATTGTTTCTAATTGCTGTGGGTCTTTCCATGGACGCCTTTGCCGTATCAGTCTGTAAGGGACTGGCCACTCAGAAGCTGACTGTGAAGCACCCCCTGATCACCGGACTGTGGTTCGGCGGTTTCCAGGCGCTCATGCCTACCATCGGCTATCTGCTGGGCTCCACCTTTGAACAGTACATTACTTCTTTTGATCACTGGATCGCATTTGTGCTTCTTTGCTTTATCGGCTTTAACATGATAAGGGAATCCCGTGAAAAAGGCGAAGTAGATGCCCAAACCTCCTCCTTTGCCCCTAAGACCATGCTGCTGCTTGCCATTGCAACCAGCATTGACGCCCTTGCCGTAGGGATTACCTTTGCACTTTTACCGGATGTCAATATCATCGCTGCCGTCCTGTTTATCGGCGCTATCACCTTCATTCTTTCCGCTGTGGGCATTAAAGTCGGAAATGTCTTCGGACTGAAATACAAATCCAAAGCAGAGTTTGCAGGCGGTCTGATCCTGATCCTGATCGGGATTAAGATCCTGCTAGAGCATCTGGGAATTCTGAATTTTTAAACTGCATAACAACAGTAAAAAGCCCCGGACTTTGGTCCGGGGCTTTGCTTTTTCTTATCTGCTGACAGATCAGCTTACATTCCAGCCTGAGCTGCAACCTCTGCTGCGAAGTCATCTACTCTCTTCTCAAGGCCTTCACCGGTTTCAAAACGAACAAACTTCTTAACAGAAAGGTTTGCTCCATTCTCCTTTGCAACCTGTGCAACGTACTGAGCTACTGTCTGCTTGCCGTCCTCTGCCTTAACATAGGGCTGCTCTAACAGACATACTTCCTTTAATTCCTTGTTCAGACGTCCGACAACAGCGCCTTCGATTACCTTCTCCGGCTTGCCTGCCATCTTAGGATCGTTTGCAATCTGTGCCATGAGGATTTCTTTCTCATGAGCCTTGTACTCTTCAGAAACATCTGCTGTGGATACATACTTAGGAGAAAGCGCTGCAATCTGCATTGCAACATTTGTCATAGCTTCCTTGATCGCATCATTTACAACATCAGTATCAGCTTCCACGATAACGCCAATTCTTCCGCCGCCATGTGTATAGGAAACAACCAGGCCATGCTCTGCTGTTACCTTTTCAAATCTTCTGATGCTGAGGTTCTCGCCAATCTTGGCAACCTTTTCTACCAGTGCATCCTTAACTGTTTTAGAGCTGTCCTGATTCCAGCTTTCAGAAAGGAATGCATCCATATCTGCTGCATCGGAATTAATAGCCTGCTCTGCTACGGCTGCTACAAAGTTCTGGAATTCTTCATTCTTGGCAACGAAATCTGTTTCAGAATTTACTTCCACAACTGCTGCAGTCTTATCATCCTTTACGATAACCTTGCAAAGACCTTCTGCTGCAATTCTGCCAGCTTTCTTTTCAGCCTTTGCCTGACCGTTTTTACGAAGGAACTCAACGGCTGCGTCCATGTCTCCATCGGTTTCGCCCAGTGCCTTCTTACAGTCCATCATGCCTGCTCCGGTCATTTCTCTTAATTCTTTTACCATTGCTGCTGTAATGTTAGCCATTTTCTCTATTCCTTTCTCCTAAATGCTTACTCAGCATCTGCTACTTCTTCAATATCAGATGCTTCTGCGCCCTCAGCTGCCTGCTCAAGTTCTGCAGTAACTGTTTCTTCACCCTGATTTGCTTCAATTACAGCATCTGCCATCTTAGAAACAATCAGTTTAACCGCTCTGATCGCATCATCATTACCAGGAATGATATAGTCAAGCTCTTCCGGATCACAGTTGGTATCGCCAATACCGATCAGGGTAATGCCAAGTGCATGAGCTTCCTGTACGCAAATTCTTTCCTTCTTGGGATCTACTACAAAAATAGCATCAGGAATTCTGGTCATGTTCTTGATACCGCCAAGGTTCTTCTCCAGCTTATCCCACTCCTTCTTGAGTGCGATAACTTCCTTCTTGGGAAGAACATCAAAGGTTCCGTCCTCTGCCATGGTCTCGATTGCTCTTAATCTGTCAATTCTGCTCTGGATGGTCTTGAAGTTGGTCAGCATACCGCCAAGCCATCTCTCATTTACATAATACATACCGCAGCGCTCAGCTTCTGTCTTAACAGCATCCTGTGCCTGCTTCTTGGTTCCAACGAAAAGAATGGTTCCACCCTGTGCAGCGATCTCAAATACTGCTCTGTAAGCCTCATCAACCTTTCCTACAGACTTCTGCAGATCAATGATGTGGATTCCGTTTCTTTCAGTGAAGATGTAAGGAGCCATCTTAGGGTTCCATCTTCTTGTCTGATGTCCGAAATGAACACCTGCCTCTAACAACTGCTTCATAGAAATAACGCTCATTTTACTACCTCCATTTGGTTAGACTTCCCCATTTCTTACTCTTCTGCCACCTCTGCGTCAAGAGGCACCGGCAAACTTAAGAAATAGGTGATTTATAGTTGGCTGCGTCTACAACGCAACGCTAAGATTATAGCATAGTGCCTGTCACTTCGCAAGTTTTTTATTCCATTCTGCATAAAATTCTGGCGATCTGTTCCGGATCGGCCTGCTCCGGTATTTCAAAATCCCCGGCCTTAAGCTTTTTGTCATATCCATTCTGACAAAGAAAGGTATCAAACTCCGATGCCGACGCCACAAGTCCGGCTTCCTGCAGCTTCCTGCAGACGCTCATGGAGCCTTCCCCACCCGAAATGCTGATCGGGATTTCTTTTTCTGCCTGTTCGTCCGCTTCCTGAAAGGCCTCTCCTTCCGGCGCTGTATCCGCTTCTTCGGTTCCATCCTGCTGGATCTCTTCCGGAAGGCTTTCTTCTGCCTCCTCATTCGGAATACTTTCCTCTGTCTGCTGTTCCGTCCCCTCTTCTGCCTCTTCCTCCTGGGGTGCTGCTTCCGCTTCCGCATCCTTAAGATCCTGCCCGCCATTCTTCATGGCGTTATCCTGCAGCTCTGCCTGTGCAGAAGCGCCCTCCTGCATGGGGGCTTCCTCTTCTTCCGCTTCTGGCAGTGCCTCGGAAAGCACATCACTTTCCATGGTCATTCCAAGCTGCTCTGCCCTTTTGATAATCTCCTCGTCACTTAAGGATCTGCCTTTGCCGCCTGCTACGATCCCCATGATCAGCGCTGTCACGATAATGCCGATCCCAAGACCTCGCAGATAATATTTCAGGTTCATCTTTGTCAACATGCCTTTCCGTTCTTTATTGTCCTTCAAACAGATCGATCACAAGCTTTACCTCTCCAATGCCGAGTCCAAGTTCTCTTGCAATGGAAATATTGGATTTTCCTGCTTTATGAAGCGCAAGGATCCTGTCATTGCTGTTGCGGTTCTCCTCTTGTTCCTGACCGTCGGTTCCCAGCGTCACACGAACTTCCTTTGGCGCTGTCTCCTCCTTTTTCCGATCCTTCGCTGCCTGATCTGCCTTTTGGGCTTTTTCCTTTGCAGACTTTGTCTGCGCCTTAGCGGTCTTTGTTCTGGCAGTCTTAGGCTTTTGATCCCCGCCTTCCTGCCCGGTCTGTTCTTCCTTTGCCGCCTCTTCCACTGCCTGGGGCAGTACAAATACCTTCCTGGCTTCAATCGGCTTAAAATCCGGTTGTTCCGTAAGCTCCGGTTCCGGCTCTTTTGCATGATCCGCCTCTTCCTTCGGGAGAGGCGCATTTTGTTCCTCAGTCTTATTTGCCGCTGCTGCTTCGGCAACCTTAACTACCATGTCCTTTGCTTCCTTTGCCGTCACCTCTGCATCCTTCAGAGTCTGCTTTACCTGATCTGCTTTTGCGGAAGCCTCGCTGACAGTGCTTTTCAGATTTTCATGCTTATCGCTGAGCATGTCATACAAAAAAACAGCTTCCTTATGGTTCTTATTAATTTCCTCCAAAACAGTATCAGAATACTCATTCACTGCCATGATCTTTTCATTGGTCAGACGCTCCATGGAACGCTCTGTTTTTTCCATGGCATAGGTGATCGTTTCATCTACAATATCACTGATCTGGCTTTTGGCTTCTTTGATCTCTTCGTCGATGATCTTCCTTACGGTTTCTTCCTGGAATGGTTCTTTTTCACCCTGCTTTTTCTTTTCTGCCGGTATCAAAAAGCTTCCTACAAATATTGCACATCCAAACAGGAGCAAAATAATCTCCATGATTCCCATAACCTTTTTCTCCCCGGGTAAGTCTTTTCTGTCAGATCTTGACGTCAAAGGAGCTTTGCCCCTTCCTCATGACCTGCCCGTCTTTCTTTTCTTCCTTATGGCGTTTTGCGCCGCCATCACCGGCATAATGCCCGTTCCCCTGATCCTTTGCATCAAAACGTTTTCCCTGGTTTTCTGCTTTGTCTCCCTGGTGAACCTGATGGAGCTTATGTTCTACCGTCTGATCGAACTGTCTCTGGAAATTGGACTGGTCGATCATGCCTTTGTTATCTTCATTCTGCTTGATCGTTGTAAAATCCTGGGCTCTTGTGACCTGCCCCTGTAACTCTACTCTGCTGATCGTCATAAAATCTCCATTCCGCCTTAAAGGGCTGTCATCTTAACCTCGCCCTGCTGCTTGACAAACTTACAATAGCTCATACTGTTTTTGACAACCATGGAAACATCCGCTATGCAGATCTTGGTTCCGCCAAACACTTCCCCGGTTACTTCTACCCTGGCATTTGCACTTTCATCCAAAATAACCTGAAGCTGCTTCATCCTCATGATGCTGCTTTCCTGCTCCTGCTTTTTCAGCTTTTCCGTAGCAATCAGATCCTGAAGATATTTCAGCTGCTCAGGTTTAAGCTTTACGCCCCGAGAGAGCTTTTGTGCCATAGAGGAAAGCACCGGATACAAAGCATCAAGCGTCTTTTTATTTTCAGCCACCTGCTTTTGCAGGACGGTAAGCTCCTGCTTTATGGAAGGGTCAACCCCTACCTCCACGATGGTATCCGCCCCCATGGAAGACCCCAGTGTCTTTACCCTGACAAGATTCATGGCGCTTACCTTTCCTCCCGTAATGAAGCCTCTCCTGCCGCTGACCAGTATTTCCGTTGCGGCATAGACATCACTGTGTAAAATGGATTCTGTAGAAACATAACCGTCTGCATGTACCTTGGCATTTTCAATAAATTTGGCTACAATATTGCCGCCTGCCTTTAAGGTTCCCTTTATCATTCCATTCATACCTCTGGTAATGATAATATCCCCGCCGGCTTCCAGATATGCTCCTTCCACAACGCCGCTTACTTCTATGTCTCCCTTTGCCCTTACGGAAAAGTTAGCGCATACATTTCCATTTATTTTTACACTGCCCTCATAATCAATATCCCCTGTAGAGCTGTCCACATCCTTTACTTCCAGGATATTTGATACAAACACCTTGCCGTCCACCAGGGTTACATGACCATTTACCTCTGATGTGATGGTCTGTCTGTCTTCCGAAAGGGAAATATTGTTGCTAAACCGCAGGGTCTCCTTTTTGACTGTCCGCGGCTTGATCCTTTCGCCGTAGATCGTGCTGCCGTATTCTCCGGGATCCTCCGGGAACAGTCTTGCAAGCACCTGCCCCTTCTGACAGCAGCATACCGTGTTTAAATGAAAAAAATCCACGCTTCCGTCCGCAAGCAGAGTTGGCCTGGCATCTAAATCTGTGTTAAAGTAATATTCAATTCTTGCATCTGAACCCTGTCTTGGCTGAACACCGCTTGCCACAACAAAATCCGTACAGTACTCAGGCGCTGCAAAAAATTGTTCGATCTCCTTTGTTTTGATCCCGAATATGATCTTCTTTACAGCCAGATCATTCAGGAATTCCTCTACGCTCATTCTTTCCCCATGTAATGACGGGGGATAAAACCTGGCCGTTGCAGTCATCTTATCCTGGCTGACCAAAAGCACATAGCCTTCCCGAACCTCCTGTGCCGGGACATTACTTATCATAAAGCCGTATTCTGCCTGTTTGGACGCTACAGCATCCTGTATCCCCTTATTCAGCGCACTCAGTTCAAAGGGAATGTTGCGCGAATCCAGATAATCCATCAGTTCCTTGACGCTGACAAATTCTCCTCCGTCCTTTGGAAGGACAATCCTTACTGAAACCCCGTTGCCACCACATATTACTCGAAAATAGCCGTTTTTCATACGGTTTTATTCCTTTCTCTCGCTGCCCTAAGGCGAAAAAATCCCCATATAGTTTCCCATTTTTGTTTTCATTTTTTGAAGTGCCCTGGTATGGAGCTGTGAAATCCTTGACTCAGACACCTCCAGAACATTGCTGATCTCCTTTAAGGTCAGATCCTCATAATAATAAAGCAGGATCACCTTTTTTTCTTTTTCCGTCAGAAGCTCCAGTGCAAGCTCCAGCGTTTTTTTTAGCTCCGTCTTTTCTATTACTTCCTCCGGACTTTCAAATCGGTGCTGGTTTCCCTGCTGAGGGATAGACTCTGTGCCTGACTCTAAAAATTCATCTAAGGAAACAAGCCCTGTAATCTTCATCTGGGACTGCCAGCCTAAGTAATCATCATCTGTTATTCCCAGCTTCTTTGCAATCTCCTCATCTGTGGCCATGCGGCCGGTATCCTGCTCGATCTCTTTCATGGCAGAGTCGATTTTCTTCTGCTTTTGTCTGATCGTTCTGGGGATCCAGTCCATCTTACGGATCTGATCCAGTATTGCTCCGCGTATTCTAAGGCTTGCATACGTTTCAAACTTTACAGCCTTCATACTGTCAAATTTATCAATGGCATCAATCAGTCCAAAAATCCCATAGCTGACCAGATCCTCGTACTCCACATTATAGCCCAGGTACATGCTCAGCCTTCCAGCCACCAGTTTTACAAGCGGTGCATACTCCAATATGAGTTTTTCTCTGATCTCGGGAGATTTTGTCTTTCCGTAATTCTCCCAAAGCTTGTTTCTGCCTGCTTCATCCATCCCTGTTACCCCTTAGTTAAATCTCCTTTGCAGCCTCTGGCGCCGGTTCCTCCTTCTCTTTTCCGTCAGCATCCTCTTCCGGCACTTCCTTTTCGATCACTTCTCCTTCAGCGGCTTTCTTTTCCTCAATCTCCTTTTCAAACCCGATGACCTTCTTTTGAATAAAGCATCCTGCTATGTAGAAAAAGAGAAGCACTCCCAAAAGTCTTGGAAGCATCTGTGCCGTTGTATAGTGAAAAGCAAACATCATGATACTGGCAACGGCGCCGGCAAACAGCATCAGGAACGGAGCAAATAATTTTCTTTTTTTCATATAACCTTCTCCGGCATTCCCACACTTCTGATTACAAAATCTCCGGTGCTGGGATAAAAGATAACGGTTCTTCCGTAAGTCTCCCCTGTATCCTCAGCAAGGAGCGGTATCTTCAGTTCACTTAGTTTCTGCTTGCTTGCAAGAACATTTCTATCCCCCACCCGGATCATATCGCTCTTGCTTCCAAACGCAAACATCTGTGCTCCACCTGCGATCTTTGCAACCAGTCTGGCTCTGTTGCCACCCATTTTCACAATTTCATTTACAAGATCTTCTATTCCTGTATCTGCATATTTATAGCGGTTTTCACTGCTGTTTTTAATTTCCAGGCTGCTCGGCAGCATAATATGCGCCAGTCCCCCGACACCTGCTTTGGGATCTCTGATTGCAATTCCCACACAAGATCCCAACCCCAACGTTGTCACTGCATCTTCCCCGGAACAGGTTTTCAGATCTGCCATGCCTACTCTTATTACTTCACCCATTTTCTTTGAGTCTCCTGTTTTCTTTCATGCGCAGCCTACATAACCCCCAACGCTGATAAAATCTTTTCGTAAGATTCCATATCGGGAATCATAATGAAATATCCGTCAAGTTCAATGTCGTCAAAAAACTTTGTCTGGATCAGTAAGAGCTTATCCCCCATAATACCAAATTCAATAGCCGGAACAGACAATAATGCTCCTGCCATATCAATGCCGATCTGCGGTACCGAAGGATAGATTTTCAAACCGGTAAGACCTGACAGTGCATTCAGATAGGCTCCTGTAATAATGTTCCCCACCTCACGGATCGCAGAACGTTCCATTTCTCCAAACTGGTACTCCTCCACCGCTTTCTCGTCAATTCCGAGCATTCCGCACATCAGCCTGTTTACCAGATGCGCTGCAGCAATTTTCGAGAGGATAAACATCATGCTTCCCTCTATATCTCCTTCTACCTGGAGATAAATCCCTACCATGACCTGCTCTTCTCCGCCTACCAGGCTTCCCAGATCTTTAAATTCCAGCAGCTTCACCTGGGGCACTGACATATCCACCTTACAATTAATCATCTGTGCAAGCGCTGTCGTGGCATTTCCTGCTCCTATATTTCCCAGTTCCTTTAACACGTCATAATATTGATTTGTTATTTCATCCATGCTCAGATCTTTCATGATCCCTCCTGATACAGCCATTCTTTCTGCTCTTGTTCGTAATTACTTCTCCAGTGCCACTGCATTCAGATCAAGTATGGAGATCAGCTCTTCGCCGTTTTTCCCGACACTGCTTACAAAGTTCCCTTTTTCTTCCTTTACGTCATAGGTCACTTTTTCGATCTGATCTGTGCCGAGCGTAATCACTTCCTTTACCTCATCCACAATAATGCCAATGGTTCCATGCTGTTCCAGCTTTAAGATAATGATACGGGTTGCTTTGGTCGGCTCATCCTCAGGCAGCCCCATTTTCAGTCTGAGACTCATAACCGGGATTACTTCCCCGCGCAGATTAATCACGCCCTTTAAATAAGCTGCCACCTTGGGAACCCTGGTGATATGCTGCATCCTGACAATATTGTCTATGTATCTGATGTCAACGCCATACTGCTCATTTCCCATCTGGATTACAATATACTGAAGTGTTTCATAGTCCTTTGCTTCGCCGGGAGTTTTCAGACCGGCCATCATAAGTTCGTCCATTGCTTTTCCCCCTATTCTAGATCAGTGTATTTGCGTCTAAGATCAATGCCACTTCGCCATCGCCAAGAATGGTTGCGCCGCTGATGATCTTACATTTACTGATATACTTTCCAAGAGACTTGATAACGATCTCCTGCTGTCCCATCAGTTCATCAATTACAAGACCTGCCAGCTTTTCTCCCTTCTTAACGATCACAACAACCATATTTTCATCAGGCGACTTACTGCTCTCAATATCAAGCTCCTTGCTTAATCTAATCAGTGGTATTACAGTGCCTCTCAAATTGATCACTTCTTTGTTCTGGACATACTTGATCTCGGAAGGACTGATGTCTTCTATCGTCTGAATGCTTCCAAGGGAAATTGCATATTTTTCGCCGCCAACGATCACCATCAGCGCCTGGATAATTGCAAGGGTCAGAGGAAGTCTTATGGTCCAGGTGCTTCCTTCTCCCATCTTGGATTTTACTTCCACTTCGCCGCTTAAGGATTCGATCTTGGATTTTACAACATCAAGGCCAACTCCTCTTCCCGATACATCGCTGATCTTCTTAGAGGTGGAGAAACCGGCATGGAACAAAAGGTTGATAATATCCTTTTCGCTCATGCTCTCGCCCTGCTCCGGTGTGATAACACCTCTTTCAATTGCCGTTTTCTTTACTTCCTCTACATCGATGCCGGCGCCATCATCACGCACTTCAATTATAACGTTATTTCCATCCTGATATGCATCCAGGAAAATAGACCCGATCTCCGGCTTGCCAAGCTTTGCACGCACATCCGCCGATTCCAGTCCATGATCAGCCGCATTACGGAGCAGGTGCATCAGTGGATCGCCGATTTCGTCTACCACCGTTCTGTCAAGCTCTGTCTCTTCACCGGACATGTAAAGCTCCATCTTCTTATCCAGCTTCTTTGACAGGTCTCTGATCATTCTAGGGAATTTGCTTACCACGCTTTCAATAGGCACCATTCGTACCTTCATGACAGATTCATGAAGATTGGTCGTTACGCTCTCCAGATATTCGATCTGCTCATTAAAACCGACATTGCTGCTTCCCTCGGCGGTGGACGCAGATACCAGGGAATTCTTTGCAATAATCAGCTCGCTGACAAGATTCATCAGCACATCCAGCTTTTCTATGTCCACACGGACGGTTCTGTTGACTACCGGCTTTGATATCGCTTTCTTCTCGCCGCCCTTCGCCTGCTGGGTAACCGCTGTGGTTTCCTTTGCTGTGGTCTGTGCCTGAACGACAGCTGTCTTTTCCTCTTCCTTTACAGGTTCAAACTCGTAATTATCTCCCAGAACCTTTTCAATCTCGGAAACATTTCTGGCCGCTGCCAGGATATTATCAAGACTGTCATCTGAGATCACAATCAGGCTGAAATCCAGTTCAAACTTTTCATCCTCAATGTCCTGCGCAGGCGGGTTGCAAACCATGATCTCTGCCTTCTCCTCTACAGCCTTATAAACAAGGAACGCTCTGGCTGCCTTCAGAAGACAATTCTCATGGATGAAGATTGTCAGGCCATAAATGTTCTTTCCTTGTTCCTTTGCTTTGGAAAGGACAGTCCTCTCCGAATCGTCCAGCTTGATATCCAGCCATTTCTTGTCAAAGCCGCTCTCTGCCGGAGCCTTTTCTTCTTTCTTTTCTGCCTTGGGCGCTTCCTGCATCTTTCCTTCATTTCCCAAAAACTCAGCAAGCTGTGCGATCAGGGGCTGATTGTCATTGGTTCCCTCATCTGCAGTTTCCTGAATGTTATTGGTATATTCCTCCAGAGCGTCCAGACACTGGAACAAGGTGTCGATCAGGTTGGAATTTACTTTCATATTTCCGCTTCTGATCTCTGAAAATACATTTTCCATATCATGGGTCAGATTCTGCATGCGCTTATAACCCATGGTTCCTGCCATTCCCTTTAAGGAATGCGCTGCCCTGAAAATTTCGTTGATGGTGTCCACATCCTCCGGCTCCTGTTCAAGCTTCAGGATCTGAGCATTCAGATTTTCAAGGTGTTCTTTTGTTTCGTCAAGAAAGATTTCCAGATACTGATTCACATCCATCTTAATTTACCCCCACGTTCTTAATGATTTCCTGTGCTATTTGTTCTAATGACTGTCCTTTTTTTGCCAGTCCTGCAAGTACAATACTCCTGGGCATTCCGTATACTGCGCAGGTTTCTTCACTCTGTGCCAAAACCGTCAGTTTTTTGTAATCTGCCAGATACTTGATGCCTGCCGTGCCATCCGCTCCCATGCCGGTAAGGACTGCACAGACCACTTCCTCATATCCGCTTTTTGCCAACGATTCATACATATAATTGGCGCAGGGTCTTACCCCTTCCCTGGGAGGCTCGTCCGTATAGCGGATCACATGCTTTGTTCCGGTTCTTGAAACAAGCATATGCCTGCCTCCTCTTGCCAGATAGGCACATCCTGGCATCAGTATGTCGCCCTCTGCCGCTTCCTTAACAGAAAGTGGACTCAGATTGTTCAGTCTGCCCGCAAGCGCCTCTGTAAAGCCAGCCGGCATATGCTGAACGATCAGCACCGGCGCCGCTAAATTCTGCGGCAGCAGCGGGATTAGGACCTGAAGTGCCTTGGGTCCTCCTGTTGAGCTTGCTATGGCAACTATTTTTTTTCCAGTCATTTTTTCTTCAGCCTTTATAATAGCCATATCTTTTCTCCATCCACTGGATTAATATGGCTTTAGTATAACACACTCTGTTCTTCACATGCGTGCAAAGTAATCGTTTATAACCCTTTTTCTTTTTTTCGATGCTTTCTTTCTTCTTCAAAAATAAACCGGATGATCTCTTCCCGATCCAGGGTATCGATATTGATATACTGCGCCCGGTGCTCATAAAGCCCTTGTCTGTCAGGCAGCTCCCTGACAGACAAGATCTTTGATATCAGCGTATATTCCTTTGATTTTCCGTCATTTACAAGATGATATTTGCAGCAGATCAGGCTGTCGGGTTCATAAGCGTAATCTCCCACAAACCGGATCCCCCCGCCGCTGATATCCACGATTACGCTGCGCTTTAAGGGAAGTCCGGGTACCAGATAATTGTTCTTCCCCTGCACCGCATCCACCTCTTCCTGCTCAAGAGGCCTGGAATCCATCTCCAAGGCGCAGCTTAATCTGTAATACTCCCTGCGCTGGAACTTCCTCAGGTTACTGGTCAGCTCCATCAGCAGAATAAACTGGTTATTAGACTTATATCTGTCAATTACCTTGGCAAAGCACTGATACAGCCCTGCTCCGGTATAAAAATACATATCAAACTCCGCTCCCACGGGAAGCAGGATCAGCTTTGACTTTTCTACAGGCATGGATATTTCCAGCTGGTCCTCTGACAAAATATCACATACGCTGCTTAAATATACTTTCTTTTTTTCTGCTTCGTCCGCATATTTCATGCGTCCGACCGTTTGCATTTCAATTCTGTTTCCCGGCATCACATATTTTGAAAGCATATTTTCCCTCCTTGCTTATCGTTTCCCTGAAATCATATGCGAAAAAAAGGCGGCCATTCCTCTTTTTGCCACACTTTGTTCCGCTTCCTTATTTAAAAGCTTTGCTGCCAGTTCTTCATATGCCTGGGCTGCCCTGGAAGAAGGCGCCTGCATGGATACCGGCATCTGGCGCATAACGGCCTTTGACAGTTCGGGATCCTGGGGAACCGCACCCAGATAGGAAAACGGCACCTGCAGGTATCTGCTTACCACAACGTTCAGCTTATCATAAAGCATTTTTCCTTCTTCTTTGCTGCCAACCTTATTGGCGATCATCTTCACCTGTGTGGCCTGGCCGGAAAATCTCGGATGCCCGGACAACGCCTTTAAGAGGGAATAAGAATCCGTAATGGATGTGGGCTCCGGCGTAGTGACCAGCAAAATTTCCCCACTGGCAACCAAAAACTCCAGCACCGCATCTGCAATGCCTGCCGCCGTATCAATGATCACCACATCTGCAATGGTATCAAGTTCCGAAAGATTTTTGATGATACAGTTCAGGTGCTCTCTGCCCAGATTGGAAAGTCCGGCAATCCCGGATCCGCCGGAAATAAATCCTACTTCCATGGGACCCCAGGTAATGATCTCCTTCATGTTCTTTCCCTGGTAGATCAGGTCGCTCAGATTATGCTTCGGAATCGCACCAAACATAATTTCAATATTTGCAAGCCCAAAATCCGCATCAAGAATAATGACTCTTTTCCCCTCTTTCCGAAATTGGATTGCAAGGTTAATGGCCGTATTTGATTTTCCTACGCCTCCCTTTCCGCTGGTCACGGTTATGATCCTGGCAAGTGGTCTGTTATAGGTGGTATTTCCGGCTTTGATTATATTTCTAAGTTGTTGTGCCTGATCCATATGCTAGCTGCGCCTTTCTCATCAAATGTATATCAGTTCTTTTTTCCTCCTAAAAGAAGCTTTACCGTCTTTTGAGGATTAAAGTTTTCAATATCGTCCGGTACGTTCTGCCCGCAGGTCACATAAGAAAGCTGTGCTCCTGTATGCAGCCGCAGATTTAAGAGATTTCCTAAATATGCGGTTTCATCCAATTTGGTAAAGATCAGTTTATAATCTGTAATCTCTGAATAGGCATCTGCAATCTTCAGCAGATCCTTATATTTGGTCGTGGCTGACAGAACAAGGAATACATCCTGCTGCGCCGTATCCTTTACGGCATGCAGAAATTCTTCCACTGCCTTCCGCTGGGTCTCGTTCTGGTAGGAATGTCCTGCCGTATCTACCATAATGTAATCATAGTCCTTGTAATCCTCATAGGCCTTGACTACTTCCTCCGGCGAATAGACTACTCTGAACGGAACCTCCAAAATATTGGCATAGGTGCGGAGCTGCTCTGCTGCTGCAATTCGATAGGTATCTGCTGTAAGAAGCGCCACCTTTTTGCTGCCCTCCACACTGAACCGTGAGGCAATTTTGGCAATGGTGGTTGTTTTTCCCACGCCGGTAGGTCCTACAAAGAAAACGAGCTTTGGCCCGTTTTCCCCGGGCTGGATCCCAGCCGGCTTTCCAAATTTCAGGATCATCTTCTGATAAACGTTTGCAAGCACATAATCAATGGGCATCCCGGGCTTGTTGACCTTTTCCGCTTCCTCTATGATCTGATTTGCATACTGCTCATGTACCTCATTCTCCAGCATGGTATTGTAAAGGAGACGCAGGAAACGATCCATTTCGCTGCTTACGCTGTCTTCCTCTTTGTCTCTTTGAGCCTCCTGGGCATCCCCTTCCTCCTGACGATCCTTGTCCGGCTTTTGGAGCTGCTGCTCTAACAGGGAGTGAAGGCTGTCCAGCTTCTCTTCAATAGCGCTGCTTTCTTTGGCTTCCGGCTTCTCTTCCTGCGCACTTCCGCTTCCCATAAGAGGGGAAAAGGCAGTTTCCGGCCTCTTTACCGGAATGGTATTTATGATTGGTTCTTCCTTCTTGGCAAGACGCTGGGGATCGTCCTCAAGGGCCACCGTGATCTCCGTCATCTGTGGGAACAAAAAGCTGAAAAGACCTTTCCGCTTCACGCTGCGGACATTCATGATCACGACGTTTTCTCCCAGTTCCTTCTTTGCATTTTTTACGGCTTCCGCCTCTGTTTTTGCCTGAAATTTCTTGATTATCATGCTGTCACCATCCCTACCGACTGCAGTTCAATGTTGTTCTCAATTTCATTGTAGGACACCACAATCAGATCCTTGTAATAATCTTCCGTAAGTCTCTTAAAATACATACGCACAATAGGCGAAGTTACAATAATGGGATTTTTCCCAAGATTTTCCAGCTTGGAAATCTCGTTTCCCACAGATTTCATGATTGCTTTGGTTCTCTCCGGATCAAGTGTAAGGTACGCTCCTGTTTCCGTCTGCTTCACACTTGCCATGATCTCCTGTTCCAGCTTTGGATCTAAGGTAATCACACTGGTTGTCTCATTTGCCGGGAAAAATTTGCTGGAAATCGCCCGCTTCAGGCTCTGACGCACATATTCCGTCAGAATATCCGTATCTCTCGTTGTGGAAGCATAATCAGCCAGGGTTTCAAAGATCGTCAAAAGATCCCGGATGGAAATTCCTTCCCTGAGCAGATTTTGTAATACCTTCTGGATCTCACCAAGTCCCAGAAGCTTAGGCGTAAGCTCCTCTACAAGGGAAGGATTGGTTTCTTTCAGGTTGTTAACCAGATTCTGCACATCCTGTCTGGTAAGCAGTTCGGAAATATACTGCCTGATGATCTCCGTTAAATGGGTTGCAATAATGGAAGGGGGATCTACTACCGTGTAGCCCAGGCTCTCCGCACGTTCTCTCTGTCCCTCCGTGATCCAGATGGCAGGAAGATGGAAAGAAGGCTCAAAGGTAGGAATTCCTGTGATTTCCTCTTCCACATATCCGGGGTTCATGGCCATGTAATGGTCAAATAAAATTTCTCCTTCGCTGACCTGGATTCCCTTGATCTTAATAATATACTGATTGGGATTGAGCTGAATATTATCTCGCAGTCTGATGATCGGCACCACTGTACCAAGCTCCAGGGCGATCTGCCGCCTGATCATTACCACACGATCCAGCAGATCTCCTCCCTGATTTACATCTGCAAGGGGAATAATGCCGTATCCAAATTCCAGTTCAATAGGATCCACCTGCAGCAGCGTATTTACATTCTCCGGCTGCCTGATCTCCTCGGCTGCCGCCTCTTCTGCTCCTACTTCATTTTCAATCTGCGCCGTTTCAATGGTTCCTGCAATGTTGCGCCCCGTCACGATAAAGACCATGCCAAGCGCTAAAAAGATAAGCGTAGGGAAAGGCGTTACCACTCCAAGTCCTGCGATAATACCGCCTACCAGATACAGAACCTTAGGCACACCAAAGAGCTGGCTTACCAGTACGGTTCCAAAATCTGCATCCTTGGAGCCCTTCGTCACAAGAATACCTGTGGAAAGTGAGATCAAAAGCGACGGCAGCTGGCTCACAAGTCCGTCACCAATGGTCAGGATCACATATTTGTTAAGGGCGGAATTAAAGTCCATTCCCTGTCTTAGGACGCCCATTGCAATACCGCCTACAACGTTTACCACGGTAATGATAAGGCCCGCAGCGGCATCTCCCTTAACGTACTTAACCGCACCATCCATGGAACCGAAGAAACTGGATTCTTCCTGAATCTTGTCTCTTCTCCGCTTTGCTTCCGCATCAGTAATGGCTCCGGTATTCAGGTCGGCGTCAATGGCCATCTGTTTACCCGGCATAGCATCCAGCGTAAATCTGGCAGTTACTTCTGCTACACGCTCGGAACCTTTGTTGATTACCATAAACTGTACGATGATCAAAATGATGAATACAACGCATCCAACGATCAGGTCGCCGCCGCCTACATAGCTTCCGAAGGTTGTGACCACCTGTCCCGGATCCCCTGTAGTAAGGATCAGTCTGGTAGATGAAATATTCAGGGAAATCCTGAAGATCGTGGTAAACAAAAGCATGGTGGGGAAGAAGGACATGTCCAGTACTTCCTTGGCAAACATGGTTCCAAATAAAATCGTAAAGGCCATAGCCAGATTACATGCAAGGAGCACATCCAGCAGGCCGTTGGGAATAGGAATGATCATCATGATAAACGCTGCGAGCACATAAGCTGCAACACCGATATCTGCTTTTTTCATGTTCTCCTCCTTTCCCTTTCTTCTATACCTTGCCCTTCAGATGATATACAAAGGCAAGTACCTCTGCCACCGCCTGGTAAAGCTCGGGAGGAACCAGTCCTCCGATCTCCACATTTGCATACAGCATTCTGGCCAGCGGCTTATTTTCTACAATTTCAATTTCATTGTCTCTGGCAATATCCTTGATCCTCTGTGCCAGATAGTTTTCTCCTTTTGCAATCACATAGGGAGCGTCATATTTATCAGGATCGTATTTGATGGCAACCGCATAATGGGTAGGGTTGGTAATGACCACATCCGCTTCCGGAAGCTGCTGCATCATTCTCCGCATGGAAGCCTCCCGCATCCGCTGCTTCTGCTTTCCCTTTACCTGCGGATCTCCTTCCTGATTTTTGTATTCATCCTTTACTTCCTGCTTGGTCATTTTCATATCCTGCTTAAACTTATACTTCTGGTACGCATAATCCAGCATAGCTATGATCATATAAACCGCAGCGATCCTTATTCCCAGCTCGATCACCACATCCCCGATCAGTTCGATAGCCTGTCCGATGGAAATATCATACAATAAGAAGATCTGTCCGATCCTTCCCTTCAGATAGGAATAAACCATGTAACCGATCACAGCAAGCTTCAGTACCGACTTTAAAAGCTCTACCAGAGAACCCGGGGAAAAGATCCTCGCAAACCCTTTCATGGGGTTCAGCTTGCTGAATTTGGGCTGCATGGGCTTGGAGGTGGGACGCCACTTTACCTGCGCCACATCACAGACAAATGCCACCACAACCCCTACCAGGAAAATAGGAGCGGCAATGATAATCATTTGGAGCATCATGCTCTTTATCAGCACCTGCAGCGCTGCAATGGGAAGATTGCCGCTATATAAGGTGGAAATACTGGGGATCTGTCCGTACACTGCCGAAAACAGCTCCAAAAATCTGGTTCCCATAGATCCAATATATATTTTCAGGATCAGAAACAGAGCCAGAATTCCAAACGCATTTCCAATCTCCTTGCTCTTTGCCACCTGCCCTTCCTTCCGGGCATCCTCCAGCTTTTTGGAGGTGGGCTCTTCTGTTTTCTCTCCGCCCGGTCCATCCTTGGCAAAGAACTGCAGATTCAGTTGTAATCGTAATTCCAATTTCTGTTCCATAAGCCCTTACATCATGGCCTCTACAAAAGAAGCAACCATGGTCTTCATCTGGGTGTAGACCATATCTGCGGCCCCCGGAAGCATTGCTGTGGAAAGAAATAAAATGCTAAGTCCAACCAGCACCTTCATCTGAATACCCACTGCAAACATATTCAGCTGGGGCGATACCTTGGCAAGAACCCCCAGAACCGCATTTAAGATCACCATCACGGCAAAGATGGGAAGACAGATACGAAAGCCGGTGATGATATAATCTCCCATAAAGCCTCCGATCGCCGCCATCAGATTTTCCTCATCAAAAATTGCACCGTTAACCGGGATCAGCGTATAAGTCTCCGAAAGCGCTCTGATCAGATACCGGTGCATACCGGAAATAATCAGCATCAGCAATACCATATAATTATAATAAATACCGGAAATGGTTGCTGTTTCCTTGGTTGCCGGATCCAAAAGGCTGGCCATGGAAAGCCCCATCTCCATATCTGCAATATGCCCCGCAAAGGAAACCACGCTGGAGCACAAATTTGCTGCAAATCCAATCAGAAGCCCTACCAGAGCCTCTTTCATCACGATCACAAAATATCCCAGGATCGTATTGTAGGAAAGACTGCTGTGCGGTATCGTCTGATACAATAACACTGCCACAAGAACGCTCAGTCCAACCCGGATGCGCCTTGGCGTATTACTCATACTGAAAAAGGGGGCCACCGAAAAGAAGCAGCTCACTCTTATAAGCACAAGCAGAAAATATTCCAGATCTGTATAAGTAAAGCTATAATTCAGCATAGCAGAGCTACCTTACATATCTTGCAAAATCAGACCAAAGAGTTACCATAAATCCGCTCATCTCTGAAAGCATCCAGTTTCCCAGCACAATCAGCGCCAGAAAAACAGCAATGATCTTAGGAACAAATGTCAGCGTCTGCTCCTGTATGGAAGTAACCGTCTGGAAGATACTGATAATCAGCCCCACTACCAAGGAAACCAAAAGCACCGGTGCAGATACCTTGATCACCAGATAAAGCGCTGAATTCGCTATGGCTATAACCTCATCAATCGTCATGACTGCTCTCATCCTTTCCAAACCGGTTTATCAGTAAAAGGTTTTCACTAAATTTGCGATCACCAGATTCCATCCGTCCGCCAGCACAAACAGCAGGATCTTAAAAGGCATGGAAATGGTTGTAGGCGGCAGCATCATCATGCCCATACTCATCAAAGTGGATGCCACCACCATATCGATCACAATAAACGGAATATATATAATGAAGCCGATAATAAAGGCCTCCCGCAGCTGTCCGATAATGAATGCAGGCACCAGAACCGATAAGGGAATCCCATCCAGTGTCCCATCCCACTCTTCTCCGCTGATATCCAAAAACAGTCTGGTATCCTCAGTCTGTGTCTGCCCGTACATAAACTCACGAAGCGGCGCCATTCCCTTTTCAAAAAACTCGTCCTGGGTGATCGTTCCCTCCTCAAAGGGAACTACCGCCGTATCGTAAACCTCTGTCAAAGTAGGTTTCATAATGAAAAAGGTTAAAAACAAAGCTAACCCAATCAGTACCTGGTTTGGCGGTGCTGTTTGGGTATTCAGTGCTGCTCTTGTAAAATGCAGGACAATGATCACCTTCGTAAATGAAGTGAGCATGATAAGCAGAGTCGGTGCAAGTGCAATCAGCGTAAGCGTGATCAGGATCTTCAGCGTACCATTTACCTGTCCGTTATCTCCACTTTGGGTAATGGTCAGGCTGTTGGCAATATTCATGTCAAGAAGATCTTCTCCGCTCTCCGCACTTCCCGGCTCTTCTATATTGGTTCTGGTTGTTGTTTCCCCCGTTGCTCCGTCATCAATAGTGGTTGCATGGGCGCTGTTTCCGGGGATAACACACAATATGCCCACCATAAGCAGCAGGCATATCCATTTTCCCATTTTTTTATTGGCAAAGCTATTTCTCATACTGCCTTATCCTTCAGTCCTTCTCTTTTTCCTTCAGTTTTCTGACCTTCTCAAGTACACTGGCAAAATTAACGCCTGCCGCACCATCCTCCTGCCTGATCCTTATCTCTTCCGGGTCAAGCTGGGCCAGCATATGCACTTCCTCTTTGCCGACGGCGATCACGAGATATTTTTCTCCCGCCCTGACAATCTGAAGGTATTTATTCGTGCTGATCCTGCAGGTTTCAATAATCTCAAGATTTCCTGATTCCCTGCTTTCCTTCTGAGACCTGGCGATCCACCTTGTAACTGCATAGGTCAGCGCAAGCACAAACACAAAGATAATTAGCACGGTAATAAACTGAATGTAACTATCTGTCCTCGTAGTCATTGTAAGGAGCATGTTTAGCCAATAACCTTCTTTACAGCTTCCAGTACACGGTCAGCCTGGAAAGGCTTTACGATAAAATCTTTTGCGCCAGCCTGGATCGACTCAATAACCATTGTCTGCTGTCCCATTGCTGAACACATAATAACTGTCGCTGAAGGATCTGCGCCTTTGATCTTCTTCAGGGCTGCAATTCCATCTACCTCAGGCATGGTAATATCCATCAGCACAAGATCAGGCTTTAACTCATTATATTTTTCAAAAGCCTTTGCACCGTTTTCTGCCTCGCCAACTACATTGTATCCGTTCTTGGTCAGAATGTCCTTGATCATCATGCGCATGAATGCGGCATCATCCACAATTAAAATATTTTTTGCCATGTCTTTTCTCCTTACTCTTATTTAACGATTTCCGTCACTCGGATTCCGAAACTTTCTTCGATCACTACAACCTCGCCCTTAGCTACAAACTTTCCATTGACAAGTACGTCTATAGGTTCACCTGCAATCTTGTCAAGTTCTATAATTGTGCCAGGCGCAAAGTCTAATATTTCTGAAATGGATTTCTGGGTTCTTCCCAGTTCCACAGTGACCTCAAGCGGTACATCCTTAATCAGGCCGATGTTTTCCTGTCCGACGCCGGTGCCTGTGTTCCCACCGAAATTCTGGAATTGTGCGGGCTGGATATTCATCGGCTGGGGCATCGTTCCATTCATTTGCATTCCCATCATAGGCTGGTTCATCATAGGCTGTCCCATCATGGGCTGCTGTCCCATCATAGGCTGGTTCATCATGGGCTGTCCCATCATAGGCTGCTGCCCCATCTGCATGTTCGTCTGTGACATATCAGGCTGCGGCATCTGTGCCGTAGACGGAACGTAGGGCTGAGGCTCCGGCTTCTTTGCCGGCTCCGGAGCTACCTGTCCGGCCTCTGCGCTCTGATTTGAAATAAATGTATTATACAGGCTTTTTGCAAACTCAATGGGATAAATCTGCATGATTGTACTGTCAACCAGATTATCAATCTGCATTCTGAATGTGATCTTTACAAACGTTTCCTCCAGGAAGGGGGCAATCTCTCCTCCCTGTTTAAAGTCATTGAGATCGATCCTGCTTGCCTCCGGGGGGCTGATGTCGATCATCCTTCCAAGCATGGTGGACATGGATGTTGCCGCCGATCCCATCATCTGGTTCATTGCCTCTGAAATGGCGCTTAAATGGATCTCACCGATGGGATCTGATATATTGGTTCCATCTCCTCCCATCATCAGATCTGCAATCACCTTAACATCATGTTCCTTAAGCACCATAATGTTGGAACCGTCCAGTCCGGCTGTATACCTGATATGGATAAATACGCAGGGCTTCTCATATTCTGTTACCATGTCTTCCCATCTTGCCAGGGAAACCACCGGTGTGGTAATGTTTACCTTTCTGTTTACCAGAGAATAAAGAGTTGTAGCTGAGGATCCCATGCTGATATTTGCAATTTCTCCGATCGCATCCCTCTCTGTATCCGAAAGTAAACTCTCATCAATCTGATTATTTTCTTCTACCGGGGCGGTAGTTTCTTCTGTGGCAGGCGCCGGATCTGCTTCGCCTGAATTTGATAAATCCATACCATTTAAGAGTGCGGATATCTCATCCTGTGACAATATTCCGTCCATACCCTATTCCCCCTCTCTAATTACTGATGTGACCCGGACAGCATAATTGTCTTTGCTGGAACCGGGAAGTGCGGTAAATTTTCTGATATTCCCCACGAAAACATCCAGTTCGGAATCCACCTTGGTATCCAGCCTGATAATGTCTCCTACCTGCAGGTTCAGGAAATCGCTTACTGAAACCAGGCTCTTTCCAAGCACTGCTTTTACCGGCACATCTATTCTCTTCACAAGTGCTTCAATGTGTTCTTCATAATCTGTAGAATCACTCTTCTGCATTGTGGAAAACCAATATTTGGTATTCAGCTTGTCCATCACATCTTCCAGTGTGAAATAAGGAAGACATATATTCATGAACCCTTCCGCATCCCCAATCTTTACATTCATGGATACGATAGCGATCATGTCGCTGGGTGCGATCACCTGGGCAAACTGTGGATTGGTCTCAATTCTTTCCATCACTGGATTAATCTCCAGTACGTTGCGCCATGGTTCTCTCATAAGCTGCATACAGACGATCATCAGCTTCTGCAGGATCGTCATTTCAATCTCGGAAAAATCTCTTGGTTTTTCCAGTGGAAGCCCCTGTCCGCCAAGCATTCTGTCTATCATTGCAAAGCCCAGATTTGGTGACAGTTCTATGATGATATTGCCGTTTAAGGGCTTAAAATCCACAATTCCCAAAATAACCGGATTAGACAGGGCATTGGTAAATTCCGAAAAAGTAACTGTTTCCGAGCTTGCCACCTGCACCTGTATATTTTTGCGAAGATACACCGGAAGGTTGGTTGAGATCAATCTTCCGTAATGTTCATATATGATTTCAAGCGTTCGTAAATGCTCTTTGGAAAACTTTGCAGGACGTTTGAAATCATAATCCTTGATCTGTTTATCTCCGTTGTCCTGCATCTGGTCCATATCCAGCTCGCCGTTATTAAGTGCGGCAAGCAGATTATCTATCTCGCTTTGGGACAACACCTCTCCCACAGTTCCTCACCTCCTTCAAGTAATAACCGAAATCACTCTGTCATTACTGATAGAGAGAACTGCTGAGTGTTACATCAAAAATAAAGTCTGAGTCAAACAGTCCCTGAATTCTGCTCAGGATATTATCCTTCAAAATCTGCGGATCTGTATTTACTTCCTCCAGCGTGTACTGGCCTACTGCTTCAATGATCTCGCCCTTGATCAGGTCTTCCCTGGTGGTCAGATCGCCGTATTTCTTGTAATCCTTATTTTTGCTGTTCATGGAAAGGGTTACGGAAAGCATTGCAAAGTGGCTTTCACCATCTTCCCCTTTCTTTAACGGGATCGTCATGTCCGCAATGGTATAGGTAACTACATCCGCCATGGGAACGATCTCTTCTTCCTGCTCACCGTTTTCACCAGTACCAAGATCCAGGCTGATGGCCGAAGCAATATCCCCTACCAGGGCCGCTGTCTTTCGGTTGGTCGTGGTTACACTGAACATCATAATAGCTGTCAGGACAATGTTTACAATCAGAAGCGCTAATATGATGATCGAAATAAGATTTTTCTTCATGAATTCATTCGCCTTTCTTCCCCTTATTCATAAGAGCTTAGAGAATTATATATTTTAATTTCCACTCTTCTGTTTCGCGATCTTCCCTCTTCCGTTGAATTGTCCGCAATCGGGACATATTCACCCCTTCCGGAATGTTTTACTCTGGACATGTCAAGCGTTGTGTTCTGTTCCAGATAATAAAATACAGAAAGCGCACGACCACTGCTGAGTTCATCATTATTGGCATATTTGCTGCCGGACATAGGCACATTGTCCGTATGCCCTTCTATTTCAATGGTTCCTGTAGCAAATCTCTGAAGAATAATGCCGAGCTGGTTCATCAGCGGCAAAGCTTCTTCTTTGATGTCTACCTTACCAGAGTCGAATAAGATCGCTCCGTTTAAGGTCAGCTGCACATATTGGGAAGTAAATTCAATATCAATTTCCTTGCCAAGATTTTTTTCTTCCAGAGCCTCTTCGATCTTCTCGGCCAGCTCCTCCGATTCCTTAAGGCCTTCCTTTTCCACTGTTTCCGTGGCATCCTCAAGACCGTCAGGCTTGTTCTCGCCTTCCTCGCCCTTGCCTGTGGAATACATGTAGTTATCCAGTTCATTTAACTGGCTGACCCCGTTGCTGATCAGGATACCGTCCCCTATTGCCGTTGCCCCCGCTGTAAAAATGCTGAAGGTCTGATTAAAGGAAGCTGCGATCAGTTCAAATTTCTGGGCATCCACCGTTGACATGGAAAAAAGCATAACGAAAAAGCAAAGGAGCAGATTCATCAGATCCGCAAATGTACATTGCCATGCCGGCGCACCTTTGGGAGGTTCATCCGGTTTTCTTTTAGCCATTCTCTTCACCTCCGTCAGCGTTCCGGGAAACCCGGTCTCCCGGTGCCAGGAATGACTTTAATTTTTCTTCGATTACACGGGGATTTTCACCCGCCTGAATGGACAAAAGACCTTCGATCATGATTTCCTTCATCATAACCTCGCTGGCATTGTTTGCCTTGAGCTTACCGGAAACCGGAGCACAGATCCAGTTTGCAAGCAGTGATCCATACAAGGTAGTAACAAGCGCTACCGCCATGGAAGGACCGATACTGGAAGGATCATCCATTTCGTACAACATATTAACAAGGCCTACCAGCGTACCGATCATACCCCAGGCAGGGCCCATGGCTCCCAGATCATCCCAAAAGCCGATCTTGCTCTTATGCCTGTCCTCCACACTGATAAGCTCTGTTTCCAAAATTCCTCTTACAAGCTCAGGATCCGTGCCATCTACGATCAGGAGAATTCCCTTTTTCATGAATTCGTCATCCAGATCGCCTGCCGCCTCCTCCAGGGAAAGAAGCCCTTCCTTTCTGGCAATATTCGACAACTCGATGATCTTCTGGATCATGCCTGTTACATCATTTGCAGGAGATTTAAAGATGAGAGCAAAGCTCTTAAATCCTGCTATGTATTCTGACATGGATTTTGATGCCATTACCGCAAAAAAAGATCCGCCAAAGGTAATGATTGCCGACGGAAGGTCGAGATAACGGTCCATATTTGCAAGACCGGCATTATCAATAACACCATATGCAAACATTCCAAAGCAAAGAAGCATTCCTAATATTGACGCTAAATCCACAGCATTCACCCTCTTTTACGTTAATCCGCAAAAAATATCCTTTCTATAAGATTTTACAAGATTTTTGATGTCTTGTCTACTTTCTTTTACAATAATTTTTCTGCCCGTAGTAAACGCAATCACCGTATCGGGCGTTTCTTCCACTAATTCCATAAGATCCGGATTAATTAGAACTTTAGTACCATTTATTCTGGTTACCTCGATCATATCCCTTTTCTCCCCAACGTTTTGGCTTATTGCCATCAGCAGCCACTGAGGGAACCATCTTTCGCAGGTTCCCTCAGATTTGTTTTATTGCCTTATGCTTTTATTATCTCTTCAGATTGGTCAGCTCCTCCAACAGGGTATCTGATACTGTAATGATACGGCTGTTTGCCTGGAAGCCTCTCTGGGTTGTGATCATTTCCGTAAATTCCTGGGAAAGATCTACATTACTCATTTCCAGAACGCCGGTGTTCATATAGCCGCCGTCCTCTGTAATATCGTCTCCGATTCCATTAAACTCTCCGGAGTTCATGGTTGCGGAATACAGGTTGTCTCCTTCTTTTGCAAGACCGGAAGGGTTTGCAAAGTTGGCAACTGCGATCTGTCCTAACAGTCTTGACTGTCCGTTATCATAGGAAGCATAGATCTTTCCGTCCTTCTGGATATTGATACCGCTCATCTCACCGGTCTTACGGCCTGCTCCGTTCCCGCTCTTTGCATCTCCCCTCACCGCCTCAAAGGTGGTAGTCTTATTGTTGTTTACATTGGAGGTGCTGGAAAAATCAATGGTGATATTCTTAAAGTTCGGGAATTCCGCTGCAGCTGTCATGCTGCTGAAATTCAGTACAATGGATGTCTGTGTTGCCGTATCGCCAGAGGCTTTTCCCACGTTGATAAAGCTTCCGTTGTCCACATCATACTGAATATAGGTTCCTCTGGTGACGCCTGTAGGCGCTGATGCGTTTGTGCCTGCCGCATCTGTCAGCTTAATGCTGTCTACAATCTTATTGCCCGCACTATCTGTTACCGACTTGCCGTTGCTGTCCAAAATGTCCTCAAGCTGCATATAGAACATTCCGTCATCCTTATTGGTATCCGCATCATGCAGGGTAAATCTTGCGGTATATTTGTATCCCTTATTGTCGTAGAGTTCCAGGTTTACCACGCGGCCATCCTTGCTGGTCACGTTGGTGTCCAGGCTGTCAACGATACCGGTGATCTGTGCCTGGGTGGTTGCTTCCGGGGGATAAGTCATGTACTTTTCCTGCATAACCCGAAGAGGCGTTACCACATCCTTCTTGATGGTCGAAGGATCCGTAGCATCCGGCTCCCATCCCATTACATTGTAGCCATTGCTGGTCATAACCAGATTTCCCATTCCGTCTACATAGAAGGAACCGTCTCTGGTGAAGAAATTATCCTGTCCATTGCTGACTACAAAAAAAGATTGTCCGGTCAGCATGATGTCAAAGGGATCGTTGGTGGTCTGTGCAGAGCCCTGGCTGGTAATGGCTGTTTTGATCGCCCCGGTCTTGGCGCCAAGACCGATCTGCCTGGGATTGACGCCGCCCACACCGGTGGTGGCATTCGCACCTGATGCTGCCTGGGTGGTCTGGTACATCAGGTCGCTGAATGTCATGGATTGTGACTTATAAGCTGTGGTATTTACGTTTGCAATGTTATTACCGATTACATCCATTCTTGTCTGGTGGGTTCTAAGTCCTGCCACACCAGAGAATAATGATCTCATCATAGTTGAAATGACCTCCTTTAGCGACGAAGCGCAGTTCCTTCTGTCATTCAGGAACTCTAAGCCTCCCTAAGGTCCGGCTAAATAATGACCGCTCCGTCAATGTTTGTAAATACATTTTGTTCTGTGTCCTGCTGGTTCATGGCGGTTACTACCGTGTTGCTCGGTATATTTACAATAAACGCCAGATCATCCATCAGAACTAAGGATTCTTTAATTCCCTTCTCTTCAGCCTTCTGGGCTCCTTCCCTGAGGCGCTCTAACTGCCCGGATGTAAGTTCAATATTCCGGTCTGCCAGTCTTCCCGCTGCATGCTTGGAAAATCTGACCTCTCCCTGTCTGCGGACATGGGTGCTTTCCAAAATTTCCTGAAAGCTTTTTGTTCCCATATCGGAAATAGCAGAGCTTTTTCTGTTCTGCCCCAGATATTGATCCTGAAGCTGTTCAATGGAAGGGAATGCATTTTTTTGAATTTTCATTCTGGTCTCCTCCGTGAGGGTAAAACTGCATCCTGCATTACATACCTTTCCTGTTTAAACTTCACCTGTTTCTTCTGTCGCTTCTGTGCTCTCACCGGTCTGCGTATCATCATCCTCTGTCTTTTCCGTATCCTCAGAAGAGTCCTCATCCTTTGCGGTAAGCTGTGCCATTCTCTCCACATACTTCTGAAGCTTCGTCACATACTCATTCGGAATGAAGGATTGCTGATAACTGGACATGCTGTTATAGCCCTTTTGCAGAGTTTCAACTGCTTCCTTGTCGCTTGCCGTAAGATTTGCAAAAGCTGGTAAACTGTCCATCGCCTTGATAAATGCAACTGCCAGCTCAAAGGCACTCTGATACTCCTGATCCACAACAGCCTTGACATTGTCTGCAAGATAACTTTCACCGTCAATGGATACATAAGCCTTTCCGTTTTCGTAGGTCACATAATCCACTTTACCTTCAATGGTCTTGGTATCCCCGTTTGAATCCTGGATCTCTACATTGACATATTCCCCTACCAGTGCGGACGCTCTGGAAAGCTCCATGGTGGATGCCATATTCTGCATCTGCTCTACCTGTGAGAAGGTTGCATACTGAGAAATGTATTCTGTGTTAGAGGTGGGCTCTAAGGGATCCTGATACTTCATCTGCGCTACCAGAAGCTGCAAAAAGGCATCCTTGTCCATTCCGTTTTTGTTGCTTGCCGTGGATTTCACCGACTTTTCAGCTGCGCTTTCCACGATCTTGCCATTCTCAATCACTGCTCCAACTGCCATCCTGTTTACTCCTTTCCCCTATGCGGTATAATCTACTGTGTTTCCGTTTGCTTCCATGATCTTTGCCCTCAGCGCATCCTCACTGCTGATCTCCTCTGACTCTTCCATTGAAAGAGCATCGAGCTCACGCAGGTTAATTCTTCTTTGCGCCTTTCTGCCGTTTTGTGAGGAAGCATTTTCTTCCTTTCCCTGGCCCTGCCAGAGATTACTCTCAAACCCGTGGTTTTCTACTGTAACCTGTACAGCTTCCACCTTAACGCCCTGTTCCTTCAGGCTTTCCTTCAGCTCAACGATCTGGCTCTCCAAAACAGCCTTCACCTCTTCATTTTGAACCTGGAACTGTGCCGTCACTTCTCCTGCTTTAGAAGTAAGCTGAATATGTACTGTTCCCAGGCTTTCAGGATGAAGCTGCATCTGAAGCTGATCCATACCGGGCTTTAACTGGATCTTCATGTAATCCATGATCTGGTTCATGATGTCCATGGTCTGACTGCTGAATGCATTTGCCATCTGCGGCGTTTCTTCTGCGGCGCTTACCTCACTTCCGCCCTGAAGCATGGTGTCCAGGAAATTATTCTGGGTATGGTGCTGTTCCATTCCTTTTTCCTCATTTCCTGCATGCTGCTTGGCATCGCTTGGCTGCCCGCTTTTTTCTTCTGTCTGCTGGGGTACTTTTTCCAGAGTTCCCGTGACATTGCCGTTTTCATCCGCCGTCATCTTCACTGTTTCTCCGGCCGACTTAACTTCCACTACAATTTCCGGCGCTTTCTGCCCGGCATTTTCCTCTGCAGGGGTCAGTTCTGTCAGTCCGTCTTTGGGTGAGGCTTTTCCCTGATCTGCTGCTTCCTGCGCCGTAAGGGTATCGAGCATCGCTCTGATGTCTTCCTCACTAACCCCCAGGTCATCTGCCAGTTCGGATCTGATATCCTTTGCAAGCCCTATCACATTCTGCAGCTGCGTAAAAAGACTTTCCTCCGTGAGAAGTGCTGTCATATCAGGCTCTCCGGTCACTTCAAGCACTAACTGAGTCAGATTTGCCTGATCGAACAGGGACGCCATGGAAAGTCCAAGCTCCGCCATTGCATTCAGCACATCCTCCTCAGAAACGCCAAGTTCCTTTGCAATGTCTTTCACAAGCTCACCGCCTGCTTCTTCCACTGCATCCTTCTGGCCTTCTGTCACTGCGGATGACGCTGTTTTCTGTGAAACAGCCTCCGCTTGGGAAATCTTCCGGTTTCCGTCATCAGAAACCCTGACGCCTGAAGCATCACCGGATCTTACTGAGGCTTTCGCCTGATCCTGGCTGCTTCCGTTTGTCATACTGCTCTGGGTCTTATTCATTACATCCCCAAAGCCGCCTGTCTGGTTCGTACCGCCTGTTTGGGTAAGCCCTTTACTTCCCACAAAATTCAGAAGTGTGCTTACATTTCCTACAGGTGCACTTGTTGTCATTCACATCCCTCCAATCTGTATAAGCCTTAAAGGCTCTTTTTCAAGGTACTATAATAATATATCGGTTTCAGAAGACCTTTGCTTAAGACTCGGGATCCATAATCTTGGTGAGTTTTGCTGCAATCGCAGGATCCATCACTCCTAAAATTGCGCCTCTCGCATCAGGCTCCATTACACCCAAAATTCTGGCAGCCAGATCCAGATTATCTGTCATCTGTTCAAAAATTGCCGCTGCCTCCTTTGGCTTCATCTCGGAATATGCCTTTGCATAATCCTTGACTTCACTGCTTTCCTCCAGTTCCTGCACAACCTGCTTATAAAGATACTGTGCCGTAGCAGGATCCATTTCTTCGAAATACTTCCTGTATTCGTCTATTCCAGGCCCTTTATCTGCATAAACGACCTCTTCGTAAAATTCAGTTTTAATCCTCTGAAACTCCACCTGACTATCTTCAAAGGTTTTCAACCTTTCCACTTCCGCCTTCAGCTGTTCCACCTCGTCAGAGGAATCCGTCTGTGCCGACTGTGCTCTTTCCAGCTCCAGTTCCAGCTCCTTGATATAGTCCACAGCATCCCGCAGATTGTCATAGCCTCCGTAAGAAGCGCTTTTCTCCTCGTCTACCGCCGTTTCCGTATTCTTCGGCAGGATCAGGTTCAGTACCGGTACATCCTTTAAAACCGGCGTCAGGACGTTGCTCCCAAAGCCGCCGAAATCAAGCTTCACCACCAGGCAGAGGATTGCGATCCAGATCAGCACGATCACAAAGGTTACCAGGAAAATAGATCCTGAGCTGGTGTCATCCTCATCAGAAAGATCCGCTTCCTCTGCGGCGATCTCCTTCGCCCTGATCCTTGCTTCCTTGCGCTGCTGTTTTTGTTCTTCTTTTATTTTCTTCTTTTCTTCCTTTAAACGCTGCCGTTCTTTCTTCGCGTCTGCGGGATCAAGTCCTGCTTCCTCTATTGCCATACGCTTTACTCTCTTTCCCCTTATGCCTTTTTGCTGTGGGTATAGCTTGTCAGTTCATCCACTTCCTTGGCTTCCCTTACATTTTCATCCTTTACAAACTGTTCAAACGCCTTTTCTCTCAGCTTTTGCTGGGTCTTGCTTTCCTGCATTGCCTCCTTGAGGCGCTCTCTTGCCTGTTCCAGCGCTTTCTGCGCTCTTTCGACCTCCTGCTTTTGAAGTTCGATATATTCCTCCATCCGCAGGATCGCAGTCCGGTTTTCCATAAGATCCAGAACCTTCAGTTCCTTCGCCCGCAGCCGTCTGCCCTCTTCCTCATAGAAGCTGTGGCGCGCTTTCAGATTTTCCAGCTTATCCTCTTCCTCCGAAAGCTTCATCCTGGCTGTTGCAAATTCCTGCTTGGCCTGTTCTTCCATTTTGCTTTTGATATCCAGGATACTCTGCATCCGGTAGATGAATTTTGCCATTGCTTACTCCCAAAGTCTATTCTTTTTCTTCAAAGATCGCCTTGAGCAGCGCTACCGTTTCCTCAAAGGTAAACTTTTCATTCACATCCTGAACCAGGAAGCGGTTTACTTCGTCAATTTTTTGAATTGCATAATCAATTCCCGGGTTACTTCCTGTTTTATAGGCGCCGATATTGATCAGATCCTCCGCCTCGTTATAAGTAGCCAGCACATTTTTCAATTTGCCTGCATACATCTTGTGTTCCCGCTCTGCGATCTGGCTCATGCATCTGGAAATGCTCTGAAGCACATCAATGGCAGGGTAATGGTTCTTATGGGCGATCTTACGATCCAGCATGATATGTCCGTCCAAAATACTTCTGGCCGTATCTGTAATCGGTTCGTTAAAATCATCACCGTCTACAAGCACGGTGTAAAGTCCTGTGATAGAACCCTTATCAGAGCGCCCTGCCCTCTCTAAAAGCTTGGGCATTTCCGAATACACACTGGGCGGATACCCTCTTGATACCGGCGGTTCCCCGCTGGCAAGACCGATCTCCCTTTGTGCCATGGAAAAACGGGTAAGGGAATCCATCATTAAAAGGACATCCTTCCCTTGATCCCTGAAATATTCTGCAATGGCAGTTGCTGTCTGAGCAGCCTTTTTTCTCTCCAGGGCAGGTTTATCTGAGGTTGCCACTACCACAACAGAGCGCTTCATTCCTTCCGGCCCAAGGTCTCTTTCCACAAACTCCCGCACCTCTCTGCCACGTTCCCCGATCAGTGCGATCACATTAATGTCTGCCTTGGTGTTTCTGGCAAACATACCCATCAGTGTGGATTTTCCTACTCCGGATCCGGCAAAAATCCCAATTCTCTGTCCTTTTCCTACCGTGATCAGTCCATCTACTGCTTTCACTCCAAGGGGAAGGATCGTATCAATGATCTTACGGCTCATGGGATCCGGCGGTTTTGCTTCCACCGAATAAGCCTTCCCCGAGATCAGTTCTCCCGTGTCCGGTCTTCCGAGGCCGTCTAAGGTATGCCCCAGAAGGCTGTCATCCACCATCACCATAAGAGGCGCTCCCGTGTTTTCAACACTGCTTCCGGGCCCGATTCCCTCCACATTCTGATAGGGCATCAAAAGAAGCTTTCCTTCCTTAAAGCCAACCACCTCTGCGGGGGCAGGTTTTGCATTTCCTGTTCCGGGGGAGATCATACAGATATCGCCAAGCTTTGCCACAGGCCCTGCCGACTCAATGGTAAGCCCGATCACGTTGACCACTTTTCCCTTTACTTTGAAAAGGCTGTCATTTGTTACAGTTTTATATTTTGAAAAATCAATTTCCGGCATCATGATTTTTACCGCCTCTGTAAGAAAGAAGCCGCAGCTTTCTGGAAAGCTCCTCTAACTCCGTTCCCAGGGAGCAGTCATAAACTCCATTTTCTGTTTCTATCATGCACTGTGCTTCCTTCAGTGTCATATCAGGAACAATTTCCAGGCGTTCCTGCAATATTCCGGTTGCCTCCAAAAGCCGCCCCTTGGCCTCGCTGACCGGCTTATAGGCTTCCCTTGAAACATGCACAATCAGGTTGCCTGTTGTCTCGATCTTCTGCATGGCATCCATAAGCAGATTTTCCACAAGTCCCTTATAAGAGCTTAAATCCACACGGAAGATATGCTCGTAAATATCCGTCAGGTTTTCCACAAAAGCCGGCTCTAAATCTGCCATCTTTTTGTTGTAATCCTGCAAGAGCTCCTGTTTTTTGGCTTCCCACTCTTCCTTCAGCTCCTGAACCTGCCTCATTCCCTGCTCATAGCCGTCTGCCCGGCCTTTTTTCAGGGCTTCCTGATAGGTCTGCTGGTGCAGGGCTTCGGCCTGCTGCTGTGCGTCCTCTAGGATCTGCGCAGCCTGCCGCTTTGCTTCCCCCAGTTCTTTTTTTGCCTGTTCAAGCTGTGCCTGTACGGCTTCCTTTTCTTCCAGGGATGCGCTCTTTAAAACGGCAGTTTCTGCATCCTGATCAAGAAGCGCCTCCACCTTTTCTGTAGGCAGTCCTCCGGTAAAGCCTTCTTCTGTATCTGCTGCGCTTGGCACATAATGCTTTCTTTCTGCCTCCCGGAGCTTCTTTTCCACCAGTTCGTTTGTATCAATGATACGGGCATCGTCTTCCATCACTACCCAGCCCGCTTTATACAGGTTAGACAACGATCTCGTCACCTCCACCTCTGGAAATCACGATCTCGCCGGAATCCTCCAGCTTGCGGATGATGTTGACGATCTTCTGCTGTGCTTCTTCAACGTCCTTCATACGCACAGGTCCCATAAATTCCATATCTTCCTTAATCATCACAGCAAGACGCTTGGACATATTGTTAAAGATCGCAGCCTGTACCTGCTCATTGGAGCCCTTAAGTGCAAGAGCAAGGTCATTGTTATCCACATCACGCAGCACACGCTGAATAGCTCTGTCGTCCAGAAGAAGAATATCTTCGAACACAAACATCTTCTTTCTGATCTCGTCTGCAAGTTCGGGTTCTTCGATCTCCAGAGTTTCCATAATATGTTTTTCTGTTCCACGGTCCACCGTATTTAAAATATCCACAACAGCATCTACGCCGCCGATAATGGTGTAATCCTGGTTGACCAGGGAGGACAGCTTTGATTCCAATATTTTCTCCACTTCCTTGACCACATCCGGACTGGTTCTGTCCATAACCGCAATACGTCTCGCCACATCTGCCTGTCTGTCCGGCGGAAGCGCGGAAACGATCATGGCAGCCTGAGCCGCCGGTAAATAAGATAAGATAAGGGCAATGGTCTGGGGATGCTCATCCTGGATAAAGTTCAAAAGCTGGGCCGCATCCGTCTTTCTCACAAACTCGAAAGGCTTTACCTGCAAGGAAGCCGTCAGCTTTCCGATCACATCCATTGCCTTTTCTGAACCAAGGGCCTTTTCCAGTAGCTCCTTTGCATAGGAGATACCGCCCTCTGCTATGTATTGCTGTGCCAGGCAGACCTGGTAAAATTCATCGATCACTTCCTCTTTTACCTGAGGAGTCACGCTTCTGGTATTTGCTATTTCAAGTGTCAGTTCTTCGATTTCCTCTTCCTTCAGGTGTTTAAAGATCGAAGCCGACTTTTCCGGTCCGAGTGCAATCAATAAGATTGCCGCTTTCTGCAGACCGCCTATTTTTTCATCTACACCTCTGGGCATAATCTGTTAATCCTCCCTGCTTCCGCTTATGACCACTCTTCATTCAGCCAGTTGCGAAGAAGGTTGGCTGCTGCCTCCGGATTTTCATCCACAAACTTTTCAATAATCTTTCTCACTTCGGAAATCTGTTCCGTTCCAATATCTTCGATCTCCGTCTCAGGCTGAGACTGAAGCAGAGTTTCTACTGAAAGTTCCTCCGGCTGCTGAGTCTGTTTTTCGCCGCGCATGCTTCTGATCACTACAAACGCAAGCAGCCCCAGTATGATGAGGATGATCACAATCTGTATGATATCAGAGGCTGATACGTTCAGGCCCTGGGCGTCAAAGAACATATTCTCGGAATACGCCACAATAGCAATATTGTCCCTGGGAAATCCGGTTGCCTTGGAAACAACATCATAAATTTCATCAGGAACTGTCTGCTGGGTCTGTCCTGCATTTGCAAGCTTATATTCATCCCAGGTGATCCCCGTCAAAAGTCCCTGTGCCTTTACATCCTCTTCCCTGACTAAGTTTAAGGTAGTAACTGACAGGGAAATCGTAGAAGAATCATAATTAATCCCTCCCGGGGGGACTTCCTTATCCGTGATCCGCTCAGAGGGCAGATAATTGTATTCCGCTTCCGAGGTTTCCGACTCGCTCTGGCTGTTATCCTGGTAAACATACTCCGCATTCCCGTTGGAGTCTGTTCCTGGAACTCCTGCATCTCCGTTGGTAGAAGTGGAATTATATACCCTGCTGGAGGAATAATACCCCTGGCTGTTGCCATCGGGTACATAATATTCATGGTCTCTTACTGTAGAAGAGGAAAAATCCAGATCCAGATTTACCGCAACCTCAACCTTGTCATATTCGTTGGTTCCGAGGAGAACCTGGCGCACCTCGTTCTTCACCTTGGTCTCCCACTGGGACTTCACCCCAAGCTGGGAGCTTGCATTCCCGGAAGCGCTGTAGCTGTCATCCCCGGAATACAGGGTATTTCCGTTGGTATCCATGATCACCACATTTTCAGGCGTCTTGTTGCCGATGGCTACCGCTACTGCCTGTGCAATCCCTGCTGCTGTATCTGTAGGGATCTCCTGCTCCATCTCTAACAGGATCCAGATAGAGGACTGGGCTTCATTTCTGCTGGAAATCAGCGTGCCATCCTGCTCCGGTATATAGATCTCTACATAGGCGCTCTTGATGAAGCTGAACTTTGCCAGCAGATCCTCCGCAAGCCTGGTCTCCATGTAATACTCATAGCGTTTCTGCTTATCCGCCTCTGTGGTGCTCAGGCCGCCGGCTGTCACGTTATCTATGGTATAGGTTGCCGCCTGGATATCGTTTGCTCCTAACAAAAGCGCCGCTTCTGACTGCTGCTTTTTGTTGATGCTGATCTGGTATCCGTCATCCGACACCTTATAATCGAGCCCTTCCGTTTCCAGAAGCTCCTTTACCTCTGAAGCCTCTTTTGTGGTGTCACAGTTCAAAAGGATTATGTACTGGGGTCTGGTGAGTATGGTAACTAACAGACCCAGTGCAATGATCACACCAGCCCCGGCGGAAATAATAAATGTTTTCTGTTTTGTGGAAAATTTATTCCACCACTCGAGTATCTTCCCGAGCAGTTCCTTTGCTTTATCTGCCATGTTTTAGCCCCCGATCACGCAATGAAGCTTTCCGCTACATTTGCATCTGCATAATTTCCCTGTAAGCTTCAAGGAACTTGTCTCTTACAGCCACTGTGTAAGACAGCGCAGTGGAAGCCTTTTGAAGTGCGATAGCAAGCTCATGAGTATTCTCTGTCTCGCCAAGAGCCCATCTGATCTCCTCGTTTTCCGCATCAGACAGGTAAGAATTGGTTGTATTTAAGTTTTGGACCGCTTTGTCGAATAAGCTGGCAAACTCCCCATTTGTCTTGTTTTTATCTGTCAGTGAAGAATTTTCCACTGCATCCCGGATGGCTCCGGATGAAATATTATAAAATGATGAAATATCCATTTTGATCTCCCCTAATTATGTATAAAATTACACTGCTTTATTACTGCCCACTGATCTCAAGCCCCTTCATTGCCATGGATTTGCTGGCGTTAAAAGCGGTAGCATTAGCCTCGTAGGAACGGCTGGCGTCAATAAGGTTTGTCATTTCTGTGACAATATTCACGTTAGGATATGTAACATAGCCGTTTTCATCTGCATCCGGATGGGACGGATCATAAACCATGTTCATCTGTGTCCAGGTATCCTCGCTGACCTTGCGGACCCGGACTCCCTGTCCGTCATAACGGTTGCTTGCCTGTCCCAAAAAGCTGCTGAAGGTTTTGGCAGTTGCCCCCTTCTGTTCAAAGGTCACCACCTTACGCCTGTAGGGCGTACCGTCCTGTGTACGGGTGGTATTGGCATTTGCCACATTTTCAGAAATAATATCCATGCGGTAGCGCTGGGCTGTCATGCCTGACGCATTCACATTAAAAGCACTGAATATACTCATTCTAGTTCCCCCTGTGCGTTATTTCATAACCATTTTCAGATTAGCAAATTCCTGATTGATACCGCTCATCAGTCCATTATATTTAATCTGGTTGGAAGCCAGTTCCACATTTTCAGTATCAATATCCACGTTGTTTCCGTCAAGCCGATAAGAGAAATTAGCGGCGTCCGTATAAACTCTTCCCTCAAGTTCTGTGCTTGTCACATGGGAAACCTTGGAATCTACGCTTTCATATCTGGAGCTTCCCAGTGCTCTCCGAAGCTGCGACTCAAAATCAATGTCCTTCCGCTTATACCCGGGAGTATCCACATTAGCGAGATTATTGGCAAGGATATCGTTTCTCAGCCAGGAAGCATCTGCTGCTTTTCCCAGTACATTAACGTAATCAAAAACATTGCTATTCAGCATATTCTGACTCCTTCCTTTCAGTAGTGTAATCTCCTGCTCACACTATCATATCTATTTTAAATTATCTGGGTAAAATTACAAGTTTTATAATAAAATCAGTACCAAAGTACCAGTCTATTTAAAAAAGAGACCTATGGTTTTCCTCATAGATCCCTCGTCCTTATTTCTATTAACTGTCCGAAAAACAGGCAATTCCCCTGCATCTGTCTACTGCAGATTTTCCTTTTTCAGCTTCTCCACTTCGTCAAATACCATGTCGTTCAGGACTTTGATATAGGTTCCTTTCATTCCGGAAGACCTGGATTCGATCACTCCCGCACTTTCAAATTTGCGCAGGGCGTTCACGATCACCGATCGGGTGATCCCAACCCTGTCTGCAATCTTGCTGGCAACCAGAATTCCTTCCATTCCGTTCAGCTCTTCAAAGATATGAACCACCGCTTCCATCTCCGAATAGGATAAGGTATTGATCGCCGATCTGATCACTGCAAGCTTGCGGCTCTCTTCTGCATTTTCTTCATTTACTGCCCGCAGCATTTCAAGCCCCACCACCGTGGTGCCGTATTCACACAAAATAATATCGTCAATATCATACTGCTTCTCACATTTGTAAATAAAAAGGGTTCCCAGGCGTTCCCCTGCAATCTCAATGGGCGTGATAATCGCCTGAAACTTTTTCACATCGCCCTCTTCAAAGCCCAGAGTTTCCAGATTGACGTTTTCCTTGGTGGAAAGGACTGCAAGAAGCCTTTCATTGAGCATAGAGTCGATAAAGCCGCCCACCTGATCCACGATCAGTTCTGTAATGGAGTCCACGCCTTCAGCGTCTCCTACTCCAAGTACCTTTCCCTTTTTACTGATCACAAGTACATTGGAGGATAAGATCTCACAAAGCACAGAGCAGATGTCATTAAAAACAACCTTGCTGGAATTGTTGTTATGCAAAAGCTTTCCGATTTTTCTTGTTTTGTCTAACAGTTGTACACTGCTCATAAAATCCCTCCTTTTGTACCATCAGGGATAGTGTAGCATACAATTACAGTATTTTCAATGTTCACAGCCGAAATATTTGTATATTTGCAAATAATTTTAAAATTTTCTGAATTATTTGTCTTTTTCAGGAATTAAAGTGACATATCCGCAGTTTTCGTCCATGCAGGCAAGCTTGTTTCCCTTATACAAAAGGGGCAGTCCACATCTGGGGCACTTTTCCTTTGAAGGCCTCTGCCATACCATGAAATCACATTCAGGATTGTTAATGCAGCCGTAATATTTTCTGCCCTTGCGGGTCTTTTTCAAAACAATATCCTTCCCGCATTTAGGACACGGCACGCCGATCTTTTCATAATAGGGCTTGGTGTTTTTGCACTCCGGGAAGCCCGGGCATGCAAGGAACCTGCCGTGGGGACCGTACTTGATCACCATGTTTCTTCCGCAGAGCTCGCAGACTTCATCCGATACTTCATCCTCAATGGCAACCTCTTTCAGTTCCTTCTCTGCTGCTTTCACCGCCTCATCCAGATCCGGATAGAAGTTGGAGACAATGGTCTTCCAGTTCACGGTTCCTTCTTCCACCCCGTCAAGGAGTGCCTCCATATTTGCGGTAAAGTTCACATCCACAATGCTGGGGAAAGCTTCTTTCATCATATTGTTGACCACTTCTCCAAGCTCTGTGACATACAGGTTTTTATTTTCTTTTACAATATAACGTCTTGCCAGGATCGTTGTTATGGTAGGTGCATAGGTACTGGGCCTTCCGATCCCAAGTTCCTCCAGCGCTCTTACCAGCGAAGCTTCCGTATAGTGCGGCGCAGGCTGGGTAAAATGCTGCTTTTCCTCTAATTCCGGCGTGGGCAGGTCTGTTCCCTTTTCCAGTCCCTTCACCAGAATATTTTCTTCTTCCTTATCCTCTTCCTGGATATACACGCTCATAAAGCCGTCAAACAAAAGCTTGGAAGCTGCAACCGTAAAGCGATGCTTTCCGGCATCGATCTTAATGGAGGTTGTTTCATATTTGGCTGACTCCATCCTGCTGGCCGTAAACCGTTTCCAGATCAGCTGATAAAGCCGCAGTTGGTCTCTGGAAAGGGATTCCTTGATCTCTATCGGGATCCGGCTGATGTCCGTAGGCCTGATCGCCTCATGGGCGTCCTGGATTTTCTTTCCGGATTTTTCCGTTCTGGTCTTGCCCGCCGCATATTCCTTGCCGTAGGTCTTTATGATGTATTCCTGCGCCATAGTCTCAGCTTCCTCGGAAACTCTGGTGGAATCTGTACGAAGATAGGTGATCAGACCTACCGTGCCGCTCCCCTTAATCTCCACTCCTTCATAAAGCTGCTGTGCAAGGCGCATAGTCTTTTGCGTGGAAAAATTCAGCACCTTGCTTGCTTCCTGCTGCAGGGTAGAGGTTGTAAACGGAAGAGGAGCCTTTTTGGTTCTTTCTCCTTTTTTGACCTCTGTTACCTGGTATTTTTCCTTTTGAAGCTCTGATAGGATCTGATCCAGCTCTTCCTTGGAAGAAATGGTTTTCTTCTGATCCTTGGCGCCATAATATTTTGCCTTCAGGGGTTTTTTCTCCCCCGGGATCTGAAAGGAGGCATCCAGCGTCCAATATTCCTCAGGAATAAAGCTGCTGATCTCGTCCTCTCTGTCGCAGATGATCCGAAGAGCCACCGACTGCACTCTTCCTGCGGATAGGCCCCTTTTCACCTTTGCCCACAAAAGGGGTGAAATCCGGTATCCCACCATTCTGTCAAGCATACGCCTTGTCTGCTGGGCGTCTACCAGATCCATATTGATCTCTCTTGCATGCTTCAGAGACTCTTTCACCGCATTTTTCGTAATTTCATTAAAGGTAATCCGGTAAACCTTTTTATCTTCCAATTTCAACGCTTTCAGCAAATGCCAGGAAATCGCCTCTCCCTCACGGTCAGGGTCAGTTGCCAGATAGACCTTTTCAGCCTTCTTTACTTCCTTTCGCAGATTTGCCAGAATATCACCTTTGCCTCTGATCGTAATATATTTGGGTTCATAGTCATGCTCCACATCAAAGCCAAGCTGACTTTTTGGCAGATCACGAACATGTCCGTTGCTGGCAGCAACCTCATAGTTTGATCCCAAAAACTTCTTGATCGTCTTTACCTTCGCCGGTGATTCCACAATTACAAGATACTTTGCCATTTTGCTTCCCCTATTCGTCCAGTTTATAACGTGCACAACTATACACCACTTTTTTGTCCCTTGCAAGTAAAAAAAATATAAACTGGTGAAAAAAGAAACTTAAGCAAGTCCGCAGAACTGCAAATACCAGCGGATGATGCCATCTCCCCAGAGCATGGAAATCAAAATGCCGGCGGACAGATAGGGGCCAAACGGCAGCACTCTGTCCTTTCCGCAAAGCTTCATCAGGGTCAAATGGATCACCGCCCCCAGGATACTGCCGATCCCTGCTGCCACAAGGATTTTTCCAAACCCCAGAAACAGGCCTGCTGCCGCCATAAGCTTAATATCTCCTCCTCCAATCCCTCTGCCCTTCGTCACCAGATAAGCCAGAAGAAAAAAGCCGCTTACCACCACGGCTCCTCCCGCATATTCATACCACCTGTCAAAATGCAAAAAAAGCCTTGCGATCCCGAATGCAGCAATCAGCACATTGCACCCCAAAGGGATCTCATAGGTTTTTGCATCGATCAGGCTGATCACGATCAGTACAGAGGCGCAAAGACAGTACAGTATGCTGCCTGCGCAAAAACCGCATTTTGTCACGATCAGTACATATAACAATCCATTAAAAAGCTCCACAAGGGGGTATTGTATGGAAATTCTTTTTCCGCAGCCTTTGCATTTTCCCCCAAGAAACAGGTAGCTTGCCACCGGGATCAGCTCATACCATTTCAAAACCCGCAGACAGCTTCTGCAATGGGATCTTCCTGTTACAATGCTTTGCTTTTCCGGTATTCTGTAAATACAGACATTTAAAAAGCTTCCGATCACAAGTCCGAACAGTAATATAAATACCATAAATACAGCTGTTGTCATCCTCTTCTCCTTTAAGGCGTTTCCAAAAGGACTTCATTCTTCTGGTCAAGAACAAAAACAGATCTGCAGCTTCCGTCCTGATCGATCCTTACTGCAATCCTTTCCGCTCCCGGTGTTTTCAGCTTCCCGGTGATCCCTCTTTTCCCATCTGTCATGACCTTTGCGCTTCCATAGCCCATCTTCTCGGCCACGGACGCTCCAAAGCTCCCGGGGAAATCCGAAAACCGATCCAGATACAGAGTAACGCCGCCTTCAGAAAATTCCACTTCCGCCTCCTGAAGGTTTCTTTGCTCCTCAAGGGCTACGCTGACCGCTCTTTTAAGATTTTCTGCAAGCTGTTCATCAGAAGAATAATTGCCTTTTTGCAGATAAGAAGTGATAAAGGGGATGGATATTGCCACCAGCAGTACCATAATCGCCAATACCAGCATAAGCTCTACCAGTGAAAAACCTGCCGAGCTGCTTTTCTTTTGTCGCTCCATTTCGTTTCCTTTCTCTGTATATCCTGTGCGGACGCTTTGCACTGCCGCACACTTTTTCCCTATTTTTTCAGTATATCTTCTTTTCCTGCATCTTTCAATCATTTCTGCCGGATCCCATAGCTTCCGCCGATCTGCACCGCCTCCCCCTTCAGGCATAACAGGATCAGCTTACTTGTAAGCTCTGAAAGTCCAAGCTCCTGTCCCTGCCTTTTAAGCTCTGCCAGCAGTTCATCCAAAGATTTCGGAGTAACATCCAGCAGGGAAAGCACCCTTTTTTCTCCTTCGTCTATGATGTCCGCAGCTTCCCCTGTCTGCTCTCCTTCCGCCCTTCCGTCTTTCTTCTTTTCATTTCTTTTTCCCCGGCTCTTTTCTCTTCGTCCTTCCCACTCAAAGGAGTTTCTTCCATATAATAAGGACACCTCGGCCAGAAAATCCTCCGGGGAAAGTGCGATCCCCGCCCCCTGCCGCAGCAGCATGTTACAGCCGTCACTTAACCTGTCCGTTATACGCCCCGGCACTGCGTATACATTTTTCCCCTGTTCCAGCGCCATATCCACGGTAATAAAGGTGCCGCTCCTTTGTCTGGCTTCTATCACTAACAGGGCATCGGATAGGCCTGCCACAATTTGATTTCGCCTTGGAAATAAGCTTTTGGCAGGAGGAGTTCCGGGCGGTGCCAGGGAAACAAGTGCGCCGCCTCCCTTTAGGATCCTTTCATACAGTTTCCTGTTGCTGGAAGGATAGCACACATCCACTCCGCTTCCCAGAACCCCAACGGTCTTTCCTCCCCCTTCAAGGGCGGCCCACTGGGCTGTGCCGTCCACTCCCCTTGCCATGCCGCTGACTGTTACCACCCCTGCCTCTCCCAAACGCCTTCCAAAGGCCTGTGCCAGAAAGCTGCCGTAGGAAGAGCATTCCCTTGCACCGATCACCGCAGCCCAGGCCCGTTCTCCCTCCGGGAGCTTTCCCTTCACATACAGCCCATAGGGCGGTATTTCCATCTGCCTCAGCCGCTCCGGGTAAGCCCCATCCTCTTCTGTGAGAAAGGAAATCTCCTGTTCCCTTAAGCGTTCATAATTTTCCTTTAGCTGCCACTTTCTGGTAAACATTCTTACGCACTCTGCCTGTTCTTTATTTAATATCCCTGAAAGAAGTTCCCCGACTGTCTGTTCCCCTGCGGTTTTCAGTCTTTCATAAGCCTCCCTTTCACTTCCAAAACGGCTTAGGAGCTTTTTGATCCGTCTTTCCCCCACTGCCGGAAGCTGCTGCATCCAGAGCTGATATTCCTTATGCTGATCCATTTGCCTCCCTTCCCTGCGGGCCTTCCCACTCTTTTATCCTTGTGCTTCTTCTGTCTGTGCCTGTCTGAAGCATACTGCCTCTGCCAGATGCTCCTCCCTGATCCTCTCTGTATCTTCAAGATCTGCAATGGTTCTGGCAACCTTCAAAAGTCTGTGATACGCTCTTGCGCTCAGCCTCATGCGGTCTGCCACCTGCTCCATAAACTGCTTTTCCTTTGCTCCAAGACCGCAGTGCCGTTCTATTTCTCCGCCAGAAAGCTGTGCGTTAAATTTGCAGTTGTTTCCTGCATATCTTTCCCCCTGGCGCTTTCTTGCCCTTAGCACCTTTTCCCTCAGCAAGGCGCTGTCCTCCCCCGTCCGTCCCTTTGTCATCCGGGAAATCTCCATCCGTGGGACTCTTACACAAAGATCCATCCGATCCAGGATCGGGCCTGAAATATGACTGATATACTGACGAATCTCCGAAGGGGTGCACCGGCATCTGTTTCTGTCCGGAAAGTACCCGCAGGGACAGGGGTTCATGGCTCCCACCAGCATCAGGTCTGCCGGATAGGTAAAAACGCCGCTGTTCCTGGCAATCTGGATCTTTCTGTCCTCCAGGGGCTGCCGCAAAAGATCCAGAGTCTGCCTTTTAAACTCCGGCATTTCATCCAAAAACAGAACGCCCCTATGGGCCAGGGAAATCACCCCCGGTCTCGGCAGCCTTCCCCCTCCGGACAGCGCCTGGGCAGATATGGTGTGATGAGGGCTCAGGAAGAGCCTCTGGGTGATCAGTCCCTCCTCCGGCAGCCTTCCTGCAATACTATAAACCGAGGAAACCTCCAAGCTTTCCGCCTCTGATAAGGGCGGGAGAATGGAAGGGATCCTTTTGGCGATCATGGTCTTGCCGGAGCCGGGCGGCCCCACAAGGAGCATATGATGAAAGCCTGCGGCGGCGATCAGCGCCGCCCTTTTTGCCGCCTCCTGGCCGATCACCTCCCTGTAATCCGGTTCCGGTGCTTCCTTCTTTATAGATTTCTGCCCTGCCCCTGTAAAAACATAGGCTTTCCGGTGTTCCTCCCTTGCGCAGAGGTAATCAAGAGCCTCCTTCAGGCTTGAAAGGCCTACCACCTCCATTCCTGTTACAGCCCCTGCCTCTCTGGCATTCTGTACAGGGACAACGCACCGTTTTATTTCTGCCTGCTTTGCCCGGAGGATCACCGGTAAAACCGCCCGTACAGGACGCAGCTCTCCGTTTAAGCCAAGCTCTCCCAAGAAAAGTGTTTCCTCCATCCCTACGCAGGGAACCTTTTCCATTGCAAGCAAAATGGCAACCGCCACGGGAAGATCAAAGGCTGTCCCTTCCTTTCTGATATTTCCGGGGGAAAAGTTTACCGCAATATGCGCAGGTGGAATGGTAATCCCCGTATTTTTAAGGGCCACTCTGATCCGCTCTGCGGATTCTTTTACCTGGGTTCCTATGTTTCCCACCATAACAAGGCAGGGAAGCCCTCGGGACAGATCTACCTCTACGCGCACAAGAAAGCTGTCCATTCCACAGACGGATCCTGATAAAACTGTACTGAACAAAAAATCCTCCTTTTCTCTCTGGTATCCCTTCTACATCCTTTTACCGAAACTTATTTCTGGAAATCATTTGAGATGAACATCTCTGACTAAAAAAATAGACATATCATTCGATATGCCTACTTTACATGACTCTGCTGCAAATGTCAATGCTGCCTTTCAGGAAAGCCCTCCCATCAGGCGGTTTGCCATGGTATCAGGATCCTGCGCAAATTGAATTGCCTGTTCTTTTGTTATTTTCTGTTCCCGGTACAGCTGCATGATCGCCTCATCCATAGCGATCATTCCCAGCTTCCTGTTGGTCTGCATCACAGTCATAAGCTGATGGGATTTTCCTTCCCTGATCAGGTTTCTCACTGCATGGTTTGCATGAAGCACCTCGAAAGCTGCCACACGGCCTGTCCCGTCTGCATTGGGGATCAGCTGCTGGGAGATCACGGCCTCTAATACATTTGCAAACTGCACACGAACCTGCTGCTGCTGATGGGGCGGGAACACGTCGATCACACGGTCAACCGTGCTTGCGGCGCCGATGGTGTGAAGAGTGGACAAAACCAAATGCCCTGTTTCTGCCGCTGTAATCGCTACGCTGATGGTTTCAAAATCGCGCATTTCCCCTACCAGGATCACATCAGGATCCTCCCTGAGGGCAGCCCGCAGGGCGCTTGCATAGCTCTGGGAGTCCAGGCCAATCTCCCTTTGGTTTACCATGGAAAGCTTATGCTGATGCAGATATTCTATGGGATCCTCCAGGGTGATCACATGAGCCTCCCTGTTATTGTTGATCTTGTCAATGATGGCTGCAAGGGTCGTGGATTTTCCGCTTCCCGTTGGGCCTGTCACCAGCACCAGCCCTCTCTTACGCTGATAAAGGTCGATCACAGAAGGAGGAATGCCAAGGGACTCTGCCGATGGAACCTGAGTTCCCACCAGACGCAGCGCAATGGCCACAGAGCCTCTTTGCTTATAAGCATTTACACGGTATCTCCCAAGATTGGGAATGGAAAAGGACATATCATGTTCCCCGACCTCTTCAAATTTTGCCCTCTGCTTCTCATTCATGATCTGATCAAGGAGCGCATTGGTGTCTCCGGGCAGCATCTTCCCATAGTCCATGGTAATGAGCTGTCCGTTTACTCTGATCTTAGGCGGTACACCAACCGTAATATGCAGGTCTGAAGCTCCGGCCGCTTTTGCTGCACGGAGCATTTCTTCTATTGTAGGCATATCTCTGTCCTCTACTTTCTGTCCTGAAACCCTTCTCGCAGCTTCAGCAATGCTTTCTTTTCAATCCTGGAAACGTAGCTTCTGGAAATATGAAGCGCTTCTCCGATCTGCCGCTGCGTTACCTCCATTCCTGTTACAAGGCCGTAACGCAAATAAATGATCTCCCGTTCCCTGTCGCTTAATACTTCCTTTAAAAGCTTTGCCAGTTTCTTTGTATTATCATACAGTTCCATCTGCTCTGTAATATCTTCCTGCTCATGTTCCATAATGTCCAGGAGATTCAGTTCATTTCCTTCCTTATCGGTACCGATCGGTTCAAACAGCGATACCTCCCTGGAGCTTTTCTTTTTGGAACGCAGCAGCATAAGCAGTTCATTATCGATACATCTGGATGCGTAGGTACTCAGCTTTCCCTTGCCCGCATCAAAGGAAGACACCGCTTTAATCAGGCCGATGGTTCCAATGGAGATCAGATCCTCCATATCTTCCTCTGCATTTTGATATTTCTTGGCAATGTGGGCTACCAGACGCAGGTTTCTCTCAATCAGGACTTCTCTGGCTTCGGCCGCCTTACGGCTGTCGCTGCTTTGAAGCGCCTTTATGTAATAGGCTTCCTCCTCTGCTGATAAAGGCTGACTGAATGTTTTCAAAGGGCGCCCCCAAAGTCATTTTTACTATTCTATGACCCGGCGAGCCCCGGAGTGCCTTTCCAACTAACTTATTATACAAATAACCCATTCAAATAGCAACTCTCCTAGTCAAACAGAAAATCTGCCATGACTGTGTTGCTGACATCGATCCCCCTTGCGGTTAACGTCAGCCTTGTAGATCCTTTCTGTAAATCTCTGATCTCTTCTAAAAGCCCAAGCTTCAGGTATTTTTGAACCGGCTCTGCATAGACCTCTCTCAGCTTTTTGCCAAAGAGCTCTTCAAACCGCCTCTCATCAACGCCATCTCGCATGCGGAGTCCCAGAAACATAAATTCCTCCATTTGTTCCAGCAAAGACAGGACCTGTTCCTTTTTCCGTTTAAAATCACCTGCCAGATAATCCCGGAACACCGGTGTATTTTTAAACCGGACATTTTCTATCATGGAAGAGGCTCCAAGCCCGAGGCCCAGATAGTTTTCCCTTTTCCAGTATTTGCAGTTATGTCTGCTCTCAAAGCCCTTCCTGGCATAATTGGAGATCTCATACTGCTCATACCCTCTCCCCTTAAGATACTCTGTACCCAGATGATACATGTATCTTTCTGTATCCTCATCAGGAAGCTGCTCTACATGCCTGCTAAAAGGAGTTCCCTCCTCCACGATCAGGCTGTAGGCCGAAATATGGGCAGGCTTACAGGGAAGATGCGTAACCATCCTTAAGGTTTTCAGGTAACTTTGCAGGGTCTGCCCCGGGATCCCCAGCATCAGATCCACATTCAAATTGGAAAACCCAAGCTGCGCCGCCATCTCATAGCTTTCCAGAAAGTCCTCATAGCTGTGGATCCTTCCAAGGGCCCTCAGTTCCTCATTATGGGCAGACTGCAGTCCTATGCTGAGTCTGTTGACGCCTGCTCCCAGATAGTCCGAAAGCGTTTCCTGTGACAATGTTCCCGGATTTGCCTCCATGGAAATCTCTGCATCCTTTTCCACCCGGAAGTTTAAAAACACAGCATCCATAATCTTCCGGGCCTGCTTTCCCAAAAGAAGGGAAGGGGTTCCTCCCCCAAGAAATATGGTGTCCACACTGTATTTTGCACTTTCCTTTCCCTTTTCTGCAATCTCCTTACAGAGCATTTCACAATATGCTTCCCTGTCTGCTTCCCCTACAGGCGCAGAAAGGAAATCACAGTACAGGCACTTTCTTACGCAAAAAGGAATATGAATATAAATTCCAAGATGATTTTCCTGCCCCATCCAAAATCTCTTTTCTAATTGTCATCCAGCTTAAGCACACTCATAAAAGCTTTCTGAGGAATTTCCACGCTGCCGATCTGGCGCATCCGTTTCTTTCCCTCTTTCTGCTTTTCCAACAGCTTCTTCTTTCTGGTAATATCGCCGCCATAGCACTTGGCGAGCACATCCTTACGCATGGCCTTTACCGTTTCTCTGGCAATGACCTTCCCGCCTACTGCCGCCTGGATCGGAATTTCAAAAAGGTGTCTTGGGATCTCGTCCTTCAGCTTTTCGCACATTTTTCTGCCTCTCTCATAGGCGCTGTCTTTATGTACGATAAAGGACAGGGCATCCACCTCTTCTTTGTTGATCAAGATATCCAGTTTCACAAGCTCCGACTGTTCATAGCCCTTCATTTCATAATCAAAGGAGGCATAGCCTCTGGATCTGGACTTCAGGGCGTCAAAGAAATCATAAATGATCTCATTCAGCGGAAGCTCATACTTTAAGAGCGCTCTTGTTGCCTCAATGTATTCCATTCCCAGATACTTTCCTCTTCTCTCCTGGCACAGCTCCATGATCGAGCCGATAAATTCCGTTGTCACCATGATCTCCGCACTGACAATGGGTTCTTCCATATATTCAATTTCAGAAGGATCCGGAAGATTGGAGGGATTGGTAAGGGACATTACCTCCCCGTTTGTTTTGTGCACCTTATAGATAACTCCCGGCGCTGTTGTCACCAGATCCAGGTTGTACTCTCTTTCCAGCCTCTCCTGAATGATCTCCAGGTGCAGAAGTCCCAAAAAGCCGCACCGGAAGCCAAACCCTAAAGCAATAGAAGTTTCCGGTTCATAATTAAGGGAAGCGTCATTTAGCTGCAGCTTTTCCAGCGCATCCCTCAGATCCGGGTACTTGGCGCCATCAGCAGGATAGACGCCGCAGTAAACCATAGAGTTTACCTTTTTGTAGCCGGGAAGAGGTTCCGCACAGGGTCTCTCCGCATCGGTCACCGTATCTCCCACTGCCGTATCGTTCAGGTTCTTGATGGAAGCCGTAATATAGCCTACCATTCCGGCCGAAAGTTCCTCACAGGGAATAAACTGCCCTGCCCCGAAGTATCCCACTTCCACCACATCATCACAGGCTCCTGTGGCCATCATGCGGATCTTTGTTCCCTTCTTAACCTTTCCTTCCATCACTCTGCAAAAGATGATCACCCCTTTATAGGAATCATACACAGAATCAAAGATCAGGGCCTGCAGAGGGTTGTCCGCACTGCCTCCGGGGGCCGGTATCTTTTCTACAATGGCCTCCAGCACCTGATCGATGCCGATGCCGTTTTTGGCTGAAATCATGGGGGCATCCTGTGCCTCCAGGCCGATCACATCCTCAATTTCATTTTTCACCCTTTCAGGCTCTGCGCTGGGAAGATCGATCTTGTTGATGACCGGAAACACCTCCAGGTCATGATCCAGGGCCAGATAAACGTTTGCAAGGGTCTGTGCCTCAATCCCCTGGGCGGCATCCACCACCAGGATCGCGCCGTCACAGGCTGCAAGGCTTCTGCTGACCTCATAATTGAAATCCACATGTCCCGGAGTATCAATGAGATTAAAAATATACTCCTGTCCGTCCTTTGCCTTATAAATCGTTCTGACCGCCTGGGCCTTTATGGTGATCCCTCTCTCCCTTTCCAGATCCATGTTATCCAAAACCTGGGCCTGCATTTCCCTGCTGGTGAGAAGTCCTGTCTGCTCTATAATCCTGTCTGCCAGGGTTGATTTTCCATGATCAATATGGGCAACAATACAAAAATTTCTGATTTTACTCTGATCAAACTCTGCCATTTTACCGTACTCCTTTTAATTTCTTATGTATCATAACACAATTCAGGAACCTTCATCAAGCACTATAGACAGGATATGTGCCAATGGATCACAGGCATTCATGATCTCCTCCACCGTATTATTCTGGGCTCCCAGCTCAATGAGCATGGAATAGGGGATCAGATGCTGATTATAGCGGTACGCCTTCAGGTAGATCTTCCGGGCGATCCCGGGATAATACTGGTTTGCAGCCACCTGGGCCTGAAAGGAAAACACAAGGTTATTTTCGATGTAAGGGTTTTCCAGATAACTGATCGGGCCGCTTCCCCTGATATAGCTCAGTCCGTTAAAAAACATAAATCTGGCGGTAGGCCTTCCCTGCAGATCCATCACAAGCTTCCGATCCCCCGATACTGCATCCCGGTGCAGATCGATCACCACCTGGATGGACGGGTTTTCGGAAAGAATCTGTTCTAACGCCGGAAGGGCCTCCGAATAGGCCTGTTCCCGCTTACTGTCATATACCCCCGTATGATGAAGCACCCGGAAACCATACTGCTCCTGCAAAAGAGAGGTTAATTTATCCCCCGCTCCCACAATGGTGGTAGAGGGATCCCCCTCTACGGAGTCGGCAAAAGCTTCGCTGGCATGAGTATGATAAATCAAAATCTGGGGCCCTTCCTGCTCCTTGTCTATTTTAATCCTGTTATCAAGCAGCTTGGAAAGATCCAGATAATCCTCGCTCAGCTCTGTGGATCTGTCCACAGCATAAAAATTTGTGATCAGCTCCTCCGTATCCCAGGGCTGCTCCCAGTCATAGCTGTAAGCCGGCAGCTTTGCAGGTACAAACTCCGTTTCTTCCCCTTGCTGCTTATTTTCTCCTTCTTCCTCCTGCTGTTCTTGTCCCTCGATGTTATGTAAACTATTTTCCTGTTCCATTTCTTTTAAAAGAGAGCTTTCTATATGAAGCGCTGTCTTATCATAATCCAGCCGGTCCTCGTCAATATTTTTCTGATCTTCATCCACTCCCTCCTTCTGTTCCATCTCTTTTTGATCCGGGAATGCAGCTTCCCGGCTGTCCGCCGGCAGATAGCTGTAAATGGGGATACCTGCCAGAAGAAGCCTGCTGAAAAGATCTCCTCTGCTTTTCTTCTCTTCTTCCGCTTCCAGGTATCCCGGAAGCTCAAAATAGCTTTTTTCCATCTGCACAGCCAAAAGCCTTGCTGTAAATCTACCCTTTTCTTTTTTCTCGTTCAGGCTTTCCTTTTGAACAAACCGGGAAAGGCTGCAAAGAATGCCAACGGCAAAAAGGCCGCTCAGACACCATTTCCTTATGTTATGCTTTCCTGTTTTTCCCATTCCGGTCGCACCCCACTAGGGAAATATATGCTTATCCTGCCTCTTTCATTCCCCGGCCGCCTCAAGCGCTGTATTGATGGCATTGCAGATAATATGGCTGATCTGCTTGATCTCATAATCCACATCCTTACCGGTCACATACATGTTATAAAGCTCTCCCAGGCTGTGCCAAAGCTCCTCCTTTAGCTTAATCGGCTCTTCCCCGGCCTGCCTCATCATCCGCTCCAACGCATCATTGACAATGGTCGCCGCATCTACCACCGTAGGCACCCCGATTGCGATCACCGGTACGCCAAGGGCCTCCTTGGTGATGGCATTCCGGTTGTTGCCCACTCCTGAGCCCGGGTGGATCCCGGTATTGGTGACCTGTATGGTCCGGTTCAGTCTTTTGGTGGATCTGGCTGCCAGCGCATCGATCACCACCACCACATCCGGCTTTGTCTGCTCCACCACCCCTTTGATGATCTCCTGGGATTCCATGCCGGTTTTCGCCATCACTCCCGGGATCAGCCCGCTGATCATATGGATCCGGTTCTGGTTATAGGCGGCCTTTCCATATTCCTTTACCATGTGTCTTGTTATGATCAGGTTATCCACCACATTAGGGCCAAGTGCATCTGCCGTCACATCCCGGTTTCCAAGCCCTACCACCATCACGGACTGTTCTCCTTCCAGTCCCGGAATAATCCTGCGGAGCTGCCTTGCAAGCTCTCCTGCAATCTCCTGATGATAATCCTCATCCGGCAGCGCCATTGCAGGCGCCTCCAGTGTAATGTAGGTTCCGATAGGCTTGCCCATTGCCTTAGCCCCGTTTTTGGTTTCAATTACCACACGGGTGATCCTGATCTCACTTTTCTGATCGTATTCTTCCTCCACAGAAACGCCCCTGCATTCCTCTGCCGCATCGTCCATATTTTCTCTGGCTTCCAGTGCCAGATCTGTTCTGATCTTAAAGCTGCTCATCCCTTTTTCCTGCCTGTTGTGATTTACCTTTCTTACAACAGTATTTTCCAAATATTCTTTAATTATGTATTGACATAAGCTCTTTTTATCGCTACAATAATATGCGTGTGTTTACATTAAAACGTCCGTGTCTCCGGCTTTAATGAAACATCTCAAAGAACTGATGATTTTAATAGGAGGTGTACATCGTGGCTAATATCAAATCTGCTAAGAAGAGAATTTTAGTAAACAGAACCAAGGCTGAAAGAAATAAAGCGATCAAGTCTGGCGTAAAGACTGCTGTTAAGAAAGTACTTGCAGCAATCGAATCTGGTGACAAGGCAGCCGCACAGCAGGAATTACTTTCCGCTACTGCTATCATTGACAAGGCAGCTACCAAGGGTGTTTATCATAAGAACACTGCTTCCAGAAAAGTATCTCGTTTAGCTCAGGCAGTGAACAAGATGGCTTAATTTCTCTACCATATATATGAAATTCATGCCGCAAGGCATAAACAAACCGGCTCATACCGTCATGTGAGCCGGTTTTTTATGTTCAAAAGTCTTCTGCAAGCTTTTCTATTTCTTCTGCGGGCATGGCGGCAATCTCATTCTGCATGGTCCCTGCAAGCAGCATTCCCACATAAGCTCCCGCCTGATCAAACAGTCCGCAGCCCGACATTCCGGGCAGTGCCACTGCATCTCCATAAATCAGCCCTTCTCCAAGCTCCTCGATCTCTCTGTCCGGATCCAGGATCTGCCCCTCATAAATCCTGGGCATGGCAGGCTCCGACGCCAGATCGACCATAAAGAAAAAATCACCCTTTTTCAGACTCCGGGATGAGCGTTCCAGCGCCTTTATCTGTTCCAGCGTCTGTCTGCTTACCTGCTGCCTTCCGATGCTGACAACTCCCATATCCAAGGCCTCTCCGGCATTTAACGGCTTTACTTCTCCCGGAACGCTTTCCCCGTTAAAAAATGTAACATAGCTTTCTCCATCCCAGTCTGTAATCACATGGCCTGCCGTAACGATCAGGATCTCCCGATCCGTGATCCGCAGAATGCATCCGCTGCCATGATGTCCGCCGGTCTGGATCCTGACGCTGCAGGCCAGAACCTTTTCCGGTATCTCTCCCCTATGCTGCTCCCATATGTTTTTCTGCGCCGCACTCAGGCGGCAGGCTGTAAACAAAAAAGCTGCTGCCAGTAAAAATAAAGCAGCAGCCTGTATGATCCTTTTTTTTGCCATGATCCTCATTTATATAAAAAAATCAAGCAGGACTGTAAGCCGGGTTATGTCGAGAACGATCATCTATCTAGGACGAGTGTTGCCACCCGCCTCAAGCGACCCACCTGAAAGCTGGCCGGGCCGGCTTTAAACGCTTTCTGTTTGGTCTTGCTTCGAATGGGGTTTACATGTGCCCTGCCCGTTACCGTGCAGGCGGTAGTCTCTTACACTGCCCTTCCACCCTTACCGGCCCAAAGCCGGCGGTATATTTCTGTTGCACTATCCTTGGAGTCACCTCCACCGGACGTTATCCGGCATCCTGCCCTGTGAAGCCCGGACTTTCCTCACCTGCCATACGGCAGCCGCGATCATTCATCCTACTTGATTTCTTTATGCCTATGCCTATACGTTAAAATAACTTCCACCAATGAATTCCCGGCAGATGGAATTTGCCGGTACATTTTTGCTGTCAATCCCCAGGAAATACTCCAGGAACTTTAAAAGCCGCTTTGCTTCATAATACTCCGGCATTCCCTTTTCAATTCCAAATAACAGGGGCTCTGCATACTGCTTCAGCACAGCCAGCTCATAGATCAGTACGGAGTTAAACATTTCGTCCGCACTCTCCTGGAAGGGGAAAATATATTTTTCCTCTCCTCTGCGCACCGAAGGCCACATTTCAATGGTTCTCCTCGCACAGGTTCCCCTGGTTCTTGCATCCCGCACCATACGCCGCAGCAATCTGCCGTCTGTGGTCGGGATCCGGTTATGCTCGTCTATATTTAAGCTGGTCAATGCGCTGATGTAAATTTTAAACTTGCTTTCATCTGGCATGGAAAAGGTTGTCTTGGGGTTCAGCCCGTGGATCCCTTCGATCACCAGAATATCCTCCGGCCCAAGCTTTTTGAAGTCACCGTTGTATTCCCGCTTGCCAAGCTTAAAGTTAAACCGCGGCAGCTCCACCGTTTCCCCCTTAAGAAGATGGTTCATATCCTCATTAAACTGCTTTACGTCAATGGACTCAAGACATTCAAAATTGTAGTCCCCGTTTTCATCCCTTGGGGTATCTTCCCTGTTTACAAAGTAATCATCCAGCGCAATGGGATGAGGGTTCATTCCGTAAGTCCGAAGCTGAATGGACAGTCTGTGGGAAAAGGTGGTCTTACCGGAAGAGGACGGGCCTGCGATCAAAACGAATTTCACGTTTTTGCGGTCTACGATCTCCTTGGCGATCTCCCCGATCCTTCTCTCCTGAAGCGCCTCCTGAACCAGGATCATATCGCTGATCTTTCCCTGGCAGATGGAATCGTTCAGATCTCCCACACAGTCTATGCCCATCATCTCTCCCCATTCCGAGGAGGTTTTCAGGGTCTTAAAGAATTTTTCCCTGGGTTCAAAGAAATCCAGCTTTGTGGGATTTTCCCCGTTGGGAATTAAAAGCATAAGCCCGTTTTCATATAGCATCAGGTCATAATATTTTAAATATCCTGTGCTGGGCAGCATATAGCCGTAATAATAATCATAAAAGCCATCCAGGCAATAGATATTCACAAAGGAGCTTCTTCTGTAACGGAACAGCTGCTCCTTATCATGCATCTGATGATCCCTGAAAATCTGCATGGCGTCATCCTTGGGATAGGATTTTTTCGTGATGGGCAGATCCGCTTCCACAAGCTCCTTCATTCTCTGCCTGATACGGGCTACCATTTCCTCTGTCAGCTTTTCTTCCATCCTGACATTACAATAATACCCCTGGCCTACTACAAATTCAACCTTGACTTCCTTTCCCTTTTCCCCAAGCACATCCCTCACTGCCTTTACAAGGGTCATCAGGGCCGTTCTGACATAGCTCTTATGCCCGATCCCGTCCCCTATGGTCAGAAAGGTCAATTCACAGTCGCGGTTTGCGGGCTTGATCAGTTCCCTGATCTTGCCGTTTTCCGTGACCAGTGCAATCATATCCTGATATTCCTTCTGGTACTCTCTGGCGATTTCCTCATAGCGTGTTCCCTTGGGATATTCCCTTGCAACACCCTTTATTTTGATCGTAACCATGTAGCTTCCCCTTTCTATCCTTCAAAATCTGCTATGGCCTCTTCCAAAAGTCCTCTCTTTTCCTCCAGATCCAAAAGTCTTTTCTGCGCTCTTTTGCTGTCCCCGCATTGCACCAGTCTTTCCCTAAGCAGAGCATGCTTTTTCTCCTCCCTTTGCAGAAAGGAAAACAAAACCGGGTTCCTTTCCGAAAGAAGCAGAGGGCCAAATTCCGCCTGCTTTGCCGAAAGCTCATAAGGCTCTCCTCCTGTCTGTACACAGATCACAGGATAAAATTTCCCCTCTTCCAATATCATATCTTCCCGGGTAATGGAATATCCCATTTTTGCAAGGAAAAAACGGAACTGGGCAAGCTCGGACTGCGGCTGCAAGATCAGCGTCTTGAGGGAAGCCGTCTTTTCCGGCTGTTCCAACAAAATCCTCTGCATCAGAGGGCCTCCCATTCCGGCACAGATCAGCACCTGCGCTTCTCCCGCCTGAAATGCCCTAAGTCCGTCGCTCTGTCTGATTTCTATGTAGTCAGAGAGCCCGGCTCTCCTTACATGCTCCCTTGCCCTTTGAAGAGGCCCCTGATTAATATCCATGGCAAGCACTCTTTCTGCAATGGCATGCTCCATCAGGTAAATAGAAACATAGCCATGGTCGCAGCCCACATCACATACGCTGCTTCCCAGGGGCACCATATCTGCCACGGCCTGCATTCTTGACGATAAGGTCACAGTGCCCATCAGTCCAGATAATCCTTCAGCTTTCTGCTTCTGCTGGGATGACGGAGCTTGCGCAGAGCCTTTGCCTCGATCTGACGGATACGCTCTCTGGTCACATTAAATTCCTTGCCTACTTCCTCAAGGGTCCTTGCCCTTCCATCGTCCAGTCCAAATCTCAGCCGAAGCACCTTCTGCTCCCTGTCCGTTAAGGTGCTGAGCACTTCCACAAGCTGTTCCTTTAACAGGGTAAACGCCGCCGCATCTGCGGGCACAGGCACGTTATCATCCTGAATGAAATCTCCCAAATGGGAATCCTCCTCTTCACCGATAGGAGTTTCCAGGGAAACGGGCTCCTGGGAAATCTTAAGAATTTCCCGCACACGCTCTACCGGCAGCTTCATCTCCTCGGCGATCTCTTCCGGGGTAGGTTCCCTTCCAAGCTCCTGCAAAAGCTGTCTGCTCACACGGATCAGTTTATTGATAGTTTCCACCATATGCACGGGAATACGAATGGTTCTTGCCTGGTCTGCAATGGCTCTGGTAATCGCCTGTCTGATCCACCAGGTTGCATAAGTAGAAAACTTATATCCCTTCCTGTAATCAAACTTTTCCACTGCCTTGATCAGTCCCAGGTTTCCTTCCTGGATCAGGTCAAGGAAAAGCATTCCCCTGCCCACATATCTTTTGGCAATGCTGACAACCAGACGGAGGTTGGCCTCTGCCAGGCGCTTTTTGGCCTCCTGATCCCCTACTTCCATCCTCTTTGCCAGTTCGATCTCCTCATCTGCAGACAAAAGGGGAACCTTGCCGATCTCCTTCAGATACATCCGCACAGGATCCTCAATGCTGACTCCGTCGGGAACGGACAGATCGATGTTCTCTACATCCACCTCGTCCTCATCCGTAAGAATGATCTCCTCGTCATCCACATCATCCGTATCGGTAATCCGCAGAATATCAATATTATTCTGCTCCAATGTCTCAATGATCTTGTCAAACTGTTCTTCTCCCAATGTCATATCAGAGAAAAAATCTGTGATCTCCTGATATTCCAGGACATTTTTTTTCTTTTTGGCAAGTGCTAAGAGCTGCGCCAGCTTCTCATCAAACTTTGCCTGTGTGTTTTCATCCATTCTGGGTTTCCATCCTTCCTATCTTAATCGTGTCTGCCGGATTTACTACCATTATTAGCCATGGTCCAGCGAAATATGCGTTTTGCTAAGTTCTTCCAGTGCTTTTTTGCCCTCTATGACCTTACTGATCGCTGCCACGTCAGAGCCCAGGCCCTGGGAAAGCCTGTCAAGGCTGCTGCGTTTGACCGCCATTACAATATCATGAAAGGCTTTTTCCTGCTCTGCCCTTGTTTCCAGCTTCATCAGCCTGGTGTTGAAAAGACCCGCAACCTCCCTTTGCTCCTGCTCATCCTCAAAAAGACTGATGATCGCAGCCGGGTTAATGGTTCCCTCCTCCAGCTCCTCAAAAAGCTTTCCGGCGGTTTTCTGATACAGCTCCTCCGTAAAGTCCTCAGGTGAAATATATTTTTTGATCTTATGATATAAGGCAGGCTCCTCTACAAGCCATGTAAGCAGCAGTCTTTGGGGCTTTTTCCGGTTTTCATCCGGATCTGCCTTTTGCTTTATGCCGGACTTTGGCCTGCTTGCCGGAACTGCAAGTCCTGTTTTTTCTGCGTAGGACCGCACCAGCTTCCGCAGGTTTTCAAAGCCGATCCCATATTTATCCGCCACTGCCTGAATATAATTTTCTCTTTCCACTTCCTCCGAAAAGCCACAGAGCTTTTTGGCTATCTCCCGGTAAAATTTTGTTTTTTCCTCCGGGTCCTTCATATCATACTCTCTTTGCAGGATCCTGAGTTCAAAAAAGAAGCTGTTTTCCGCCTCTTCCAGCCTTTGTGCAAAGGCTTCCCTTCCCAGGTTTTTGATAAACTCGTCAGGATCCTTATAAGGCTCCAGGTTCAGAACCTTTCCGGTCATGCCCGCTTCCTTCAAAATACCGATGGCACGCAGCGCCGCCCTCACTCCGGCCCCGTCACTGTCATAAGCCAGAATGACTTCCTGTGCGTACCTCCTTAGCAAAATAGCCTGTCCCTCTGTAAACGCCGTACCAAGGGAGGCCACCGCTTGGGTGAACCCGGCCTGGTGCATGGCGATCACATCCATATATCCTTCACACAGAATAATATTATTGGTTCTGGCCGTCCTTGCAAAATTCAGCCCGTACAGGTTCCGGCTTTTATCAAACACCATGGTTTCCGGCGAATTCAGATACTTGGGCTTTGCATCGCCCATGACTCTTCCACCAAAACCGATCACCCGGTGGTTGCTGTCCTGGATGGGGAACATGACCCGGTTCCAGAACTTATCGTGCAGTCCATACCTTTCATCATAGCTTGCCAGCCCCGCTTCTATGATCAGCTTATCCTCATATCCCTTGCTTTTCAGATATTTGACAAGATCATTGCTGGTCACGTTTGCAAAGCCCAGTCCGAAATGCTTAATGGTTTCCTCGCTAAGCTGTCTTTTGTGGAGGTAGGCATATCCGGCCTGCCCTGCCTTGCTTCTAAGCTGATAATAAAAATATCTGGCGGCTTCCTTATTCACCTCCAGAAGTCTTGCCCGCTTGGAATCCCGCTTTCTGGCTTCCTCCCCCTCCTGAAGATCGGGAAGGGAAACGCCTGCCCTTTCTGCCAGAAGCTTTACCGCTTCCTGAAAGGAGGCATTCTCATACTGCATCACAAACGTAAACACATTGCCTCCTGCCCCACAGCCAAAGCAGTAAAACATCTGCTTGCCGGGAGAGACAGAAAAGGAAGGGGATTTTTCATTGTGAAAGGGACAAAGCCCAAAATAGCTGCTTCCCTTTTTTTGTATTTTTACATAACCTGAAACCACGTCTACAATGTCGTTTTTCAGGCGCACCTCTTCAATCAGTTCATCAGGATAATACATACCCTCTCCATTTCCCTGTGTCCAATTTAACCATGCCAGGATTTGGGAATATAGATCTCCTCATACTTGGCAATCGCAAAACGATCCGTCATGGCTCCTATGTAATCGCAGACAATCTTTTCCTCCGGTTCTCCCTTTTCGATCAGTGCAAGCAGATCCTCCGGCAAAAGCTCCAGATGATGACGATAGTAGCTGTATAACGTCTGGATCAGCATTTCTGCTTTTCCTTCTTCGCTTTTTGCTTCTTTATTCTGGTAAACCCTCTCAAACATGAACTCCCTGAGTTCTTTCATGGCCTTTGCCACGGTTTCGGACATCATAATATCGCTCTTGCCGTAGCTGGTGCTCACAATATCATGGATAAAATGATCTAATCTCTTGCCGGTGGTATCACCGATGATCTCCGTGATCCTTCCTGGAACATCTTCTTCCTTTAAAATTCCTGCCCTGATGGCGTCATCCATATCATGATGGATATAGGCGATCTTATCTGAAAACCGGACGATCCTTCCCTCCAAGGTAAAGGGCATTCCGGAGGTCTGATGGTTTAAGATCCCATCCCTTACCTCCATGGTAAGATTTAAGCCCTGTCCGTTCTTTTCCAGAAGATCCACTGTCCTGACACTTTGCTCACTATGGCAGAACCCATAGGGACAGACCGCATTTAGGGCTCTCTCCCCTGCATGACCAAAGGGCGTGTGCCCAAGATCATGGCCAAGGGCAATGGCCTCCACCAGATCCTCATTCATCCGCAGCGCCTTTGCAATGGTCCTGGCATTCTGGGAGACCTCCAGGGTATGGGTCAGCCTGGTTCTGTAATGATCTCCCTCCGGTGACAAAAATACCTGGGTTTTATCCTTTAAACGCCGAAAGGATTTACAGTGCAGGATCCTGTCACGGTCCCTTTGGTATACCGGCCTGATGTCGCACTGCTCTTCCTCCCTGAGCCTTCCCCTGCTGTCTGCGCTGTGGGCGGCATAGGGACTTAAATATTCCATTTCCAGCTTTTCCAGATTCTCTCGTATATTCAATGACTGCTCCTATCCTGTGAAAAGAACTTCCTATTGATAATATTCGGTGCAGGGATCATAATTCCTTTTTTTATCTGCAAATATCATAGATAAATTCCGCATTCTTTTCCATGGCCTCTCCTGCCGTCTTAAAGGGGGACATCTGAAACACATGCCACATCCCCTTAAAAACATCTATTTTAGCCGATACGTTGGCAGCGACCAGCTTTTTGTGGAGCATGGTGGAATCCGAAAGCAGCATTTCATTGTCTCCCACCTGGATGTAAGTAGGCGGAAAGCCTTCAAAATCTCCGAAAAGCGGTGAGATCAAGGGATCTGTAAGCTCCCTTCCTGCCGCATAATTTTCCGTCATTTTGCGCAGATAGTCCGCATCCAGCACGGGATCCACAAGGGCTCTTGTGGTATGGGTCTTGCCGGAGGCAGTCAGATCTGTCCACGGCGAGAGCAGAACGAGCCCCCTTGGCAACAGTCTCTGTTCTTCCTTCAGCTTTAAAACCAGGGACAGCGCCAGGTTCCCCCCTGCGGAATCCCCTGCAACGATCACATCTCTTGCTCCGTACCCAAGCAGCATCAGATAGTCCCACGCCTTCATGGCATCCTCGCAGGCTGCCGGGTAGGGATGCTCCGGCGCCAGTCTGTAGTCAAAGGCCAGCACATCCATGGAGGTGGTCTCTGCAAGCTTTGTGGTAAGCGTCCTTGCATAAAGCCTGCTGCCCGTAGAATATCCTCCTCCGTGGCAATACAGGATCACATACTTTTTCATATGCGCCCTGGTCACAGACACCCATTCTGCCTCCCTGTCCTTGATCTGGAACTCCCTGATCTGAATATCCTTTGCATTTCCGAAAAGGGCGCCCACCTGATCCTGGGAATGACGGTGCTTTTCGATATCCGGATTGTCGATCATGCCGTGCACCTTTCTGATCAGGGACATGGCGCTTTGATTGACCGCCTCCGGCGATGGTTTTTTCACATGAAGTTTTTTCGTCGTAACTGCCATAATTTCCTTTCCTTTGTATCTGTCTGTTGTTTGATTATTTTACCACATTCCCGTTTATTTGTGGTATACTAAAAATCATAGAATCCAAAATAAGATCGGGGAAAATAAGATGCCCAAAAACGAAACCTCCATGGGAGGCATTCATCTTCATAAAGCTTCAAAGGTATGGTATAAGCTGGATCTTTCCGCCATCGTTTACCCCACCTTGCAGCGGAAGGATTTTTCTTCCGTATACCGGCTGTCGGTGCTGTTAAAGGAACCGGTAAAGCCTGACATTCTTCAAAAGGCCGTAGATATTGCCTTAAAGCGCTTTCCAACCTACAAAACAGCCATCCGCAAGGGATTGTTCTGGCGCTACTTAGAGCCAAACACAAGACCCGGCCCTTTTGTTCAGGAGGACATTTCCAACTTCTGTATGCCCATGCCCTTTAAGGCCGGAAACCGCTATCTTCTGCGCATCTATTATTATGACCGCCGCATTTCCCTGGAAGCCCATCACTGTCTGGGCGACGGCACCGGCGGCATGTGCGTTTTGCAGACGATCACTGCTGTTTATCTGCGCCTTCTGGGCGCTTCCATCTCAAACGGATATTTTGTTCTGGATGTCGACTCTCCTCCTGATCCTGAGGAGCTTGAGGATGCCTACATGCGCTATGCCAACGCCAAGGTGCGTCCTCCCCGGCCCGGAGAAAAAACTTACCGCGTCCGCGGCACAAAGGAGCCCTTTTACACCTTTAACGTTATTGACGGGATCCTGTCCGTGAAGCAGGTAAAGGAAGTCGCAGACAAATATCACGCTACCATAACCGAATATCTGAATGCCGTTCTTCTGTATGCCCTTTTACAGAAACAGCAGTCCGAATGGCATCTTTCCCTGCGTCCTGTCAAGCTTGCCATGCCGGTAAACCTGCGGAGGTTTTTCCCCTCAAAGACGCTGCGGAATTTTATTACCATGGTTTATCCCGGCATTGATCCCAGACTTGGGGATTATACCTTTGAGGAGATCATCACGCAGGTTCACCACTATATGCGCTACTATATCAACGAAAAATTCTTAAGGGGAGATATTACCACCAATGCTGCCACCCAGCGCAATCCTCTGATCAGGATCGTGCCCCTTTTTATCAAGGATTATGTGGTCCGCCTGTTTTATACCAAGATCCAGGACAAAAATTCCTCTGCGGGCCTGACCAATATGGGCGCTCTCAAGGTACCGGAGGATATGAAGCCTTATATTGAACGCTTTGATATTTATATGGGGCAGCCTTTTTCTCCCCGTACCAACTGTGCCATCATCAGCTTTGAGGATACCCTGACCATTAACTTTGCCAGCAGTATTATGGAAGCGGATGTGGAAAGACTGTTTTTCCGGAAACTGATCAAAGACGGGATTTCTGTCAAAATAGAAAGTAACCGAAATCTCAATGACTGATTAAGAAAGGTAGATGCTTATGTCTTATTGTGTAAACTGCGGTGTGGAGCTGGATCCCTCCTTAAAGAGCTGTCCTTTATGCCACACACCGGTGATAAATCCCTCACAGCTTCAAACGGCTCCTGCGCCTTCCCCCTATTCCCTGAAAAAGGGACAGGTGGATGTGGTCAAAAAGAAGGATCTGGCGCTTTTGCTTGTGATCGTTCTGGGCGCCACTGCCTTAAGCTGCCTGCTTTTAAATCTGTTTGTATTTGTAGACGGCCCCTGGTCTTTGTTTATCATTGGCGCCTGTCTTCTGCTTTTTGTTATGGCGATCCCGGCCGTGATCTACACCAAGCTGCCGATCTATGTTTCCCTTTTGTTTGACGGCATTGCCGTTGGGATCTACTTGTATCTGATCACCTTTAATACCAAAAGCAACGACTGGTTTACCGGGCTTGCCCTTCCTATTCTGGTACTGATCACCATTCTTGTGGAGATCTTTGCCCTGCTTCTGCGGTCCTTCCGCATTTCCTTTTTAACCACCGCCCTGTATTTCTTTGCAGAGGCCGCTCTTCTCTGCGTTGGGATCGAGCTTTTGATCCAGCATTTTTCCGGCATTCCTCCCCACCCGGTCTGGTCTGCCGTTGTGCTTACCGTCTGCAGCGTCATTGTTGTCACCCTGATCACGCTGCTTTCCAGAAGAAGGCTGCGGGACGCCGTAAGAAGAAGACTGCATTTCTAAGCTTGGAAATGCAGTCTTTTTTTCTGTATTATTCCTTTACTGCTCCGGCTGCCACCCCTGCCAGAATGTACTTCTGGAAAAAGACATAAAGGGCGATGGTGGGGATCATAATGATAATGATGCCCGCCGCCAGAGTCTGCCAGGAACCCTGCTGGGCATTGGCGTAATTCATCAGAAACGTTGTCAGCGTACGCAGTTTGTTTTTGGGCATATAAAGATATGGAATATACATATCATTGATAATGTTGATTGCCTTAATGATGCACACCGTAGCGGTTGCCGGTGCAAGAAGCGGGAAAATGATCTTCACAAACAGTCCAAAATAGGAACAGCCGTCAAGAAGCGCCGCCTCGTCCAGCGCTACCGATATTCCGGAAATAAACTGTCTGTAGATGTAAAGCTGCATCAGGTCAGACGCAACATAAATCACGATCGGCGCTCCAATGGTATTATACAGATGAAGCCCCTGGATAATCTGAAACCTTGCAATGATAAATGCCGTAATCGTTCCGAACATTACATTAAAGATCAGCGACACGATCAAAATAATCCCTGTATTTCTGAACGATCAGCAGCAGGAACGAAAGGTAAAAAACAGATTTAAGACGTAGCTTCTTCATTATTTCCCCCAAAAAATCAAAGTCATCTTTGCATCCATGGTAAGCGGATTTCTCTTTTGATAATCATACAAAACATAGACCCCTGTTCTTCTGCGCATTATTTTTGCCGCATCCTCTTCCCATACGGGATAATGAAACCTCTCCATATGAGTCATCTTCATCATCTGCTTTGCATGATAGCCCTGATAGTCCTTTAAATACTGCGGACATTTTTCCTCTTTCTCATAAAAATCAGAGATCTCCCTGTAAAACGGCAGCAGATCCATACAAAAGTCCGGTCTGCTCTTGGCATTTTCCCTTAAATAATAATCGCAGGTAAGCAGTTCCCGGAACAGTTCTTCCTTTTCCGGTTCCCTGCTGGCCGCAAAGTCGAGCAGGATCCTGTAGCGGTAGCTCCGGGAAGGCGTATTTACGAAATATCCCTTGGCTTCATATTCCTTTGCCAGCTCTTCAAACATCTGAAAGGGGCTTTCAAAGCTCTCTTTCAGCACCAGAAGGGTTTTGGCAAACTGGCAGGAATTATAGTAGATCTCCACCATTTCTTCCACCCGCTTCAACTTCAAAACCTCCTCATAAGAAAGCCAGTTTGTATAAAGCACTTCATAAGGCGGCGTTTCCTGATAAGTAATTCCATATTTCTGCGTCAGGTGATACATGGGCGCTCCCTTTAAGACCTTCAAAAAACCAAGCTGCAGCTGCTCCGGCCTCATGGCATAGACCTGGTTAAAGGAATGGATAAAGCTTGTGTAATCCTCATAAGGAAGTCCTGCGATCAGATCCAGATGAATGTGGATGTTTCCGGCTCTCTGCAGTCTTTCCACCACCTGTGCAATATGCCCGGTATCTGCATACCGATCGATCTCCCGAAGGGTCTTTTCATTGGTCGTCTGGATCCCGATCTCAAGCTGTACCAGTCCGGGCCGCATATCAGACAGCACGGCAAGCTGCCTCTCATCCATAATATCCGCTGCCACCTCAAAATGGAAATTGGTAACTCCGTTATCATGCTCCTTAATGTAATTCCAGACGAACAATGCGTGCTCTTTGTTACAGTTAAAGGTTCTGTCCACAAACTTTACCTGCGGCACCTTCTGTCTAAGGAAATAGGCCAATTCCTGCTCCACCTTGTCCCTGCCTCTTAAGCGCACCTTTCTTTCCACCGAGGAAAGACAGTAGGTGCAGTGATAAGGACAGCCCCTGGAGGTTTCGTAATAAATAATGCGGTTTTCGTATTCCTTTAAGTCCTGATACAGAAAGGGCAGCTCGTCCATAGCAAGCTCCTCCCGCATTCCGGTAGCCCCTTCCCTAAGGAGCAGTCCCTTGATGCTGCGGTAGTCCCTATGCTGCAGATAGCTTAAAAACAGCTCCCGGAAGGTTTCTTCCCCCTCTCCCTGAATAATCCCCGTCACACCGGGAAACTGCCTTAAAACCGCTTCCCCTTCAAAGGACACCTCCGGCCCTCCCAGCCAGATCTCCCTTCCGGGCAATACCTTTGAAATTTCCGGTAAAAGCTCCTGTATCATCTGAAAATTCCAGATATAGCAGGAAAAGCCCATCACATCAGGCTGCCTTTTATAAATATCTGCCAGGATCTGCTCCTTTAAGTGGTTGATCGTATATTCTGCCAGTTCAATCTGCTCTTTGTATTGTTCTCCCACATAGGCCTTTAAGTAGTGAATCGCCGGATTGGAATGAATAAATTTGGAATTAATGCCTATCAGTAAAAATTTCATCTTTCAATATGCCTTCTTATTTCCTTCCTGTTCTGTTTTCTATCTTATCATATTTAAGAGGGCAAAGGAATTTTCTTTTGCATAAGCGGCTCAAAAGGTGCACATACTGTGAAAAAGCAATCGAAGAAAGGCAGGATGATAGTGTGAAAAATAGAATTTTTCACACGCGAGATTTGTGTCTGTGCGCACTTGACGCAAACTCGAAATGCGCAAAGAGCGTGCGCAGAAATGGAGATTTTTATGAAACAGGCAGAAAAGGACAAGCCCATTGCCACTACACCGAAGGGCGTTTGGGAAGCAAGCCGGGCAGACGAAAAAAAGTGCCGGGCAGGTAAAACCTCTCCCGGCACTGATCTTCAACAAAATGGTTACCCTCAAAAGCAAAGCTGATGGCTTTGCTTTTTTCTATCTGACAAACAGCAGCATCACTCCTGATAAAATGACAGCCATAAGCGGAGACACCACTATGGTAAACAGCCACTTCTTTACAACTGCCTTCCTTGGAATATAGGGTCTTAAATCTTCTGTTCCCTCTATGATCCACGCTTTTGTGTGATTCACCCAGTACCAGTCGATAAAAAAGCGGTCAAACACACCCGCTACCAGCCAGATCACCAGGATCTGCCAGAAGCCCTCTGCAAAGCCTCTTGCTCCATTCACGCCATAAACTGCGATCAGCGTAAAGGCAATGGCAATTCCCATTCCATACACCTTAAATAATTTTGCGTTTTTTCTGATTTTTTCCTTTGTTATGGTTCCATTTTGAACCGCCCGCTCCTGTACTTCCTTTTCATACAGAAAGATCAGGTTCTCCGGTCCGTTTGCAATTCCGATCACACATCCTGTCAGTATGATGAGACAGACTACCAATCCCTCAATAATAATCATGTTTGTTTCCTCTCTTTTTCTTTTCAAGGCTCTTTGAGCCTTTTGGGCTCTTTGAGCCTTTTGGGCTCTTTGAGCCTTTTGGGCTCTTTGAGCCTTTTGGGCTCTTTGATCCTGGACTCTTTGAGTCTTTTGGGCTCTCTGGGCCTTTTTCTCCGGCAATCCAGGAAACCGCCTTTGCAAGCCGCTTCCCTGCATCTGCAAAGTGCCCTCCCGCGTTCAGCTCATACTTTACCATATTGTCCGCTGCCAAAAGCTGCACGATCTCGCGCGTCCGTTCTCCCACCGTTGCCATAAGCTCATTTCCGCTTCCGGCTTCCTTTCCTCCCAGGCTGATGTAGATCCGCCTGCCCCTTAGAGGTTCCTGCTTTCTGAGATACGGCATAAGTCCCGGATACCAGAAGGAACCGGAGCAGCTTGCCACTCCTGCAAAAAGGTCTGTCTGGTATGCCGTCCACAATGCAAACAGTCCCGCCAGGGAATATCCCATCAGATAAAGCTCTCTTTCCTGTCCATATTGCTGACGGATCTTCGGTATCTGTTCCTCTAAAAGACACCTTAAGGTGTCTTTTGCACCTCCGGAAAAGGATTCAGAAAGGTTCTCTGTCTTCCACGGGGAAAAATCTCTGTTCCAGTCTGTGACCTGAAAAGCGATCAGCGTATACGAAATCTCTCCCATCCAATCGGAAATGGTCTGCGCTGTCCTTTCCTTCTCCCCCTCCTGAAAGGGATACATGCCCCAAAGAATGACCGGCCCGGATATGCTTTCTTTTAATGTGTACAGATGCATCTGTCTAGGATCACCTCTTTCGTTAGTTTTATCTAACCTTATAAAAGTATACCATAAATGTCTGGATATGGAAATAGCTGTTCTCATGATCCTATTGTATCGTTTCTTCACTCCAAAATCCTGTTCGGTCATGTTTTTGTTCCATTCCTGTTCTTTTCCTCCCATTTTCCCCTATTTCAGTTATAATATTGGCGCACAAAAGAAGCAGATCCTCTCATGAAACGGATCTGCGGAACGGAGATTTCTATGAAAAAAAGAATGATGATGGTTTTATTCTCTGCAATGCTTCTCTTATCTGCCTGTGGATCCGCCAGCGCTGATTTTCTCCCGGCCAATGAGGTTTCCAAAAAATCCAAAGCCGTGGAAGAAACTTCTTCTGTAGAAGCGGCCTCCGAAGTTCAGGCGCCTTCTCCTACGGAAATGCCGCTTTCCACAGCCACTCCTTCTCCTACACAGACGCCTCTGCCCACGCAGACTCCTTCCCCTACGCAAACGCCTCTGCCCACAGAAACGCCTTTGCCGACGCAGACCCCTTCTCCTACCGAAGCGCCTCTGCCTACACAGACGCCCGCCCCCACTGCTCCTCCTGCTGCTGAAACAGCCGTCACGCAGCCAGCTCCTGCGGAGCAATCTTCCGCCCAGTCAGAAGCACCGGCAGCTCCTGCCGCAGAAACCGGCGGACAAGGTGGATCAGGTTCTGGTTCCAACTTTAACACCTACAATAACCCGGATCAGCAGAACACCTCCGAAACCTATGTGTTAAATACCAACACCATGAAGATCCATCATCCCTCCTGCAGAAACGTTAAAAAAATAGCACCCCAAAACTACAGCACTTCAAGTCTTTCTCTTGACGAGCTTAAAGCTCAGGGCTACAGTACCTGCGGGAACTGCTTTTAAGATTAAGAAAATAGAACGGTAACTGACAAGGAGGCAGGACAGCTAAGCTGTCCTGCTCAGACTGTAGACAAAGCTCCTTCCTGTGAAGGAGCTTTTCTTGTGTCATGACTGCAAAAAGTGTGTACCTGCAAACATATAAAAAGTAGTGAAAATGCTGTATTTACGGGACTTTTCACTGCTTTTTGGTAAAATGAAAGTACCAAAGTAAAGGCGGTGTTTCCTATGATGACACAGAATGCTGATAAAAAACGAGAACAGATTCAGATGTTCTGCATGGATGATCTTGTCCCACAGGATCATTTGCTGCGCCTGATCGATCAGGCAATCGACTGGAGTTTTATTTATGACCTTGTAATTGATAAATACAGTACAACTAATGGCCGGCCAAGCATGGATCCGGTCATGCTGATTAAAATCCCGTTCATCCAGTACCTGTATGGCATCCGGAGCATGAGGCAGACAGTCAAAGAAATTGAGGTCAATGTGGCATACCGGTGGTTCCTTGGCCTGGAAATGATGGATAAGGTTCCCCATTTCTCTACATTTGAAAAGAATTATGCCAGACGCTTTCAGGATACCGATCTTTTTGAACAGATCTTTTCCCACATCCTGCAGGAATGCCGGATACAAAACACCTGCAATAGCAAAGCTGCTTTTGGATAACGGGATCACACCGCTTCTTCCATATAAGAGTCCAATGACCAAAGAAGGTTTTTTCAAGAAATATGAGTATGTGTATGATGAATATTTTGACTGCTATGTATGCCCGAATAACCCGGTACTGGCCTATCATACAACGAACCGTTCCGATACCGGCAATATAAGAGTTGCGGGGATGTCTGTGAAGAATGTCCGTATCTGAGCCAGTGTACAGAAAGCAGGGATCATGTGAAAGTAGTGACCCGGCATATCTGGGAACCATACATGGAAATATGTGAGGATATCCGACAGACGATAGGAATGAAGGAATTGTATGCCCAGCGAAAGGAAAACATAGAACGGATCTTGGGAACGGCGAAAGAAAACCACGGCTTCTCCTATACGCAGATGATAGGAAAAGCCCGGATGGAAATGAAAGTCGGGCTTACATTTGCCTGCATGAATCTGAAAAAGATGGCAAAGATGATAGCCAGAAAGGGGAAAAGTGGAACCACAAAGTGCTTATTGTTAATAAAGTATGCACTTTTGGCACTCAAAAGAACAAGAAAAACGCTTTTGGCGAGAAGTATTACAGTTTTGCCGAAAAAGACAATGTGCAAAAGGCAGCGGACTTCTTAAACAGGTCACTGACCCCTAACTTACCCCTAGACAAAGGAAATATTATAAATTTTGCAAAAAGAAAAACCTCAGTAAACACTGAGGTTTTCTTATGCGGAAGATGGGACTTGAACCCACACGAGCGCAATGCTCACAAGATCCTTAGTCTTGCTCGTCTGCCAGTTCCGACACTTCCGCTTGACTTACGCCACGAATGATATAATATCATTTATGACGTTATTCGTCAATACCTTTTTTCACTTTTTATAGAAAAAGCAGCATTTACCGCTTTCTGTAGAAGTAAATGCTGCTTTTAAACTAACCTTTTTCAAAACTATTTCTTAGAGGATTTCTTTTCCTTCTTTTCATTTACCGTTTTCTTTAAATCCTCAAGCGCTTCTCCAAACCGCTTGGAATACATGGTCGGATTTCCCTTGATCAGATTTCTCTGATAAAAATCCTTCAGCCTGCGGAACTGCATGCGATGCTCTTTTTCTACGGTGTACTTATTTCTCAGATCTGCAAGCTCTTCCCGCACATCATCCAGAAATGCAGATGGATTGATCTTCATTTTCTCCTTTATGATGCTAAATTTATCCTCAATGCTGCCCATCAGCTCATCCATACGCATGCTGCTTTCCTGTCTGCGGGTCGCATACTCGTCTCCGGCAACTGCCACGATCACATCCAGCCGCTTCTGGATACGCTCCATCTCTGCCTTTGCCTTGTCCAGCCCTGCCAATACATCCCGCAAATCCAAAGCTGCCTTAAAGGACAGGGTAAAGTCTACTAAAATCCCGGCGCTCAGTAAAACAGTAACTACCTTCAGGATCGAGTAGGGAACGGCAAACACCACATGCTCCACACCCTTATGCAGAAAGCTTGTCATAAATATGGTAAGGAACCCCCACGCAATCGTGGACGAAAGGCAGATATGCCCTTTATAATTGAATTTCTGATTGGAATAGTCCCAATAACGCACCTTAAAAAGGGATTCCATTAAAATTCCCGTTACCAACTCCAGTGCCGTAGCTCCTACACAGCCAGCAAGATAAGTCAGGACAATGTTGTCCTGAAAAGGCATGGAAACCACCAGCATCATAATCGCACCGCTTCCATAAATAGGAAGAAACGGTCCTCGCATAAACCCTCTGTTTACAAACTTATGGCTTTTAACAGAAACATATGTGGATTCAAAAACCCAGCCAAAAAAACAATAAAAATAAAAGAAAAACAACCACTGTATCGCAGTATAATGATACATAACACTTTCCTCTTCTTGTATGGTATTAGGTAAAGCTGATCACGGTTTCCTTAGGCGCTCTCGCCTGCTCCACACTGATCGCATGGAGAACCGGCCCCTCTCCCTGATAGTCCTCAAAGTATTCCTTTTCAACCTTTGCCGTAACCTTGACCCACTGCTTATCGGTCAGTTTATCTGCCTGCGCATATTTGCATGCAAACCCCAGAAAGGCCATGTCCTCTGCACAACAGGTCATTGCCATGCGTCCCGGAATAAAATATCCTTTCGGGAACTCTTTTGGTTTCATTACCATTGCCAGGAACTGGACTGTTTTCCCGATATACCTTTCCAGATGATCCAGGCTGTCCAGATACCAGATCCCGTAGCCCTCGTTATCAAGCTCCAAAACCGGAGCATCCAGGCTGTATGGAAGATCATCCTCAAATATCTGATTGATCTCTCCTTCTGAATCCTCAAAGATAATATCAGCCCTTTGATTGATCGCCTTTACGTTTCTCTTGTAGGAGCTGAGATCCTCAATTCCATCACAGCGGTTGAAAATAATCATTTCAGAGCCTCTGATCATTTCTGCAAGCAGTGACTTCATGTTGGTATAGTACATGGGAAATGTAGACGCATCAATAGTTGTGATCTGCTGCTCCACCCTCCAGTGAAAAGGAAGCTTCATGTTCTTGAAGTTCCACATGCCGTTATACTCGATCAGAATACGCTCCGGCTTGTACTGCTTCTCCAGTTCCATCAAATGAGCCGTATTAAACTCTTCCTCGTCCTCGATCAGTACCAGGTCTGTCCGGCTCTTTTTCAGGAGCTTTTCTTCATACTCATTTTCTCCCTCTTCGCAGAGGATCAAAAGAGTTCTTCCCTTGATCTGAAAGTACGGCTGATCCAGCGTATAACAGATAAATTCCGTTTTTCCGCTTTCCAGAAAGCCGTTAATGATAAACACCGGTTTCATATTGCCACCGATACCTTTCTCGCAGAAGGATGCCTTTCAGGATCCCTCCTGCGCAATTTTACATTTTATTTTGCAAACAGTTTCTTTAAGTTTTCTTCTTTCAGCTTAGATCCGATCACGCAGAACTTTCCGGTTACATCCGGCTTGCCTTCCCGGACATTGCTCTCGCCCGGCACATAATCAAAGTAAACCCAGCCGCCTTCTAAGCCGGGAACCATTCCTTTCGCTCTCAGTACAATGCCGTATTCCTCTTCCTTCTCTAACTGGTCGAGAATATGCTGGATCTCAGCCTTGCTGTAAGCGGTGGGCGTTTCCATTCCCCAGCTTCCGAACACTTCATCTGCATGGTGGTGATGATGGTGGTCATGATCATGGCATCCACAGGTACAGTCTTCCCCATGCTCATGATGATGGTCATGTTCTTCCTCATGATCATGGTGATGGTGCTCCTCCTCATGATCGTGATGATGCTCATGTTCTTCCTCATGGTCATGGTGATGATGCTCCTCATGATCGTGGTGGCACTCCTCTTCATGATCATGATGGTGATGATGGTGCTCGTCCTCATCCTTGTGTGACTTCAATTCTGCCATCAGCTCTGCTTCCAGATCCTTTGCACCTTCAATGGTTTCCAGAATGTCAATACCATTTAACTCCTCCCAGGGAGTTGTGATGATCGTTGCCTTTGTATTATGCTCTCTGATCAGTGCAATGGCCTGATTCAGTTTTTCTTCTGAAATATTGCCTGTACGGCTCAGAATGATCGTTCCCGCATACTCGATCTGGTTTACAAAGAACTCTCCAAAATTCTTCAGATACATTTTGCACTTGGAAGCATCTACAACGGCAACCGCACTGTTCAGCATAACCTCCTTCTCATCAATCACATTCTGAACTGCCTTCATTACATCTGAAAGCTTGCCGACTCCTGACGGCTCAATCAGAATTCTTTCAGGAGAATACGTCTTTAATACCTCCTTTAAAGAGGTTCCGAAATCTCCAACCAGCGAGCAGCAGATACAGCCGGAATTCATCTCCTTGATCTCAATACCTGCCTCCTTCAGAAATCCTCCGTCAATACCGATCTCTCCAAATTCATTTTCAATCAGAACCACTTTGGTATCCTTAAGTGCTTCCGCTACAAGCTTTTTGATCAGGGTTGTTTTTCCTGCACCCAGGAACCCGGATACAACGTCTATTTTTGTCATTTTTTCCTCGTTTCTGCGCTGCTTTTCCATCTTTAAAATTCCGGCAGGCCCCTGTGCATACAGCGCCTGCACAGTTCCCATCTACCGGATATTTCAGCAAATATTATAATAACTTTCAGGGGTAAAGTCAAATCTCCAAGAGCCCATGCTTTAACATGGCAATCTCCCTTTTATGTTCCTCATTATCAAAGGGCGTTTCCAGGTAAAAAGGAAGCTGCATAAGCTTCGGATGCCTCATCACCCTTAAAAGAGCCTCCATGCCAATCTCTCCCTGCCCGATAGGCGCATGCCTGTCCTTGCGGGAGCCAAAGGGCATCATACTGTCATTGAAATGAATGGCCTTTAACAGCGAAAGGCCCAGGATGCGGTCAAACTCTTCCAGCACTCCATCCAGATCATTTACAATATCATATCCTGCGGCAAATACATGGCAGGTATCCAGGCAGATGCCGATCTGCTCAGGATGCTGCACTCCATCCCTGATCCTTTTCAGTTCTTCAAAGCTCCTGCCGATCTCCGTGCCCTTGCCCGACATGGTCTCCAGCAGAATTTTAATTCTTTCTTTTCCTGTAAGCGCCTGGTCAATGCCCTTTATGATGTTCCGGATGCCCTGTTCTTCTCCAATGCCTGTATGGCTGCCCGGATGGAACACCAGCATATCCATTTGGAGCTCTTCCATCCTCTTTACATCCTCCCGCAGCACCGTGCAGGCAAATTTGTATACTCTTTCGTCATTGCTTGCCAGATTCATGGTATAAGGAGCATGCGCCATAAGCGGGCCAAAATGATTTTGAAGCCTGATTTCCTCTAAGGCCCCTTTTTCTTCCTGGGAATAATTTTTAAAACCGGATCCTCTTGGATTTCTACTGAAGATCTGCATGGTATTTGCACCGATCTCTATTACATTTTGTGCCGTTTTTACAATTCCATCCGCAATGGACATATGTGTTCCGATTGTCAGCATACCTTACTCCATCACTCCGGCAATTTTTTCCAAATAGGTACGGATTTCCAAATGCTGGGGACAATGCTGCTCGCATTTTCCGCACCTGATACAATCCGATGCCTTCCCATGTTCCCCGGAAAGCTCCTTATACTCGCTCTGCAGCCTGGGCAGCCGTCCCTTTCCAAAGCGTTCCAGATCATTATACAGGGCAAAATAATCCGGAATGCAGATTTTCTTCGGACATCCATCAATGCAGTACTTACAGGCAGTACATGGGATCGCAATGGTTTCCTTAATGATCTGTGCCGCCTGAAAAACCTCTTCCATCTCCTCCTTGGATAACGGTTTAAACTCCTTCATATAGCTTAAGTTGTCTTCCATCTGCTCCTGATTGCTCATGCCGGAAAGCACCATCATAACATTTTCAAGCGTCGCTGCGAAGCGGATCGCCCAGGATGCCACAGAAAGCTCAGGCTCCCTGTCAGAAAGCAGTTTTCCTGCCTTTTCCGGAATGTTGGCCAAAGCTCCGCCCTTAACCGGCTCCATCACGATCACGGGTTTTCCGTGTTTTTTGGCAACCTCATAGCATTCTCTTGCCTGTACCGACTTATCGTCCCAGTCCAGATAATTGATCTGAAGCTGGACATATTCCACCTCCGGATGCTCCGTCAAAATCGTTTCCAAAACCTCTGCACTGTCATGAAAGGAAAAACCGATATGCCGGATCTTTCCCTGTGCCTTTTTCCGGGAAATAAATTCAAAAGCCTTCAGTTTTTTGGAAAGCTCATAGGTTTCTTTCCCAAGCGCATGAAGCCAGTAATAATCAAAGTACTCTACTCCACACCGCTCCAGCTGCTCCGCAAAAATGCTGTCCATCTGTGCCACATCCTTTATCATAAACATGGGTAGCTTATCCGTGATGGTGTAGCTTTCTCTTTTGTAGCGTTTTACCACCGTTTCCCGAAATGCTACCTCGCTGGCCCCTCCATGATACACATACGCCGTGTCATAATAAGTGCCTCCTGCTTTCATAAAGGTATCCACCATTTTTCTGACACGATCCAGGTCAATGTGCGTGTAGTCCTCATCCAAAAGAGGAAGCCTCATCAGTCCAAATCCCAATTTTCCCATAGTCCCTGCTCTCCTTTCCTTCTCTTTTAAACCAGCCTATTCATGAAGCCTGTGGATCAGGCGATATGCAATCCCTCCCTGGGAGATCAAAGGCTCTGTATGTGCAAAAAAGACGATCCCATCTGTAGGGGCTGTAATGGTTTCCTTTACATACCCCTCGTAAGGGTCAATGATCTCTGCGAGAAGGTAGCCGTATCTCACATCCTCCCCCGGACTCACCAGTCCCTTAAAAATTCCGCCGTTTTTCACATGAACATCCGTCAGATCCTCCTCCATAATCACATGGCTGATATAACCACTGTGGCTTTCATAACGGATAATCCCCATTCTGGTCAAAAATCTGAGAACCGCTGCTACCGCCTGCCTTGCACTCTTTTCATCAATAGTATCATTTTTGTTGGTATAAACAGAAAATGCAGCCGTCATTTCATTCTGCCAGTTATAATTCAGCGTTTTGGTATCAATGGGGGTTGGCTTTCGCACCACCACATAGGGAAGTCCGAACAGGTTGGCCAGGGATGTATTTTGATAGCCGGTCTCCATCATCCGCACATGGGGAACAAATTCTCCTGTCATGTAAAAGCTGGTAAGCTGGATCCCATAGGTATATCCCTTGATCTTTTCAAAGATCTGGAATGCGATCCTGTCCGTGGTGCTCCCGTCTTCCTTTCCCGGAAACATCCGGTTGATATCCATGTTTTCAACGCCAAAAAATCTTCTGGATACATTCATGCCCAAAGCATTGACCACGGGGATCACCATAATGCTCTTTCCTGCATTGATACAGCCATTTGCCTCTAATTCCTTTAATGCCCTTACCAGCTGCGAGCAGATATACATCTGCTGCATTTCGTTTCCTCTGACGGAGCCAAGAATGCAGGCTGACTGCTCCCCCTTTCCGAAACGATAGCCGTGTACTACCATATCCTCCCTGCAGGGAGATTTCACGACGCAGATTTCTTCCTTATACATAACGGTTTCCTTTCCTATTCTACACCTGTCAGGATTCTTGCCAAAAGTGAGCCTTCCCGAACCAGCGGATACTCCCTGAGCGTAAAGACCAGGCCGCCCTTTTGCGCTATGATCTCATCCAGGGTCTCTCCCTCTAAGGGGCTGACGATTTCTCCCAGCTTATCTCCCTTTTTGACGTAATGATTATGTGCAATGGCCGGTAAAAATACGCCGACCTCTTTGGATCTGATAAATTCCACCTCTCCGTCCGTGGAGATCGCCGGTTCCTGGACATTTCCCACATGGCCTTCCCACATTCCCATATGCCGGAGCAGATTAAAAATTCCTTCGATCACCTGATTGCCATAGCTTCTGTCAATACGGCTCCCCACTCCCATTTCTATTACAAGCGTTGGCACCCCAAGCATGTTCATGGAATGGGCAAGGGTAGATTCATGAACCGTTGCCGATGCATTGAGCCATACCATATCTGTATTTAAAAGCCTTGCATAGGGAAGAAGCCTTTCTGCAAATTCCTCGCTGACACGCACCTGTGGGATCTCCTTTACGAAAATATCACTGGCGTGCACATCCAGACACATATCCGCACCTGCAAGATCGCCTACGATCGCTGCCGCCACCCTTTCAAAGGGCGTTCCGTTTTCTCTTCCGGGAAACATTCTGTTCATATCCATATTGACTTTGGGGATATTCCGCTGCGCCACATCCAGTCCCAGTGGATTCAAAGCCGGATAAATCTCCACTGTGCCTTTCAGCAGGGAAAGATCCTGTTTTAACCTTCTGGCAACCTCATAGCAGATATACTGCCCTTCAAATTCATCTCCATGTATCCCGGTTACCAGGGTAAGTCTCTTGCTTTCCGGCTCTCTGCCTGCAATAACATTTTTGGGGATCAAGAGCCTTTCTCCCACTGGGAGCTCTATGGAAAACACTTCCTCCATCATACCTAGGGGTACTCCTTTCGCAATGTATTTCTCTTTATGCTTCTGTTTAAGAAAGGGCCCGCACTCCGGACCCCCTCGTCTTATTTATTCTTCTGTGACCAGCCCCTGCATGACATACAAAATTTCCCGGTCAACCATGGCCTCGCTTACTCCTCTGGTACATGCCGCAATTTTAAGTCCTTCCAGCACATACATGATATTCCTCGCCGCTCCTCTGGGATCTTCGCAGTAAAACTCCCCGCTTTGACACCCGGCATCAATAAGCTTTTCCAGTACATGTACGGCCTGATCAAACTGTTTTCTTAAAAGATTATCTTTTCCGGTGATCTGGTTTGCAAAATAATATTCATAGGTTGCTTTGGTAAGGGATGCTTCCTTTCCCAAAAGCTCCTTTTTCTGTTCCTTTAAAAACAAAGCAAGGATATCTGCAGGAGTTGCATCCTCCGACAGACTCTTTGCAAAAAGATCGTCTGCCTCCTGCGTTTCCATCACAAGCACCTGTTCAAACAGCTGCTTCGTGCCGTCAAAATAAAGGTAAAGACCTCCTCTGCTGATCTCGCAGGCCTCTACAATATCCTTCATGGTTACCAGCTTATAGCCCTTTTCCATGAATACCTGCCTTGCCTTTTCTAAAATATATCTTTGCTTTTGTGCCGATTTGTCACCCATCTTATGATTGCTCCTATGCCAGTGGTTTATCCCAGATATCAAGCAGCTCCTTGATCTTAAGCAGACTCTGCAAAAAGACGCCGTTTTCCACTGCCTGAGCCCAGAGAGCCCCCTTCGTCATTCCTCCCAGAACATATTTTGCCATAATATCAAATATTGCTTCTATCTGCGGCAATTCAGCCTGGGCGATAAACGCCAGCTCATCCTTAGGCGTATGAAGCCCGTTCCTGGAAAAGGTATACACATAATTAGGATCCATAAGTCCCGTTCCCTGCATCTCCTTTACAAAGGATAACAGTGTTCCGTCATAAACCGGAATCGGCACGGATCTGATCGGCTCCTGATCCCCCTGATAGGTATGTACCAGCGTATCCCCCACTTTTTCCTGGAGCCACGGGATATAACGAAATACATCCCCTACCTTTTCTTTATAACTTTGTAACAATTCCCGTCTGTAAATGTTTTCTGTTTCCACGTCCCTGCACCTCACCCTTTTGTACAAATGCTACACTGTTTTTATTTTATCATAAATCATCTGAATATGCACTTTAAAAAATTTTATGACTATTTTCTTTAAAAAGTTCACTTTTGGCGAATATATTTTTATTTTTAAGCAATATAATTATAGATTTTTTATCTTTCAAGCAATATAATAACATTAGAGTTGAGAACGGAATCAACTCGAAGCTAATTAGCAACTCAAGAATTCCCCTTTTACACAAGCGAAGGCCCCTGAGATATTCTCAGGGGTCTTTGCTTGTTGCTCATATTCTACATAAAAATTCACATAAAAGTTCACACGAAATTAAAAAAACCCAGTAAATACTAGGGTTTTAAAGCAGGGGCAGTAGGAATCGAACCCACATCGACGGTTTTGGAGACCGCTGTTCTACCTTTGAACTATGCCCCTATATTCGGCAGTTTTGACCACCGAAAATCATTATATCTCAACTACAGGTGCTCTGTCAACAAATTTTCATATTTCACCAAATTTCTAATACATCAGACAATCCTTGGTGTCCTCTTCGATCTTTTTGCTAAAGCTCTTTACCTCCTTGGATGGCTCGTAAGCTTCGTCATCAAATAAAAGCTTGTGTAGCTTTATGACATTATCCTCTAAGGAAGTGGGCACCACACAGGAACCCTTGGTTCCGATAATTCCGCCGTTCCGGGCATCTGCAAAAGGAAAGCCCTCACTGACAGTCACCTTGTAATCTCCCACCATGCCAAGCACCGGAATAATATCTTCTACATCAAGGGAGGTCTGGACATTGGGAAGCACCGCATTCACTGCGCTTGTCAGCGTAGTAAGAGAAGCGGTCTTTCCCTTTTCCATCATTGCGATCAGAAGATCTCTCTGACGCTCTGCCCTTCTGAAATCATCCCCGCCTCCGTAGCGGATCCTGCAATAGGCAGTTGCCTGCATTCCGTTTAAGGTCTGTTTTCCGTTTTCTGTTACCGGGGTATAATCCACTCCCATAGCTGCTGCCATGGTGCTCTGATAATTGTTCAGGTGGCTGATCTCATTTTCTGTGATCTCCATTTCCACTCCGCCAAGGGCATCCACCGCCTTGATCAGTCCTTCAAAGCCAACTGTAATGTAATCTGTCACATACATGTCCGTATTCATATTGATCATGCTGATGGCCTGTTGGGGGCCTCCCTGGGCATAGGCCGTATTGCACTTGTTGTAGGTATCGTTTCCCAAATTCAGATAAGTATCCCGGTAAATGGATACCAGCCTTACCTCATGGGTGTCCATGTCAATGGAACAGATCATGATCGTGTCGCTTCTGTTGCCTTTTCCAAGGCTTCCATCTCTGGCATCCACTCCGAAAAAAGCAATATTGAACACGCCTGTATACTTGCTCTTATCCTGGCTTTCTTCTTCCTGTACCAGCTTTTCCTTTACTTCCTCATTAACTGCAATGTTTTCTTCCTTCAGCTCTACCTTCTCAACGCCCTTTTCCTTGTCCGTTGCATGTAACGTAAAATACAGGATCACTGCCGCTACGATCAAAACCAGAATTTCTAAAATAAATAATGGAATATTTTTTATCCATTTCTTCTTATCCATGTTTCTCTCCACACTTTTTATTCTTTTGTTTCAGCCCATCAGGACAAAACTATCATATATTTTACCATATTTGTGCGGCTTTGAATACCTTTTTTATTTTTACGCCTTAGTTTTACGTCTTATCGTCACAAAAGCTTGATTGCATCCGCCACATTTTCAACGCCGATCACCTGGATGCCTTCTGTCTGCTTTAAGCTCTCTGCTCCTGCTTTTGGAACCACACAGACAGTAAAGCCAAGCTTTTGCGCCTCCTGCACTCTTGTCTTTAACATGCTTACCGCTCTTACTTCACCGCTCAGTCCTACTTCTCCCACTGCCACCATGCCATCCGGTATGGGTTTATTCTTGAAGCTGGAGGCAATGGCCATGACCATGCCAAGATCCAGCGCCGGCTCCTGGATTTTTATTCCGCCCGCAATATTTACATAGGCATCGCAATTTCCCAGCTGCATGCCCAGACGTTTTTCCAAAATAGCAATTAAAAGGTTCATCCGGTTAAAATCAGTTCCTGTAGCCTGACGCCTTGGGATCCCGAAGCTACTGTGGCAGACCAGGGCCTGGATCTCCACCAGCATAGGCCTTGTCCCCTCCAAAGAGCACACTACCACGGAACCGCAGGCTCCCTGCGGCCTTCCGCTCAGCATAAATTCTGACGGGTTTTTAACCTCCCGGAGTCCCTCTGCTTCCATCTCAAAAACGCCGATCTCATTGGTGGAACCAAACCGGTTTTTCACCCCTCTGAGGATCCGGTAGGAAGCATGTCTGTCCCCTTCAAAATACAGCACAGTATCCACCATATGCTCTAATACCCGGGGGCCTGCCACTGTCCCTTCCTTCGTCACATGACCCACGATAAAAATGGAGATATTAAGACCCTTGGCAAGCTTCAGCAAAAGGCCGGTTGCCTCACGCACCTGTGAAACGCTTCCGGGTGCGGAAGATACCTCTTCACAATACATGGTCTGGATGGAATCAATCACTACCACCTGGGGCTTTGCCCTTCTGATGGTATCCTCAATCACATCCAGACTGGTTTCGCAAAGCAGCTTTAAATGATCGTCAAATTCTCCGATCCGGTTTGCCCGGATCTTGATCTGCTTTAAGGATTCCTCACCGGAAATATATAGGACCTCCCGCTTGTCCTTAGCAAGCTCCCTGCACACCTGCAGTAAAAGCGTTGATTTTCCAATTCCGGGATCTCCGCCTACCAGGGTCAGGGAACCTCTGACCAGCCCTCCCCCCAGCACTCTGTCAAGTTCTCCGATATGGGTAGAAAGCCTGTCTTCCTCTTCAAGCGAGATACCGGAAATCGCTGTAGGTTCCTTTCTTTCTCCGCTTCTGATCTGCTTTGCTGCTTTCTGTGCGCTCCCTGCTGCTACCTTTTCCTCTACCAGAGTATTCCATTGCCTGCAGCCGGGACACTGGCCCATCCACTTAGACGACTCGTATCCGCAATTCTGACAGAAAAAAATGGTTGTCTCTTTTCCTTTTGCCATTGCATCCTCTCCCTATGACCAAAGAATGCGAGCCTTCTGGCTCGCACTCCAAAATCATGTTTCCGCTTATCTGGTAACCTCTACCAGAACCTCTCCAAATCCTGCCAGCTCTACGCTGATGTTCAGCTTACCGCCCAGATTTGTCTTCATCTTACCGGCACTGTTTCCATTCACCAGTACCTGGTATTCTGTATCTTCTTCCAGTTCCAGGGTGATCTGTGCATCCTCATCTCCTTCAACGGTGAATTTCACGCCGTCCGCTGTCTCTACAAAATGAGAAACGCTGGTTCCGGGAACCGACTCATAAACAAACATTCCGTTTCTTTCCAGCTTGGTCATTGTTTTAAAGGTTTTCACCTTATAAAGGTCACCACAATGTTCAAAATTGTCAAGCTTTGCCTTCTCTTCCAGAGTGTGGTCTCCAAAGCTTATGGTGCCGTCTGCCTCTGAACGAAGCAATTCTTTTACAACAGCCATTTCTTACGTCCTCCTGCCAATCTCTTTCGTGCATCCTGTAACGGAGCTCTTTCTTTCCTAAGTATAATATATTTCAGTGCCGATATCCACCAAAAACATTCGTTATTTTTTTACATCAAACACAACCTGCTGCTTTCTGAAACCGGCCACCACCGTATCTCCCTGCTTTACCCTGCCTTCCAGAAGTTCCTCTGCAAGCGGATCCTCAATAACATTCTGGATGGCTCTCTTAAGAGGTCTGGCTCCCATTTTGTAGTCTGCATACTTTGTCACCAGATGCTCCTTTAACGCAGGGGTAACGGACAGCTTGATCTTTAGCTGCTGCCTGCATCTCTGATCCAGATGATCGCAGAGCAGGGTAACGATCTTTTGCATTTCTTCCTTGCCCAGGGGCTGGAATACCATGATCTCGTCGATCCTGTTGATGAATTCCGGTTTAAAAAGGCGCTTTACCTCTTCCATGACGCCGGCCTTCATCTTCTCATAATCCTGCTCCTTGGTTGTTTCCGTAAAGAAGCCCAGGTTTTTGGGCGCAACGATCCTCTGCGCTCCGGCATTGGAGGTCATGATCAGTATGGTATTTTTAAAGCTTACCTTCCGTCCCTTGGAGTCTGTAATATGCCCGTCATCCAGAACCTGGAGCAGGACATTGAACACATCCGGGTGTGCCTTTTCAATTTCATCAAAAAGGACTACGGAATAAGGGTTTTTGCGGATCTTTTCCGAAAGCTGGCCGCCTTCTTCAAAGCCCACATATCCCGGAGGGGAACCGATCATCTTGGAAACGGAATGACCCTCCATATATTCGGACATATCTACTCTGATCAAAGCGCTTTCAGACCCGAAAACCGCTTCCGCAAGCGCTTTGGATAATTCTGTTTTGCCCACACCGGTCGGCCCTAGAAACAGGAAGGAGCCGATCGGTCTGTTGGGATCTGAAAGTCCCACTCTTCCTCTTCTGATCGCCTTGGCCACTGCAAGCACCGCCTGCTCCTGGCCGATCACGCGCTTATGCAGCACGCTTTCCAGCTTCAGCAGCCGTTCACTTTCCTTTTCCGTAAGCTTCTTCACCGGAATTTTTGTCCAGGAGGCTACCACCTCTGCAATCTCATTTTCTCCAATGGCGATCTGTCCCTCCGACTGCTTTTGGCGGTTGCGCTCCTTTGCCTTGTCATACTTTGCGATCAGCTTATCCTGATCCTTCCGGATCCTGGCTGCTTCCTCAAGATCCTCCTCCCGGATGCACTGCTCCAGCCGTTCATCCATAAAACGGATCTCTTCTGCCATGGTTTCCAGATTAGAGGGAACGGTCATGTTTTTCAGCCTTACCGCCGCAGCCGCCTCATCGATCAGGTCAATGGCCTTATCCGGCAGATTCCGGTCATTGATATACCGCTGTGAAAGAAGAACTGCCGCCCTGATTGCTTCCTCTGTGATCGTTACCTTATGATGCTCTTCATATTTAGGCGCAATTCCCTTTAAAATCTCGATTGCCTGCTCGGTTGTAGGTTCCTCCACATAAACAGACTGAAAACGCCTTTCAAGGGCCGCATCCTTTTCCACATACTTGTGATATTCTGACACGGTTGTAGCTCCGATCAGCTGAAGCTCCCCTCTGGCCAGAGAGGGCTTTAAAATGTTGGAGGCATCTATGGCGCCTTCTGCGCCTCCGGCCCCGATGATGGTATGCATCTCATCCAGGAACAGAATAATATTGCCGTCCTCCTGTACCTCCCGGATCACCCGCTTGATCCGCTCCTCAAACTCTCCGCGGTACTTGGAGCCAGCCACCATACCGGACAGATCCAGGGTCAGAAGCCGCTTGTTCTGTACGGTAAAAGGCACTTTTCCTTCCACAATGCGCCTTGCCAGACCTTCCACCACAGCCGTTTTTCCTACTCCCGGCTCTCCGATCAGGCAGGGATTATTCTTGGTTCTCCTGCTCAAAATTTCGATCACGCGCTTGATCTCACTGTCTCTGCCGATCACAGGATCCAGCGCTCCTTCCGCTGCCAGCGCTGTAAGATCCCTGCTGTACTGTTCCAGCGTCGAAGTGTTCTTGCTTCTCTTCCCCTGTCGTTTTCCCAGATCCTCCTTATACAGGTTGCCATCCTCGCCCATAGCGATCAGAGTGTCTGCATAAAGCTTGGGAACAGAGATCCCCATTGTATTCAAAAGTCTTACGGCTACGTTTTCCCCTTCCTTCAAAAGAGCCAGCAGGATGTGCTCTGTCCCTGTCTCTTCCGCCTGAAAACGGTCTGCCTGTCTGTGGGCTTCCTCAAGCACCGCCTGAGCCCTGGGAGAGTACCCCTCCTTTTCTTTTAATACAACATTTGCCTCCGGCGAAATCAGTTCCCTGATCATTTCCAGGATCTTGTCCTCTTTTGCGCCGTCTTCTGTTAAAACTCTTGCTGCAACACCGGTTTTTTCCTTCAGCAGCCCCACAAGAATATGCTCTGTCCCCACATATCCCGCTTTCATGCGAAGGGCCGTCTTTTCTGCCAGCAAAAGAGCTGTCTTTGCCTTATCTGTAAAGCCTCCGGACTGTTTCATACGCTCATTTCCTTCCTTTATTTCTCATACTCCTCATAAATTTCATCGATCATGCAATGAACCTCTTCCTTGCTGATCCCTTTACAGATCCCCTTTGCCAGGATCACCCGAAGCTGTTCATCCATTTCCTCTATGGTTCGGATCTTATCAATGTCCAGTGCGATCACCGCACCTTTTCTTCTGTCTACCTTTACAAAGCCCTCCTGCCGTAATACGGAATAGGCTTTGTTGACCGTATGCATGTTGATACCGATCTCATCTGCCAGCTGCCGCACAGAGGGAAGGGTATCTCCCTCCTGAAATCTGGATGTTGCAATCCCCAGGATAATCTGGTTTCTAAGCTGCAGATACAGAGCTTCTTCACTGTTAAAATCTATCTCTATGATCATATGATATCCCTTCTTAATCTAACGCAGGAGGAACAGCTTCGCCATTCCTCCCATGTATCTTACAGATCCTTATCATCCATATTTAAAAACTCAAATTCAAATTCGTCGTCATCTGTCAGGAAATTCTGTGGCTTTCTGGAAGGCTTCCTTGCAGGCTCCTTTCTCTCTGCCGCTGAAATCTCCGGTTCTCTCTTCTGCTTTCTTACCGGTTCTTCCTGCTCTCTTTCGCTTACTGCCTGGGATCTTTTTCTTCTAACGGGGGCAGGCTCCTGTTCCGCTTCCTCCCGTACTGCTCTTTTCTTTTTCTTTCTCTCCGGCTCCGGTTCTTCTATAGGTTCCTCTTCCTCATAATCTTCCTCGTCATAATCCTCATAGGAAAGACTTCTGATCTTAAGCAGAAGAAGTGTGATCACGATCACCATTAAAACCACAACCACCGCAAGAATGATAATAATGATCTTTTCTTTCTCGATCTGTGCCTGCAGTCTGGCATTATTTTCATTTGCAACATTTACTACATTGAGCAGTTCTGCCAGCTTCTGGCGGTTTCCATTGATATTATCATAAAGATAATATTCATATTCCCCGCTGTCACTGTTCTGCGCATATACGATCTCGTAATCGTTGTGCTCCTCCTGCTGTGGCTCCTCCTGAGGTTCTTCTGCCGGCTGGTCGCCCTCCGGGTTTTCTCCCTCCGGATTTTCCTGGGAATCCGCAGGCTGTTCACCGCCCTCTGCAGGCTGTTCCTGATCGGAGGCGCCCTCCTGGCTTCCAATCGTAAGAAGATCGGAACGGATGTAGCCTTCTATGGTCTTATTATTGTAATTACAGGTCATCTGATACCATTTATTTCCCGCACTGTCATTTGCCTCACCGATCAGGGTAATGGAAGTGCCGTTTGGCAGGGATGCAACCGTATCGTAAGAGGTAGACGCACCGGAACGGATCCTTACGTTGCTGTCCGATTTCACCTGCGCCTGCTGCTCCCCGATAGAGGTAGGAACCGTATCCGGCAGAGAAGCTGCGGGAGTATCCGTTGTGGTCTCTGTAGTGGCTGCCGGTGCTGTTTCCGTCACGGTAATGGTCTCGCTTGTCTGTACCAGATCACTTCTGATATAGCCAAAACCGCCGCCTGTTACGGATACCTTATACCAGACTGTACCGGAGCTGTCCTTCACCGCCCCTAAGATGTCAATGGTCTTTCCCTTTACCGTACTGCCCACTACTGTACTTTCTGTATTGGCCTGTTCGCGGATCTTCGCTGTATCGGCTATCACCTTGCCTTCCGCTGCATAGGAGCTGAGGGCTGCAAAATAAAACACAGCCACTGCCGCTGCAAATGCGACCAGATTTCTTCCCCAATTTATCTTTGTAAGCTGTTTCATAAAATTTCTCACTTCCATGATCTCCTTATCTGTTTCTTGTATATCGGATCTGCCCTTCGTCGCCCTTTGTGCCTTCTCCATAGCCTGAGATATTGCTTTTCTTGGATCTGCGGGCTTCCTCTTCGAGCTGTCTGTGGTACAGGATCTCGCAGCTTTCGCACAATCGTCCGCTTTTGATATTCTTGCCGCACATTTCGCATCGGATATAACCGCCCCGGTTGTCAATGACCTCAAATCTGTTTTCCTTGATCATCTCACGGATCGCCTTGTGGGTCACTCCTGTAGCACTGGATATTTCCGCTACATTTGCACCGGTATGTTTGTCCAGATAATTTCTTACCTTCCCATAGTCATCATAATCAAACTGCTGGCAATCCTCACACTGATATTCTCCCAGTCCCTTGTATACCATAATTCCGCCGCAGCTTTTACACAGAGTCGGTCTGTTATAATCATTCAGTATGCGGATTTTCCCGTTATTTTCCGGCATATCTCTGCTGTCCTCCCTACCTGCGCCGCTTATGCTTCGTCAATAGCCTTTCCAATATCATGACGCATATATTTATTTTCAAAGGTGACCCATTCTGTGGCCGCATACGCATTTGCCCTGGCCTCCTTTAAATTTGCTCCCTTGGCTGTAATGCCCAGAACTCTTCCTCCGTTTGTGACAATTCCCTGATCTGTGTTTTTGGTTCCCGCATGGAAACAGAAATAGGAATCCTGTCCTTCAAACTTTTCAAGTCCATGGATCACAAAGCCCTTTTCGTAATGAACCGGATAGCCTTCTGATGCAAGGACAACACAGACTGCAGCATTGTCTTCAAACTGCAGATCGATCTGGTCGAGGGTACCGTCAATGCATGCCTCCATCACGTCAATGATGTCATTTTTCATTCTGGGCAGTACCACCTGTGCTTCAGGATCTCCAAATCTGGCATTATATTCCAGCACTCTTGGGCCTTTTTCGGTTAGCATCAACCCAAAGAAAATCACGCCCTGAAAGCTTCTTCCCTCTGCCGCCATGGCGTCTACCGTAGCCTGATAGATATGCTCCCTGCAAAAAGCATCTACTTCTTCTGTATAAAAGGGACTGGGTGAAAAGGTTCCCATTCCGCCGGTATTTAATCCGGTATCTCCATCTCCCGCCCTCTTGTGATCCTGGGCAGAGGTCATGGTCTTAATGGTTCTGCCGTCCACAAATGACAAAACAGAAACCTCCCGTCCCGTCATAAACTCTTCGATCACCAATTTATTTCCTGCGTTTCCGAACTGCTTATCCAGCATGATCGCCTTAACGCCATCCTTCGCTTCCTTTAAATCCTTGCAGATCAAAACTCCCTTTCCGAGAGCCAGGCCGTCTGCCTTCAGCACAATGGGAAACTCCGCATCCTCCAGATAGGCAAGCGCCTCCTCCGGTTTATCAAAGGTTTCATAGGCTGCCGTAGGGATGTGGTATTTTTTCATCAGATCCTTGGAAAAGGCTTTGCTTCCTTCCAGAATAGCTGCATTTTTACGAGGCCCAAAGGTACGGATCCCTGCCTGTTCCATCTCATCTACCAGACCGCCTACCAGAGGATCATCCATTCCCACAATGGTGAGATCGATCTCTTTTTCAATGGCAAAGGATACCAATCTGTCAAATTCCATTGCTCCGATAGGAACGCACTCCGCAATCAGACCAATTCCTGCGTTTCCAGGCGCGCAGTAGATCTTCTCTACCCGTTTGCTCTTTTTCACACTGGCAGCTATGGCATGCTCTCTGCCGCCGCCTCCTACGATCAATACCTTCACGCTTTTGTCCTTTCTGCAATCCGGCTGATTGCCTCCGGCAGAATGACCCATTCTGCCTGCTCCATCACTCTTCTTTGCAGGATTTCCGGCGTATCTCCCTCCAGAACCTCCACTGCTTTCTGGGCAATGATCCTGCCGGTATCCGTTCCTTCATCTACATAATGTACGGTAGCACCCGTTATTTTAACCCCTCTCTGCAAAGCGGCTTCATGTACCTTCAGTCCATAGTAGCCCGTTCCGCAGAAGGATGGGATCAGTGACGGATGAATGTTTATGATCCTGTCCCGATATTGCCGGATCATCTTTTCCGGTAGAATCACCAGGAAGCCGGCGAGAACAATTAAATCAGGATTTAACTCATTGAGTTTCTGCAAAAAAGCTTCATTAAACTGCTCTCTGTTCTGAAATTGCTTTGGAGAAACGCAATATGCAGGAATTCCTGCGTTCTGTGCACGCTCTATTGCATATGCACCGGGGTTATTACTAATAACACCTGATATTTCTGTATTGCAGATGGTTCCGTTTTTCACACCATCTATGATCGCCTGCAGGTTCGTTCCACCGCCTGACACGCACACTACAATTCTCAGCATAAGATAACTCCCTTTTCTCCTGCCTTGATCTTACCTACAATGTAAGCCTTCTCTCCTGCTCCGCAGACAGCTTCCACAGTCTTCTTGGCATCTGCAGGATCTACTGCAAGGATCATTCCAAGTCCCATGTTGTAGGTGTTGTACATCATCTTTTCGGAAAGCTCACCCTTTCTTTGCATCAAGGTGAAAATAGGGGGAATTTCATAGCTGTCCTTTTCTACCACAGCCGTCATGCCTTCCGGAAGCATCCTTGGAATATTTTCATAAAAGCCGCCGCCGGTTATATGGCTGCATCCCTTAATTGTAATTCCTGCTTCTTTTACCTTTCTGAGCGCCTTTACATAGATCCTTGTAGGCTCGATCAGCGCCTCGCCAAGGGTCTTTCCAAGCTCCTCATAATAAGTATCCAGGCTTTCCTTTGTCATATCAAATAATTTTCTTACCAGGGAAAAGCCGTTGCTATGTACTCCTGAGGAAGCAATTCCCACAAGTACATCGCCGTCCTTGATCTTCTCCCCGGTAATCAGATCTTTTTCATCCACAAGTCCCACTGCAAATCCGGCAAGATCGTATTCCTCCTCCGGCATCAGTCCCGGATGCTCTGCCGTCTCACCGCCGATCAGCGCAGCGCCAGACATTTTGCAGCCCTCGGCCACTCCCTTTACGATCGTGGCAATCTTCTCAGGGTAGTTCTTTCCACAGGCAATGTAATCCAGAAAGAACAGCGGTTCTCCTCCTGCGCAGGCAATATCATTGACACACATTGCAACACAGTCAATTCCGATGGTATCATGTTTATCCATTAAAAATGCCAGCTTTAACTTTGTTCCGACGCCGTCTGTTCCCGATACCAAAGTGGGCTTTTCCATTTCCTTGATCGCGGACAGGGAAAACGCTCCCGAAAAACCGCCAAGACCTCCCAGCACCTCAGGGCGCATGGTTTCCTTCACATACTTCTTCATCAGGTCTACGCTGAGGTAGCCTGCTTCAATATCGACTCCTGCCTTTTTGTAATCCATTCTTCTCCTCATTTCTGTGCTGCTGCCTGTGCACGTTATTTATTTGTAATTCTGATAGCCTACTTCGGAAAGATGCGCATCCTTCTTCTGTACGCTTTCCTTTAATTCCCGGCTATAAGCCTTCAGTCTATCTAAAAGCTCCGGATCGGAGGTTGCAAGGATCTTTGCGGCAAGCAGCCCTGCATTGGCTCCACCGTTGATCGCTACCGTAGCAACCGGTATTCCGGATGGCATCTGTACGATCGAGTAAAGAGAGTCCCTTCCTCCTAAGGAGGTTGTATGCATGGGAATTCCAATCACCGGCATGGGAAAGATCGCTGCGCACATTCCCGGCAGGTGAGCTGCCATTCCGGCGCCTGCAATGATCACCTTAAAGCCCTTTTCCTCTGCCGTCCTCGCATATTCAAAGAAAACTTCCGGTTCCCGGTGTGCTGAAATAATCCTCATCTCAAAGGAAATCCCAAGCTGTGTGAGAATATCCGCTGCTTTTGCCATAACGGGCATATCAGAATCACTGCCCATCACAATTCCTACCTGTGCCATCTCTTTTCCTCCCGCCTAAATTTATTCTGTGCTTATCATACTATAAATTTTCTGCCATAGCAAGCGGAAGGTTCAGCTCGGAAAGCCCCTCCAGCACAAATTTTCCTTCTATTATAATGGGGATCACCTGCTCCTTTTCCGTTACCACGCTGACCTCCCCCAGTTCATCATAGGGAATGGTAATGTCGGTATGACAGTTAAAATAAGCCTTTGCCATATCCTCCTTCCTTTTCAGGGAGCACTCGTTATCCCTGGCAATGATCTCCTTGCCGTCCGGATTAAACACCGCAACCTCCTCCGCATGGGAGTAGCAGGTATCGCCTACTGCAAAATGAGGGCCTGTCTTTTCCGCAATTAAAATAGGAAGCTTCTCTTCTATTCCATACTTTCTTGCCACTACATAAGCCGTTGTGTTCGTTCCGATGGCAAACTCTCCAATGGGAAGTGTTTCATGGTGGAAAAGCACGTTGTCGCTTATATATTTACGATTTTCCTCGGTTTTTTCAAAGTTACTGCAGCTGTAATCCGTGATCATACCGTCCCGGAAGGTAAGGGTCATATCCTTATATTCCAGTTCATTTAAAAATACCCTGCTCACATGTAAAACGCCCTCTGTTCCCTTAAGCACCGGGGAGGTAAACACCTCTCCGACGGGAATATTTACATCTGCCACACAGTTTTCAAAGTTTGTCTGCTTTGCGGGATCACTGAGCGGATGGAGCATGATCTTCATGTGCGTTTTGTTTCCACGCATGCCCTTCACGATCACATATTTCCCCTGATCCAAGGTATCAATAATGATCTGCTGCATACGCTGGTAAAGCTGATAATCCAGGGTATTGATCCTTACCACTTCATCGAAGATCTTTTCATAGTCCTTTCCAATCTCGGGTACCGGAAAGGAAATAATGGTAAAGCTTCTCTCTTCCCCTTTAATATAACAGTTCTGCAGTTCTCCGGCGGCTGCCATATACTCTACTGTAAGCTTTTGCTGCTCTTTGCTTAAATGCACCGCCTCTTTCTTTTCCTGCAGGGGAACCGCATCCTCCCCAAAGACCTCCACTACTGCCGGGCCGCCAAACACAGCCGCCGCTTCTTTGTAGGCTTCATAGCCTTCCTGCAGCGCTTCCATCCTGATCTGGATCAATCTCTTATCCAGCACAAGTCCCTGATCGTCCTTGTGATCGAAATCATATTGCTTGTTGGGAATGGCTCCATAATAACCGTTCCGATATACGCTTCTTCCCTGCAGCAGATTACCGGCCGCCCGGTAGATCGTAGGCTGCAATCCCATTTTTCTGAAATTTTCCACCGCAAGCTTTATCATTGGTTCAAAGCCCAGGCAGTATCTGATGTTCACTGTTTTTTTAATGGAAATATCCTTGTTCCCTACTTCAAAGCCGATCCGGTATCCTTCTGTGTAGGTATCTGCCATCTTTTGCAGCGTTTCTGCCGGGAGCTCCTGCAAATGCTTCCAGGTCCTTTCCTGGCTCTCTGTCACATATTCCCCGAAAAAGTACAGATATCTGGGATCCGACAGATCTCCTTCTATCAGCTTCAGCGCAAAATCCCGTTCCGGAAGAAGCATATCCTGTAATTTTTCTTCCGTTGCCCATCTGGTATAATCGCTCATATAAAAGGCAATGGTTTCCTGTAAATTCTCAGCCTTAGGCAGCGCTCCGTTTTCTTCCTTTTCACAGACAAAGGCTCCGTAGATTTCCAAAAAAAGCTCCATGCGGATCACCAGAGCCTCTACATTTTGTTCAAATGCAAAAGGAACTGTGCTTTGCATTTCGGCTGCCAGTACGCAGAGGATCTTTCCATACGGCTCTTCAAAGCACTTTGCCGCATAAGCCGGGTTGGCGTAGCTGTGTTCATAATTCTCAGGCAGAATATCCTCATACAGTCTGTGATTTTCTTCCCGCAGTTCTTCCAGGGAAGCTCTTCTTTGCTTTCCCGCCCTTCCCGCTTCAGTGGTATCGCATACCAGAAGCAGAAACCGTGCATATTTTGTAAAATACTTCTGATATTCCGCTTCCAGAGCAGCTTCCTCCGTCAGCTCCTGTAATCTTTCCCTGGCAAGTATATAACGTTCCTCCAGCATGTTTTTCTCCTTTTTCTCGATTTCATTTCTAATCTACATAGGCCCCGGCAAACAGGATCGCGCTCAGGATCCCAAAGGCCAGTACATTCATGATAATTCCCAGCACAGAAAAAAGCCTGAATTTATTTGCCTCTGTGGCTGACCAGATTCCCAGCACAAATCCTATGATCATGAAAAGGGCCGCCAGAAATGCCGCTGCCCCATATCTTGCAGAGGCTGTCCCTTTATGCAGATAGGACAGATAAATCGTACATCCCATAGTGCCCGCAGACAGCACGCCCAAAATGGTTGACATAATTCCTTTTTTGGAATGTTCCTTATTGGTAAAAATATATCCCTTTATTCTTCTCATATACCTGTCTCATAAAAAAGTGCGAGCCTGTCTGCTCGCACCCTTTTGTTACTCCCATACTTAAAATAAAACTTTAGACTTTCCGGCAAGCAGCTTTGCACCGGCAATGATCATCATAATTCCGCAGGCTACACCGGTGGCAAGTGTCACGATCCCTACTGTAATGCTTACGGTTCCCGCTCCGTTCATGATCTTATATACCTTTTCTTCCATGCTCATGCTCCCTTCCTGCAATTAATTATTTTTGGCGCCATACTGTTCATAATAGGCATCTATAGCTGCCTTCAGGGTATCATCAATGTAAACCGTTCCCTGATAAGGTCTGTTATATAAGTATTCTACAACCTCTTCCATATTGACAATGGCTCCCGTTGCAAACCCATATTTTTCCTGAATTTCCTGAAGGGCGCTCTTTTCCGTTTTGCCCTTTTCCATCCGGTTTAGGGAAACCATCAGTCCCTTCACCTGTACATCCGCCTGTGCCTTCAAAATAGGATAGGTTTCTTCAATGGACTTACCGGAGGTGGTCACGTCCTCAATGATCACAACACGGTCTCCGTCCTTCAGCTTGCTGCCCAGCAGAATGCCGGTATCTCCATGATCCTTCTCTTCCTTACGGTTGGAGCAGTATCTGATGTCCTTCCCGTACAGGCTGCTGATTGCCATGGTTGTTGCCACAGCCAAAGGAATGCCCTTATATGCCGGCCCAAACAGTACGTCAAAGTCAAGCCCATAACAGTCATGGATGGCTTTTGCGTAATACTCGCCCAGCCTTCGCAGCTGTGTGCCTGTGACATAGCCCCCCGCATTCATAAAAAAGGGAGATTTTCTGCCGCTCTTTAATGTAAATTCTCCAAACTTAAGTACCTGGCTGTCTACCATGAATTCAATGAATTCCTGCTTGTACTGTTCCATTCCGGTAAGGCCTCCCTGATCCGATCATTTTCTCCGCTTAACAGGTGCGGATATTCTTTATCATCATAACACTATGCCCTTAATTTTTCAAGCGTTAACGCCGTTCCAGAGCTCCTGCAATATCCGCTCTCATGGCTTCCACCGCAGCCCTGGATGCTTCTCCGAAGTGCTCCGGCCCATAGGAAGCGTATGCCTCCTGCTGATAAGCTGCAATAATCCCTCGGGAGGAGTTCACGATAGCGCCAAGGCCGTCCTCGTTAAAGAAATGCACCAGATCTGCACCCTTTCCGCCCTGCGCTCCATAACCGGGAACCAGGATAAAGGCTTTCGGCATGATCTTACGGAGGATCCTGCCCTGCTCCGGGTAGGTTGCTCCCACTACGGCTCCGATATAGCTGTAGTCATTGCCCATGCACTCTTCTCCCCATTTTGCCACCTGCTCTCCTACCAGCTCATAAAGGGGCTTATCCGTATCCTTCAGCAGTCTGTCCTGGAATTCCCCGCTACTGGGATTAGAGGTTTTCACCAGAATAAACAGGCCCTTCTTTTCTTCCTGACAGATCTTGATAAAGGGCTTCACTCCGTCAGAGCCAAGATAGGGATTTACCGTTGCAAAATCCTCATCAAAGCCATAGTAGGAATGGCTGCCCACATTCACCTTGCCCAGATGGCCTACTGCATAGGCTTCCGAGGTAGAACCAATATCCCCTCTCTTAATGTCTCCAATAACGATAAGACCTTTCTGCTTACAATATTCCACCGTCTTATGGAAGGTCATAAGACCGGGAATCCCAAACTGTTCATACATTGCGATCTGGGGCTTTACTGCCGGAACCAGATCATAAATATGGTCGATAATTTCCTTGTTGTATTCCCAGATGGCAGCGGCAGCGCCTTCCAGGGTTTCTCCATGCTCCGCAAAAGCCTTCTTTTTGATATGCTCCGGTACAAATTTCAGCATCGGATCTAAGCCCACTACAATGGGCGCTCCTGTTTCTTTTATTCTGTCTATTAATTTCTCGATCATTCTGTCCCAAACCTCCACTTATCTTAACATCTTAATGCACATTCTTATCATACAGGAAAGGCTTTGCTTTCGCAACGTCTTCTTTTAATCTTCTGCCGTCATGACCGCCTGCCGCACCGGCAGGATCATGCCCGGCGTTACCGAGAGCTCATCCACCCCCATGGAAACCCATTTTGAGGTAAGGGTAAGGTCCGCTGCCATTTCTCCGCATATCCCCACCCAGATCCCGGCCTTATGGGCGTTCCTTATGGTCATGCCAATCAGTTCCATGACCGCTCTGTGATCCTTCCTGTAAAGTCCGTCCAGCTTTGCATTCTGCCTGTCAATGGCAAGGGTATACTGAGTCAGGTCATTGGTTCCTATGCTGAAAAAATCCACCTCAGCCGCCAGTTCGTCACTGATCAGCGCTGCTGCCGGAGTTTCAATCATCACACCGATCTCAGGCTGCCCCGCAGCTATGCCAAGAGCCTTCAGCTCCTCCCCGGCTTCCTGCAAAAGCCTTTTGGCTTCCTGTACCTCCCCTGCAGAAATGATCATAGGGAACATCACCGCCGCTTTTCCATATGCCGCCGCACGCAGAATGGCACGAAGCTGTGTCTTGAACATTTCCTTTCTGTGAAGGCAAAGCCGGATGGCCCGGTAACCCATAGCCGGATTTTCCTCCTTGCCAAGCTCTAAATAATCTGCCTGCTTATCCGCCCCAAGATCCAGAGTTCTGATAATGACCCGCTTTCCATCCATGGCCTCAAGAACTCTTTTATACACTCCAAACTGCTCTTCCTCATCAGGGTAATCGTTCCTGCCAAGATAAAGGAACTCCGTCCGGAAAAGGCCAATGCCCTCTGCATCCTGATTCAAGGCTGACTGCAGGTCCTCTTCGCCTCCGATATTGGCTCCCAGAAGGATCCTTTTCCCGGAAGGCGTCACTGTCTTTTTGCCCACATACTTCTTAAGCAGCTTTTGCTGCTCCTCTTGTTTTTGCTTTTTCTCCCGCAGAAGGGCAAGGGTCTGCTCGTCAGGCTCTAAATAAAGCTTTCCTTCCTCGCCATCCACAGCGCCTATTTTCCCGTTCCATTCCTCCCTGGGAGCAATTCCGGTAAGGGCCGGAATGTTCATTGCCCTGGCCAAAATGGATGCATGGGAGTAAGCAGACCCATAAGTTGTAACAAAGGCAAGCACCTTGCTCTTATCTAACCTTATGGTCTGGCTCGGAGTCAGTTCCTCTGCCAGCAGGATCACCGGCTCTGCAAAGGTTTCTGTGGCACATCCGCCCAAAAGCCCTGCCAGTACCTGCTCAGAAACATCCCGGATATCTTCTCCTCTTGAGCGGAACAGTTCATCCTCCATCTGTTCAAAGACCCCTGCAAAATGATCTCTGGTTTCCGCAATAGCATACTCCGCATTGACGCCATCCACCATGATCCGGTCACGGACATACTGGTTGTAATACTCGTCCATTAAAAGCATCCCCTGGGCGTCAAAGATCCTGGCATCCTTCTCTCCTGCCCGGCTTCTGGCCTTCCATGCAAGCTCGTCAAGAGTTGTCAGCACCTGCTTTCTGACCTCCAGATAACGCTGCCATTCCCCGACAGGATCTGTCACCTGGCTTTTCCTGATCTTCTGCTTTGCTTTGTGATAAATGGCGATCCTTCCTACTGCTATCCCCTGAAAAATCCCCTTTCCAGAAATACATTCCATCTCTTTCTCCCGTTCCTTTTTGTCTGCACTACGTTTCACATGGTCCGGTCAGATCCTTTACAATCTCCCCGGCGATAATCAGTCCTGCCACTGACGGCACGAAGGCCACACTTCCCGGAATCGCCCTCCGCTCCGTACATTTATGCTTTGCACCCGGAGGACAGATGCAGTTGCTTTTACAGCTGATACTCATATCCTCTCTGGGCGTAATGGATTTTTCGGTGGAATATACCACCTTCAACTTTTTTACGCCTCTTTTTTTCAGTTCTCTTCTCATGACCTTGGCAAGCGGACACATGGTAGTCTTGTAAATATCCGCTACCCGGAAGCAGGTGGGATCCAGCTTATTTCCGGCTCCCATGGAACTGATTATGGGGACATTCACGCTTTGGGCTCTCATGATCAGTTCGATTTTGGCCGTTACCGTATCGATCGCATCCACCACATAAGAATATTCCCGAAAATCAAACTCATCTGCATTTTCCGGTAAATAAAAGCACTTTCGCACCTCTACCTTTGCATCCGGATTGATGTCCAAAATCCTCTCCTGCATCACATCTACTTTATATCTGCCTACCGTCTTTCTTGTTGCAATGATCTGGCGGTTGATATTTGTCAGGCAGACCTTATCATCATCCACCAGCACAAAGGCGCCTACTCCGCTCCGCGCAAGAGCTTCCACTACATAGCCTCCCACGCCTCCAATACCAAAAACTGCTACTCTGGCATCCGCCAGACGCTTCATATTATCCTCTCCCAGTAAAAGCTGTGTTCTTGAAAACTGGTTCAGCATGATCTTCTCCGCCTTTCTGCTTTTGTCTTTTCTATTGTAGCAATCAAAAGGCCAAAACACAAGAAAAGATGTCTGATACCTTCTTCCCTCTGGTATCAGACATCTCTTCTACTGAAAAAATTTCCCCTTATAGAAATTTTCCTTTCCGGTTCTTATTGCCGTCATTTGAAAGCAGACACAGCCGTCCGGGCAGACATATTCCTTTACATCCTTTTCCTTTCCTCCAACGTTTATCAGGTCGCCGCCGCTTCTGACCGCCTGCATGTCCGCAAACAGAAGCTGCATCATTTTAGGACAGATGCCATATCCCTGCTCATTCACAGGGCAGCCATAGGTACAGGTATATTTATCCCCTATTTCCTCGCCGTTTCTGCAATAATGCTCTGTATGGTCACCGCGCAGAAAGCCTGTAACCTCTATTTCAAACTGACACTCTTCCTCATACCATTTTTTCATGGATCTTTTCCTTCCTTTCGTATTTTTTTACCAGATTTCCGGCATTTTTCAGGAGTTCCAGCTTCAGTTCTTCTGGTTTTATTACCGTAACCTGGTCTCCAAAGCTGAGGATCCAGGATAAAAGTCCCTCCCAGTCTGTGTATTCCCCTTTGAAAAACACATTTCCCTGATCATCTTCTGTCAGGCACTGCGGCCCAAATTCCTCCTCAACACGGAATTTTACTTCAGGCTTAAAGACAGCCTCCACAGGTATGCTTCCGGGAAACATCTTTTCTATGGAAAACTCCGGCACCGGTACCGGCCTTTCTTCAAAGCTTTTCCTTTCCTGTTTGATCTCCGCCATGCGGTTTAGCTTGAACAGCCTGAAATCCTTCCGCATTTTGCAAAAACCGTAGACATACCAGCTTGACCACTTGAAGATCAGGAAATAGGGTTCGATCCTTCTGTGACTTTCTCCCTCTGCTGAATAATAGTCTCTTCTTTACGAGACCTGCCTCATAGCTTACAGGCCTTGCTGTCAGATAAAAGGTTCCATCCCTCTTCACAAGTCCCATTTCCATGGGGAAACACATGGAACCGTTATAGGGCGTACCCGGAATATTGCTTCTGTCCCAGGTAAACCGGATAACTGGTTTCTCTTTCTCATAAAAATAGGTCTGTGCCGCATACCCTTCCGAATCATAGGAAAGCTGTCCTATCTCCTGCACAGGACTATAATATCCTTCCTCATCAAAAATCCCTACATAATATTTATCGTGCGCCCCTGACAGGATCCAATACTCTCTTCCATCCTCTGCCCGCAGCGGATAAATATCAGGACATTCATTATCGCCGGGCAGTTCTATTTCCTGCAGCAATCTCCAGTCCAAAAGGTTTTCCGAAACAAAAAGAGCGTATCTGCTTTCCTCCATATAAAGAGCCATAAGATAGCGGCTGCGTGCCTGATCAAATATGACCTTGGGATCCCTGTTCTCCGACGTCATGGCAGGCAGAACAGGCCTTTCATACTTTGTAAGCGTCAGGCCCCCATCTGTGCTGACTGCCAGGCACTGATCACGGGTCTTTCCCACACGGGTATAATAAAACAGGATGGGAGCGTTTTGTCCCGTTTTCAGTCCCGAAGCATTCCTGTAATCGATCAGCGCCGAACCGGAAAAGATCACTCCATCGCCATCACTCAGCAGCGCTTCCTGACAGTGCTCCCAATGAAACAGATCCTTGCTTACCGCATGCCCCCAATGCATATTTCCCCAGGTTCTTCCATAGGGATTGTGTTGATAAAACAGATGGTAAGTTCCTTCATAACAGCATAGTCCATTGGGGTCATTCATCCATCCCCTTGGAGCGCTGAAATGAGCCATTGGCCGCATCAAAGGAATATTCTGCCCCTTCTCCGGCGGACAGCTTAAAATGATATACTTCTCCCGAGTAAGAAACGGGAATTTTAAGGTAACGCTTGCTGATCGTGATTTCCATAATCTGCTCCCTTTTTATTTCTGCTCCTCTTCTCTGAACATCTCATTGACCGTTTTCCGGATCCATTCAGCCTGCTTCTTCGTAACACTGCCTCCATCCATTCCCCAGGTATGGGATACCGGCACATTCTCTGCCTCCACAGCTTCTCCAAAAATCAAATGATAGTACACACAGGCAGAAATATAATTGCCTATATTATTCTGGTGTCCACAGTCACCGCACTCTGCTCCCGGCCCTAGGTAAGGATTTACTCTTTCACCATAGGCAGTGTATACCTTATGATAAGCCATGCTCACTGGCGCTGCCAGCACATCCCCTCCAAGGCTCTCTGCCAGCTCATGATACCACCTGTCATTGGCGATCGCCATTTCCTCCTGGCTTAGCGTCAACAGATATTTTTTTCCATTCTTTTCATAAAACTCTCCGACTCTTCCTTCCCTCCAGGGCTTGACTTCCATATTTTGCAAGAAGCCATACTGATAAGCATGAGGCGCCCATAAAATCGTCGCAGCCTCTTTCTCCTTTGCCATTTTGTGAAGTAGAAAGGCTCCCTGCTGCATGGTTTTTCTCTGTTTATACTCCACGTCTCCTACTAATCCGCTTCTGGTTTCCACAGCTTCATCACTGTTGCCTGCAACCGTGAAAAAATCATAATAATCGTTGCTTTGCAGCAATCTCCGGCACTGCTCGGCACGCATTTCACAGCCTGGCACAAGACCTGCATATCCTGATATTCCCGTACCACCCCAGTAGCTATATGCGATCTGGGCATTCCATCCTCCCATTTTCGCCAATTCTCTAAAATAGTAGTAGGCGCTGTCCCACAATCCGGTAAAGCTGTGTCCGCAAAAAGCCATTCTGGGTCCCCTTGCCACAAAACTTACGTTTACTTCTGCTCCTTCCACCGCATACTGAAGCTGCCTATTCCAATCTTTTTCCTCATCCAGTTCAGGCCACACCATTGCATGGTGCGGCATTCCCCTGTAAATCCCAGCTGTTTCATCATACAGAGAGCAATCAATCCTATGAGACTTTCCCTCATATAAGCCAACCTTTTGAAAGGGCAGGTACTTCTTCGTCCTTTGTCCCTCACACCAGGAGCTCTTTGCTGCAATGCTGTCAATGTGATAGCTTCTGCTTTCTCCCTGCTTCCTGATTTCCACATCAAGATCCAGCAGCTTGAAGGCATTTCCATTATATATTTCCACCCTAGTCTGGCCAGCTATCTTCTTTGCCGACACTTTTATGTTATAGCCTTTGCTCTGCGCGCTCATATGTGGCTCCTCTTGCTATTTCCATAACTAATTTCTTCCCGATCTCAGGTCTTTTGATCATTTTTATTCATTATATTTTTTTTGCCTTGAAAAGTAAATCCTTTTCAAGGCAGCAGTGAATATAATGGGGTATTTATTGCATATTTTCAAGCGCTGCAAGGCAGGCTTCATAGCTTTCATCTTCATTGCACTCAAGCATTATTGACCATTCTGCGTCATCCGAATAAAACAGCCATCTTTGACGTTTGATCCCCGGGTTCCAGTCATCCTCATAGGTAATGCCTCTTCCCAGATAAGAGTATTCACCTATCATTTTTTCCACAGTTCCCTCAATTTCTGCTGCAGCGGTATTCTGACCCTCATCCGGTTCAACAGCATCTGTCACAAAATTGTCAAGTACCTGCTGCGCATTTTCTGCATCAGCCATATAATACATTGTTCCCATCTGACTTTCATCATGTAAATCAATGCTGATATCTCCTGGAAGTTTCATGCTTTCGCATTGCACCTGACTGAGAAATAACTGATTTCCATCTTCTTCTGCAGCCACTGCCAGTCCAAGCGCAGGACAATACAAACCATCCTGTGTCATATAGGCAAGGCAGTCCTTTGTAAACTCATCACATGGCTGGAACAGCCGTCTGCTTCGCAAGTAATCCTCCGTACTTACATCAATACCAACAACATTTGTGAAAACCATGATCCCGTTTCCTACAACTGCTATTTCCGAAAAGTTTTCCGAGTCTCTGTACGCATATTCAATTTCTCCGATCTTCCCTTTCAGGAATGCACTGTTCTCTGCAATATAACTGTCAAGGTCTCCGTCATAATACTGACACCAAAAGCCCACGCTTTCAGAAACCTTTCTATCCGTTTCCTCCCAGTTATAAACCCACATACTTTCCCAAAAATGAATGTCATCCATAATATCATTGCTTCTTTTTATGGATATCCCTAATAAATCACTTTTAAGCCCTTCTTCATCCATGTACCATGTCACAATAGCTTCCGGCTGTTCCTCTTCTTCCTGTACCGGACTTTCTTCCTGTTCTTCCACTTCAGATGTATCATCCTCTGTCTGGGGTTTTGCCTCCGTTTCTTTGGCATCCACCATTGTTTCTTTGGCCTCTCCGTCTGTTTCCACCGGTGCATTCACATCCGAAGCTGCACCTGCACACGCCGACAACGAAAGTGTCAAAATCAAACTTAATATAACTGTCGCTACTTTTCTTTTCATAAAAGACCTCCTGCACTTTTCTTTTATTCAATTTTTGTATTATTACTATTTACATAGTAACTACGAATATGTATTTCGTCAAGTGGTAACTTTTTTCATAGTATTACTATATAGAGTAATACTCTTTCTTATAAAATAATCTTATATTCCGGGAGTTATTATGCAGAATGTACTTTTTTCCATGAAAGAATACGGTCATATAGAAATTCATCTCAAAGAACTGATGGAGGATCGCGGGATTACCAGAAATGCCCTTGCAAGAGCTACTAACACACGTTTTGAAGTAATTAACAAATGGTATCACGGACATGTTGAAAAGATTGACGCAGATGTGCTTGCAAGAATATGTTTTATATTAGATTGTACCCCTGCGGATATTATATCCTATTGTATATCTGAATAAAAAAACCGATGCGCTGAAATTCATTTCAAGCCGCATCGGTCTTATTCTGTTCAATCCATACCCTAATCTGCAAAAAGCCTCCGCTTCAGCTCTATCATCTCATCAATCTTCTCAATATACAGCCCTACATCCTTCACATTATCACTCCGCTCGATCCTGCCGTCTGCATAAACTCTCTTGGAAATAGAGCCTGCTCCAAGGGCTGCGATGGTCTGTTTCTCTTCCATGATCAAGCAGAATCCTGTATTATCAAATATTAATTCATGCGTTTTGTTGAATTTTCACTCTGTATTATAACGCATTATTGTGTACTGTTCTACCTGCTTTTGTTGCACTTTGGACGTCCTGCCTTTGACAACGCATCTCTCCTTACCACCATTATATTTTTGTATGACAAAAGGCAGCCCACTATGGATTGCCCTAATAAAAGAAAAAGCAGCAGATCATCTACTGCTTGATTCCTGCGATATTTTCTTGTTACTTATGCCATTTATTACTGAATAATTATTTTTAAAGCAATTTCAAAAGTTGCACAAAATACTCTGCTTCTGCGTCTACGCTCCGCATCATATACGAGATTTTTACATGTGGAAAAATGTGCCTATCATTAATTCTCGAAACCAAAATCTTAGTTTTATCTATTTCCTCTAAAGTTATTCCAAATGCCTCACCATCATTAGATACTCCAACTAAGAGAGTTCCGCCTTTATCATTTGCATATCCAATAATTGTTTTTGCCCATTTGATAGGATTATCAGGATTTAATGATGCTTTGAATTCATAATCCGAATTTTCTGCGACCACATCAGGATATAACTCTCTTATCTTCATGGATTCTTCCTCCAATTTCTATTCATAGCATCAACTATAACAAACATTACACAACATTACAAGAACATTACGCAAACATTACGCAAACATTACGCATAACATTACGTCAACATTACGCTATCTGCTACAGTAAGAGCATTCAGGACAAAAAGTCCCAAATTTGGAGGGCAGTCAATTAAAATGAAATCATAAAATGATCTTTGCATTACCGCAAACTCATTCAAAAGATATTCTCTACTCATAACACAGGACATTTTCAGTTCTCAATAATAATCCGTTGAAAAATAATACCCTAATCTGCAAAAAGCCTCCGCTTCCGCTCTATCATTTCATCAATCTTTTCGATATACAGCCCTACATCCTTCACATTATCACACCGCTCGATCCTGCCGTCTGCATAAACTCTCTTGGAAATAGAGCCTGCTCCAAGGGCTGCGATGGTCTGTTTCTCCTCCATGATCAGAATATTATAGATCCCAAATTTGCCCTCTTTTGCATAACCTACATTTTCAAAATTGCCGGACATGTTTTTCTGTCTGTAAAGATAATAGGGTAATAGCCCCATCTCTCTGGCGCCTTCCATAGTGATGCCCATGGTTTCCTCGGTATTATTCAGCAGGGAAATTCCATTTTCTTCGATCCACTGGTTTAATCTGGACGCCCGCTTAATCGCAAGGGAATGTACGGTAAGGGAATCCGGTGCAAGCTTTTTGATTTCTGCCATGGTATTTCTCACATCCTCTGCCGTTTCCCCCGGAAGCCCCAGGATCAGATCCATATTTATATTGAAAAATCCTGCTTCTCTTGCCAGGGCAAAGGCTTCCTTTACCTGCTCTACTGTATGCTTTCTTCCGATCAGGTCAAGAGTTTCCTGTTTCATGGTTTGAGGATTGACGGAAATTCTGGTCACACCGCCTTCCTTCATGGCAAGCAGTTTTTCGTAAGTGATGCTGTCTGCTCTGCCGGACTCCACCGTAAGTTCTTTCAGGTGTGAAAGATCAAAGCTTTTTCCCAGTTTATTTAAAATCCTTGTAAGCTCCTCTGCCTCCAGTGTTGTAGGCGTGCCTCCTCCGATATAGATGGTATCAAGCACACGGTCCTTATAGCGCTCCGCTACAAAATCAATCTCCTTCTCCAGCGCATCCAGATACTCTCCCATTCTCTTTTTCCAGGAAAAGATCGGATAGGAAGTAAAGGAACAGTATAAACAGGTTGTGGGACAAAAAGGGATCCCGATATACAGGCTGTAACCATTCTCATAATGCAGGGTATCCAAAAGCTTCTTCTCCCTGTCTGCAATTTCGATTGCCAGCTCTCCCTTTTCCGTGCTCACAAAATAATTCTCCTGCATGTAATGCAGGATCTCGCCTTTTGAAGTTCCCTGCTCCAGCAGCATCATGGGGATCTTTGTGGGCCTGATGCCGGTCAGCGTCCCCCAGGGCAGCTTCTTTCCCGTATATTCCGACAGTACCGTGTAGATCAGCTGTTTTAAACGGTTTTTGACCTCCGGCCTTGGCATATCCGGGGAAATCTCTATCTTTTTTGCACCAAAAGAAGCCGTATTGCCTTCTCCGCCTAACAGAGAAAGCAACACGGCCTGATCTTCAAATTGGATGTGCAGATCAGGCAGACCCTCGCCGGAGCTTTCTGCGGCTTCCTCTCCTATGGTCACTTTTACCTCACATTCCGGGTAAAAAGCCTTTACCAGAGAATGAATATCATATTCAAAGCCGCCCTCGTTTACGGTTACGGAAATAAACCTATCTTCTTTCATTTGTCATCGTTTCCCTTATCTTTTCGTTTTTATTCTACTGTTACTACTTTTGCAAGATTTCTTGGCTTATCTACATCTAATCCCTTATCCAGAGATACATAGTAGGCGATCAGCTGCAATACAATGGAGACCGGCATAACCATAAACGGATCCTGCATAACCGGAAGTCTGAATACGCTTCCAAATTTATCGTCATCTTCAAGTTCTTCATTTTCCTTGATCAGAAGCACTACTCTTGCCCCTCTGGACTGAACCTCTCTGATGTTGGAAAGCTCCTTGCTTTTTAGCTTCTCCTGGGTCACCACTGCTACTACCGGTGTTTCCTCTGTGATCAGGGCAATGGTTCCGTGCTTTAATTCACCGGAAGCGTAAGCTTCTGAATGAATGTAGGAAATCTCCTTCAGCTTCAGGGATCCTTCAAGCAAAATGGAATAATCCAGTCCCCTTCCGATCATAAACACATCATCTGCATTTAAGATAGCGCCTGCCAGCCTGTGGATCTCCTCCTTGCGCTCTAATACCTGTTCCATAACACTGGGTACTCTGCACAGCTCAGACATAAAGCTCTTTATCTGCTGCTGATCCCACAGATTTCTGGCGATCGCCATTCTTGCAGTGAGAAGATACAGCACTGCAAGCTGGGTTGTATATGCCTTTGTAGACGCTACTGCGATCTCCGGCCCTGCATAGGTATAGATCACATGCTCACTTGCCCTTGCAATGGAAGCTCCTTTTACATTGACAATGGAAATACTTGGGGAGCCGCATTTTCTGGCAAACTTAAGAGCCTCTAAGGTATCAATGGTCTCTCCTGACTGGGAGATTGCAAGCACCAGGGTGTCCTTATCCACCACCGGATCATTGTACATAAACTCCGATGCCATGACCACATCTACATGAATTCCGATCATGGACTGGATCAGGCTTTTTCCTACCAGTCCTGCGTGCATGGCTGTTCCACAGGCGATCACGCAGATCCTTTTACAGTCTGCCAGCACCTGATCGGAAATTCCTTCCTCTGTGAAATCAGGCATTCCGTTTTTAATCCTGGGTAAAATCGTATCATTGATGACCTGAGGCTGCTCCATGATCTCCTTTTCCATATAAAAAGGATAACCGCCCTTGCTGCTACGCGTCACATCCCAGTCCACCTTCAGCCATTCGATCTGTGCCGGATCGCCGGAAAGATCATACATCTCCACTCCGTCCTCCGACAGGCAGACCACATGAAATTCCGGCAGAACAAAGTAATCCTTCGTGAAAGGAACGATAGCTGCAACATCTGATGACAAAATCGCTCCATCCTCCGTTTTGGCCGCCACAATAGGGCTTACATTCCGGACTGCAAAGATCTTGCCCGGCTGATCCTCAAATAGAATGGCAAGCGCAAAGGTTCCCTTGAGCTTTAATACGGTCCTTCTGATAGCAGAATAGGGATCTCCCTGATAAAAATGCTCCAGAACAGCCGCTACCACTTCACTATCCGTTTCTGACTTTAATTTTCCGTCCAATTCATACTTCTCAGTCAGTTCACGATAATTTTCAATAATGCCGTTATGGATCAGCGTAACCCTTCCAAACTGATGGGGATGCGCATTCTGATCGCACACGCCTCCATGGGTTGCCCATCTTGTGTGCCCGATACCGCAGTTTCCCTCCGGATGCTTTTCTTCACAAAGCTGACGCAGATCCCTTACTCTTCCCGCACGCTTTACGATCTGTGTCTTTCCCTCTTTTAAAATTGCAATACCAGCACTGTCATAGCCTCTGTATTCCAGAAGTTCAAGAGCATCCAGCATAATGTCTTTTGCATCTCTTTTTCCTGTATATCCGATAATTCCACACATAAATTGTTTCCCTCATCTTTCTCTATTTTATGAATTCAATGGTATCTTATATTTATTTCAATCCATTCTCCCTTATACCGTATTTGTTTTGCAGTTACCCGCATATTTGCCGGTATATCTCGCATGAGAGAGCTGCGAAAGAGCATCCGCCGAATTTTCGATCACTCTTTTCCTCGTTAACCTTTTAATAAAAGGTCTGGCGCTAGATGGAGAAACAATGACAAATTATCTGCACAATTCAATTTTCAAGGTACACGGCAGTCAAACATCCACCACCTTCGACTATTATACACAAAGAACCCACGGTTGTAAACCGCAGGTTCCCTTTTTACTCGTAGGATACAAATTCGCTGTATTCCTTCCAGATATTGCAAATCCATGTTTTTCCCTGATTAAACAGGATCTCTTCTCCGTTTTCATCATAGAATTTTGCCGGTGTGGCGTCTCCGTCATACCGCTTCCAGGTACCCTTTATGACCTTACCGCCGGTAAAGACAATGGCATCGCCTTCCCCATGCACGCCAAAGGCCAGATAGTCATGGTCATCCCTCACCTCTCCGTGGCAATACTGGAATACCACATTGGAAACAGCAAGCTGACTGTCATCCAGCTCGTCAATCTGTTGATCTCCATCCTGAAATCTGTAATATAGTCCATCCTCTTTATGGTATTCAAAATAAGGATTATAGGCGCCGTAGCCTCCCTTGTTTCCTTCCTGTCCGCCCGGATAGATCTTCGTTGCTTCTTCTGCCTCAGAATAATAATCCTCTGCCCTTGCTTCCTCCTGTACAAAAGTAAAAGGAGGAACGTAAGCATCATCATATTCCCAGTCATAGGAAAGACGTTCTGCTGCCTTTTGCATGCCGTCAATCAGCAGATAGCCCGTAAACTCGGTAGCATAGCCAGGCCTGTCCACTCTGCCAAAGGCCTCGTTTGCGGGATTGTGAATTCCCTCTACGGCAGCGCTGATGTTCTGCACGGTATCACGGCTTAAAAGCTCCTCCACATAAGGTCTGGCAAGTCCCCAGTTACAGTAAATCGCCTCATAGCCCATGGCAACATAAACAAAATAGTCTCTGCTGCTCCGGACCGGTCCTATCCTTTCCAGATCATCAAAATCCTCAAATACCGCCATCAGTCTTGTAATTCTTCCTTCTACAGGCGCCTCATAAATAATGCTCGCCTTGGAAATGCCATACTGAGGCATTGCCGGTGCGTTGTTGGGAATCATTACGGCAATCGGCCGTCTGTTCGCTACCTTTTCATCCTTCCACTCTCCGGTAAGATAGCTTTGCATCTTCCCATCCACGATCTCCCTTTCCGTGATCACAGGAAATGTTTCCGGCTCTGCCGTAGGAGATGGCTCCTGCGCTGCTTCCGTTTGTGACAGCTCGGTCTGCTCTGCCGCATCCTGCTGCTCATTTTGGGGCTCCTCCTGTGTCTTACCACAGCCCGCACAAATTGTAATCGTCAAAGCGGCCAGCGCCGCCATCCATATGCTTTTTCTCATACCAGTCACCCTGTCTTTCCGCCTAAAGAAAGGCATTATATTTCTTTTCATGTCCTATGGTGGTGCTTTCTCCGTGTCCCGGATATACCTTAACTTCATCCGGGAGCGGCAGCAGTTTTTCCCTTACAGAGCGAACCAGCGCGCTCATGCTGCCTGTGGGCAGATCAGTTCTTCCTACAGATTCACAAAACAGGGTATCTCCGCTGAACAAGATCCCTGCATCCTCAAAATAATAGCAGCAGCTTCCTGCCGTATGTCCAGGTGTGGCAATCAGCCTGCAGGTGATCCCTTCTATGGTAATCTCTTCTCCGTCTTTGACATAAAAGTCTGCTTTGATCGTGCAGGGTCTTCCGGCCCTTTCTGATACATTTAAGTCTGCATCTTCGCACAGAGCCTTTTCTCCTTCATAGGCATATACCCTGGCTCCGGAAAGCTTTTGCAGCTCTTCCACTCCCCAGATATGATCAAAATGCCCATGCGTCAGCAAAATTGCCGCCACCTGAAAGCCCTTTTCCGAAAGGGTATCATAAATATAGTTCCCTCTGTCTGCGGGATCAAACACAAGCGCTTTGTCTGTTCCTTCCACATAGACAAAGTAGCAATTCGTCTGACATACTCCAAGTACTATTTTTCCAATCTTTAAATCTGCCATTTTCCCTCTCATTCTGCCTTACATCTTTCTATTCATCAGCCTGTGGTTCTTTCAATATCCAGCACGCTGTCAATAGATCTTATTTTATCGATGATCCTGTTTAATTCTTCTCTGTTACTGATCTCAAAGGAAGTGGCAAGTGTTGCCAGCCCCTGTTTGTTGGTTCTGGTATTCATAGACAGAATATCAATGTTCTTTTCTGTTAGCGCCCTTGAAATGTCCGCTAAAAGGCCGTTACGGTTATTGGCGTATATCTTGATCTCCGCCAGATATTTTTCACCGTAGGAGGCTTCCTGATCTCCCTCCCACTCTGCGTCGATCAGCCTGCTCCTTTCTATCTCAGGGAGGTTTAATACGTTGATGCAGTCTGTTCTGTGTATGGAAATTCCGCGTCCCCTGGTCACAAAACCTACGATCTCATCCCCCGGAACCGGAGAACAGCATTTGGAAAACCGAACCGCCAGATCGTGGATCCCCTTTACGACAATTCCGCTCTTAGACTTGATCTGGACAGGCTTTTGCGCCTCTCCGTTTTCTTCTACTGCTGCAAGAACCTCTGCATCTGTCAGTTCTCTCTTATGGTCCTTCTCATACAGCTCGACCATCTTATTGATGATCTGGCCTTCCTTCAGCCCTCCGTGTCCTACTGCTGCAAGCACAGATTCCCAGTCACGGAAACCGTACTTTCGCATGATCACATCCATGTAATCAGGTTTCATAATGTCAGGGATATTAATGCTTTTTGCTTTGCTATAGGCCGTAAGGAGTTCCTTGCCCTTTACAATATTTTCTTCCTTAAATTCATTTTTAAACCATTGATTGATCTTGTTCTTGGCCTGTGTGCTTTTTACCACGCTCAGCCAGTCCCTGCTCGGGCCTTTGGAATTCTGGGAGGTCAAAATCTCCACCCGATCCCCGTTCTTTATCTCGTAATCAATGGTCACCAGCTTCCCGTTGACCCTGGCCCCGATCATCTTATTTCCTACTGCACTGTGAATGCTGTATGCAAAGTCGATAGGGGTAGATCCTGCCGGAAGGTTTTTAACCTCTCCTGTAGGGGTAAAGCAGTATACACTGTCCGAAAACAGATCCAGATCGCTTTTTAAAAGGTTCATGAATTCCTTGTTATCAGACATGTCCCTCTGCCATTCCAGGATCTGTCTCAGCCACGAAAGCTTTTCTTCCTCGGAATCTTCCACCTTCTTGCCATCGGAAGCTTCCTTATACTTCCAGTGCGCCGCAATACCGTACTCTGCCGCCTTGTGCATTTCGTAAGTACGGATCTGGATCTCAAAAGGCTGTCCGCTGCTGCCGATCAGCGTTGTGTGCAGGGACTGATACATATTGGCCTTTGGCATGGCAATATAATCCTTAAACCTGCCCGGGATGGGCTTATACATCTCATGGATCACTCCCAGGGCTGCATAGCAGTCCTTTACGGTATCCACAATGATCCGCACGGCAAACAGATCATAGATCTGGTCTATGGTCTTATTTTGGTTTTTCATTTTCTTATAGATGCTGAAAAAATGCTTTACTCTTCCGTCGATCTGGGCTTTGATCCCGGCATTTCTGATATGCTCACTGACCTCATCCACAATATTCTGGATGTATTTTTCCCGGACGCTTTTACGGACAGCAATCTTGTCCACCAGGTCATAGTAAGCCTCCGGTTCCAGATATTTCAGGGAAAGGTCATCCAGTTCTACTTTAATCTTAGAAATTCCAAGTCTTTGCGCAATAGGCGCATAGATTTCAATGGTTTCCCTTGCAATCCTCTGCTGGCTTTCCGGCTTCTGATATTTTAAGGTCCGCATATTATGAAGCCGATCTGCAAGCTTTATGATGATAACGCGGATGTCCTTTGCCATGGCAAGGAACATTTTCCGCAGGTTTTCTGCCTGCATTTCCAGTCTGTCCGGCGCTTTCTCTCCTTCCCCCTGCAGGTGGAGATGCTGCAGCTTGGTAACTCCATCCACCAAAAGCGCTACATCCGGCCCAAACTGTTCTTCGATTTCCTTGGAGGTTAAAATCGTATCCTCCACAACGTCATGGAGAAGGCCCGCTGCAATGGTCTCCTTATCCATTTCCAGGTCTGCCAGAATAATGGCCACGCAAAGGGGATGGATAATATAGGGTTCTCCGGATTTGCGCACCTGGTTTTCATGAGCCTTTGCCGCCACATGGTAAGCCTTCTCGATCAGGGAAATGTCATCTGAAGGATGGTATTTCCGAACACGCAAAATAAGATCCCTGTAAAGCTGTTCGGGACTTTGAAATTCCTGAATGGCTTCGATCCTTCCATCATCAAATACCACTTCTTTTTTTTGCCTGTCCATTCCCTTTTCTTCTGTCATATTCTTCATCCTTCAAGAGTTGTTTCAATACAGATGCAAATCTGACGTGTTCCATGTTTCCTACAATAAATTGTGCGAAAACAGAAATCAGCATGCAGTAATTATATATTTTTTTCAGGGTATAGTCAATCTATGTAAGAGTTTTCTGGGACAAAAGAAAAGCATTCTGTTTTATCCTCATCAGCATTGAATAGTTTTTATTTCTTTTCATAAAATAGGAATATGAAAAATTTAAAGTCTGCTCTTATTATTGGAACTATTTTTGTTTTGATCACCGGTACCCTTTCCCATTTTGTTTATGACTGGTCCGGCCAGAATTTCATTGTAGGGTTCTTTTCTCCGGTAAACGAGTCTACCTGGGAGCATATGAAGCTCAGCTTCTTTCCCATGCTGCTTTTTTCTGTTTATCTGGCGGCGATGTTGAAGGGAAAGTATCCCTGCATCATTTCCGCCTCTGCCTGCGGAATTCTCCTTGCTACCTTTCTCATTCCGGTGCTGTTTTACACCTATAGCGGCATTCTGGGGAAAACCCTGATGCCTCTGGATATTGCGACCTTTATCCTCAGTGTACTGGCTGCCTTTTTCGCAATTTACCGCCTTACTCTGTCCTGTAAGGCCTCTTCCTTTTCCTTTGCCTTATGGACCGCTGTTGTCATAACCGGCATCTGTTTTCTTCTTTTTACTTATCTGCCGCCGCAGATCGGTTTGTTTCAGGATCCTGCCACGGCACCGTAAGTCTTGCTGGCGTGCCTGCGATGCAAGCACGCAATACCCACAGCGTAAGCTGGCGTGCCTGCAGCGCAAGCACGTCTGCTTACACTTCAAACAGTCGATGCTTATCCAGTAGTCATAGCCTTAAGGCTATGACTACTGGATACCGCTTACAGCGGTATGAGCAAAAAGAAAAGGAGCCGTCAGCCTCCGAGCAAGCTCGGGCTGACGGCTCCTTTCTTTTTGTCGCATCGACTGTTTATACGCTTACATCATTCCGCCCATACCGGCGCCACCGGCAGGCATAGCGGGTGTTTCTTCTTTAATGTTTGCTACAACAGATTCTGTTGTCAGTAAGGTAGATGCTACGCTGGTTGCGTTCTGAAGAGCGCTTCTGGTTACCTTTGCGGGATCAAGGATTCCTGCGGATACCATATCAACGTATTCTTCCTTCAGGGCATCAAAGCCTACGCCAACCTTGGATTCCTTTACCTTATTGATGATAACGCTTCCTTCCAGGCCTGCATTCGCAGCAATGTGGAACAGAGGAGCTTCCAGAGCCTTAAGCACGATCTGTGCACCGGTCTTTTCATCACCTTCCAGACCTGCTGCCATCTTCTCTACTTCCTTGGAAGCGTGGATATAAGCAGATCCACCACCGCAAATGATACCTTCTTCTACGGCTGCTCTGGTTGCAGCAAGGGCATCCTCAAGACGAAGCTTTGCTTCCTTCATTTCGGTTTCTGTAGCGGCGCCTACACGGATTACTGCTACGCCGCCTGCAAGCTTTGCAAGTCTTTCCTGTAATTTTTCTCTGTCGAAGTCAGAGGTTGTTTCTTCGATCTGACCCTTGATCTGGTTGATTCTTGCAGCGATTGCTGCCTTATCGCCTTCTCCGTCAACGATAACAGTGTTCTCCTTCTGAACCTTAACGGATTTTGCACGGCCAAGCTGCTCCATGGTTGTATCCTTCAGTTCAAGTCCCAGCTCAGAGCTGATAACCTGACCGCCTGTCAGAATTGCAATATCCTCTAACATAGCCTTTCTTCTGTCACCATAGCCGGGAGCCTTAACTGCTACTACGTTAAAGGTTCCGCGAAGCTTGTTAACGATCAGTGTGGTAAGGGCCTCACCCTCCACATCTTCTGCAATGATCAGAAGCTTTGCACCGGACTGAACGATCTGCTCAAGCAGAGGAAGGATTTCCTGGATATTGGAAATCTTCTTATCTGTGATCAGGATATAAGGATTATCCAGAACAGCTTCCATCTTATCCATATCTGTTGCCATATAAGCTGAGATATAACCTCTGTCGAACTGCATACCTTCTACCAGGTCAAGCTCGGTCATCATGGTCTTGCTCTCTTCAATGGTGATAACGCCATCACCGGATACCTTCTCCATTGCGTCTGCAACCAGCTTGCCGACTTCTTCATCGCCTGCTGAAATTGCTGCAACTCTTGCAATATGCTCCTTACCGTTTACCTTAGAGCTCATCTTTTTAATGGCTTCTACAGCACACTCGGTTGCTTTCTTCATACCCTTTCTTAAGATGATCGGGTTTGCACCTGCTGCCAGGTTCTTCATACCTGCATTTACCATAGCCTGTGCAAGGACTGTAGCTGTTGTGGTACCGTCACCTGCAACATCATTGGTCTTGGTTGCAACTTCCTTTACCAGCTGTGCTCCCATGTTTTCAAAAGCATCTTCCAGTTCAATTTCCTTTGCAATGGTAACGCCATCATTGGTGATAAGCGGTGCTCCGTAGGACTTATCCAGAACTACGTTTCTTCCCTTAGGTCCTAAGGTTACTCTTACTGTATCTGCTAACTGATTGACACCTGCTTCCAGTGCCGCACGAGCTTCTGCTCCGTATTTGATTTCCTTTGCCATTTTTGTCGGCCTCCTTTATGATTTGCTCTTACTGAATTACTGCCAGAATATCGCTCTGCTTTACAATAATGTACTCTTCATCCTCGATCTTAACATCTGTTCCTGCATACTTGGAATAAATGACCTGATCTCCGACCTTCACTTCCATCTTGATTTCCTTGCCGTCAACCACACCGCCAGGGCCAACTGCAACTACTTCTGCCTGCTGGGGCTTTTCCTTGTTCTGTCCGGGCAATACAATACCGGATTTTGTGGTTTCTTCTGCAACAAGCTGCTTTAATACAACTCTGTCTGCCAATGGTACTAACTTCATTTTAACTGCCTCCTTATTATAGTGAATTCCATTTTTATCATTTCTCTTTGTTAGCACTCATATATATCGAGTGCTAATTTCTAAAGCTTATATTAGCTTTATATGCTTTCCTTTGCAACCGTTATTACAGTTCCATTTCTATATATTTTCTTTTATTTTCTCTTGTTTTCTTTATTTATCTTTATTTTTCTCGTTTTCTTTGTAAATTAACGATTTAATAATTTGTTTAGAAATTGAAAAGCACTTCAAAACATCTCTTTCGGATAATGTTTTGAAGTGCTTATGATTTCAGCATTTTCAGATGCCTTTTTGAAGGCGCTCCCTGTAGCCGGGTGCATTTTTAATTTCAAATTTGTTGTCAAACATCTCGTATTCTGCATCAGAAAGCTTTGCTTCCAGGGTCTCTTCTACATTTGTCTTGTATACAATTCCTACTGCCACCGAGGGGGCCAGTCTTGGATCCTCATATGCCAAGCACTTGTCCTGTATCCGCTTTGCGTAGTCCTCCGCCTCTCCTTCTTCCGCCATGGGAATCAGCACCCCAAACACATCTCCATCGATCCTGCCAATGACAAAATAAGGATTTGCTTCCTCCTTCAGAATTCCGGCTACCACTGCGATCAGCCTGTCGCTTTCCTCGTCTCCGTAATGGTCATTTACAAATTTCCAGTCATTAATGTTCACGTTCAGCACCGCAATGGGCACCACCTCTGAGCGGTCTATGACCTTCATCTTATTGTCAAAATAAAGCTTGTTAAACACACCCGTAAGGACATCCTCACGCTCGTTTGCCGCTACGGCGCGCTGTTTATCCGCAAGCTGCTTTTCCAGTTCTTCCAGGTAGATGCTACTTTCTCTGCGAAGATACGCTTCTTCCCCAAGCCTTGCAAAAAGCTGCACCGTTTCATCTACCATTTCCCCGATCAGCCTTTCGTCCCTGTTTTTATTCAAAGGATTTATGTATAAGTGCCCAACCGTGTGGTTCTGCACCCTGATCTTCCTGCCCGGATCATTCACCACATCCGGATGAAAGCCCAGAAAGCTGTCGCCGATCACGACCTCCTTCTCACCATGGCGATCCGTCAAAAGAATATTGATTTCCAAAACCTGGGCCAGATTGCTTAAATAGCTTTTCATGATCTCCATATCATACAAATTTCCCAGGGAATAATTTCTGATGTTTTCCTTTACTCTTTTTTCATATGGTATTGAATCGTACCCCATAAAAGTCCTCTCCAAAGTGGTCTGTATTTTCTTTCAGTATAACGTTTCCTGCATGTATTCGCAAGCATTATTCCACTTTTCACAGGTTATTTTTTCAGGTTTTCATTCAGGGTACAATAGGCTCCTTTTTTATTATAAGAATCCAGCAGATGACTGTCCGGCCTCTTTGCCAGCGTGCCCTTGACGCTGCCAAATTCCTCCTCCTGTTTCTTTCCTTCCTCTCCAAAGCTTCTGGCCATATTTCCATGTCCGGCAAAGCCGCCTGCATCCTTTGTAAGCGTACTGAAGGTATCCTTTTCCTTTCCAAAGCGCCGCAGGGCTGCGGTCAGATTTACCCGGAATCTTTCCTTCAGGATCGTATTTCCACTGAAAAAAGCTGCAAAATGATCCTTGACTGTAGCAAGCGCACTGCCGATCACCGCAAAAATACTTTCCTTTCCCTTTGCGGAGCTGTCCTTTTCCTCTCCAAGGTCATTCCAGAAATCCCTGAGAAGTCCTGCTGTCCCGGATCTGCCTGTGGGCTTCTTCACAGTTTGCCGCTGGCTTACAGCAGGCTGTACATCCCACCTGACCCCCTGGATGATCTGCCCTGCCTTCTGTTCCTTTTCTACAGCAAGACCTGCATTTGCCGCCTTTTTGCCCTCTCCCTCCTCATGGAGGCATTTGGTGATATGATGGTTATGCCCGTTCCCGTAATCTGTCTGGGAATAGGATGAGATTTCCTGATCAATCCGCATAAAAAAAACCTCCTTACAGCCAGTATCTTTCTATATATAATATCGGCTCATAGGAGATTTTTACTTAAACTATTTTTTCTGATCATAATCATCCAGGAAATGATGTCTGACCCCGTCTTTTTTGTACGCAATTACTGTACTTAAATTTACGTTTTCCACGCTTTTGAAAATGTTGCCCTCCACAAAGGGATTACTCTGCTTCATCTGTGCGATCAGTTTTTTTACCTCCACTCTCTTGGAGGTATTCTCCCCTCCGCAGGTGGTGCAGGTATCTGTAAATTTGCAGGCACACTGGATAAAATGCAGGTCGTTGGCATCCCGCCATTTCTTGATCTCTTCCTCACGGATCAGATACAGCGGCCTGATTAACTCCATTCCTTCAAAATTTGTGCTGTGAAGCTTTGGCATCATGGTCTGTACCTGTGCGCCGTAAAGCATTCCCATCAGGATCGTTTCGATTACATCATCATAGTGATGTCCCAGAGCGATCTTGTTGCATCCAAGCTCTTTTGCCTTACTGTAAAGATAACCTCTGCGCATTCTTGCACACAGATAGCAGGGGGATTTTTCCACATGATAAACGGATTCAAAAATATCTGACTCAAAGATCGTAACCGGTATCTCCAGCTTCTGGGCATTTTTTTCTATAATCTTGCGGTTTTCCGGGCTGTATCCCGGATCCATCACCAGAAACACAACCTCAAAAGGAAATTTGTGATGCCGCTTAAGCTCCTGGAAAAGCTTTGCCATAAGCATGGAATCTTTTCCGCCGGAAATGCAGACCGCAACCCGGTCTCCTTCCTTTACCAGCTCATATTCCCGCACCGCCTTGGTGAACTTGCACCAGATGCTTTTCCGAAATCTTTTCCGGATGCTTTCCTCCACATCATAAGCCGTTATCCGGGTTTCCTCGCCGGCCTTTTCTTCACTCATGTGATCCATCAGCCATCCCAGATACCCTTCCTTCAGGCTGTAGGCCTCTATGCCCTTTTGCTGCAAAAACTCTGCCGCAGAAAGACTGATCTCGCCCTTTTTACAATACAGGACAAGCTTCTGATCCCGGTACTTTTCATAGGACTGCTTCAGCTGCTCCAAGGGGATGTTCACACTGCCTCCGATATTTCCGTAGGAAAAGGAAAGCTCATCACGGACATCGATCAGCTGCGCTCCCTGCTCCAGGAAGGAGCCAAGTTCCTTTAAGGTGATTTCCATTTCCATTCCTGCTACCCCCTTAAAAACCTGGCATTATATTCCGCATTGATCTCTGCAATCTCCTTTTTGCCGTCAATATAATCCTGATACATGTCAAAGGGGCTCCCGCCGCCAAGCCAGCAGGAAGAACAATTTTCGCATCCGCCGCCACAGTCCAGGGAACTTCTGATAATCTTTTCTCTTTCCGCTCTTGTTGTATCCTTAACTAATAAACCGCTCAATGAAATGACCTCACTTTCCATCTCATCTTACAACATTTCCCTCAAGGGTACAACGGAAATTCCTTCCTCCTGCAAAGCTTTTTTAATTTTTTCTACAAATTTCAGGGCTTTCACCCCATCTCCATGCACACAGACGCTATCTGCCGTAATGGGAATATCTTTGCCCGTAATGGCAGTTACCTTCTGCTCCTTGATCATACGGATCACACGGCTGACCGCTTCGTCCTCATCTGTGATCATTGCGCCTTCCTTGCTCCTTGCCACAAGTGAACCGTCCTCCTCATAAGCCCTGTCCGCAAAAACCTCTCTTGCAAAGGGAAGCTTGCAGGCTGCGGCCGTCGCTTCCATTTTGCTTCCGGGCTGGCCAAGCACGATCAGTCTTTCCTCTACAGCCTTTATGCCTTCACAGATGGCTATGGCCAGCTTTTCGTCCTTGCCTGCCATATTATACAGCGCTCCGTGGGGCTTTACATGCTGGAGAGTTCCTCCCTGGGCCTTTACAAATGCAGAAAGCGCACCAATCTGATAGATGATCAGCGCCTTAACCTCTGCAGGGGACAATTTCATCTCCCGCCTGCCAAAGCCCTGCAGATCCGGGTAGCCTGGATGCGCTCCCATTCCAATCCCTGCTTCCTTTGCCATTTTTACTGTCTTTTCCATCACAACAGGATCCGATGCATGAAATCCGCATGCAATATTTGCCGATGAGATCAGCGGAATGATCTGCTCATCCATTCCAATCCTGTATGCGCCGAAGCTTTCTCCCAAATCACAATTCAGATCTACCTGATACATCTCTATCCCTTCCTTTCCTGCGAATATTATGTTAACCTTTCAGTTCCACATTCTTTATATCCGTAATCAGCATATGTCCGGGTGCATGGGTAATGCAGAAAGATGGCTTCACGCTCATCACAACGGACTGGGGCGTAACGCCGCAGCACCAAAATACCGGCACTTCCCCCTCCTTAATAGGCACTGCATCTCCAAAATCCGGCTTATATATATCTTTGATTCCAATTACCGAAGGATCTCCGATATGGATCGGCGTACCGTGAACCCGGGGCATCTGTCCGGAAACTGTTACCGCCTTTACGATCTGGTCATAAGGAATGGGCCGCATACTGACCACCATTTTCCCATGAAAGATCCCTGCCGGTTCACATTCCACGTTGGTGATATACATCGGTACATTACATCCCATGGTAATATGTCTGACCTCAATTCCCGCGTCAAGAAGCTCCGATTCAAAGGAGAAGCTGCACCCGATCAGGAAGCTGACCAGATCCTCCCTCCAGAACTTTTCCACATTGGTGTACTCTCCTGTCATCACACCGTTTTCATAGATACGGTACTTTGGAATGTCAGCAGCAATATCGGCCTCCTTCGCAATCTTATGTAAAAAACGGTCTCCTGCCTCAGATACTTCCAGGACAGGACAGGATTTCGGGTTTCGCTGGGTAAAAAGCAGGAAGTCATACGCATACTCCTTGGGGAGAACCACCAGATTTGCCTGGGCATACCCCGGGCACATTCCTGCAGTAGGGCCCGTAATCTTTTCTTCCTTAATATAAGTTCTTACCTCCTGCGGCTTTACGATTCCGTTTTCCTTCAGCCACCTTGCACTGATCCCTTCTACAGCCATCTGTTCATCCTCCTGTTTTGCTTTATCATTTCTTTCCTTTCTTTTGCAAACAGCTCCTGTGCCTCTTCCACCGATACCTCTTTAAAATGGATCACAGCCCCAGGCCCCATCTGTGCAAGTCTCGGAAGGTCTGCACTGATCACGGCTCCGATCTTGGCATATCCTCCCGTTGTCTGCCTGTCTGCCATTAAAATAATAGGCTTGCCGTTTGAAGGGATCTGAATGGCTCCGGGCACAATGGCGTCTGAAATAATATCCACCGTATCCTCATAGGAAACTGGCTCCCCTTCCAGGCGGTAGCCCATTCGGTCTGACTGCCCGGATATTTCATAGGGCGACTCAAAAAAGGTCCTGATCCCTTCCTTCGTGAAATATTCCTGCTGCATCCCCAGAACCACTCTTATGTCCTGTTCCTTTGCCGAAAAATCCGGGACATCCAGCTTTCTTCTTTTCTGATGCCTCAGTTCTTTCCTTGGGGCGGTAAAGGAAATTCTGTCTCCCGAAAGGAGCGCTCTCCCTTCAACGCCGCCCAGGTGATATTTCAGGCTGGTGGATTTGCTTCCCATGACCATGGGGATCTCCATTCCGCCTGCAAACCCGATATATGCCCTGACTCCGCTTTTGGCAAAGCCCAGCTTTAAAACGCTGCCTTCCTTTGCGGTAACGGCCTCATATCTTGGAACAGGAACACCGTCCAGGGTCGCTCCCATATCCGCTCCGGTAAGAGCAAAGCAGTTATCCTCCAAAAACGTAATCTCCGGCCCCAGCAGCGTTGCCTCCAGGGCAGCCTCATTCAGGTCATTTCCCAGAAGTATATTCAAAAGAAACAGGGACTGCAGATCCATAGCTCCCGCTGTTCCAAAGCCAAGTCCCTGGGCTCCCATTCTTCCTCTATCCTGAACAGTGGTTAATGCTCCAGGATTTTTTACTAAAAAACCACTCATAACCTCTGCTCCTCCTATCTTTCTTCTATTTCACACTGATAATCTCCCTTTTCACAGGCAAGGGCAATTTGCTGGTACTCCTTCTCAGAGATCGGTTCAAAATGAATGTAATCCCCTGCCTGATACAAAATCGGATCCGTTCTTCTTTCATCATAAGGCCGCACCGGCGATCTTCCGATCAACTGCCAGCCTCCCGGAGAAGCAAGAGGATAAATGCCGGTCTGATTTCCCCCGATGCCTACACTGCCGGCCTCGATCTTCACACGGGGGCTTTTTAACCTTGGCGTTTCCAGGCGCTCATCCATGCCGCCAAGATAAGCAAAACCGGGCAGAAATCCAAGCATATAGATCCGGTATTCCCTTTCACTGTGAAGCCTGATAACCTCTTCCCTGGTAAATTTCGTATGCTCCATTACGGTATTCATATCGGGACAGAAAGGCTCTTCATAGCAAACCGGGATATGATAGATCTTTCTTTTTCCTGTCTGTTTCACAGAAAGGTTCTCCGCCGCTTCCTTCAGCTCCCTTACAAGCTTTTCACCGGGCAGGATCAGTGGATCATAAAACACGGTGACGGAACGAAAGGTAGGGATCATCTCCCTTATCCCTTTTATGTTCCGGTCCTCCAGCGCCTTTTGGAATGCCGTCACCTTTCCGCCGATCTCTTCACAGATCCTGTTCCCGAACTCTACTGTATATGCGCTGTCTCCGGCAATCAAGATTTTAACCTGCTCCATCTTCCGTTCCCCCTATGCATAATATTGTTTTGCAATAGTCACTTCAAACCACTTCTGAACATCATACTCGATGGCATAAGCCGTTGTACTGCGCATCATTTCAACAATCTGTGCATTCATGGTTACATCAAATCCATCGATACCCGGCAAAAGGGATCCGGTCATATTGACCATGCCGCTTCTTGCGCATTCGCAGAGCACGCTCTCCTCCATATTTTTATCATGCATTATGGATATTTTCTTTTTCAGATAAGCAATAGCGCTGATCAGGGCGTATACCCCCCAGTCAGATACCGTTGCCGTGATCAGATAATCTGCCGCTGTTCTGGCAAGGAGTCCACCGCCGCATCCGCACTGGCACTCTCCCTCTGCTGCATAAGGGATATATTTTCTGATATGCTCCCCAATGGCTCCCATACCGATTTCATTTCCCAGATCTCCAACTGCAAAGGTTTTAATGCCGAGGTTCTTTACTGCATCAAACAAGCCGTCCATCTTGGCTTCCAGCTCTGTCATATTGATGCCCACCGCATTATGATACTCTCCCTTTTTATTTGCACCGGGCGCTTCCGTTGAAATCAGCACCTTAGGCAGTCCGTAGGAAAAGAGTCTGTGAATGTTTTCCTCCACTTCCTCCATTTTCTTGGTAAAGGGATATACCCCAAAGGACTGGGGCATCTCAAGTAATGTGGGAATATCTTCATATAAGTGCATGCCGATCAGCGGCGAACAGTTTTTGATCGCAACCACGTTTTCTTCCGGACACACGATCACCGGCTTCACATCATAGGCCTCCACCAGGGCTCTGGCAAGGAGGATGGCTCCTACTATACCGTCTGTTTCCGGCTGTCTGTGCGGCCTTAAAATAAAACCGGTCATAATGTATACGATGTCCCCAGGCTCAAGCATACTGTTTAATGCCTTTGCACAGTGCATGGACACCGGCTCGCCTGCATATGCCCTTGATCCTTCATACAGGATACGGCATACCCCGTAACCTCTGGGATCCAGATTCATAAGCTGATCCAGATTGTTTCCTACATTTAAAATTGAAAGCTCCTCCCTTGTCATAATCTCTCCTCCTTTGCAATAAAAAAAGCGCCATGTTCTTTGCGAACATAACGCCTTTGTTATTTTGGTTACATTATAGACTCCCCTTTTTTAAATTGCAAGCATAATCTGCTTTTTATTTCTTAACACCAATTTAACATAAAGGAATTGCCCTCGCTTTCCCATACAGGTATAATTAATTTTACACTATTACTAAGGAAGCTGATACATATGAAACAGACAAAACGAACCGGTTCCTCACTGTTTTCACCACAATATATGGTAAGAGACATACTCATCTCGCTCTTTCTGCTGGCTGGCGCCACAGCCATTTCCTTTGGCTTTTTTCATGTTGTGCCGGAAAATTCCGCCAACATTGCCCTGATCTATATTTCTGCAGTGGTGCTTACCGCCAGACTGACAAACGGTTATCTGTACGGGATCGTGGCCTCCCTTGTAAGTGTTGTGGCTATCAATTATCTGTTTACTTTCCCTTTTTTTGCGGTGAACTTTACCCTGACGGGATACCCGGTCACTTTTATTGTCACCCTGCTCATCTCTATTTCCGTCAGCACGCTGACCACCCGGATCAAAGAGCAGGCGGACACCCTGATCGAGCGTGAAAAATTTTTAATGGAGGCTGAAAAGGAAAAGATGCGAGCCAACCTGCTGCGCTCCATCTCCCATGATCTCCGCTCCCCGCTTACCGGCATCATTGGAAACAGCACCGCTTACATTGACAATGCAGAGTCCCTGAGCGATACCGAAAAGCTTGAACTCGTAAAGCATATCCGCGAGGATTCCAACTGGCTTTTAAATATGGTTGAAAACCTGCTTTCGGTAACCCGGATCAGCGCCAACTCCATGAAAATTGCCACTTCCATGGAATCCGTTGAAGAGGTTGTTTCTGAGGCGATCAGCCGACTGCGCAAGCGCCTTCCTGATGCTGCCATCAAGGTACAGGTACCTGAAGAATTTCTGATGCTTCCCATGGATGCCATGCTGATCGAGCAGGTTATCATCAATCTCCTTGAAAATGCCATCGTCCATTCCAAAAGTACCCTGCCTGTGGAGCTGACGGTAACAGCAGATCCCAGACAGGCCTCCTTCCATGTAAAGGATTACGGGATCGGCATTTCTCCCGATAAGCTGGACAGCATCTTTGACGGTTCCTGCTATGATCCCGACAGTTCTTCCGACGGCCATCGAGGCATGGGCATTGGCCTGTCGATCTGTAAAACTATTATAACAGCACATAACGGCGAGATTAACGCCATTAATCACGAAAACGGCTGTGAGGTTATTTTTACTCTGCCACGAAATGAGGAAACGAAAGCATGAATGACACAAACATCTCCAAAAACACAATTCTACTAATTGAGGATGAGGAAAATATACGCACCTTCATTTCCACCACCCTTAAAAATCAGGGTTACAAGATCACTTCGGCTTCCAACGGAAAGGACGGAATGCATCTTGCCGCTTCTCTCTGCCCGGATATCGTTCTTTTGGATCTCGGCCTTCCGGATCTTGACGGAATGGATGTGATCAAACAGCTGCGGGCCTGGAGTGCAGTGCCGATCATTGTGATCTCTGCCAGAACTAATGAGCATGAAAAAGCCAAGGCTCTTGACTGCGGCGCCGACGACTATATCACCAAGCCCTTTGGTACCGTAGAACTGCTTGCCAGGATCCGGACTTCTCTGCGGCACGGAAATCAGATGAAGGATCTGACCTCCATTCAGCAAAAGCCCTATCACTGCGGTAATCTGACCATTGATTTTGACCGTCATGTGGTAACCCTCCACGATACGATCATACATCTGACGCAGATTGAATATAAGCTGCTGACACTTCTTGCCAAAAACTCCGGCAAAGTCCTGACTTATTCCTTTTTAATGGAAAAGATCTGGGGACCTTATGTAGACAGTAATAATCAGATCCTCCGCGTCAATATGGCCAACATCAGGCGCAAAATTGAGGAAAATCCTGCAACGCCGGAATATGTCTTTACAGAAATCGGCGTTGGCTATCGCATGGCCGAAGATGAAAACTGAGTCTCCTTTATTAAATGTTTCTAAAATATCTATAAAATTTGTTTCACATGTTCCATAGACTTGCAGAAATTCCTATGATAGAATATTTTGGATATAGGAGTTTTTACAATGATAAAAAAGAAATTATTTTGGAATATATGCACATCATCTATTTTAACTGCCGCCCTTTTTCTGGGCGGTTGTTCTTCTGCCAAAACGCAGACAGCTTCGGTTCCCAAAGCTTCCTCTCCCGCAGCGGCAGCCTCTGCATCAAAGGAAACGGAACCTGAAGCAGACTCTGAGGACAACGCGCAGATCCCGATCACCGACTACTCAGACTACGATATTTCCGATATGGACAGAACCGATTATTATCATGATTTCCAGAAAACCGGCGGTCAGATTGCGCTGGTTGCGGCAAACAGCTCCACTCATGATAAAAGCTATCTGGAAAACGCCTACAGCGGCATGCAGATCTATGCACAGGCGGCCGGCGTCTCCTACTCCGTTTACGGCGCTGCCCAAAGCACCTGCGAAGAGTATCTTTCTGTTATAAAGCAGGCAATTTCAGACGGCGCATCTCTGATCCTATGTGCGGGGCCTTCCTTTTCGGAACCCGTAGGCATTCTTCAGAGTGCTTATCCTGATATTCATTTTCTGATGCTGGACGGCATTCCAGAGGACAATAACGGAAAAGCGCTTTCCATTTCTTCCAATGTGCACTGCATCACCTTTTGTGAAGAGCAGGCCGGTTATCTTGCCGGTTATATGGCTGTGTGGGAAGGCTATACCAAATTTGGTTTTATTGGCGCCAAAGCTACCGACTCCATCACCCGTTATGGATATGGTTACCTTCAGGGCATTGATGACTGTGCCAATGCCTTTGGCATCTCCAGGCAGGTCAGCGTTAACTTCTGGTATGCAGACAGCTTTGAGCCAAAGGATGACATCTATCGCAAAGCGGCCGACTGGTATCAGTCTGGAACGGAAGTGATCTTTTCCTGCGGCGGTTCCCTGTACGAATCAGTCCTGAAAGCAGCAAACGCTTATAACGGGCTTTTAATTGGGGCAGATGTGGATCAAAGCAAGGTTTCTGACCGTTTTTTGACCTCTGCCAGCAAAGGTGTTCAAACCGCAGTTGTAATTGCTTTAGATGAATACTTTGCCGCCGGGGATCTATGGCCGGAAGATATGGCAGGAAAAGTCTTTGCTTACGGCGCTGATGAGCGCTGCATTGAGCTTCCTACTGCTGATGCTTCCTGGCGTTTTCAAAACCTTACAGAAGAAGACTATATGAAAATGTTCACCCTTCTGAAAAGCGGGGACATTACCGTATCTGATGATACCGAAGGCCCCCCGGATGTGGAAATCCAGGTTGATTTCCAAAACTGATACTTTTATTCTTTCTCTCAAATATCCCATCCTTTTTCAGGAGGTTTTTGCATGAAGCATTACAAAAAGGCACTGTTTTTTGCCCTTATTTTTCTCTTATTTCAAACTGCCTGTTCCGCTCAGGAGCAGCCTGCCAGTACAGCCGGAGCCCCCCAGAGGGCAGCCGAGCAGGATTCTATTAATAGTGCCGAAGCTTCTGCTGGTGTTTCTTCTTTAGAAGTTTCTAAGTCCTCTCCCGCCATAAACAGCACAGTCGACTCTTACCCTGTTTATTCCGCTCCATTCACTCCCAGTATTTCTCTCACAAAAAAGGAGCTTCAGGACTATGCTTCTGTGCATTCCTGCTTTTATAACCCGGCCCATGGTACTTTGAACCTGACTCTCAGTCTCCCCTGTCTGCCGGAAAGCGATGATCAGAAGATTTATTTGTTTGCCATAGAGCTTTATGACGAGGATCCTGACTTTTCCAGCCTAAAGCCGCTGACCAGCGCAACAAAAGCTGCCTTCTGCCTGCTGGAATGTCCTTTTGAGGAAGCGCAGCTTTATCAGGAATTTGTCCCCGCTGTGCTGCTTAATGGCAGTTATGTTCCCCTTGCCTCCGGTATCTGCATTGACAACCCGGAGGCCCTTGCAGGAAATCAGCATGATTATCCGGAATATGATACCAAAAAAGGACTTTTACTTGACCCTGTGCTTCTTGGCACTCCCCTTTTAACAGAGCTGGGGGTGAAGCATGCTATTTACAATATTCCTCTTTCACTGATCATGGGCGAAACCACTGATGAAGCCTTTCCGACGATCACCTATGAATTCCGTGGAAATACCTACTACTTCAATGGCGCTGTCATTGACAGCTATGATAATCTTTTTACATATCTGAACAATATTGGGATGATCTCAACTGCCATTGTGTTAAATGACTGGGATGACTCCAACCCGGATATGATCCATCCTCTTGCCCGCAACCGGAAATCAGGAGCCTATTATTATGCCTTTAATACCGCCGAGGAAGAAGGCTGTCAGCATCTGGAAGCCATTGCCTCCTTTCTGGCCAAGCGCTATTCAAACGGCAAGCACGGTCTTGTTTCCGGCTGGGTTATTGCCAACGAAATCAATCAATCCTCTATTTGGAATTATATGGATACGAAAGATCTTGATTACTATGCAGCGGAATTTGAAAAGTCCCTCCGCATTTTCTATAATGCAGTAAAAAGCAACTATGCCGGAGCCAGAGTTTATTTCAGCATTGACCATGACTGGAACTCCAATCCGGATCACAAGAAAAAGTATTTTAACTCCAAGGAGCTTTTAGTCGCAGTCAATAATGCCGCTTTGAAGCGTGGAAATTATGACTGGAATGTGGCAATCCACCCTTATCCAGAACCTTTGACCCGCGTTAATTTCTGGTCCGAATCCAATGACAAATCGGAAGCCGCTTCTACTCTTACCATGATGAACCTGAACGTAATCACTGATTTTCTGGGACAGGAAGAGTTTCTGGATACCCACGGCAACATGCGGCATCTTTCTGTTACGGAGCTTGGTTTTTCTTCTACCTCCGGTGAAAAGCTGCAGGCTGCCGCATTTGCCTATTGCTATTATATTTTGGATGCCAATCCATACATTGATACCTTTTTCATGAACAGGCAGACAGATGCTTCTGTGGAAGTAAAACAGGGACTTGCTTTTGGACTTTACGAATATGATCACAGCGATAAATTTATTACAGATGTGTTCAAATATATTGATACGGACAAGGCAAAGGATTATACAGGCTTTATGCTGAACATCCTGAATGCCGACAGCCTGGAAGAGGCCCTTTCCTGGGCGCAGTAGATCAGATGCCATTTATGCCCAATATACCCAGTGGTCTGGGTATAGCAAGCTTTAGCACTTGCCTTTATAACCGGTGCAAATCCATATTTACACCAGTCATATGTGAGCTGGCGCATTTTACAGAATTGTTATGCGCACAGCTCTTTTTTATACAACAACTGCCACCCGATTACGGGTGGCAGTTATTCATTGATAGCTTATTTTTTTTTATTACTGCGTTTCAGTGCGATGGTTGAAGCAACTGCGCCTCCCAAAGCTACTGTCAAGGCTGCAATCCACATCATAAGTGCCGGACTGTCACCTGTTGAAGGTCTTCTGCGTTTACCAAGAACTGCGAAGTCTGAACCTCTTCTAGCTCCCAGTACTGCTGCATCTGTACCACTAATTGCTACTCTTCTTGCACCTAATACTGTTCCAGAAGGAGTTGCTGTCGGTCTTTCCTGCTCTGGTGTAGGTACCGGTTCTTCACCCGGAGTCGGTGTAGGCTCTTCACCCGGTGTAGGTGTAGGTTCCTTTCCCGGAGTCGGTGTAGGCTCTTCACCTGGTGTAGGTGTAGGCTCTTCACCCGGTGTAGGCGTAGGTGTTTCACCCGGTGTAGGTGTAGGTGTTTCCCCTGGTGTCGGCGTAGGTGTTTCACCCGGTGTAGCTGTCGGTGTCGCTGTCGGCGTCGCCGTTGGCGTTTCTGTCGGCGTTGCCGTAGGTGTCGCTGTCGGCGTAGCTGTCGGCGTTGCCGTAGGTGTTGCGGTCGGTGTTGCTGTCGGCGTAGTCGTCGGTGTTGCCGTCGGCGTAGCCGTTGGCGTTGCTGTCGGCGTCGCTGTAGGCGTTGCTGTCGGTGTCGCCGTTGGCGTTGCTGTCGGCGTCGCGGTCGGCGTTGCCGTCGGTGTTGCTGTCGGCGTAGCCGTTGGCGTTGCTGTCGGTGTTGCCGTAGGTGTCGCTGTCGGCGTTGCTGTCGGTGTCGCCGTTGGCGTTGCTGTCGGTGTCGCCGTTGGCGTTGCTGTCGGTGTCGCTGTCGGCGTCGCGGTCGGCGTTGCTGTTGGTGTGGACGTAGGTGTTGCTGTCGGTGTTGCTGTCGGTGTTGTCGTTGGCGTTGCTGTCGGCGTAGCCGTAGGTGTCGCTGTCGGTGTTGCCGTTGGCGTTGCGGTCGGTGTTGCTGTCGGCGTCGCGGTCGGCGTTGCCGTTGGCGTTGCGGTCGGCGTCGCCGTTGGTGTTGCTGCAGGCGTAGCCGTAGGTGTTGCTGTCGGCGTAGCGGTCGGTGTCGCCGTTGGCGTTGCTGTCGGCGTTGCGGTCGGTCTCGCTGTCGGCGTTGCTGTAGGCGTTGCGGTCGGCGTTGCTGTAGGCGTTGCTGTAGGCGTTGCGGTCGGCGTTGCCGTAGGCGTTGCGGTCGGTGTCGCGGTCGGCGTAGCGGTCGGCGTTGCTGTAGGTGTCGCGGTCGGTGTTGCTGTCGGCGTCGCCGTTGGCGTTGCCGTCGGCGTAGCCGTTGGTGTTGCGGTAGGCGTAGCTGTAGGCGTTGCTGTCGGCGTAGCCGTTGGTGTTGCGGTTGGTGTCGCGGTCGGCGTTGCCGTAGGTGTAGCTGTCGGCGTTGCACTAGGTGTTGCCGTAGGTTTAGCACTAGGTGTTGCCGTAGGTGTTGCTGTCGGCGTAGCCGTCGGTGTTGCCGTAGGCGTAGCCGTTGGCGTTGCAGTCGGCGTTGCCGTAGGCGTTGCTGTCGGTGTTGCCGTAGGTGTCGCTGTAGGCGTTGCCGTAGGTGTCGCGGTCGGTGTCGCCGTTGGCGTTGCTGTAGGCGTAGCCGTTGGCGTTGCTTTAGGCGTCGCGGTCGGCGTTGCCGTAGGTGTTGCGGTCGGTGTAGCCGTTGGCGTTGCCGTAGGTGTTGCGGTTGGTGTTGCGGTCGGTGTTGCCGTAGGCGTAGCTGTCGGCGTCGCCGTCGGTGTTGCGGTCGGTGTTGCCGTTGGTGTCGCTGTCGGCGTAGCCGTAGGTGTCGCGGTCGGCGCAGCCGTTGGTGTTGCCGTAGGTGTCGCGGTCGGCGTTGCCGTTGGCGTTGCGGTAGGCGTTGCTGTAGGCGTTGCTGTCGGTGTTGCGGTCGGCGTTGCTGTAGGTGTTGCCGTCGGTGTTGCTGTAGGTGTAGCCGTCGGCGTCGGTGTCGGCTTCTGGGTCGGTGTAGGAGTCGGATCCGGAGTCATGGTCGGAGTCGGCATAGGTGTCGGAATGGTCGGTGTATCGCCGTTACCATGTACCTCGGCACCGTCATACTTAAACTCAACGCTGTCGGAAATCAGTGCACCATTCACATTCTGGTTCATGATCACATCCGATTTTGCACCGGCAATGATACCAGCAAACTGTGCATTTACCTGTACAGTCTTATCATAATTTCCAAGGTTCCAAATTAAATACTGAGATCCGGCGGTCTGCGTGTTATTTGCCCACTGGTTCAAGATAATGTCATTCTGCTTTGCATCTTCGCTGAAATTTAGATTTATAACGATCGTTGTTCCCTGTGCGTTTGCCTGGGCGATCCTGGTAAGCATATCTCCATAATTTCCCTGGGTCAGGAAGGAAACATTAATGTTTGCAACAACAATGTCATCCTTTCCTACTGTACCGTTCTTTAACATCTCATATATGGCATTCATGGCTGCTGTAGAGTCATCTACGCCCTTTGCAGCATTTTCTTCCATAATTGCAGTCAGTTCTTCACCGGTCTGTGCAATCTTATCCAAGTTAGAGTCAATGTCAATGACATCATTGTATTCCGGATGATCTTTTACAAAATCACTGATTTTATCCACATCATTTGACTCGATAATGGTTGTTTTTCCTGATGCGTCTTCAATATTGGCATCCTCGCCCAGGATCAGGGATCCAACCACCTTCTCGCCCGAGTTTACTCTTGATACGGTACCACTATTTACATAGGAATATCCATCTGAATTCAGATCTGCACCCTCCAGATAGTTACCGCCTGCATAGATCTCGGATCCATCTTCGATTTCATCAATAGCAAAGTTACCGTCAATATGTGCTCCTCCTGAAGGAGTCTTTACCTTATCAGCATATACTGTAAATCCGTTTGTTACAGACATTGCAGAAAGCCATGCACTCAGCTTTGCAATTTCCTCCGGCGTCATTTCTGAAGCCTTAACAACAGCAGAATTTCCGGAGGAATAGGATCTTGCTGTGGGAGTAGGTACTGCACTGTTTTCCTCAGTCTGAACTGCCCTTGCACTATTGATATTTTCTACCAGAATGTTCGTAGCAGCAGCAACCTGTGCCGTGTACATAATACTCTTACACTGTGTAGGGTTCTGCTTTACGGTAACGGAGTCCTGAGCTGACAAGGTGTCAACCAGCGCATTTCCAACGTTGGCGCCTTCCTCTGTAACGGCAATTCTTTCATTAACCAGATATGCTTCCTTGCCATCCTCTGTTTCCACCTGGACAATCGGAATATCTGCGGGCTCTACAGCCTGTATTACCGCTTCCTGATTGCTTTCTCCTTCTGCAGGAACCAGTGCTTCAGGTGCTTCCTCACTGTTACTATCATTATTTGTTTCTTCTATATTATTAATTGCAGTATTCTCCTCTGACTCCTGCTCTTCCTCTGCTTCATCCTCGGGAAGCGCTGCCGGTATTGTGGACGGAGAAGCAACAGGAGAAGGGCTTACACTTTCTTCTACTACTGCCGGGCTCTTTGCCTCATCTGCACCAAGCGCATCGGGTTCTAACGTAGGAGTTGCTGTAGGAGTTGCCGTTGGTGTGGGAGTAGGCGTTGCTGCTGTTTCCTTCCCATCTGTTTCGGCAGTTGCAGTGGGCGTTGCTTCCGCTATCGCAGTAGGAGTTGCCTCTGCAGCAGGATCTGCTTCCGGAACGATTGTTGCTTCCGGTGTGCCAGTTTCCTCTCCGCTTTCTGCATTCATCTCGCCAGAAGCTTCAACGGTTGTCTCAGGAACACTTGCTTCCTGTGAAGGCTCTTCACTTACAGGCTCTTCGGATACCGGTTCCTCTGAAGAAGGTTCCTCATAAGCAGGCTCTTCATAAGAGCTTTCCTCCTGCTGCTGATTTTCCTCTTCCGTGTACTCTTCCACCGCCGGTGCTTCATAGCTGCTTTCACCTGAGTCTCCGCTGCTTCCCTCCCAGGACATCACTTCCTCTTCAGAGTAAGTCAGCGTGTTGCCTTCCAGATTTTCATTTGCATAAGCAGAAATGACGTTTACCACAACAATCATGTAAGCTACCATAATTGCGATCATTCTCTTTGTGCGCCTGGACATCCTTTTCATGTTATTCCTCCTTAACACTCCCATTAGTTCATCCAATATAGTAAAGGTCAAAATACAGTTCGACCCATAATTCATTTCCTCATACATAATATACACTAGCAAACGGCATATTTTCAAGTACTTTTGACCTACATAAACACAATTCGTTCATTTTCACAAAGCCAAAAATAAAACTATTATGCCCCATTAAATAAAAACGTTTTTTACCCGTTTTTCAGCGTATTTTTCGCTTTTTATGTAAACTCATTTTTATTGGATTTTTTCAAAAATAAAATTATATTGCGCAAGCAAAAGAGACTGTATCAGGCTTTCTCCTTCTCCCCATACAGTCTCTTTCCATTTTTTATGATATATTTCCGACGCACTAAAACAATATTTTCCATTTTGTTCTTTTTACGTCATTTTTCTGCTTGATAATAAAAATATATTGCGTTTTTGGTCTTTCTGCTTATAAGAAAAGAATTTTTTCGGCGGTTTGCACAATTCCCTTCTTTCCTAAAACAATCCTCTTACCTCATCTGATCTGGTAAACACCGGGATCACATCAAGAGGAGCGTTTGCAGCTACTTCTTTTCCTCCCTGGAATACCTTCCCGGTAGATATTTCCGTCCACTCTGCTCCCTTCGGAAGATAAACCTGTCTCTGGCTGACTCCGGGCTCCATAACCGGCGCTACCAGAATGTCTTTGCCAAACATATAGGCATCTTCCGTTTCCCACGCCTTTGGATCCTCCGGGAAATCAAAAAACAGCGGACGCATAACAGGTTCCCCTGTTCTGCTGGATGCTTCCATGCACTTTCTCACATAAGGCCTTAGCTTCTCCCTCAGGAAAAGATATTTCGTCAGGATCTTATAATTCTCTTCCCCAAAGCTCCATACCTCATTGTCCTGCCCTGAGGTAAGCTGTCTTACCCCATTGATAAATTCCTGTTCTCTTTCATACCAGGGCGAACGCTCTCCATGCATTCTGAAGACCGGGCAAAATGCGCCCCAGGCAAACCAGCGGACCAACAACTCCTGAAAGCCGGGATCCTTAATGTCGCCGCCGATAAAACCACCAATATCTGAGGTCCACCAGGGAATTCCTGCCATTCCCATGTTAAGCCCCGCCTGAAGCTGCTCTCTCATGGCCCTGAAAGTGGAACTGATATCTCCAGACCAGGTAAGCACTCCGTATTTCTGGCTCCCTGCCCATGCGCAGCGGACAAGGCTCATGATCTCCTTTTCTCCTTCTGCTTTCAGTCCGTCATAAAAGCCTTTTGCATACATTACCGGATAAATATTGGTGCACTGCAATGCAGGTCCCGCATAATAACGATAGTTATCGAATTCATAGGTTCCATATTCCGGTTCAGCCTCATCCAGCCAGAAAATACGGATTCCTTTTTTGTAGTAGTTTTCTTTGCATTTGTCCCACACAAACTGTCTGGCTCCAGGGTTTGTAGTGTCGTAAAAGGTGGTATTTCCCATCCAGGTCATATGGCAGGCATTTCCTCTGTCATTCCGCACCAGATAGCCCTTATCAGCCATTTCCCCATAATTTTCACAGCGTTCATCTACCGTGGGCCATACGGAAACTACCGTTTCAATCCCCATCTCCTTGAGCTCTTTTACCATAGCATCCGGATCAGGCCAGTCTCTTGGCTCAAATTTAAATTCTCCCTGCATGGTCCAGTGGAAAAAGTCTACCACGATAGCATCCATGGGAAGCCCTCTCCTTTTATGCTCTCTTGCAACGGCCAAAAGCTCCTCCTGATTTCTGTAGCGCAGCTTGCACTGCCAGTATCCCATGCCATATTCCGGCATCATGGGAGTTCGTCCGGTAGCGGCGCTGTACTGCTCCAGAATTTCTGCGGGCGTATCTCCTGCGGTAATGAAATAGTCCATCTTTTTGGTAGACCTTGCATGCCATTCCGTTTTGTTTGCCCCAAAGGTAACCGTTCCGATCGCCGGGTTATTCCAGAAAAAGCCATAGCCTCTGCTTGATACCATAAACGGAACACTGGCCTGACTGTTTCTGTGCTCTAATTCCAGCACTGCACCTTTTTTGTTCAGGTTCTTTTCCTGATACTGGCCCATGCCGTAGATCTTCTCATCATCATATGCCTCAAACCTTGCCGTAAGGGCAAAATCCGAAGTCCCTGTGATCGGCTTTAACTCTCTGCCGGCCACTCCAATGGGAACCGCATAGCGGTTGATCCTGTTGCGGTTTCTCCAATACTCGGCGGTTAAAAGTTCTCCCCTCTGGTTATAAAAGGAAAGCCATCCCTCCGGGTTGATCTTTACCGTGATTTTTCCGTTTATCATGGTATACTCTTTTCCGGTCATATGGTACTTTGCCCATTCTTCCCCCTGATACCATGGATCTGTAATATCAAGCTCTCTGACTGTGACCTCCGGCGTGCATTTTTCCACCTCTTCCGTCAAAGCCCAGTTATGGCCATCCATAACAGGTTCCCCTGTCATCCGAACCCTCAAAGAATTTTTCCCCCATGGTTCAATAAAGACCTGGCTCATTCCGCTTGAAATGATCAGTTTATTTCCCTCCTGTGCTACTCTCATGTGCCTTTCCTCCCATTTTTCTTAAAATGCTTTCTGGAATGTTCTTATTGTATCGCATTCAGGAAACAATTTCTATCCTTCTTTTTCTATTCCTGCACATAGGCTGTGTCCGCTAAAACAAAGTCCGGAACCGTCCCTTTTATAAAGCGGTAATAGGCATTTGTTCCATATTGCTTATCCATCATGGTTCCCGGCTTAAAGTATACGATCACCGAGATCTCATAGTCCGCCTGAGGGCCATTGTCCCAGCGGTAATCCACCATCTCCTCCGGATAGATGCTTTCTGCAATCCGGGCGATCTTCTCCTGCCCCGTATAACTCTTCTTTACCATGGTTGTCACTGCGGAGGGATCCACCATCACTTCTTCTCCAGACAGATACTCCTGTTCCCGTAAAAGCTCCACATCCTGATTCTCATTCACTACTACGATCTGGGCAATATCCTCCGTCTGCAGCTGGCTTTCTACCTCGCAGTCCTTTTCTGCAAGCAGCTTTATGCATCTTTCATAGGAAGGATAAATATTCAGCCCCACATTCCACCAGTCTGATGTGCTGCCTCCTCCGTAATACCAGTAAGCGCTTTCTGTTTCCATAGAGAGCACGCCTACCGGCACCTCCTGTCTTTTCTCCTGAAAGCCCGTTTCCTTTAAGTCTTCTCTGTATGCTGCTAGAAGCTCTCTGGTATCCTGGGCGCTGAGCCTATTTTCATACACTCCGTTTCCAAACTGAAATGACAGCTTAAAGCCTTCCGTCTGCTCGATCTTTCTTTCCAGCACATCTGTAGCTGCTACATTGTAGCCCTCCAGGAATTCATTGCTGTCTATGATCTTTTCCAACAGGCCAAGGGACTGTTCATCCTCCATGTTGATATAAACGACCCTTTCTGCCGTTCTGCCGCTTTTCATGCGGTAAAGAATGGTTGCGTAAGACCAGTAGCCATTCTCCTCGTCCTCTCCTGCAGCCTGGTCAATTTTGTTATATTCTCCCATGGAGTAATCTGCCAGCAGACAGACGTCTTCCACATTCTGCAGGTACATATACCTTTTTGCATATTCCATGCCGGATATGAGCTTCAGGCTGTCCCTGTCAATCCATGAATCCGAATAGCCTCCTTCATCATAGGTGCTGGGGATAAAGGCAATACTTTCCACCTGATCCGGTTTCGGTACAAAACGGTCAAATCCAAACAGGTCATAGCGGTAGATGCCAAAACATCCTGCTGCCAGTACCACACAGATCAGAATATGTCTTTTCTGATGCAGCGCCCCACGAATGTCAAACTCATAAATTACCTGGATGACCCCACATCCCAGAATTGCCGTCAGGACAATGGCAGTGAGCACATGCCAGACTCCGTCCATGCCGGACAGGGGATAAAAATCAACCACGCCGCCCACAATTTCTCCTACAAAAAGGGCTGCAGGAATTACCAACAGGATCTTAATGACGGTTCCCAGCTTTGCAAAAGCCATGGCCTTTCCTGCTGCTTCCGGAGGACGCTTGCAATAGCAAAAATAAGAAAGGAGTCCTATGACCAGCGAAAGCGCCAGCATGGCTGCCAGCATGATCCCTTCCCTGCCGCTTCCCGACACCAGCTTTTCATACAGCCCTATGGGAGAAAACAGGGGAACCTGTTCATAGAAATGTCCTCCAAAATACCGGAAGAAAAGAGATTTATAGCTATAATCTACTGCCCTGACCATAAACTCATAAAGACAAAGCACCAGAAGTCCCAACCCGGTCACCACCATATTCCCAGTCAGCATCACAGCCAGAATGGATAAATGATACATCCCTAAAAACAGGCAGAAATGAATGCCAAACGCCCGCAGCGCCGTTGCCAGGATCTCCCCGTTGCATGCCTGGTTTCCTGCTGCCAGAAGCAGGCTGATCCCCATTCCCATCAGATAAGGAAGCAGGAAGATCAAAATTCCATTGACCCAGATCACCAGAAATCTCCTGCTTTGCTTTACAGGCATTCCCATGTAAAAATCAATTTTCTTTCTACTGTAAAGGTAGGAAAACCCCTGGATCCCGGCGATCACTGCGATGGCCACCGTAAAGCCCATCAGGATGAAGGAGGTTCCCATCATATACTTTACATTTTCCAAAAGCCTGCTTTGTAGAATGCTTTCTGCCGCCGCTCCGTATTCTGCCTTGATCCAGTCAAGGTTTGTCTGTGCCTGCTTGATCATCAGCGCAACACCGACCGGATAGGCAAGCACAAAGCATAAAATGGATATGACCCATACCCAGATTCGCCTTTTATTATTTTCTTTCATATTAACCAAGAATGAGTTTTTTGACATCATAGCCCACAACCTCCGTTTCGCTGATAAAGATTTCTTCAAGGGATAATGGCAGCGCCTCAAAAAATATAGTATTGGCCGTTGCAAAAATTGCCATGATCTCCGCCCGGCCACCCCGGACTGTCATCACATTCAGGGATCCTCTTTTTTCATTCTTCATAATATCAAGAGCCGCAATGACCTTTGCCTCATCCTCCGTCGTCTTAAAAACGCATTGTACCTTTTGGATATTGCACTTCATATCCTCCAGATCCTTGGACAAAAGCACACCGCCCTTATGTAACAGTCCCACATGATCACAGATATCCTCAAGCTCTCTCAGATTGTGGGAGGCGATCACAGGGGTAAGCCCTCTTTTTTCCATTTCACTGGCAAAAATACTTTTAATTCCCTGACGCATTACCGGATCCAGTCCGTCAAAGGTTTCATCACAAAGCAGATATTTCGCTCCGCTGCACACTCCGCAGATCAGCGCAAGCTGCTTACGCATTCCCTTGGAATAGGTGTTGACCTTCCGCTTCTTATCCAGCCCAAAGTTCATCAGATAGCTGTAAAAATCCTCCACTGCAAATTCCGGGTATACGCTGCAAAGATACTTCTGCATGTCCACGGGATTACAATTTGCAAAAAAATAGGGATCATCAGAAATAAAATAAATCTTTTTCTTCACCTCCAGCCGGTCATACACCTGCCCTCCATCAACCAGGATCTCTCCCTGCTGAGGCTTCAGCACACCGGCTACCATTCTCAAAATCGTACTTTTTCCTGCACCGTTGGTTCCGATCAGTCCAAAAACTGTGCTTTCCTTAATCTCCACGCTTACATGATCCACGGCCTTTATCCCCTCATAGGCCTTTGTTACATCTTTTATTTCAATCATAGCTCTCCTCACTTCCGTGTCATCTGATTTCGACCATTGATCTACCCTTTTGTCTGTTCCACAATTTCCGATAGTTCTGCTTTTGGAATACCGGCTGCTGCCGCCTCCCTGCAGATCTCCCGAAATCTTTCCGTAATTTCCTCCCTGTATTGTTTCAGAAGAAGCGTGCTGTCTGATACAAAATTTCCCTTGCCCTTCACGGTGTAAACATAGCCCTGCCGCTCCAGTTCCGCATAGGCCCGCTGAATCGTATTGGGATTAATGGACAGATCCACTGCCAGGTTTCTGACCGACGGCATTTTGTCATCCGATTTTAATACCCCCCTAAGGATCAGCATTTTAAACTTTTCCACTACCTGTTCATAGATAGGTCTGGTATCTCTGTAATCTATGAGTATCATATGCCCTTCCTTTCCTGGTTTTTCCGTACCGTTTGTAGTGTACTAACATTATTAATACACTTATCTTACCAGCTTCCCAGGTTTCTGTCAACCGGCATCAGAAGCGCCTGGCATAAAAATGCCCCGGAGAAATCCTTCTCCGGGGTCCTGGATACCATGCTTCTATTGCGATACTCTGCAATGCTGCAGCTATTTTCTGACAAGAAGGGATTTTCCTGTCATTTCCTCAGGCTGCTTTTTGCCCATCAGCTCGATCAAAGTGGGCACAATATCTGCCAGGCAGCCGCCATCTCTCAAGGTATAGGCAGGATCCGCATTTACCAGGATGAAAGGTACCTGATTGGTCGTGTGTGCTGTATGAGGCGCACCGGTAGTATAGTCGATCATCTGCTCTGCGTTTCCATGATCCGCACAGATAAACAGCTGTCCGTCTACCTCCTTGATCGCTTCCACTGCCTTTCCAACGCATTCATCTACCACTTCAATGGCCTTCACTGCTGCATCGATCACACCTGTATGGCCGACCATATCCGGATTTGCAAAGTTGATCACGATCACATCATACTCTCCTGACCTGATCGCCCCTAAAAGCTTATCGCATACTTCATAAGCGCTCATCTGAGGCTTCAGATCATAGGTTGCAACATCCTTAGGAGAATTTACAAGAATACGATCCTCCCCTTCATTAGGTGTCTCCACGCCGCCATTAAAGAAGAAGGTAACATGCGCATACTTTTCTGTCTCTGCAATTCTGGCCTGCTTCATATGATTTGCAGCCAGCCACTCTCCAAAGGTATTGGTAACGGAAATCTTATGGAAAGCAACATCCTTATTGGGAATAGTCGGGTCATAGTCAGAGAAGCAGACATAAGTCGTCTTTACTCTTTCGCCTCTGTCATATCCCTTAAAATCATCATCACAGAAGCATCTGGTAATTTCTCTTGCGCGATCCGGTCTGAAGTTAAAGAAGATAATGGAATCTCCGTCTTTAATGGTCGCAACAGGCTTGCCGTCACGGACTACGATCGTGGGCTTTACAAACTCATCTGTCTCCCCTTTATCATAGGATGCCTGAATTCCTGCAGGGCCGCTTTCTGCTGTAAAGCCTTCTCCCTTTGTCATAGCATCATATGCCAGCTTTACTCTGTCATAATTATTATCTCTGTCCATTGCATAGTAACGTCCCATTACAGATGCAATTTCTCCTACACCGATCTTTTTCATCTCTGCCTCAAGAGCTTCTGCATAGCCCTTTCCGCTTGCGGGAGGAGTGTCACGTCCGTCTAAGAAGCAGTGCACATAAACCTTGGAAAGTCCCTGTCTCTTTGCCAGCTCCAAAAGCCCGTACAGATGTGTAATATGGCTGTGCACGCCGCCGTCGGAAAGAAGTCCGTACAGATGAAGCGCACTGTCATTCTTCTTGCAGTTTTCTACTGCCTTTAACAGCGCAGGGTTTTCAAAAAAAGTACCGTCCTGGATCTCCTTGGTAATTCTGGTCAGCTCCTGATATACGATCCTGCCGGCGCCCATATTCAGGTGTCCTACCTCGGAATTGCCCATCTGGCCTTCCGGAAGGCCTACCGCCATCCCGCTGGCATTTCCTCTGACAAAAGGATATTCTGCCATCAGCTTGTCCATCACAGGTGTGTTGGCAAGTGCAATCGCATTTCCTTCCTTCCTGTCATTCAGCCCATAACCATCTAAGATCATTAAAACTGTAGGTTTTTTCATAATATCGTCTCCTTACTGAAATTTATTTTCAATTTGTTATTTTAGTAACAATCTCACCATTAGGAATTATACACAAAAACCCTTTTTCTTGCAATATCCTATCTTTGTATTCTGTTACTTCTTCCAAAAGACCACCAGATTTCTGGCCTTCTCTAGCAGCTCCGGCTGATGCGTTGCAATCGAGTAATCATAATCCACAAACAAAAGCAAAAAGCAGATCACTACCGTATATACAGCAAGCAGGGTAAGAAAGAAGGAAACCCTGGCAGGATCCTTGGCATTCCAGTACAGGCTGCATACCCCAAACATGACCAGAAATCCCAAAAGGAAATTGAAATCCATGGCATATCTGCGAAAGACCACCGGCGCCCAGGTCACATGATAGGATGAGATCAGCGCCACAGAAAGGATCATCATGGGTGCCAGTCCTTTCACCATCAGGCTGCCCTTTTTCCGTTCTCCGGTAAGCAAAAGGCTCCTAAAGCCTATTAAGAGGATGGGAAACAGCACGAAGTTTCCATCCTGATGAATATAAGGAAATACATTGCTCACATCCTCATACCCAAAAAAGTGGTATAAAAGCCCTGACAGACATCTGTCCAGTTTAAAATGATTGCTCTGGTATGCATGCTGATCCACAATGGTAAGCTGATAGCTCTGCCCGAATTCAAAGGGATTTTCAAATCTGGCATAGTTATACAGCATCAGTAAAGCCGCCACCACAGCAAAAGGAACGCAAAATGCCAGAAATGTTTTTCCAAAATCCTTTATGCTCTCACACCGCCTCAGATAAAAAATAAGAAGCGGGATCAATACGATACAGGATAATCCGATGGTGGGCCTGCACCCAAAGGTAAGGGCAGACAAAAGGGCTCCCACCACTCCATGCAGCATGCTTCTTTTTTGCTGCGTATCAATCACAAATGCACGGTAGCAGAAGTAAAAGCCCCACACTGCCATACAGACGCCGCTTGAATTTGCGGTACAGTACAGAGCCGGATACTTTACTGCATACCAAACCGTGATCCAGGAGGCTGCAACCGATACCGCCAGATACCCGGACAATGGTATTTTGGGGTACATTCTTTTTGTGATCTCCCGAAATACCGCAAACATTCCCATAATAATGAAAACTACAAAAATCTGCGTTGCCTGATAGGAATACAGCGTAATTCCAAGAAGCTTAAAGGGAATGAAGAGCACAAACACAGGCACCACGCCAAAGTACATATAATAGTGTCCGTTATAAAAGGCATGATCCCAATAATAAGAAACCTGATCCTCACTGCGCTTTACAGAGTCATATGGGTTCTCCATTGCCGCCAGCTCCGGAGAAACCTTCAGATCCAGATAAAGGTGTCCATCCAGCACTGCTTCCGTCATTGCTTCATACTGGAACTGGTAATCAGGCCCTTTGTCCGTCCACCAGTCGCTGAGCCTCATTGTGAAAAAAGCCGTCAGGCAGGTTACGCACATCACAAAAAGACAGATCATTTTATGCGGCTTCTCAAGCTGTTTCATTTTCACCTTATGCAGCTTCGATGCAGGCCTTACAAGATAAAAGAAAATACCTGTTCCAAAGAACAAAACCGCCCTCTGCCACAGATAAGTATCGTTCCATTTTTTGTAAGCGTACAGAGCCAGCGCTACAGAGAAAAACAAAATACTAAGGATCACCTTGAGAAGATTGATATTTTTCCCTTTCCATGTGAGATTTATGATCGGCCCGTTATTCGCATTCATTTCCGTTCTCCCTTTTTGCTCCTCTCAGCATCTTCATCTGCTCTTCTATCTCCTTATGAAGCAGCAAGCCCATAAAGGCAAGAAGGGATATGATCTCACAGATCCTGAAATATACCGGTTCCTGATAAGAAATATGAATGGTTCCCGCAAAATCCTCCGGCAGCTCCACCCTGATCCGATTATTGTTCCCGCTTCTTTCAAGCGTGTACTTTTTCCCCGCATCATCCACAGCTACATAGCCCGGGTAGTAAAAGGTGGGCACCTCAATATAAGCCCCTTCCCAGACAGCGCTGCATGTTACATCCGTTTTTAAATATTTCTTATATACTCCGGAGATCTCCACGCCTTCCCCGGTCACATTCTGATCCCATTTTGTCACTTCCGTAGAAGAATATAAATACAGATATTCTCCCGTCATCACCCCTGTTGTGTCCAGATTTCCCGTTCCATATCTGGTCTCACAGGCGCCTCCGTAAAGAAACTGATACTGGTAATCCATTCCCTGATACACCGCAACCGCCGAAAGGAGCATCACTGCCGGAATCAGGTATTTCTTCAGCTTTGCAGGGTTTACTTCCTTCAGGGCAAAAAAGACCGCCAGACAAAAGAACGTGCATGTCAGTCCCAGGAAACGATAAGGAAACTGGATCTTGGCCAGAATCCCTGCAAGCGCCGGCAGATACTTGTTAATGTAATCATAGGGAAATAAATTTGTGGTCAGCCATGCTGAAACCAGGCCGAAGCTTAAGCAGATCGTTGCCGCTCTGCCTTTTTTCACTCTTTTATTCCACAAAAGGATCAGGGTCAGCACTGCGCAGCCCCATAATGCCAGCCCTACAGTCAGGGTGCATTTAAATGCTAGCGATACGTTATCGTCAAAGGTAAAGGAGTACGCATTTGATGCCGTTGTGGTAAACAGCTCCGTAACGCTCAGTCCCCACATCTGGAAGGTTTCTTCCATCTCTGCTTTCATGGAAATGATAAGATCCTCCTTCAGATACCGGAAAAGCGGCACCAAAAACCACAGATTGATCAAGAGCGTAAATACGGCAATCTTTAAAAGATACAAAAAGGTCTTCCGGCACATCACCTTCCGGATCATCCAGACGCACAGCGCAATGATAAAGAAGGCTGCCATCTCACAGGTCAGAATATGGGTCTGGATCATTCCCGTAAAACCGATCACAGGAGCGATCAGCTTTGTTCCGTATCCTTCCTGCCACGGTTCCTCCCCAAAAGCGTACCAGAATCCCAGGATCACCAGAGGCAAAAAGATCATCACCCCTGCCTCCCCCACGGCAGACCTTGTATACATGCAGATCAGCCTGTAAAGCCCCATACAATAAATCAAAGTGGCAAACAGAGCCTTATATTTATCCCTGCCCATCCGGTAAAACGCATAGAAGGAGCTGAGCGCCGTTGCAAGATTGATCAGCACAAAAAAGGTCTTCCAGGTCGTCTGTATGGTAAACCCTATGATCCGCATAAATGCCGGGAACAGAAAGAGAAGATCCCCATATAGCGTAGACACTGCATATCCCCAGCCGTTATTCCAGGTGGGCTGGATCTTTACCGGAAAAGCGCCTGACAGAATCCCATCCTTCAGTCCTTCAATCCGGTTCATATGAAAGATCGTATCATGGGCCGTAATCATATATCTGTTAAATAGTCCTACGGAACAGAGAAACGTGATGCCCAGTATCCCTATGATACAAACGGAATGCTTCTGCAGTTCCTCCCGATACATGACCGTAAACAGGAACGCATCCAAAAGGAGGAGCTTCAGCAAAAAGCATACCACCAGATATAACTGTGAATTCCACGCCGTCTTGATCCGGACGCTGTCGATCTCAAGCTCTCCTCCGTTTGTGAGCCTGAAAAGGACGCCGGCCCCGTCCGTCCGGTCATTGATCCACACCTGGAAGGTACTTTTCGTCTTTTCCAGAGAGAGCCCTACGCGGTCTGCCCAGATACTTCTGGCGTCTACCGTCTGGCCAAATATCTCTGCCGTACCTCCGTTTGTGGCTCTGTACTGTATGCTGACCTCATAGATCCCCCGTTCCAGGGAGACTCCCGTCGTCCGAAGTTCCCGCTCATTCTCAGCATTTTCTTCACTGATCCGGTTTGCGAAGATCTCTCCCTGCTCTGTCTGCCTAAAGAGCTTCCCCTGATCAAAAAAATAGCTGACGCTTCCTTTGGAAACAACACCGGCACCATAAATCAGCAATAAGATCAGTTCGATCAGAATAATGGTACTCACCTTATAGGTCTTTTTTATGGCCTTCCATTTTCTCGTCACACGGTACAGATCCAGTTCCATCTTCCCCTCCTTGTTTCCCTTCAAACCCCTTTAAAGTCCATTATAAACAATCACAAGTCCCACTGCGTTCAGGCACATGCCGAACACTGCCAGAGGAACCTGATATTTTCCCATTTTTTCTTCCCTGGAAAGCCCCCACACCACCGTCAGATAGATCCAGGGCAGAATATCATTGGTATAACGGTTGCCAAAATGCCAGCCTCCCATGGTTCTGTGCAGCATGGTAACCAGAAGATACCCTGCTGACAGGGCAAGCACGCAAAGCATTGCCCCCGCCGTCCTCCACTGCCTCTTAAGGAGCATACATACCAGCATGCAGAGGGCAAAGATCACAAAGGGGCTGACGATCATAAAATTCAGGTTCCCGAAATGATCGATGATCATCCTTCCTTCCTCATCAAACTGGATACCGTGCCAGAGCATTTTCCAGTTATTGGAAAGATAAAAAAGGCTGAACTGGCCATGCTCTGCTTCCACAAATTCCGGAAGATAATTATGCCCGAACTCAAACGGATTATCAAAACGCAGAAAATTTAAGATCATATAAGAAGCTGCCACAACCCCTGCCGGGATTGCCCAGTAAATTCTACGCCAAAGGATTTGAAAGAAGGAACGCTCCGGAAATTTTTCTCTTTCCTTTCTGAAAAGAATAACAAGCAGCACAGGCACATAAAGCGCCTGCATGGGCCTGCAGCCCACGGAACACGCCCAGAAAAACAGGGCCCACCCCCCTTTTCCCCGGTACGCATAGTAAACAGCCATCACCGCCAGCATAAAGCACAGAGTCTGCGCCCAGAACCACACCCAGGGATTTAGCATATTAAAGGTCACATTGGTGCCCAGCATAACAAAAACGGCCGTAAGTGCAGACAGCTTCGGAGACAGCTTAAAGGATAATGCCAGCTTATAAAGATAAAGAACGGTAACCACATCTGCCATCCAGAGGAGAAGGAAATCCGGCGTATTGCTCCCCCAAAAAAGTGCAAAGGGCAGCAGCAGATAGGATGGAAATGGGGGAAAGGACACATAATACTTTCCCTTGTAGAATGCAAGCTCCAGAAAGCTGTAATTCTGTCCCAGATCCAGCCTTCCCTTACACCAGGACTCTGCCTGAAGCGCATAGCTGTTATAGGTATTATGGGAAAAAAGGCCATTTCCCGTCAAAATCCACATCAGGATCAGATACATCAAAATACTGAGCACAGCCACAATGGCATATTCCACTTTTTCTCTGCTTTCCGCACCACTCATATTCTTCTCCATATTCTCATCTTATTTTCATTTTTTTAGATAAATATCTGGATATGGGACGTTCAAAGCCAAACGTCAGCACCATGGAAACCGTCAATGTGGTAAGCCATACAATACTTGAATATTTCCTGGACCAGACTGCATCTCCGAGCTGATTGGGCGGAGTTTCCCCTTCCCAGGCGGGGATCCGGTGGTTTTTCAGGAAAACCGCAATAGCCTGATGCCAGATATAGAAATTATAAGAAATGACGCAAATAAACTTAAAAATAAAATTGCCGAAAAATTTCTGAATAGGTTCCGCAGAAAACAAAAGTCCCAGGATAAAAAGACTGATTGTAAGCGCAGTAGGTAAACGCATTAAAAGCTGCCCGATCGGTCTTGATACCTCATAAAACTGCTCCATGATCACATTGTAGCAAAGAGCAGCTCCAATCATCACAAGAACGCCGGCTATCTGCGTATAGCGGTTTTCCACGCCGGCCTTTTTTGCCGTATAGTAGATCATACAGATCAGCATTCCACAGGCATAGGATCCTGCAAAGGTTGTACAGAAATTGTTCACTCCCCAGGGATCACCGGCGTGATATGCCAGAATATTCCCCGAGATCATTCCTACCGCACAAAGCGCAAAAACCGTAATCGCCGGTCTTCTTCTGAACGCCTTTGCCAGAAAAGGAAGCAGGATATAATAGAGCACCTCTATCTGAACCGTCCAAAGTGCGCCCGTGATAATAGCAGAACGATATACGCTTGGGAAAAAGGTGCTGGTAAAGGTCAGATGGGAAAGCAGATCCTTCACTGCAAACCGGACGCCTCCATGGGCAGCATAAGCCCCTGATATCACTCCCGATGTAAACATGATAAAAACACACAGCAGATACGAGGGAATGACCCTGATGGCTCTCTTTTTGTAAAAGCTTCTTGTGTCAGGCCACTTTTCCCCAAACACAATGGATCTGGCATAGGGAAGGAAATTCACCACTGCACTGACAATGATCAGAGCTTCCACTGCATTAAATCCAAATCTGACGATGGTATGGATATTACTTTCCGTAATTCCAAAATATCTGGTCACTGTATTATCCAGTTCAATATAAGGCGTCAGCCAGTCCTGCTCCCAGACATGAAACCAGGCCACCAGCATGATTGCCAGCGCTCTTACTCCATCCAGCGCATCAATATGGCGCTCTATTTTGTAGCTTGTCTCTTCCATTCCCCTCACCTTTCAGATCAGCTATGCTGCTAAAACCGCCAGTTTAATATCATGTTTAAAATTATACTCTATTTTTCCTTTTATGCCTAGCCTAAAACTGTTTTCAAAGAAAATGATTGACAAACGGATTTTCAAAGAGTATGGTAAATCTTGTACATCATATTTTAACGAATCTTAAATTCAGGAGAAAGGAGGATATTTCCATGACAGGATTTCAGTTTTTATTTTTCACCGCACAAACTACATATCAGCATTCAGGAAATTACCCTTCCGGCTCTTCGCTTCGGCATCTTCCCATCTAAGTCTTTTACTACCCGGGGAAAATCAGCTTATCAATCAGCCTTTTAAGCAGTCATGGTAATTTCCATGGCTGTTTTTTATTACTGTTAAATGATACACAAAATGAATGGGGGAATCATTGAAATGAAAAAAATAACTACTTATATCTGGGAACACAAATTTGCTTATGGGTTTGTGCTCCTGTCCATGATCATCAGCGTTTCGCTTGATATGCTTTCGCCGCAGCTGACAAAGCATATTGTGGATGACGTCATCCTCGGCGGGGATCTGGCCAAGCTGACGCCGCTTCTTTTAGGTATACTGGGCGTGGGCGTTGGGCGCTGCATCTTTCAGTACACAAAAGAGTTTGTCTGCGATCTGACCGGTTCCAAGGTGGCTGCCCAAATAAGGCGCGACCTGTTCTGCCACGTTCAGTCCTTAAGTGCGGACTTTTTTGACCGCACCGGCACCGGTGAGCTTATGAGCCGCATTAAGGATGACGTAGATCATATCTGGGACGGCCTGACCTTTGTGGGAATGCTGCTGACAGAAGTCTGCATCCACACTTCCATTGTTCTCTTCTGTATGTACAGTCTGAACTGGAAGCTTGCCATCCTGCCCACCGTCTGTATGGCCGTTGCCGGATCCATTGCCATCTATATGGAGAAAAAGCTGGACGCTGTGTATGAAGAGATCAGCGAGGAAAACGCTTCCTTAAATACCGTTGCAGAGGAAAACCTGGCCGGTGTCCGCACCGTCAAGGCCTTTGCCAGAGAGAAGTACGAAATTTCCAAATTTCTCTCTCACAACAAAAGATATTATGATCTGAACATGGAGCAGTCAAAGCTCTTTGTAAAGTATCATCCTTATCTTTCCCTGATCACCAAGCTTCTGCCTCTTGTTATCCTGCTGCTTGGCGGCTTTTTTGTCAGGGACGGAGAAATGACCCTGGGAGATCTCAGCGCTTTTATCTCCTATTCCATGAACATTGTATGGCCCATGGAAATGCTTGGCTGGCTTACCAACAGCTTTTCCTCGGCTCTTGCCTCTAACAGAAGGATCCGGAAGCTTTACGATGAAAAGCCCTCTATCAGGGAGCCGGAGCAGCCGGTGATCCTGCCTTTGGTCACAGGAAAAGTGGAGTTTTCCCATGTGTCCTTCCACAAGGCCGATCTGCATGAGATCCTTCACGATATCTCCTTTACCGCAGAACCGGGAAAGACCGTAGGGATCATGGGCGCCACCGGTGCAGGCAAAAGCTCTCTTATTTACCTGCTGCAGCGTCTTTATGATGCAACGGACGGGGCGATCCTTCTGGATGACGTAAATATCAAGGATCTGTCCCTTGGACAGCTTAGAAGCTCCATTTCTTTAGTGATGCAGGACGTTTTCCTTTTCTCGGATACGATCCTTGAAAATGTAAAGCTGGGTCAGAAAAATTCTCTTTCCCTTCCTGCCGTTATGGATGCTGCAGAGCGTGCCCAGGCAAAGGGCTTTATTGAGAAAATGGATAAAAAATATGACACCGTTATCGGCGAACGTGGCGTAGGCCTTTCCGGAGGCCAGAAGCAAAGGATTACCATTGCAAGAGCCCTGGCCAAGAAAACGCCGGTGCTTGTTCTGGATGACTCCACCTCTGCCCTTGATATGGAAACAGAGCAGTCTATCCACGAGACCCTGCGCCACCTTCCCGATACCACGAAAATTATTATCGGACACAGGATCAGCGCCGTCTGCCATGCAGATGAGATCCTGATCCTGGAAAACGGCCGTATCGCAGAGCGGGGCGATCACAAGACCCTGCTTGCGAAAAAGGGCCTTTACTACAAAACCTATGTTGCCCAATATGGGCTGCCAAAGGAGGAATTCACAGCATGAGTTTTAATTCTTATAAAGAAGATGAACAGGTTTCGTCAGTCAGCAAATCTGCTACCCTGCTCCGCCTGTTCTCCTATCTTCTCGCCTACAAAAAGGAGATCGTCCTGGTTTTACTCATTATGGCCTTTTGCGTTATGGTCTCCTTAATCAACCCTCTTCTTCTGGAAGAGGCTGTGGACACTTACATTGCCGTAGGTGATATGGCCGGGCTGATCCGCCTGATCCTGTTTGCCCTGGTCATAAATGTACTGATGGTGGGAGGGATCAAGCTCCGCATGTATATCATGGCCAAGGTCTGCAACAGTATTTTAGTGACCATCCGCCAGGAGCTTTATACCCATATCCAGACACTGGATCTTCAATTTTTTGACAGCCGTCCCACCGGAAAGATCCTTGCAAGGATCATTGGAGACATCAACTCTCTGAAGGATGTGCTGAACAATTTTGTCACCACCCTGATCCCGGATTTTACAACCGTAGTTGCGGTTGCCGTGATCATGTTTGTTAAAAATCCGGTTTTAGCTGCCGCTTCTCTTTGCAGCCTGCCGCTTATGATGGCCTGTATCTGGCTGATACAGGTATATTCCCATAAAAAATGGCAGGATTTCAGGCGTAAATCCTCCAACCTGAACGCCTTTATTCATGAGGATATGTCCGGCATGCGGATCATCCAGAGCTTTGGCGCACAGGAGGAGACCATTTCCACCTTTGATGAGCTTTTAGCAGAACACCGGGGATCCTTCGTAAGGGCTGTGCGCCTGAATGACGCCATGGGGTCGGCCATTGATTTTTCCTGGGGGATCGGCATTGCCGCCTTATACTTTGTGGGCGTCAGGATCCTGGGGGTCGGCACGGTATCTATCGGTACCTTTATCGCCTTTGGAAGCTACATCGGAATGTTCTGGAACCCTATTATGAACCTGAGTAATTTCTATAACCAGATCATTACCAATATTGCTGCGGCAGAGCGTATCTTTGAAATTATGGACACAGAGCCTGCTATTACAGACGATACCAAGGTTACGGAAATCCCGCCCATCAAAGGCGCAGTTTCCTTTGAACATGTAAGTTTTTCTTATGATGGGATCACCAAGGTCTTAAATGACGTCAGCTTTTCCATAAAGCCGGGAGAAACCATTGCACTTGTAGGCCCCACCGGCGCCGGAAAAACCACCATTGTAAATCTGATCAGCCGGTTTTATGATATTCAGGAAGGGATCATAAGGATCGATGACTATGATGTAAAGACAGTGACCATAGAAAGCCTGCGGAGCCAGATGGGTATCATGACACAGGATAATTTTCTGTTTACCGGAACCATAAGAGACAATATCCGCTACGGCAAGCTGGATGCAACCGAGGAGGAAATCATAGAAGCTGCAAAAGCCGTTCATGCCCATGACTTTATCTGTCAGCTTGAAAAGGGATATGACACCGTTCTGACCGAGCGTGGCGGTGGCCTGTCTGTAGGACAGAAACAGCTTCTTGCCTTTGCAAGAACCATGGTTTCAAAGCCCAACATCCTGATCCTGGATGAGGCCACCTCCAGCATTGATACTCACACAGAGCTTTTGGTGCAGGAAGGGATCGACGCCCTGTTAAAGGGCCGTACCTCCTTTGTGATTGCCCACAGGCTTTCCACGATCCAAAAGGCCGACCGGATCTTTGTGATCGATCACGGCGGTATCGTGGAACAAGGAACCGTAACGGAGCTTCTGGAAAAGAAGGGCGCATATTACAGACTTCACACTGCCCAGATGCTGCCATAAAAAAGCTCCGCAGTCTAAAACGCCCCCAAAAGTCTTACTTTTGGGGACGCTTTATTTTACTCTGACCGCAGAGCTTTCTTCTTTAATATTCCATTTCCCACTGGTGTTCTCCTCCCCAGTCTCCAATCAGCTGGGAGGTCGTTCCTTCTTCGGTCTCCACTCTGGTCTCAAATCGATAATTCATCTGTGGAACAAAGTTTCCGCCAATCTTCACATTGCTGTAAAGATACACAAATTCATAAATCGTATGAGGGAAATAAGTTCCATTCTGGGACGCCGGTTCATAGGAAATGCAGACCCTTGGCACTCCTGCATCCTGCTGCTTGGTTCCCCATATGTTGATCACTCCTGCTGTTTCAGGGCACTCCTCAAAATCAGCAAACCGGAAATGATAGGTTCCCTCCTCGCAGGTCAGGATCACTTTCTCCCTGCTCACAGGAATGTAGGTCTGTCCTTTCCAATACTCCATGGTTTCTTCTATAAAGTCTTCCCGCACCGCAAGGTAATCCTCCGACTGCATGAATTCCTTAATAGGAGCAAAATCCCCAGATTCAAAGATGGAAAATGCAGGGGCAAATAATTCCTGTGCCCAGAGCGCCTTTTCCACGCAGGCGTAAAGCGCTGTCAGCTCTTCACTTCCTCCTGCCCCCATTGCCCTTTGCAGAAAATTGCCATACTCCTGAAGATGGGAAACTTCAAGGGTAAAGGACGGCAGCTTCCAGGCTGCATACTTGGCGATCTCCTTTCCCAAGGCCTCATTTGAGGTTTTTTCATAGACCCCGATCATTCTATCTAAGAGGCTGATATAACGCACAAAGCTGCAGCTTCCATCTTCCAGGATCTGCGTACAGTCAATGGAAATATCTCCGCTTAATATTCTCTCATAGCAGGCATCCAAAAGCCGGTAAACATCCTCTCCTTCGCTGTCCTGCTCCAGCGCCAGGATACATTTTTCAAGAGTTCCCAGGCTGCAGGTTCCATTGTTGATGTCGGAAACCGCATCATTCAGAAGGTATACGCAATACTCCTGCAAAAGGTTCCCGTCCTGTGTAGTTTCCCAGCCGCGATATAATACCTGTTCAGCAGCCTCCCGGTCCTCCTTTTCCAGATAAACACCTGCCATGGCCCGGTAAGCTTCCACAGAACCGGAGTCAATGGAAAGAGCCTGCTCACAGGATGCAATCGCATCCTCATAGGATTTCTCCTCCCGGTACTGATCCGCTGCCTTTAACTGTCTTGCCACCTTAATATCCGGCATCATCCGAATGGTAAGCACAGTTCCTGTGGCAATCACCGCAGCCGTCAGAACAATCAGCACAACTCTTTCTATGAAAACAACTTTTTTACGGTGTTTTCTTCTTCTGAGTCTGGCTGCATCATTTTCCTTTTTTCTTCGCATTTCCTTTTCTGTCATCTCGCTCTCTCACCCTTATACTTCTTTCCTCAAATCCTCTTTTTCCAAAGCTCTGTCTTCTGTCCTGTCTTTCTCTCCTGCTGTCTCTCTCCTGTCTTCCTTTGTCTCTTCCGCCCTCTCTTGTCTGTCTTTCTCCTCTTTCAGATCCGTACCTGCGTCTTTCATCTGGTCTGAAACGGAAGGAAGCTCTGGGATCTCTTCTTTGTCTGGCAGATCTGCCTGCTCTTTCCCTGTCAAAGAACGGCTTTTCTTCCTTGATCTCCTCCGGTTCATCCCCTATGCTCATCTGCATCAGGGCCGCTGCAAGCTCCAGAATCTCAAAATTATTTTCAGCGGCAGTCTCCAGGATCCTTCCCTTGATGGATGTCAGATCCTTCTCCTCCATCACTCCCATGGCTGTGGCAAAAAGCTTTCCTGCCTTCACCCTGACAATATCCTTGGGCGCCGGAATTTTTCTTTCTTTGATGGTGGTATGGCAGATCCTTTCGATTTCTCTGATCTTAAAGATCTCCCGGCCGGTGATCAGCGTAAAGGATCTTCCGGCTCTGCCTGCCCGCCCCGTTCTTCCAATTCTGTGTACATAATATTCTACATCTTCCGGCACATCATAATTAAAGACAGCATCCACGCCGCTGACGTCGATTCCTCTGGCAGCCACATCCGTTGCAGATAAGATCGCACATCTGCCTCCCCTGAACAAATTCATAACGGTATCTCTCTGATTTTGGGAAAGGTCTCCGTGAAGTCCCTCTGCCTCATAGCCTCTGTCCTTTAAAAGTCCTGTGATCTCATCCACCATTTTCTTGGTATTGCAAAAGATCAGACTTTTTGCAGGCTGATAATAATCGATCAAACGGCAAAGGGCTTCAAATTTATCCTTCCTTGCCACCCGGTAATAGGCCTGCTTAATGGCGGCAACCGTAATCTCCTTAGGTGTGACCTTTACATATACCGCATCCTTTTGGTAGGTTCCTGTAATGTCCAGAATAGCCTGTGGCATTGTGGCCGAAAAAAGAGCCATCTGCCTTTGCTCCGGCATATCTCTGAGCACGGTTTCAATATCCTCGCGAAAGCCCATGTTGAGCATCTCATCCGCTTCGTCAAGCACGATCATCCTGATCTCATTTGTTTTTATGGTATGGCGTCTTAAATGATCCATCACTCTGCCCGGCGTACCTACAATGATCTGTACTCCCTGGGATAAAGCGCGGATCTGTCTGCTGATGTCCTGTCCTCCGTAAATGGGCAGCACCTTTACCCCATGCAGATATCTGGTCAGCTTTCTGATCTCCTCTGCCGCCTGTATGGCAAGCTCCCTGGTAGGGCAGAGAATGATCCCCTGGGGTCTGCGCACCTCCGGGTCGATCCTCTGGATCATGGGAATGGCAAAAGCCGCCGTCTTTCCCGTACCGGTCTGGGCCTGGCCGATAATGTCCTTTCCTTCTAACAAAATAGGGATCGCCTGTTCCTGAATAGGCGTCATCACTTCAAATCCCATTTCCTTTGTTGCACGCAGGATCTCCTGCCTGATATTTGCATCCTGATATTTAAGACCCTGTTGTTCCCCGGTCGTTTCACTCCACTGCTGTTCCATAAATAATGCTATGATCCTTTCTTCCTCCAAACCATACAAACGCTATTTCCAGATGGTTTTTCTCACTATCACATAAGAAAAGACACCACTTCGTCTGAAAAGTGCTGTCTTTTTTACGAACTTCTTTAGTATAAGCTATGCCTGGACGCCCTGTCAAGCATCTTCATGCAAAAACTCCTCTACGATAAAACGGGGGCGCGCCTTGGTCTCTAAGTATATTTTTCCAATATATTCTCCCACAACTCCAAGAGAAAGCAGGATCAGTCCACCTATTCCCCAGACTGAAACCATCAGAGTGGTCCATCCTACAATGGTTTCTCCCATAAAATGGCGTACCAGACTGTAAATCAATATGATGATACTGATCAGAAAGATAAAAAATCCAAGACCCGTGATCAGTCTGATTGGCTTCGTGCTGAGGGAGGTAATTCCTTCTACGGCAAAGGACAGCATTTTCCCCAGAGGATATTTACTTTCTCCTGCAAATCTTTCCCCGCGCTCATAGTAGACCACGTCAGTTGTATAACCGATCATGGGAACAATTCCCCTCAGGAACAAATTCACCTCTCCAAATTGTGCGAGACCTTCCAGTGCCCGTCTGCTCATCAAACGATAGTCCGCATGATTGAACACCGTATTGGCTCCCATAGAGTTCATCAATTTATAAAAACCTTCTGCGGTTGCTTTCTTAAAAAAAGTATCTTTAGCCCTGCTGCTTCTCACTCCGTAGACAATATCCACGCCATTTAAATACTTTTCCACCATTTCATCTACAGCGTCAATATCATCCTGAAGATCTGCATCCATGGAAATCACCATATCTGCATGATCCTTTACGGTCATCAGGCCTGCAAGAAGGGCGTTCTGATGCCCTCTGTTTCTGCTTAAATTAATCCCGGAAAACAACGGATCCTGTTTATGCAGCTCACTGATCAGTTCCCATGTCCTATCCTTAGAGCCGTCATTTACAAAAACGATCCGGCTTCCTTCATCAATCTTTCCTTTTGTAATCAGAGAAGTCACCTTCTCCTTCAGTCTTTTTGAGGTTTCCGGTAAAACCTCTTCCTCGTTATAGCATGGGATGACCAGATACAGCTTATTTTCCATTTACACTTCCTCATTCCTGAACAACTTGTTGCAAAGGGCTATTCAATTAGTGATTACCACCAAAATGAACAGCCCTCTGTTATTTTACGGCATGCTGCCGCCTTTTTCATTTAAAACCTATTTGTAGTTAACGATCTTACCGAAATCTGCTTTCAGGGAAGCGCCGCCTACTAAACCACCGTCAATGTCAGGCTGTGCAAAAAGCTCTGCAGCATTTCCTGCATTAACAGATCCGCCGTACTGAATACGAACAGCTTCTGCTGTAGCAGCATCATACATTTCCTTTACGCACTCACGGATACCCTTGCAAACTTCTTCTGCCTGCTCTGTTGTAGCAGTCTTACCGGTTCCGATTGCCCAGATAGGCTCATAAGCGATTACCATGCTCTTAACCTGATCTGCTGTAATACCGGCAAGGTCAGATTTGATCTGAAGTCTGATCCAGTCCATAGTAACACCCATTTCTCTCTGCTCAAGTGTTTCACCACAGCAGAGAATAGGAGTAAGGCCAGCTTCAAAAGCCTTCTTTACCTTTTTATTTAAGAGGCAGTCGCACTCCTTGAAGTAATCACGTCTTTCGGAATGTCCGATGATGACATACTTTACGCCTGCATCTACCAGCATAGCTGCGGAGATTTCTCCTGTGTAAGCGCCCTTCTCCTCAAAGTACATATTTTCAGCACCAACTGCAACATTGGTTCCCTTTACAGCCTCTACAACAGGTACGATGTCGATAGCCGGTACGCAGTAAACAACATCTACCTCATCAGACTTTACAAGATCCTTTAACTCTGCACACAGAGCAACTGCCTGGCTGGGAGTCATGTTCATCTTCCAGTTTCCGGCTACGATTTTCTTTCTTGCCATTTTAATTTCTCCTCTTTATTTCAAATTCTTATTTGTCATCTGCTGCTGCAACACCGGGAAGTACCTTGCCCTCAAGGAACTCAAGGGATGCGCCGCCGCCTGTTGAAATATGGCTCATCTTATCAGCAAAGCCAAGCTGGTTTACTGCTGCTGCACTGTCGCCGCCGCCGATGATCGTTGTTGCATCGGTTTCTGCAAGTGCCTTTGCTACAGCAATGGTTCCCTTTGCAAGAGTAGGGTTCTCAAATACGCCCATAGGTCCGTTCCATACAACAGTCTTTGCAGACTTAACAGCATCTGCATAAAGGGCTGCTGTCTTGGTTCCGATATCAAGACCTTCCATATCAGCAGGGATCTTGTCAGCATCTACAACAGATACTTCGATTTCTGCATCAATGGGATCCGGGAAGGATGCTGCAATGGTGGTATCTACAGGAAGAAGGAGCTTCTTTCCAAGCTTCTCTGCCTTTTCCATCATTTCCTTGCAGTAATCAAGCTTCTCATCATCTACAAGGGACTTACCGATTTCATATCCCTTTGCCTTTAAGAAGGTGAATGCCATACCACCGCCGATGATCAGGGTGTCGCACTTCTCAAGAAGGTTATTGATTACGTTCAGCTTATCAGCTACCTTTGCTCCTCCAAGGATTGCAACGAAAGGTCTTACAGGGTTTTCTACTGCATTTCCAAGGAAATTGATTTCCTTCTGCATCAGATAACCTACTGCGCAGTTGCCGCCCTTTGCACGAATAAATTCTGTTACGCCGGCAACGGAAGCATGTGCTCTGTGGGAAGAACCAAATGCATCACATACATAATCATCTGCAAGGTCAGCTAACTCCTTGGAGAAAGCCTCTCCATTCTTGGTCTCCTCAGCGCCGCGGAAACGGGTATTCTGAAGCAGAACAACATCGCCTTCCTTCATAGCCTCTACAGCCTTTGTAGCTGCTTCGCCGGTTACATTGTAATCAGATACGAAAACAACTTCCTTGCCCAGCTTCTCGGAAAGTCTCTTTGCAACAGGTGCAAGGGATTCTCCCTCGTTAGGGCCGTTCTTTACTTTACCAAGATGGGAGCAAAGGATCACCTTGCCGCCATCTGCAAGAAGCTTATTGATCGTAGGCAGTGCTGCCACGATACGGGTTTCGTCTGTGATCTCGCCATTCTTAAGAGGAACATTGAAGTCACATCTTACAAGAACGCGCTTACCCTTTACGTTGATATCATCAACTGATTTTTTGTTTAATCCCATGATTAAATCCTCCATAAATGATTTTAGGATATCTTTTCCTATAGATTAAAAAGGATCCGGTCCATAAGACCGGACCCTTATGATAGGTCTTCTTTCAGAAACTGATTAGCCTAACTCAGCGAAGTACTTAATTGTACGAACCATCTGGCTGGTGTAAGAGTTCTCGTTGTCATACCAAGAAACAACTTCAACCTGGGTCTTTCCATCAGGAAGAGGACTAACCATGGTCTGTGTAGCATCGAATAAGGAACCGAACTTCATTCCAACGATATCGGAAGAAACGATCTCTTCCTCGTTGTAACCGAAGGACTCAGTAGCCTGTGCCTTCATAGCTGCGTTAACTTCTTCCTTGGTAACAGCCTTATCAACTACTGCAAATAACAGAGTGGTAGAACCTGTAGGGGTAGGAACACGCTGTGCAGCACCGATCAGCTTGCCGTTCAGTTCAGGAATAACAAGGCCGATTGCCTTTGCAGCACCTGTAGAGTTGGGAACGATATTAACAGCGCCTGCACGGCTTCTTCTCTTGTCGCCCTTTCTCTGAGGACCATCAAGGATCATCTGATCACCTGTGTAAGCGTGGATTGTGCACATAATACCGGACTCGATAGGAGCAAGGTCATTTAATGCCTTTGCCATAGGAGCAAGGCAGTTTGTTGTACAAGAAGCTGCGGAGATGATCTTGTCATCCTTGGTCAGTGTCTTGTGGTTTACATTGTAAACGATGGTAGGAAGATCATTTCCAGCAGGAGCGGAAATAACAACCTTCTTTGCACCAGCATTGATGTGTGCCTGTGCCTTAGCCTTAGAGGTATAGAAACCGGAGCACTCAAGAACAACATCTACACCAATCTCGCCCCAAGGACAATTATTTGCATCGGGCTCTTTATAAATCTTAATTGTTTTGCCCTTAACGGTAATGGTTCCTGCTTCATCATCAGCAGTTACCTGATCCTCTTCGCCGATTGCAACATATCTGCCCTGTGAAGAGTCATATTTTAATAAGTGTGCTAACATAGAAGGTGTTGTTAAGTCGTTGATTGCAACTACTTCATAACCTTCAGCACCAAACATCTGTCTGAATGCCAGACGACCAATACGGCCAAAACCATTGATTGCTACTTTTACTGCCATTTTAGTTTCCTCCTAAAATTGAATAAATTTTATATTATTTTGCCGCTTCAAAGCATAGCTTTAAAGATTGACAAAATTTTATCAGCAGATTTATTTTACCTAATTTGTCCTAAAAGTGCAAGATGTAAATGAAAAAATTTACAAATGTTTGCTTTTTTTATGCCTGTCCTTTACACTGAAGAGGAAATTAAGACTGCAGCCTGCGCAAAAGCATGCGGAAATGAGGAAATTATGGCAATAAAAGCAGATTATCATTTACACTCTGCCTTTTCCGGGGATGGCAGGGCCTCCATGGATGAAATGATCCAGAAGGGAATTTCCCTGGGGCTTGAAGCCATGTGCTTTACAGAGCATATGGATCTGGATTATGTTTATGAAAAGCCGGAGGAGGAGGGTATGTTTGAGCTTAATACCGACTCCTACCTTTATGACCTGCTCCGTTCAAGAGAAAAATATTGGGGCAGGATCAAACTTTTATTTGGCGTGGAGCTGGGTGTCCAGCCCCATCTAAGTGAGCAGCTTTCCCGTTATGCCGCAAGCCATGAACTTGATTTTATCATTGCTTCTTCCCATCTCTGTAACCGTAAGGATCCCTATTATCCCTCCTTTTATGAAGGGCGGAGCGACGAGGAGGCCTACCGGGAGTATTTTTCTTCCATCCTGGACAACCTGACGGCCTTTCATGATTTTGACATCTACGGCCATCTGGATTATGTGGTTCGTTACGGCAAAACCAAGGATGCTGATTACTGCTATGAAAAATACGCCGATCTTCTGGATCAGATCCTGGAAACCCTTCTTCAAATGGGAAAGGGGATTGAACTGAACACCGGTTCTGTGGGCTACGGCCTTAAGGATTTTAACCCCTGCACGGGCGTTTTAAAGCGCTACAAACAGCTTGGAGGCGATGTGATCACGATCGGGTCTGACGCCCATGAGCCTGCCCATATCGCAAGAGCCTTTGACCAGGCATCTGAGCTCCTTACGTCCTGCGGTTTTCGGTATTATGCCACCTTTGAACACCGTTCCCCTGAGTATCACAGACTTTAAGATTAAAAAGGTGGGATCAGCAAATGATCCCACCTCCTAATACATATTCTCCTTCATAAAACACAACTGCCTGTCCAGGCGTGATCGCCCGCACCGGCTCTTCAAATTCTGCCCGGATCAGATCCCGGCCCAGTCTTTCTATCCGGCACCATTGTCCCTTATGGGCGTATCGCACTTTGGCCCATACTCTTCTTGGTTCTTCCAGATCCTCCATTCCCATGAAGTTCAAATGGTCGCACAAAAGCTCTTTCTTAAACACCTGGGGTTCTTCCCCCACCACTACCTGATTGGTCTTTGGCCGCAGTTCACTGACAAATACCGGTTCTCCCATGGAAAGCCCCAGTCCCTTGCGCTGCCCTATGGTATAATGGGTAATTCCTTTGTGCTTTCCGAGTACGGTTCCATCCCGGGTAACAAAGTCCCCTTCCCCGGGCATCCGCTCTCCCGCTTTTTTCTTCAGGAAGGCTGCATAATCCCCATCCGGCACAAAACAGATATCCTGGCTGTCAGGCTTTGCCGCTACGGGAAGCCCTGCCTCCTGTGCGATCCTGCGCACCTGATCCTTTTCATATTCTCCAATGGGCATCAGGGTATGTGCAAGCTGAAACTGTGTCAGGTTATACAAAGCGTAGGTCTGATCCTTTCTGGCCGTTACAGAGTTCCGAATGGCAAATCTGCCGTTTGGCAGCTTTGCAATCCTGGCATAATGTCCTGTTGCGATATAATCTGCACCAATTTCCATGCTCCGTTTTAAGAGGGACTCCCATTTCACATAACGGTTACAGGCAATACAGGGATTGGGCGTTCTGCCTGCCAGATATTCTTCCACAAAATAGTCCACTACTTTTTCCTGGAATTCCTGCTTAAAATTCATTACATAATAAGGGATTTCCAGTCTGTCTGCCACTCTTCTGGCGTCATCTACCGCCGAAAGGCCACAGCAGCCGCCGTTCTCCTCGGTTCTTTGCTGCTCCTCATCCTCCCAGATCTGCATGGTCACGCCGATCACATCATAGCCCTGTTCCTTCAAAAGGTATGCTGCCACGGAGGAATCCACTCCCCCGGACATTCCTACAACCACCTTTTCCTTCATTAATATTCTTCTTCCTCTTCATCCTCATGAATATCTGACTTCGGTTTTTGCAGACCTTCAATGGTGATGCCATGCTTTTCGGCATAATCCCAAAGGGCTGCGTGGATCGCTTCCTCTGCCAGTAAAGAACAGTGTACCTTTACCGGCGGCAATCCGTCAAGTGCCTCCATCACAGCTTTATTGGTCACCTGCATGGCCTCCTGTATGGTTTTTCCCTTCACCATCTCCGTTGCCATGCTGCTGGTAGCCACTGCAGCGCCGCAGCCAAAGGTTTTAAACTTACAGTCTCTGATCACCTGATTTTCATCAATATCAAGATAGATCCTCATAATATCGCCGCATTTTGCATTTCCCACCGTGCCCACGCCGCTGGCAGCCTCTATTTCTCCTACATTTCTGGGATTTGTAAAATGATCCATTACTTTTTCACTGTACATCCTTTTATCCTCTTTCCTATTTTTGATTTTTTCTTATAAAATCTTCATACAAGGGCGACATACTGCGCAGCTTTTCTACGATCTCCTTCACGCTCTCCACCACATAATCAAGCTCTTCCCTTGTGGTATCCGCATTCAGGGTCAGCCGGAGGGATCCGTGTGCGATCTCATGGGGAAGTCCGATGGCTAAAAGCACATGGGAAGGATCCAGGGAACCGGAGGTACATGCGGAGCCGCTGGATGCGCAGATCTTTTTCATATCCAGCATAATCAGAAGTGATTCTCCTTCAATAAACTGAAAGCTGAAATTCACATTGCCGGGAAGCCTCTTTGTCCTGTGCCCGTTGAGCCTACAATAAGGCACTTCCTTTTCTATTCTTTGTATCAAATAGTCTCTCAGTTCCGTTTCTTTTTTTATATTGGCATCCATATTCTCAAAGGCTTTTTTCACCGCAGCCCCGAGTCCCACAATGCCGGGTACGTTTTCCGTCCCCGCACGCCTGCTCCTCTCCTGGGAGCCTCCATGAAGGAAGGAACGGATCTTTACACCCTTTCTGATATATAAAAATCCCACTCCCTTAGGCCCGTGGAGCTTATGACCGCTGGCGCTGAGCATGTCAATGTGAAGAGCTTCCACATCGATGGGAAGATGCCCGTATGCCTGTACTGCATCTGTATGGAACAAAATGCCATTTTCCTTAGCGATCCTGCCAATCTCTTCTATGGGCTGTACAGTTCCGATCTCATTGTTGGCAAACATCACGGAAATCAAAATCGTGTCCGGTCTGATCGCCTTCTTCAGATCCTCCAGCCGGATCACGCCGTCCTCATCCACATCAATATATGTCACCTCATAGCCTCTCTTTTCCAGATACTGACAGGTATGGAGAACCGCATGATGTTCGATCCTGGATGTGATGATATGCTTTCCCTTTGCAGCATAAGCTTCCGCAGTTGCAATAAGCGCCCAGTTATCGGACTCCGACCCTCCCGCCGTAAAATATATTTCCGCCCCATCTGTGTTAAGGCTCTTTGCAATGATGTCTCTCGCATTCGTGATCGCCTTTTTGCTCTGTGCGCCAAGCTGATAAATGCTGCTGGCATTTCCATACTGCTCTGTAAAATAAGGGAGCATTGCGTCAAGCGCCTCTTTTGCACACTGGGTAGTGGCTGCATTGTCCAAATATACCATATGATCCATCTTATCGTTACACCTTTCCCTTTTCTAAAATATTCGTATAGGCCTTCTTATTCCTATCAAATTACTAGGTTTTGTAAGTCAACTATAGCACTGCCCTCCTGTTCTGTCAATCCATGCCCCCGCATATATTTTTATAAACTTCCTCCGGAGCGTGGTCTATGTCTTTTAGAAGCAGCACTTTTCGCATACGCCGTTCATTTACCATGGACACTGTAAAAAAGCCTCTGATCACAGGCACACTCATTCTGACTGCTACCGGTTTTGCCAGCCGCTTCATCGGCTTTTTCTACCGCATTTTTCTGTCACGCACCTTTGGCGCTGAAGGCATGGGCATCTATCAGCTGACTGCGCCTGTGCTTGCACTTTCCTTTTCCTTGACTGTTTCCGGCATGCAGACTGCCATCTCCAAGTTTGTGGCAGGAAGAGCTCTTTCCAAAGATTATCGCTCCTGTGCCCTGCATTTATTCACAGGTTTTCTGATTTCCATGATCCTTTCCGTGCTCTGCACCGTTTTGATCTATTGCTATGCAGATCCTATTGCAAGATCTTTTCTCTTAGAAGAGCGCACTGCCCCTCTTCTTAGGATTTTGTCTTTGTCGATCCCTCTTTCTACCGTTCACTCCTGTGTAAACGGATATTTTTATGGTATCAAAAAAACCTCCGTGCCTGCACTTTGCCAGCTTGCAGAGCAGATCTCCAGAGTGGGAAGCGTCTATCTGATCTATCACGCCTGCCTTGCCCGCGGTCTGCAGCCTACCATCAGCCTTGCCGTTGTTGGTCTGGTGATCGGCGAGGCTGCCTCCACATTGCTTTCCATTGTGGCAATCAGAGCGCACTTTTCAGCTCTTGTTCCCAGCATGAAAAACTTTGCGCCGGTTTCTGTTTCCTCCGGTGAATTTTGTCAGACTGCAAGGGGACTGCTTTCTTTGGCCGTTCCCCTTGCACTGAACCGGATCATCATCAATTTTCTGCAGAGCATTGAAGCTATTTTTATCCCCAACAAGCTGATGAGCTACGGCTATGGCAATGCAGCTGCCCTTAGCGTCTACGGGGTTCTTACGGGGATGAGCCTGCCTCTTGTGCTGTTTCCCAGCGCCATCACTAATTCTATCTGCGTTTTGCTCCTGCCCATCGTATCGGAGGCAGATTCCGCCCAAAATGTACACACAATCAAAAAAGCCGTGCGGGGTTGTGTCCGCTACGGCTTTTTGTTAGGGGTTTTGTGTACCCTTATCTTTTTATTTGGTGGAAACTTTTTGGGGCAATTTCTTTATCAAAGCTCCCTTGCCGGTGATTTCATTGTCATCCTCGGCTTTCTTTGTCCTTTAATGTATATCGCCAGCACACTGAACAGTATTTTAAATGGTCTCGGCAAAACCGGCCTTACCTTTCTTTACAGCATGCTCAGCCTGTTCGTCCGCCTGGCCTTTGTATTTGTGGCAATTCCCCTCTGGGGCATCCACGGCTACCTGTACGGCCTACTGGCAAGTCAATTCGTCCAGACCCTGCTTTGCATGTATGCTGTGCGAAGCTATTATCGCTGATTAATTTCTGTGATTAATCTTCCCGAAGCTGGAACTTCTCAACCATACCCTTTAAGGAGGTTGCCTGTGCGGAAAGCTCTTGGCTGGTGGCAGAGGTCTCTTCTGCTGCCGCAGAGTTGTTCTCAACAACAGCGCTGATAGTCTCAAAGCCCTTTTCAATTTCCTTAACGGACTGTGACTGTCTGTCAGATGCGGAACGGATATTGGCAACTGCCATTACGATATTATCCATTTCCTGAACAACGTTGTTAAGAGATTCAGCCGTCTGCTCCGTGATCTCGCTTCCTCTTTGCACTTCACTGATAGACTTATCGATCAGGCTCTTGGAAGTGATCGCTGAATTTGCACTGTCTTCAGCAAGCTTTCTGATCTGATCGGCAACAACCGCAAAGCCCTTTCCGGCTTCTCCTGCCCTTGCTGCCTCGATTGCTGCATTCAAGGAAAGCAGGTTGGTCTGGGATGCGATCTCCTCAATATCAACGATGATGTTTCCAATCTCTCCGGAGGTCTCCTTAATGGTCTCCATCGCCTTGGTCAGTTCACCCATCTTCTGCTGGCTGATCTGTGCCTGTGCACCAATGGATTTTGCATTATCGTGAGCCATATCTGTGGTCTTGGTATTCTCAAGAACCTGACTGGTTACTTCTGTTACAGTTGCAAGCAGTTCCTGGATGGATGCTGCCTGGTCTGTTGCGCCCTGCGCTAACTCCTGAGAGCTCATTGCAAGGTCATTGGAGCCTACGGAAACCTGATCAGCAGCCTCGTCAATACCGCGCATGGTCTCGCTAAAGCCCTTCACCATTTTAATCAGTTCTTCCAGAAGTCCGGAGAAATCACCGATATAAGCTTCGGGATTTTCGCTCTTGACATTGAAATTTCCTTCCTCAAACGCCTGCAGGATCATGGAGAGATCCTTCAAAAGCGCTCTGAGCATCTTAATGGTCTGGCGCACACTGTCTGCCAGCGTTCCTAACTCATTATCACTCTCATAAACAACTTCTACGCTGAGGTCGCCCTTCGCAAGTCCTTTCACCGCATGATCCATTTCGATCACGGGATCGATCAGATTCGTGACAAGGTACTTAGATCCCTTGGTTGCGAGAAAAATGATCGCCACCAAAATAATCACATGAAAAATTACGTTAATAATCGTGTTTCCGATTCCTACCATACCAAGAATTGCTGTTACTTCCGATACAGCAAAAATTAAGATAATAGCTAAAAACAATTTACTGATTTTCTTCTTGAAGCTTTGTTGTTCCATCCTACAATGCCCCTCCTTCATTTAATCTTATGTCACTTGAAATGCGATACTTTTATTATAGTCATTTTCCCTTTTTCTGACAACTGTTTTATTTGCATTTTTCCCTCATTTCTGCGCACGCTTTTTGCGCATACTGAGTTTGTGTCAAGTGCGCGCAGACACAAATCTCGCGATTGAAAAATTTTATTTTTCAATCTTTTGCTCGGCAAAAGGCTTGATCTCATCAGAAATGTTTCATTTTCGGTTCCAGTTTTTCAAGAAGCGCCCTGCATCCCTCCATAATGTCCTCATAGGTCACATCAAAGTTTCCGGTGTACCACGGATCTGCAATATCTCTTTTGCTTCCGGCAAATTCAAGCAGCTTACAGATCTTATGCTCCGGATCCCCTCCTGCAATCCTTGTCATATTCCGAATATTCCAGTCATCCATCCCAATCAGGTAATCATAGTATCCATAATCTGCAGCAGTCATCTGCACCGCCCTGTGAGGTACCAGCGGGATCCCTTCCTGACGCAGCTTATTCACCGTTCCATAATGGGGAGTGTTTCCGATCTCCTCCCTGCTTGTGGCAGCGGAGTTGATCTCAAGCTGTGCGCTGTATCCGGCCCGGGCCGCCAGTTCTGTCATGACGCTCTGGGCCATTGTGCTGCGGCAGATGTTGCCGTGGCAAACAAAAAGAACTTTTATCATTGTTATCAAACTCCTTAAATTGCCCGGAAATGCCGTGTTTTGCAAGGAATTTCGGGTATTTTATGGTTTGCTCTGAAATTACGGAATGTGGCAAATCAGAGCAGAATTGAGCATGTTATTACTACCTGTTAGTAGTAAAATTAGTAGTCAACACGGAAAACTGACTACTAAGGATTTTGAAACCACTTATGCAGCATCTTCAAAAACTCTCTTCTGTGCCTCTAAATATGACCGCAGATTAATGATTGCATCAGCACAGTTCTTTGAATGTTTAAGTTCATCTTCTGCGAGTTCAATATTATTATCATTCGCAAGCTTAATCGTGTAATCATATATGCGACCTACTAAAATCTCAAGTTCTTCCGTAGTCAACTGAATGCTAATCTTCTTATAATCTTTATGTACCTTCAATTGCTCAAGGCTATCCATCAACGAGTCAATTTTCTCAACATCCATATCTCCATTTCGAATGATGTCAATATACACTCTTAATGATGCCCGGAATTTGGTTACAACCTTTGGCTCATGATTCTTTACCTTGTTGTAAACATAAACGCCTGTTCCTGTTGCCGCAACTATCGCAAGGGTAATAATTGTACCTTTTTTATGTCCTTTTACAAACTTAAGAGCCTTAGCTCCCACACCCTGTGCTTGTTCGGCCGCTTTTAGGTCAATTGGATTTAAGTGTTTCACAATCTGTCCCTGATTAGGTCCAACCGCATAACGAACCACACTACCTATTCTTCTATACAAACCTGTCGCTAATCCTGTTGCGATATCATCCGGAATGTAAAATGCATCTTGTGCAATTGCCATATCTATCGACACTCCTCTATTTTTTGTGCATTGTTCCTGCTGTAGTCAAATGACCTCCGCATGAGCCTATAATTATTTTTCTTTTGCCAGTTTTCAGATCAATATAATTAGCAAAGTAAATTCTGAAAAATCGGGAGTCCGATTCCTTTCCAGTATTTGACTTAATATGTGGCTCAATATTTATCTCATTTCCAAAGTAGTAGTCTTCATATTCTCTTGATATTGTTTTGTCTTTTTTTGTCGTAGAAGTATTTCCGGGAACACACTCAAACGGAGCTTGTTCGTTGTATTTTGCACAAGCTTCCACAAAATTGCTATATTTTCCAAGACAATCATACAAAGTTGTCGCCATCGAAAATAAAACTTCCCATAACACTGCAGGTGCAGTCCCACAATCCTTTAATGACTTCCATCCCTTTTCCGTCAAGTCTATTCTGTCAGAAAAAACAGTAACAAAAAATTCAAGAATATCTTTGGGTGTTTTGGGATACTCATCTATTTGACGAACTAAATCATATGCCTCTTTACCTTTCTTCAAAGGCTCATATGCTGCCTGAATAGAATCTAATTGAGATTGCAATCCGTAATTATCATTTTTTGCCTGCTGAAGTTCATCCTTCAAATCACTATTTTCAATCTCAAACTCAAGTTTCTTGAGTTCCATTTCCTCTAGTTGTGATTTCAAGCCATCATTCTCTGTCGATGCTATCTGACTTGATTCTTCCTGCTTTTTCTTTAATTCTACAAACCTCGATTCTAATGCATCACGACGGATTAATTCCTCACAATTACGATATCTAAATAAGTTATCGTAGTCATTAATATCCTGAGCCACTACTCGCCTAAAAATACGTAAGATTGTTGCCTCGCCTTTCTCCATAGCCTCATCATAGTGAATGAATCTATGTCGGTTTGCATCCAACGGATTAGAAATATCGATATTCGGCAAGTAATACCTTATCATTCCCGCTGTACACTTGTAGTCTTCATCCATGAGATATCGCATTTCATCAACAAAACTTAATTCATTTGAATAGTATACAAGTGCATTTCCGGCTACACTTTCTATCATTTTTTGTGGGTCGATAGGGAGGTTTATCTTTTCTTTATCTATATAATCCTTTTTAGGCATTATCAAGATAATAGGAATTCCTCTCTCTTTGTCATAAATTTGTTCCTTAAAAGTGAGTCCTTGTCCAGTGTAAAGTTCCATTGCCTCAAATAATAAAGGCTCATCATTGACCTCACACATGAATCTTTCATCACTCTGGATATTTCTAACAATGCCAGGCACGCTAATATCAGGAGCAGATAAACACTCACCAATAAATCCCATCGCATCAGCATATGACACAACAAATGTTAGTCGCGCTGCACCATTACTCATTGTTTGAAAACCAATTTCCGTTGTCCACCATCTCGGAGCAAAACCGCTCTCATTCTGGCATTCTCTTATTCTACATGCCCAAGAAATATCCTTATCATTTTCCGGGTTAACTCGGTAAATTGACTCTGCGTAAAATGTTTTCTTTCTTTTTGCATCGTATAACTTATTACCATTCTTAAAGTGTGTCCAATAGCGCATCTCCCTCGGAACATGAATGATTCCCTTTTTACGTTCTTTAGAATCAAGCCAACGTTTAATGTGAAGAACCAATTCCCATAGCAAGTCCATTTCATCCCTACTCTCTTTAATGCTGAATGAAATCTTATAAAATATTTTTGAGTTAATATCGTTCTTGCTTTGTTCAATGCCTAATTCTTCTATCGTGTTCATAAAACAACCCCCATCGACATTTTTTCACAATATATTATATATTCTGCACCTACTTTTTTCCAGTCATTTTAATAACAGCAATAAATAAAAAGCACCCCTTTTCGGAGTGCCAAATCTCAGTTCTGTATTTATACAACCCTAGGGGCAATATTACTTTCCTCTGTCCGAATTGTCAGACCGTCCAGAACACAGTCATTATTCTTTACAACCTGATGAACAGTAACCTCTGCATCTGCAAATTTCTCTGGTAAAAAGTCCTGTA